>ERZ773165.1-NODE-1-length-403747-cov-35.776495_pt1 | contig 403747 bp, 415 predicted proteins | sample MGYA00581003_ERZ773165 | MGnify/ENA primary metagenome ERZ773165 (study PRJEB29015, sample SAMEA2737817) | human gut metagenome | biome: human gut; feature: human-associated habitat; material: faeces | place: China | collected 2012 ... | reverse complement strand
CAAATCCAAGCACATCCTGGTTGGAATCACGGAATCCCATACCACGGCCGATACCTGACTCGAAGTATGAAGCTGAACGTGAAAGGTTGAATGTAACCATACACTGATACTGATTCCAGATGTTGACCATACGGTTAACCTTGTCATCAGGTGTGTTAACGTTGAGAATGCTCAACAGTCTGTTCCAGTGCTCCTTGAGCTCCTCAAGACCTGCAGCAACCTTCTCAGGAGTGTTGTACTTCTCGATCATCTCGAGAGCCTTTACCTTATTGATAGTCTTGCCGTCTGCCTCGAACTTCTGGTCAACAGGCATCTCAACATATCCAAGTATAAATACAAGAGTCTTTGTCTCGCCTGGAGCAAGAGTGATCTTCTTGTAGTGTGAAGCGATAGGCGACCATCCATCAGCAAATGAATCATTTGATTTGCCAGCCTCAACAGCCTGTGGGTTGTGGAAGCCGTTGTAAAGTCCGATGAATGAATCTCTGTCTGTATCGTAACCATCGATCTCGTCATTCACTGTGTAGAATGCGAAGTGGTCACGTCTGTCTCTGTACTCTGTCTTGTGGTAGATAGTTGATCCGACAACCTCTACACGACCTGTACTGAAGTTTCTCTGGAAGTTGGTGCAGTCATCCTGTGCATCCCAGAGACACCACTCCTCAAATGAGAAGAATGAGAATGTCTTCTCATCTGAGCCTTCATTTGTAAGAACGACCTGCTGAACCTCTCCAGCGTAGTTCTGAGGAACAAAGAAAGTAACCTCAGCCTTAAGGTCATTCTTCTTACCTGTGATGATTGTATATCCCATACCATGACGACACTGATACTCGTCAAGCTCTGTCTTTACCGGTGACCATCCCGGATTCCATATTGTACCATTGTCGTTGATATAGAAATAACGTCCGCCCATATCTATAGGCACGTTGTTATAACGATATCTTGTGATTCTACGAAGACGAGCGTCCTTGTAGAAGCTGTAACCTCCTGCAGTGTTGGAGATCAGTGAAAAGAAATCCTGTGTTCCAAGGTAGTTGATCCAAGGATAAGGAGTTCTAGGAGATGTGATGACATACTCCTTGTTGGCATCATCAAAATAACCAAATTTCATGTAGCATATACCTTCCTTCCAATGTTTTGTGAAGGCTTCCAGATGGCTATGCCAGCCCCCCTGAAGCCGCTTTTGTATCGACTTGTGCTAAATTCTCCCTTAAAGTCAGCCATACACTCTGATTATATAATAAAAGACTTTAAAACACAACAAAGTTATAGTGAAAATTGCACAATTACTAAATGTATTAATTCCTGTATTTAAGTAATTAATTGATGCTTATGCTGTGTTATACTGTGTAATATCAAAACAGTATAGGAGTTATTTACTATGGGAAAAAATGAAACTAAGAATTATGTAGGCGGAAGCGGAATGGATGATATGGAGCTGGACGAGCGTGATATACAGCTTATGGAGGAGAGCAGAAAAGAAGGCAAAAAGAAGCTGTTTATAGCACTTGGTGCGATCGTGTTAGCAGTGATAGTAGTGGTGATATACATAGTTGTCAGAAAAAATATGACCGGAAAATCAGAGAGCGAGGATCTGATAAAGACCTACATGGAGGGCCTTGAGGAAGCGGATCTTGACAAGGTGGAGAGTGTTATGGATCCTGATACCATAGACAGCGATTCGTCAAAGGATCTGGTCACTGTGTTCCAGACTTATAAGGAAAATAATATAGAATATACAGTCAGCTATACCATGGGTGATGGGCATGTGGCAGAGTCCAGCGATCTGGCGGCAGTCAGCAGCACTGTATATGGAAAGACCCAGAAGGAAGCAGGTATATCAAAGGGTTATGTCATTCCAGTTACCGGAAAGATAATGATGACATTCCAGGGTCAGACTTCACCGTATGATCTGGACATGGATATCATTTGTTATGAGAAGGATGGAGAGTGGTATCTCGGCGGAACAGTTATGACTACGGGAGATACGACTACAGATGATACGACAGAGTAGTCACGAGAAGGACAACTGCTGGATACAGATATTGAATACAGAAACTGAATATATGGACATGGATACATGAACAGACGACAAATGGTGCGGATATTAAATGTAATATTCGCACCATTTGCTGTCTTCTGCCAGTGTGCAGCTATCTCTCTTGATGAGCTTGCACTGGAGCTCAATTCTTGCGACTCCATTGTGACCACCCTTGAGTCTGTCCATTAGAAGCTGCAGGGCGAAATGCCCCATGTCCGTCTTGGATATCTCCACGGTGGTCAGCATCGGAGTTGTGTACTGAGCTTCCTCGATACCGTCGCTGGATATGATGGAAGGAGTGTAATACCTGTTCTTGCATTTGCCGATGACGATGAGTCCGTCGTTGTGGCCGTCCGCTTCCTCGCACATTCTGCGGATTACAGAATCCACGTTCTCATACCTGCATCTCCTGTCGTCGGAGAAGATGGACCGATACCATACCTTGGACAGGATGCATCCGTTCTTGTGGATCTCACTCTCTATGACATGCAGCAGTTCTGTAAAGAATGGGTCCGACGCTCTGGGCGATGTCTTTTATGGATGCCACGGTCGTTTCTTATGTTCATGCTGTTACCTACCTTCAGTCTATGCCGCTGACTATTCTGACGTGCTGCCTTATTGGACTTTTCGGTATTATTTCTTCTTCATACCTGAAATTATGATTATCACAAACGAGATGAGAATGGTCGCAAGCACTGTTATAAGGATTATGAGCTGCAGGTTATGTACCTTGCTTTTACTCTTATCAGTGGAAGAGTAGCTGCCCACGGTGAGTGTGCTCTTTTCTGTTGTGACCTCAGTGGTCGTCTCGGTTGTGGTACGCTCTATCGTGGATATCTCAGTTGTGGTCGCCTCGGTCGTCACAGGGGTAAATGTATTTCTATACTCTGTGGTGACCTCGGTCGTACTTGCCGTTGTCGCCTCGGTTGTGGCTCTGGTAGTTGTCTGTGTGGTTGTGGAAGTCTCCTTCTTGGACACTGTAAATGTTGTCACAGCATCTCCGGTCTTGGATCTGATGGTTATGGTGTGGCTTCCGACCGAGAGGGATTCAAGATAGCTCGTCTTGAGCTCGATTATGATGCTTCCCTCTTTCTTGTTGTAATATGAAGGGTCAAGTTCCTTGTCATCTATGAGGACACAGACAAAGTCAGCGTACTCAGCGTTCGATCTGAACTTGATAGTGTTCTTGCTGGTCTTGCTCCATTTGCTTCCCTTGCCGCCGATGATCTCGGGTGCTGCCTTGTCGATGACTGTGTCAGCCTTGCTTATCTCCTTTGTACAGCCCTTGTTGCTGAAATATTTCTTGCAGGCTGAGCAATACCAGTATTCTATATTGCCCTTGCTGGAGGTGGTTGCTGCTACATAATCAGTTTTCTTAAGGTCTGTGTGGTTCGTTGTGCTGAGTTTGCCGTAGCTATTGCCGCACACAGAGCACACTGCCTTCTTCTGGCAGGTTGCGGTTCCGCCGGAGCAGTCCTGGATGACCTTATATCCACAGCCCTTGTTCTTGCATTTGCGGGAGTGGGTTTTGCCGTTGCCATCACTTGTCCAGTTGCCGAGGTCGTGGCTGCTCTTGCCCTCCACGACGATCTCACCGCAGTAGCGGCATTTCTGAGGTGTCGTGCAGTCACCGTCGTCGGTTTCTGCGGTGTGTTTCTTGTTTATTGTTACAGTCAATTTGGCTTCATTTCCCGCCTTGTCGGATACGATGATGGTCTGCTCACCATCTGTGGCTTCCAGAGCAAGTGAGTGATCGTCGTCAAGGGGTTTCTCCTCGCCGTTCACTGTGACCTTTGCCAGATGGGATTCCTTCACGGTCATCACGGCTGACAGGCAGTAAGTCTCTCCGTCGGCGATTCCTGTGACCTTTGGCGCGTGTGTGTCGATGATGAAACCATCTGTGGATAAGTATGTTGTTTTGCCGTCCTCTGATGAAAGCTTTGCGTATACAACATATTTGCCCTCGTCCTTTATGGAAAATGCTTTCTTATACTCGGTAAATGTTGCTGCACCCAGATCGTCCGATGACAGAGCTGAGTCGCTTATCAGGTAGCCGACTGTGATGGAAGGGTCGGAGTTGTTGTCACAGGTGATGGTAACCTTCTGGGCCTTGTTGTAATACTGCTCAAATGATGATACATCCTGGAGACCGTTCCAGCTCTTATCGCCCATGCTGATGGTGCCTGTAGGAGCAGAGCCTGATTTCCACATCGCATAAAATACCAGGTTTCTTTTAGCCGATGAGTCATCAGTATCGGAATACTCATATCCGTTATCTGCCGCCTTCTCAAAGGAAGAGGTGTATATGATGTTCACGGTCTTGCCTGATCCGTCGGACTTCGTGTTCCAGCCCTTGAACTCATAGCCCTCACGGGTCGGTGCGTAGTCGTTCAGTGCCACGCCATATCCTGATCCTGCTACATCAAAGTCATATGTTCCGCTGTCCGCATCTCCGAGCTTGCCTCCATTTGCATTCAGTGTGAAGGTGAGTCCTGAACCGGAGAAGCTGTCCTTGGTGTACATCGCTGTCAGCTTTATACGGTTTGTAGACTGGAAGTATGATGTGTCAATGCTGGTGACCTTTGTCTTGTCGTTGTACCATCCGGTGAATGTAAAGCCGTCTTTCTCCGGCTTGTACTTTGACAGGTCAACAGTCGTAAATTCTGCTGATGGGCTGCTTATCACAGTGGAAGTCTCCCCTGATAACTGTCCTCCTGCTGCATCAAACTCCAGATAGTATGTGTCTGGATCGTCGGTATCTTCTGCAAATGCTGTGAAGCATGTCATACAGAACATTGCCGCGAAAACCAGTAAAAATCTAAGTATCTTTTTCATAGAATCCCTCCTTGCATATGGTATTATAATAATTTTATTATACCGGGGGGAGAAAAACAACGAGACAGGGGAAAAATTAATAATATGAAAGAACGGCCTCCGACGGGAGACCGTTCCATAGAAAATGTCATGTTTTATGCCATTGTGAATATTCTTTCTTTTACTGTCTTGGACTCGCCTGGAGCAAGCTCTGTGTAGCCTGTGATCTCCGGTGCTCCTGAGAGATTTGGAGCGTCAATATTCCAGCTCATTGGCTCAGGACAGAAGTAACCCTTGTCGCCGTGATCGTTCCACATGATCCAGAATTTCATTGTGTCGTCAACCTCATAGCAGACCTTCTTGCCTGTGGCAACATCAGTTGCGTATACTCCGTAGAAAGGCTTGCCGTCCAGCTCGTTCATCTCCGCTGTGTAGAGATCGTTGTCGATGTCCTTCAGAACAGGTACCATGGTTCCGTTCTTGTACTGGAGATCGTAATCTGTTATAGGAAGGTTCTTCTCTGTAGGGATAGCGTGCTCATCAAGCTCCCATTTGTCTCCAACAGGTACACAGAGACGTACATCCTCGCCCTTTCCTGTGCTTGTGAAAGGCCCCTTGAATGCAACGTGGTTACATACGCCGTATGGCATCTGCTTGTCGGAGAGGTTGGTGAGTGTGAACTCGTAGTGCATACCGTCCGGAGCAAGAGTGAATGTGAAGTCTGCTCTGAAGCTCACAGGGTATGTAGCGAAAAACTCATCCTTCTCATCATATACATATGAAGTCTTGCCGATGGCCTTGTCTCCATCCACTGACACGCTCTCTATGCTGTGGTTTCTGAGATGAAGGAAACCGTGGAGATGGTTGCCGAGAGGATCATTGCATGGGAAATGATACATGGCATCGGAGGTTCTTAAGTTGCCGTGTGACAGTCTGTTAGGGAGATACAGGGTAGGCATTCCGTAGATCTCTGCTGCTGCTTTGAGCTGTGCAGGAGTCAGGGAAGGATCGTTCCTGAATATATCAATATCCAGAGCTGTGTTCTCCATCTTCATAATGTTGCTCCCGTTAAATGGTGCGATCAGTGCACGGTAATCGCCTGATATAAGTTCAATACAAGTCTCGCCCTTGTAGTCTATTGTACGTGCTGTAGTGTTCATCGTGTTCTCCTCTTCTATAAATATGTTGTGTTTGAGTTGTATGCTGAAATCCGCAAAAACATTGAACTTTCCTATGTGAAATAGTAACACGGAAAAAATTGTATGGCAACAATGAGGTTCACAAAACGCGGCGTTCTTGATTATTTTATCATTAATTGCTATACTATCATAGGATATTTTGCGAAAGACATGAAAGTTAGTTAATTCGGAGGTCGAAAGTGACTAAGAATAATAACACTGATTATAGAAAAAAGATATACAGACAGCGGCATCACCGCAGAATGAAACTCGTCGAGAGCGGAATAGGAGTGGTCGTCGCAGTTATAATGATATTTGCGCTTGGACAGGGCAACCTGAAAAAGAATGTGAACGGCCAGGAGGAGTTCCAGCCTGAGAGCGGAACATCGGCAGATATAAGTGAGAGCAGCACTCAGGATATGTCATACAGTGACACGGAGGGGGCTGCACAGCAGTATCTGGCAACTGCGGAGGATGCGGCCATTCCGGATCAGCGAAATGGTCAGTATGTACAATTTGTCAATTACACCAACCCTGATGTGAGCGGCAAGGGAGCGGACAAATATGACAGCAATATATACATGCCGGCGAATGCCACGGATGACCAGTATTTCTCGACATCTCTGCTCATAGGTGATTCCAGAGCCGAGGCGCTGGGACTGTACAGCGGTGTAGACAACTGGGATATGTGTGTGGCGAAGAATCTGGACATAGAGAAGGTCGCTAATACCAAGATGTTCACTTGCGATTCAGGAGAACAGTGTACGGTTGTCGAGATGCTTGGCATGAAGAGCTATGAGAATATATACATTTCATTTGGGCTTGAGGAGCTTTCGTGGTATAACGAGCGGTACATGTTGGCCTACAAGACTTTACTGGATCAGATCTCCCAGTTACAGCCTGCGGCAAATGTATATGTGATGTCAGTAATTCCTGTATCGGCGGAGCTTTCATCAAAAGACCAGGTGTATAACAACCCGGGTGTGGACAAGCTCAATTCTCTCATGCAGGAGATGTGTGGCAGCTACGATCAGGTGATCTATCTCGATGTGGCTCACAGCGTGTCTGTGGATGGTGTTCTGCCGGAGAATGCGGGAATAGATGGAAAACATTGTAATAAGAAATATTGTCTCAAGATGATGGACTACATCAGAAAGAACGTGTATGTCAGGAGATAGTGGAGACGGAGGCATATGATAAAAAGAAAAATATATTTGTTTGCATGCTGTCTGATGATCTGTTCGCTTGCGGGATGCGCAGGAAATGGAGACGACGAGGCAGATACGCCGGATGTGCACTCTCTGGCTGATATGCTCATGCAGAACGTGAAGTTTGAGGATTCCGTGGAGGAGGTCTCCTCTGAGACGGCGCTCAGATATTATGGTATAGACAGCGTTCAGGTGCAGGACAGTGCAGTGTACATGTCAACGGGAGCCACCGCCGAGGAGCTCGCAGTATTTCAGGCGTCGTCAACGGTCGATGCCCAGGGCATACTGGCGGATATGAAGAAAAGACGCGACTCACAGTTGCAGATGTACCTTGATTACAAATCGTCGGAGGCCGCCAGACTTGATGATGCGGTTCTGTATGTGCATGATACATTTGTGGTATACATGGTGTCCGATGACAGCGAAACGGCACAGGGAATAATAAGTGATTATCTGGAATGATCTTCCGGGTGATCATTTTTTTTGTCTGCATTTCCTTGTGTAACACTGGGACAGATCATTCATATTATAGTAATAAATCCGCTGTCAATAAAATAAGATAAATAAAGAGCGCTGTATGCGGTTGTAATTTTATGCACTGGCATGTATTATTATGTATAATGTATACAATATACAAAATACGAACAATTGACAGCTTGAGATATCAGCACTGTGGTGCGTTGCGCCACAGTGACTGAAAGTGGCTGAAAATGAGTTGAAGGTCAATAGAGAAAGAGGTATAGACATGGCAAAACAGAATTGGAAACCAGGAAATATGTTGTATCCGGTTCCGGCAGTTATGGTGAGCTGCCAGAGACCGGGAGAGAAGCCAAACATAGTGACGATAGCGTGGGCCGGTACCATATGCAGCGATCCTGCAATGGTGTCCATATCGGTGCGTCCGGAGAGATATTCCTACGACATAATCAAGGAGACAGGAGAATTTACCATAAATCTCGTCACCGAGAAACTGGCATTTGCAACTGATTATTGTGGTGTGAAGTCAGGAAGAGACGTGGATAAATTCAAGGAGATGAACCTCCATGCATGTGACGGCGTGAATGTGTCATGCCCGGCTATAGAGGAGAGTCCGGTGAACGTAGAGTGCAAGGTAAAGCAGGTAGTTGAGCTTGGATCCCACCACATGTTTATCGCTGAGGTGGTCGGAGTCCAGATAAGTGATGAATACATGGATAAGACCGGCAAATTCAACCTCAACAGCACGGGACTTGTCGCATATTCACATGGAGAGTATTTTGCACTTGGCGACAAACTCGGCAAATTTGGATATTCTGTTAGAAAAAAGTGATCGCAGGCTGAAAAGCTGCAGGGGAAATGTCACGGACAGGAGAGAAAATGGAAATATCATTAAAGGCATATGGAAAGATAAACCTCGGTCTCGACGTGGTCAGGAGACGTGAGGATGGATATCATGAGGTGAAAATGATCATGCAGACGGTCGATCTGTGGGATGAACTGACATTTTGCGATGTCACCACAGACGAGATCGTTATAACATCGGATTCGTCGGAGCTGCCGGATGTGAAGGATAACATCATATACAAGGCGTGCCGGATGATGAAGGATATATATGGAATAGACAAGGGTGTTCATGTAACCGTGGATAAACACATACCGGTTGCAGCCGGAATGGCAGGGGGAAGCGCTGATGCAGCGGCAGCCCTCAAGGCGATGAATATGCTGTTTGGACTGAACCTTTCCGATGAACAGCTCATGGAACATGGAGTGAAGCTCGGCGCAGATGTGCCTTACTGTATCATGCAGGGTACGGCACTCTCGGAGGGAATAGGAGAGATCCTTACACCACTTCCACCTATGCCGGACTGCCTGATCGTCATAGCGAAGCCGGCGATCGGAGTGTCCACAAAATGGGTATACCAGAACCTGAAGGTGGATCTGCTGGAGGAGCATCCAGATATCGATGGCATGGCGGATGCACTCAAGACCGGAGATCTGAAGGGAATAACAGACAGAATGGCAAATGTGCTCGAGACGGTTACGATACCTGCAAATCCTGTGATAGATTCAGTCAAGAAGCTCATAGCGGAGAACGACTCCATGGGAGTGCTCATGAGTGGCAGTGGGCCGACAGTGTTCGGAATATATGACAACAGGGATAAAGAACTGGCACAAAGGGTAGTAGATATGCTGCGTGAAAAGGACGAGATACAGGCTGCGTATGCCGTCAGCCCGTATAACATAAGAAGAGGTATGTGATGGATCTTAGATTGAATATGGATGAGTACCTGCCCCTTCGAGAGGTAGTGTTTAAGACTTTGAGAAATGCTATAGTTCACGGTGAGTTTGAGCCGGGGGAGAGACTTATGGAGGTCACTCTTGCGAAGAGGCTTGGCGTAAGCCGTACCCCTGTCAGGGAGGCCATGAGAATGCTTGAGCTTGAAGGGCTTGTGGTCATGATCCCGAGAAGGGGAGCAGAGGTTGCCAGGATAACGGCAAAGGATCTGAGCGATGCGCTTGAGATCAGGATGGCGCTTGAGGATCTTGCGGCAGGGCTTGCCTGCAAAAGGATAGACGACGAGGGAAAAGAGCGGTTGAAGCAGTCCTATGCCGACTTTAAGAAAGCGGTAAGCTCCAAGATAATCCCGGAGATAGTAGATGCGGATGTTGCATTTCACAATACTATAATGGACATGACGAACAATCCGAGACTGATCAGCATGTCCCAGAGTCTTCGTGAGCAGGTGTACAGATACCGCGTGGAGTATGTAAAGGATTTCAGCTATCACGACAAGCTTATAGCGGAGCATGAGGCTCTCATGAATGCGATAATAGCCAGGGATGAAGAGAAAGCCAAGGAGATAACCCGTATACATATATACGATCAGGAACAGATTGTGATCGCAAATGTTGTCATAGCACAGAAATAACAATATGCATAATAATAAATACCTGTATAAGAGGCGGAATGCGTGAAAACGTGTTCCGCCTTTTTACGTGTATGTCTGAATAAAAACTCATCCGTTGGACAAGATAGATTACAGAAGATAAACGGTATGTTGGAGGTGTTTACGGCGGACGATGGCTTCAATCAGTAAAAAAATAGACGAAAACATCACACAAATTGAGACAATGTTCGGTAACTGGAGCGATATCGTGGAGCGAAGGTTTGATCTGGACCGCTGTGCCTGGGGAGATGATCCGGCAATATACGTGGTGTATATAGATGGACTGTGCGATCATGAGTTGATTGAGAACACATTAATAAAACCAATAACCTGGGAATGGCGGAATAAAGATACGGCAGATCTGTGGGAGCATATAATCTCCTGCGAGGGTCAGACGGCGGATTATACCCAGGAAAGTGACATGGACAACGTTGTCAGGGCGGTTCTCAGGGGGGATACGGCTATATTTGTATCCGGGAGCGATCAGGCAATAGTAGTGTCATCGAAACATTTCCCTGTGAGAGGTATAGAGGAAAGCTCCACCGAGGGAGGAATGAGAGGGCCGAGGGACAGCTTCAATGAGAACTTTAGGACATCCACAGCTCTGATAAGGAGAAGGATCAAGGACGTACATCTGAAGCTGGAACAGGGGACAATGGGCGTCAGATCCAGAACAGAGTACGGGATATTCTATATGGAAGATATAGCGGAGCCTGAGCTGGTACAGCAGATAAGGGACACCATCGATAAGTATGAGATAGATGCGGTGTTTGACAGCGGTATGGCTGAACATCTGATGGAGAAGAAATGGCAGGAGATATTTCCGATATACCAGGCGACCACAAGACCTGACAAGGCGGCCGCGGCTCTGGTGGAGGGCAGGGTTGTCGTTGTGTTTGACAATTCCCCTGAGGTCATAATTGCTCCAGCCACCATCAACACTCTGTTTCAGACGGCGGACGATTATTATAACAGATGGCCGGTGGCGACATTTGCCAGAATGATAAGGTATGTGGCAGCGTTCATTGCGGTGGGACTACCGGGACTTTATATTGCGATCACCTGTTATCACAGGGAGCTGATACCCGACAAGCTTCTGTATGCGATAGCCGATGCGAGAAGCCAGCTATCGTTCCCCGTTGTAGTTGAAGTGCTGATAATGGAGCTTTTGTTTGAATTGCTCCGGGAGGCCGGGATACGACTGCCGAGCCAGCTTGGAAATACGATAGGAGTGGTTGGCGGTCTGATAGTTGGTCAGTCAGCCGTGGAGGCGGGGATAGTCAGCACCATGGTTGTGATAGTTGTGGCACTCACGGCTATAGCTTCATTTGCTATTCCGAATGAGGCGTTTGCGTCTGTTTTCAGATTGCTTAAGTTTGTAATTATAATCACCAGCGCACTTTATGGAATACTTGGATTTATCCTTGCGATGCTGGTTCTCGTGTTTCATCTTGCATCCCTGGACAGCTTTGGCGTGCCGTATATGTCCCCTGTCGTGACCTGTGGATACACTGGCGAGGGATATAAGGACTTTGTTGTCCGCGTGCCTATAAAGAAAATGATCAACAGACCTAAATGGAGCAATCCTGACGAGCGGTGCAGGTTGGTCAGAAAGAGAAAATAGATATGAATGATAAATATAATGTGACGTTTTCTGCCTTTTTTAAGATGGCTTTGCTTGTTTTGCCAGGGATGATAACTTTTGTAGCTACATTAATACCCTCATATTTTGGAAGAAATTGCCTGATTTTGTCACTTTTTTTGACGCTATGCATGGCTTTTGCTTACGTGATAGCACTATATATTGTATACATGAAGATTGATGAGAGAGGGAACAGCGAAAGCGGTAAAGTCAAAAATAGGACTATTGCATTGATTTATGGGGCGAGAACTGCCGTTAGGATGGGCTTGCTGCTGTTTGTCCTTGCCGAATGTTCCAGGCAGTTAATGTTGAAAAGATACACGGTAATTGCTATCTCAATCCCCTTGCTGCTTGCATGTTTGTATATGGGTAGCCGTGGCACAAGGGGGATGGTCAGGTTTGCGGAGTCCGTGTTCTGGTTCGCTGTCGCGGCGGGGGCTGTGGTCATTCTGTCTTCTGTGAGTAACCTTGATCTGTCAGTGCTTAAGACTGTGACTGAGATAGGAGACGAGGGCGGGGCGAATCTCACCATAAGCCGTGTCATGGCTAGGGGAGGACTGCTTTTTCTTGGATTCTCGGCTATGGAGACGGTGGTGCTGGTGTATATACACGTCATTCGGAGGCGAAGAGGAATGTTGTGTGCAGCCGTAGGCACAAGTACCATAATAGGCATTATGTGTTCGATAATTGTGATATGTACACTGGGCACGGGTGCGCTCATGGCTAAGGAGAAAAATATACTATATATAGTGGGAGCCATGGAACTGCCTGGCGGAGTGAAGCTCAGGCCGCTCATGCTGGTGTGTTACCTTGTCATCGTGTTCGGTGTGATGGCACTGGTTCCAAATGTCATAGGTGGATGGGGCGCTGTGGACAGACTGGGTGTTCGGCACAGATGGCTGTGGAAGACATTGTGGGCAGTCCTTGCATTTGCCGTATGCCTGTGGGCCGGGATGCTGCCCGGACAGCAGGACCGTATAAAGATCATCTCCGGATATCTTATTCTGGTGGATGTACCCCTATCGATAATATTGCCGGCGGCATCACTTGCCGGGAAATGGCCTGTAAAAAAATCTGCCGGACTGGCGGCGGTGTTATTGACGGCGTGTATATTGAGTGGGTGTGAATACAAGCCGGTGGAGGATGTGGACTATGTGAATGCGGTCATCATAGAGCGCAGCACGGAGGAGCCTGCCGGCGGCGGGCTGAGATACAGTCTGGTCATAACAGGACTGGACGACGATGAGGATTCCCTGACCGAGGAGGGGGTGTACCAGGTGGACGCCGGTTCATTTGCCGATGCTTGCAGAAGTTATAATGAGAGTCATGCGAAGTCCCTCGATACGAGTCATGTGGAGTATATAGTAGCGGAGGATACCCAGGTAATGAACGAGGCTGCAGCCGAACTTGAGAAGGAATTTGCTACAAGCTATGTGACTGTGGTGATAGAACAGAATATACTGGAGAAAATCGGGGATAACAATACAAATGAATATCTTAAGACACACTATGAAGGCCAGTGTCTGGCGACATACGCGAGAGATGGGATATGTGAATAGAGACTTAGATGATCAGGAGGTATTGTTTATGTGGAGAATGTTCAGGGCGGCCATACTGGGTGTCCTCATAGGAATTGTCGGCGGTGTGATATTTGGACAGGTTTCTTATGTGAAGAAATATAAGGATAAGGTGTCGAGGGAGATAATGGCGGATGCGGTCATGTACAACAATTCACTGGATGACAGTGGAAGGGTCATAAGGCTTAAGGTCGATTATGATGGCGATATGAAGTCTGAGGATGAGAGAGATGAGCTTGAGAGCTATGTGGGCAACACAGTCATGAAGCAGATCGGCATGTGGCTTGGGGACGACTACAATGAGAATCTGAGTTATATACAGATGCGCCACAATCTTGTCATGGCGATGGAGGATATAAATGACATTGCCCAGAGCGCGGCAAATGCGTGGGGCGTGGATGCCGATGCAAACTCCGGATTTTCTTATGAGTATTTTGGCGATTCCGGGGAGGACTGTCCGCCCGGAATGTATGAGACATTATGTATAGATCTGGGGGATAAGTGACGTTGAAAAGTTGATTCCCAGGTGTTATACTTTGACCTGTGGTGTGCCCCGGGTGCACCGCGGATTAAAGTATAAGGAGCACATGTCATGGCTAAGGAAAATTTGGTTGTAATATTTGGAGGAAGATCATCAGAGCATGAGGTTTCATGTATATCGGTACAGACAGTTGCCAAGGGGGTTGATCTTGAAAAGTATAATATGACATTGGTTGGCATTACCAAGGATGGAAGATGGTTAAAGGCAGATAATATAGAGAGTATAGCGGATGGAAGCTGGTATGACAGCAAGGTCACAGCAGTGATCTCACCGGACACCAGAAGAGAGCTTATAGTTTTCTCCGATGCAGGTGTGGAGCGCCAGAAGGTGGACGTCATATTCCCTGTACTTCACGGTATGTATGGCGAGGATGGAACTATACAGGGATTGTTCGAGATGGCAGATATTCCATATGTTGGATGTGGCGTTCTGGCATCGGCAGCATCCATGGATAAATTCTATACGAAGATAATCGTTGATCACATCGGTGTTTCACAGGCGAGATTTGTACCTGTGCTTGCAGAGGATTTCAGCGACATAGACAGTGCTATGGACAGAGTTGAGGCTGAGCTTGATTACCCTGTATTTGTAAAGCCTTCAAAGGCCGGATCATCAAAGGGTGTAAATAAGGCGACTGACAGAGCAAGCCTTCTGTATGCGCTGAATGAGGCCGTAAAGCACGACAACAAGATCCTCGTTGAGGAGACGATAGTTGGACGTGAGCTTGAGTGCGGAGTCCTCGGTTACAAGGACAATACCAAGGCTTCGGGAGTTGGCGAGATACTTGCCGCTGCTGAGTTCTACGATTTCGATGCAAAGTACAACAATGCTGAGTCGAGAACGGTTATCGGCGCCGACATCCCTAAGGAAGCAGAGAACGAGATAAGGGAAGACGCTGTGAAGATATTCAAAGCACTTGACGGCTTCGGACTCTCCAGAGTGGATTTCTTCCTTGAGAATGGAACAAACAGAGTTGTATTCAATGAGATCAACACACTTCCTGGATTTACAGGAATAAGCATGTATCCAATGCTGTGGAATGCTCAGGGATACGATATAAAGACTCTCGTCACAACGCTTATTGAGATGGCAAAAGAGAGATAAATTTATAAAATTACATAGATTGGAAGTTTATATGGTAAAGAATGTTACTGTGACAGTAGTTGGAGAGCAGAGGACGAGCAGGGAAGAGAACAATGTTGAACCCATAGAGCTTGTTACCAGGGGAAGCCTTCATGAGAAGGATGGGGTATTTTACCTGAAATACGATGAGTATTATGAGGATCTTGAGAAACCGGCGAGAAATCTGCTGAAGTTTGACAAATTAGGACTTGACCTGACAAAGAAGGGCGAAGTCAGTGCTGCCATGTCATTCAGACCGGGAGAGACCAGAGAGGCATTTTATTCTACTCCGGTTGGTATGATGAATATAAGCATACTCACTGAAGGCTATCAGCTCGTGGAGACGGAAAAGGGGTTTGGTTTGGTCGTGGTGTATGTGATGGATTATGGCAATGAATGTGTATCGTTTAACGTACTCAGGATAACCGTGGAGTGAGGATAGCTATATGGATGACGAGAAGGCGTTTGATGATTTTTTGTCTATAGATACGACGCTGTGTATAGGTGCGGAGCAGCCCACCGAGGAGAATAATATATATCAGGCGACTTACTACAGGGATCTTGTGACCCTGTTCAATGCCGTGTCCATGGAGCCGGAGGATACACTTGTTGATTTTGGCTGCGGACTGGGGCGTGTGTTGTTCTATGGCAACTCAAGGCATTACTGCCGCGCCACGGGTATAGAGGCAGATGCTGACATATACGAGAAGCTTCTGGAAAATGCCGCGGGTTATCAGAGCAGATTTTATGATCAGGAAGACAGGATGAACTTCTATAACATTCCGGCGCAAGAGTATGAGGTTGCAGATGAAGATAATTATTTCTATTTCTTCAATCCATTTTCCCCGGAGGTGTTCAAGAAGGTCATAGACAATATAATAGATTCCGTGCGCAGGGCACCGAGAAATATATATCTAATGCTGTACTACCCGACATTTGAATATCAGAGAGTCATGAGGGACAGCAGGTATTTTGTGTTGAAGAATATCATCAAGTTGTCAGGATACGAAGAGGATCCCGATGAAAAAGTGTATGTGTATCACATGTCAAGATACTTTGTGTGATTTGCCACTTCGGCGCAACAGCAGATATAGGGCGATGAAGCCTGCGGCTGACGTGATACCAGTTGCAAGTATACAGCCTGTATGTGGCAGTGCAAATGGCAGCATCCCGGTGAAATAAGAAGATACGTTGATCGTTATGTGAAGAAGGATCGATGGCAGCAGGGAAGACGTCCATGTGGCGAGCAGCGCGAGAAGGATTCCCATGGGAAGGGCGTAGCAGAACTGGACTAAATTGCCGTGATAAAGGGCGAACAGCAGCGCTGACAGTAGGATGGCGATGGCATCTGAATGTCTGCATGTAAATGCACGTCTGGAAGAACTCAGAGAGATCCCTCTGAACACAAGCTCCTCACAGACCGGTGCAAGCAGCATGACTGTTGTAACTCTGAAGATACCGTTGTTTAGAGAGAATGATGAACGAACCATGTCTCTGTAACTGCCGAGAAGCTCTGGACGATGGAGCTCAATGGCGTTCAGTATTCCGGTCGAAAAGAACTGCAGACTGAGGCCTGTTATGACAATAAGTATAAAAATACAAAAACAGAACAGGAATGAGAGTGATCTCGTTCCTGTTCTGTTTTTATTGTTACGGTTATCTCCTGTGGTGAATATCCAAGGATATATATGGTGTATACATCCGCAGAGAATAATTATTATAACACATGATACCAGAGATGATGGAATAAGCCCATGGACAAAAGTTATGCATATCGGTGCGAGTAAAGCTATTCCAAGTTCGCGGAGGTTAATATGACATTTCTTCATATTGGGAATCTCCTTTCAAGCTGTTACATCTTCAGGATCTTTTTAGCTCTCTCTTTTTCTTCCTTGGCCTTAGCCTTGGCTGCGGCCTTCTGCTCCTTGCTGAGCTTTGACTCGGCTACATCCTTATCGTACATATCCTGATACTTTCTCTGCTTTGCACGAAGCTTCTCACCAAAGGTCTTCTTGCCCTTCTTCTCCTCGATCTTACCACGAACATTCTTGACGCTCATGATATAGATACCGCTGACCATAGCCTTTACCTCTCCGCGGACAGGCATCTGATCATATATACCGTCATCACAGATAAGATTCATGATCTGAGGTCCGATCTTGGCCTTTACTATAGGCATCTTGGCCTTCTGGTAACGCTTTGGTGTCTGTTCCATTACCATCTTAGGCAATCCGGCATCCTTCATAGGGAGCATCTTCTTGTCGATGACAAGCATCGTCACAGGCTGTGCCTGTTCCTTCATCATTTCCTTCTGTGCAGACTGCTTTTTCTGAAGCTTATTGCCCACTATGTATAATGCAATAAGACCTCCGATAAGTATAACTGCAACTATTATCAACCATACCCACCATGCCATGTTTAGTTCCTCCTGATTATATTTAGTTATTGGTGTTTTGTCTTGCCGTGATCAGATTATTATAGTCTGATCACTTTTTTGTTGCAAGGGGAAGATTCTTAACCCTTGCTTCCTGAATGAGCCCTGGAATGGTTTCAAGAACCTCCTTGCGCTCCTTTGGTTTCATTCCGTTTATGTCTATAGGGTCAAGAAATTCGATGACCACCTTGTGACTTCTGATAAAGTTGTGCTTGTTGGCCTCCATGATATTGTCTGTTCCGCATATGGATACAGGTACGATAGGACATCCGGCCTTCTGTGCGATCTTGTATGCTCCGTCCTTGAAAGGAAGAAGTTCTTCGCCGTTATTTCTGTGTCCTTCAGGAAATACCATCATGGAATGTCCGGATTTTACGATATCAGCCGACTGCATGATAGTCTCCAGTCCCTTCTTCAGGTCGGATCTGTCAAGGAATGTACATCCTATGTCCTTCATATACCATGGAAGGATAGGAACCTTCAGGATTCCGTCCTTGGACATAAATCCCAGAGGTCTGTCCAGTGCGTTGTGACAGCACAGTATATCAAAGAAGCTTCTGTGGTTGCCGACAAACAGAATAGGCTGATCTTTGGGCACCCGTTCCAGACCTATGACAGTGCACTTGGCACCGCATATGAACATGACTATTCCAAAGAAGCCTTTGACCAGTTTCTGGGCATGGCGGTACGCCTTTTCCTGATCCTTCTTAGCCAGAAGGTACAGATACAGGTGATACGGAGTACACAGGATGATGCCCAGAAAGGCAAATAAATATGCAAATATTGTTCTCAATATTATAATTCTCCTTATGCTATTTTAAATGTTCCAGCATTGATTTGACTCGTCGTATGATTACTTCTCCTCAGAATCCTTCTTCTCCGGTATTGGAGTATATCTTCCATAGAGCTTTGATGTCTCAAGAAGCCTGTCTGACAACTGCTTGCCCAGGTCTGAGGCTTTGAATCTCCATGCCCAGTTGCCCTCTCCAACGCCTGGCGTGTTCATACGTGCCCATGAGTCGAGCTTTAGCACGTCCTGCATAGGAACGATGGCCATGTTGGCAACAGAAGAGAAGCATGCTCTTATCATAACCCAGCAGATATCACTTGCATCAGTGCTGTAGTATCTTCTGAGCTTATCCTTTGAAGCTTCATAAGCCTGCGTATACCATCCAAGGGTGGTGTCGTTGTCGTGTGTTCCTGTATAGCATACACAATTAGGTGTATAGTTATGTGGAAGGAAGTCGTTCTCGTTTGGATTTTCAAATGCAAACTGAAGGATCTTCATTCCAGGAAGTCCGAATTTGTCTCTGAGTTCTATGACTGAATCATCTATCTCGCCGAGATCCTCGGCGATGATAGGAAGATGGTAGCCGAGATTAGCTTCGAGCTGTGTGAAGAAGTTCAGCCCTGGAGCTGGCTTCCACTCGCCGTTGATGGCGGTCTCCTCACCGTAAGGAACTGCCCAGTAACGGTCAAATCCCCTGAAGTGATCTATCCTGAGGAAATCTGTTACTGTGAGCTGATATTTGATTCTCTCTATCCACCATGCATAGCCTGTCTCGGTATGCTTTTTCCAGTTGTACAGAGGGGTGCCCCAGAGCTGACCGGTAGCTGAGAAATAATCTGGTGGAACACCTGCAACCTCGATAGGGTATCCCTTTGAATCCAGCAGAAACAGTTCCTGATTGGACCATACGTCTGCGCTGTCCCATGCGAGGAATATAGGTGTGTCACCTACTATACTGATTCCGAGATCATTTGCATATGTCTTGAGGGCCTGCCACTGCTCTGTAAAAAGGAACTGGAGGAAGTTGTAGTAGCCGATGCCGTCTGCAAGCTTCTTCTTCCATGCGGTCTTCTGCCTTGCGGTCGGCTTCTTCAGTGAATCATCCCACATGTACCAAGGCATTCCCTCGTGCGCATCCTTGCCTGCCATGAACAGAGAGTAGTCAGCAAGCCATGATGTATTCTTGACAAATGCATCGAACTTTGCCATGAGATCCTCGTCTCCTGACATATCATCTGCATAGTCAGCGTCGATAAATCTCTCGTACGCTTTCTTCAGAAGGCCAGTCTTGAATTCTATAAGTGTTCCATAGTCGATCTTCTCAGGATCCCAGTCAGGCATAGCTGAGAAGTCCTCGTCCAGAAGTAACTTCTTCTTTCTGAGGTAGTCGATATCGATGATAAGTGGTTGTCCTGCAAATGCTGAAAATGGCTGATAAGGTGAATCGCCAAAGCCCGTGTGACCGAGTGGAAGCACCTGCCACAGATTTAATCCTGAAGCTGCAAGAAAGTCGATAAACTGATAAGCGCCCGGACCCAGATCTCCGATTCCATAAGGACTTGGGAATGATGTCGGGTGAGCCAGAATACCAGCGTACTTCTTAGGCTTTTTTCCGTTGTTCTGCTCTAACATAATCTATCCTCTTTTCATAATGTATACACAGAGCCATGCCACCTCACAGTCTCTTCGAGCCTGTTCGAAGTGTACGACTCCGCTGTGTTCAGAGCCATGCCACCTCACAGTCTCTTCGAGCCTGTTCGGCTGGTGTGCCCTGCGGCATTCAGAGCCATGCCACCTCACAGTCTCTTCGAGCCTGTTCGGTGCGGCGTATCCGCCGTATAGCACAATATAAGAAATGTCTTGTTCATGCAAGCATGACAAGCCACTTCTTATATTGTGCTGCATGGCTCTGAACGGTAACATTATACAATACTATATGTAATAGTTGCAAGGTAATAGTGCTTGACAGCGGGCTGTGTGCTAACTTATTATAAGTGGAAGTATTTGAACTTGCGTATACTTCCGTATTTCCGTGATATATGGCGGTTAAGTCGTATGTGTGGAGTGGATAAAAAGAGAAAGAAGAGTATAAAAATGGAAAGAATAATCACAAGCCTGCTTGAAACGGATATGTACAAGTTTAGTATGGGACAGGCGATTTACCATCAGTTCAGTGACTATAAGACAACATGGTCATTCAAGTGCAGGAATACTGACGTGTTCTTCACAAAGGAGATGGTTGATGAAATCAAGAGACAGATACAGCTCTACTGTGATCTGAGATTTACAGAGGAGGAGCTTGAGTATCTGCACAATATCAAGTGGATAAAGGGTTCTTATGTTGATTTTCTGAGACTCTGGAAGGCAAGATATGAGGACTTTGAGATATCAGATGACGCTGAGTGTGGACTGAAGATAGAGGCGAGAGGCACTTGGCTCAATACTTCCATGTATGAGATACCTACTCTGGCTATAGTGAATGAGGTCTACTTCAGAATGAACGATGACTATGATAAGCTGCTTGCATCATTCAGGGAGAAGCTTGATGAGAAGGTCCGAAAAGTCGAGACCGGAGAGTATAACCTTGGAGCTTTCAGTGAGTTTGGACTCAGAAGAAGACTTTCGGCTGAAGCTCAGGAGCTTGCAGTCAAGGAACTCAGCAAGCGCAAGTATCCGGGTTCAACATTTGTCGGAACAAGTAATGTATATCTGGCAAGGAAGTATAATCTGGTTCCGGTTGGAACTATGGCGCATGAGTGGATCATGTGTGTTGGACAGGGTAATCATAAGCACAATCCTGCATATTCCAACTGGTATGCATTGGATGCATGGGTTAAGGAGTATGGAGTGCTGAACGGAACAGCTCTCACTGATGCCATCACAACAGATTGCTTCCTGAAGGATTTCCAGCTCACATATGCGACACTTTTCAGTGGGGTGAGACACGACAGTGGCGATCCTTATGAGTGGGGCGACAAGATGGTTCATCATTATGAGAAGCTTGGACTTGATCCAAAGACCAAGACACTTCTGTTCAGCGACAGCCTTGATTTCGAGAAAGCGGACAAACTCAACAGCTATTTTAAGGACAAGATCAAGGTTGCATTTGGAATAGGAACATATATATCCAACGATACGTGCGATGAACCGCTCAACATAGTTATGAAGACTACAGCATGTAACGGCATGGATGTTGCCAAGATATCTGATGATAAGGGCAAGGGTATGTGCAAGAACCCTGATTATGTTCATTATCTCAACAGATGTATCAAGTGGCGTATGGAGAATGATAAGTAAATTTTCGTAAGGAGGTGGCGCACTGGGTGCGCCGTCACTAAGCTGGGCTTAGTGACATCTTATGAAGCACGCAGACGCCGCGCGCAGCGCATTTCATGCGTCTGCTCATTAGCAAAAAATGGAGTTTTGTGAATTATGGGAAAAATTATTATAATGACAGATTCTGCCAGTGACATTTCAGAGAATGAGGAGAAGGAGCTTGGAATCAAGATTCTTCCTTTCCCGGTCGTAATAGGTGGCAAGTCTTATCTGAGCAGAGTCGATTTTGACAATGAGGGCTTCTACAAGCTCATGGCAGAGAATGATGATCTTCCAAAGACATCACAGATCACAGCGTACCAGTTCGGCGAGGTGTATAAGGAGCTGGTGGAGCAGGGTTACACGGATATTATATATGTAAGCATCAACAAGGATGGTTCTGCCTCATATGCAAATGCGCAGATGGCCGCAGATCAGTTCGAGGAGGAATATCCTGAGTGTGCCGGAAAGTGCAATATATATGTATTTGACGGAATAGGCTACAGTGGACAGTATGGCTATCCGGTGGTTGTGGCAGCTAGAATGGTTCAGGAGGGCAGGGATGCCAGGGATATAGTGTGGTATCTGAAGGAAGAGCTTCCAAAGAGAAGGATATACTTCGGAATATATGGCCTCAAGTATGCAGCCAAGTCAGGAAGAATCCCAAGTGCGGCAGCTCTGGTTGGTGACGCACTCGGCGTGAAGCCTATCATGAAGATCTGGGCAAATGAGATCGTGACAGCTATCAAGTGCCGCGGCGAGAAGAAGCTCATGGCAAAGATGGTGGATGTCACAGTGGAAGAGATGGAGCCGGGTTCAGAGTACCAGATAGTATATGGAAACGATGAGACCGTAAGAGACGAGCTGACAGCCCGTATGACGGAGAAGGTTGGATATGGCCCATCAGACTATTTCCAGATCGGGGCAGCAGTTGCATCCAATGCAGGACCAAAGGTTGTTGGAACTATCTTCAATGTGAAGAAAGAACTGAGATAGAAGATAAATATGAGATGTAATTAAAAGTGGCAGATGTCTGTATATATGACGCCTGCCACTTTTTCTTTGAACAGATTATTAATTATACGTAAGATAAACTGCCCTCTGAATGAAGAACTTTCAAGGCAGTTGAGTGTACAAATGCGCACTACTATGACGGTAGCAAGGTTTGTATCCCAGGCGTCAAATAAGAATAATGGATGGGCGAAGGTCCCATGGATGACCTCTAAGTACCCAAGCCTTTGCCCGGCTCTAATCCAGTGATCCCATACCTGTCATAGATTTTTTCCAGGGCATCCCGAATCTTTGAGATCAGCCCTGAAAAATCGAATTTCTGCGCCGCCGGATCATACCACTCATCCGCCACTACCTTATGTGACATGCAAAATTATTTGGTAATAAAATACCATTACACTTTATACAGACGTATAATTGCCCCTCTTTTGTTCCCTGGCTTTTGCATTTTTTAGTCGCTCTCCTGAAGCCCGGTCCCAGACTGATACTCCCCTGTTTGATATATCTGAATGTTTATATATATTGATTCAGAGAATGGCTAATTAGGGAAGGATCACCCTCATCCCCATCAAAAAAAATAAGACCAATGCTGTTACACACTGGTCCTATCTCTTCACCACGCTTTTCTCCCCTTTTTTTATCAATTCTACAATTTATCTTACCATACATTTTCGCATAAACAAATAAATTATAGTGTAAAAACTTGCTGTAAAAATCCCAGAAGGTCAAACGAGATTTTCCTCTCGTTTGATATGTCTGAACGTTTGTATATATTGATTCAAGAAGAGGATTAATTAGGGCAAATCACCCTCAAGTTCTAGTCCGGACTTAGGCGACACATTTGCATAAAAAAAAGAATCCCGATGTTTTCACATCAGGATTCCTGTATCAGCTACTGCCATGCGCCGCAGGTGCTACATTTTCTGCCTACGAGTACCTTTTCCTTCTGGATCTCGTACTCGGCAGGGTGGTGGATGGTGTCTACCTTGGTAGGTCTGATTATTGCGCTTGAACCTTCGTAGATCTCTTCGCCGATATCCTCATCGTAGTATTTTCTACCACATCTAAAGATATGGTTTTCATCGTATGTGATGTCTTTTCCACAGTATGAGCAAAAATCTCGATCCTCGTATACATCCTCATCCCAAGCCTCAGATACGCAAACTTTCTTCTCCTGAGTCTCATACACATCTTTCCAGGTATGGACATGCTCAGTGGTCGTTGGCTCCGACTTTGGTTTCTCAGTTGTAGGTCTCTCGGTTGTAGCAGCTGTGGTAGGTCTCTCAGTTGGCGTCTCAGTCGTTGACCTCTCGGTGGTAACTGGCTGGCTGGTCGTTACCTTGCCATCCTCTCTGCCCGGTGTCTTTGCCTCGGTTGTTGTCTGGCTGCTTGGTTTCTTCGTTGTAGATTCTGTAGTTGTAGCAGAACCCTTCTTGTCCTTCTTCGCAGTTTTAGCAGAACCCTTCTTGCTCTTTTCCGAGGTAGCAGCCTTGGTTGCCTTCTCGGTGGTTGTAGCCTTGGAAGTCGTCTTGACATCCGCCTTTCTCTCTGTTGTACCCTCTGTCATCTTTTCAGTGAATGTACCTCCCTCATGGACACCCTCCTTGGTGTCATCCCTGAAAAGAATGATGGCACTTATAATAATCGCTGCAAGCATTACCCCTATAATAATGCCTATTAACAGGATCTTTTTCTTTTTCTTGTCGTTCATAATTGTTTCGCCCCTTTCTGTTTAAGTAAAGTATAAATCAGAATATGGTAAATTACACTAAATATTTACAGTAAAAAATAAACCAGCCGTCGTTACAAAATGTAGCAGCAGCTGGTTTATTTATTTTGGTGGTTAGTATACCTACTCTTCCGATACTAATTCCTCAAGCTCGTGATAGACTCTGGCAAGCGGCAGCCCGACAACATTGTTGTAGTCGCCATCAATTCCCTTGACGAACAGACCGCCCTTGCCCTGAATTCCATAGCTTCCGGCTTTGTCAAACGGCTCATTTGTGGCGAGGTACTGGATTATCTCGTCGTGGGATACTGGATAGAAGGTGACATCCGTCTTCTCATAGAATGAGCTGGATGACTTGGCTCTTCCGTTCACATATATCAGACACACGCCGGTGTACACCTGATGCGTCTGGTCGGACAGACTGTTCAAGGTGTTGTATGCATCGTCGTAGTCGTAAGGCTTACCAAGAATCCTTCCGTTCAGCGATACAACAGTGTCTGCGCCGAGGACAACGAAGCGTTCAGGAAGCTTTTTAACCCGTCTTACAACATCCTGGGCGATGATCCTGTTGCACACTTCATCTGCCTTCTTCTTAGCCAGAAGCATTACATATTCAGATGGAGCCATCGGTTCAAGATCTTCATCAGAAAGACTTGGACACACATCGAAGTCGTATCCCGCCTGGGCCAGAAGTTCCTTTCTTCTAGGCGATCCCGAGGCGAGAATTATCTTTATGTTAGTCATATGCTATATCTCTATACTTTCCTAAAATAATTTTGTACAAACAAGATCTATTATTGTCGTACACACAGATCATTATTTACACATCTTAATAGCCTTCTCAAACAGTGGCAGAGAGCGCTCAACCATATCTGTTGTAGTACAGTAAGCCAGTCTCATATGTCCCGGACACATAAAGCTGTCGCCAGGAACAAGGATCAGATCAAGCTCATGGGCAGTCATGTTACAGAACTCATTTGCATCTGCGATAGGAGTCTTAGGGAACATATAGAAGGTTCCGCCTGGCTCAACACACTCATATCCCATAGCTGTGAGCTCCTTGTACAGGATGTTCTTGTTCTTCTCGTAGATAGACAGATCAGATGTCTCATCAAGCACCTTTGCAACTCCGAGCTGTATCAGAGATGAAGGACAGTTGTGTCCTGTGAAACGTGATACCTGTCCGCACATGTTGATGATGAGCTCGGCATCCTTGCACTTAGGGTTTACAGCCACGTATCCGATACGCTCTCCAGGCAGTGACAGAGACTTGCTGAATGAGTAGCAGCAGATGGTGTTGTCGTAGAACTTTGAGATGAATGGCGAATCAGTTCCCTCAAATACGATCTCTCTGTAAGGCTCGTCTGATATAAGGTAAATGTCATGTCCGTACTCCTCCTGTTTCTCTGTGAGGATCTGGGCAAGACGTGTTATGGTCTCTGTTGAGTAGACGATTCCGGATGGGTTGTTAGGCGAGTTGATGAGGATTGCCTGAACATTTGGGTTCATCATCTCGAGGAATGCGTCAAAGTTGATCTGGAATGAAGTTATGTCCGCGGGAACGACCTTGAGAACAGCACCGGTTCCGTCAACGTATGGTACATACTCAGGGAAGTAAGGCGCAAATGTGATAACCTCGTCGCCCGGCTCTGTGACACATCTGATGGCGTGGGCCAGGGCTCCGGCAGCACCTGATGTCATGAAAATGTCCTCAGGAACATACTCCATGCCGAAACGGCGGTTCAGTGATTCTGCGACAGCCTTTCTTACAGAGTAGATGGTAAGTGTAGGGCTGTAGCCGTGGAGTGCCAGTGAATCCTCATTCTGGATAAGGTCGATAAGTCCCTTGTTGAAGTCGTCTGTGGTAGGCACAGATGGATTGCCTATAGTATAGTTGAACACATTCTCAGCACCGATCTCAGCGGCACGCTTTGAAGCATACTGTGCAAATTCCCTGATGATGGAAGTGTTGTTTAACATTGATGAATATTTCTTTGAAATCATGAAAGTCCTCCTGTTATGTAAAATGTTATGATAAATATACATATAAAATCAATGCGATATGACACGTGTAATGTGGACACATATTATACGTTGATGTAATCTATGTGTACATATATACATCACAATAAATATACAGTTTTGGACACAAAAAAACAAGAGGTAACAGAACGGGGAAGATCTGCTGCCTCTTGCAAAAAAATGAGGGGAGAGAGGATTCAAATAAATGAAAAACTCTTTACAATTGTTAGTATATCCAGGATTTGTGAAAAAAATGTGTTTAAAGATTAATCTATTTATAAAGATTAATAACTAATCATAAACAAATAATTAAACGTTCACAAAGTGCGGGTATTTCTGTATAATACAGCGTGACGGATACGATATTGCGGTACTATAAACAATGCATTAGTACCATAAGAGAGGTTTGAGATATGATATTTGAGACACATGGTCATTATGACGATACTCAGTTTGATGAGGACAGAGAACAGTTAATTGCAGAATTCCTTGAGAAAGATATAGACAAGGTCATGAACGTCGGAGCGGATATGCAGTCATCGAGGAATTCGGTGGGGCTTGCCGCAAAATATCCGCATTTTTATGCGGCAGTCGGCGTACATCCGAGTGAGGTAGGAGAGCTGACGGAGACGGATATACAGGAGCTTAAGAGCATGGTGCTGGATAATCCAAAGGTGAGAGCCATAGGAGAGATAGGTCTTGATTATCATTTTGATGATGATCCTCCGAGGGATGTTCAGAAGAAATGGTTTCTCAGGCAGCTTGAGCTTGCGCAGGAGCTTGCCATGCCGATCATTATACACAGTCGTGATGCGGCATCAGACACTATGGAGATGCTTAAAAGAATGGATGGCGGCAGAAATGGCGGTGTGATACACTGCTATTCATACAGCGTTGAGCAGGCCAGGGAATATATTAAGATGGGATTCCATATCGGTGTTGGCGGAGTTGTCACCTTCAAAAACAGCCGGAAGCTTCAGGAGGTCGTGGAGGACATCCCTCTGGAAAAGATAGTTCTCGAAACAGACTCCCCATACATGGCTCCGGTTCCATTCCGGGGAACAAGGAACTCTGCCCTCAACATACCTTATATAGCTGAGAAGATAGCCGAGATCAAGGGCGTTCCGGTTCAGAAAGTGTATGACCAGACATACGCGAATGCCCTGAAAATGTACAAGATGTAATAAAAACGTAGATTACAGGCAATGGAGGTTTCGTAATGTGAATTGAGACCAGGACTTTGTGGTATTCCCCAGACAGGCATACCACAAAGCCCTGGTCGTGACAAAAATCTTGATGAAACCGCCATTGTCTGGACGCAGGAAAGGACAAAGCATGGAGAAGTTAAGCAATCCACAGGTTACGATAGAGACGATAAAGAAATACGAATTTGCATTTCAGAAGAAGTTCGGTCAGAATTTCCTCATAGATGCCCATGTCATAAATAAGATAATCAGCGCAGCGGACATCACGAAGGACGACTGCGTGCTGGAGATAGGTCCGGGAATAGGAACCATGACCCAGTATCTTGCGGAGAGTGCCGGACAGGTTGTGGCGGTGGAGATAGACAAGAATCTTCTCCCTATTCTGGACGAGACCCTTGCGGAGTACGACAATGTGACCATCATCAACGATGACATACTGAAGGTGGATATCAACAAGATCGTGGAGGAGAGAAATGGCGGCAGGCCTATCAAGGTGGTTGCGAATCTTCCATACTATATAACCACACCGATCATCATGGGACTTTTCGAGAAGCATGTGCCGCTTCTCTCGGTGACGGTCATGGTGCAGAAGGAGGTTGCGGACCGCATGCAGGTGGGCCCGGGAACCAAGGATTACGGAGCACTGTCCCTGGCAGTTCAGTATTATGCCGAGCCGTATATAGTGGCAAATGTTCCGCCAAACTGCTTTATACCGAGACCGGGTGTGGGCTCAGCGGTCATCAGACTGAACAGATACCAGGAGCCGCCGGTCAAGGTGAAGGACGAGCAGCTCATGTTCAGGCTGATAAGAGCATCATTTAACCAGAGAAGAAAGACTCTTCAGAACGGCATAGCCAACAGCGGAGAACTGTCATTTACCAAGGAGCAGATCGCAAAGGCACTGGAATCCCTTGGAATATCAGCAAATATCCGTGGAGAAAGTTTGAGTCTGGCGGAATTTGCAGCTTTGAGCGACATTCTCACGGACAAATAATGTCATAGGTGGTGAGACAGAATCATAGATAATTGATAAAGCCCCCGGAAAAGGACGCAGAATTCCGGAAGGGAGAGGAGGATTATCTATGGTGTACTGGAACCGATTTATATCGTATATTTACAGGTATCACGACGGATACAAATGTGAAAATTCAGGATTTGCCAAGGTGGCAAAGGTGGGGAGAACGGGAAGACTCACGGTTGGACTGAGAAACGGAATGAACAGCAGAGAGGAAATCTATGGCGTGTTCATTTACAGGGAGACGCTGGCCGACGAAGGCGCAGTGGGCGGTGAACAGACAAATGAGCCCGTGATGATCCCTCTGCCGGTGCTCGTCGGTAAGATGAGACTCAGAAATGGACACGGTGAGGAGTGCTTCTCATTCTGCTGGGATGATGTCATGGAGAGCGGACGGCCTGTGACTGCATTTGCCGGTATCGTCATAAGGCGTATACAGCCGGATGGAAATATGGGGCAGGAGTATTACGACAGCGATATATTCTGTTCGTCCTGGACGGACAGTGTGATAGATTATTCTAGAATGTGGGATGCGAAACGTGCGGTCCGCGATGCTGAGGAACTGAGCGAGGCGGTGAGAGAGGCCTCCATAACAGATACGGTCACGGCAGAGTTGGAGCTTGAGAGCTGTGCTGCACCGGCGGAGCCTGTATGTTCTGATGAGGTCGAGACCTCCGAGACCGGAACGGCGATAGACAAAATGTTTGAGAACTATGAACGTCTGCCACTTCTTCCGGGAAGCTCCCTGGATGACGGGTTGGACAGCGTCATAGAGAGCGTGAAGATATCCCCGAATGACATAGGTCTGCTGGACATGTGCAACTGGAAGCTCGGGGTGAACAGCTTCCTGACACACGGGTATTACAGCTACAAATACCTGATGTTCGGCAAAGTCATATTTTCCCCAGATAATGACCGCGTCAGTTATATACTTGGAGTTCCGGGGGTGTATTCCTCGAGGGAGAAATACCTTGCCGGGATATTTGGATTTGACAGATTCGTGCCGGAGAAGGAGACACATATCAAGACCGGCAGCTTCGGCTACTGGATAGTGGATATAAGATAGGAAGAAGAGGATAAAGAGAATGGAAGATACCAATATAGATGAGCTGACGCCGGAGGAGCGGCGTATCCATGAGAAGTATATGGATAAAGCCATAGCCCAGGCAAAGAGGGCTTATGCAAATGGCGATGTTCCGATAGGCTGTGTCATAGTCCACGATGACAGGATAATCGCAAGGGGCTTCAACAAGAGAAATCTGAAAAAGACCACACTTGCACATGCGGAGATACTGGCCATAGAACAGGCGTCAAAGAAGCTCGGCGACTGGCGGCTGGAGGAGTGCACAATGTATGTGACCCTTGAACCGTGCCAGATGTGTGCCGGGGCCATAGTGCAGGCCCGTATCCCAAATGTGGTGATAGGATGTATGAATCCCAAGGCCGGATGTGCGGGCTCCATAATAAACCTGCTGGACATGAAACAGTTCAATCATCAGGTTGAGGTTATACGTGGTGTGCGGCAGGATGAATGCAGTGAGATGATGAAGAGCTTTTTTCGCGACCTGAGACAGGGAAAAGCGAAGAATGCTTGACGGCGGGCGGCATGTCAGATATAATGTAGCCTGCGGTGCATCTTGTGCACAGCCAATTAAATATGTTTTAAAGTTTCCATGCAACCGGGGAGGTAGCGGCGCCCTGTACCTGCAATCCGCTATAGCAGGGGTGATGGTCTTCCTGAGGGGTGGCCGCTGTAGGGCTGCCCTCAGTAAGTGATGTTGATGTCTGGGTCTCGCGCAACAGGAATCTTCGAACCGTGTCAGGTCGGAGACGAAGCAGCACTAAGGGGAATCTCCTGTGTGCCGTGAGGGTGCCTGGGCTGAGTTAACTGCTGAGGTAACGTCTATGGTGACGCTTCGAAGGAAGATCGCATGGATTTTTTTATTTTTAACATTATTTATTAAAAATTTAAAAAAATATAGCAAAATCCCACAAAAGATGTTATCATCAAGTATGATACTTTTGCAGTGTTATTATGCGCTGCAGAATAGTGATTTCCAAGGGGCGAAACGGATATGAATTACGCTGAAGTAATTGATTTTGTAAAGGAACAGACAGCCGTTAATGGTAGGCCGCCTAATTATCCATTCAGGAGCAGATTTGAACATACTATGCGGGTGTATAGATGGGCGATAAAGCTTCAGTCGAAGTTAGGTGGAGATCTGGATATAATAGTTCTCGCGGCACTTCTTCATGATGTGGGCTGGGATGACGAGAGACCACATGGGGAGGTCGGAGCAGAGATAGCTGTCAATTATCTTGACAGTCTGGGAGTCGATCCACAGAAGATAGCCAAGATAGGCGAGATAATCATGATCCATGAGGAGAAGGATACTGATGCAGATCTGTCACTTGAGTGCAGGATAGTTATGGATGCAGACCTGCTGGATGAAGTGGGAGCGATCAGTGTTCTGTGGGATTCCATGGCTACGGCTATAGAGGACGAGGCAAGCTATAAGCGCGCATATTACAGAATCAAGAATTTTTATAAGATCAATAAACCAAAGATCAAGAGATGTAAGACGGAGGCTGGACGACTTGAGTACAGCAAACGCATGCAGCTCCTTGAGGATTTCATATTCCAGCTTGAGAAAGAACTGTTCTAGTATCGATTGATGAATTTGATTGTGGATAGGAGAGATAATTATGAAGACATTTGTTAAGATCCTTGTAGCCATTATTGTGGTAGCAGCTATCTGTGGCGGTGTGTATCTGGTTCTTCCTGAGACAGCTCAGATATTTGTAAAGGGTAATATTCAGTATCGTACTAACGATGAGGCAAAGGACAAGATAGACAGCCTTAAGAAGAATGAGATCGTCTATACAGATGTACAGAGCAACGGAACAGAGAAGAAGGTTCCTACAGGTGTTACATATGGAGACGCTCTTGATAAGAAGGCCAAGACAACAGTATGGTATTATGAGGACACAACAAACGGTGGATTCAGAATCACATATTATGGAACAAAGGTCAGCATGGATCTTGCAAAGTATGGTTCAGATGGAACATATATAGACAAGACACTGAAGGCAGTATTTGATTTCCCTGCAGGCGGAAAGAGTACAGTTACATTGTACATAGGAGATGAGCAGTGTGACGATGCGATGAAGGCTGCTGTACTTCAGGCTCTGGCTAACTAATAATAGTTAATATACAATAAAACTCCACACCGACTATGATTTAGACGGTGTGGAGTTTTATTTTGCCTTTTTATAATTGCTTTTGCAGATCTTATGCAGATCAGTCGTGGCCGTTTACGAGATCCTCTATCATGTTGATGATGATTCCCGTTGAGTCGGTCAGGTTGCTGGACTCCATAGCCTGGATATATTTCTCTTTGTTGTTGTACACTTCATTTATTCCGGCGAACAGGGAATCTGTGTTCAGCTCTTCCTCCTGGATCACATAGCTGTATCCGCTCTTCTCAAATGACTGGGCGTTGAGGATCTGATCACCTCTTGATGCAGCCTTTGACAGAGGAATGAGGATGTTCGGTTTTCTGAGTGCGAGAAGCTCACAGATGGCATTGGCTCCTGCACGTGAGATGATGATATCGCACAGTGCAAGCATGCTTGCAAGTTCCTTCTTTACATATTCGTACTGGACATAGCCCTTCTTATCCTTGAGGGATTCATCCAGATTGTCCTTGCCGCACAGGTGGATGACGTTGAAGGTCTCCAGAAGACGGTCGATATTGTCTCTTATTGCGTTGTTGATTATGACGCTTCCTGAACTTCCGCCCACGATAAGGAGAACAGGCTTGTTGTCAGTGAAACCGCAGTAGTTATATGCAAATGCGGAATCGCCGCGGAAAAGTTCCTCTCTGATAGGGGTTCCGGTTACGACTGCCTTGCCCTCAGGGAAGAGATCCTTTGTCTCAGGGAAGTTACAGCATACCTTTGTCGCCTTTGGAAGGGCGAGCTTATTTGCAAGGCCGGGAGTCATATCTGATTCGTGTATCACCACAGGGATACCTGCTGAGTGTGCGGCAAATACCACAGGGACTGTGACAAATCCTCCCTTTGAGAATACTACATCAGGCTTGAGCTCTTTCATGAGCTTCTTTGCTTCAGATATTCCTTTAAGTACCTTGAACGGATCTGAGAAGTTCTTCATTGAGAAGTATCTTCTGAGCTTTCCTGAAGCTATGCCGTGATAAGGGATGCCCATATCTTCTATAAGCTTTTTTTCCATGCCGTCATATGAACCGATGTACTGGATGTCATATCCGTGCTTCTTCAGCTCCGGCATAAGTGCCATGTTTGGTGTGACATGACCTGCTGTACCGCCGCCTGTCAATATAATTCTCTTCATAATGATTGTTAATCCTCCTGTTACTGTGCTGAAGCCAGATACTGCTTGAGTGCCTGAGCCAGTTGATCCGGGCATGAAGTCGGCTTGAAACCGCAGGTTGTGCCCTCAAGTCTGGCGATGACGTCCTCTGGCTTCATGCCTTCTACGAGAGCTCCGATACCCTTGAGGTTACCATTGCATCCTCCGGTGAACTTTACATCATGCAGCCTGCCATCGATGACGTCAAAGTTGATCTCGACAGAGCAGGTTCCTTTAGTCTTATAAACCATAACAATACCTCTTTTCTATTGTACTTAACCAATCATTTTAATATTCGCTGATACATTCTAAGATGTATGTATCCTGCTTTTTTCATCTTGAAGTATATCAAAAGAGCATGCAAAAGACAAACATTTGTCGAGCGAAAATAATTGTATACCCCGGAATGTCGCTCATATAATACTACCATCCGGACCGGCCAAACGGATATGGGGTTAAGCCCTGACAGGATATGATCGAATAATTGAAAAGAGAGGGAAAACTATGTTTGAAATTTTGTTGAATCAGAATGTGTGTATGTATGTGATGATAGTGTGTGGGTGTATAGGGCTGACAGGACGGGCTGTGATGAGCAGTTATCTTGCAAGACTGGCAAAGGCGGCTGAGCGCATGGGAACGACGCGGAAAAAACAATTGATGGAGATGCGCAGGCGGTATGAGGATATAACATCGCTGGATGTGAACATACATGACACTGCCGCATTTGTGGACAAGTACATAGACAGGCTGAAGATAGGTTTTATACCGATAAATGTGTGGAATGGATTTGTGAAAAATATGGGAGTGGCCGCAGCTGGGACAGGCATATTTGCAGCGGCGTATCAATATTATGTAGTAGGCGATGGCGTGGAGACATTGAAGATGCTGGGGTGTGGACTGGCAGCTTGCATAGTGCTGGTGGCTGCTCATAACCAGTGGAATTGTGAATGGCATATGAGGACTCTGCGTGACAGCGCCAGAAATTATCTGGGCAACAGCCTGGCAAACAGATTGAAAAAGGAAGAAGAGAAACAGACGACGAAGCAGGATACTGTTGAGGCCATGGCAGCATGCAGTGAGACAGATGAAAATGACAGGATAAAAAGAAAGGCGAAGCCTGCGCGGAAAGCACAGCGGAGTGATAAGTCAGATTATGATGCTTTGCTTGACGGAATAATGAAGAAAATGCTTGCGGACGGATAGCAGGGGTGTTGATGAGCAGGTGCGTGGCAGATGAAATGCAGGTGAAAGCCGCCTGCAGAAGCCAATAAATTCAGGATGGTAGATAGTGAGAAAGCTGTACTTGATAGCAGGACTGTATGCTGCCTGCGTGATCGGAGCCGTGCTCAGCGGATGCTCCATATATGACAAGGAGGATCTGTCCAAGATGGTGGCGACTCCGGGGGACGCAGAGTGTCAGGCGGACGGTGCGAAGAATGGGGAAGGTGATGCGGAAGGAAAAGAAAAATCGGGAGACAAGACGGAAGATGCGGAGAGTAACACGGACACAGACGGGGAGAGTCGGGGTGAGGATATGACCAGACTCAGGGATTACAGCCAGATATCGACAAAGAAATATTCATGGTACATAGTGCGGGACAAAAATCATGGAATGAGTGGCTGTGACAACAGCTTTCCGCTGGAGCAGTACGATGCGTTCTACGTGGACAGAGTGTGTGCTGAGAAGAATGAAAAGGTGATGTATCTGACATTTGACTGTGGGTACGAGAACGGATATACAGAGCAGATGCTGGATGTGCTTAAAAAGCACAATGCAAAGGGCTGCTTCTTCGTGACGATGACTTACATAAGGGACAATCCGGATATAGTAAAGAGGATGAAGGAGGAGGGACATCAGGTGGGAAACCACACGGTGCATCATCCGTGCATGCCGGAGAAGAGTGTGGAGGAGCAGAAAAGTGAGTTAAAGGAGTGCTCAGACTTTATGAGGAATGAAACTGGGTATGAAATGGATATGTATTTCAGACCGCCGAGCGGTGAGTACAGTGAACAGGTTCTGCAGCTGGCTAAGGATATGGGGTATAAGACCATATTCTGGAGTATGGCTTACCTTGATTATGATGTGAACAATCAGCCGGGGACGGACTATGTCATTGATCATTTTGCGAAATATCATCATCCGGGAGCCATTCCTCTCATACACAATGTGTCGTCGTCCAATGCGCAGGCACTTGATACGGTTCTCACAAACCTGGAGAAGGAGGGATATGAGTTCAGGTCTTTGAATGAGATGAAAATTGAATAGTGGTATCAGAAACAGAAGCTCTCTGTGCGGATCATGCCGATCCGAACGGAGAGCTTTTGTGTATTGGCAGTGCGATCTGTGTGATATAAGCATCTTTATTTGCTCCGTGGGTTGGAGGACCCTCCATAAATGAATTGCGAAAATAACCACAGGTCGCAAGATTGTTTTCTTTTGCATAGTCCAATAGTTTTTTCTGGACAGTGTCGAAATTTTCATATGGACCACGATAGTATATACAGATAGCTGCAGTCTGTGGAAGTTTTTTTATGTGTTCGTCATTGGTGTCAGGATCTGCTGCGACAGGTATGACATATCTTCCTTCGGATGTTGATTCGACAAAAACCTCTGTACACATTTTGCCTGTGGTGTCCAGTTGATATTTTTTTGTTGCCTCGATAAAGGTCTTGCGCAGATCTTCAGTTTTTCTGGCCAGATCAGAGTCTTTGAACTCCTGACAAAATGCAGTGAATGAGGGAAGAGTGGTAAAATGGATCTCCGGTTCTGATGTCTGGGACTGACGCAGCTGAAGCTGGGCTATGCACAGATCCAGCTGGGAACGGAGCGCAGTCATACGTTCAATGACATCCTCAAGCTTTTCGGTATTATTGAAGTACTTGTTAATCTCGGATAACGATAATCCTAGTCCCTGAAGAACTTTTATAATTCGTATATGTACGATGTTATCGGCAGAGTAGTAGCGGAAACCGCTGCTCTCATTTTTGTGTGCGGGTGTCAGAAGCCCCAGGTCTTCGTAGTTTAACAGCATTCTTCTTGTCACTCCAAGCATTTTAGTGACTTCCCCAATTTGATACAGATTTTTATTTGCGTGATTCATATGATTTCCCTCCCCTTAAAAATAGACAAAAAAAATTGTGAATATTGCATAAATACCGCAAAAATATTGTTGACTTGAACATTGATGTACGAATTATAATTATCATAAATTGTTAAAGGGAAAGAGTCAAGAATTAACAGGAGGTAATGGTTGCAGAGAGAAAACATTAACGGACACACGAAAAAGAGGTTTTATTGAGAAAGAGAGGGAAGTGTATGAAAGAAAGAATTCTATGCAGAAAAGTTATGGCATGGCTCATGACAGCTTTCATGGTCATAACGTGTTTGATTTCGATAGGTGGTAAGAATACTGCCTACGCAGCGGCTATGGAGAATATCAAGGTAACAGACGTGGATATAAGCACAGATGGACATATGAGAGGTCTCAAGTGGGGGTGGACAACCAGCGGTTATGCCAGCGCGAGCTGCAAGCTTGGCATTCAGTCTGAGAAGTTCACGACTGGAGATCTCACAAACTTTGGTGATTATCTGAGCAGCCATAGGTACAGTGGATGGGCGAGTGCCGAGTCACCTGAAGGCTGCGGATTTAAAGGCTGGATAACAGAGAACTCGTTCTCAAGGAGTTCAGGTACATATGACAGAACGGATACCATTTCCGGAGAGGGAATAGATATGGGTACCACGGGTGTGTATTATCTGTATACGTGGACATATTACAATGGTTATGTATTCCCTGATATTTACATAGGAAGTATTGATCTGAATGCTGGCAAGATCGTGGACGCCAGCGGCAATGAAATAACATTTCAGATCGGTGGCTTTTCAGGCGGAGGCAATACAGATCCTTCGGAGGAAGAAGTTGTATTCATGAACAATGGATATCCATATGGCAAGAATATGACGAATAGTTCAATCACTCTCGTTATGGACGTGACAGGGGAAGCTGCAACATATCAGTGGCAGAGCGCAACCAGTAAGCGTGGACCATTTACAGATATTGAAGGTGCAAATGGAAGTACATATACGTTCACCCCGACTCATGGATACTGGTACAGGTGCGTGGTGGATGGCACAGCCAGCAGAGCGGTAAAGGCAGTTATCCCTACCAGTGACAATGGAAATACGTGGACAAAGCCAAATACTTGCTGGTATATAAGCAATGGAGTTATGGCCTATATGGCCAATGACAAAGGGGTTGATATTGTTGGCTTGTATACCAAGGACGGAAAGAACTATATGCTTGGAACAAGCTACGACAAAGTATGGAGATTGTACAGCAGAAGCGATTCAGAGCCTTCAGCTGAAACGGCTACATCACAAGTATCTGTGGCTTCGCTTGCAGCTCTAAGATTGTCGTTTGATCCTATGAATACTCACGATCTGATTTTTGATGCTGAACTTGGTGAGGGACAGCATTCATTTGCAATAGGAGCGGATGCGAACATTGGAAATAGTATTACAAGCTCTGACAGTGCAGATGAAGCGGTGCTTGCTGCCACTGTCAAGAATGGTGAATTACAGCAGATAGCGATGATGGGAGTTGCTAAAGCGGCGGATGCGGCAGATGATACTCCATCATTTGTTCTTGCCCCTATAACACAGGCAAGTAATTACTGGATCGGGGGCTATGATTCCAGAAGAATATTTGAGTACAATACAGGTTCATCAAGCTACATAAAGGAAACTGCTGAAATAAATGGTCAGAATGCTGCATCCCTGGTTGAAGGAATAGATTCGGGATTGACAATGTCATGGACAAATGTTGAAGATGGCGGACATATAGGTTTCAAATTCAGCGTTGGAGCAGTGGCTGATGTAGGAGCGGTTACAGGACAGGTTGATTATATAACAGAAAATCTGACAGATCTTGATGGCGATACTTCATATATCATCACTGTCGATGGCGAGTCATATGAAATTGTGAGTGATATGTATGGTGATATAGCTCTTGAGGGAACAGATGATAACGACGTATCATATAGTTTGTTTGGTAAAAATATAAGTATCAGCAAGAAGGACAGTCATGATACACCTGCTGATATAACTGTTGCAGCAAGACCGGAGGCGCCATCTGCACCGAAGACTCTTGCAGACATACAGAATCCAACGCCAGCTGATATGGAAAGTGCTGCAGACGGCGAAGGCATTGAGATAGTAAGCGTGACTGGCGATTCTGTGACAGTAAGCCCGCTTGGCGGACAGCAGTATCAGTATTCGATGGATGGAGCGACATGGACAGTTCTTGATGATCTGAATGTGTCAGATAATTATGTTATCTCAGGACTTGAAGAGAATCAGAGGGTATATGTTCGCACAAGATACGTGGCTAATACGACAAAACCAGCTTCATTGTGGTCAGATGCCAAGACAGTCTCACGTGATCTGATCGCCGGAGTAACTGCGGAAGATACAACCTGCACTTACGATGGATTGATACATAGCCCATCTGTTACAATTGCAGATGGCCTGGATGGAGCTTCTATCAGTTATTCATTGGCAGCAGATGAGCCGTACACACAGACGGTTCCAGAACTTAAAAATGCCGGAACATATAAGGTGTATTACCTTGTTACAGCAGATGAGTGTTCACCGGTATTTGGCGATGTGACTGTGACTATCGAAAAGAAAACGATCACAGCGGATAAGGTAATCGTTGATGAAAATGCATATATACAGGGAATCCAGTTCTCAGGATTGCTGGATGGAGAAGAACTGGTATATGACGAGGATTATACTGTGGTACTGTGGGACGTTACACCAGGAATAGAGAAGGTTGTAACTACATACAGATTTGGGCTTGCAACTACGGGAAATGCAGCCAATTACATGCTTCAGAACAAGTCATGGGATATGGTTCATTATCATGACTGGACGTATGAGATAAAAGAAGGCCACAGTAACAAGATAATTGCATATTGCAATGAAACTGAGAATCCGGCACACTGCGCATATCAGGGCAGAAACGAGGCGGTCAGCTGTACTGTGACAGCAGAAAGCAGAGCGTATGACGGCACAGAATATGCAGGTGCAGTTGTTAATAACTGGATAACAGAGAAGACCGGAGAGGCTGCTGTTACATATTATGAGGGAACAGGTGATACCGATTATCCGGAAAATGAGAATGCGCCGGTAAATGCAGGTACTTATAAGTTTGTTGTGAAGATAGCTGATGTTACGGCTTATGCAGAATTTGAAATACAGAGACTTGATCAGAATGTTGAATTTGATGTAATCGATTACACATTTGGCGACAGTGTAGAGGCTCCAGCGGTTACAGGAGCACAAGAGGATCCTGTTATAGAGTATTACTACACAACAGAGAACAGCAACACGGATGGAACATTGTGGGAGAACTCCAGATCGGCAGATCCGGGCACATATTATATGTATGCCAAGGTTTGTGCTACAACCAATTACAATGAGTATGTAACACAACCGGTTCAGTTCACAGTTGCAAAGAGAGAAGCTCCGACAGACATAACAGCGGCAGATATTGTAAAGACATATGACGGCAAGTCATATGGAATAACAGTTACAGGTGATATTCCAGAGGATGCGGTTGTGACGTATGGAACTTCTGAGGATGCATGCGATAAGACTGTAAGTCCGAAGTACAGTCAGGCTTCAGATGAACCATACACTGTATATTATAAGGTTGCAGCAAGGGGATATGACACGATATCCGGACATGCAACTATCACCATCAACAGAAGACCACTTGCTGTATCGGGAATCAAAGCTACATCAAAGGCTTACGATGGACAGACAGAGGCAAAGCTTGACTATTCAGGCGTTGTTCTGAATGGTAAGGTCAGCGCAGATGTGATTGCAGTTACAGCTACAGGAACATTTGACAGTGCAGATGTGGGAACAGGCAAAACTGTAAGCATCACAGATATAAAGATCAGCGGAAAGACCGCTTCAAACTATATACTTACAGAAGATGCCCAGCAGCAGACAGCAAAGGCAGATATCACTCCTGCGGGAACAACTCTTACTGTAGGAAAGGTTGGAGCTAAGACATATGGAGGTGCAAAGTTTGCCCTCAATGTGAAGTGCAGTAGAAATGACAAGAAAACATTTACAAGCAGCAATACAAAGGTTGTCAAGGTGGATGGCACAGGCAAGGTAACTATAGTTGGTGCAGGCAAGGCGGTTGTGACAGTATCCGTTGCGGCAAATCAGAACTATAAGGCAGCTGCTACAAAGGTTGCGATCACGGTAAACAAAAAAGCCATCAGAGTAACTGCAAATGACGCATCTAAGTATGAAGGCAAGGCGGATCCGAAGTTTACATTTACAGCGGAGGGACTTGTTGGCAAGGATAAGCTTACAGGAATTGTTCTCAAGAGAGCTGCTGGTGAGAAGTCCGGAACATACACGATCACAGCAAGCCAGAAGCAGGGTGCAAATCCAAACTACAATATAACATTTGCCATTGGCCGTCTTGTTATAAAGAAATCTCCAAATGTTGAACCTAGTGGAACAGAACTCTATAAGAAGACACTTCCGTTCTTCCTTATGAAAGGAAAGGGAACGGGAACAAGAATAGATCTGACATGGGATAAGGTCAAAGGTGCAACAGGATATGATGTATACTGGTCATATTGTAATGGAAAGAACAACTTCAATAAGCTTGCTAATGTACCGAAGTCCCAGAAATATGCCGATAAGAACCTCAATAATAAGAAAGAATACAAGTATTTTACAGTCGCATACAAGATGTCGGGTGGCAAGAAGGTATATCTCGGCAGGACAAATACAGTCCATGTTGCAATGCCTTATGCAGCAAAGACAAATGTCCTGAAAGTTACTGTGAACAAGACCAAGGTTAACCTTGCAAAAGGTAAAACATTTAAGATCACCAAGAAGGTTAAGCTTGAGAATTCAAAGAAGAAGGCGTTAAACCATCTTACGAAGAAGGAAAGGTTCATAACATCCAATGCAAAGGTGGCAACTGTTTCATCTGCAGGAGTTATAAAGGCAGTGCGTAAGGGCACATGTACGATTTATGTAATGTCTGAAAATGGTGTTTGTGCAAAGATCAAAGTGACGGTTAAGTAGTGCTTTAGACATGGTTATAATTGAAAACTCCTCCAAACCGGTTGTGGCTTTGGGGGAGTTTTTTGAGATTAATAGTTGATTATGGTATACCTATTTGCTAAAATTGATTCAATGTGAAAAATTTAATACAAGTAAGGAGAGAAAACAAATGGCACAGACAGTAAGTTTCGATTTTAAGAATGCAAAAGCCATGGCTACAGACGCTGATATCGCAGCAATCAAGGATCAGGTAGTAGCTGCAAAGGCAACACTTGTAAACAAGACCGGTGAGGGAAATGATTTCCTTGGATGGATCGACCTTCCAGTAGACTATGACAAGGAAGAGTTTGCGAGAATCAAGAAGGCAGCAGCTAAGATCCAGGCAGATTCAGACGTGCTTGTAGTAATCGGTATCGGTGGTTCTTACCTGGGTGCAAGAGCAGCCATCGAAGCTTTAAGACACAGCTTTTATAATTCAGTTGACAAGTCAATCCGTAAGACTCCTGAGATCTACTATGCAGGATCAAACATCAGCAGCACATACATGGCTCATCTGCTTCAGGTGATCGGTGACAGAGATTTCTCTATCAACATCATCTCCAAGTCGGGTACAACAACAGAGCCTGGTATCGCTTCAAGAATCTTCAAGAAGAAGCTTGTTGAGAAGTATGGCAAGGAGGGCGCAGCAAAGAGAATCTACGCCACAACGGACAAGGCAAAGGGAGCTCTCAAGACGCTTGCAACAGAGGAAGGCTATGAGACATTTGTAGTTCCTGATGATGTAGGAGGACGTTTCTCAGTTCTCACAGCAGTTGGTCTTCTGCCAATAGCAGTAAGCGGTGCTGATATAGATAAGCTTATGGAAGGCGCAGCTTCAGCAAGAAAGGATTGTCTTGCACAGGACTTCGATGATTCAGATGCTATGAAGTACGCAGCAGTAAGAAATGTACTGTACAACAAGGGTAAGTCAATCGAGATCCTTGCTAACTTTGAGCCGGCACTCCACTATGTATCAGAGTGGTGGAAGCAGCTTTACGGCGAGAGCGAGGGTAAGGATGGCAAGGGACTTTTCCCAACAGCTACAGACTTTACAACAGACCTTCACTCACTTGGACAGTTCATCCAGCAGGGTTCACAGAACCATTTCGAGACAGTTATCAATGTTGTTAACCCAACATGTGAGATCGTTATGGAGGAAGAGGACTCAGATCTTGACGGACTTAACTATCTTGCAGGAAAGACAGTTGATTTTGCAAATAAGAGTGCTATGAACGGAACTATCCTTGCACATGCAGATGGTGGAATACCTATCATCCAGATCAACATCGACAAGATTGATGAGTTCACTCTCGGTGAGCTGTTCTACACATTTGAGTTCGCATGTGGTGTAAGTGGATACACACTTGGTGTAAATCCATTCAACCAGCCAGGTGTTGAGAGCTACAAGAAGAACATGTTCGCTCTTCTCGGCAAGCCGGGCAACGAGGAGCTTGGCAAGAAGCTTCTTGCAAGAATCAACGGTTAATAGATCTTTACAGATTAATATATAAGAGATGCAGGTGTGTTTTGCCACACCTGCATTTTTTTGCAATTCTATATTTCTTGTAATCAGAATCGCACAATGTTATACTTATGAAGTGTATAGGCTCAGAACTGAGCCTGATCAGTTGCATTGTGAATGGAAGGATAAGAAGGGCAGTGACATATGAATGAAAAGAGAGATGTAGAGGGGCTGTATAACCGATATAGACAGGTTCCATTGTATCTGATAGGAATGTTCTGTCTGATGACAGTGTTCATGTATTTTGTCGGAATAGGAGCCGGCGTTATAGCCACCATTTTTACGGCAGTATACGGAGCGGTGAGCATTGTTGTTTTCCTGAGGATGAATGCTTTGTCCCGCGACAGATATGTGGAATTTGCCATGGAGCACGGCAAGATGCAGAAGGAGCTCATAAAGGAGTTTCCGGTTCCGTACGCATTGCTTGACGAGGATGGAAAAGTTGTGTGGGTGAACGACGAGTTCTCAGGTATAACGGAGACCAGTAAGAGAAAGCTCATGAAGCTGAATATAGTTCAGGTATTTGAGGAGGTTACCGAGGAGAGTCTTCCTTATCAGGAGGATGTCACCGAGGGAGAGATAGCATTTAACGGAAGAGAATACCGTTATGAGATCAGACGTGTACAGGTGAATAAGGTTGAGCCTGCTATGGAAGAGACGGATGCCCAGCCGGGTGAGGCCGGCACAGACGGAGATGGGGCTGATGAGCAGAAGAAAGAGACGAAGTCTTCGCACGGTGGTTCAAGACACCACGGCAAGACGGACACCTTCCTTGCGTTCTACATGTTTGATGTGACAGTGGTGAATCAGCTCGCTCAGGAGAACCATGACCAGAAGCTGGTTGCGGGTCTCATATATATTGATAACTACGATGAGATATTTGAGTCGCTTGAGGAAGTACGACACTCTCTTCTTGTTGCCCTGGTCGACAGAAAGATTAACAAATACATGGCAAATGTCGACGCCATAGTCAAGAGCCTTGAGAAGGACAAGTACATGTTCGTGATGCCACAGAAGTATCTGGATCAGCTCAAGGAGAACAAATTTGCCCTGCTCGATGAGGTCAAGGCTATAAATATCGGAAATGATCTTCCGCTTACACTCAGTATAAGTCTTGGTACTGATTACAAGAGCTTTATAGAAAACTTTGAGGCAGCGCGTTCTGCCATGGAGCTTGCTCTGGGCCGAGGCGGCGATCAGGCGGTTATCAAGTCCGCCGACAGGATCACCTACTTTGGCGGTAAGAGTCAGGGAACGGAGAAGTCCACGAGAGTTAAGGCGAGGGTTAAGACTCTTGCGTTCAAGGAGCTTCTTGAGACCAAAGAGAAGGTTATAATCATGGCCCACAAGAATCCGGATATGGATGCTTTTGGTTCAGGTATAGGAATATACAAGATGGTGACTGCGCTGGGCAAGACGGCGCATATAGTTGTAAATGAGGTGTCATCGGCCATAAGTCCGATATACGGCAATTTCACTTCGAGCAATTCCTACCCGGCAGATATGATAATCAACAACGATCAGGCGCTCAGTCTGGTCGATGACGACACGGTCGTAGTTGTGACGGATGTGAATAATCCTACGCTCACGGAGTGTGAGGAACTGCTGGCATATGCGAAGAGCATAGTGGTGTTCGATCACCACAGGCAGACAAAGGATGTCATTGCAAATGCGACACTGTCGTATATAGAGCCATTTGCGTCATCTGCATGTGAGATGATCGCAGAGATGCTCCAGTACATGGATGAGAAGATAAAGCTCAGGCCTACAGAGGCGGACGCCATGTATGCCGGAATACTCATTGACACCGACAACTTCCTGAGCAAGACCGGTGTCAGAACCTTTGAGGCAGCCGCGTTCCTGAAGAGAAGCGGTGCGGATGTCATGCGAGTAAGGAAGATGTTCAGAACTGACATAGAGACCTACAGACAGAAGGCGGAGGGTGTCAGCCACGCAGAGATGGTGCTTGATGCATTTGCCATATCAATCATTACACCTGGGGATGGCCCTGAGTCGCCGGTGGTACTCACCGCCAAGATTGCAAATGAGATGCTGAACATCGCAGGTGTCAGAGCTTCATTTGTAATAGCGCAGATGGGTGCGGATGTCAAGATAAGTGCAAGAGCCATTGACGATGTCAATGTCCAGATAATCATGGAGAGAATGGGTGGCGGCGGTCATGCAAATATCGCGGCAGCTCAGTTTGAAAATGCGAAAGCAGAGGATATAAAGAAGGAGCTTGTTGGGCTCCTGAATGAGATGTATAAGGAAGGAGATATTTAGGATATGAAGGTCATATTATTACAGGATGTTAAAAGCCTTGGAAAGAAAGGCGCAATGGTAGAGGTAAATGAGGGTTACGCAAGAAATTTCATCATTCCTAAGAAGCTCGGCATGGAGGCAACTCCAAAGAATATGAATGATTTCAAGCTCCGCAAGGCTCATGAGGAAAAGGTGGCAGCAGAGAATCTTGCTGATGCCAAGGCACTTGCGGCAGAGCTTGAGAAGGCTTCAGTAACTGTTAAGATTAAGGTTGGAGAGGGCGGAAGAACATTTGGCTCAGTATCCACAAAGGAGATCTCAGATGCCATCAAGAGCCAGCTCGGCAAGGATATAGACAAGAAGAAGATCGTTATGAAGGACTCCATCAAGGCGTTAGGAAGCTTTTCAGTGAAGGTCAAGCTTCACCCTGAGGTTCAGGCAGAGCTTGCTGTAAAGGTCGAGGAAGCATAAGGAGTATAGATAAAATATGGAAGATGCATTTGCAAGAAAAAAGCTTCCCTACAATCTGGATGCCGAGAAGTCTGTTATAGGTTCCATGCTCATGGACAGAGACGCCATAGTGGAGGCGTCCGATATGCTGACTAAGGAGGATTTCTACTACGGTCAGTACGGAATATTGTTCGAGAATATGGTAGAACTGTTCAAGGAGGGTAAGGCGGTCGATCTGGTAACCCTGAAGAACAAGCTTGAGGAGAACAATGTACCTGATGAGGTCATAAGCACCAAATCCATAGCGGAGATATTGGAGACGGTTCCGACATCGGTGAATGCCAAGCATTATGCCGAGATCGTGGCGGACAAATCCATACTCAGGAAGATGATAAAGCTGTGCGAGGAAGTGGAGAAGGACTGTTATCTTGATTCGGAGGGAGTTGAACAGCTCCTTGAACAGGCCGAGAGTGGTGTGTTCAATCTGATAAAGGAGAGGAACGGCTCCAGCAAATTTGTGGGGATCGACAGGATCGTCATGAACGTTATCGAGCAGATAGAGGAGGCTTCCAGAAAGAACACAAGAGTAACAGGTATCCCTACGGGATTCATAGATCTGGACAATATGCTCACCGGTCTCCATGGATCGGAGTTTATACTGGTGGCTGCTAGACCTGCCATGGGTAAGACGGCATTTGTTCTTAATATTGCCCACCATGTTGCCGTGCGCAAGGGAATTGCCACTGCGATATTCAACCTGGAGATGAGCAAGGAGCAGCTTGTAACGCGTATGATAGCCATGGATTCCCTGGTTGATTCCCAGAAGGTACAGACGGGACAGTTGGCTGAGGACGACTGGGATCAGGTGCTTGCCAGTGCGGAGAGTATAGCTGCCGCACCGCTGTACATAGAGGATAGTTCAGCACTCACCATATCCGAGCTGAGATCAAAATGCAGACAGCTCAAGAGCAAGAACAATCTTGGACTCATCATCATCGACTACCTGCAGCTTATGAGCACGACGGGACGAGTTGAGTCGCGACAGCAGTTCGTATCTGATATGTCAAGATCGTTGAAGATGCTTGCCAGGGAGCTGGATGTGCCTATCATAGCGCTGTCACAGCTTAACCGAGAGGTTGATAAGAGACCGGATCACAAGCCTGTGCTTGCGGATCTCCGAGAGTCGGGATCTATCGAGCAGGATGCCGATGTGGTTATGTTCATATACAGAGATGATTATTACAATCCTGATACCGACAAGAAGGGTATCTCGGAGATAATCATAGCTAAACAGAGAAAAGGTGCCACCGGATCTGTGGATCTGGTATGGCTGCAGGAATACACGAAGTTTGCCAACAAAGAGCACTAAATATATTATGTTTTATAAGGAGAATTGAAAATGGTAGTTGAACCAAGAGTTAAAGATTTTATTTGTACAACAGCTCACCCGGTGGGATGCGCACAGAATGTAAAGAATCAGATCGAGTATGTCAAGTCAAAGGGAGCAGTTAAGAGCGATAACGCACCTAAGAAGGTTCTGGTGATCGGAGCGTCAACAGGATACGGACTTGCATCACGTATCGCAGTTGCATTTGGCTATGGCGCAGATACCCTCGGCGTTATGTTTGAGAAGGAGTCAAATGGACGCCGTACAGCAACCGCTGGCTTCTACAACAACAGAGCATTTGAGGAGGAGGCTCACAAGGCCGGACTCTATGCAAAGTCCATCAATGGCGACGCGTTCTCAGTCGAGATTAAGGAGCAGGTTATCGAGACCATCAAGGCAGACATGGGCAAGATTGATATGATCGTATACAGTCTGGCAGCGCCTAGAAGAACAACTCCGGATGGAACAAAGTACACATCTGTACTCAAGACAGTAGGTGAGGAGTACACCAACAAGACACTTGTACTCAAGGACAACACCATCACAGATGCACATATAACAGCGGCAAATGATGACGAGATCAATGCTACCATCAAGGTAATGGGCGGTGAGGACTGGATCGACTGGATGCAGGCACTCTCAGATGCCAGAGTTCTGGCAGATAACGTGATCACAGTTGCATACTCATACATAGGACCAAAGATCACATTCCCTATCTACGCTGAGGGATCGATCGGACAGGCAAAGAAGGATCTGTACAAGTCAGCAGACATTATAAATGAAAAGTTCCCTAACATAAAGGCGAAGATAGCCATCAACAAGGCTCTTGTCACACAGTCAAGTGCAGCTATCCCTATCGTACCTCTGTATATCACACTTCTCTACAAAGTTATGAAAGAGAAGGGACTCCACGAGGGATGCATAGAGCAGATGCAGAGACTGTTCATGGATAAGATCCTGGATGACACCCAGGTGGACGACAACGGATTCATCCGTATGGACGACTGGGAGATGAGAGATGATGTTCAGGAAGTTGTTGCTGAGCACTGGGATACAGTCAACAATGACAATGTCAAGGATATAGCAGACATCGATGGATACTGGGAGGATTTCTACAACATGTTCGGTTTCAAGATCGACGGTGTGGATTACTCAGCAGATGTTGATATCATGTAATATTCATGGGTAGTTTCAATATATAAATACTACAAATGCCCCACAGATTCATAGAATTTGCGGGGCATTTCGGTAAGCGCTTTTTTGGTGTGCCTGACCCATTATTTTCGCAAGGAGGAAGACGGTATATGTACAAATATTTATTATTTGATCTTGATGGAACCATCACCAAGTCTGAGGAAGGAATATTCAACTGTATAAAATACGCTCTTGACTGGGCTGGAATTCCATATCCTGAATACAGAGTATTCAGAAGCTTTATAGGACCATCACTTTATGATTCTTTCGTGAGGGAATTCGGCATGGACGACGCAAAAGCGAAAGAGATGGTGGCCAAGTACAGGGAGAGATACAACGTGGTAGGTCTCTTCGAGGCTGAGGTGTACGACGGAGTGGCAGACACCCTGTGTGCCCTTAAGGAGAAGGGCTGCATACTCTCAGTTGCAACCAGCAAGCCGACAGAGCCGACACTCCGTATCCTTGAGAAGTTCGGTGTGGGAAAATATTTTGACGTTGTAGTTGGAAGTAATCCCGACGGAACAGGATCAGACAAGAAGCACATCATATCCCAGGTCCTTGAAAGCCTCAAGAAAAATCACGGACTGACAGAAGATATGATAAAATCAAACCAGGTTGTGATGATAGGCGACAGACGCTACGACATAGAAGGTGGCAAAGCCTGCGGCCTCCAGACCATAGGAGTCCTCTACGGCTACGGCAGCAGGGAAGAATTCGAGGCAGCCGGCGCCGACAACATAGTAGAGACACCGGAGGAAATCCTGAATCTGTAGATAGAAAGGTAGCTTATAGTTTATAGATGTCTGTGTTGATATATATTTTTTATTAAATATCTATGATTATTTTTGTGGGATGACACTCTGGGGAACTGAATAAAAGAAAAACAGGTAAGAGTCGATATCTATAATATAGTGTGGTGTATAAAATATATTTTTCAGCGAAATATGTCAGGAACATGATCTGAAAAGTATATATCCAACAAGACCAGGATGCCATACTCCCTGGGAATATAAAATTGGGTCTCTATATATGTAATCGGTAGCGAAGACGCCTGAACTTTGCTGCTTACTGCCAAGGCGGAGCTCGCAACGCTCTTATAGCGAGCGGGAGCCGCGTGCAGATATAAGCAAAGCAAAGTGAGGTAAGTCGAGCGTGATTACATATATAGAGACCCAATTTCTGTCCCTGGAGAGTATGTCATCCGTCCGTTCGTCATATCATCTCCTGACATTTGAGATATACCCGAAGAACGCTCCGATGATCCCCCCGATAATGTGGGTGAGATTCGACACATTGTCCTTCACAAACACTCCGTCAGCCACCTGTCCGCCGATATAAAGCACTGCAACAAGTATGAAGGTGAGCGGTATGGAGCCGTCCTTTATACATGCAAAAGAAGACAGAAGAATGTATGCGAATACCACTCCGCTGGCGCCGAGCAATGCTGTACCAGGGAAGAATATAAAATGCACGATTCCTGTCACCAGTGCGGTGGTGATGGTTACGATGAGCAGATCCTTTGAGCCGTATTTTTCCTCAAGTAGTGGGCCGATCACAAGCAGCAGCGTCATGTTGTTGATAAGGTGACTCCAGCTTGCGTGACCAAACACATGGGCAAACATGCGGATGTAGGTTAAAGGATCGGTGAGAGGGGCTCTGTATACTTCAAATAGAAGAAAGTTACTTTTGCCGCCTGTGAGGATATTCAGGAGATAAGCTCCCAGACAAATGAGTGCAAATGTAAGTACCACAGGTGAGTTAAAGGATATTCTTAATATGGTTTTGGATTTTGTCTTTGACATGGATCGGTTCCCCTCTTATTCATATAGTATAGAAAAATATTACCAGCGGTCATCCGCTGGTAATATTTTTTTAAGCGTCATAATCTGGCATATCGTTAAAGTACATCTTGTAGAAGTTGGTACTCTGTTCGAGAACCCTCATGGTTGATGGAAGCGGTACGGCGATGAGGTCGTTGAACTCATACTCTCCGGCTGCTGAATCAATCACATGTCCCATCTGAGTCTCATTATGTGTGTAATCGGCGTTGAAACCGCCGTATTTATTGCCACGGGCATCAAGACGTATCCACTTCTTGAGATCCGGGTGATATACCGCATTAAGTGCATGCATAGCCATAAGTCCGCCCTTGTGCTTGATACGGATATAGCAGAATCCTGTATATAAGTTGTTGGCACGAAGCAGTGCTGCCAGCAAATTGGCCTTTGAATAGCTGATGCCCGTGCTGGCTTCCAGTACATCGGAAGCGCTGATAGTTATTACTGAAAAGTTGCTGTCATATGTGTGAGAAATCCTATCCCGGACAAAATAGTAACATGCCTGTATGATCTCATCACTGCTCTTGCAATCTGCAGCAAGTTCCTTTGCCTTTGCAGCGACGATAGGATTGTCATAATTTACATACTTGTCGTATTGCAAATATGCTGAATCCTTATTTCTCTGAATTAGTTGCATTGTGTCATCTCTCCTTTATTACTTGGAATATGTAGAACTTCAGATAATAAGATTCATCTGCAGCCCATAATATTGGGTGATCAGGAGCCTGTGTGCGGAACTCTACCTGGCGAAGTCTTACATGTGAATTCATGGCGGCCTGTTTTATGGTCTTGGTAAATAACTCGAAATCCATAAAATGTGAACATGAACAAGTTGCAAGGAATCCACCATCCCTTACGAGTTTCATAGCACGCAGATTAATCTCGCGATAGCCTTTGACTGCGTTCTTTATTGAATTTCTTGATTTTGTGAATGCCGGCGGGTCAAGTATGACAACGTCAAACTGTTCGCCTTTTGATTCCAGTTCAGGAAGAAGATCAAATACATCTCTGCACTCAAAAGAGACAGTGCTCTCCAATCCGTTGAGCGCTGCATTTTCTCTGGCCTGGGCAATAGCAAGTTCTGAAGCGTCTACTCCCAAAACGCTGGAAGCACCGGCTATGCCTGCGTTTAGAGCAAAGGAGCCTGTGTGTGTAAAGCAATCAAGAACCTTTGCATCTTTACATATTCTCTGAATAGCAAGACGATTATACTTCTGATCCAGAAAGAATCCGGTCTTCTGACCGTCTTTCACATCAACAATATATCGAACGCCATTTTCATTTATATGAACCTTTGTGTTAAATTCGTCACCAATAAACCCTTTGTAGGTATCCATCCCCTCGTGTTTTCTGACTTTTGCATCGCTTCGTTCATAAACACCCTCGATTATTATACCATCATTTTTAAGTATATTTTTTAAAATATTTATTAACAAATTTTTAACTTTGTCGATGCCGAGTGCCAGTGATTCGACAACAAGCACGTTTTCAAACTTGTCAATGACGATTCCCGGCAGAAAATCAGCCTCGCCAAATACGACACGGCAGCTACTGGTGTCGACGGTTTTCTTGCGGTAATCCCATGCATCCTGAAGTCTCTTTGTGAAGAATGCCTCGTCGATCTCGGTGTCCACATGTCTTGTGAGCATGCGGATGAAGATCTTGGAGTTGGTATTTATGAATCCTTTGCCGAGTGGATAACCGTCGAAGTCCTTTACTATGACGATGTCGCCGTTCTCAAAGCTGCCGACTATGGTGTCGACCTCATTGTCAAATATCCATGCTCCGCCGGACTTCAGAAGTCGTCCCTCTCCCTTTTTTAATGTAACAATAGCTCCCATAATATATGTATCCTTTCTCTGTACTGCCGTTGGCAGACATTTTTCGTTGTCTGTTTTTGAATTTTGCGGATTTATTTTACCATATGTAGACAAATAATCCAAGATGGGGCAGCTTAACACATTTGTAACAAAAAACTTGTAAAAAAGTTATACTTGTAAAAAATATGTAACACGTGTATACTACGAGCGTAGCAGAATGCACACAAACATCAGATTCCCTGCGGAAACTGATGCTTAATAAAAAGGAGGACAGTAAAGATGTCTACAATGAAGACTAATATTGCAAAGAGAGAAAAGAGCCTGATGGCGGCAAAAGTTATAGGCAGTCTTATGGCGATTGCTGTATTGGCTATTGTGATTTTTTCTACAAATGTGGTGACACAGGCAGATGAGATGGGAGCTGACGGCACGGCAGTTCTGGCCACAGCATCAGATGTAGTTCAGAGTGGAGTGATACAGGATGAGGATGGTTACTTCAGATATTATGTTAATGGTGAAGTGCAGAAAACTGCAGGCTGGATAGATGCCGATGATGGCACCAGATATCTTATAGATGAAAATGGCGTGGCAGCTATGAAGTTTACACGTTCTGGCGATACCATCAAGATATACAGATTCAGCGCTGATTCAAAGGACTGGACGATCTGCAAGAACGAGTGGCAGACAGTGGATAACGTTCTCTATTATCTGAACAATTCCGGACTGTGTGAAAAGATATACGATAATAGCAGCAAGAAGGCAAAGTCACTGAGCAGCGGCAAGCTTGTCCAGGTGAAGAACCAGATGCTTATTCTCAACGATGGCAGAACATATTATTTCAATTCAAATGGTGACAAGGTCACAAAGGGCGGTTGGTATCATATAAATTATGACAATATGGTATTTGTAACAGGCGGTGGATCCCACTATGTAAAGGAGAGGATCTACAAGGCATCAGGCATTTTCAGAAAGTATTCATTTAACGATTCAAAGAAGAGCTGGGATATGAACAAGAACCTGTGGAAGAATACAGGCAGAAAGCTGATGTATTTTGATGGATCAGGCACATGTACCATTCTGTATGATCAGGCATCGAATATATTGTACAGATACATATCAAGCAGCAAGTCATACAAGAGAGTCTCAAATGTGATCGACAAGCTCAACGGAAGCAGATACTACTTCTATGATGCAAATGGAAACAGACGTACATCATCAGGATGGAAGAAGGTAAATGGAAGTACCGCTTACTACGTATGTGACGGCGGATATGTTACCTCAAGATATACAGATCAGAAGGGTACAAAGAAGGTATACGACTTTGATTACTCGAAGAACACATGGGTGCAGAAGAAAAATATGTGGAAGACTGTCTACCGCAGCAGATATTATTTCGGCTCTAAAGGCGTAGCCACAATGAGCTATAACAACAGCACCAAGAAGGCATACAAGTTTACAGGCAGAAAGTGGAAGCCTGCAAAGAAGCTCATAATGAAGATCGGAAATGCCAATTACTATTTCAACAGCGCTGCAAAGCGAGTTGTAAAGGCTGGAAAGTATAAGACAGCCGATGGCTACATAGCATATGTCAACAGAAGAGGCGTTGTATATAAGAGAGAGTACGATCTCTCGGTCAAGAGATATTACACTATCGATCTTGGTAAGGGCAGAAAGACAAGAGTATATGGATATTATGATATAGGCGCGGCAAACAGGCTGAGTAAGATGGTCAACCAGCATCGTGCAGAAAATGGACTTTCAAGCCTTAAGGTGTCAACATCTCTGACAGAGACCGCTACCACAAGAGCAAAGGAGATAAGCAACAAGTACAGCCATTACAGACCAAATGGAACACTGTGTCTCAACTCCATGTACGAGTTGTACGGAGAGAATCTTGCATGTGGTTTCAGTGGTGGAGATCTCGTATTCAGAGCATGGTCCAAGTCGACCGCACATGACAGCAATATGCTGAATACTACATACAAGACCATGGGCGTTGCAGTATTTGTGGCTCTCAAAAATGATAAACAGGGATATAAGAGATATTATGTCCTTACATTTGGCAAGTAATTTTAATTAGGAAATTAGTGGAAAATAAGACTGTTAAATCCCTCAAATTAAATTGAATTATATGGAGAAATAGAGTACCATACATAGTATAAGGCAAATAGTCGGATATAGAATTTGGCTAGTTTGGGAATGGAGATTGTGTGTGGGTTTCATATATTCGTCTTTAAATAGAGGTGCCGGCGAGAGTGTGGCACTATTTGACAATAGAATAGCCAGGATGCTTCCTTTTGTCACGGGAAAGGCATATTTTGACCTCAGAAATTATGATGCCCAGACTGGAGAATTCGGAGTATATATTGAATGGGATGGTGAGCTTGAGGCAGTGCTTGGATATTCACTGCCGGCGGGAGGATATTTCGTCAAAGCAACCACACCGCAGGCGTACAGATTCCACAGGCTCGACAGTGGATTGCCGGTATATATGAAGTTGATAGCGCAGAATGGCAGACTGTATCCTTACAGGACATATGTCATGATGGACGGCAGACCTTTCAGTGTGGAATTCGGCGGTGGAGTTCTGATCCCTTTTGAGGACAGATACGAAGAGCTTGGATGCGAAGCTGCGAAACAGACTGTGGATACTGGAAGCCAGAAGCTTTTGATGGGAAGTCAGAGTGGAATGACAGGAAGCCAGCGTTTTCAGTGGAATGGCAGCCGGATGAGACAGTTATTCGGTAGTCAGGGAGGCTTCAGATACCTGGCGGGTAGCCAGTATAGAATGATAGGAAGTCAGCGGTTCCGGTGGAATGGCAGTCAGATGAGACTGCTGTTTGGAAGTCAGGGAGGCTTCAGATACCTGGCGGGAAGCCAGTACAGAGTGTTTGGCAGCCAGCGTATGTTGTTGGGTAGCCAGAGAATATTGTCAGGAAGCCAATATAGAATATTTGGAAGCCAGCGGATAAAAAATATGCTGATGGTGCTTGAAAGTGACACACAGCAGCCACAGGACAGTATGGATTCAATCAGAACAAGCCAGGAGCTGATGGCTGAGTTCCCTCAGGAGTGGCAGCTTATCAACAGAAGCAGAAGACCGACCAGCCGGATTGGTGGCAATGCTAAGTTTGGATATGGACTGGATCTAATCTAGTACATGACCGGATCTTGGAGGATATATGAAGGATATAGAGGGATTCCACATATTGTGGACTGCTCCTTATTTTGAGAAAAGTAAAGATGACACTTACAGCATGCAGGATTATGAGCTTTTGACCATGATCCTGTCTGCTCTTATGTGGAGAAAAATGAATGGCCCTATCACACTTTACGGTGATGCAAGGGCCATTGATTATGTTGAGGGACAGGGATTGTCGCATATATGGAATGGCGGCATAAAAGAGATACAGGTTCCTGACAGCATATCCCCGGGAGTGTTCTGGGCTGCGGGCAAGCTGTATGCGCTTAAGGCGGCGCATATGCCGGCGGTCATGGTGGATCTGGACCTTATAGTGTGGAAGAATATAGGGGAATACATAGCGGGGACGGATATTTGTGCAATACACAGAGAAGGAATATATCCGGATGTATATCCCGGCAGGGACTTCTTCAATATGGACAGTTCGTACAGCTTTGATCCCCTGTGGAGCTGGGATGTTCCGCCGGTAAATACCTGTATGCTATATATGGCTAAGGAGCAATTTAAGAACTATTATGTGGACAGCTCCATACAATTTATGGAGAATTGTAGGGAGACTGAGGAAAATCTGTGCCACATGGTATTTGCGGAGCAGAGACTGCTTGCGATGTGTGCTGCGAGAAAGGGAAAGATCATTGCTTCATTTTTTCCTGAGGCGGCGGATATAGAGAGACAGGATGTGTTCACACATTTGTGGGGATATAAGAATATTCTGAAGTTTAACTATGGGAAAAGGGTTGAGTTTAACGGACGTCTCTGCGAGCGGATAGAGCGGGAGTTTCCGGAAGAGGCGGATGTTATAAGGGAGTTACATGTTTGCAGATAAAGTGCTGAAGAAGATACCCAGGGAGATATACATATATATACTGTGGGGAATTGTCGTGGGAGCGGTAAATCTTGGCTCCGCCTGGATATTTATGTACAAATGCGGGATAGAACCTGTCAGGGCCAACTTCCTGGCATGGATACTGTACAATTTTGTGTCATTCATAACAAATAGAAAATCGGTGTTCCACACTGTCGCAGAGACTGCGTGGGAGTTCATAAAAGAACTGGTGTCATTCTACGTGAGCAGGGTGTTCACACTGGTGGTGGAGGAGGGCCTGATTTATATACTGGTTGACAGGCTTCACCTGTGGGCGATGGGCATAAAGACGTTCACATCAGTGCTGGTGATATTCCTCAATTATTATATAAGCAAGAAGTTTATATTCAGAAAGATAAAGGAAAAACTGTAAGAGATATGTATAAATGCGAATGTTTATCGAAATTTTATAGAAAAACATGGACACAATTACTTCCAAACATTTGACAGTTGGAGTATAATTGAATGGTTAAATATGTATAAAAAGCAGAATAAGTAATGCAAGGAGATAAGTATGAAGAAGAGAGTAGTAATAACAGGCATAGGAGCCATAACTCCAGTCGGCAATACAGTTGACGAGTATTGGGATTCACTTAAGGAAGGAAAGCATGGCTTCGGACCTATTACACAGTTTGACGCTTCAGCATACAAGTGCAAGCTTGTCGGCGAGGTTAAGAACTTTGTAGCAAAGGACTACATTGATCCAAAGTCTGCAAGACGTATGGCTAGATTCACACAGTTTGCTGTGAAGGCAACCCAGGAGGCTATGGCAGATTCAGGACTTGATATGACAAAGGAAGATGCTTACAGAGTTGGTACATGTATTGGTTCAGGTGTTGGTTCACTTCAGGAGCTTGAGAACGCATATGGAACCATACTTACAAAGGGACCACTTCGTGTAAGTCCATTCGTAGTTCCTATGATGATCAGCAACATCGCAGCAGGTAACGTTGCGATCCAGTTTGGTCTCAAGGGCAAGAGTATAGATGTTGTAACAGCATGTGCTTCAGGAACAAACAGTATCGGTGAGGCATTCAGAACGATCCAGTACGGAGACGCTGATGTCATGGTAGCCGGCGGATGTGAGGCAGCAGTTACACCTATCGGTATATCAACATTTGATTCACTTACAGCACTTACATCATCAACAGATCCAGACAGATGTTCTATTCCATTTGATAAGGACAGAAGCGGATTCGTTCTCGGTGAGGGTGCAGGTATTGTTATTCTTGAGGAGCTTGAGCACGCAAAGGCAAGAGGTGCAAAGATCTACGCAGAGCTTTCAGGTTACGGATGTTCAAGTGATGCACACCACATCACAGCACCTGAGGAGTCAGGTGAGGGACCAGCAGTTGCCATGACCAATGCGGTTAAGGATGCAGGACTTCCACTTGATGCGGTTCAGTACATCAATGCTCATGGTACAAGCACACATCTGAACGATCTTGTTGAGACACGTGCTATCAAGAAGGCATTTGGCGATCACGCAAAGGACATCAAGATCAATTCAACAAAGTCTATGACAGGACATCTTCTCGGTGCAGCAGGAGCCATCGAGTGTATTGCCTGTGTCAAGAGTATAGAGGAAGGTTATATCCACAGAACAAGAGGCCTTGTGGAGAGCGAGGAGGAGCTTGATCTGGATTATTGTAAGGAGCCATGCGAGATGGACGTTGATGTTGCGATCAGCAACTCACTTGGATTTGGCGGACACAATGCATGTATCGTCTTACAGAAGTATAAGGAGCAGTAAATATCATGTTATTTATCAAAAAAAAGGCAAAGGATGCCGAGATAATTGCAGCAAAGGCTGCAGAGGAGGCAAAGGCTGCTGAGGGAATTCAGGAAGCACCAAAGGTGGAGCTTGTAAAGTGCCCTAAGTGCGGAAGAGAAGTTGAGAAGGAAAGAGTGAAGAACGCAAAGTACATTTGTTATGAGTGCGGTTCTTACTTCAGAGTTAAGACCAAGAACAGAATAAGAATGGTCACAGATCCAAAGTCATTTGAGCCATGGTTTGAGGATATGCCAAGCTCAAATCCTCTTGGAACAGAGGGCTATGAGGATAAGGTTGCGGCTGCACAGGCCAAGACAAACCTCAAGGAGGCTGTTACTATAGGAAAGGCAACCATCAATGGTGAGCCTGCTGTAGTTGGTGTATGTGATGCAAGATTCCTCATGAGCAGCATGGGATATGTTGTGGGTGAGAAGATTGCCAGAGCTGTCGAGAAGGCTACAGAGGAGAAGCTTCCGGTATTCATGTTCTGCTGTTCAGGCGGTGCACGTATGCAGGAGGGAATCATTTCTCTGATGCAGATGGCCAAGACATCCGCTGCATTCAAGAAACATTCTGATGCAGGACTTCTGTATGTATCTATTCTTACAGATCCTACAACAGGTGGTGTTACAGCCAGCTTTGCAATGCTTGGAGATATTATCCTTGGAGAGCCAGGTGCGCTCGTAGGATTTGCAGGACCACGAGTTATCAAGCAGACTATTGGTCAGGAGCTTCCAGAGGGCTTCCAGAGATCAGAGTTCCTTGTTGAGCATGGTATCATAGATGGCATAATCACAAGAGACAAGATGAAGGACACAATGTATGATCTCATCGTCACACATAAGCAGAGACAGGGCTATGCTAACTTTGACAGTGCTGTTGAAGATGAGAAATTTGACATAAGCGAGATCCTCAAGGAGAGACTCAAGGATGACGAGCCTAAGACTCCGTGGGAGAAGCTCAGAGGTGCTCGTCAGATGAGCAGACCTTCAGGTTTCGACTATGTGAAGTATATATGCGATGATTTCCGTGAGATCCACGGAGACAGAACCATGAATGATGACAGAGCCATTGTGGGTGGTATCGGTCATATAGATGGACAGCCTGTAACAGTTATATCACAGGTCAAGGGAGCTTCCATGGCAGAGTGCATGGAGAGAAACTTTGGTATGCCTCTTCCTGATGGCTACAGAAAGGCTCTTCGTCTGATGAAGCAGGCTGAGAAGTTCGGCAGACCTATCATTACATTTGTAAATACACCGGGTGCGTTCTGTGGACTTGAGGCTGAGGAGCGAGGAATGGGTGAAGCCATAGCGAGAAATCTCTATGAGATGTCATCACTCAAGGTTCCTGTACTCTGTATCCTTATCGGAGAAGGCGGAAGCGGTGGAGCACTTGCCCTTGCAGTCGGCAATGAGGTATGGATGCTTGAGAATGCGACATACTCAATCCTTTCACCTGAGGGATATGCGTCTATCCTCTGGAAGGACAGCAACAGAGCTGAGGAGGCTGCAGAAGTTATGCAGATTACAGCGCAGGATCTCAAGAGACTGAACGTTATCGAGCAGGTCGTACCTGAGTACGGCGGAGCAGATGAGCAGTCAGTTCCATATATAGGCAAGTACCTTAAGATGAACATTAAGGAATTCCTCAAGAAGTATTCAGACAAGACTCCTGAGGAGATCGCACAGGACAGATACGACAGATTCAGAAATCTGTAGATCACAGATATACTATAGATGAAAGGCATTTCTCAAGTGAGAAATTTATCTCACGGGGAATGCCTTTTATTCATGCATATGTTGAAGTGATGGTGTTTTTTTGGTAAACTTTATGTATATGGCTGAAGATACAGCTTGAATTGGAGGAGCGTTTATGAAGAAACAGATAAAGGTTACTTTGATAGTTATCGTGGCCGCCATCATTGCGGCAGCAATCATATGGTACGTGATGTACCTGCGGGGCAAGGAGCAGGATCTGCTGACACCTGTGGGAACACGTGCAGAATTTATCGGTGATACAGACAAATATCCTACCATGCTTACAGCGAAGGGGACTCAGATCCTGAATGCAGACGGAGAACAGGTTGTTCTCAAGGGTGTGATGGTTCCAGAGTCGCGCAGTCTGTATGAGGAGAAGAAGTTTAATGAGGATTTCTACAAGGATGTATTTGCCAAGGGTGGTAATGCCATAAGGGTGCCAATAAGCCCTGTGGAGTACAAGAATGACGATTACTATATGTGGAGATATCTTGACCGCATAGTTACCTGGGCCGGAGAGAACGATAACTATGTTATTCTCGACTGGGATTATACAGGTAACCCGATAGATGGTTCCGGGGATGAGATGCCGGATCTCGACGAGAATCCGCTGGATTATTCTGCTGAATTCTGGAAGAACATTGCGGATTATTTCAAGAACACTCCAAATGTTATATTTGAGATATACAATGAGCCGGTTGGCATGAGTGATTCAGAGTGGAAGAGATGCGCGGAGAGCCTCATAGGAGTTATAAGGGATGCCGGCGCAAAGCAGCTTATAATCGTTGGAAGTCCGGATTACTGTTATGACCTCGGATGGCTTGACGAGCTCGGCGTGAAGAATGACAATACTGCGTTCTCTGTTCATGTTTACCCGGACAAGGTGTTCTGGCAGAAGTTCCTGTCGGGCTATGTGACAAGTTATCCTCTTATAGTGACAGAGTGGGGATATGCAGACGATGATGTCGAGGTCAAGAATGAGAAGCTGAAGGGCACCAGAAATGTATTTGGAATAAAATTTACCAGATATCTGGAAAAGCATGATATAGGATGGATTGCAGTTGGATATGACGATACGGTGGAGCCATCCATGTTTACTAAGGGATATAAGAAACTCACAAAATGGGGCGAGTATGTGACTGAGCTGCTTGGAGACAAGGAAGAATAAAGAGAATAACGGATAAAAGGGAGAAAATATATAATGGCAATCAGAATATTAGGAACAGGAAGCTGCCTTGCGGAGAAAGAGGTATCAAATGATGAGCTTGCAAAGTATGTTGATACATCTGATGAGTGGATATCTTCAAGAACAGGTATAAAGAACAGAAGAATAGCTGTTAAGGAGACAACGACGAGCATGGCTGCTGAGGCTGCTGAGAGAGCACTTGAGATGGCAGGGAAGTCCGCAGAGAATGTGGAGCTTATAGTGCTTGCCACAGTCACTCCGGATTATTACACACCAAGCGGGGCGTGTCAGGTTCAGGCGGCTATAGGTGCGGATAAGGCGATTGCGTTTGATGTGAATGCGGCATGCTCGGGCTTTGTATTTGCCCTCAATGTTGCAAAGATGTATATAGAGACAGGGTTTGTGAAGAATGCTCTTGTAATAGGTTCTGAGACGCTGTCAAAGATACTTGACTGGAATGACAGAGGTACATGCGTATTGTTTGGAGATGGCGCAGGTGCCGCTTATATAGAGGAGTCTGACAAGGGAATCATAAGCATTGTCCAGGGTTCAATCGGCAAGAAGGGTATGGTGCTAAACTGCGAGAGCAGAAAGACCAACAATATATTTGTAAAAGATGAGATCAATCATGACTATCTGTATATGGATGGACAGGAGGTGTACAAGTTTGCGGTGAGACAGTGTCCTAAGTGCCTCCAGGAGGCTCTTGACAAGGCTGGAATGACCGTTGACGATGTGGATTACTTCGTACTCCACCAGGCAAATGTAAGAATTATTGAATCTGTTGCCAAGAGACTTAAGGCACCGCTTGAGAAGTTCCCTACGACTCTCGACTACACAGGAAATATGTCTGCGGCGAGTGTACCTGTACTTCTCGACCAGCTCGTGAGGGAGCACGGCCTGAAGCGCGGCGACAAGATCGCCATGTCGGCATTCGGCGCAGGGCTCACATACGGCGCTGTGGTTATGGAGTGGTAGAGGCTTTAACACCTGTAATTTTTGAGGGCGGAACGGAGCTCCTTGTAGTTTGGGAGTACTTTTCCTACCTCGGCCCAGAAAAGTGCGGAGTGGTTCATCTGCTTTCTGTGACACAGCTCGTGGACTACCACGTAGTCTATGATTTCGGGAGTGGTGTTCATCAGTGCACAGTTGAAATTCAGGTTACCGGAGGAGCTGCAGCTTCCCCAGCGGGTCTTCTGATGCCTGATGGTGATCCTTCCGTAGGTCACGCCTATTATCTGAGCAAAATGTTCTACACGTGAAGGAATATATATCCGAGCCTGTTCTGACAGTGCCTTTATATCGGCATCTGTCAGGGCAGTGCTTGGATTTTTTTCGTCTGACATATTGGAAATTCTTTTCTGCATGATTTCCAGATGGCTGCGGATCCAGTTTTGTCTGGAATCCACAAAGCTTTGGATCTGACTGTCGGTCATTCTGAGGGGCGCACGAACCTTTATGTTGAGGTCTCTGTCTATCTCGATACAGATAGATTTGCGCCTGCTCCTGACGACAGAATATTTGAATTTATCAGAATTGTTCATGGCATATTACCTGTCTTTGATAGGTACGTAGTCCTTAGGCTCTACAAGACTTGGATAAGCCGGACGCATTATCTTGTAGCTGTTGATCAGCTCCTCCATACGATGCGCACTCCATCCAACCACTCGGCCAATGGCAAATAGTGGTGTGTAGAGGGCGTAAGGGATCTTGAGCATCTTGTATAACAATCCGCAATAGTAATCTATGTTGATGCACACACCCTTGTAGATCTTGCGCTCCTCGGCAATGACCTCAGGTGCGATGCGCTCTATGAGCTCGTATAATTTGAATTCGTCCTTCTCGTGCTTCTCCTCGGCGAGCTTTTCTACATACTCCTTGATAATGACAGCTCTTGGATCTGACAGAGAGTATACAGGCTGGCCCATTCCGTATACCACGCCCGATTTGTCAAATGCTTCGCCGCGAACGATCTTCCTGATGTACTCACGGATCTGCTCCTCGTCCGTAACATCCTCGACATTGCAGTGTATGTTCTTCATCATCTCCATGACCTTGAGGTCTCCACCGCCGTTGAGCGGTCCCTTGAGTGAGCAGAGTGCTGCTGCGACTGTGGCGTATGTATCTGAGCCAGATGATGTGACAACACGTGTTGTAAACGTAGAGTTGCTTCCGCCTCCGTGTTCCATGTGGAGAACAAGGGCAAGATCGAGAACCTTTGCCTCAAGCTGTGTGTACTTTCTGTCTGAACGGAGCATGCTCAGGATATTCTCCGCAAATGAAAGCTCAGGATCCGGCTTGTGTATATAACAGCTCTTGCCAAGCTCATAATGTCTGTATCCCTGGAAAGAATATACAGCGAGTCTTGGGAATACACTTATTATCATAAGACACTGCTGAAGAACGTTGTCCAGAGATATATCCGTCTCAGACTTATCGTATGATCCGAGGGCAAGGATGCTCTTGGTCATATTTGAAATGATATCCTTGGTAGGGTTCTTCATTATGACATCTTGTATAAAGTTGTGTGGAAGGTCGTATGCAAGGTTGAGGACCTGTTTGAACTTGGCAAGCTCATTCTCGTCCGGAAGCTTTCCAAACAGTAACAGATATGTACACTCCTCGAAACCGAATCGTCCTTCCTTTGTAAATCCGTCTATCAACTGGCGGATCTCGTAACCTCTATAATATAATTCACCGTCAGTAGGAGTATGCTTTCCGTCCTCCATTGTATACGCCCGGCTTAGTGAAATGTTGGTGATGCCGGCATTTATTCCTATTCCATTCAGATCGCGAAGTCCACGCTTTACGCCGTATTCCTCGTAGAGGTTGTTATCTATGGTATCGTTCTCAATACAGAGACCAAGACGCTCCTTCGTAAATGAACTAAGATTATTGATTGACATATATAATACTCCTTTCAGGTAAGTCTTCATTGAATTATCTCACTTATTTACAACTATTGCAATCCGAAATGATTGTATGGGTGTAAAATATTATGTATAATGTACTGAGAATAAAGTTAAGACAAATGTTTTAGGAGGTAATATAAATTGGCAGACAGACAGGATATGGGGCAGAATAAAGGGAGCGCAGGAGCTCATAAGGGAACTGTGAGCCGTGCAACAACGAGCAGTGTGAAAAAGACACAGCCGGGCAAGGGAGTAGCGTCAGGCAGTCGGTCAGCATCAGGCAGCCGTCCTGTGTCGGGAAATCGTCCGGCATCGGGCAGCCACTTATCATCGGCGAGTCGTCCGAAAAGTGCAACTGCGCAGGACAAAAGGCGCACAAGTACGGGACGTCCACTTGAAAAGTCGGTGAAGTCCGTGTCTTCAGGAAGCAAGACCAGGAGACCGGCGAATAGCAGATCGTCAACAGGTTCCGGTAAAAAATCCGCGCAGAGCAGAAATAAAAAGAAGCGATATGAGCTGAATACGAAAATGATGGTCGTGGCGGCTCTGGTGGTTGGAATAGTGCTTGCACTTGTGATCACGATGATCATGAGATCCAGCATGCTCAGGGTCAAGCAGATCCAGACGGATTATAATATGGGTGATATATTTGATATAACAAACTATATTGAGCCGGACAGCAATGATGCCAGGCTGGAATATGACAACTCAGAATTTGTACCGGATAAGCTTGGTAAGTACACCATCAAATATAAGATCAGACGTGGAAAGTTAAGCAAGACAAAAAAGGCTGTGATAAATGTTGTTGACGAGGTAAATCCATACATAGACGGCCCGGACGAGATAGACGTTTCTATGGGAACGGATATAAACTGGAGTGATTATTACAATGTCACAGATGAGGATCCGGATGTGCAGGATTCGCTTAAAGCTTCTCAGGATGTGGACACAAGCAAGGAGAGAACCGTAACAGTGACTCTCACAGCGGAGGACTGGGCAGGCAACAAGGCGTCCAGACAGATCACCGTAAATGTACTCAAGAGTAACTTTGATGAGTAGGGTGTGAACGAAATAAAATATCTTGAAAAACGACAGAAAAAAGCTCAATGCTGACGGGGATGAAATCCGAAAGCATTGAGCTTTTTGATTTTAGTATTTTATGAGATAGGCGGCTTTCTCAGCTCTGCATCCAGCTCTGAGTTGTCAACCACTGTTGTCTTGGTCTTTTTAACCTTTTCCTTTTTCTTCTTCGATCTGCTCTTGTGTATGTTCTTGATGAGCATTACCACCAGAAGCAGGATAAGACCTATGCTTATGAGGACTACGGATAAACCGTATTTGTCCAGTATCTTGTCGATTATGTTGTAGCTTGACTTCTCCCACAGTCCATCCGCTTCAAGATCTGCCTGAACCTTTGAGAGGCAGTACTTTGTTCCGGTACACTTTGGTATACCCGGAAGTCTTGATGTGATGGCTGTAAGGTTGCTTGCCTGTTCGTCGGTTACATTGAAGTATGTATATGACAATGCCTCCTTACCTGTTGTGGTTATAGGATCGTCCAGACCGAGATTGATGAGATACCACTCTCCGCCGAGATAAACGGCATTCCATGCACAGTTGTTGATGTAACTCTCTTCTTTGAGCTGCTTCTGTGTGTCCATCGAGTCGTCCAGAAGATCTGAATTCTGTCCCTCAATGTACAGACATGGCACACCGACGTAATCCATAATGGCCTTGAAAGCCTTTGCATATCCGTAGGTGACTGCCGACTGATACTTGGAGTTGAACACGCCGTCTGCGGTGTATGCGTATATGTTGTCCTTGCTCTTAGATGTTGCATCTGAGGCATAATAAACTTTGTTGATGATCGAATTATGTATGAGATATACCTTCTCGTAATCCTTTGCGCTCTCATCCAGAGAAGCTGCATAATTCTTGACGGTCAGGTCAAAGTTGTTCTTGTATATGGAACGTGTATCTCCGTTGGCATACAGTGAATAGCACTCGATGGTGAGAGCTGTATATCTGAGTTCTCCCGAGGATTCCTGCTTGCACTGATAGCTGTCGGACATCCAGAAATACTCAGGATGATCGGCGAGCACAGCGTTGACGATCTGATCCATTCCATCGTTGCCGATAACTTCCCAGTCTTTGTTGCTGACCGACAATGTAAATGCTGTGTAATATCCGCCGTCCTGATAAGAAGCATTGGATGTCGACTCGTTGAATTCCTGAGCTGCATCGTTGATCTGTTTGTAGACGGTTCTGTACGCACTGTTGTCAAACTGGTCATAGAAATAAGTTCTGCCATCTATGGTATCGGTTTTGTTACTGCTGTCCGTATCATCTGTATCCGCCGCCTTTGCGACATATGGAGAAGATGATAATATCATGGTAAGCGTAAGCAGCAGTACAAGAAATTTTTTCTTCATAACTGGAACACACTCCTTCTTTTGCTTATGCAAAGCCCCTTTATATACTTCTTTCAATAATAACACATTATGGTTATTATTGAAAGAGAAAATGGGTTAAAGCGGTTGGATTTTGCTTCGCATATGTGTATAATAGTAAAAACCTGATGGTTAACGGATGGAAGGAGGAAACACATGGCTTCCAGTTGCGATATGTGTGCACACTATGTGTACGATGAAGAAGATGATTTTTATGAGTGCCTGGTGAATATGGATGAGGATGACTTTGCCAGATTTGTGGCAAGAGGCTACGACAATTGTCCGTATTTTCAGTTGGATGATGAATACAGGATAGTGAGACATCAGATGTGACGATTGAAGAAAAACGGGAGATGTGCAGCAGCGCGTCTCCCGTTTTTCTGGCAAATGATCAATGTGATCAGTTCTTTTCAAATGACTCCGCCAGCTCCGTGAGATACACATACCTCTCCAGAAGCTGATCCAGCTCTGATTCAAGTTGTTCCTTTTTCTGCGTGAGTTCGTTAAGCTTCACGAAATCTGACACAGAGTTGTTGATATCGGTCTCCGTCTGCTCTATCTCAGCTTCTTTCCGGGCGATGGTGTCCTCTATGGTGTCATATTCCCTCTGCTCATTGAAGGAGAACTTTTTCTTCACGGATGGATTCTGCGTTTTCTTTTTCTGGGCAGGTTCCTTGTCCGCTGTGCTGACACGCTCCGGCTTTGTCTGGGTATTTGCCCCTGCCGATGCGCTGTTGGCAAATGAACCGTGGGTCAGATAATAATCGGTATAACCGCCCTCAAACTGTGAGATCCCGCCGCAGCCGTCAAACACCAGAAGCTTTCTTATGACTCTGTCCAGAAAGTATCTGTCGTGTGATACGACTATCAATATGCCCTGGAAGGAATCGAGATAGTCCTCAAGTATACACAGTGTGGAAATGTCCAGATCGTTGGTCGGCTCGTCAAGGATCAGTACATTTGGCGATGATACGAGAACCTTCAACAAATACAGTCTTCGCTTCTCGCCTCCTGAGAGCTTCTCTATGCGCTGGTGCTGCAGAGTGCCGTCAAATAAAAATCTCTCACACATGGTGGATGCTGACATGAGACCTTCGGCGGTCTGGATATACTCTGCGGTTTCTTTGACGTAGTCGAGTACCTTCATGTTGGGATCCAAGGCTTCATTTTCCTGAGAGAAATATCCTATCCTTACGGTGTCTCCGATCTCTATGGTTCCGCTGTCCGGCTTGGTGACACCGGTTATGAGCTTCATGAGCGTTGTCTTGCCACAGCCGTTTGGGCCAACAACACCTATCCTGTCAGTCCTCAGGAAGTTGTATGAGAAGTCCGTTATGACCGGACTTGGTCTGCCCGGCCAGGTCTTGGCTATATGGGAGAGCTCTATTGTTTTGTTTCCCAGCCGGCTCGCGATTGAGCTCATGGTAACCGACTGAGTTTCCTTTATAAGCTCCTCACTTGCAAGCTTCTCATATCTCTGGATATGGGCTTTCTGCTTTGTGCTTCTGGCTCTAGCACCTCTCTGCATCCATGCGATCTCCTTGCGCAGGATATTCTGATGTTTGTTCTGAGTGGCAAGTGCGATGCTCTCACGCTCTGCCTTCAGCATGAGATAGCCTTCGTAGTTGGTATTGTAGCTGTAGGTTTTGCCTTTGTCGATCTCTACTATGCGGTTGCACACCTTGTCAAGAAAGTATCTGTCGTGGGTGACCATGACCAGAGCGCCCTTGTAGTTGTTAAGGTAATCCTCCAGATATTCTGTCATATCGTTGTCGAGGTGGTTGGTGGGCTCGTCCAGAACAAGAATGTCACATCTTGACAGCAGTGCCGCAGCCAGAGCGACCTTTTTTCGCTGACCTCCTGAAAGTGTGCTCACCATGAGGCTGGTGTCGTCAAATCCGAGACGGTGAAGAAATGCCTTGGCATCACCCTCTATGCTCCATTTGTTCTCCTCGTCGACATTTGCAGTGATGACATAGTCGTATATGCTGACCTTCTCTGCGAAGTCGGGGGTCTGTGGAAGATATTTTATGACCACGTTGTTTCCCTTTGACAACTGTCCTGAATCACATTCGTCTATGCCGGCTATGATCTTGAGGAGTGTTGATTTACCCGTGCCGTTTACGCCTATGACACCGATCTTTTCTCCTGAATTTACTGAAAAGTCTGCGTCATCGAACAGAATCTTGTCAGTGTATGCTTTTGAAAATCCTTTTATTGTAAGTAGGTTCATATATGTTCTTATGGGGCTTTGTGCCCGCCCTTTCGTCAAAATGAGCCGTGAAAACGGCTTTGCATGTAAGTATTATTGTAATTGGGGAGAATTGACGAGTCAAGAAGCATATCATAATAGAAATACCATTTGAGAATAATTAAAAATAGACGAAAATATATAAGACCATGATCTCCACCCGACAGTATATTTGTAAAAAAACATTCCTGAATTTATACAACATGACTAAAAAATAACCTGAAAAGGCGCTTTAGGTTAATAAAAACAAGCCATTTGCACAAATTGGTTTACAAAATTACAATTTTGTAATTTGCAAATTATTCCAAAAAGTAGTATAAATTGAACATTGATTACGGACAGGAATGGAGGTAATTATCATGGAATCAACAAATATCAGGGTTAAGCTCAATTCGGTAGAGCAGGTAAGACAGTTTGTAGAGACAATGAGAAAATATGATGGAGACGTTGATGTATATTCAACCAACAGGAATTATCTTGTAGATGGCAAATCAATACTGGGAGTTTTCAGTCTTGGACTTGATCAGGAACTCACAGTAAAGTTCTATAACGGAGCGACAGAGTCGTTTATAAATACATTACAGCCATTTATGCTGGCTGCATAAGGAGTATTTATTACAATAATTTTCATAGCTAATTCGTGGTCTGTATGCATTGACACATTCGTTGATGGAGTGTTAGAATGTCCTTATAAATATTAAGAGATATTAGGGGGCGCAGCCAATGCAGATTACAGAGATGAAAGCTAAAGTTAACACTATGGATGACATCAAGAAGTTTGTTGCATACCTGAATCAGTTTCCAAATGATGTTGACGTTTCATCAGCTCAGTACGTCGTAGATGGAAAGTCAATCTTAGGTGTGTTCAGTTTAAATCTTGAGAAGCCACTTACAGTGAAATTTCATGGAGAAGTTGCACCAGAGCTTCAGGCAAAGCTTGATGAGTTTAAGTGCTAATTCTATAGGATACATAAGAAAGCTTAGAAAAGCAGGCTGCAGATTTTCTGCAAGCCTGCTTTTCCTATGCTGTGAGACAAGTGTCAGGAGGGATGATTATGATATACGAAGCGGATCAGGGGTTGGAATACCATATAAAGGTAAATGAGGATATGATAGGCCAGTATGTTATCATGCCGGGGGATCCTAAGAGATGTAAGGCGATAGCAGCGTATCTCGAAGATGCGGAGCTGGTGGCGGACAGCAGGGAATTTGTCACGTATACAGGCTATCTGGATGGAGAGAAGGTCAGTGTCACGTCCACAGGTATAGGCGGCCCGTCGGCGGCCATAGCCATGCAGGAGCTGGTGCACGCCGGTGCCCACACTTTTATCAGGGTTGGAACCTGTGGCGGTATGCAGACTGAGATCGTCGGCGGAGACGTGGTGATCGCCACGGGAGCTGTCAGGATGGAGGGCACGTCAAGAGAGTATGCGCCTATAGAGTACCCTGCGGTTGCGGATATAGATGTGGTGAATGCGCTCAGAGAGTCAGCAGGAGCACTTGGAGTGACGGCACACACAGGTGTGGTTCAGAGCAAGGACTCATTTTATGGACAGCATTCGCCGGGAATCATGCCGGTTGGATATGAGCTTATGAACAAATGGGAAGCGTGGAAGAAGATGGGCTGCAAGGCCTCTGAGATGGAATCTGCTGCATTGTTAATAGTTGGAGCGTTCCTGCGGGTCAGGGTCGGTGCGTGCTTCCTTGTGGTGGCGAATCAGGAGAGGGCTGCAGCCGGTCTCCCGAATCCTGAGGTACACGACACCGATAAAGCCATACGTGTGGCTATTGAAGCTGTGAAGAAGCTTATCAGAACTTGAATACACGACCTATGTCTGTCTTGTAGCTTTCAAGATAGTCAAGGATCTCATCTGAATTATCCATGACGGTATATATCTCGTTGGTCGCAGGCGTCATAAAGCCTTTGTCCGACGTCTCTTTGAGCATGGACAGAAGATGGTCGTAGAATCCGTTCTGATTGAAAATTACGATTGCTTTGCCGTGGCGTCCGAGCTGCTTGAGCGTGAGGATCTCAAAGAATTCCTCGAGAGTGCCAATTCCGCCGGGCGTTACGATGAAAGCGTCTGCCTTATCTTCCATGATCTGTTTGCGCTCTCTCATGGTCTCAGTGGTTATCAGCTCGGAGACATTCTCAAACAGTATTCCGTCAACATTAAAGAATGAAGGAGTGACGCCTATTATGGTGCCATTTTCCTCGTATACACCCCTTGCCACTGCGCCCATGAGCCCATTTGCTCCAGCGCCGTACACAAGAGTGTGGCCTCTTTTGGCGATTTCCCTTCCTAAATATTCTGTTTCTTCTATATAAGATCTGTCAATGTCGTTGCTTGACGCGCCGTATACACATATATTCATAAAAACCTCCAATGTGACAATGCCAGGTATTCCTGAACTGCCGAAAAACCATTTATTAAACAGTATATAGAAGTAAATGATAATTTGGAAGAAATTATTTATAAAATAATGTAAAATCGCAAAAAAATGCGGAGCAGCCATAGGACTGCCCCGCAAAGGGAAAACATGAAAAGAATGATATGAGATTACAGAAGCTCAACAACTTTGCCCAGAACTGCGATCTCTTTTTCTTTTGCACCCATAAGGTACTTCTCAAATCTGTCCATACAGTCAACCTTGCCTGTGATGGAAGTCTTGATGAGAAGGTTTCTGGCGGTGAGCATGGTGTTCTCAACCTCCATATAATCATTCAGGATATCACCGTTGAATTCGATATATCCGTGATCCATCATGTACTTGAGTCTCTCCATCATGAGAACCTTGTGGTCATACAGGATGTGAAGAGCACGTATATCAAAGTCTGGATCCTCTGCTGAAAGCTGCTTGCCGATCTGCTTCAGAACCGCATCGTAGACATCAACCCCAAATACTGTGTCCTTAAAACGATTCCTCATCATACGGAAGTGATTCTTGGTATCCTTTGACTCAAGGTACTCGATGATGGTATCCTTGATATACTGTGTGTCGAGTTCGTAGTATGTATCAGCCAGATTCTTCTGGATCACGTATATTCCACGGCGTCCCTTGTAGTCGTCCTTGAAAATATGATCCTCCTGGGCTGTGATTGTGTCGTAGCCGTTTCTCACATCTGAGTATGATACTTTTGAGTAGGAATAATGCTCGCCAAATGTGAAATCTCCAACATAGAACTGCTGCTCCTCGTCGTCATATCCGTAGATGAAGAGCTCGTGTGGGAATTTGTAGTCGGCACCGGAATCGCAGAGGATCTTAGCCTCGTCAAATACTCCGTATACATATCCGCCCAGATTGATGGTCTTCTTGATGAAAGTGAGAATATCTCCGCAGTAGCTCTCTACCTGCTCCTTTGTCATGAGAGAGAAGAGAAGATAAGGGCATTCCTTAAGTGAACTGCTTCCCGGCATCATATCTGCAAGAAGCATCTCATCTCCTGTGAAGATCTCTTCGATGTTGTAACATCTTAACTGTATATAATTGCTGAATATCCAATTCTTGGCTTTCTCGTCGTCCCCTATGATCGAGAAAAGTGTGGCATGCCACTGCCAGGATGTTATCATTGGATAGCTTATTGGCAAAATCTTTTTGCTCATGTGCTTATTACCTCCATTTCATATTAAGATTACGTGATGTTAGCTGACCTTGGCTGCTACAGCCTTGACTACATCGTTCATGTCATAGTAGAGGCCAAGTGCAAGCTCAGAATCATCAAATTCAATGTTAAAAGCCTGCTCAAGTCCGACGATGAACTGAATGATGGAAACGGAATTCACGCCATATTCGGTGGTGAGTTCTGCAGTCATGTCCAGCTTGCCCGCATCTATGTCTGGAAGAATATCAGAAAAAACCTCCAATACTTTTTTTGTTAATGTGTCTTTGTCCATTTCAAACCTCCCATTCGTTTTGATATGTTACCAATGCACGTTACTTATATTTTAATGTGTTTGACAGTATTTTTCAATAAAATTATTCAATCCGTACAGAAATATTTGTGCATTTTTGTGTTAAATGTTAAAATTACCGTGAAGTATATGGTGTAAAATATGGTATAGTTGAATAAAATAATATAATTTTTTTAAAAAAATCAGACAGTTGATGTAAAATATAGAACAACAATATACGATAAGGCAGGGTGATGGACATGAAGATAGTTGTTCTGGATGGATGTGCGGCGAATTCCGGCGATATTAGCTGGGACAGTATTGGCAAGTATGGCGAGCTGACGGTGTATGACAGAACCGACAGGTCAGAGGTGGTCTCAAGGATAGGCGATGCGGAGATCATAACAACGAACAAGACGGTGATAGACAGGGCTGTGATCGAGGCCTGTCCGAACCTCAGATATATAGGTGTGCTTGCCACCGGCTACAATGTGGTCGATGTGGAGGCGGCACATGAGCACGGCATAGTGGTTACAAATGTTCCGGCATACAGTACGGATGCTGTGGCGCAGTTTACATTTGCACTGCTTCTGGAACTGGCAAACAGGGTCGGGGCGCATGATGCGTCAGTGAAGGACGGTGGCTGGGTTAGAAGTAAGGATTTCTCCTACAGTGTGATGCCGACCATGGAGCTTGCGGGCAAGACTATGGGTATCATAGGCTATGGCAGTATAGGTATGAAGGTGGCTGAGATCGCACATGCATTTGGCATGAGGGTGCTGGTGAACAGCCGGACGAGGAAAGCCCTGCCGGATGGCGATTGGATAAGCTGGGCTGAGAGGGATGAACTGTTCGCACAGTCGGATGTGATAAGCATGCACTGTCCTCTGTTCCCTGAGACGGAGGGAATGATAGACAGGAGTGCGATAGGCCGGATGAAGAAGACTACATTCATCATAAACACTGCCAGAGGCGGCTGCATAGTGGAGAAGGATCTGGCAGATGCCCTGAACGAGGAACGTATAGCTGGAGCCGCGGTGGATGTCATAGCACAGGAGCCTATGGCGGCGGACAATCCGCTTCTCACGGCAAAGAATGTGATCATAACACCACATATCGCCTGGGCACCGAAGGAGGTCAGGGAGAGACTTCTCAATATAGCAGGTGGCAATATAGAGGCGTTTCTCAATGGAAAGCCTGTAAATACAGTATAAAAAGAATAAGATTAGCCATTGAGCAGAAATTTAGCTGTAAAAAGAAAGGATAGATCAGGAAGATGGAGAGCAGTTCTTTTGAGGATGTGAACAGACTGGTTAGGTCTGAACTGTATGAGCACATGGATCCGGAATTTGGCAAATATCTGGCCATGAACCTTCCGGGCTGTGGCAATATAATAGGTGTGAGGCTGGATGACCTGAAGGAGATAGCCAGACAGATAGCCGACATAAACTGGAAGGAGTATCTGAAGCATGCGCCGGATGATACGCTGGAGGATGTGGTCATTCAGGGGCTTGTTCTTGGATTCGCACAGGGCAAGCTGGAGGAGATACTTGCATATGCCGATGAATTTGTTCCCAAGATAGACAACTGGTGGGTGTGTGACTCGTTCTGCAGTACATTTGTGGCGGCATCCATGTACCCGGAGATAGTGTGGGAATTCATCATGAAGTATATGGGAGATTCCGAGCTGAATCCTGCGTGGAGAAAGAAGGAGGAGGCAGAGATTCCAGAGGGACAGGGAGGCATCGCAGTAGGAACCTGGCAGGATATGTCCGATGACTTCAGACTCAGGTTCGTGGCTATCATGCTGAAGTGCTACTTTGTGAATGACAAGTATATCGACAAATGCCTTTATGCATTTGAACATATGCAGGATGGCGGCTACTATGCAAAGGACGGTGTAGCCTTTGGCCTAGCGGAGAGCTATTTCGTGTTCCCGGACAAGACGATTGAGTACATAAAAGGTGCACAGTTTGACAGGCAGATTCTGGAGATGACTAAGAACAAGATAGAGAAGATATACAGGCTGCCGGAAGCGGATGTGAACAGGTTTGCGGAAGTTATAAATGAATATTAAAATTAAGAGAAGGACATTATATTTGCAGGAGGAATTCTTATGAGAAATTTGAATGCGGATATGGATGTCCTTTTTGCTTTGACTGGGATCAATGATATTGAAAATGAGTTTATGGTGGCAATGGTGCTGGTGATTGTCTGTTTGGCGGCTGCGGTATGTCTGACCGTATGGATAAGAAAATACGTCAGGGGAAATGCCTCAGGCAGTCTGGAAGATAGTCAGGATGAGCGGGAGGACAGGGAGTATTCATCGGAGGATAACTACATCGATGGTGATGCTGTAGCCATTGCCATTGCTGGAGCTTTGGGAGGAACAGCAAATATTTACAGTCTGAGGAGCAGTGATACAAGACTTAGAGTTACGGTGAACAACGGGGCGCTGGTGGACAGGAGAAAACTGAAAGCCACAGGAGCTCTGGGAATACTGGCAAAGGGCAGGCAGGTGCAGGTATTCTATGAGGATCAGGTGGAAAGGATATGCCGAGAGCTTGGAAGATATATAGATGGACACAGGAAAGATAATATTGAACAGGAGGCTGAGATCGATTATGAAAGAGTGCTTAAGAAGGTGTATGTGCCTGTTGAAGGTGATGTTGTGCGCGTATCTGATATACATTGCCTACAGAACCTGGGAGACGGGAGTGTCGGCTTGTGTGCGATTCGAGCCACACGGGGAGAGATCAGAGCGCCGTTTGACTGCAAGGCTGGATATAGTAAAGCCGGAGAAGGTCAGATAGAGTGTACATCTGAGGAAGGATACGTGGTCAGGATATATCTGATATCAGAGATCGACACCGGATGGCAGAGGACACAGAGCTATGTAGATATAAGACTTACATGTGGTGATGGTGAGAAGGTGCGAAAAGGAAGGCTGCTTGCAGAGTATCCATATGAGACGCTTGCTGGCAGAGGCGAAACTGTATATGCTGTGCTGGAGGTACATTCCGATGAAAATGCTGATACAGGTCATTCTGGTGGCATAGATAAAGGATATCAGCTTAAGATAAACCGGAGAGAGAAAGTGAATTATGAATATGTGGCATGCGAGCTTGTCGTCTGAAAAGCTCACATGCCATTTATTTACGCTCTGGTTGCCCTGTCTATGATCCCAGCAAGGGTATCTATGACCATAGCGGCATCCTGATCTTTGTATTTCAGGAAAGTATAAGCACAGCCTTGTACGAACATTGACACCTCAACATTCTTGGCAAGGTCATCTCTGAACTCGGGACGGGCGTCATATATCTTCTCCTTGATGAGGGCGTCGAGCTTGTTGGTCAGGACTCCGTAGCTTCTATTGTCATCAGGAAAGAGTATGGAGAACAAATGTCCCTGGTTGATAAATGCGTTGCATAACTGCCTGCTTGCTTCTGCAGGATTGGTAAGCATATATTCTGGATTTGGAATGTCACCGATGAGGGACAGAAGAGCATCATTTTCGAGGTATTCCGACAGATCATATATATCCTGAAAATGCAGATAGAAAGTCTGCTTGCTGATATTGGCCTTTTCTGTGAGTTCCTTCACTGTGATCTTCTCCACAGGTTTGGTGGCACGCAGTTCGATAAATGCGCTGAATAAGCTGTTGCGTGTACGCTGAATCCTTCTGTCCATAAAAGCTCCTTTCTGATCATACAAAAGCTGTACGCGGGTAATGATTATAAATGGCTGTAAGCGCCCTGATGATGCTCTATGCATTATAATATAGAATACAACAAAAGAAAGATATAGTCAAAAAAACGTATATACATATTAAATCTAATTGTCAATAATTGTCTGGAGTAAATTATTTTACTTTTATCAAAAAACGAATATTCATATAGCGGATGTGCAACGGTATACTGAAGGTAATTTACTACAGTCAAGAAATGACTGAGAGGGCTTGGATGATGGAACTTGAACACTAACTTTGTATGGAGGAAAAGTTATGGATTTGTATGAGTTTTATTCGGGAAGGTGCTTTGATGCCTACAATGAGCTCGGCGCACACGTTGTGAAGGAGAACGTGGGCAAGAGCAGGAGGAAAGCAGTGACAGGAGTGGACTTTGTGACGTATGCACCGAATGCGGAGTCGGTGACGGTTACAGGTGAGTTCAATTCATGGGGAGAGACTGCCATGGAGAGGTGTTACGATGGCAGCTTTTTCAAGTGTTTTGTGCCGGGGGCAAAGGCCGGACAGATGTATAAATATAAGATATACCAGAGAGATGGATATTGTGTGGATCACTGTGATCCGTATGGATTCGGCATGGAGCTGAGACCGGCATTTGCATCTATAATAAGAGATATGGATGAGTATACATTTGGCGATGCAAGATGGATGAGGACACGGAATGAGTGCAAGGGTGGTCCGCTCAATGTGTATGAGATGCACATGGGCTCATGGCACTGCAAGCCGGTGTATGATGAGAATGGAAAACAGCTGACACCGGAAGAAGTCATTGAGACTGACCGAGTTGCTGAGGGCTGGTATACATACAGAGAGATAGCACCGATGCTTGTGGAATATCTGAAAGAGCAGGGCTACAATTATGTGGAGTTTATGCCGCTTTCGGAGCATCCATGTGATGAGTCATGGGGCTACCAGAATACCGGATTCTTCAGTCCGACGGCTAGATACGGAACGGCGGATGACCTGAAGTTCCTCATCGACACGCTTCACAAGAACGGCATAGGTGCCATCATGGACTATGTGCCTGTGCATTTTGCACTGGATGGATATGGACTTGCAAAGTATGACGGAACCAATCTGTATGAGCATCCGACCGATGATGTGGGCTACAGCGAGTGGGGTAGTAAGAATTTCATCCATTCCAAGGGAGAAGTTCAGACATTTCTCAAGAGTGCGGCGAATTACTGGCTCACAGAGTATCATTTTGATGGCCTAAGAATGGATGCCATCAGCAGGATAATCTACTGGATGGGCGACGAGTCTAGAGGTGTAAATGACAGGGCGGTTGAGTTTATAAAGGGGCTTAACCAGGGACTTAAGGACAGACACCCGTCATGTATTCTCTGCGCCGAGGATTCCACGGACTACAAGGGAACCACCAAGGAAGTCGGATACGGCGGACTGGGATTTGACTACAAATGGGATATGGGTTGGATGAATGACACATTGAATTTCTTCAGAACTCTGCCGTTTTGCAGAGGCGACCAGTATCACAAGCTGACATTCTCCATGATGTATTTTTATAATGAGAGATACATGCTGCCACTCTCGCATGACGAGGTTGTACATGGCAAGGCAACCATAGCCCAGAAGATGGCGGGATCATATGAAGAGAAATTCCCAAATGCAAAGGCGCTCTACGCCTACATGTATGCGCATCCGGGCAAGAAGCTTAACTTCATGGGTAACGAGATAGCCCAGCTAAGAGAGTGGGACGAGAAGCGTGAGCAGGACTGGGATATACTGAAATACCCGAACCACGATTCATTTAACAGATTTATAAAAGATTTGAATAAGCTCTATCTGAAAGAGCCTGCGCTGTCAGGGTGGGATGATGATCCTCACGGGTTTGACTGGATACTCTGTGGCAAAGAGCAGGATGTTGTATATATATTCCAGAGAGTTATTGAGGAAAATAAGATAGTAGTAGTCATGAACCTATCAGGAAATACATACAGGGATTATCACTTCAGATACGGCGAGGGCAATTCCATGAAAGTCCTCATGAACACGGACTGGAATAAATATGGTGGAAACACTAAAGACACCGTGAAGAGTATCAAGGGCGTATGCGGTGACTTCGGCTTTGATCTTCCGGCTCTGTCTGTAATGTATTTAAAGCCGGTGGATTAGTAAAAAGGAGAGATTATGATATTAGATGTAAGCAACCTCAGCCATGGATTTGGTGACAGGGCAATATTTGAAAATGTGTCATTCAGACTTCTGGCAGGCGAGCACATAGGGCTTGTCGGCGCAAATGGTGAAGGTAAATCAACCTTCATGAATATAGTGACGGGCAGTCTCATGCCGGATGAGGGTACAGTGACCTGGGCGAAGAATGTGAAGGTCGGATATCTGGATCAGCACACGGTCCTTGAGCCGGGCATGACCATAGGCGGAGTGCTGAGGGATGCGTTCTCCAGACTTTTCGATATGGAGAAGAGGATAAATGAGATATGTGACAAGCTGGCGGAGGTCACTGACGAGGATGAGATGAACACTCTTCTTGAGGAGATGGGACTTCTTCAGGATCTTCTGGACAGCCATGACTTCTATATAATAGATTCGAAGGTTGAGGAGGTTGCCAGGGCATTTGACCTGTTGCAGCTTGGACTGGACAAGGATGTAACTGAGCTGTCGGGCGGACAGAGAACCAAGGTTCTGCTGGCGAAGCTTCTGCTTGAAAAGCCGGAGATACTTCTGCTCGACGAGCCTACGAATTATCTTGATGCACACCATATAGAGTGGCTCAAGAGATACCTTCAGGAATACGAGAATGCGTTTATTCTTATATCCCATGACATTCCGTTCCTGAATTCAGTTGTAAATATCATATACCATATGGAGAATTGTCAGCTGGGCAGATATGTCGGCGATTATGACAAGTTCCAGGAGGTGTATGCGGTGAAGAAATCCCAGCTTGAGGCTGCGTACAGAAAGCAGCAGCAGGAGATATCTGAGCTGAAGGATTTTGTGGCGAGAAATAAAGCCCGGGTTGCCACAAGAAATATGGCTATGTCCAGACAGAAGAAACTTGACAAGATGGATGTCATTCAGCTTGAGCGTGAGAAACCGAAGCCTGAGTTCAACTTCAAGGAAGCGAGAACCTCTGGTAAGGTCATATTCGAGACTGATGATCTGGTGATAGGTTACAGCAAGGACAAGCCGCTTTCCAAACCGATGAATCTCCGCATGGAGCGCGGTGACAAGATAGCCATCACAGGAACGAATGGTATAGGAAAGACGACATTCCTGAAGAGTGTGCTTGGACTTATCCCGGCTATATCCGGCAAGGCGCAGCTTGGCGACTATCTGCACATTGGATACTTTGAGCAGGAGGTCAAGCCGAGTGAGAATACATGCCTGCAGGAAATCTGGGAGGAATTCCCGGGATATACCCAGTATGAGGTACGTGCGGCTCTTGCCAAATGCGGACTTACCACCAAGCATATCGAGAGCAAGGTGAAGGTCCTTTCGGGTGGCGAGCAGGCGAAGGTGAGACTTTGCAAGTTAATCAACACTGATACAAATGTGCTTCTGCTTGACGAGCCGACAAACCATCTTGACGTTGATGCCAAGGATGAATTGAAGCGTGCTCTTTCCGAGTATAAGGGGTCTATACTTCTGGTATGTCATGAGCCTGAATTTTATGATGGTCTTGTGACAGACGTGTGGAATCTGGAGCAGTACACGCTGCTCCAGTGATCAGATATTATAAAATTGTCAGGTTCAAATAGATTTTTTGAACCTGGCAATTTTTTAGCGTAAATTTGACTAATCGCAATTCCTATATTATTCTATATAGGACAGTTTAATATGGTAAAGTGCTAAAGATAAATGCGCACTCAGCGCAGAAATAGATACATCTGCTCAAAAAGTACTGTATAATCGTACGGATATAGACGCAGGTGAAAAATAATATTAGGATGGAGATGTTAGATGAATATACTTGAGAGTTTAAAGGATAAATTACTTGTTGCAGACGGGGCATTTGGAACCTGTTATGTGGGAATGTACGGAGAGCAGGGAACTGTCGCTCCTGAGCTTGCAAACATGCGCCACCCGGAGCGGGTACTTGAAATCCATAAAGAGTATGTGAAGGCGGGAGCCGGGCTTATAAGGACAAATACATTTGCGGCAAATACAGCGAGCCTTGATGCTGACACGGATTATGTTATTTCAAATGTGCGTGCGGCGGTAAAGCTTGCGAAGCAGGCTGCGGACGGCGAAGCTGGAACGGATCACAAAAAGGTATACATTGCCGGAGATATAGGCCCAATACCTGCGGATGCCGGTCTCACACTGAATGAAAGGGTGTCACAGTACAAGCTGCTGGGTGAGGCGATGCAGGACATGGGAGTGGATATCATCTGGTTTGAGACATTTCCTGAGTTCAATGTGCTCGAGCCTGTGGTGAAGCACCTGAAGGCAAGAAAGGACACGCCGGTCATGGTGTCGTTCTGCGTGAACCAGTTTGGGTACAGCAACTGTGGATTTTCGGCAAGGGCATTGCTCTCCCAGGTGGCAGGAAATCAGGACGTGGACTGCGTTGGATTCAACTGCGGAGTTGGTCCGTACCATATGCTTCAGCTTCTGAAAAAGCTGGATATAGACTGCGGAAAGCCTGTATCAGTCATGCCGAATGCGGGATACCCGAAGTTTACACAGAGCAGACTGGTGTTCAATGACAACAAAGAGGGATTCATAGATAAGATCCAGGACATAGCGGCGCTTGGTGCAGATATCATAGGAGGATGCTGCGGAACAAATCCTGAATACATACATCAGATCATGGAACGGGTGAAAACCGGAGATATTGCAAAGGCTGCCAAGGTTCATGTGGAAAAGGTACAGGCTGACAGTGCTGTAAAGGACAATTTCCTCAAAGGACGTCTGGAGCGTGGCGGGGCAGCCACAAAAAATGCCGACGGACACAAGCACAAGCTGATTGCTGTGGAGCTGGCACCTCCGGTGGATGTCAACGATCAGAAGCTGCTTGATGCAGCCCATATACTTAAGCAGTCACATGTGGATGTGGTGACATTCCCTGATTCGCCATCGGGAAGAACCAGAGCGAATTCCATACTCATGGCGGAGAAAGTGCACAAGGAGACAGGACTTAGGGTCATGCCGCATCTGTGCTGCCGTGATAAGAATGCCATAGCCATAAGGGGAAGCGTGCTCGGTGCACAGCTTAATGGCATAAAGGATTTCCTTGTCATAACAGGTGATCCGGTTCCGGTCATGTTCAGACAGACGACCAGGAGCGTGTTCAACTTTGATTCAGTCGGAATGATGAAGCTGCTGCAGTCTATGAACGAAGAGGTGTTCAGCGGGGATAAGATCACCTACGGCGGAGCGATTAACCAGAACAGACTTAACACAAAGTTTGAGATAGACAGAATAAAAAGAAAGATGGAAGCCGGGGCTGAATTCTTTCTGACACAGCCGGTGTTCTCCAGAGAGCAGGCACAGATCCTAAGAGACATGAAGGCTGAGACCGGCGCGACAATACTTGTGGGAATCATGCCGCTTGTCAGCAGGCGAAATGCCTTGTTCATGAAAAATGAGATGGCGGGCATAGAGATCCCGGACGAGATCATAGAGAGATACAGTGAAAATGCCACAAGGCAGGAAGGCGAGGAGTGCGGCATACAGATCGCCAGAGATATACTTGAGTACACTTCGGATTTTGCAGATGGATATTACTTCTCGTTCCCATTCAACAGAGTACATATGCTGGCACATATCGTTGACTAAAATGTGAGTCAAGGTTATTATGGAATAAGCGGTGTTGCCGGGGAAAACAGGGATTCCGGAGCAGCGCTATATAGGAGAGGCGCTGTTATATATACAGTAGATAAAATACAGGATGCGCGGGTGCGCAGAAAGGAACAGACATGGATTACAATAGTTTAAGTCTTAAGATGCATGAGGAGCACAAGGGTAAGGTAGAGGTAGTGTCCAAGGTAGCAGTGAAGAACAGAGACGATCTGAGCACAGCTTACACACCGGGCGTTGCAGAGCCTTGCAGAAAGATCCGTGACAATAAGGCTGACGTATACAAATATACATGCAAGGGCAACATGGTTGCCGTGGTATCAGACGGAACAGCGGTTCTCGGCCTGGGAGATATAGGACCTGAGGCAGCTATACCTGTAATGGAAGGAAAGTCCATACTCTTCAAGGAGTTCGGCGGAGTTGACGCATTCCCTATCTGCCTTGACACAAAGGATGTGGATGAGATTGTTGAGACAGTAAAGCGCATTGCACCTGTATTTGGCGGAATCAATCTGGAGGATATATCAGCTCCAAGATGCTTCGAGATAGAGAAAAGACTTAAGGAAGAACTTGACATTCCTGTATTCCATGACGATCAGCATGGTACAGCTATCGTTGTGTCAGCAGGACTCATCAATGCGTTAAAGCTTGTCGGCAAGCCGTTTGACGAGGCAAATGTGGTTATCAACGGAGCGGGTTCTGCAGGTATATCAATATGTAAGCTTCTGCTTCAGCTCGGTATAGGCAATGTGGTTCTTGTGGACAGGCAGGGTGCTCTGTGTCCTGGACAGGACTGGATGAATCCGGCACAGGCAGAGATGGCAGAGATTACAAACAAGGACAGACAGACAGGTTCTCTTGCCGAGATAATGAAGGGTAAGGATGTATTTGTCGGAGTTTCAGCTCCAAATATCGTGACAGCAGAGATGGTTGCATCTATGGCAGCAGATCCTATAGTATTTGCCATGGCAAACCCTACACCTGAGATCATGCCTGAGGAAGCGGCAAAGGGCGGAGTAAGAGTAATGGCGACGGGCCGTTCGGATTATCCAAACCAGATTAATAACGTTCTAGTATTCCCGGGAATATTCAGAGGTGCCTTGGACGCCAAGGCAACAGGCATAACTGAAGAGATGAAGATGGCAGCAGCCAAGGCTATCGCATCCATTGTAACAGATGATGAGCTCAAGGAGGATTACATCATTCCTGGAGCATTTGACGAGAGAGTTGCTAAGGTGGTTGCCAAGGCTGTAGCTGACGAGGCAATAAAGCTTGGAATTACAAAATAACAATAAAAATAAAGTTTTTCGAAATATTTAGTAAATAAGTGTACTAAAAATCGCATCTTATGTGGAAAGTCCGCATGGGATGCGGTTTTTTATTTTGCGATTTTATTGTAAAGTAATATTGTTGTCCGCGGGGACGGATAGGGAGGAGAAAAAATTGAACAGTGTTATTATTGGGCAGAGAATAAAGGATGCCCGCAAGTCTATGAACCTCACACAGAAGGAGCTGGGGTATCTTATCTATGCAGATGGCAAGTATATAAGCCGTCTTGAAAATGGCGGAAGTCTGCCGAGCCTGAAGCGGCTGGTGCTGCTGTCGAGGGTACTTAACCGCACATGTGATTATTTCATATGGGATATCGATGTGATGGAGGAGGATGTGACTCCGAGGGAGGAAATAGTTATCCGGGATGAACAGGAGAGGAAGCTTCTGCAGCTTTGGAGGGAGATATGCTGAAGATTGCCGTATACAGTGAGGAGAAAGTAATGAGCCCATTGCTGCAGGAGTACATGGGCATGTGGCAGAGAGACACGGGATGCGTGTGCGCTGTGAGATATTATGACAATGTGCATGCGATCATGGTCGACATGGATCTTGAAGGAATTTACGATGTAGTGGTGGTGTATCGTTCCTGGGATGTGGCCGATGTCTTGAAAAAAGACCGCAGGGTAGGTAGTCTCGTGATGATAGCAGCAGGAATAAACCGGAGATTGTATGATATCCAACCGTGTTATATTCTGTATGAACCTGTTAATGCGGCAAATTTCAAAAAGGTGATGACGATGGCGGTTGAGGGGAGCCGGGATGAGAGAAGATTCACATTTGTATCCGGAAGGGTGAGATACAGTGTAGATACCCGGAGCATAATGTATTTTGAAAGCGAACTGCGTCGCATAAATCTGGTCACAACGGAACAAAAATATGTTTTTTATGGAAGTATTGGCGAGATGGAAAAGCGCATGAAGGTGGACTACGGGGGATTTATCAGACCACATGAATCCTATCTTGTAAATCCGGATCATGTGAGCAGATGCACGGCTCATGAAATGATACTGACAAATGGTAAAAGTATACACATCAGCGCAACAAGACGCGCTGATGTGAAAAGATACTACAGTGAACTGATCAATTGCTAGTTGTTAGAAGATCAAATATATCTGAGTAATTCTATGTTCAGTCTGCCCTTCCGGGTTGCGCTGCCTGTCTCGACAAATTCATATTTGCCATATCCACGTATTGAAAATACGTCGCCCGGTTTTAACTGGTAGCTGCTGTTTTCGTACAACCTGTTGTTTAGTGAAAATTTCTTTTCCCTGAACAACAGGGATGTGCTGCTTCTTGAAAGGCCTGTTATTGTGGCGGTCACTGCGTCCGCTCTTGCAGATGCCGCGATTATGTGCAGAGGTTCCTTTTTTATCTGTATCTCATCAGTATCCTGGGTGCTGCAAAAAGTACATTTTACATTTGTGTGCCTTATCTTTGTCAGATTTTCTGCGATATAATCGGCAACAGTGTCCACACAGAATATATAGGCATTGTTGTGCTTGCCAGAATGAGTGGATTCGGTGACCAGTATATCGCCCACCATCTCCCTCTCAATGCCAAGATTCATAAGTGCCCCAAGGAAATCCCTGTGGTTCAGATCGTCTGAGAATTTGTCCGAAACGGCGGAAACCTTCATGGCGCAGATGGGAAAAGCCGGTGCGTAGCCGCAGTCGGCTTCATTTCCAAAGGCGATCATAACGCGGTCGCAGGATTCCCTGCCTCCAAAGATGGTATATCCTGCAAATGACAACTGTTCAAGATTGCTGTAAAATACTTCCATGTCTGCAACACTCAGAAAATTAGTATATGTATATCTGTTCTGGCGGAAGGCGGCATTTGCCAGATCCTTTAACCGCCCCTTTAGAATATCGTTTTCATTCATAGCATGTCCTCCGAGATCATTGACTTCTTACTATTATATTACAACACTCCGATCTTCGCCAACAGTCAAACGAATTTGACAGCTTTGCACGATAATCTGAAATTTATTGTTGCGAAAAGTGATCATAATGAACAATAAACCGTTCAAACGTGAATAAAACAATCATTTTGCATTCAAAAATCTTCTAAAAACTATTGAAATGCGCAACTGTTGATAAATTACCACAAAAAAAAGCCTTCGTTTTATAAATTTTTGCGTATTTACAATTTCAAAGTGTTTTGATAGTATATGGGCATAACAAGGAGATGAGTTGTGATCAACAAGCCTTCTGGTTATAAAAAAGACAATCACTTATATTTTGATAGACGGAGGGTTCCCTTAGCACGAAATTCGTAGAAATCCCTTTATACGATGTAATGTAACCCCATAACCCCAAACCCCAAAACATAGGAATCCTCCACTCCCCCCTTCTTAACAGCCTGTCGCATAAACGACGGGCTGTTTTTATGTTCTGAAAAACAGGGGGGGGATTTAGAGTTTCATATTGGATGCACTTATGGCGTTACCGAGTTCTGTGAGACTTTCCACGAAGGCTGCGTATTTGCATATGTCAGTCATCTTAGATTTTCTTTTGCTATTTCCGAGAATGCTATAGATATAATCTCTTGACTGGTCGATTATATATGTTGGCGTTGTGTCGTGCTCGTTGTTGAATAACATGGATTTGAAGTTTTGAAAAAAAGAATAAATTTCATAATCTATAGAATTGTCATTCCGCTGCATGTATTCGAGAAGCATATCGATATAGCGCAAAGCTGAGTGTACGTACAGGATAGAGTTTTCGTTTATGTACAGTACGGTTTCCGGCACAAAGAAAGATGGATGTGCGAAACCTTTTATGCTGTGCAGGGCTTCCATTTTCTGGGTGGCTGACTGGTTGAACGAGTAACGGTTTTTGTATTGTTCAATGATAGAGAGCGTGTCCGCTGAATTATTTTTTGCTATTACGCGCCGTCTCTCGTTGATGTACAGTTTTAACTCCAATAGAAGAAAATATATATCCGGGGATGAAAAACGCTGCGAGTTTTTGATATACGGAAATGAACCTGTCATTCTTCTGAAAAATGAGTCTGCTGTGGCATAATTGTTTATTATGCTGATGGCTGCATCTACATTGAAATTCTGGACAAATTCCCTGGTTGCGGGCTGATACACTGTCTCGTTGTCAATGCGGGATACATAGGAACTAAGAAAGATTATCTTCTCTTCTGCGGTGAGTTCGTATCCGTTGAGGTTACAATAATTGATGGCGGAACAGGGGGCATCGGTTTGTGTTTCGGCATTGTTTAAGTCTGTCATAATGATCTCCTTTGTTTTTGTATGGATAAAAATGTAGCACTTTAACGCGATAAGTGGTAGGATATTTATGGATACAAAATTGTACAATCTGTATAAATGTATACAATGGAGGAGAGAGATGAATAGAAGGAGAACAAAAAAGGGGGTGTCGGATTCTACAGAAATGGTAGATACGATAGGCTTCAATATGCGGGATATCCGCAAAAACAGCAGATCTTCGAAGTATACGGTAAAGTATATGGTTGCGGAGATAAATAAGCTCCTGCCGGAGAATCATAAGATAACAGAAGGGCTATATTACAAGTGGGAGAATGAGGAGAGGCTTCCGACAGTGCGGCACATTCCGGCTATAGCTAGTGCTCTCGGTGTGTCTGAGACTGCACTTTTTCACTGGCAGGGTATGAAGAATGGAACTGTCAACAGCAAATATAGTCAACTGGTTGAGAGCGTTAAAGCACTTGGAGATGACAAGACGGCTGATATAGCCTGGCTTGCATCGGGTTGGTCAGGTGACCTTAAAGCTCTGGTTGAATTTGACATGCTGTATGCAAGTCTGTTTGCGGAGGACAGACGGGATGTGGCATCTCTTGGAATAAGATTATATGATGTGTGCAGGAAAGAGGGCAGACTGAATCCGGATGTGCCATCTGTGGATTTCTCTTATTTGCAGCAGGCTCTCAGGGATCTGTGGGCATCAAAGTAAGATATAATTGCACAAATAAAAAAAATATCTTTGTTCTTTTTGACAAAATAGCCAACTTGACATGGTAAAAATCAAAAAATTCTTGACTTGTGCACAAAAAAAGCTATGATAATATCAAGGGCAACCGATTGCGCATGGAGCGTTGCGCAAATGCGGTGATACGTGCTGAACAAAAGGAGACTTGAATATGGAGACAAAAGAGTCAGGCCAGAAGATGACCATTTCTGATGTGGCTGAGGCGTTAAATATATCTAAGACTACAGTATCGAGAGCGATTTCCGGAAAGGGAAGGATCGGTGCCGAGACAAGGCGGAGAGTTCTCGAGTATATAGAGGAGCATAATTATAAGCCAAGCGTTATAGCGAAGGGGCTGGCACAGTCAAAATCCTATAATATAGGGTGGGTCATGCCGAGCGACTACAGCGTGGTGGATCTGCCATTCTTTCAGAAGTGCCTGATGGGATTGCTGGAGATGGCTGCGCCAGTGGATTATGATGTGCTTGTGTGTACAGTGTCACCGGATGATATGAGCCAGCTGGAGAGAATTGTTGAGAATCATAAGGTGGATGGGGTTGTACTTGGAAGAACTCTTGTGAATGATGCCCCGGCAGAATATCTCAAGGAAAAAAAGATACCATTTGTTGTGGTTGGAAGTATGGATGATGACAATGTTGTCCAGGTTGATCATGATCACAGAAGTGCATGCCGTGAGCTTACATCTATACTGCTTGCCAAAGGAATGACTAAGGTAGCCCTCATGGGTGGTAATAAGAATCATGTGGTAACCCTCAACAGGTATAGAGGATATCTTGATGCGATGGAGGATATGGAGGTACCGGTAGATAACAGCCTGGTATACTTTGATATAGATAATTCAGTATTATGTGAACATGCCATTGAAGAGATAATGAAGCAGAAAGCAGAATGCATACTGTGTATGGATGATGGAATATGCCAGAATGTACTTAATATATTGGATAAGAAGGGCATAAAGGTGCCAACTGATGTGAGAGTTGCGTCATTCTACAACAGCTCACTTCTGAACAATTACCAGCCTGCGATCACATCGCTCCAGTTTGATCCGCGTGAGCTTGGAATGGTAGCATGTAAACTGCTGGTGGATTTTATAGAGGGCAACGAAGTTAAGAAGAAGACACATCTGGGTTATGAACTCAGATTAAAAGAGTCAACGAAGTAATTCATAGTTATATATCCTTCCCAGAGGGGCGTCAGTGTTTGGCTGACGCCCTGTTTTTATGTGAAAAGAGCCAGAATATGCGCAACATGCGCAAAAAAAATGATGCGCGACGGGCATGAAAATACACCATAGAATATTGCTGTTATAGCAGTATTCTATGGTGTAACAAAGAGAAAAGTAATGAAAAAACGGCCTAAATGAGTGTAATAATGGCTGGAAAAGGAAATGAAACATGAAAATCTTACATATGGGATTGCAGATGATTAACAAATATTACCATATATAGTGTGCAACGCAAACGGGTGCGCAAAATATAACGAACATGGAAACGTTTCCAAACAAAGTGACTTGTGCAAAATGTATATTTTTTTATTTTGAAAGTTATATGAATTAGTAGTTGACAACAATAAACAGAACTGATAATATATAACCATAAAGAACAACCGATTGCGCACGGGAAACAAAAAGAGCAACTAATTTTCTTATTATTTATTTAAAGAGGAGGACATAAGAATGAGAAAGAAAGTTTTATCATTAACACTTGTTGCTGCGATGATGGCAGGATGCCTTGCGGGATGTGGCAACGCAGATTCGAAGGACGAAGGAACAACAGCAGCTGCTGGCGACAGCACAACACAGGCTGCAGCATCAGATGATGCAATTCAGAACTTAATTGATGCAACAACAGGAACTGTAGATCTTTCGGTATGGGCTTCTGAGGAAGATCAGGATCTCACAACACAGGTTATTGAAGAATTCAAGAAAAAGTATTCAGATGTTGACTTCAACATCACACTCGGAGCCGAGTCAGAGTCAAAGGCAAAGGATGATATCCTGGTAGACGTTGAGGCTGCTCCTGATGTATTCGCATTTGCTGATGACCAGATCAATGAGCTGGTTAAGGCTGGTGCACTTCAGCCGGTACAGGCTACATATACTTTTGATGTTGCAAACGAGAATGTGGCAGCTTCTGTTGAGGCAGCTTCTGTTGATGGAACATTATATGCATATCCAATGACAGCAGACAACGGATACTTCATGTTCTATGATTCATCAGTATTCACAGAGGATGATGTTCAGTCACTGGATGCTATGATCGAGGCAGCAAAGAAGGCAAACAAGAAGATCGCTATGAACGTATCAGATGCCTGGTATGTATACTCATTCTTCCAGGGTGCAGGACTTGACCTTACACTTAACGATGACGGACTTACAAATACATGTACTTGGAATCAGGCAGGCGGTACAGACGTAGCTCAGGCAATTCTTGATCTCTTTAAGACAGGCGTATTTGTAGATATGGATGATCCTACACAGGCAACAGCAATCGCTGAGGGTACGATCTGTGCAGCAGTTAACGGAACATGGAGAGCAGCAGACGCTGAGGCAGCATGGGGCGAGAACTATGCAGCAGCTAAGCTTCCTACATACACAGTTGCAGGCAAGCAGGTTCAGATGGCATCATTCTCAGGCTGCAAGCTTATCGGTGTAAACCCACATTCAAAGAATGTAGGCTGGTCAATGCTTCTTGCTGAGTATCTTACATCAGAGGATACACAGGTTACAAGATTTAAGCAGAGAGGTCTTGGCCCTTCAAACATCAACGCTTCAGAGTCAGATGAAGTTAAGGCTGATCCAGCTATATCAGCTCTTGCAGCTCAGGCAGCATATGCAACACCACAGCGTGTAGGTGGTAACTACTGGACACCAGCAGAGACACTTGGTTCAATCCTTGCACAGGGCAATCCAGACGGAACAGACCTTCAGAAACTTCTCGATAACGCTGTAGAAGGAATTGATGCACCTGTATCACAGGAGTAATTTTAAATAAGAAGTACTTTGAATAATATTTATAGGTTATAATGAGAATGCCTCATATGTCATTCGTGGCATATGGGGCATTTTAAAAAGAGAGGAGCTTTTTCATGAAGAAAATATCAGGATTCTTTAAAGCCATAGGAAGATACTTCAAGAATTTTGGTGTTGCTTTTGCAAAAGGTGATATATGGGTTAAGCTCTCAGCGGTTATCATGGGTGCAGGTTACTTCGCAAGAAAGCAGATCGTCAATGGTTTGATCATGCTCATCGTTGAGGCTGCGTTTGTGTTGATGTGCGTAGGCTATGCGGCACCAAACCTTGCCAAATTTGGAACTCTTGGAACTGTAAAGTTTGAGCAGGTATTTGATCCACTCACCATGCAGACAACTACTAATAATTACGACAATTCTTTCCAGATCCTTCTCAATTCGGTGGTTGCGTTGTTCATCATTCTTATATTCGTGCTTTTCTACATTCACAATATCAAGACAGTGTACAAGCTTCAGCAGATGAAGGAAAAGGGAGAACATATAAATACATTCAAGGAAGATATGAAGGCACTCTTCAACGAGAAGTTTCACATAACACTTCTCACACTTCCGACAATTGGTGTAGTCATAATGAATATTCTGCCGATACTTATTCTTATAGCGGTGGCATTTACCAATTATGACCAGCAGCACCTTCCACCAAACTCACTGTTTACATGGGTGGGCTTCAAGAACTTCGCAAGCCTGTTTTCAAACAGCATGACAGTCACATTTGGATATTCATTCAGAAAGGTTCTTGGCTGGACACTTGTATGGGCGGTCATGGCAACATTTACCACATTCATAGGCGGTATCCTTCTTGCCAAGGCGATCAATTCCAAGACAACCAAGCTGCCAAAGATGTGGAGAACACTTTTCATCATATCAATAGCAGTTCCACAGTTCGTAACACTGCTTTTGGTTAGAAACTTCTTCGCTGATTCCGGTATTGTGAACACTATCTGCTCAAATATCGGTATCACAGACCTGCTTAAGCATGCAGGACTTGTCGGTGAGCATCTTACATATATACCGTTCCTGACTGATCCTCACTGGGCAAAGGTAATGATCATTCTCATCAATATCTGGGTCGGTGTTCCATACCAGATGCTGATCGCAACAGGCGTTCTGATGAACATACCTACAGATCAGATCGAGAGTGCAAAGATCGATGGAGCAACAAATTTCCAGGTGTTCTGGAAGATCACAATGCCATATATCCTGTTCATCCAGGGCCCGGCACTTATAACAGACTTTGTAAAGAACATCAACAACTTCAACGTAATCTACCTGCTCACACAGGATGTATTCGTCACACAGAATCAGGCTCTCGCCAATTCGCATGCGAAGGAAGTTGACCTTCTTGTTACATGGCTGTTCAGACTTACAAATGAATACTACGACTACAAGATGGCATCTGTTATCGGTATCATAGTATTTATCATATGTGCAGCATTTACACTTATATCATTCTCAAGAATGATTGCAGGAGATAAAGAGGAGGAGTACCAGTAATGAAGAAAACAATAGGTTCAATCGTTAAACATATCGTATTACTTGTCCTCGCAGTTATCTGGCTGGTTCCGATCATCTGGCTGATTGTCACTTCATTCAGCGGATATAAGGGAATCAATACAGCGCATTTCTTCCCAACGAGCTGGTCTATGGACAATTTTGTTCAGCTGCTTACAAGACCTGACTCGGTTGTGCAGTATGTGTCATGGTTCAAGAATACACTTATTATTGCAGTATTTACATGTATCATCTCTACTATATTTGTAATTATGGTCAGCTATGCGATGAGCTGCCTGAGATTCAACGGCAGAAAACAGATCATGAGTGCGTCACTGATACTGAACATGTTCCCTGGCCCACTTCTCATGATAGCAATTTACTTTATCCTGAAGATGCTGGGACTTACAAACAGCCATTTCGGTATGATCATAGTTTACTCAGCGGGATCGGGACTTGGATTCCTCATCATGAAGGGATTCATGGACACAATACCAATGTCACTTAAGGAGGCTGCCAGACTTGAGGGCGCTTCGGAGGCAAAGATATTTACGAAGGTAATTCTTCCTCTGTGTAAGCCAATAGTAGTGTATCAGGTAATCAGTTCTTTCCTTATACCTTGGGGCGATTTTGTATTCGCAAAGCTTATGCTCAACTCAGGAGTTTCGAAGGACTGGACAGTAGCTATAGGTCTTTACAATATGCTTGAAAAATCACTGGTCAACAAATACTTCTCAGTATTCTGCGCCGGCGGTATCGTGGTAGCTATCCCTATCTCAATACTGTTCGTCATCATGCAGAAGTACTATGTAGAGGGTGTAACTGGCGGTTCTGTAAAGGGTTAAGGCGGACGGTCTGAGAGAAATGAGAAAATTTATTTTGGGCAGGTGTCTGCGTACCGGATGGACCACATATGGATGGTGGTGTGGATGCCTGCTATAATTAGCCCTAAAATAGGGCAGACAGGATGAAAAATGAGGATATTGTCGCTTATTTGGGGACAATTATCTTTAGATCAAAAGGTTACAACATATACGAAATAGGAGATTTAAGATATGGAGAATACATTTATTGTAAACATTATCCATCGTCCTGAGATGGTTCCTGAGTATGCCGAGAAGGTTACAGGCCATGGTCAGGCAGAGGATATCGGAAGAAAAGCTCTCCTCACAGAGTCACTGGACATATTCAAGTTCCAGCAGGAGACAGCTCACAAGAACGGACTCAAGACTACTATTCAGATGACATATGCCAGCCTTTTTAACGAGGAGGCTGTATCACTCGCCAAGGAGCATCATGAGAAGTATGGAGATGAGATAGCGCTCTCACTTCTCGGACTTCCCTGCACAGAGTTCAGAGAGAAGTACAAGACCAAGGACTTCTGTATCTGGATGTTCTCAATGGAGGACAAGAAGAATATCGTCGATGACGTATTTGGAAAGTTCCATGATATATTTGGCTTTTATCCAGTGTCTACAGGTTCATACTATATGGATGCTGAGCTTACAAACTACATCAAGGAGAAGTATCCATCAGTCAAGTGTGCAGTTGCAACATGCTGGGAGGAGGGCCCTAAGGCTTACCACACATGTAACAACTCATGGTACACACTGTTTGATGGCGGCCCATGGAATCCGTGGATACCTTCAAAGCAGAACACACATGCACCTGCAGCAAATGAGGCTGAGGACAGCGGAATCGTTGCCATCCCGCATCTTTCAAGAGATCTGCTGGCATGCTATGATGGAAATGGTTCTAACTTTGGTACACATCCACAGAACGTTCTCCGTGGAATGATCTATGACAGCAAGACATGGGAGTACCCATATCTGTACAACCTGATCGACCAGTATCGTCATCTGGCTAAGTTCAACAATGGATATTCATACAACATGATGTTCGTTGGACCAGGCTGGCTGAACAAGATGGGACGCTGGGAGGCTCCATACGAGCTGCTCAAGAAGAGCTACGAGGATGGAATGAAGTATTATGGCGACCTGAAGAAGGAAGGCAAATGTATCGACATGACAATGGCTGAATTTGCTGACTTCTACAGAGAGAACAAGACATACGAGGAGCCTGAGTGTGCTCTTTGGAAGGATATACTGTACGGATCAGACAAGCAGATATTCTGGTACTGCGATCCATACATGAGAGCCCAGATCAACATGGATCAGGGCGGTGCGATCGTTGACCTCAGACCATACGCTGCAAAGCTCAACTGGCCTGTAGGTATCGGAACTCCACATGTTCAGGATGCTTCATATCCATTCCTGATCCAGGAGAAGTACAGAGCAGGATATTTCACACACTATGCCGGAGAAGGTACTGTAAGAAGTGCCAAGATCAGCTACAAGGGTGAGGAGGTCGACCTCTGTCTGTGCAGAACAAAGGCAACATTCTCGCAGGAGGGAAGCACAAGAATCCTTACACTTGACCCGGTTGACATCGAGTTCTACGATCTGACAGTTAAACTTCAGACAAAGATATATTTTGAGGAGGGTTCATCCAAGATAAGACATGAAAGAACTATCCTCGAGATGAGCAACCCTGATGCAGAGGTTGAGATCAATGAGTACATGGTGGCATGCTACGGTACAACAGAGTACCCAGAGGACATGACAGGAATCACTCTCACAGCAAAGAATGCTTCAGAGAGCAAGTCACTCACATATGAGTACAAGTGCAGAGAAGAGGATCTCGCAGGCGCCGATGAGGTGTCAGCAGTTATACCTGCGATCGAGACAAAGGCTGCCATGGGAGCATCTGGCAGCGATGCAACAGGATATTTCAAAGAGGGATATGCGTTCTCGCCAATGTTCACTCTCGGGTTTACAAAGACACTTAAGGATAAGGAGGTATTTTCAACATGGCTCAGTCTGGAAAAGGCAAATTAAATTACAGATGTCCAATGTGTTTTATGAGAGATCTGGATATAGATATGTTCTATGATAAGGACAAGAAGGAATACTACTGTATCCGTTGTCAGTATGTTGGACCAGAGGAGGACGTTCTGGCAAAGAACGAGCTCATCAGAATAAAATATGGAAGAATGTATGACAGGATTACATTTGACGACTAGGTGACAGATGTCATCTTGATAGAAGGCCGCCGACAGATGAAGATGAACTGGTACATCAGGAGTATGCAGAACATTTTTCTTCGGCGGCTGTTCTTGGTTATAACAGGCAGTAAAATAAATGCAGGTGAAGGAGACAAAAATATGGCAGATTATATAAAGGGCGTGGATCTCTCCGCTGTTGTCGAGGTTGAAGAGCTGGGGGCTAAATATTATGACAATGGTGTGCAGGGAGATATATTTGACATACTTAAGAACTATGGTGTGAATTCTGTGAGACTTCGTCTGTGGAATGATCCGTACACGGAGGACGGCGTGCCTTATGGCGCGGGCACAAATGACCTTGAGGTATACAAGAAGCTCGCGAAGCGCGCTATGGATCATGGAATGAGCATTCTGCTTGATTATCACTACAGTGATTTCTGGGCTGACCCGGGCAAGCAGAGGGTGCCGAAGGCGTGGAGAGGCATGGATGCGGATCAGCTTGAGCAGGCTGTGTACGACTACACAAGGGAGACTCTTTTAGATATGAAAGATGCGGGCGTTCTCCCTCAGCTTGTTCAGGTTGGAAACGAGCTTACAAACGGACTGATGTGGCCGCTGGGGCAGAAACCGGAGTATGACAATATCGCGAAGTTTGTGAGCGCAGGAATAAGGGCGGTCAGATCGGTTGACTCTGATATTCCGGTCATGATACATCTCGACAATGGCGGCAACAATCCTATGTATGTGGATTGGTTTGACCACTACATGGAAAGAGGAGAAGATTTTGATATAATCGGAATGTCGTATTATCCGTTCTGGCATGGAACCATGAAGGAGCTAGAGGCAAATATGCGGGATATGGCGGATAGATATGGCAAAAAGATAGTTATTGCTGAGGTTTCCATGGGATTTACCATGGAAGACTATGCTGACTATGAGAAACTGGGGCCTGACGATAGAAAGGGCTATGCCACAAAACCTTCACTGGTGGAAAAGCTTGACTACCCTATGACACCTGAGGGACAGGCGGAATTTATGAACGACATAATGAAACTGATAGATGATGTTCCTGGTGGCGATGGCTTTTATTATTGGGAGGCAGGCTGGATACCAGTACCGGGAAGCGGCTGGGCTACGGAAGGTGCTCTGTCATATATAGAGGAGTCTGGACCATGCGGAAATGAATGGGCAAATCAGGCACTTTTTGATTATGACGGACATGCTCTGCCGGCACTTAAGACTATACGTGATTACAAGCCGCTGCACAGCGACTATCCACTTAAGTAAATTATGGGGACGGAGGTGTCTGTCCCCTCCGTCCCTGTGGTTTCTGATAGTAAAGTACATATTTTTGATACATTTGGATATGTTTTGGTTGGGCGGGTCTGTGTATAATATATGCAGATGCGCCTTTTTAATATATTTGGCAAATTTACAGATGGGGGACAGGACGGGTTGTTCTGATTGATCAGGAGGTAAGGTATGAAAAAAGTAGCATTGTTCATGGATGGCTGGAAGAGGTATTTCACCTATGCCTGGCCGCTGGGATTTATGCAGAAGATAAAGGAAGCCAGGGCTGATGTGAATCTGTACATATTCAACAGCAATGGCAATTGGAACAGGGACGACGGTTACAGCTATGGAGAATACAATATATATAATCTTCCGGAGCTGACAGACTTTGATGGAATCATAATATCTGTCAACAATATCAAATATCCGGAAGTCACGGCGGAACTGCTGGACAGGATAAGGAAGAGCGGAGTTCCGGCTATAAGTCTTGAGACAGCATTTGACGGTCTGCATTTTGTGGGAATAGACAATTACGATGCTATGTATGACATGACCCGGCATATGATAGAGAAACATGGTGCGAAGAAGGTATGGTATCTTGCCGGACCGAAGGACAACTATGAGGCTCAGGAGAGATGCCGGGCATTCAGGGACTGTATGGATGAATATGGCCTGACTGTGGATGATGAGGATGTCCTGTTTGGAGATTTTGGTTTCAATGACGGTGTGACGGGATTCGAGGAGCTGCTCAGAGCACATGGACATACGTGTATAAAACACGAGAAGGACGGACCGGATTACGGCGGCCCTGCGGAGGTGTACGGTGAGATAACCAGTGGCAGTTTTGCGGATTCTGCTCCGAATGCCGAGGCTTCGAATAATGAGGAGATGGACGATAGAAGGCTGGAAGAACGGGAGATAGTGAAGAAGATCCTTCCGGATGCAATAATCTGTGCAAATGACAACCTGGCTGTGGGTGTATGCAACAGAGCTGAAGCACTTGGACTTTCAGTGCCAAAGGATTTTAAGGTTACAGGATTCGACAACTTTGATAAAGCAGCGTACTATACGCCGCGCATAACAACGGTGAGCAGGATCCGTGAGAAGATCGGAGCTGCGGCTGCAGAGATCATGCTGAATATCTGGGCGAGAAACAATCCGGATACCAGCTCTTATATAGATTATAATTGTATATTTACGGAGAGTTGTGGCTGTGGCACGGATGCTATGCTGAACGGCAGACAGTACCTGAAGAATTATATAATGGGAGTTGTGGAACGCGAGGAGATAGATGAGAGCACACTTGACTTCACGCATTTGCTCAGCAAATGTGGTGATTACAGTGGCCTTTATCCATGTGTACAGACGGCATATTCACAGGCAGAGTGTAAGAAATGCGTTATGGTTGTCGACAGATCCCTTGTGGAGATGGGGGAAGCTGGCCCGACTCTCTCGGCAGCATACGATGAGGATGTATTTGCTGTGAAAGGCTATCCTCAGAGAATGCAGATCGTGTACAGGCAGGGCATAGCGGATGACGGTGACGATACATACCATAGTATGTTTCCTCTTTTGGATGATGAGACAGGCGGCAATATATTTTTATTTGCGCCATTTCATTTTGGAGAAAAGGCAGTTGGGTTCTGCTGTGTCGAAAATGGATATTACCTCATGGATAAGCAGCTTTGGTCAACTGTAATGAGCGAAGTGAATGTGGCTATGATAAATCTGTTCAATAAATGGAGGCTGGAGCAGATCAATCAGGAGCTTACGGCAATATCCATAAAGGATCCACTTACCCAGATATATAACAGGGAAGGTATGAGACAGATCGCCGCAAAGGCATTTGACAAGGCTGCGGGCCAGGGCAGGGCACTTCTCATAATGTTTGCAGACATGGACAGGCTCAAATATATAAATGACACTTATGGTCACGAGTACGGAGACAAAGCCATAAGGAGTGCCGCAAGAGCCGTAGCAGGCGGAGGCGGAATAAGCAGTATTCCGGTTAGATATGGCGGAGATGAATTTGTATCCATATCTATATACGATGAGGCGGAACCTCCTGAGGAAAGAAAGACGGCAATCCTTGAGAAAGCCAGGGAGATAGCGTCACAGGAGAAACTTCCATTTGCCCTGGAGTTTAGTATAGGTTATGTTATAACAGACCCGGATGGTGATAAAACCCTTGAGGAGTATGTGAGGGAAGCGGATCACAGCATGTATCAGGAGAAGATACAGAGAAGGGTAAGCAGATAATAATAAAAAATTATCAAAAAATGGAGAATCAGGTTTTATGTGCTGATTCTCTATTTTCATTTAGTATGTTATAATTAACTGTCATTATGATAGTTTGCGCAAGCACAGCTGTTGCAATGCTCATTTTATCATGTCGCCTAACGGCTCCATGTGAGCATTCGCGTTATGACAGTCTGCACAAGTGCAATTGTCGCAACGCTCATTATATCATGATTCGCACCTACGGTGCTTTTCGTTGCTGTCGCAACTATCATGATCCAATTCGCCGCTCGCCAATCATGCAAGCATGTTGGCTCACTTGCGCTCATTATATCATGTGGACACAACGTGGATTATTTATATTAGATACTTAGGATCAAAAGGAGGATATACAATGCTTAAGAATGTAACAGACACAGTATTTTATGTGGGTGTGGATGACAAGGACATAGACCTGTTCGAGAATCAGTACATCGTGCCAAACGGAATAGCGTACAACTCATATGTCATCATGGACGAGAAGATCGCTATCATGGACATGGTGGATGCAAAGTGTGCAGACCAGTGGTTTGCAAATGTGGCAGAGGTGCTTGGCGACAGAAAGCCGGATTATCTCATCATATCCCATCTTGAGCCGGATCATTCCGCCAATCTTGGTGATGTGCTTGCGAAGTATCCGGATATCAAGATCGTATCAAATGCCAAGCTTTTCGGAATGCTTCCAAATTTCTTCGAGGTTCCTGTGGCTGACAGAAGCGTGACAGTTGCGGAGGGACAGACACTCTCACTTGGAAGCCATACGCTCCAGTTCTTCATGGCTCCTATGGTCCACTGGCCTGAGGTTATGGTCACATATGAACAGAGTGAGAAGATACTCTTCTCAGCGGATGCATTTGGCAAGTTCGGCACTCTGGATACCGACGAGGACTGGGCATGCGAGGCGAGAAGATATTACTTCAATATAGTAGGAAAGTATGGAATGCCTGCACAGGCACTTCTGAAGAAGGCAGCAGGACTGGATATCCAGAAGATATGTGCACTCCACGGACCAATCCTCACAGAGAATCTTGAATATTACATAGGCAAATATCAGCTGTGGTCAACATACACACCTGAGGATGAGGGAATCTTCATCGCATACTGCAGTCTCCATGGCAACACAGAGAAGGCTGCAAAGAAACTGGCGGAGATACTTGAGGCAAAGGGTGCGCCAAAGGTTGCGATATCAGACCTCTCAAGGGATGATATGGCAGAGTGTATAGAGGATGCATTCAGATACGACAGACTGGTTCTGGCAGCCCCAACATATGATGGCGGTGTGATGCCTGTCATGGCGGATTTCATCAACCACCTGAAGATGAAGGCGTATCAGAAGAGAAAAGTGGCATTCATTGAGAATGGTTCGTGGGCTCCAATGGCAGCCAAGCTCATGAAGGAACAGATGTCAGCGATGAAGGATATAGAGATCGTGGACGAGCACGTGACCATAAGGTCTGCGTTCAAGCAGTCGGATGTGGCAGCGCTCGAGGCGCTGGCTGGAAAACTGTTATAAGAGATAAGGATAATAAACATAAAGTAAGTCTGAAACCGACTTACATACGTAGTTATTATTCATCTAACAGGTGAGTTGCTACAATAAAGTTGTTACACAGAGTTGCTATACATATCGTGAGCAGGGAATTTGAGCCCGCCGGTCCTTAGGTGGCGCTGTGAGGCGGCACCTTAGTACCGCTGCAGGGCGAAATAAGCGGAAGCGACCCAGCGAATGATATGTATAGCAGTTCTGTGTTCAAAGATAGAATTGGCAACTCACCGTCCTATCAATAATGTAAGGAAGGTGTAAGACATGGCTAAGTCCATGGTTTCCGGTAAGCCCCTCAGTCTGATGCTGCAGTTTGCCACCCCGCTCTTGCTCGGCAATCTGCTCCAGCAGACGTACAACATAATAGATGCGGCTATTGTGGGGCAGATACTGGGAGATAAGGCTCTGGCGGGAGTTGGAGCAAGCAGCAGTATACAGTTTCTGGTTCTGGGATTCTGTATGGGCTGTTGCACAGGATTTGGTGTTCCTGTTGCAAAGTTTTTTGGTGCAAATAATCTGCACAAGATGAGAAAGTATATATTTAACGGCGCGGTGCTGACGGGCATCATAGCGTTGATAGTCACGATTGTATGTTCGGTGTGCTGTAATCAGATACTTCATCTGCTTTCGGTTCCGCAGGATATATATGACAAGGCATATGCTTATCTTATAGTTATATTCCTGGGAATTCCGTTCACACTCATGTACAACTATCTGTCAAGTGTGCTCAGGTCTCTGGGAGACAGCAGAACGCCGTTCATGTTTTTGGCGTTCTCGGCAATACTCAACATATTCCTTGACCTGTTCTGTATAGTTGTCCTCAAATGGGACTGCGCCGGTGCGGCTATAGCAACCATCATGGCACAGGCGGTGAGTGGAATATTGTGTCTTGTATATATCTTCAAGAAGGTTCAGATCATGCATTTTGAGGCGGAGGACAGGGAGATAGAGGGATCTGCAGTGAAGGAGCTTCTCGTCATGGGAATTCCGACAGGCCTGCAGTTTTCCATAACTGCCATAGGAAGTATGGTCATGCAGTCTGCAAATAACAAGCTGGGAAGCGTGTACGTGTCAGGCTTCACAGCCGGTATGAGGATAAAGCAGTTCACTATGTGTCCATTTGATGCATTTGCAACGGCGGCATCTGTGTTCTGCAGCCAGAACCTTGGCGCCGGACAGGCAAAGCGTATAAAGCAGGGCTTGTGGCAGGCGATTGCTGTTGCAGTTGGATACGGTATAGTCGCAGGACTTGTGATGATAATATTTGGAAGACCGCTCTCCATGATATTTGTCAAGAAGAGCGCAGTGGATGTGCTTGACGCATCTGCCAAGTATCTCAGATGTATGGGCTGCTTCTACTGGAGCCTTGGAATACTGAATGTTGCACGAATGGTGACACAGGGCCTGGGATATTCCGGACGTGCCATATTCTCCGGCGTCACGGAGATGCTGGCAAGGATCGTAGTCAGCCTTGGATTTGTCGGAACGTTTGGATTCACGGCCATCTGTTTTGCTGACCAGACAGCGTGGGTCACAGCGACCGTTTACATATTGCCTACATGTCTCTACTGCGTGAAGAAGTCCACGGCGAAGATTGCTGCGGGAACGGTGTGATATGGAAAAGATAAAAATGCGTATGAATAACCGAGACTGTTGTCTGAGGATTCATACGCATTTTATAGTTGTGACATATTCGGGTTATATATTACTTTTCCTTGCTGTCATCAAGCAGCTTGGGAGTGTTGGAGTTTAATGGGGATAGTATGCTGCGCCCTATCTGCTTTTCAAGGGATTCACGGGCATTTCTGGCAATATTGCCACCTTGGATGGTAGCATCTGTGGCCTCGGTTATACCTTGAGGATTAGTTGCCTTTGATATCTCTGTTGTCGATATCTCTGCAAGAGCATTCAGGACAAGCTCTGTGTTAGTCATATTGTCTCTGAGATTTTCTTTTTTCAGCCTTTTAAACTTTTTATATTCTTTCACTGTTTTTCCTGACCATGCGGCAGTAAGTATGTTTGTAAGAGAAGCATACTGTCTGGAATCGGTAATTCCGGCACGCCTCCACTCATTGGTCATATCTTTACGAATCTCTATCCCACGCATACGCTGGGCTATCCAATCTTCAGAATATCCTTTGTTGCGGTATGATTCTATAGCACGATCTATAGCAATCTGAGGATCAACTTCCTCGTCCAGACGTTGTTTGCCCACCATTGCCAGCCATTGCTTGAATGGCTCAGCCTTTTTTGACGGAATGGACTGGATAATTCTCAATAACCCATGTGTGTTTGTTGCTTGGATTTTACGCATTTTACCATCAGCGGCTATCATTTGAATAGGGGTACAAATTGTACCCCAGTTAGCTGATAATTCTGGGTCGCGGGATCGTAACTTTTTTACATATTGTTTTGGATCGGAACTATCGGTCAAAACGTCAATTACATCAATTATGGAAAAATACCATTCCTCCTCCTGTGAGTGCCATACTTTTCTGATTTTATCATCATATATAAATTCAAGTTCCTGTTCGCTTAACTCGGGTATATCTGATACCTCAATAGGAGCAGTCGAGGAAGTATTCTCATCATATACATAAAAAAGCATAATAATCACTCCAATCCATTAAAATTTTGCCCTTAACTCCACTACCTTACCAATGATCTTGACAGGTTTATTTTTTATGGTTTCATCGTCAAAATAGAGCGGTGCATAGCTGGGGTTGGTGGAAATCAGTTCCAGTCCTTCTTTATATTTTCTCAGGCGTTTGCACACGGCGTCTTCACCAGCTATTGTAGCAATAACAGTGTCCCCTGTGTCTGCATCATCCTGTTGACGGACAATTACAACGTCGCCGCTGCTGATCTTGGGTTCCATGCTATCCCCCTTTATTCTAAGAGCGTAGAATTCGCCAGTTTTAGCAAGACTTTCGGGTATTTCTTCTGTATCAATAATCTTTTCGGTTGAACAAAATGTTTTGTCACATGATATATAATCAAATACAGGAATTGCATATGCCTCTGATTTCTTTTGGCTTCTTATGATATCTTTTTCTTCCAGAAGATCAGACCTAGAGCAATTGAAAATAGCGCACATGTGGTCAATTTTGTCCATTCGGGGAGACTTTAGCCCGTTACACCAATTTGACACAGTTGCAGTGCTGACATTCATCTGCTTAGCAAAGGCAGCTTGAGTATATTGATATTTATTAAGAAAAAAGAAAAGATTCTTTGCAAATTGGTCATTCATTCTTCTTTCAAATTCTATATCGGACATAGTAATCAACCTCCTTTTGAACAAATTATACACTTAAAGCTAATTTAATACAATACAAAATAACTATAAGTTAACTTATAGTAAAAAATAACAGCGAGATAAAAAGGGGAACAAACTTTGACATATCCTTCTATTCATTATAAAATTAATCTGATTTTAATGTTTCTCATATCTTGGTTTAATCATCGATTAGTATAGTAACAACATCAGTTGATGATATCAGCAACAAGCAATCAGAAAGACGACAGATCGTCGGAAGATGATGTAACCAAGATAAAGAGAAAGGGTGTAATGATTATGGATAAACTTGAAAAGGTAGAAAAGTTAAGAGAAAAGACAGGCGTCAGCTATGAGGATGCGAAGAACGCTCTGGAGGCATGTGATTATGACCTGCTGGATGCGATCATTTATTTGGAGAAGCTGGACAAGGTGAAAGCTCCTGAGGTGGAGAGCTTCACCACGGGTGCAGAGCAGCAGACCTCAACAGAGTTCGAGCAGGCACAGCAGACATATACAAATGACTGCAATAAAGTGACGTTTGGACAGATGATGGACAAATTTTTCAAATGGTGCGGCAAGGTGTTAGAGAAGAGTGTGGATAGCACATTCATAGTAGAACGCAGAGGCCAGACCATGATAAACGTTCCGGTGCTGGTGCTTGTGATCGCACTTATACTTGCATTCTGGGTAGTGCTTCCACTTCTTGTGGTAGGTCTCTTCTGTGAGTGCAGGTACCATTTTGAAGGAATCGGCGACATCAACGTAAACCTTAATAGCGCATGTGACAAAATGGCAGACTCAGTTGACAACCTTAAGTCCGACGTCAACAACAAGTAATCAGAAAGATATATAAAAACAATATCAACACAGAATAAAAAGCTATATGTAATAAAAACAACATATATATCAAGTTGGTATAAACTGAAAAAGAAAAATATTAAAAGTAAAAACAGACATAAAAAAGATGAAAACAGGAATATCTTTTACCGATATTCTGTTAATTACCAGCTGATATAGTTTGGTTTTGAGAATGTAATGTCTGTGAAATATACCTCTGCAATGGGTAGCCAAAGCGAAGGAAGATAGGCGTAATTGCAGAGGTATATTTCACAGGCTTACTTCAAAACCAAACTATATCAGCGTCCGTCATAAAAGAAAGGAAAAAGATATGGCACAGAAGATTCTCATTGTGGAGGATGAAGAGAAAATTGCAAGATTTGTGGAGCTGGAGCTGCTGCATGAGGGATACGAGGCGGAGAAGGTATTTGATGGAAGAACAGGGTTGGACAAAGCTCTGTCCGGTGGCTTCGACCTCGTGGTGCTGGATGTGATGCTTCCGGGACTCAACGGTCTGGAGGTGCTTCGAAGAATCCGCAAGGAGAGTGATGTGCCGGTCATCATGCTGACCGCGAGAGATGCGGTCATGGACAAGGTATCTGGTCTTGATGCCGGTGCAGACGATTATCTCACCAAGCCATTTGCCATAGAGGAGCTGCTTGCCAGGATAAGGGTTGCGTTGAAGAGACGCGGAGTTGCGGAGGTTCACACACACAGGATAGAGATCCGTGGAGTGTGCATGGACACCGACAGGCATGAGGTTATAGTGTGCGGCGAGATAGTTGAGCTGACAAACAGGGAATTTGAGCTGCTGAGAACACTCATGGAGAACAAGGACATCGTTATGGACAGGGAAAAGCTGCTGAATGCGGTGTGCGGATATGATTATCTGGGAGAGACCAATATCATAGATGTGTATGTGAGGTATCTGAGAACAAAGATAGATGACAGATTTGGAGTTAAGCTGATCACCACCGTCAGAGGTGTCGGATATGTTATCAAAGAATGACCATTTTGGATGCCAGGATAGAGCAGATAGATATGTGACAAGCCGGATATCGTAGCAGAGCAGACAGATATGTGACAAGCCAGCAACGCATGGCACGGATACGCACAGATAGAGAGAAAATACATGGGAAAGAAAACTAACGAAAACAAAAGAATGTCATCGATAGCCAGAAGGATAAATATGAGCTTCTGGCTCAAAGAACTGGGCAATGTGATACTTATAGATATCGTCATTGCCTTTCTTATTGTAAGTGTATTTGCCGTGTGGGGCAGGAAACAGCTGCCACAGGGCGTGGGCGGAATGAGATATTACGTTGAGAAAAATGAAGATGGCGGAGCGTATGAATATATAATAGAAGGGTCAGATGAGAAGAAGTACAGATATGACGTTAAGATCCTTTGGGATATCATAGAGCTTCCGGGCATTATATTGCTGGGGATGGAGACTATAGTGTTGTTTGTTGCGTTGTTCAGGACAGCGGATGTCAGAAGGAGATTAAAGCCGTTGAACGATCTGGCAGTTACGGCGGAAAAGCTCAGCAAAGAGCCGATGGATCACAATAAGATAGACGATCTGGAGAAAGCCATATCGCACCTGTCTGCGGATGATGACGAGCAGGTTATACACACCGGAGACAAGGATCTCCAGAGCATAGAGATCGCGCTCAACAATCTGCTCAGAAATATGAAGGAAAATGAGAAACGTCAGATGAGATTCGTGTCGGATGCTTCCCACGAGCTCAGGACGCCTATTGCGGTGATCCAGGGATATGTGAATATGCTCGACCGATGGGGTAAGGATGACGAACAGGTTCTGGAAGAGTCCATAGAGGCACTCAAAAATGAATCCCAGCACATGAAGGAGCTTGTGGAACAGTTGTTATTCCTTGCAAGGGGCGACAGTGGAAGGCAGCACCTGAACATGGAGAAAACCGATCTCAACCGCATGGTAAGTGAAGTGTGGGAGGAGTCCATGATGATAGACGAGAGCCACAGATATGAGTTCCGTGGTACTGAGAATGAGGCGTGTGTGCTCGGCGATGTGGCGATGATCAAGCAGTCCGTCAGGATATTTGTCCAGAACGCGGCGAAGTATTCTGAACCCGGCACGGCCATAATACTCGGTGTAAAAGAGGAGCCCGGTTATGTCAGTTATATGATAGAGGACGAGGGAACCGGAATGAATCCGGGCGATCTGGCTCATATATTTGACAGATTTTACCGCTCGGATGAGGCCCGGAATAATGAGACCGGAGGCTCAGGTCTTGGCTTGTCCATCGCTAAATGGATAGTTGATGCCCACGGAGGTACCATACAGGTAATATCCAGAGCGGATATAGGATCAAGATTTGTTGTGAGGTTTCCTAAAATTGCTTAAAAAGAGAGGTTGCATATATTTATTGGTAATCTGAGTATCTGTGGTTGCTGAACAATCCCAGAATACAGCCTGCACTTCCTAAAATTATGTATTCTTTCATAAAAGAGGCGAGAGTCTTAACTGAGTGAACATCAATATACCATGGTATGATAGCATTAAAGAGATTTCCTCCGCTAAGAGACAGGATGATCAGTGTAAATGATAAAATGATGGCTATGGTGATGTTCTTCGCTGTATATACTGTGCCGTAATATAAACCGCAGAAGCAATATATTATAATAAGATTTTTGGCTATAAATCTTTCTGGGTAGAGAATTGTCCTGAAGAACAACAACGATGTTATGGCACACATTAATAAAGACAGGTATAAAAATGGAATAATTGTTTCTACCCATTTTATTCTGTGGGCTATGTAAAAAAGTTCCCGGCTTGGGCTATATACAAACGGCATAAAGGTTATTGTATATAGCAGCATAACGCACACAGGATATGCTATGCAGTAACACTGCTGCAGTGCGTTTTCTTTATCCTGCAGATCAAGGGGTTTCATCATCATAAAGCCCGTAATAGCAGCTAAAACAGCTATAATTACACAGAGTATCATTCCCTTACGCAATATAAATAGTGAGTTATGTATTCTTTGCACCATAGTTACACTCCGTTCCTGTAAGACTTAAGAATATACATGTATCCATCTTCCAAAGTGGGATCAGCTGATGCAGGCTCTGAGGTATCAATAGAAGGGGAAGCCAAAAGCCTGGTCATGGCTGTTTTGATTCCGTCTGTAGTGTCTTTTGCAATTATATAGCCTTGATCGATAATTTCTATATAATCACACAAAAACTCCGCATCGTCTACGATGTGTGTGGATATAATAATTATCTTGTCATCACAATTGGTTTGTTTTATAAGATCCCTGAATCTGAGTCTTTCCTCAGGATCAAGACCTGCTGTCGGTTCATCGCATATTATTATAGGGGGATTGCCAAGAAAAGCCTGGGCGATTCCAACACGTCTCACCATTCCGCCAGACAGAGTATGAGCCTTTTTGTCAATATAACTTGATAAATTGACACTTTCTATAACTGATTCGATGTCTTCATCAAGACTACATGATGAAATACCCTTGGAAAATGCAATATAACGCATACATTCTCTTACGGTCATTCCGGGAAAAAGACCAAATTTCTGAGGCAGATACCCGATATCAACAGAATGTATATTTGCTCCGTTCAGGAGAATGCTTCCGGTAGCTGATGGATATAACCCAATAAGGGATCTCATGAATGTGGTTTTGCCGGCACCATTAGGACCGAGTAGTCCGTGTACTCCTGATTCAAAATTACAGTTTAAATTGTGAAGAATTGTGTTCCCTCCCAAAGTAGTTGTCATATTTTTTATTTCCAGCATAATAATCCCCCTTTATCTGAACGGATACAAGTTACTTTATTCTGTTGTTTCAGTGATGCCAAGTTCGTCGTATACATCTTCCTGAATCTTTTGAAGTTCCTCATCGGTGAGAATTGAATCAATATTGTACCAATTACCTGTCTGTATATAATTGGTGTAGTAAATATCCAAATTACCTGCAGCATCAAACATCACCATGTCAGAACCGTACATATATGCATTTCTGTGTATTGGTTGTATCAGGATTGTTTTCCCGATAAGGGAATAATCAGTTGCCTTTTCTTCAGGTGTATAGTTTATATATTTTTTTATCTGGCTTGTTATGTAGTGGTTTCGACTCGGATCGGTGTCCGCGCCAATATATGGGAAAATGTATCGCACATTATCAATAATCTGTTCTCTCCAAAATATGCCGGAAACAATGCTTAGCTGATCACTGAAACCACTGAACGTGTCACCGGACAAGCTGAGATTGCTATACGTAGTAAAATCAGAGTATATGGATACTGTGAACCTGCTCAGATCCTTAGGAAGCTGGCAATATCCGTTTTGAAATAAGTCTCCATTTCCAGCAATTGGGTAATACGGGAAGTTCCCAGGAAGATATGCACCATTTTCCCCTGTGTAGCAAATATTGTAGGATTTTCCTGTATACTTTATGTATATGGATGAGAGATTGCCGGCTTCGTTGTATATGCATAGCTTATTCCCATTTCTGCTATAGCGGATAGCATTATCCTTATCATCTGCTATATAGTCGATATTGTAATCTTTACAGAGTATAAAATGGTATTCAGGGAGACTGGTGTCTGATAGCTGCATATACATATCTGCGATCAAATTCTTCCTTATGTCAAAATGTATGTTATACTCTGTAACATAAAAATCTATTTCCTTTGTTGGAGTAAGTAATTCCTGTTCATTTGCAAATAAATCCGAGGAATCGTCTGCGTATCCAGGGTTACTACCATTATATGGGATGTTGCAGATATAAATAAAGGAAAACGAGCATAACACTGAAAATATGGTGGCAAAAATCAAAGATAACTTCTTGTATCTGAAGAAATTTGTGATCAAATATACGGAGATCACGCCAAATACTATATACAAAGGTTTGGACAGAAAATGTATATTTACAGGAATTAAAGCTGCTTCATCTGGAATATAAGTAAGAGAAGCACAGAATATATTGGATATTTCCTGTATACTGCCGATTTTATCTTCCGCAGGAAAGGTGAACTTACCCGATTGCAATATGGCAACTATAGTGAACCCAAATAATGCAAGATAGGCAAGGATAGTATTGTTGATATACGATATGATGAGCCCTGTCATAACCGCACAAGTGTTAACCATAAATACATGTGTGAAAATAGCCTTAATTGTATATATATAAAAGTCTGTAGAGGAAGAACCTGACAGTATACAAAGGCATATACATAGAACTAACATGCACATACATAATAAGACATTTATGATAGAGAGAATAAGCAGTTGCTGTGATTCTCTTTTAATTGATGACATAGTGTATGTGCTTATGCTCTCTACCACATTGGTTTTTTTTACGATAGATGTGTATTCAAAGGACAAGTACAAAAACAGAATATAATAATATATGGAATTTCCAAGCATCATATCTGTATGTTCAACTATATCAATGTAGTTGAATTCTCTAAGCAGACTGTCTTCAATGAATTTGTATACTGAGTATAAAATACAAAATATGATAGCAGCGATGGAAGGCCAAAAGCATTGTGGAGTTTTCCTGAATAGTATGTAATTCTGTTTAAGCATTACCTGGTTCCTTTCAATATTTTAATAATCTATTCTTGCCCAGCCAATACCAGGTTTACTGGTATTGTTCTGATATAATTTTACTGTTAGTTTTTGGCTATAACCAGTTTTGGAGGAGTATATGTAATTAAAATTTGTATTAGGAATACATCCTCCAGTTATGTAGGTTTGTGATTTTGCATTATCAGTTATGCTGTATCTTATGCCAGTACCACCGTTTAGCGCTCCACCGTTTATTTGTGCACTAGCACAGCTTACTGTTGCACTTTTGCTTGTATCTTTCATTACAAGGCTTATTGACTTCGAACTAGCATTGGCTATTGTTGGTAATAACAACATAAAGCATAAAGCTAGTATAGATAATAGCATTGATTTAGAGTGTTTCATGTTTAATTTTCCTCCCATTTTAATAATAAGTATAACTACTTTACCTCCCATCATTAATAAATTATAATTAGTAAAGTTTAGTTGCTCTAAAATTTACGTAAGTTGTATTAATTGGTAAATGAAAGGCGGAAGATGTTAAAAGTTGCTATATGTGATGATGAGCAGAAGGATATAGACATTGCAGGAAAATGCATATTGGAGTATTCGTTTAAACACAATCTGGATATTGAATGCGCCAACTACAGGACGGGGCAGGAATTGCTGGACAAGATGGAATCTGGTGAACATTATGATTTTTTTGTCTTTGATGTGGAAATGAAGAAGGAGGATGGAATATATATCGCCTCAATTATCCGAAAAAGATACGACAAAAATGCAATTATCATTTTTGTAAGCAATTACCCGGGACATATGGGACGGAGCTTTTCTGTGCATGCATATAATTATATTCAGAAACCTCTTAAATATATAGAGTTGGAACAAGTATTATCTCAGGTTTTGCGTGAGATAAGGGACATGGAGTTTAACAAGTTGATTGTGCCAGCGGCAGATGGAGAAAGAGTTGTTAATATATCTGATATTATGTATATAGAAACCTCGAGAAAATTTCAAAAGAGTGTAGATATTCATTCTGCAAAAGAGATTATACAGGTTACAGGAAATTTAAAAAAATGGTTTAACTTGTTAAAGGACAAAAGGTTTGTATACAGCTTTAAGGGGTATATTGTAAATATAGATCACATAGTTACCTTGAGAGGCGGGGAGCTTGTTTTGGATAATAACGAGATTATTCCGTTGTCAAGGAAATATGAGGAAGAGGTAAGGAAGAGTCTTATTAATACGGTTATATCAGATGTGGGGAGCATCAGAGGTTAAAGGGTGAGTTATTTAGTATTAATTTTTATATCAGCAATTATGGATGCTGTGACTGTAAAAGTTTATGTAGAGAAATGGCTTGGAAAGCCTACGCTTAGAATATCGACAATAGCATATTGGGGTATATTTATTTTAACAGAGCTGGCTTCAAGAGGCGGACAGCTTTTCATGATAGATGTGTCACAGGAGAAAGCAATGGTCAGCCAGGTGTCCGCGCATATAGTTATCATGCTCGTATTTATTTGCCTATATGATTCCCGTATAGCTGAATGTATATCTGCGTTTATTATATGGGTATTGGGTTATCTGGTGAGCATCGGTTTATCTGATGTAGTGGTAATTACAACGGATCAGATGCTGTATGACGGTGGAATAACTCATCTGATCTCGGTGATGGATATGTATGCACAGTTTATTATGCTGCCTGTTCTGATCATAATACTGGTAGTGAGGAATTATGTATCAGGCAGATATTCATTTAAACAGTTGGTCATAGTGCTTATAACTCCAATGATAAGTTGTTATCTATACTTGATAATACCAGAACAGATCGTGCTTTTGTCAGGGTATGGATTTATATTTGTGCTGATAATTGTGCTGGTCTTAAATGTTTTGAATTATTATCTGTTTGATAACATGGTGGATAATTATAAATTGAAAAATCAGGTAACAATGCTTGGTTATCAGTTGGAGCATCAGTCGGATAAATATGACCAATTGGTTCTTTCTTATAAGAAAATTGGCAGTATGGTTCATGATACCCAAAAGCATATAAGCTATATAAGGTCATGCATAGAAGAGAAAGAATATGACAGGATAAGAACAGTATGTGATAGATATGAGGAAGAATTAAAAAATAAATATGTTTTTTCAAAAACAGGAAATCTTGTTATTGATACATTTGTGAACAGTGCGTATACATTTGCCCAAAACAATGGCGTGAAATTTCATACGGATTTTAAGTTCGATAAAAATTCAATAATGGTCTCTGACTATGATATGTGTATAATAATAGGAAATCTGCTGGATAACAGTATCAATGCATGTAAGAAACAGAAGGAAAAAGAGGGGGTATATATAAAGCTGGCAATAGTGCAGACAGATCGGCATTTGGTAATAGATGTGAAAAATAGCAGTACACAGTCTGACGTGGGCGGCAGTAAGGATATGACTCATGGATATGGTATACAAAATGTGAAAAATACCATGGACAAGTACAATGGAATAATGGAGATAAAGAATACATATGGGGAATATGAAACACTTGTGCTGATCCCCATAAATCAGGATTAAATGTACATAAACCGCATGCCCCCGCATAAACTGTAAAAACAGAATATGCGGGGGCTTTTTCTTTGAAGGATTACATAGAAGAGCGGGCAATCGAAGCGGCAAATTATATCATAGACACAAGGGCGACTGTGAGACAGACAGCGGACAAGATGGGTATAAGCAAATCAACGGTGCACAAGGATATAACGGAACGGCTGGTCCGTATAAGACCCATGCTGGCGGCCCAGGCCAGGGTGGTGCTGGACGCCAACAAGGCGGAGAGACATATAAGAGGAGGGCTTGCCACGAGGGAGAAGTATCTGCATGTCACAAAGTTTTAACATAGCTTATGTTGTATTTTTCTCTGATTTGGGTTAAACTTTTGATGATTATATAATAGTGGACTAAGTGTGGGCTATTAGAAAATGGCAGTTTAACTATAGATTAGAGGTTAGGATATGAGATTTATTCATGTTTCGGATGTGCATTTGGGGATGATTCCTGACAAGGGAAAGCCTTGGAGCGATGTCCGTGCGAAAGAGATAGAAGAGACATTTGACAGGATCCTGGATATTGCGGAGGAGAGAAAGGTAGATCTGCTCCTCATTGCCGGCAATCTGTATCACAGTGCGCCGAAGGCAGCGGATCTTGCAAAGCTTGATGCCAGACTTGCAAAACTTACAAATACAAGAACGGTGATCATTGCGGGCAGTAGTGATTACATTGAAAGTGGATCTCCATCGGAGAATTATGAGTTCACATCGAACACAGTGCTTCTTCCGGCTGGGGAGTTCAGCAATGCGTATTTTGAAGATATAAATACCTGTGTGACCGGTTTCAGCTATGGACAGGCGGAATACACGGAGGATTTCTCAGAGGGGATAGATGCCCAGACGGAAGGCGCTGTCAATATACTTCTCATGCATGGAGGAGATGCCAGCCACAGTCCATTTAATTTCCGAAAGCTGGCTGACACAGGATTTGACTATGTGGCACTCGGACACCTGAGAAAGCCGAAGCACATGGTGAAGAACCGTATGGCATATCCGGGATCGCCGGAGCCTTTGTCACCTTCTGACACAGGAAAGCATGGCTTTATTTATGGACAGATAATAAACGGAGAGACAAGGATAAAGTGGGAGCCTGTTGCCTGCAGGAATTACATCAACCTTGGACTTGAGATAAAGCCGGAATATACTGACAGACAGATCGAGCATGCTGTTCTGAAACAGATCGATAAGATGGGAACGCAGAACATATATCGGGTTATCCTGAAGGGTCAGAAGGGGCGCGGAGTGAGACCTCAGTTTGATGATGTGTCTCAGGATTACAAGATATATGAGGTTGTGGATAATACGATGTTCGAGTACAATGCTGATGGTCTCAAGAGGGACAATGAGCACAATGTACTTGGAAGATTTATCGCTGAGTTGTCCGGTGAGGATGACGAGGTCAGCAAAAAGGCACTTGAATATGGTCTTGAGGCGATCATAGCAACTGGAGAAAAGTAATGTATATAAATAAACTTTTTTTGAAAGAATTTGGAAAATTCAATAACAAAGAAATAAAGCTGGACAAAGGCTTGAATGTGCTCTATGGAGAGCCCGGAGCCGGCAAGAGTACGATCAGGGATTTTGTGTCCGGTATACTGTATGGTATGAATAAAACCAAGGGTCTTGGAGCCCGGGGAGACAATTTTGCATTAAGAAAGCCATCCGGTGGAAATGGATATGCCGGAAAGGCACAGGTGACAAATGCCGGAAAGAGTCATCTTATGGAGAGAAATTTCAACATGTCCACGGACGGTGCAACGCTCACTGATATAGAGAGTGGTAAGGATGAGAGACTTGTGTCTAAGAATTCCTACAGAGGTGTCCTGTTTGATATGGACAAGAGCACATTTGTGGATGCGATGTGTGTTGATCCGCCGGAGGAGATGGGCGGAGATGACAAAGCTTTGTGTGACAGACTTGAGAAGTATCTTCAGAATATGAAGGAGACGGGCTGCAGCGGAATAAACAGAGCAGACGCAGTGGCGTATCTTGAGAACGAAAAGAAGAAATATGACAATCAGAAGTATCTGGTTCAGATAGAAGAGCTGGAAGCCCAGATGGATGAGCTGGGTGAAGTTGATAAGGAGCTTGAAGACATCCGAACTGCCAGACGTGAGGAGCTTGATGCTTATAATATGGAGATCGCACGTTTGAAGAGAGAGGCAAGGCAGCTTGTGAATGAAAAGGATGCTGAGATCCCTGACGAGGATGAGGACAGGGAGCGAAGCAGAATATTCCTCGAGGTTGAAGCTATAGATGATGAGGACGAGCTGAAGGAGAAAAAGAAGCAGGAGAAGAAGGACAAGAAGCTGACGGACAATATATTTGTCATAATGGCAACAGGAATACTGGTTGTTGCGGTGGTCATGCTAGTGGTTCACCTTGTTGGTTTTCAGAAGTCCATACAGCAGCTATTCACGATATGTACGATTGCGTTTGTTGCTATAACCATCATAGATGGATTGTTCAGGAAAGGCACATTTGACAGTGATAAGCTTCCGTCTGAGGAGGAGTTCAGGAGAACCATATATGAGATGGGAAGAGCAACTGAGTCGAGGACGGTTCGCGTTGAGATAGACAGAGCTTTTCAGGAGGAGCATGACAGGAAGCTTGATATGTTCAAGTTCCAGGAGCATGATGCCATAGAGAAGAGGGATGCCTACTATGAACTCAAGGAGAAGAGAGACGCCATATTTGCCGATTATGATGTGCTTGAGACTGAGAAGAAGGCCATAGATAAGGCTATCAATACCATAATGGACATATCGGAGGAGTTCTCAGGACTGTTTGCCGGTATAGACGGCAGAGTATCGGATATTCTTAGCGCACTCTCCGGTGGACAGTATCAGGAGGCAAAGCTCGATGATGAGATGCATGTTGCAGTGAAAAAGAATGACCATTTCTTCAGGGCGGAATTCCTGGGACATGAGGTCGTTCGGCAGGTGTATCTGGCTGTGCGGCTGGCTGTTGCAGAGATACTTAACAACGAGAAAATGCCACTTGTGCTGGACGATGTGATAGATGTGACCGAAGAGAGTCAGCTCACGGGAGTGCTCAAGGCGATGAGTATGGTGAACACGGAGCAGACGATATTGCTTACATCCGATAAGGATCTGGTTAACAGACTTGAGGATATGCATATAGCATGCAATGTGGTGACATTGTAGAAAGTTTCTAATAATAAATAATTAAAAGACCTGCGGAAGCTTGCGATACATGGTAAGTATCAGGTGAGCTTCCGTAGGTCTTTTTTGTAAGTCTATAATTGTATATTAGTAATTCTCGTAGTTATCTGAGATAGTGTGCTTCTCCTTGTACTCAGCAATTCTCGCACTGATTCTCTCTGATGGATCAAGAAGATCGCTGAGAGATGCATCGTGGTTGAGGTGATCGATAATGAGTGCAATGTACTTGCTCATGTCGGCTGATACATACCAGTCGCGGTCTGCAAGCTCAGGAAGCTGATAAGTGAGGTTGGTTGTGATGACCTTCTCAATGAGACCTTCCTCGTGACACTTGTCAAATACCTCAAGACCCTTGGTGAAGAGACCAAATGTAGCAAGTGCAAATACTCTCTTAGCCTTTCTTGCCTTGAGCTGCTTGGCAACATCTATCATACTCTCGCCTGATGCGATCATGTCGTCGATGATGATAACATCCTTGCCTTCAACTGAATCACCGAGGAACTCATGGGCAACGATAGGATTACGTCCGTCCACAACTCTTGAGTAATCTCTTCTCTTGTAGAACATACCTACATCTACACCGAGAAGGTTAGCGAAGTAGATAGCTCTGTGCATAGCACCCTCGTCAGGTGATATAACCATCATGTGGTCGTTATCTATCTCAAGATTAGGAGTTGATCTAAGAAGTGCCTTTACAAACTGGTAAGTAGGCTTTACGTTCTCGAAACCGCTCTTTGGAATAGCATTTACAACACGTGGGTCGTGAGCGTCAAATGTAACGATGTTGTCTACACCATACTGCTGAAGCTCCTGGAGCATAACTGCACAGTCGAGGGACTCGCGTCCTGATCTCTTGTGCTGACGGCTCTCATACAGGAAAGGCATGATGACAGTGATCTTTCTAGGCTTGTCTGTCATGGCAGAGATGATTCTCTTCAGATCAGCATAGTGATCGTCAGGAGACATTCTCTGAGTCTGGCCACCCATGGTGTATGTGCAGCTATAGTTTCCTACATCAAGCATGATATATATGTCTTTACCGCGGACTGACTCGTTGACAATACCCTTTGCCTCACCTGAACCAAATCTAGGGCAGTCTGCCTTGATAAGGTAAGAGTCCTTCTCGTAACCGTGGAATACGATGCTTGACTTGTTCTCGTTCTGACGGTTCTTTCTCCATTTTACGATATAAGAATCGACCTTCTCTCCGAGAGGTACAATGCTCTTATGAGCAATGATTCCTAAGCTTCCTACAGGTATTGTTTCCAACTTGCTATCGTCTGGCATAATAAAAATCCTCCTAATCTGCTTTCGTTGTCTACCTTTTGTTCCTGGCTATGCTTTTCATTCTTTTTACATAGCGGATGTTATCTCCGTAGAGATTGAAGATGAGATAGCTATCAACTATTCGTGACATGATACGCTCTGTATACCTGTTCTTGAATTCCTGCAGATCAAGATTGGTAGAAATGAGAGTAGACTGTCTCTTGATAGTTCTCGTATTTATAATCTCAAATAACTGAGACAGGACAAATGAGTTGGTGTACTCTGTGCCCAGATCGTCAATTATAAGAAAATCGCAGTTATATATGTAGTCATACAGCATCTTCTGATGCGGTTCATGACCACCCTTTATTATAATGTCCTGTAAGATATTATCAAATAAATTTATCGCCGACAAGTATAAAACTGTATAACCTTTGTCTAAAAGTTCCTTAGCGATACAATTTGTCAGGAAGGTTTTGCCTGTTCCGGTCTCTCCATATATAAGAATGCCCGGTCTGCTGTCCTGAAAATTCTCTGTGAACTGTCTTGATGCAGACAATATGCTCTGTGCATTCTGGTAAGGAGTGTAATTGTAGCCAGCAATGTGTTCATCTCTGTAGAAATCAGGATTGAAGCTTGCAAAATTCTCCGTCTCCAGCACCTTCTCTATGGTGGACTGCTGGTACAACTGGCTGATGACCATGTGTTTCAGACATGAACATGGCTTACCATCTACATATCCGCTGTCTCTGCATGCGGGGCAGTTGTATATCGGTGCCAGATAATCGTCAGGGTATCCGGTCTGTGCCATGAGCTGATGCTTCTCATCGCGGAGAGCGTGGTTCTTCATGGAGAGTGCTTCTTCATCCACTTCCTGATGCAGTATCCTTGCCCTTGATGCCTGGACGGCACTGTGGGCGATGGCATCGTCGATCTCCTTTATACGAGGGATCCTGGCATATACCTCAGCTTTTCTGTTGTCCTGTCTGCGAAGATTGCCCTGTCTGATCCTGCTCAGCCGAGACAAAATATCATCATAATTTATATTGCCCATAATATGTATATATTACCTCTTGTCAAGATTGAGTTCATCTGCAAGCATCTGTTCCAGCTTGTCCAACTGGTTGGACATGTCTGTCTGCTTGAAGTTCGCAAATCCATTCGGATTCCTGGTGGCTGCAGGCTGCGCTGTGGCCGCTGATTTCTTCTTGAGGAACTCCTGATCGAGCAGTTCGACATCCCTAATGGATTGTACACCATTCTTATGCCAGTTTTCAAGAATTCCATTGACATATGCGAAGTTGGCGGACTGTGGCTTGGAGATTATGGCCTTCTCACATGCCAGAAGGATAAGATCCTCTGAGAAATTCATCTCACCTGTCCACGCGTCAATGTATGCGGTCTCTATGCTGGTAGGATTGCTTCTGCGTATTCCAAGTGCAGAGAAGACCTTTCTGTAAAATGGGTTGTAGGCGGAGCTGTCTGCCTTGGCCTTGTCAACCGTGTCGATTCCTTTTTCATACCATGCTATGGCTACGGTCTCTGCATATCTGAAGCTTGCCTTGCCCATGGTCAGACAGTATTCGATCAGATATTCGATGAGCTCCTGGGAGAAGCCAAGCTGGTCGTATATGTATATGAGACTTTCTGATTCAGGCATGGAAAGCGGTCTGCCAAAATATGCCTCTGTCTCAAACATAATATCAGAGAGAACCTCGTCCTCCTGTTTCTTCCTAAGAAATTCTGGTGTAACTGTTATCTTGTCAGGCAGAGTGCGCTCCGGCACCTCGGCCTTGTCTTCGTCTGTGATCGTCGCCGTGATCTCGCTGTTGTTATCGTCATCTCCGGTGGAATAATCCACGCCGAGAATAGAGAGGTCGTCAACTCCGCTGTCGGAGGAGCTGCCCTTGTCGTGAAGAGGGAGAAGAGTTATTCCTGTAAGCTCCTTCTTCTTGTTGTAGTTGAGCTTCATAACATCCTGGCTTATCCAGTATTTTATGGCTCTGCAAATATCCTTCTCTGTGAGATTAAAATGATCTGCTATGTTGGCGACAGACACGGGTTTACTGGAAGACATAAGTCTGACCAGATACAGATATACCTTAACAAACTCTCCGCTGGCGGAGGTCATGTAATAGTCTATAAAAAAGTTTGATATAGAGGAATATGTTTCGTTTTTTTCTGTTGTAATAGTAATGTAGCTCATGTCAAAAAACTCCTTGATCATACTCCTAAAATAGCGCATTTCCCTTAGCGCAAATGCATTATAACATGAACTTTTTGGAATGCAAACAGAACATACAGTCGGTTGGGAAAAATGGTGGGGATGTGGATAATGTGGATAATGTGGACGAAAAAGAGACATAAAAATACAAAAGTCATAGTTTAACAGGGCTTTGTAATATTTCTGTAAAAATTATGTCAACAAAAAAATATAAGCTCTGTGGGGAAAACTTTCCCACAGAGCTGTGTGGATAATGTGGATAACTAATTTTTTATCAGGTCATTTCCGATAGAATAGACGTTTCCGGCGCCCATAGTTATCAACAAATCATTTTTTTTGCAATTTTTTAAGAGATAATTTTCTATATCGTCGAAAGATGGAAGATAGAACGCATCAGTACCCGTCTCGGCGATCTTCTCGGCGAGTTGCTTTGCTGAGACAAGTCCGGTATCCTTCTCTCGGGCTGCATAAATATCTGCCACGATGACGTGGTCACATACCTTGAGTGCGTCTACAAACTCATCGAACAGAGCGTAGGTTCTTGAGTAAGTGTGTGGCTGGAATACGCACCACAGTTCGTTGTAGCTTGTGTTCTTTGCTGCCTTCAGTGTGGCTGCTATCTCAGTTGGATGGTGAGCGTAGTCATCCATGACTCTCACGTTGTCGAGGATGGTTCCTTTGTACTCAAAACGTCTCTCGGCACCGACACACTCTGACAGTCCCTGTTTGATGACATCTATGGAGATTCCAAGTTCAAGGGATGCCGCTATGGCTGACAGTGAGTTGTATACGTTGTGCTCACCGAATACCTTGAGTGTTATGTCAGTGATCTCTTTGCCGTCCACAACCAGTGTATAGGTTGGATGGCCGAAGTCATCGAATCGTATATTGTGTGCTGAATATTTGTTCTGTGCGCCCTTTCCAAATGTTACCACGCGGCACTCGAGGTCTCTGACAACGGTATCATAATACTTCATATCGCCGTTCACGATGACCAGGCCCTCCTTTGGAGTCTTGGTGGCAAATACATGGAATGACTCAGCGATCTCATCTATATCCTTGAAGAAATCAAGGTGGTCGGCATCCACGTTCAGTATGATACTGATAAAAGGCTTAAATGCGTGATAGCTGTTGGTGTACTCACATGCCTCTGTTACAAAGTATTCAGATTTGCCTACACGGATATTGCCGCCGATGCTGTCGAGGATTCCTCCGACTGATATGGTAGGATCAGTGTCCGCATCTATGAGGATGTAGGACAGCATGGAAGTCGTTGTTGTCTTGCCGTGGGTTCCACTGACGGCTATGGAATATTTGTAATTCTCCATGATCTGGCCGAGAAGCTGGGCTCTGGTGAGCATAGGAATGTTCTTCTCCACTGCGGCCTTGAACTCTTCATTGTCAGGATGTATGGCTGCTGTGTATACGACCAGATCTATGTTGTCTGTTATGTTAGATGCACACTGACCGATGTTGATAAGCGCTCCCATGTCGGCAAGCTGATCGGTGATTTCGGATGCTTTCATATCTGATCCGGTAACCTTGAATCCGGCCTTCAGAAGTATCTCTGCGAGACCGCTCATGCTTATTCCGCCTATTCCCATGAAATGGACGTTGATTGGCTTTGAAAAATTGATCTTGTACATTTGTATTTCGCCTTCCTTATATAAAAGATTGATTACTATATTTAAAAGTGTTTTTTATTATAGCATAACTGCCCTCAAATGAAAATAAATGGTTTTGGTCAATTGCATAGATTGTTATTGAACGAAAATTATGTTATAAATGGAGGTAGTGTGATGGAAGCTGAGGAGAAAACTGCAAAGCTCATGCGGATCGTAGAGGGCGCAGAAGAGGTAGAGAAGATGGATGCATTGCTCAGCCTGGCTATAACGGGCGGAGATTATAACTGGATCTAAGAGGTATACATATTAGGTATACAGGGGCAAAGATCAATATAATATGAGTAGAGGTTAACATATGATTACAAATGACGCTACATTATTAAAGGTAAAGCACGAGGTGCTTTATGAGGTGGCAAAGCTTGCGTATGAAGGCAGGCTGGATGATGAGAGGGACAATCTTCCATATAAGATGGTTCCCGGTCCACAGCCATTTTTCAGATGCTGTATATACAGAGAGAGGGAGGTTATCAGACAGAGGATCAGACTTGCCGAGGGCAAAGCCCCTGGAACAGAGGATGATGGGAATGTAGTCCAGATCATCAATTCTGCCTGTGAGGGTTGTCCGATCTCACGTTACGTAGTAACTGATAACTGCCAGAAGTGCATGGGAAGAGCGTGCCAGCAGGCGTGCCGTTTCGGTGCCATCAGCATGGGACGTGACAAGTCCTACATCGACCCATCAAAGTGTAAGGAGTGTGGACAGTGTGCCAAAGCATGTCCGTACAATGCCATTGCAGATCTGATGCGTCCATGTATCAAGAGCTGCCCAGTTGGTGCCATATCTGTGGCTGAGAATGGAACAGGTATTGCGGTCATAGACAAGGACAAATGTATAGACTGTGGTTCATGTATCCACAAGTGCCCATTTGGTGCGATCGGATCAAAGTCTTATATAGTAGATATAATAAATGACATGAGAGCCGGCAAGAAGGTATTTGCCATGTTCGCACCTGCCACATACGGACAGTTCGGTGCGGATATCACCATGGCGAGCTGGAGAACAGCCATGAAGAAGATAGGCTTCTACGATGCGGTGGATGTGGGACTTGGTGCCGACATGACAGCCATGGCAGAGGCAAAGGAATGGATGGAGGCCAAGGCAGAGGGCAGGAAGAAGACAACCTCATGCTGTCCTGCATTCAAGCTTCTGGTGGAGAAGCATTTCCCTGAGCTGGCAGACATGGTATCTGAGACCGTATCACCTATGTGTGCAGTATCGAGATACATCAAGGAGAATTATGAGGATGCCGTGACAGTATTCATAGGCCCTTGTATCGGCAAGAAGGCGGAGAGCGCAGCCGGAGAGAAGGAATCTGCGGACTATGCGCTGACATACGGAGAGATCAGAGCCATGCTGAGAGCGAAGGATGTCAAGCTTGAGCCAGAGGCTGAAGATAACGACCAGTCCACACTGTTCGGCAAGAAATTTGCAAATGCAGGCGGAGTCACAGCGGCAGTCATAGAGAGCATGAAGGAGCTCGGCTGCGAGGATGAGGTTAAGGTGTGCAAATGCGATGGAATAGATGCATGTAAGAAGGCACTGACTCTCATGAAGTTCAACAGATTCCAGGATGACTTCATGGAAGGTATGGCGTGTGAAGGTGGCTGCGTGGGCGGCCCTTCAAGACACAGGGATCCGAACATGGCGATGCGTGACAGAAAGGCAGCCCTTGATAATTCTACAGATATCAACATCACAGAGAATCTTGAGAAGCAGGGAGCAGACAAGATTGATATGGTGAGAGATTAGTGCATGGAGGACAAAGACATGACAACAGTTTTGATATTTGTGATATGTGTGCTTATATTTGTGTGCGTATCGGTGGTTACGGCGATACTTGTATACAAGTCACAGATGCGTAAGAAGAAGCTTCAGTGGGACAGCCGGCAGCAGACACAGGATTCCAAGCAGGTACAGGATCAGTAGAGACTGTGATATATAATGAAATAATAAGAAAATTAAGGCGTGCAGCGATGGAGATGAAACTGGACTTATCCGGGGGGATTCATTGCTGCACGCCTTATTTTTATGGATTGAGGGAAAAAACTGTGCAGTCAAAATGTAATACCAATATGTGAAAATAAATTAAAACTTTTATTTTTCTGTTGACATGACAAAGAGATATGATAATATATGGATGTAGTAATCGAAACTACATGTAAAGTTAATTGAAAACGCACATTAAAGTAACGTTTATTTTGATTGCTAGATAGAAATACGAACTTAGAAGACTTTTTATACTAAGTTAATACATAATGTGATAAAAAACGGCATGTATCGCCGGCGTTAAAAGGCGGAAAAGCCGTTTTACCATATATATTATCAGAACTTATAGTTTATGGAGGAAATTAACATGTCAACAGAAATGAGACCAGAGCAGGGAATAGCAGGAAAGTTTGTGAGGTCAGCTCTTGATGAGAATGGAGTTCTCAGCAAGATTGAGTTCACCAACAGCGAGAATTTCAACTTCGCATACGACGTAATGGATGCTCTGGCAGAGAGGAAGCCTGATCAGACAGCGCTCATCTATGTATCAAAGGATAGAACGATCGAGAAGAAATTCACATTCCAGGATATCAAGGATTATTCCAACAGGGCAGCCAATTACTTCAAGAGCCTGGGCATCAGGAAGGGTGACAAGGTAATGCTCGTGTTAAAGAGACATTATCAGTATTGGTTCACCATGATGGCTCTCCACAAGATCGGTGCCATAGCTATACCGGCGACAAATATATTAAAGGCAACAGATTATCAGTATAGAATTGAGGCAGCAGGCGTATCAGCGGTTGTGTGTACATCAGATGACGGAATCACGGCGTCCATAGATACATTTGCTGATGACAAGCTGACAAAGATCGTTGTAAATCATCCAGTAGAAGGCTGGAACTTCTTCGATGAGGGAATCATGGAGTGCAGCACCGAGTTTCCAAGACCTACAGGCGAGGATGCCGTAGGAGGAAAGGATGATATACTGTTCGTCATGTTCACATCGGGAACAACAGAGCATCCAAAGATGGTTGCACACAATCATCTGTATCCACTTGGACATTACATCACAGCAAAATACTGGCACTGCAACAAACCTGGTGAGGTTCATCTCACAGTTTCAGATACAGGCTGGGGTAAGGCTCTCTGGGGCAAGCTCTACGGACAGTGGCTGTGCGAGGCATGCGTATTCGTATTTGACTTTGATACATTCAGTGCGGACACTATATTCAAGCTTATAGAGAAGTACAATATCTCAACATTCTGTGCACCTCCAACACTGTACAGAATCCTTATCCGTATGGATATGAGTAAGTACAACCTCTCATCCCTCAGATACTGTACAACAGCGGGTGAGGCACTTAACCCTGAGGTATTTGACGTATTCAAGGAGAAGACAGGATTCACTATATATGAAGGATTTGGTCAGACAGAGACGACTCTTACCATTGGTAACCTAGAGAATACTACTCCAAGACCGGGATCAATGGGTAAGGCAAGCCCAATGTATGACGTGAGGATCATGAAGGCAGACGGAACATTTGCTGCACCTGGTGAGACAGGTGAGATCGTCATCAACATCGCAGACGGTGCGCCGGACGGACTGTTCATGGAGTACTACAGGGATCCACAGAGAACAGCCGAGGTTATGCATGACGGCTTCTATCACACAGGTGATACGGCTTACCAGGATGAGGATGGATATTTCTGGTTCGTTGGACGTGTGGATGATATCATCAAGGTTGCAGGCTACAGAGTAGGACCTTTCGAGATAGAGAATGAGATCATGAGAATACCTTATGTCCTTGAGTGTGCAGTTACATCAGTACCTGACAGCACAAGAGGTCAGGCAATAAAGGCCACTATAGTTCTCACAGAGGGTACAGTTGGCGATGAGAACCTCAAGAAGGAGCTCAAGAGATACTTTAAAGAGAACATCGCAAGCTACAAGAGACCTAGAGTTATCGAGTTCGTTGATGAGATGCCAAAGACCATCAGCGGCAAGGTAAGACGTGTTGAGATCAAGGAAAAGGACTGGAAGTAAGTCAGAAATCAGGTGAAGAAAAATGATAGATATGAGTAAGATCAAGCCATATGATAGATCGGTTTATTATTATGAGACGGACAGGATGCAGATAGTACACCACTCCAATTACATCAGATGGATCGAGGAGGCAAGGCTGGACTGGATGAAGCAGATAGGCTGGGATTACAAGTCTATAGAGGATGACGGATATATAATTCCTGTGCTTGGTGTGACGGCTGAGTATAAGAGTATGTGCCACTTCGGCGATGATGTGCTGATACATGTCAGTCTTTCGGAGTATACAGGTGTCCGTGTAGGGTTTTCATATGAGATCGTGGACAAGAAGACAGGCGAGCTTAGAACACTTTGCACAAGCTCACATTGTCTGCTGGATGGCAACAACAAGCTTGTGTTCATCAGAAAGGCATATCCTGAGCATGATAAGCTGTTTAAGGAGCTGCTTGAGGATTACAAGAAACGTCAGAGCAAATAAACAGAGCTGTTGTCTGGTGTATAAATAATTTAATATTGTATTAATTGATGGTTATTAATAGCTGGTAAAATTGTTTGTGTAACTTTTTTATCAGCTATTTTTATCTATTTAGACATGTAATTAGTTAAAACATCCTTTTTATATTATGGCGTAAATGCTATAATGGAAACGGTTGCGTGGGAATATATGGCAGGCTGGATGCTGCTGCAAGGAGGGATCTTTTGAAAGAAGTATCACTTGATAAACAATACTACAAAGAACATATACAGAACATATTATATGATAATTATGTGAAACTGGCGCTGGTCAACATTGATACTGGGGAGTATGTGAGTGTTATCAGTGTGGACAAGAATGCAGATAATTATAAAAGTACCTCTGACGTATCTTCCTATTTTAAAGATAACAAGGGACTGGACTGCTGTCATCCTGATGAAGTCAGAGAATTTGCATATATGTGTGATATGAAGCATGTCAAAGCACTCATAGAAGCCGGAGCCAGATCCATCGTGCGTAATTTCAGGTTCAGATTGAGACTTGGCGAGGACTATGAGTGGGTTTCCATGGATATAGAAGCTGAGAAAGAGCCGAGAGAGGACGGACAATGGGTTGTGTTCGGCATGAGGGCAGTCAGCCTTGACACCCTGGTGCTGGAGGATAGTCTCAGGACACTGACAAGGGTATACAGGCGTATATTCAGGATTGATGTGACGCACAATATTTGCGAGACATTGAGAGGCGGATATATAAGAAGCAGAGATGAGGTTAAGCATGACTGCCTTGGAGATTACATGAAAGACATGACTATGGGTGGTGAGATATTCCCTGACGATGTGGACAGGGTAAGAAAGTGCCTGTCTCCTGAGTTTCTCATAAAATATTTTGCGAGTGGACATGACAGATTTACCATTAGATATAAGCGTAAAATGGATATGGTGTACAGATGGGTGATGACAGAGGTCATACCTACTGCTGACTATAGAGATGACAATAAGGTATTCTATCTTTATACGAGGGATATACATGAGGAGTATTCTGAGAGCATAGAGAAACAGGAGCTGTTGGAATTTTACAGTTACAAGGATACACTCACTCGTCTCGGCAATAGAAATGCATTTAACATTCTGTGCGACGCGTATGCAGACCGAAATGATAAGCGGTCGGTCGGATTCGTATTCAACGATGTGAACAAATTGAAGTACGTGAATGATCATTATGGACATAAAGAAGGAGATCTATATCTTCAGAGGGTATCGCAGATGTTGGCACAGCATTTTGGCGAAAATGCATGTTACAGGATAAGTGGCGATGAATTTGTTGTCATCATTATGGATATTGCTGAGCAGTCGTTTAACTCAATGATCGCCAGATATAAAGAGGTAATTGATGAGCAGGAGGAGGCTCCGGTTGCGTTCGGCGCAGTCTGGAAGGCTGAGGCTGATTCCATAGACAAGATAATGAACGAAGCCGAAAGACTGATGTATGAGGATAAGAAGAGATTCTATTCGAAGCATCCTGAGGTCAAGAGGCGCGAGAGCGTGGAGAATGAGGCAAATATAGCTGTAGGAACTACAAAGGATGGAGTCCCGCATTACAGGAATCTTGGAAAGACAGACAGGATATTTGATGCCCTTGCAGCTACAACACTCAGAAATTATATATTTATGGATGATCTCGATACGAATGTTACAAAATGGTCTGCAAGTGCGGTGGATTACTTTGGGCTTCCGGGGCAATACATATATGATACACAGAAAGTGTGGGAGAAGCTTATACATCCAGATGACAGAGCAATATTTGAACAGGATATTACAGAGGTATTTGCGGGGCGCAAAAAGTATCATGATGTAGAATATAGAATGAGAAACAAAAATGGTGAATATGTGGTCTGCACCTGCAGAGGTTTCATAACCAAGAAAGAAAATGGTGATCCGGAGTTCTTTGTGGGCACTGTCATAAACCACGGTGTCATAGATGGGGTTGATCCGGTGACTAACCTGCACAATCAGCATGAGTATACCAAGTATATATCAATACATTTGAGAAACAAGCAGACGATGAGCATTCTGGCAATAGGAATATCCATGTTCAACAGTATCAATATGATGTATGGATATGCATATGGCAATGCTGTTCTTAAGGATTTTGCCACAAAGCTCAAAAATGTTGTCGGTGGAAAGGGACTCGTGTTCAGACTTGACGGTGCAAAATTTGCGATTTGTTCAAACGTGTATACCAAACAGGAACTCAAAGAGGTATACAGATATGTACAGAATCTTGCACTTGACAATGTAGGTCTGAATGGCACATCGATCCCGCTTAAATTGTACGGAGGTGGTCTGATATATGACCATGTAGGAGCCGATGAGGACGTGATAAAGAGCAGTGTGGAATATGCCCTGGAGAGATCCAAGGAGGATCATCATGGTGAACTTGTATTCTTCAATGAGGAGATCAAGGACAATGATAGAATGAGACTGCAGCTGTACAGCACAATACACAAATGTGTGGCAAACAACATGGAAGGCTTTTTCATGTGCTATCAGCCTATAGCAAATTCCGAGACAGGACACATAGTAGGTATGGAGGCTCTTCTCAGATGGAAACACAAGGAATTTGGAGTGGTTCCACCGGGAATATTTATACCGTGGCTTGAGATGGAGCCGTGTTTCTTTGAACTTGGCAACTGGATAATAGAGCAGGCACTCACGGATGGTATGGAGATCCGCAAGATCAGACCTGATTTTGTGGTGAATGTCAATATATCAGCGACTCAGCTTGAGAATCATGGATTTAGGCAGGCTGTTGTGGATATATTAAAAAAGACGAAGTTCCCTCCTGAGTATTTGTGCATAGAGCTCACAGAGAGATGTAAGAATATGGATATAGCATTTCTGAAAAATGAGCTGGAATATTTCAGGAAACTTGGAATAAAGATCGCTATCGATGATTTTGGAACGGGAAATGCTACCTTAAATCTGCTCACGGAATTACCGATAGATGAGCTTAAGGTCGATATGTCATTTGTCAGGGGAATACAGGAGAGCAAGCCTAATCAGGTCCTTGTACAGGCGGTTGTGTCCTGTGCACATGAACTCGGATACAAGAGCTGCATTGAAGGTGTCGAGGACAAGGCACTGTTCGATTACCTTCATAGGTATGGTTCCACTTACTATCAGGGATATCATTTCTCCAGACCGGTTTGTCTGGAGGATTTTAAGAAGCTTTTGTGACAGACGACCCGCTTGGTAATATATACATCCGCAATCACGCTTGACTTACTGCACTTCGATTGGGTGCTATCTGCATGGTGCTCCGACCGCCAAAAGGGCGTCGGCGGATCTGCGCACCAGCAAGCACCATCGAAGCACAGACGTCTGCGCTACCGATTGTCGGATATATATATTACCAAGCGGGTCTTACGTTGTGGCCGGCTTTGAGGATTGCATTTTGAAAAAATTTAAAATTGTGTTCTTTTTGGTGGATTTTGGCTTGTTTGGGAGAAAATTGTATCTAAATGAGTTTTAAAATGGCTAAAAGATACAATTCCTGGAAATTTGTGTTATTTCAGGAATTTTTTTGCAAAAAAGATAAAATTTTGTGCTATTTGACTTGATTGTTTCAGGTTGACATAGAACATGGGCGTTGATAAGATTGGGGTAATTGTGACAATATAATATGTTGGGTGTATAGTCCCGGAGAATTCCGGCGAATGAGACATACCACACACATTGCGGACTGGGCGTATAAGGAAGCTTATGGTGCCTGGATGATGTTGTAAACGAGGTGTGCTCAGTAAGAAGAGAAGTGCGGTGAGAATCCGTCGCAACAGCCATTACTGTATGCAGAGCATAGACTCTGGCAAGTCAGATCGCTTGCTATATATCCACTCGGAATAATGTGAAAGGAGACACGATTATGAAGAGAAGAATTTTTGCTGTGTGTATGGCGATGTGCATGGTGGCAATGGTTATGTTCACGGGAACAACAGGAAATGCTGTGAACGTGTATGCGGCGGATGATGTAACGGATTCTACGATATATGCAGAGTCGGATGGTGTAACAGATTCTACGATATACACAGTGCCAGACGATATGACGAATCCAGCAGTATCTACAGCGACGAATGACGAGACGGATCCGGTGACAGGAACTGCGACAGAGGAAACTGCAGATGTGGCTATGGTTGATTACACACAGGCCCTTGGCAATACTCTTGTATATCTGAGGAAGACTGCGGATGATCCACAGTATGAGGCTGAGTGGAATGTGATGACTCTTGCCAGATGCGGTTATGAGGATGAGGCATGGTATGGAGAATACTATGACAATATTGTGAAATATGTTCAGTCATGTGTTGAGGAGACAGGTTCTCTGAAGCTCGATAAAAAGCAGTATAAGGGTACGGATAATTCCAGGGTAATACTGGCCTTAACTGCGATTGGCGCTGATGCCACAGATGTTGGTGGATACAATCTGCTTGAGCCATTGGCCGATATGAATTATGTAACAACACAGGGAATCAATGGCCCGGTGTTTGCGTTGATTGCATTTGACACGGTAGGTTATGATATTCCGAAGCTTCCGGATGGAAGTGACGGTGTTCAGACGACAAGAGAAGGACTTGTTGAATATATCCTTGGACGGGAGCTTTCTAGTGGTGGTTGGGCATTTTCTGGTAGTAATGCTGACCCGGATATGACAGGTATGACAATTCAGGCACTTGCGCCGTATTACAAGTCTAACACAGAGGTTAAGACGGCGGTTGACAGGGCGCTTGATGTAATGTCGGGGCTGCAGAAGGCTGATGGTGGATTTGCTTCATGGGGAACTGTGAATTCTGAGAGCTGTGCGCAGGTGATATGTGGATTGCTTGATATAGGCAGGGATGCCGGAACAGATGAGGCATTTGTCAAAAATGGACATTCTGTGCTGGATGCTTTGATGGGATTCTATGTTGCGAGTGCCGGCGGGTTTGCCCATTATGTAAAACAGAATGGTGAACTGGCTGTAAATGGAATGGCTTCGCAGCAGGCTGGATATGCTCTGGCTGCCTATGACAGATTCAAAAAAGGAAAGAACACACTGTATGATATGTCTGATGCAAAGCCATTATATATCCGATCCGTGGCGACAGCGGATGTGAAACTCAGCACCAGCACGTATGTGTACGACGGCAAGGCCAAGAAGCCGGGCGTGACGGTGAAGATTGGTGACAGAGTGCTTAAGGATGGCATGGATTACACCATTTCATATCAGAACAATGTCAATATTGGCAATTCGGCAAAGGTAGTGGTGACCGGCAAGGGAATATTCAAGGGCTCAGCCAGCAAGACATTTGTCATAAAGATGGCTGCGCCGGCTAAGACGAGTGTGTCGGCGGGTAATGGAGCAGCAGGCATAACAGTAAAGTGGAAGAAAGCGGCACGGGCTGACAGATATGTGGTGCTCAGAAAGGTTGGAAATGCAAAGAATTGGACGACTGTGGCCACCACAAAATCTCTGAGCTACACTGACCGGAAGGTTGCAAATGGCAAGAAATATATCTATGCAGTTAAGCCTGTTGGAAGTGGCGGGGAGGCTGCGTATACGACCCAGACAATATACAGGGTCAATCAGGAAAAGATAACAAAGATAAAGTCAACGGTGAAGAAAAAGTGCACTGTGACTTATAAAAAAAATGCGAGTGCTTCGGGTTACAGGGTGATGTATTCCACGGATAAGACATTTAAAAAGAATGTCAAGGTGTACAGGGCATCGGTAAACAAGAAGACAAATGTGACGTTGAGCGGACTCAAGGCGGGAAAGCGGTATTATGTCAGAGTTCAGGGATTCAAGAAGGTTGGAAAGACTTATTATTACGGAGCATGGAGCAAGACTGTAAATGTTGTGATCCGAAAGAAGTAGGGATATGGATAAGATTAAAGAATTTGTAAAGAAATATAAGAAACATATAGGCGGAGCTGTGGTTGTTCTGCTGATCCTGGTGTGGGCTTTCTGGTACGGAGGAAATGCGCCGGGGGCCAGGGGCTTCAAGCTGGAAAAGACCGAAGAGGGACTCACAACTGAAGCTGTAGGCGGTGCGGAACTGACGGAGACAACGAAGAGTGCGACAGAGGAAAATACTGATGCAGGGAATGACAGGAAAAAGAAATCAGACAGTTCTGTAACCGATATCTCCTCAGAGACTCATTCGGATTCTGATACATCGGAAACAGAATATCAGACTTCCGCTGAGAGCACATCGGAGAATGTGACGGAGCGAAATTCTGAGACTACCACGGAGAAGAAGACGGAGGCTACTACAAAGAAGAATACTACCACGGAGTCTCAAAAAACAACTGAGAAGAAACCGGGGACCACGACGACTACGGAAAAACGGAAACCGGATAAGACAACTGCTGATTCTTCTGCCACGACAAAGGCAACTACAGAGAATGCAACTGAAGCGCCGAAGAAAACCTACAGCTGCACTATATCAATAGGATGTTCCACAATATTTGACAATCTGGAACTGCTAAGACCGGAGAAAAAGGACTATGTACCTGATGATGGTGTCATTCTGGGAACTGTGACTGCCACATTTGAGGAGGGGGACACAGTATTCGAAGTGCTTAAGTCGGTGTGCAAGGATTATGGTATACAGCTTGAATATTCATGGACGCCTATGTATGGAAGTTATTATATAGAAGGAATTCACAATCTGTATGAATTTGACTGTGGTGATGGCTCAGGCTGGATGTACTCGGTAAATGGCTGGTTCCCGAATTATGGCTGTTCAAGCTATGAACTCAAGCAGGGAGATGTGATAAAATGGCTCTATACATGTGACCTGGGAGCAGATGTTGGATCCGAGATGCATTGACAGATTCGCTGAGACATGGGTACTGGACATAGTGATTGATAGGAGATAAAAATATAATTGTGAAAAGACAGGATTCATTTTCCACATATCACCCTATAGTCAATCTGGTATACTTTATATTCACTATAGGATATGCCCTGGCATTTACCCATCCGGTTTGCCTGGGCATGTCTTTTATAGGGGCATTTGTGTATTCGGTATTGCTTAGGGGATATGATGGCTTCAGGACTAATATAAAATATATGATCCCACTTATATTGCTGACGGCGCTCATCAACCCGGCGTTCAGCCATCAGGGAGTGACGATACTCACATATTTTCCGTCTGGAAATCCGTTGACATTGGAGTCTATAATGTATGGAATCATGGCTGCGTTTATGCTGGTGACAGTGATATGCTGGTTTTCGTGCTTTAACTGTGTTATATCATCGGACAAGATGGTGTATCTGTTCGGCAAGGCGGCGCCAGTGTTGTCACTGATACTTTCCATGACACTGAGGTTTATTCCGGACATAGCAGGACAGTTTGGAAAGGTGTACAGAGCTCAGAGGGCATCTGGATACAAACCAAAAGATTCGTGTTTTGTGAGAATTAGAACGGGCTGCCATGTGTTTTCTGCCGTTGTAACCTGGGCTCTTGAACGGGCGCTTGTCACTGCAGACAGTATGAGATCAAGGGGATATGGACTTCCCGGAAGATCTGCATATTCACTGTATAGATTTAGAAAAAGTGATACTAAAGCGCTTGCATTTATACTTGTGTGTGGATTGTATGTGCTGGCAGGCAGTGTGCGCGGAGGATTTGCGTTCTGGTATTATCCGTCTATAAGAGGAAGTGTAAGTGGTACACTCACTGTAAGTATGTATGTAGTGTATGTATGTCTTATATGTGTTCCAATATATATGCAGGCAAAAGAAAATGTTAATATTCGAAAAATGTGACAAAGGAGAAGCCGTGAATATATTAGATATAAAAGAACTGACATTTGCATATCCCGATAACAATGATGATTCGGGCGAGAGATATTTGCTTGATGCATTGAAAAATGTGACGCTATCAGTGGGGCAGGGGGAATTCGTGGTCATATTGGGAAGTTCCGGATGTGGAAAGACCACACTTCTTAGGCAGTTGAAGACAAGTATTGCTCCTCACGGAAGATCGTCCGGGAAGATAGAGTTCAAAGGAAGAAGCCTGGAGGAGATGGATGACCGGACATCAGCAAGGCAGATCGGATTTGTACAGCAGGATGTCAATGCACAGCTTGTCACTGATAAAGTGTGGCATGAGCTGGCATTTGGATTGGAGAGTCTGGGATACGATAATGGATATATCAGACGACGCGTTGCGGAGATGTGTTCATTCTTCGGGTTGTCCGGGATATTCCACAGGCGTGTCGCAGAGCTGTCTGGCGGACAGAAGCAGATGGTGAATCTTGCGTCGGTCATGGCTCTGTCTCCGGAGGTGCTGATACTGGATGAACCGACCAGCCAGCTCGATCCGATAGCTGCGAATGAATTCATAGCATGTCTTGTGAGAATCAACAGGGAGCTTGGCACGACCATCATCATGACTGAGCATAGGCTGGAGGAGGTGCTTCCGGTGTGCAGCAGAGCGGTGGTCATGGATGAAGGCACAGTGCTGTGTCAGGGAACTGTCAAGGAGGTAGCTGCCACCCTGAAAAATGAAGGACAGAGGTTAAAGGAAAAAGGTATAAACAGAAATGGATTGTATCTCTCCATGCCGGCGGCTGTCCAGGTGTATCTGGGGCTTGATGGCTCGGATGAATCTCCGGTGACCGTAACGGAGGGGCGAAACTGGTTGTCACAGTTTGACAGTAAGTACAGGGAATCGGGGCATGAGGTTGCGCCTGGGTATGTGCTGGTGGATGAAGGGGATGCCAGGGAGGCAGATGGTCAGAAAACTGACCATGGTGCTGTAGAAACTACAAGAAAAATTGCGAATCGTCAGGACAAGTCCTGGGCAGTCAGGATAGATGAGGTTCACTTCAGATACGACAAGGGTTCGCAGGAAGTACTTCGCGGTCTGGATCTTGACATATACGATAATGAGATACTTATGATAAATGGAAGCAACGGATGCGGCAAGTCGACGTTGCTCTCCCTGATAGCGGGGGTAAATAAGCCGTACCGTGGAAGAATAAAGATAAAACAGGGTAAAAGTGTGGGCATGCTCCCACAGAACCCGGAGCTTCTTTTCACAAGACGTTCTGTACGGGAAGAACTGGTGGACGCAAGTGACAGAAAAAAGCTGGTGGACATAGTGAGGTTCTGTAAGTTGGAGCATTTGATGGACAGACATCCTTACGATCTGTCAGGAGGAGAGAAGCAGAGACTGGCACTTGCAAAGGTACTTCTGTATGATCCTGATATTCTGCTCATGGATGAGCCGACAAAGGGGCTTGATAATGGGTTTAAGGCAGAACTCAAGTGTATGCTCAGAGATCTGCAGCGACATGGCAAGACCATAGTGGTGGTGAGCCATGATGTGGAATTCTGCGCTGTGGCGGGAGACCGTATAGCGCTGCTGTTCGATGGGGAGCTTGCCACAGTGAACGGCGTACAGGAATATCTGGCGGGCAATAATTTCTTCACCACTGCGGCGGCAAGGATCTCCCAGGGGATACTTCATGGTGCTGTTACTGTGACCGACATATTGAGGGCATATGGCGTTTCTGACAGCGAAGCCGGAGGGGAAGGCAGCTCTGGTGGTGACTCACGTGAGCCCAGATGTGAAGATGCAGATGTGGATGATGATAACAGGATTCCTGACGCTGAAATAACCAGAGATATTGTGCTGACGAAGGAGCGGGAGACGGACCCCCTGAAATGGTGGCAGATACTCACGATATCTGTCACGTCGGTGATCATCATATTCTGCTTCTGGCAGACCATGGCTCAGTCCAATCTGGCAGATCTTGTGCAGAGAGGGATGACCATCACGTCAAAGGGATGGAAATATCTGGCTATGTATGGAGTGATGATATGTGCCATAGCGGGGCTGCTCCTTGCTATAAGACCTGTCACCAAAAAGAAGAACGAGGATATCGTCATGGAAGCTGCCGGTCACAGATCCGTCAGGAGAACGATATTAAGTATAGTGGCTATGCTCGTTGTGATTCCACTTACGATATGGTTTGGATGCGAGAGACTTGGAGACAAAAAATATTATTTTATATCTCTGCTGATTATAATAGAGGCAATGATCCCGTTCTTCGTATCATTTGAGGGAAGAAAGCCCAAGGTAAGGGATATAGTCATATTGGCGGTTATGTGTGCTCTGGCCGTCACGGGCAGGGTGGCATTCTTCATGCTCCCGAACTTCAGCCCGACCATGGCCATAGTGATCATATCCGGAGTGGCATTTGGCTGCGAAGGAGGATTTGTGGTCGGCGCAATGTCCATGTTCGTGTCTAATTTTCTGATGGGGCAGGGCCCGTGGACTCCGTGGCAGATGTTTGCCATGGGACTGGTGGGGTTCATGGCGGGACTCTTCTTCTCCAAAAGCGGAGTGCGGACAAAGAACACGACAAAGCTTGGACTGTGCATATTCGGTGCACTTATCTGTATCCTGATATACGGCGGAATAATGAATCCGGCGTCGGTGATAATCTGGCAGCCGGCTGTGAACAGGAGCATGATCATAGCGTCATATGTGACGGGATTCCCATTTGACGTGGTGCATGGAACTGCAACGGTGATATTCCTGTGGCTACTGGCAAGACCATTTCTTGAGAAGCTTGACAGGGTGCGGATCAAGTATGGTGTTCTGTAGACAAATAATAAAATGATTGAGGATTACTGCTATGATAAGAAATGAGAAACTGGAAGATATCTCAGATGGAAGATTATACGATGCAAATGATATGGTGAAGGCGTACTGCGATGAGTGCAAGGGGTGCCATGCCTGCTGCACAGGGATGGGGAGTTCCATCATCCTTGATCCACTGGACGTGATGAGACTTTGTAAGGAGACCGGAAAGAACTTTACACAGCTGCTTGAAAAGGAGCTTGAGGTCAATGTGGTGGATGGTCTGGTGCTTCCAAATATAAGGATGACGGCGGATAAGTGCCCATTCTTAAACGATGATGGCAGATGCAGCATCCATAGCGCGAGACCTGGCTTTTGCAGACTCTTTCCACTTGGCAGATATTACACCGATGACGGATTCAGATACATCCTGCAGATACATGAGTGTGAGCGCGCGGGCAGGACTAAGGTCAAGGTGTCGAAATGGATAGATACAGAGGACTTGCCGCGGTACACGAAATATATAAATGACTGGCACAAGTTCCAGAAGGACATGCAGAGAAACCTGATCGAGTATATGCGCGCTGGCGAGGATGAGACAGCGAGAAATCAGACCATGCTGGTGCTGCAGGTTATGTATGTGGGAATGTATGATGCGGAGAAGGATTTCTATGATCAGTTTGATGCCAGACTTGCGCACATTAGGAGTCTGCTGTGTATGACGGAGTAGAAAGGGATGGAATGGAGTATCTGGATGTAACTTTGTTTACCTTGTATCGGAAATCACTTGATCATACAGAGTTATAAATGTAAAAACAGGGTATAGAGTTTATATGGGAAAAGTTAGAGATATCATAGATAAGACATTTGAATATGGACAGGGCAGAGGTGAACTGCCGGGAGTCAATGAGCTGGGTGAAGCTATAAGAATTTTGTCGGATTCAGAGAACCCTCAGAGCTCTCAGGATGATCTCTCTGACTTTGAGTATCTCAGAAGGAAGGCTTACGATCTGGCTCATCAGAGTTTTGGCAACAGGATATATATAAGAGGACTTATCGAGTTTACGAACATTTGCAAGAATGATTGCTACTACTGCGGTATCAGGAAGAGCAACAGCCATGTGGACAGATATCGTCTGACAATGGATCAGATTCTGGCTTGTGCCGATGAGGGATATGTGTTGGGATTTCGCACATTTGTGCTTCAGGGAGGCGAGGACGGAGGCTTTTCGGATGAGGCTATAGCTGACATAGTGAGGTGCATCAAGGAGAGATATCCGGACTGTGCTGTCACGCTGTCATTTGGCGAGCATCCATATGAGACTTACAGGCTGTGGCGGATGGCCGGGGCGGACAGATATCTTCTGAGACATGAGACCGCGGACAGGGTGCATTATGAAAGATTACACCCGGATTCGATGAGCTATGACAACAGAGTCAGATGTCTGTATAATCTTAAAAGTCTTGGGTATCAGGTGGGAAGCGGATTCATGGTGGGATCGCCGTATCAGACGCCGGTGAATCTGGCCGAGGATCTGCATTTCCTTGCGAAGCTGCAACCACAGATGATAGGAATCGGGCCGTATGTTCCTCACAAGGAGACGCCATTTGCGAAGATGAAGCAGGGAACGGTCAGGCAGACGTTGGTGATGATAAGCCTGCTGAGACTGATGTTCCCGAAGGCACTCATACCATCCACCACATCTCTCGGAACGATAGCGGCGGATGGCAGGGAGCGTGGGTTTATGCACGGTGCGAATGTGGTCATGCCGAATCTGTCTCCTGTGTCTGTCCGAAAGAAATACGAGCTCTACGACAACAAGATATGCACGGGGGAGGAATCAGCTCAGTGCCGCGGCTGCCTTGACAGGCGCGCAGAGGCGTTCGGATTCCAGGTAGTTGTCGATAGAGGAGATCCCTTATGATGTCTGGAAGCGCACTGATGTGCGCGTAGGTCATCAAGCAAAGCTTGACGATATATCACGCAGACGCCGCGCGAAGCGCCTTTTCATGCGTCTGCTCCTTGAGGACTCGCGTAAGCTCATTTTTACTCTCTCTCTTCCTTGATGAACATGAACAGAAAGCTCACGAACAGCAGACAGCAGGAGAACCAGATGGTCCTCATATCAAATATACGGATGAAGTGACCGCCCACAGCGGCACCGATTCCGAATAGCAGGATGATCGCCCAGTAGCATAGGGATTTGAACAGTGTGTTCCTGTCCTTTGTTCTGAAGTATGCACACAGGGCATCTGTGCCGCTTCGGATATTTCCAATGCACATGGTGCTGGCAAATGCGTAGCCGTTGACCTTCCTGAATGCCTGAACCTGCATGGCACATGAAAATGAAACCATGGCATTTGCGAGAAGATTGAGTTTTATGGGAAGAAATCCCACGATAAGAAGCAGAAAAATCTCACACAATACAACGATCTGTCTCCAGTGAAACTGCTGCATATTCTGAAATTTCTGTTTTATACACTCGGCAGCAGCAATTCCAAGCGCAAAAAATAATAGAGGAACGGCATAGTGTACACACATTCTCCAGTTTCGGTCTACAAGATTCTGACCGAGAAGAACTATGTTGCCTGTCTGTGCATTTGCAAATACCTTTCCTCTGAATATATAGGTATATGCATCCTGCAGGCCTCCTGATACTGACAGGAAGGCCGCGGTGATGAAAGATTCTGACATTTGTCTATGTGGATAAAACTTCATGGTTCATATACTCCTTGGTTGTAGATTTGACATTCAGGCGCTGATCCCATCTGGGGGACGGAGGTGCCTGTCCCCATTTGGGGATCAGGTGCAGTACCTGAAGGTTTTGTCCGTCAGGATCCTTGCAAATATCAGTCCAAGTGGCAGGGCTATGATGATCATGATGGCAGCTGCAAACCAGGACACGGCATCGGAAAGTGACATGATTCCAAAGTTGTATATTGCCCGGTAAAGATAAAGTCCTGGAACCATGATGACTATAGATGGGACTGTCAGTGAGATTCGCGGATAACCATTGGTGCTTTTGATGAATGAAGCGAGCAGTCCGGCTGTGAGGGCTCCGGCAAATGCGGCGGCAGCTGCAGGAATGCCGGCAAGATCTACCAGTTCAAGACGGAGAGTGTTGGCTATGGCACCGATGGCAGCGGCTGTGGCGGCCATGTGTATGGAGCTGTTGAACATGATGGAGAATCCGAACACACCACAGAAGCTGGCAATCAATCTGAATACCAGATGAAGTCCTGGTGTTATGTCGAGTGCTACAAAATCCTGTGGGTGAAGCTTCAGCAGAAGCGCCATGATCCATGCGAACATCGTTGCCACAAGCACAATGATGATCGAGTATGTAAGCCTCTCAAGTCCTGATCTCAGATCCAGCTTTGAAAGGTCTATGCCGCTGGTGATGAATGGAAAACCCGGTATGATGAACAGCATTGAGCAGATATATCCGGCTTCGTGGAAGGCGGGTATATGGAATGCCAGTTCAGCGGCCTTTAGCAGCAGTGCGTACACAAGACAAGCGGCTGACACGGATACCGCTATGTTCATATATAAAGTAAAATGGTGTTTGATAAGCTTTGTCCTTATGAGGTTTCCAATTCCAGCTGCGACAAATGCCAGCATCATTTCTACAGGCCCGCCGCCTAGAAGAAATGTGAAGGCACAGCAAGCGAGGGCAGAGGCAAGTCCGAGACGGAGAGGAGAGTACAAGGTATGTATTTTTTCTATCTCATCAAGTCTCTGATGGATTTCCTCACCGGTCAGATGCGCCTCTTCATTTGGAAAATTGTCAACAAACTGCTCCATTCTGTAGAGTTTTGAGGTGTTCACGCCTGTATTGGCGATGCACAGGGACTGTGATACACAGTCGTGACCGTCAAAACAGTTGAATTCTATGGACATGAGTCCGACATCGACGGTACATGTGACGCCCAGTTCCTTGGAAAGCCTGTTCATGGAAGTACGGACACGCCATGCACCTGTTCCGCATGAGAGCATGATAAGACCGACTCTGCCTATGACAGAAGCCTTTTCAATCAGACCTGCCTTGCATATGAGTACATTGCTGTCGGCACTGGCGTAGTCATGCCATGGGATCTCCATGTGATTTTTCTCCATAATGTCTATGTACGATTCTGCATTTGCGTTTTTTGCATTCTTACTTTTCCGCATATATGATCGCCTCGGCTTTCGCAACGTGTCTTTCCAGATTCTTCATGAGCAGTGAATCCGGCAGGAATATTCCAAGCTCGTCATATCGCATGCCTTGTTTGCCCAAAGTATCCTGACCGTAGAATACAAATGCCATGGGAAGATTCTTCTCCAGTTCAACCATGATATCCCACACAGCACAGTATGCCTCAGCTTCGGTCTCCTTGAGCTTTACCGTGTCCGGCAGCTCCCTGATGAGCAGGACTCCGGTGCACTCTTCAAGGATCTTCTGCCCGACTTCCATGTTGTCAGAAGTGTATTCATGGCTGTATCTGTACGCCTTTGCAAGATACATATTCTCGTTGTGTGTCATATGTGTGTATATATCGTGAAAGTGCTGATAATCCTTTTCTCTTACAGAGTTTCTGAATTCAGGCAGAAGTTCGCCGTGCTCACCGGTCATGATGACAGGATTGGTCTTGCCATCGGCGTTGAAGCGATATGGGATGAGGTAGGAATTTCTTAGCAGATCGAACATTGTATTGTTGCAGATGGACATGAGGAATGCCGACATATCTCTGTCCAGATAAGCTGAGAGCAGTGATTTTGTAAATTCTTCCGGTGAAAGATTGCAGTCGAAGTCATCATTGCAGAACAGGTAATTACAGAATGTGTCCATGAGCTTTTCACATGCCCAGGGATCCCTGAGGATCTTTTCAAATAATATTTCTGATTTTTCTTCCCTTGGGAAAATGGTCTTTCCTTCCATAGATATGCGCATCCTTTCATATGATAAATGCTGTCTTGTCATTTAAATCTGGTTAGATTATACTATTGGAGTAGCAATAAGTGAAAATCATAATTGATATGGCAGCGATAATAAAATGATATGTTGGGGATGCTGCATGGAAAATAATTTTAAGAAAGGGAGTATAGCAGACATGTAATATAGTCTGTGGCTAACAATAGATTATGAACGTTAATTTCGAGTATTATAAGATATTTTATTATGTTGCGAGATATCATAACTTTACCAAAGCCGCAAAGGTTCTTGGAAACAGTCAGCCAAATGTGACCAGGGCGATGAACTGCCTGGAGCAGCAGCTTGGAAGGATACTATTTGTCAGGACAAACAGGGGTGTACAGCTCACAAGAGACGGGGAACAGCTCTATTCATATGTGGAGGCTGCAATGTCACAGCTTCTGACGGCGGAGGATGAGCTGGCAGATGGTGAGAATCTCACTCACGGAAGTATAACGATAGGTGTCAGTGAGACGGCGTTAAATATATATCTGCTGGACAGACTGCGGGCATTTCACATGGCGTATCCGGGTATAAATCTCAAGATATACAACCATTCTACACCTCAGGCTGTGGATGAAGTGAAGAATGGAAGTATAGACTTTGCAGTAGTTACAACTCCGGCTGATGTGGAGGCTCCTCTCAAGAAGATCGTGCTGCAGTCATATCGTGAGATACTTATCGGCGGAACGACATTTTCTTCACTTAAAAAGCAAAAACTGTCCATTGCGGAGATGAGGAACTATCCTATGATCTGTCTAGGCAGGGAGACTATGACATTCAGATTCTACGACAGAATATTCAGGGAGCATGGCGTGGAGCTTGCGCCGGACACGGAGGCGGCCACCACGGATCAGATACTGCCACTTGTGAAGTGTGAGCTTGGACTTGCATTTATACCGGAACTGATGGCGAGGGAGGCAGTAAAGAACAAAGAGGTTGTAAAGCTTTCACTTGAGGAAAAGCTTCCGGACAGGAATGTATGTCTTGTGTATGACTGCCTGCACCCGCTGAATGAGGCAGCAAAGCAGTTCAAGAAAATAATAGTAGAAAGCAGGTGAGAATATGACACTTCAGCAGCTTAGATATGTGGTGATGGTTGCGGATACGGGCACGATCACCGAGGCAGCGAACCGGCTGTATATATCCCAGCCAAGCCTGACAAATGCCATCCATGAGCTGGAAAAAGAGATGGGGATAAATATATTCAACAGGTCAAATAAGGGAATAAGTCCGTCCATAGAGGGCGAGGTCTTCCTCGGCTATGCGAGACAGGTGCTTGAGCAGGCGAAGGTCCTTGAGGACAAATACAAGGGGGACGATGGCGGCAAGAAGAGCTTCTGCGTGTCCACCCAGCATTATTCATTTGCGGTAAATGCATTTGTTGACCTGATAAAGAGGTATGGACAGGACGAATATGATTTCAGCATAAGGGAGACACAGACCTATGAGATCATAGATGATGTCGCCAGGATGAGAAGCGAGATCGGAATATTGTTCATGAATGACTTCAATGAGAAGGTGCTGAACAAGATCCTCCGGGCAAATGACCTGGAATTTCATGAGCTGTTTGTGGCAAAGCCTCACGTGTTCATAAGCAGAAAGCATCCACTGGCGAAGAACGATATCATAACAAATGAAGAGCTGGAGGCGTATCCATATCTGTCATTTGAGCAGGGAGAGCACAACTCTTTTTACTTCTCGGAGGAAATATTCTCTACGACGGAGCGAAAGAAGAATATAAGAGTCAGGGATAGAGCGACACTGTTCAATCTGCTGATAGGTCTGAATGGATATACTGTGTGCAGCGGTGTCATAGATGAAAAGCTGAACGGCAAGGACATTATATCGGTGCCACTTGCGGATGAGAGCGATATGAGGATAGGGTATATCGTCCACAGGAAGGCGATCCTCAGCAGACTTGGAAACACCTATCTCGGTGCGTTGGCAAATTATCTCACGGCTGGCAGTGACGAGTCGGAAGATTCAGTAAAAATTCCTCAGAGAAAGCTCCAGCACAGGGGACGCTTCAACGAGATGAGGGATGACGGAGAGCCTGCCTGCGGAGATGTGAGGGAGAAGGCGGCGGAACATATGAGAAGGGTTAAAACCACATAGCTGACATAGAAAAAAAGACGTAGAAATAGCGTGGGTATAGCATAAAACTATATCCACGCTATATTTTTATGTATTATACAAGCGAACCAGAGCTTCATATAATGTCAACAACAAACAAGAAAATAACACTGGTCTATGAGATATGCCAGTGGGTGAGCAGGAGGATATGATGAAGACATCGGTTATAGGATTTCCAAGGGTGGGAACATTAAGAGAGTTAAAATTTGCATCTGAAAAATATTTCAGACATGAGATAACGGCGCAGGAGCTTACAGGAATTGCAGCGGATCTCAGACACAGACACTGGATGACACAGGTGGCAGCAGGGATAGGCTTTATTCCATGCAACGACTTTTCATTTTACGATATAGTGCTTGATACAGCAGTTCTTCTCGGAATTGTGCCAAAGAGATACAGAGAGCTAAATGTCTCAAAGCTTGACACGTACTTTGCCATGGCAAGGGGGTATCAGGGAGAATCCGGGGATGTGAAGGCTCTTGCGATGAAGAAGTGGTTTAACACAAACTATCATTACATAGTTCCGGAGATAGAGGATGACACAGTGATAAGCCTTAACTGCGAGAAACTTACAGGTGAATACGAGGAGGCCAAGGAGCTGGGGATCAAGACAAAGCCTGTGGTTATAGGACCATACACAATGCTTAAGCTATGCAGATATGTGGGATCAAAGAATGCAGAAGATTTTGCTGATGATGTGGCAGAGGCTTACAGACAGCTCATCGCCGAGTGCGATGAAGAGAATGTGGAGTGGCTGCAATTTGATGAACCATCATTGGTGAGAGATATGGATGACGATGATAAGGCACTTTTCCACAGGGTGTATGACAGGGTATTTGCAGATCGTGCAGACTGTAAGATACTTCTCCAGACATACTTCGGTGATGTGAGGGATGTGTATGAAGATATCATAAATATGCCATTTGCCGGAATAGGCCTTGATTTTATAGAGGGCAAACAGACCGGTCAGCTTATAGACAGATACGGCTTCCCTGGGGATAAGGTACTTTTTGCCGGCCTGGTAAATGGAAAAAATATATGGAGAAATCATTACGACAAGACTCTCAAGGTAGTAGGGCAGCTCCGCGATAAGAAGATAGATGTGGTTCTGTCTACATCATGCTCACTGCTTCATGTGCCATACACACTTAAGCAAGAGACGAAGCTGTCACAGGACTATCTGAGATTCTTTGCATTTGCAGAGGAGAAACTTATTGAACTCTCGGAGCTTGCGGAACTTGCCGAGAGTTATAACTATACAGAGCTTGAGGCATACCACAAGAATCAGGAGTTATTTGCGGGGACAAGAGACTGCAACAGCAACGAGGTGAGACAGAGGCTTGCGGCAGTGACTGAGGCAGATTATGCAAGACTTCCGAAGAGAAGCGAGAGGCAGGCACTTCAGAAGAAGGAATTTGGGCTTCCTGAGCTTCCGACAACCACTATAGGTTCATTCCCACAGACTAAGGATGTGAAGTCACAGAGAGCACAGCTCAGAAAGGGAGAGATATCTGAGCAGGGATATGTGGACTTTGTAAAGGGAAAGATAAAGGAATGTGTAAAGTGGCAGGAGGACATTGGACTGGATGTGCTAGTGCATGGCGAGTATGAACGAAATGACATGGTTGAATATTTCGGTGAGGCACTTGGCGGATTCCTGTTCACTGAGAAAGCATGGGTACAGTCATATGGAACGAGATGCGTAAAGCCGCCTGTGATATGGGGTGACGTATACCGCAAAAAGCCGATCACGGTTGATTGGTCTGTATATGCGCAGTCGCTCACAGACAAGATCATGAAGGGAATGTTGACCGGTCCGGTGACGATACTCAACTGGTCATTCCCAAGGGAGGATATATCAATCAAGGAATCTATATCACAGATAGCGCTTGCGATCAGAGATGAGGTGCTGGATCTGGAGGCGCATGGAATAAAGATGATACAGATAGATGAGGCTGCACTCAGAGAAAAGCTTCCACTCAGAAAATCTGATTGGTATACGGAGTACCTTGATTTTGCGATACCTGCATTCCGTCTGACACACAGCGGTGTGAAGGCTGAGACACAGATACACACACATATGTGCTACAGTGAATTTACGGATATCATACCTGCCATAGATGATATGGACGCGGATGTGATCACATTTGAGGCGTCAAGATCCGATCTGCAGATCCTGGATTCTCTCAGGGAGAACAACTTCGAGACAGAGGTGGGACCTGGCGTATATGATATTCACTCTCCAAGAGTTCCGTCGGTGGCAGAGATCGTGAAGGCGGTAAATGTCATGCTCACGAAGATAGGCAGGGATAAGCTCTGGATCAATCCGGACTGCGGTCTTAAGACCAGAGGTGTGCCTGAGACTGACGCCAGCCTCAGAAATATGGTTGAGGCTGCCAGACAGGTAAGAAAATAATATATAAAATGCTTGACAAATTCACATAAATATTACGCAAGTCAGTCATAATGATGATCTGGTTATACGGCTGGAGAAAGAGGATGAATACCGGGAAGTCAAGAATCTGGTGCGGGACAGTTTCTGGAATGTGTATCGTCCCGGCTGCCTGGAACACTATGTGCTCAATCAGCTGAGAAAAGACAGTGCATTTGTCCCGGAACTGGATTTAGTTATGCTGCAAAAAAGGAGAACTCATCGGCCAGAATATGTTTATGAGAGCAGAAATAACTGCGGATGACGGAAGAAGTATTCAGGTTATGACGATGGGCCCTATATGCATAAAGAATGAACTTAAACGTAAGGGCTATGGAAAGATACTGCTAGATTATTCGTTGCAGAAAGCTGCAGAGCTCGGCTGCGGAGCACTATGCTTTGAGGGGAATATTGATTTCTATGGCAAAAGCGGATTCAGACCGGCAAGCGAGTTTGGCATTCGCTATCATGGACTTGATGAGGGGGAGGATGCATCGTTTTTCCTCTGCAAGGAGCTGATTCCCGGATATCTTGATGGAGTCACAGGTGAGTATGCTCCGCCAGAAGGATATTTCGTGGACGAAAAGGCTGCGGAAGAATTCGACAGGCAGTTTCCATATAAAGAGAAAAAGACACTGCCCGGACAGATATTTTCATAAGGAGGACCCGCCGTAAAATAAAAGAAAATTGTTACTAAAGCTCGCAAAGTTGCATAATCTGCCGAAAAAAGGTTGGAAAAGTTGCAAAAATCACCGCGAAAAGGTTGGAAAAGTTGCAAAAAATTGATATCATAAGGATAGAAAAGTTGCAAATGCAGTGTGTGGGGTGATTTTATGCTGGAAAGATCGGCAAAAAATTATATAGATTCATGGATTCAGAGCGGCAGGGATGCTTTGCTCATAACTGGAGCAAGACAGATCGGTAAGACATATCTTATAAAAGAATGCCTCAGGGAAAGTGGAGTGCCATATGTGGAATTAAATTTTATTGACCAGCCGGAGCTTGTAACATTGTTTGACGGTGCCAGAGATGCAAAGGATCTGCTTATGAGACTTAGCCTGGTGACAAAACAGCCTCTTGAGAAAGGCCGTACGATCATATTTCTGGATGAGGTGCAGGAGTTTAAAGATATAGTGACAAGAGTGAAGTTCCTGGTGGAAGATGGAAGCTACAGGTATATCATGAGCGGTTCGCTTTTGGGCGTAGAGCTGAATGATCTCAGATCTGCACCGGTTGGATATCTGCGAGTATACGATATGTATCCGATGGATCTGTGCGAATTTATGGTTTCTGTTGGTGTGAATCAGAATGTGATCGACACAATGAAGGAATGCTTTACGCAGAGGCTGCCTGTTGATTCGTTTGTACATGAAAAAATGCTTGATGTATTTAATCTGTATCTTATCGTGGGCGGAATGCCGGAGGCGGTCAATACCTATGTGGAGACAAATGATCTTGCGAAGGTAGCGGAGGTACATGAAAAGATAGTTAGATTGTACAAGAGTGATTTTACAAAGTATGAGACAAGATACAAGCTGAAACTGCAGGAGATATATGATGCTATGCCGGGACAGCTTGATCAGAAAAATAAACGATTCCAGATCAATAGTATAGGTAAAGGCCTCAGTTATGATAGGGTTGCAAATGATTTTCTGTGGCTTAAGGATGCTGGGGTTGCGATACCGGTCTACAATATAAGTGAGCCGAAACTTCCGCTTGTGATCAGTGAGAATAGGAATCTCTTTAAACTATTTTTCTCCGATGTAGGACTGCTGACAAGTAGGTATTCGGATCAGGTGAAAATGGCGATACTGAATAAAGAAAAGTCTATAAACAATGGTGCGCTATTTGAAAATGTGGTTTCCCAGGAACTACTCAGCAAAGGTCATAAAGAATATTATTTTAACAGCAAAAAGCAGGGTGAGCTTGATTTTGTAATAGAACTGAATGGTAAAGTAGTTCCACTGGAGATAAAATCGGGTAAGGATTACAAACGACACTCTGCGCTGTGCAATGTCTTGGCTGATGAAAATTACGGAATAGAATATGCATATGTTTTTTCGGAGAGAAACGTAGAGGTCAGCGGCAAAAAAGTATATTTGCCAATATATATGATGATGTTTCTGGAAAACGAAAAGATGGCTGACACGATATATAAACTTGACCTATCAGGGTTGACGTTCGATAAGGATATGTAGCATCAGTTTTCGCCTGTTGACGAGCCGATGTTAAAAAATAGGAGAGACAGCATGAAGATAAAGATGTGCGGAATCACGACCCCGGCCGATGTGGCCGCGGTGAATGAGGTGAGACCTGATTATATAGGAATGGTGATGTATTTCCCAAAGTCAAAGAGAAATGTTAGCGTGGAGACTGCGCGCAGGTTGCTTGAAGAACTGAGGAAAGATGTGAAGAAGGTTGCAGTGGTGGTATCCCCGGATGCGGAGCAGATAGCGGAGATAGGTGAGCTGGGATTTGATGTGATACAGATTCATGGACAGACCAGCGATGAGCTTATAGAGAGTGCGCATTTGCCTGTGTGGAAGGCGTTCAATGTGAAGGATATGGATATGTACCCACATTATCAAAGCCTTTCGAATGTTGCAGGTTATGTGTTCGATGCCGGTGAACCTGGAAGTGGCAAGACATTTGACTGGAACAGTTTGACGGATATCGACAGAGATGGAAGGCTGTTTGTGCTTGCCGGAGGTCTCACGCCGGACAATGTGCGGCGGGCGATAGAGCAGGTGCATCCTGACGTAGTCGATGTGTCATCTGGCATAGAGTACGATGTGGTAGGTGGCGTCCAAAAATCGGGCAAGGATCCGGAGAAGATGCGCCGGATGAAGAGGAATACCGCTGCTTGGCAGATTTCGGGTAAATCTGATAATTGATTCTCGCTAATCACAGTCAAAATGGTGAAAAAGATACAAAATTGTATCTAAATACTCATATAAGCGGAAAAAAGGACAAAGTTTGGAGGCTTTGTCCTTTTTCATGAGATAAACTTAATTTAACGATAATTTTGTATCTATTTCACATGCATGGTAAATCCAAATTCCCACTCATCCTCATCAAATCTGTATTTCTCATCAAGCTCGGGGCCGCAGCTGTTGGAGCCGATTCCGTTCTGGCGATAGTCTATGCACAGGACGGACTTGTCACTCTCTGGCAGCTCGTAGTTGTGGGTTGCCACTGTGAGTTCCTCTGCGGTGTAAGGCGAGGCGTTCATTGAAAATGGCACAGCGGATGTCACGGTTATGCTGTGGGCTGTTGTAGCTGCGATCGTTTCGGCTGTCTGCGCATTGCAAATGCTCTGATATGATGAACCGTTGACAAAGTTATTTTTGTCGGAGCTATTCCTGTCAGACTCGTCGCTTGCTCCAGGGGCACTGACCTGAACAAGGCTACAGTCAAAGTGGCTTCCATTTTCCTGTGGCATGATATAGTCCTCGTGCATCTCGTCAATGGATGCAGAAAATGAGCCATGCCAGCTTGCATGGTGCTTGTCTGCGTAGCTTTCATATGGACCCATACCGATATAATTTACATTTCGCATATCTTCTCTCAAAATCATCCTCACGCCAAATCTTGGGAGCGTAGGGAATTCAGCATTTTTCTTTACATGCATTTTTGATTTTATAGTTCCTTCAGGTGTTATTATCCATTCAGCGTTTATCCTCAGAACAGGCTGTACCGTTGGTGCTGAGAGGCTTGACGTGCACGATATCACGGCACATCCATCTTTTATAATGCAGCCAGTCTCATATGTCCTCTCGGATATCATGTCATAGTGGGCTCTTAACCACTCGTTCTTGATATTTCTGTCGTTGTCTGTAGGCGCGCGCCAGATAGTCTTATCGCATGGAGCAGCGAGAAGTTCCTGACCGTCCATTGCAAAGCCTGTAAAGTTTCCTGTGTTCCTGTCAAATATATATTCAAAATTACTTCCGCTGACAACAAATTCTGTGTCGCTTTCCGATACATGAAGATGGGCAGAAGCTGTATCCTGAGTAGTCAGATATTGTTCCGCCAAATTCTGCGCCTTGTCCAAAGACGATGCTTTATCCAGGACCTTGTCTGCGTTCTGTTTTTGTGTGGCAAGTTCTATCTCGTCAAATCCCAACACATCACCTTTCTTTACGAATGCACTGTCACAAGCTGCCTTATATATCACACGGAGAAACATTCTGTGTGTAATAATATCTTTTGTGCAATCGGCGACATCTGAACATTCAACAACACTTGAACGATCAGTAACATCTGAGCTGCCAGAAATGTCAGCATGACTTGCTGCATATAAGTCTGACAATGATTTCTGTATATTTGTAGTAGGGTTCAGGCTGACAGTTCCATCGCCGTGAGGTGCCACGGAAGGAACATCAATATTTCCGGATGTAACCACCTGTCCATCACAAGTGACTTCATAGCTCATAGTGAGGTAGTCCCTGATGTCAGTGAAATCCATGTAGTTGTGCAGAGTCAAAACTCCATTTGTCTCATCATATCCAGTGATCCTTACCGGGCGGTTGATGTTCTTGAATTCAAGAAGTCCTGTGTGTGGTCTGCGGTCCGGATACACCAGACCGTCCATACAGAAGTTGCCGTCGTGGATAGTCTCACCGCTGTCTCCACCGTAGGCGTACATATCCTTGCCGTTTGCCGCCTTGCCCCTGTATATGGCGTGGTCGCACCACTCCCACACAAAACCGCCACAGGTGGTCTCGTGGCTGTCGAAGAACTGGAAGTAGTCCTCCAGATCTCCAGGGCCGTTGCCCATGGCATGACAATATTCGCACAGGATGTAAGGCTTGTCGCCATCACCATCTATATACTCAGCCATCTCGGATATGGATGGATACATTCTGCTGTAGAGATCCAGATTACTGTAATCGTATTTTCTCTTGCCGTCTGTATACTGGGCGCTCTCGTAGTGGGTGAGACGGGAGCTGTCATAGGACTTGACCCATGCCAGAGCCTCCTCAAATGTCACGCCGTAAGCACTTTCATTTCCCATGGACCAGATGACTACGCTGGCACGGTTCTTGTCCCTGATGACACAGCGCCTGATGCGGTCAAGAATGGATTCACAGAATTCAGGATTGTTGGCGATCGGCTCATTCCACCTTGCTGCCTTGTTATCCCAATTATTATCAGAATAGAACAATTCACTTGAACCATGTGCCTCTATGTCAGCCTCGTCTATCACATAGAATCCATATTCGTCGCAGAGCTCATAGAAATAAGGAACATTTGGATAATGGCTTGTCCTTATGGCGTTGACATTGTGCCGCTTCATGAGAGACATATCCCTGATGATCTGTTCTCTGCTGATCGTAAAACCGGTCACAGGGTCGGAATCATGTCTGTTCACTCCATGGAACTTGATAGGCATGCCGTTGATGTACACGATCTTATTCTCTATCGTTATCTCCCTGATTCCTATCCTGTCAGTGATGACCTCACCGGCGCATCTTATGATGACAGTGTAGAGATATGGCTTTTCTGCATTCCACAGCACAGGGGAGTCAATCGACAAAGTAATGTTGCTGGAGCTGGCTGCGGTTTTAATTTTGGCTGCATTGGTATTGGCATCGCTCTGAGCGGAAATTTCACATTTTACACAGCCTGATGAACATATGCTGCCATCGGCGTCCAGAATAGTAACTTCAATATCAACATTTGAATCAGCGCCTTTATCAACCACTGTTTCCGATTTTGATGAAAAACGGTCTTCAACGCAGGAATATTTTGTAAATGCTGTGAAGTCTATGGTTACATCTGCCTTAGTTGGCTCCGTTATATCGTCACAGCTGGTCTTTATGAAATAGTCGTATACAGCACCCTCAGAGCGTTTCAGGATATATACATCCCTGAAAATACCGCTCATGCGGAACTTATCCTGATCCTCAAGATAGCTTCCGTCGCACCATTTGAGGACCAGCACGCAGAGCCTGTTGGAGCCGTTTCTTATGAATTCGGTTATGTCAAATTCACTGGTCGAATGGGATACCTGGCTGTAGCCAACATACCTGCCGTTGAGCCATACATAGAAACAGGAATCTACACCCTCAAAGTTCAAGTGCGCGAGTGGTGCGTCCTCGTTCTGATCGTAGATAAAGTCTGTCACATATGCACCGCAAGGGTTGTCCTTTGGCACATAAGGTGGGTCAAATGCAAATGGATACCTGACATTGGTATACTGATGATAGTCGTATCTGTGCATCTGCCATACTGATGGAACCGGAATATCATCGAAACCGGATATATCATATCCCTCACTGTAGAATTCGTCTTGAAGCTTGTAAATGCTGTCGTAGTAGCGGAACTTCCAGGTTCCATTCAGAAACTGTACTCTGTCCGAGAGATCCCTTGCATCAAGGGATGTGCTGTATGCCTTCCCAGCAGGAATATAGTAATTCCTATTCGGCATGGTGTTCTCATGCAGAATATGCAGATTTTCGTAGTGACGCGGAATGATCATAACAATACCTCCTGTGGTTAATTTAATATATAAAACGTTGTATATTCGTAGTTTGTTAGATATATTATAAGATAATGTCACATGAAAAGTCCATACATATAATGAGACAAAATATGCACATTCTAGTTTTATAAGGCGGATACGCCGCACCCTGCAAGTCCGCTTGCAGGGTGAAGTCTCTGAACAGACAAAAGAAAAGTATAAAGCATACAGGATGTGCCTGCACACGCTTCAAAATAGTGTAAAAATAGTGAGATAATAGTGTAATTTGCCATATAGAAAGGAGCCACACATGTATACAAACTCAGCATATCTTCACAACTCACTGCTCGACATTGTGGACAAGAGCAGACCGCTCATAGTCACAAGCTGCGGAACGTACAAGCTGTATACACAGAAAGAGTTTACAACCTACAGACCTAAGGGGCGTAAGGATTATCAGCTCATATATGTGGCGGCGGGAAAGGCACATTTTGAGATAGATGGGAAGGATGTGATCGCCTGTCCCGGAAGCATGGTGATATACAGGCCGAGACAGATGCAACGGTATGTGTATTACGGAGACGAACACACGGAGGTGTTCTGGGTGCATTTCACCGGGGGAGAGGTGAAGCAGACACTCAGGCGATACGGAATAAATGACGATGTGAATATGTTCTATGGTGGAGACCATGCTGAGTACAGAATTTTGTTCAGGCAAATGATACAGGAGCTACAGCTCTGCCGGGATGACTATGAGGAGATGTTGGAATACATATTCAGACAGATGCTTATCTCAGCTCACAGGCAGCAGGGGCAGGATGATTCCAAAACTGTGTCGGCCATGGCAGAGGAGATGGACCGTGCGGCGGCATATTTTAGTGAGCATTATAACGAGGGAATACTTGTGGAGGACTATGCAAGCATGCACAACATGAGCGTGAGCTGGTTCATACGGAACTTCAGACAGCGCATCGGCACCACACCCACACAGTACATCATGGCGAAGCGAGTAGCCAATGCCCAGATGCTTCTCGAGAGCTCGGACTACAACATGACAGAGATAGCAAAGATAGTTGGATACGACAATCCGCTCTACTTCAGCAGAGTATTCAAGAAGGAAAAGGGTATGTCACCTATGGAGTATAGGAAGTCGCTCAGACATTGACAAATAACTGGAAAAAATTTATCAATAAGTGTATATATAATATAGAAGAAACTGCTGTGTGTGTGACGGGCAGTTACATATTAAATGAGATATAAAATGATTGTTGATTGGAGGAACTGAACATGAAGGTTTTAATGTTGAATGGAAGTGCGAAGCCGCAAGGCAATACATACCGCGCACTTTACGAGGTAGGCGAGCAGCTTAAGAAAGAGGGAATAGATTACGAGATATTCCAGATCGGAGCAGATCCGATAAGAGATTGTATAGGCTGTGGCCAGTGTGGTGCAAAGGGCTGCTGTATATTTGATGATGACAAGGTGAATGAATTTGTGGAGAAGGCAGCAGAGGCTGACGGATTCGTATTTGGATCACCTGTATACTATGCTCATCCAAGTGGAAGAATATTATCATTCCTGGACAGGGCATTTTATAGTGGCAAGAAAGCGTTTGAGTATAAGCCGGGCGCATCTGTGGCGGTTGCAAGACGTGGCGGAACATCAGCATCATTCGATGTGATGAATAAATACTTTGGAATATCACAGATGCCGGTGGCTGGCTCTACATACTGGAATCTTGTACACGGACGCGTGCCTGGAGAGGCTGAGCTGGATGCGGAGGGTATGCAGACCATGAGGAATCTTGCTAAGAACCTTGCATGGATGCTCAAATGCTTTGAAGCCGGCAAGGCAGCAGGTGTTGCGCTCCCTGACACAGAGAGAGGCAACCAGACGAACTTTATAAGATAAATTAGTAAAGATTATAATATCGTGAAGCAAATGACAAAGATTGAGTTTAACCTAAATCAGAACATAGTGTTAATGGTAGAAAGAGAGATTACATATGTAATCTCTTGAACTATAGTCAAGGTATGGAAATGGTAAGTATTCAAAGTTGGGATGGTGTTCATGTTTCTGGTGAAAAAGGATATATGATTTTAGGCCTTTGAGGATGAGACCTTATTTTAGAGAACAAAATAGGATTCCATTTTATTGCAGTTTGAGGGTGGAGGCTTTTGCATAGATATTCCAGTAGCTTTAATTCTAAAATGTCAGTGAATGTAGTTGATGTTAAGAATATGAGAACGGGAAAGGTGTATACATTTTTGGTGGTCCACGATGGCTGGAGTACCACAACAAGATACATAGCAATGAAAAATACTGGTGCGAGCTATGTCGCGTGTCAAACATCGATAAAGGTTCCGTCAAAAAAGAAGTAGAGGAGAAGAAAATATGAATATGGCAATTGTTGTGGCTGCCATCGGAGTTGTGGCAGTCCTTGTATCAATAGTTGGTATAGCGACTAAAAAGATGCCTTTGGTGATTACGGCAATGGCATTATTAGGTATTTGCATAATAGTTACGGGGGTAGAATTGTATAATGCACAAATGTGGCAGGAAATAGCTGTTGGGGCATTTGCTGTAGGGGGATTGTGCGTATGTGCATCTATTATTATGATGATAATTAGGTGGAAAAGAAAGTAGGAATTTGTAATAATGTCTGGTGCCTTTGCCACTGGAGATAATTTTAAAAATCATCATCTGTATCAATATAATCCGGCCTGTTGTTGTTCATGGTCTCCTGACTGGAGAGCGTTCTCTGGCGCTTTTCCTGGCGGTAGGCATTGGGCGACATGCCGGTGGTCTTGCGGAAGATCTTGTGAAATGCCTCAGCGGACTGGTAGCCGCATGAAAATGCAATACTTTCTATAGAAAGCTCAGATATGGTAAGCATATGCTGGGCTTTTGTTATGCGGAAATTCTGCAGGTATTTCACAGGACTCATCCCGGTGTACTGCTTGAACAGGTCGGAGAAATAGCTTCTGTTGATTCCAACGTAGTCGGACAGCTCCTCCACCTTCATCGGCATACTGTAGTGGTTCTGGATATATGAAATTGCGTGGTTCACATATGCATTTCCCGACGGAGCCTCCAGCTTATCCTTCTGTGCATTTGCAATTACTGAAAGTGCGAGATAGAGCATACCCATAAGTCTGTAGTGGTCTGCGTGATCCGAGGTGTTGTGGGCAAGCATATCAAACACGTACTTTTTCAGTTTATCGCCATCCTCGCAGGTGAAAATAGGTTGGTTCTGTGTCAAGCCAATACTGCTCAGCGTGTCCTGAGCACATCTGCCAGAGAATCCGAACCATACGTAACGCCACGGATGGTGCTCGTCTGATATATATGTCGCTGGGGTGTCCGGTTCAATGAGGAACCCCTGCCCTTTTTTCAAATGATAATGTGCCCCTTTCACATAAAAGTCGCCCTCTCCCTCCAGCACGAAATGTATGAGGTAGAAGGTCTTGACCGCAGGCCCTGCCTTGTGGAGCGGCTCGGTTATTGAGTGACCGAACACATTCAGGTAGAGATCTGTGTCATTTTCCTGGGGAAATTCCATAACAATCTTATTTTCCATTTTGTATACTCCGTAGTTATTTTATATCCGAGTATACCACATTTACGAGAAAAAACAATCTAACAAATGGACATATATTTGCAACGCTATGCCATGTTCAAAATCTGTATATTGTTATAGAATTATATTCACAAAGCAAGAAGCGCAACGGCGTAGCGCAGAAAATGTGCGCAATATGGACAACAAAATAACGGACATTAAGAAAAAATATAAAAAGATGGAGAAAGGTGGAGTTACAGACAATGAAGAAAATCGCAGAATTAAAGGAAATTATCGCAGGTGGAGAGTTTGACGAGAAGCTTGCACAGATCTATCTCGACAAGGATATGATCCCATACAACAGGGAAAGATATGTAAAAGCTCTTGATAAATTTACAGAGTTATTCGGAGATCAGGAGGTTGCTATCTACAGCGCTCCCGGAAGAAGCGAGGTGTGTGGAAACCATACAGACCATCAGAACGGACATGTACTTGCTACATCGATCAACCTTGATGCCATAGCAATTGTGGCACCTAGAGAGGACGGCGTGATCGAGCTTGTGTCAGACGATATGCCAAAGGAAGTTATCAATGTAAATGATATCGAGCAGGATCCTGCACTTGAGGGAACAACAACAGCGCTTATCAAGGGCGTTGTTGCAGGGATCAGAGACTACGGATTCAAGGTAGGCGGTTTCACAGCATTTGTGACAAGCGATGTGCTCATGGGAGCTGGAATGTCATCATCAGCAGCATTTGAGAGTCTTATAGGAACTATCCTTTCAGGCCTCTACAATGACATGAAGGTTTCATCAGTTGATGTTGCAAAGATAGGACAGTACGCAGAGAACGTATACTTCGGCAAGCCATGCGGACTTATGGATCAGATGGCATGTGCAGTCGGAGGACTTATATATATCGATTTCTTTGACAAGGCAAATCCTGTCATCAAGCAGGTTCCGGTTGACTTTGAGGCTCATCAGTACAGCCTGTGTATCGTTGACACAAAGGGTTCACATGCAGATCTCACAGACGACTATGCAGCGATCCCTGTAGAGATGAAGCAGGTAGCAAATTACTTCGGAGAGGAGCTCCTCAGCAGAGTTTCAGAGGAGGACTTCATCAGTAAGGTTGGCGAGATGAGAGCAAGCGGCAAGGTGAATGACAGAGCAGTCCTTCGCGCACTCCACTTCTACACAGAGCAGGACAGAGTTGCAGAGGGTGTTGCAGCACTTGAGAATCAGGAATTTGACCATTTCCTCGATGTTATAAAGAGAAGCGGAGATTCATCATTCAAGCTTCTTCAGAATATATACAGCGCAAAGGATCCACTCACACAGAATGTATCAATAGCACTTGGCTTCTCGGAGAAGTTCATCGGCAAGAACGGTGTGTGCAGAGTACACGGCGGCGGATTTGCCGGAACAATCCAGGCATTTGTCAAGAATGCGGCTGTTGCTGAGTACAAGAAGAACATCGAGTCGATCTTCGGAGAGGGCGCATGCCACGTCCTCAAGGTAAGACCTTACGGCGGAATCAAGGTAGTTGAATAGATATTTGCGAAACATGACAGTGTATAGTGTTTGAGGCAATTTAACATACCAATCAGGGGTCGTTTCCACTTAACTCAGCCTGCAGCGGTACTAAGGCGTCGCCTTATGGCGCCACCTAAGGACCGGCGGCCTCGTATTCCCCTGATTTGGTAATGTTAAATTACCTCAAACATAATACAGGTTTATGGGTTTCGCAAATATCTGTGCGTGAAAAAATATAAGGATATGTAGAAAGAAGGGTTACAACCATGATAGATACAAATATCAAGCAGCTCGTTGAGTACGGAATTGCAAATGAGCTGATAGAGGAAGAGGATAGAATATATACGACCAACACCATCCTCGAGATGCTGAAGAAGGACAGCTACGAGGAGCCGGGTGAGGTGCCAGCTATAGATACACCGGAAAAACTTGAGGAGTGTCTCAAGGGTATCCTGGATTACGCAGTTGAGAATGGACTTATCGCAGAGGATTCGGTTGTCCTCAGAGATCTGTTCGACACCAAGATCATGAATGCGTTGGTTCCAAAGCCAAGCCAGATCATAAAGACATTCAGAGAGAAGTACGCAAAGTCCCCAGAGGAGGCGACAGACTTCTACTACAAGCTCAGCAGAGCTACAGATTACATCAGAACATACAGAGTTGCAAGGGATATCAAGTGGGTAAAGCCTACAGAGTATGGTGATATCGACATCACCATCAACCTTTCAAAGCCCGAGAAGGATCCGAAGATGATCGCCCTTGCCAAGACCATGTCACAGTCATCATATCCAAAGTGTCAGCTTTGCATGGAGAACGAGGGATATGCCGGAAGGATCAACCATCCTGCAAGGGAGAATCACAGGATCATCCCTATAGAGGTAAATGGCAGCAAGTGGGGCTTCCAGTATTCTCCTTATGTATATTACAATGAGCACTGTATCGTGTTTAACGGACAGCACATCCCAATGAAGATAGAGAAGGCGACATTCCAGAAGCTCTTCTCATTTGTGGGTCAGTTCCCTCATTACTTCCTGGGATCAAATGCAGACCTTCCTATAGTAGGTGGTTCAATCCTCACACACGATCACTTCCAGGGCGGACGTTATACATTTGCCATGACAAAGGCACCTGTTGAGACAAAGGTTACATTTGCAGGATATGAGGATGTCGAGGCAGGAATCGTGAAGTGGCCTATGTCAGTCATAAGACTTGATGGGGAGAATCCGGACAGGATCATAGATCTTGCAGACAAGATCCTCGGTGCATGGAGAGGTTACACAGATGAGGATGCGTACATATTCGCTGAGACAGACGGTGAGCCACACAACACCATCACTCCTATCGCAAGGATGAGAGATGGCAGGTACGAGATGGACTTAGTCCTTCGTAACAACATCACCACAGAGGAGCATCCACTTGGTCTCTATCATCCATGGGAGCAGTATCACAACATCAAGAAGGAGAACATCGGACTCATCGAGGTTATGGGACTTGCGGTGCTTCCTGCAAGACTCAAGGGCGAGATGGAAGAGCTTGCAGAGGTTCTTGTGGCAGGTGGAGACATCAAGGCCCACGAGAATATAGCAAAGCATTACGACTGGGTACAGACTTTCATTGGAAAGTACGATATAAATGCGGATAACGTACACAAGATACTTCAGGATGAGATCGGCGATGTATTCGCAAAGATCCTTGAGTGTGCAGGCGTTTACAAGAGAGATGAGGCCGGAAAGGCTGCATTCCTCAAGTTCGTAGATTATGTGAATGCACAGTAATATAGTGTGCACTAAAAATGCAATAATATATGTGTATCTGTGACAGACGTATTCCATAACTAATATTTATTAATGCCACATTTTATTGTGCATAACAGGATGTAGTGGTATAGTGTTGGAGAAAACGTCATTGCAAAATAAAAATGTTTATAAACTGGTGATCGACATTTGCGCAAGACATGAACAGTGCCCCCAAAAGCACAGGTGTCCGGCAGATGGTTATGAGTCACAGTATCATAAAGGAGGAAAACATTATGAAGATTTTAGTAACAGGCGGAGCAGGTTATATAGGAAGTCATACATGTGTTGAGCTGCTTAATGCAGGCTACGAGGTAGTCATTCTCGACAACCTTTACAATGCCAGCGAGAAGGCAGTCGACAGAATCAAGGAGATAACAGGAAAGGATCTCACATTCTACAAGGCAGATATCCTTGACAAGGAAGCTATGGACAAGATATTTGCAGATGAGAAGCCTGACTGTGTAATACATTTTGCAGGACTCAAGGCAGTTGGTGAATCAGTTGTAAAGCCACTTGAGTACTATCAGAACAACATCACAGGAACCCTCAACCTGTGCGAGGTTATGAGAAAGAACGGATGCAAGAACATCATCTTCTCATCATCAGCTACAGTATACGGCAATCCTGCATTTATCCCTATCACGGAGGAGTGCCCAAAGGGAACACCTACGAACCCATATGGCTGGACAAAGTGGATGATCGAGCAGATTCTCACAGACCTCCACACAGCAGATCCAGAGTGGAATGTAATTCTTCTCCGTTACTTCAACCCAATCGGAGCTCATAAGAGCGGACTTATCGGAGAGGATCCAAAGGGTATTCCTAACAACCTTCTTCCATATGTTGCACAGGTTGCAATCGGAAAGCTTCAGAGCGTTGGAGTATTTGGCAATGATTACGACACACCGGATGGAACAGGTGTGAGAGATTACATCCATGTAGTAGACCTTGCAGTTGGACATGTAAAGGCTATCAACAAGATCAAGGAGAATCCTGGAGTTAAGGTATACAACCTTGGAACAGGAAATGGTTACAGTGTCCTTGATGTTATCAAGGCGTTCAGCAAGGCCTGTGGACATGACGTTCCATATGTGATCAAGGAGAGACGTCCTGGAGATATTGCAACATGCTACTCAGACGCTTCACTTGCCAAGAAGGAGCTTGGCTGGGAGGCTCAGTACGGAATCGACGAGATGTGTGCTGATTCATGGAAGTGGCAGTCGATGAATCCAAATGGATATAATGACTAATTCCAAAATATAAATAACATAAAGCGGCAGAGCACCGACAAATACTATATATAATCAGATGTAGATTTGCCGGTGCTCTTTTCTATGTATTGACTTTTTAAAAGAGACGTTGTATAAGTAAGTAAACTACGCTTTCTGCGGTCTTTGTTAATTATGCCCTTTTTTAGGGCTTTATCAGATAGAAATGGGTGTTTGACATATGAGACTAGAAATACTGCTTTCGTGTATGAACCTTCAGGATGAGGATATCATAACGAAATCCCATATAGAGTCCGACACGATCATAGTCAACCAGTGTGGATATGATGGGTACAATGAATATGACAGGAACGGACATAAGACAAGAATTTTTTCGGTGAATGACAAGGGTCTTACCAAGAGCAGGAACTATGCTATAAAGCATTCCGAGGCGGATGTGTGTCTGCTGTGTGATGACGATGAGGTGTTCAGCAGGAATTACGAAGAAGGGATACTGACTGCGTACAGAGATCTGCCAGAGGCGGATGTCATCATATTCAACATAGGCAACAGACCTGCCCATTGGGGCGACATGCCTAAGAAGCTTGGATATCTGGATCTCATGCATGTGGCATCCTGGCAGATATCATTCAAGAGAGAGAGCATAGTCAATAATAATGTATATTTTGATGAGCACATGGGTGCGGGCTCGGGCAACGGAGCTGAAGAGGAATTCAGATTCCTCACGGATTGCAGGAAGAACGGACTTGCAATATATTATGTACCATTTGTCATAGCGGATGTTGCGCAGACAAAGTCAACATGGTTTAAGGGGTATAACGAAGAATTTTTCATAAACAGAGGTAATACGACAAGATACATCATGGGTTATGTACCGGCGGTATTGTACGCAGCGTATTACAGCATAAGGAAGAGACATCAGTTTGACAGTGATATATCATGGTTTAAGGCCTTCAGACTTATTATGAAGGGAATACATGAGAACAGGTTAGGGAAGAAGAAATGAGTGAAAAAATATTAAGTGTGATAATTCCGTCTTACAACAGCAAGCCATATCTTGACAAATGTCTTGGATCACTTGTTGTTCCGGAGCTTATGGACAAAATAGACGTGATAGTGGTAAACGATGGCTCGACAGACGGCAGTGAGAGTATATGTGAGGAGTACATTGAGAAGTATCCTGACAGCTATTCACTTATTAATAAGGAGAACGGAGGACATGGCTCAGCGATAAATGCCGGAGCTGAGAAGGCCAGGGGCAGATACATGAAGGTGCTTGACGCCGACGACTGGTTTCTCACAGAGAGTATTCCTGAGTTTATAGGAAAGCTCGAGAATGCCAGTGCGGATGTTGTTCTGACATGTCACCACACCATCAATATAACAACAGGGGAGATAAAGAACTGGAGATGTTTCCCTGATGAATTCGACAGAGAATATACTATGGAAGAGGTCATGTCAGACTGGAAAAAATTTGACAGAAGCCTCACATTCCATGGAATAACATATAGAACACAGTTTTACCGTGAGAATGGAGTCAGACTTGCAGAAAAAGTATTCTACGAGGATCACGAATATGCGACATATCCATGCTGCTTGGCAAAAACCATACTGCCACTCGATATGTTCGTGTACGAGTACAGGATCGGGGATGTGTCCCAGAGCGTATCCGCGCAGAATCAGTTCAAGAGAATCGACCATACCAAGATGGTCATAGTAAAGATGCTCAAGAACAGAGAGGACATCTCGGAGCAGTGGGCTCTTGAATACTGCGACAAGAAGATACATCTTCTTCTGCTGAGCTTCATGGTAACTTCCATGCTATGCGATTCCGACAGAAAGAGAGGTGTTGCACGGGTAGATCAGCTTATGAGTTATATAGTCAAGAGAGACAGACACGTCGTTGATATGACATTGAAGCATTATAAGATACTTAAGCTTCTGAATGCTGCGCATGTGGGTCTGGAAGGCTACAACAAAATGCTTAATTCAAAGCTTTACAACAAGGTAAGGCACAATAAGAGTTTTGAATAGATTTACTATGGAGGATTAACGAAAAATGAAAGTAAAAAGCGGAAGCTTTTTAGAAGTTTTTAATTATAAAGATCTTTTAAATCAGCTTGTTTCAAGAGATATAAAGTTAAAGTATAGAAGAAGTTTTCTTGGATATGTGTGGAGTATCCTGAACCCATTGCTCATCATGATCGTAATGGTTATCGTATTCTCCAAGATGTTCAACAGATCGATACCACACTTCCCTGTGTACCTTTTTGCAGGACGTATACTGTACGAATTTGTAATAGGTGCATGTGGTAAGGCACTTGGAAGTATAACAGATAATTCGTCACTGCTTAAGAAAACGTATGTGTCAAAGTTTATGTTCCCGCTGGCAAAGATCACAAGCTCACTTGTTGACTGCCTGTTTTCACTGGGAGCGTTTCTTATCGTTATCATATTCACACGTTCACCATTTTACTGGACGATGCTGTTGTTCCCGTTCATATTCCTTCAGGCCTATATATTTGCCTGCGGATTGGGCTTTTTTCTTGCACAGCTCCATGTATTCTTCAGAGATACAAGATATATATGGAATGCGGTCACCACAGCGTGGATGTACTGTTCAGCGATATTCTATCCTATAGATATGCTGCCAGACTGGTTGAAGTTACTTGTGAATTACTTCAACCCACTGTATGTATATATCAAGCAGTTTAGATGCATAGCGCATCAGGGAGTGATGCCTGATCTCACTACTATCGGTCTCGGATTCCTCTATGCATTCTTTTTCTTTGGACTGGGAGTGCTGTGTTTCAAGAAGAATCAGGACAAGTTCATTCTGTATATTTAGGAGGTGTGGCAGTTGGCTAACGTAGAAGAGAAAAAGAACGAACTTGATGATAAGAAGATTTTCACCTCAAATGCACAGCGTACAACAACTGTGGCAAAGGGTGAGACCATTATAGAGCTCAAGGATGTGACCATAAGATTCAACAAGAACAATCTGAAGGTGGACAATCTGAAAGAGTATTTTATAAGACTTGTGACAAAACAGTTGATGTTCCAGGAGTTCATAGCGTTAAAGGACATCAATCTTGATATAAAGAAGGGCGAGGCGTGGGGCTTCCTTGGAACCAATGGTGCCGGAAAATCCACCCTGCTCAAGGTAGTCAGCAGAATATTGAAGCCTGCCAGCGGTACTGTTAAGGTATCGGGAACTGTGGCAGCCCTCATAGAGCTTGGAGCCGGAATCGATCCACAGCTCACGGCCCGTGAGAATATATTTCTCAACGGAACTCTGCTGGGATATTCAAAGGCATTTATAGAGTCAAAGTTTGACGATATAGTTGAGTTTTCAGAGTTGCAGGATTTCCTTGACTCTCCGGTCAAGAACTTTTCTTCAGGTATGAAGACCAGACTTGCATTTTCCATAGCGACGGCGGTTGAGCCAGATATTCTCATTGCGGATGAGATACTTGCTGTAGGTGATATGCGATTCAAGAAGAAGTGTGCGGCCAAGATGACTGCCATGCTGGAGGATGGAACGACCCTGCTGTATGTATCCCACAACATAGCTGCTGTCAAGAAGCAGTGTAACAAGGCTATGTGGCTGGATCATGGAAATGTAGTTATGGTGGGAGATGCCGATACGGTATGCGATGCATTCAAGGCCGAGATGGATGCACCTGCACCGGCAAAGGCCCAGAGCAAGGACAAGAAATAACAAGAAATCAGGCAAGATGTTTGATATACAACACAGGAGGATTGGATAATGTTACAGAATGTGAAGTTGCAGAATGTGATGCTGCAGATGAATCTGGATGTGAACTTGATAGAGTATCCTGAATTCAGCGCCATTGGAAAGGGAGAGGAATCACCATTTATATACGACTCAGAGAAGAAATGTCATGTTGTTGAGAAGCTCACAAAGGTTAATTTCATGAGCTATTACAACTGCATTCAGGTAAAACGCTGGTCAGAGTATACAGGGGTAAAGAACTTCAAGCTCCACCTCACAATGAAGGGAAAAGCTACAATATCCGTATATGCAATATATTCAGCATCCGTTGCGGTTACCTACAATCCACTTGTATCACAGGTAGTTGAGAGTGATGAGGTTTCAGAGGTGGTTGTGAACATACCAGAGACAGATAAGGCTCTTGTAGGTTTTTATATGGATACCCTGGAAGATACAGAGATATACAGCGGATACTATTCTGCTGACATCGAGGAGGACAGAATAAGAGATGTAAATATCTCTCTTGTCACAACAACATTCAAGAAGCAGGAATATATCAAGCGTAATATAGACCTCATCAAGTCAAATGTACTCTATGATGGAAGCGACCTCAAGGGACACATGTTCGTACATGTCATTGACAATGACAGAGAACTCGATCCATCAGAGCTCGACAGTGAGGATCTCAAGGTTTATATGAATAACAACGTAGGTGGAGCCGGCGGTTTCACCCGTGGAATGATAGAGGCACTGGAGCTTCCAAAGAAGCCTACACATGTACTCCTCATGGATGATGACGTTATGGTCATGCCAGAGAGTTTGTTCAGAACATATTATCTGCTCAGACTCCTCAAAGACGAGTACAAGAAGTGCTTCCTGAGTGGAGCCATGTTCGATTACGACATACGCCAGAAGCAGTATGAGGACGTGGGATTTGTCCACAAGGCAGACGGATCATACGGTCCGGTCAAGTCAGCTATGGATATGAGGCTTCTCAAGAACATAGTTGCAAATGAGAACTACAGTTTCAATGTCGATGATGCATATGCAGGCTGGTGGTACTGCTGTATACCTGTGGAGCATATCGAGGACAGAGGCTTACCACTTCCGGTATTTGTCAGAGGTGACGATGTAGAGTTCTCACTGAGAAATAAGCCGGGATTTATAGCACTTAATGGTATCTGTATATGGCATGTGGGATTTGCAGGCAAATTCAACGCCGCCATGGAGCTTTATCAGGTTCACAGAAACAGTTTTGTTATCCAGGCGGCAAGCGGAATATGCCAGGATGTGGATTTCCTTGCGAGAGTAAAGGGAATGTTCTGGAAGGATATAACCAGATTTGCATACAACAATGCTGAGCTGCTCATAGATTCCATTGAGGATTACCTCAAGGGACCAGAGTATATCATGCATCTTGACGGAGAGCAGAGCCTCAAGGAGCACAATGCTAAGAACGAGAAGCTTGTGCCGCTGGCAGAGCTTGGCTATGCAGGGGATCTTCCTACAGATCCATACAAGTATGAGAGTCTTAATCTGTTCCGCAAGGCAATGTATGTGCTCACGATAAACGGACATCTTCTTCCAAACTTCATGCTCAGAAGAACACCGTATATCATCGCGTACGACTGGTTCTTTGTTCCGGGAAAGAATTACATGAAGAAGACTCTCGTTGCCGTGAACAAGAACGGTGGAACAGGAGTCAGAAGAACAATCAACAGAAAGCGTTGTTTTGCGCTTATAAAGAGATATAGAAAAGTATTGGCTAAATACAAGAAGACACATGTGGAAGTTGAGCAGGCTTACAGAAATGCATTTGACGAGATGAAGACAACTAAGTTCTGGAAGGAATATCTGCATATATAAAGTGATATGGAAGGAGTATCTTTAGGGTATGGCTACTATTAAAGGTATAAAAAACCGTTTGGCGGCTGCGGGAAGAGCACTGGGGGGAGATTACACCTCAGAGAAGAACGGTTCGAAGCCAAAGGATAAGCTCAAGGCGTCCCAGCGAGTAAATGCGGCGCAGAGGGCGATGAGCGGTGATTACGCTCTCAGAGACGGCAAAAAGCCTGTTGTAAAGGTCGAGCCTGCTGAGATCAGGATGAATAAGGTATTCACCACGAAGGAAAAAGCAGAGCCTGAGATCAAAGTGTTTGAGAAGCAGGAGAGTGCCAGACAGAGAGAAGAAGAGCGAGTAGAGTGGAGAAAGAAAGCGGTGAGACGCGACAGCGACAAGACAGTCGGATGCATACATCCTGATTACTGCTGTGGCTGCGGCGCGTGCTACAGTGTATGTCCGGTAAATGCTATAAGCATGAAGTATGATTCAGAGGGATTTCTTGCTCCTGTAGTGGATCGCAGCAAATGTACAAACTGCGGTCTGTGCAGAAAGATCTGTCCATCTATAAATCTTGAGTATAAGAACACTGTCGAGCCTGCATGTTATGCGGCATATGCAGACGATGAGATAAGGGCAAAGAGTTCGTCAGGTGGAATATTCACACTGCTGGCTGAGTATGCATTTGAGCAGGGTGGAGCTGTATGCGGAGCAGGATACACAGACGATTTCAAGGTTGAACACTTTATCATAGAGAGCCCGGATGATCTGGACAAGCTCAGAAAATCCAAGTATGTTCAGGCTGATGCATCGAAGGTGTATGCGGACGTTAAGAAGATACTCAAGGAAGGCAGAGTGGTAGTATTCTGCGGATGCGGATGTCAGGTCGCAGGACTTTACGCAACACTCAAGAATGTGGATATATCAAATCTCTACACAATAGATCTGATGTGCCACGGCGGCCCATCGCCAAAGCTGTTCGATGATTATCTGAACAAATACCACGGCAAGGATCAGGGCAAGGTTGCTGATGTTGGATTCAGAGACAAGGACTACTTCGGCTGGTCTACAGAGATGACTGTAAAGTACACTGACGGAACAGTTTATCACAGAACAAGGACACAGGATCCATATTACAGAGCATTCCTTCCTTGTATATCGACGAGAAAGTTCTGTGGACACTGCGCATATGCGAAGCTTCCGAGAACAGGTGATATAACACTTGCAGATTTCTGGGGAATCCAGAAGTACAACAGAGATTACACTGACGGCAAGGGAACATCCATTGTGTCAGTCAACAGTCCACAGGGTGAGAAGATATATGCTGCCATAGCAGACAAGCTGCTCCTGAACAAGGAGATACCTTGTGATGATGTACTCAAGACAGGACAGCCATTTGACCACTGCTTCAAGAATCATCCTGCCAGACAGAGATATTTTGAGCAGATAAAGAATGGCTCATCCATGGAGAAGGCGTACGATTATGCCATCAAGGACAAGTACGATGTAGGTATATATGGCGTGTGGTTCGGTGCGAACTACGGAAGTGTTGCTACCTATTACGCACTTCACGAGATCATCAGATCATTTGGTCTGTCAGTGCTCATGATAGACATGCCTGCAGCCAAGACCGGAGCCGGCAAGCCTGACACCCATGCGAGAAGATTTGCAAAGGCACATTACCATGAGAGCAAGAGATACACACTGAAGGATATGAGGGAGCTCAATTCCAAGGTCGATACATTCATCATGGGATCAGATCAGGTGTGGAACAGAGGTATAAGCAGAGGCTTCGGCTTCTCATTCTATTTCGATTTTGTTGAGCCGGATAAGAAGAAGATCGCATTCTCTGCATCATTTGGACATGACAGGGATTTCTGTAATGTACAGGACAGGGAGACGATATCTGAATACATGAGACAGTTTGATGGAATATCCATCAGAGAGACCAGTGGAGTTGAGATCTGTAAGGATGTGTATGGAATAGATGCGGTGAGAGTTCTCGATCCTGTATTTGTTGCAGACAGAAAGATATTCGATTCACTGGCAGACAAGGCAAAGAAGAAGCACGATGGCAAATATATGCTTGCATATATACTTGATCCAACTCCGGAGAAGAGAGCCGCAGTGGTTGAGGTTTCAGAGAAGCTCGGCCTTGAGGTAGTTGTTCTTCTGGACGGACGTCCAAAGGACCCGGTGAAGAACCGTCAGATCATGGATATGGACGACAAGATCGTCGACGACATAACAGTCGAGGACTGGCTGAACTATTTCAGAAATGCAGATTTCGTTCTCACTGATTCATGCCACGGAATAAGCTTCTCACTTGTATTTGAGACAAACTTTATCGGACTTGCAAACAGTGCAAGAGGAATGACAAGATTTGAATCCCTCGTGGATGTATTCCAGGTGAGAGATCATTACGTTCAGGATGCGGCAGACATTCTTGGAAATGATGAGCTGTTGAAGCCTGTGGATTACGACAATGTTAATAAGATACTTATGTCAGAGAGGGAGAGATCCCTTGCATGGCTTAAGGAAGTATTGTTCAGACCTAAGGAGTTTGAGGGTTATAGAGCATATCCAATTATAGATAAGAGATTGGCGGAAGATAAGGAGGATTAAGTAACATGGCAAAGTATGATTACCTCATAGTAGGAGCCGGATTATTCGGCGCAGTATTTGCATACGAGGCAGGCAAGAGAGGCAAGAGCTGTCTGGTTATAGACAAGCGTCCACATATTGCCGGCAACATTTACACAGAGCAGGTGGAGGGTATAAATGTTCACAAGTATGGTGCACATATATTCCACACATCTGACAAGAAGATCTGGGAGTATGTAAACCAGTTTGCAGAGTTCAACAACTACATTAACTCACCTGTAGCTTCATACAAGGATGAGCTGTACAACCTTCCATTCAACATGAACACATTCAGCAAGATGTGGGGAATCAAGAAGCCTTCAGAGGCAAAGGCAATCATCGAGAAGCAGATCGCAGATCTGAACATTGGAGAGCCAAAGAACCTTGAGGAGCAGGCACTCAAGCTTGCCGGTACAGATGTGTATGAGAAGCTTGTCAAGGGATACACAGAGAAGCAGTGGGGAAGACCATGTACAGAGCTTCCTGCATTCATTATCAAGAGACTGCCTCTGAGATTCATATACGACAACAACTACTTCAATGACCGTTTCCAGGGAATCCCAATGGGCGGATACACACAGATCATTGAGAAGATGCTTGAGGGCGCTGAGGTCAAGACTGACACAGATTACTTCGATTTTATCAAGGAGAATCCTGACATCGCAGACAAGACTGTATACACAGGTATGATCGATGAGTTCTTCGGATTCCAGTACGGACCACTTGAGTACCGTTCAGTAAGATTCGAGACAGAGGTACTCGATGAGGAGAACTACCAGGGAAATGCTGTTGTGAACTACACACACAGAGATGTTCCATACACAAGAATAATCGAGCACAAGCACTTTGAGTTTGGAAAGCAGCCAAAGACAGTTATCAGCCGTGAGTATTCAGCAGAGTGGAAGCCGGGCGTAGAGCCATACTACCCTGTAAACAACGACAAGAACAATGCGCTTTACGAGAAGTACAGGGAGCTTGCAGAGACACGCAAGGATGTAATATTCGGCGGAAGACTTGGACAGTACAAGTATTATGATATGGACAAGGTAATCGCAGCAGCACTTGAGTGTGTTGAGGCAGAGTTCTAATCGTAAGATAGAGCATATTATAAAGCCATACAAAGGGACGCATACCGGAATACAGATTTTCCGTATATGCGTCCTTTTTGCGTGCCGGAAGCATGGGTGATACGGCAAAATAAAAAAGATATACACTTTCGACAGAACGTGATAGAATTATACTAATTATGGGCATGTTATTTGGTGGATACGGTGCCCAGGGGGTAAAAATTAAAAGGGTAAAGGGTGTATATGTTATGACAAGGAAGAGGATTGCGGTACTGACAGCCCAGGCTGATGAGTACACCCAGGGTAGATTCCTCTCGGGGTTTTTTGAGAAGGCATTTCAGCTTGATTATGATGTGTGCGTGTTCTCAATGTATCTGAAGTATCAGGATACAGCTAGCAGAGAAGTGGGGGACGCCAACATATTCAACCTGATAGAATTTGACAAATATGATGCGGTGGTAATATGTACTGACAGGATCAGGACGCCGGGAACAGAGGAGGGACTCCGGTGGCGTGTGGAGCATGAGTTTGATGGCCCGGTACTGATAGTCGGCGACGAGATAGAAGGATATAAATCCATAAATATTGATCACAGAAAGAATATATGCGGGCTTACGGATCATCTCATAGAAGAGCACGGATACCGTGATATAGTGCTGCTTGATGGCTGGGAGAATACTGCCAATTCCGAGCTGAAGAAGCAGGGATTCTTTGACAGCATGAAGAGTCATGGTATCGATGTGGATGAATCGTCGGTCTACTATGGCAATAACTGGTTTGACTCAGGACGCCAGACCGCAATGGAGATAACAGAGAACAGAGACAGACTTCCACAGGCTGTGGTGTGTGCCAGTGATCACATGGCACTGGGGCTGGCGGCTGAGCTGGAACAGAGAGGCGTGAGGGTCCCTGAGGATATAGCGATAACGGGATATGACGCTGCGGAGACGAACGATGACAGAGTCATACCGCTGACATCGGTTGATATACCTGCAAAGGTTGACGGCGAGTACGCCGCAAAATGGATAGACGCAGAGATAAACGGAAGATCTCTGGAGAACTATAGGAGCAGTGCGTCTATACACTGGGGAAAAAGCTGTGGATGTGAGCAGTGTACGGAGAAGCCGGGAAAGAGAGACGTGACGGCATGGGATATGAACGCTCAGCCGGGACGCTATGGTTCATACTATAACCATATGATGGAGGATCTGTTATCCCAGAGAGATTACAGGGAATTCTACAATACCATATTCCAGTATGCCCACACGGATGGCAACATGAGCAGTTTCAGTCTCTGCCTGAATGAATATTGGAAGTTTCCTGAGGTCATGATGGGGTCAAATGCACTGAGAGTCGGATACACGAAGAATATATACAGGGTCATCAGAAGCTGCGGTGATGGAGACGGTGCGATAGATTTCGATGACTGTTTTGACGTGTCCAGACTGATACCTGAGCTGGATGCAGACAGGGACAGACCTGAGGCTTACATATTCACTCCACTCAATTTCGACGACAGATGTTTTGGATATGCGGTTGTGAGCTATGGAAGCGAGTGCAGGGCGTACGATATTTCATATAGCACATGGATCAAGCAGATCATGCAGGGCATGGAGGCGTTCTACAGACAGGCGAGTCTTCAGAAGCTTCTGGACAAGGTCAATGCATCGCAGATCCGTGATGATCTGACCGGAGTGTACAATTATAACGGATTTATGGCGAGGTGCAGGGATATGTGTAACGATGCCGTTGCACATGGCAGGAGCATTGAGCTGCTGGCTATAGATATAAAGAGACTGGGACAGATAAATGCAAGCCTCGGCAGAAAGGTCGGGGACGAGGCCATACAGGCACTTGCCAGAATGATCTCGGCATCCCTTGAGAAATCCGACGTATGTATGAGAATGTGTAACGATGAGTTCATCGTGGCATATCAGGTGATGGGAGATGCGGAGGATCACGCAGACGCCATAGTTAAGAGTGTGGAGAGCCGTACCAGGGAGTTTAACAGGAAAAATGGCGACAATTTTGTCATGGAGATATGCTATGCGGTGGACAGACAGATGGTTGCGAATGCGGAGGCTCTGGACAACTATGTGAACGCACTCATAAGCAACAAGAACAATGCCAAGATGAAGGCGTACATTGAGAGCACGAGAAATGCAGAGCTGTCACAGGAGGATATAGAGAAGGACAAGCTTGCCACGGAGATTCTTGACAGGAATCTGCTCACATATCATTTCCAGCCTATAGTTAATGCTCGCACAGGTCAGATTTATGCCTATGAGGTGCTCATGAGATCGGCAGGAGAGCAGTACATGTCTCCTCTCGACATAATACAGAGTGCTGAGAGACTTGGACGTTTGAGCGATGTGGAGAGAGCCACATTTATCAATGTGTTGAGACTCGTTGAGGACAAGCGAGAGGAACTTGAGGGCAGAAAGATATTCTTTAACAGTATACCGGGCTGCAGGCTGTCGGAGGAGGACACCGCTGTTATAGAGAGCAAACTCAGGGAATTTGGTGGACAGGTGGTCGTGGAATTCACCGAGGAGGCTGAGATGAGCGACCAGCTACTGGATCAGATAAAGGACAAGTACGGCAGGATGAACATAGAGACCGCCATAGATGACTATGGCTCAGGTTATTCAAATGTCAACAATCTTCTCAGATATATGCCGCGTTACGTTAAGATAGACAGGATGCTCATGACAAATATACATGAGGATCCGCAGAAGCAGCATTTTGTTAAGGATATTATAGAATTTGCGCATGACAATGATATCGTCACTCTGGCGGAGGGCGTTGAGCTGGATGTTGAACTCAAGGAGGTCATCAGACTTGGCGCAGATCTCATTCAGGGTTACTACACGGCGAAGCCTTCACCGGAGGCGATTGCCGAGATAGATAAGAGGATCATAAACGAGATAGTCCAGTACAATCAGAACGAGATCACAAAGTATGGCAAGAAGACCTATGTCATAACCGATGAAGACGAGATATCGATGGTTCAGCTTGCATTTAACAAATATACGGCGCTTGATTTCAAGAAGATAGATGACCAGTACAGGTACGTCAACATGACAGGTACACCGGGCTTCAAGTCCAACATGCTGATAACCATAGGAGACGGCTTCAGAGGCGAGCTCAGGGTGGACAGCATAAGCCTTGGAGGAGAGAAGGGCATACCTTGTATAAAGATAGAAGACAACTGCGATGTCAGGATAGTCCTCACCGGGGACAATGAGCTGCGCACAGGCGGTATACAGGTAGCCGAGTCGTCAAAGCTCGAGCTTGCGGGAGACGGAGATCTGAGGATCACCCTTGCGGGTGGCAGATACTTTGGAATAGGAAACGATTTTGCGTCGAGACACGGAGATCTGTATTTCAATCAGGATGGAACGCTGTCCATAACGGCCACCGGAATGAGGGGCATTGGAATAGGATCCGGCCTTGGCGGTAATATATATATTGGACACGGACGATACGAGATAGATCAGAGAGGTCAGGAGGGTGTGATGATAGGCTGTATGGACAGCGACTGCACTCTTCACATAGAGAACTGTGACATGGAGATATACAATGGAATCGCCAGGAGTGTATCCATAGGCTCATATAACGGAAGCGCGGATATAGCTATTGACAATATATCCGGCAAGATATCCGGGGCATCCATCTCGACAGCAGTCATAGGAACCATGAATGGAAAGTCCTGCAGGGTTGCCATGAAGAATATCAATATTACCATGAACATCAGGGCAAATGAATGTTATGGTATAGGCTGCCGTGAGGGCGATACGGACGTCAGCATACAGTACGCTTACGTCAAGGTGGTGGCACAGGGCAAGGATGCCTACGCCATGGGTAACAGCACCCACACCGCCAGACTGGAATTCTCCAACTCGGATATCAACACACAGGTGATCAACAGTGTGGGAACTGATATAGGTGCAGAGGAGAAAAATATCGTGATCGGTAACGGCAGAGTGAGCTTCATGGTGAACGGAATATCAAAGAACAGGGAAGTGCAGATGGCCGATCTGTAGGCGCCTATTCCGAAGCGTACAGTTAATCATTATTAATATTGTGTTGTTGACTGTTGTGAAGTATAATACAGCCGATTGACATGATGGGAGAATATTTATGGTTTTTTCGAGTTTAATATTTTTGTTTGTTTTTCTCACTGCAAACCTGATAGCATATTTTGCGGTGAGCCCTGAGAAACGCAATAATGTATTGCTGATATTTTCACTGGTGTTCTATGCCTGGGGAGGCCCGAGATATCTTCTGCTCCTGGCGGGAGAGACTCTGGTGAGCTGGCTGTTTGCCATTCGCATAGATGAGGCACGTGCCGGATATACCAAGAGATCTGAGAAGTTTTATCTTGTGTGTGACCTTGTGATAATGCTTGGCTGTCTTGCGATATTCAAGTATCTGGGATTTTTCCTCGGCAACATAAAGGCAGTGTTCGGCGTGCCGAAGACCGTGCCTGGAATAGCTCTCCCAATAGGAATCTCTTTCTATACATTCCAGCTCATATCATATGTGGTGGATGTGTACAGGAACGAAGTCAGACCACAGAGAGAATACTGGAAGCTCCTTCTGTATTCAAGTCTGTTCCATCAGTGTATAGCGGGACCTATCGTCAGATATGAGACCGTTGCTGATCAGATAGACAACAGGAAGATAACAGCGAACGACATATACATGGGACTGAGAAGATTTTCAGTCGGACTGGCAAAGAAGGCGATACTGGCCAATTCCTGTGCCAGCATAGCCGACACCCTGCTCCCGGCGGGAGTGGCGAGCCTCAAGGCTCAGACGACACTTGGAATGTGGATCGGAATGATAGCGTATATGCTTCAGATATACCTTGATTTCTCAGCATACTCAGACATGGCCATCGGAATGGGAAGGATGGTAGGTTTCCACTATGATGAGAACTTTAACTACCCATATATGGCTACATCGGTAAATAATTTCTGGAGGAGATGGCACATATCACTCAGCTCATTCTTCAGGGATTACGTATATATACCGCTTGGCGGCAACAGATGCAGCACAGCGAAGTACATCCGCAACATGGCTATCGTGTGGTTTCTCACGGGAATGTGGCACGGAGCAAGCTGGAATTATATATTCTGGGGAATTTATTATCTGGGCTTCCTCCTTCTGGAGAAGTTTTATCTGGGCGGAAGACTCGGCCCTGTGGCATCCCGAATATATACGCTGCTCGTTATCCTGTTCGGATGGACCATATTCAGATTTGAGAGCCTTCGTGAGCTTGGAACAGTGCTTGCGGGAATGTTTGGAATAGGAACATCGGGATTTGCAAATATGGCACTTGGAACAATATTTGTGAAGAACATATTCTTCCTGATATTTGCATGTATTGCGTGTACGGATCTGGGCAAGAGACTCAGAAAATGGGCTATAGAAGTTGGAAAGGTCAACCCACTTGTATTCAACGTGTTCAATGTAACTGAGATGATAACACCGGTACTTATGCTCGTGATCTCAGTGCTGGCGCTTGTGGGTGCAAGCTATAATCCTTTCCTGTATTTCCAGTTTTAATGGGTGATTTTTATGAAGAGAAGATATACCAGAAGTCAGAGACAACAATTAAAGAAATTCAGAACTCTGGGTGTTCTTATATTTGCCGCAGTCATGGCGATAGGAGCATTTATTGGTCTGCTGTTTTTTGTCAGACCTAAGAAATCCACGGTGGAGAAGAGGATGCTTGCAAAGTTTCCGTCATTCACCATAACGTCATTCCTCGACGGATCATACTTCGAGGACGTGTCACTGTGGTATTCTGACACATACCCTATGAGGGATAAGCTTGTGTCGGCTGACCAGAGCCTTAAGAAGCTGTACGGAATACAGCTCGGAACGCAGGTGGTTGGAGGAAATGCCAAGGGCGATGAGATACCTGAGGTGGACAAGAGTGCGGTGACCGCCACTCCTGATGATGCAGGTAAGGCGACAACTGAGAGTACCACGGAGGTTACGACAGAGGATCCTGAGATAGGACTTCCTGCGAGTCTGACATCGAAGAACAAGCAGGATGCGACAACTGAGAGCGGTTCGGTCCAGACGGTCGATCCACCAGATTCAAAGGCTATGGACAATGCGTTCCAGAAGCAGCTTCAGGACAACCTGTATGTGAAGGATGGTTCTGCGTACAGCCTGTACTATTTCGTTCAGGACTCCGCAACAGAATATATAGATGCTATCAACAATGCAGCGGCACAGCTCTCGGGCCAGACAAATGTGTACGATATTCTTGTGCCGAACAATTCAGGTGTCCTGCTATCGGATGACGAGCTGGATAAGCTTGGCGGTTCCGATCAGAAACAGGCGATAGAGTATTACTATGGCATGATGAATGGCGTGAAGACGGTCGATATATTTGACACGTTAAAGGCGCATAAGGATGAATATATATTCTTCAGGACAGATCACCACTGGACCGCGGATGGCGCGTACTATGCGTATGAGGATTTCTGCAAGACGAAGGGCATAACGGCCATTCCACGTGACAAGAGGAAGACGGATACCTTCAAGGGATTCCTCGGAAGCTTCTACAGCACCCTGCAGAACTCTGACATGAAGAATAATCCTGATACGATATACGCCTACGAACCGATAGGAACAAATGACATGACCTACTGGAACGAGGATGGCTCGGAGCAGAAGTGGAATGTCATAATGGATGTGAATGGATGGGATAAGGGAACCATGTATTCTACATTTGTGGGCGGTGACACGCCGATGGCAGTGATAGAGAACCCGAAGGTGACAGACGGTTCATCGTGTGTAGTAATGAAGGAGTCCTACGGAAATGCATTTATTCCATTTCTTGTGGATCACTACTCCAAAATATATATCATAGATTACAGATATTCACAGGTAAACATCCTTGACTTTGTGAAGAGCAAAAAGGTCAATGATTTTATCTGTATAAATAACATATCTCTCATAGGAGATAAAGATGTGGCGGCTACTATAAGCAGTCTGCTGCACTAGGGCATAATCGGAGGATTTGCAGACAGATGCCCGGAGATGGTCAACAGATATATGGAGACTGCTTCTGAAGGTATCAGAGGATTATTCATGTTCTGCACCATAGATAATGACAAGGATGTGGACGTGTTCCAGGCGCTTGCAACTGTCGACAGACTTCTCTATCAGGAGAAGCGTGCAAAGAAGCTTCGCCGGATGGCTGAGTAAGACAGATATAAAAGACAAAATATATAAAGGCTTGAAAGAAGGAGAATGTATCATGGAGAGGTTAGGTTTCATAGGCATGGGTAATATGGCACAGGCACTCTGTGCAGGATTTGTGAATTCAGGGAAGATAGCGGCTGAGAGTGTATATGCATATGCACCACACTATGACAAGCTGGTGAAGAACTCAGAGAAGTATGGATTTACCCCGTGTAAGACACTTGCAGAGCTGGTGGATGCCGTGGATACGGTCATCATGGCATGCAAGCCTTATCAGATCAATGACGTTCTCGTTGAGATAGGAGAGAGACTTCACGGCAAGGCTCTTGTGTCGGTGGCAGCTGGCTGGGATTTTAAGAAGTACAGTGAGTATTTTGACAGTTCGGTGAGAGTGCAGTTTGTGATGCCGAATACTCCGGCAATGGTATATGAGGGAGTTATGCTCTTTGAAGCACAGAATTCCCTTGAGGAGGAAGAAAGGACACAGATCAAAGAGCTGTTCGCGGCTGTGGGAATTGTGGAGGAGCTTCCATCGAATCTCATGGGAATAGGAGGCGCAGTAACCGGCTGTGGTCCTGCATTTGTGGATCTGTTCATAGAGGGATATGCGGATGCAGCGGTTAAGTATGGTGTGCCTAGACAGACTGCGTACAGACTCATATCACAGATGATACTTGGTTCAGCAAAACTTCAGCTAGAGACAGGGGAGCATCCCGGCGTGTTGAAGGACAATGTATGTTCCCCTGCGGGAACAACCATCTGCGGTGTTGCATCCCTCGAGGAGTCAGGCCTCAGGAGTGCATGCATTAAGTCTATAGATGCGATCATGAATAAGTAATAACGGCAAAGCCCCTGTATGATTGAAATATCATACAGGGACTTTTTTATTTCTTGACTTTTTTATTTCTTGAATTTTGAGAGGATGCTTATAAGCTGTCTTATGTTCAGCGGCTTTGACAGGTGTTCGTTCATGCCCGCCAGACGGCATCTTTCGAGATCTTTAGCAAATGTGTTGGCGGTGATGGCGATGATAGGAATGTTCTGTGCATCCGGATGCTCGAGCTTTCTTATGGCGTAGGACGCCGAGATTCCATCCATCACAGGCATCTGAAGATCCATAAGGATGCCGTCGTAGGTTCCGGTAGCAGATGTGGAGAACATGGCAACGCACACGGAGCCGTCCTCAGCGCGCTCACAGGAAATACCATTCATACCCAGAAGTTCAGACACGACCTCATAGTTGAGTTCGTTATCCTCTGCCACCAGAAGGTGCATTCCTACACACAGGGATTCTGCGTCGCTGCTATCACCGGATTGTCCAGACCACAGATCATCCTTTATGATATAAGGGACGTCGATGCTTACCTCGATGATAGTTCCACCACCCGGATTGCTCTGTACTGTGATGGTACCCTGCATTAGATCCACAAGCTCCTTCACTATGGCGAGCCCCAGACCGCTTCCGCGCACTTTGCTGATCCTGGTGTCTGTCTCGCGGGAGAATTTGTTGAACATGCTCGCCTGATATTCAGGCTTTATTCCAATTCCCGTGTCGCTTATTCTGGCGACGAGACGTATCTTATCGGAGCCCGGTATATTCTCCTCATATAATTCAAACCCAACGTCGCCATGACCAGGTGTGAACTTGATGGAGTTAGACAGCAGATTAGAGTAGATCTGTTTCAGCTTGAGTCCATCGGCCAGGATGCAGTCGTGATATATATCGTGACAGTTGAAGGTTATATTGAGTCCGTCGTTCATGAGAGCCTGATCGAAAACCATGTTCAGAGTATGACACAGCTCGGATACAGATGTTTCACAAGGCTTAAGCTGCTGTCTGCCGTTTTCCAGATTCGTTATGTCAAGGATGTTGCTGACGAGCTGTTCTATATAAGCCCCGGACGTCCTGAGCTTGCCCAGACAGTCGTCTATCTTGCTTGGATCGCCTAGTGATCGCTTTGCTATGTCGGCAAATCCCATTACGGCATTCAGAGGTGTTCTTATGTCGTGAGCCATCTTGGACAGAAACTCGGACTTTGCCTCGTTTGCCTTGTTGGCCTCCTCTGCCAGGAGCATCCAGCTCTGTTCACGTCTCTTTTGTTCGCTGATAAGCCTTGTTGCATACAGTATGTTGGTCACGTTGCCAAGAGCATCTCGCTTCTTCACAATAAATCTTGCCGAGTGCCAGTTGCCGTCGTTGGCGAGATAATCCATGGCTATGGTCTCGTCTGTGTGGAGACGTTCTGCGATGGTCGACAGATCAAAGAAATCAAGTATCTTGTCCTGATATTCGGGAACGACGAAGCGGTGACACAGCTCCTTCATCTTGGAGGAAGCTCTTCCCATGCGGCCTGTAAGTCTGTGTACCTTGTTATCGCTGGACACCTCCTCGTACATGTCCTGTGTAAGATCTATCCTGTATATTGAGAAGTAGATCTTGCTTATGGCGGATATGATCTCATTGTTCAGGTTAGCCTCGTCAAGTGCCTCCTGGAGCTGCCTCTTCGAATTTTGTTCAAAGCTCACAAGCTCGTCTATCTGCTTGAAGCCAATCAGCACCCTTGAAGATGAAGCCGCTGAAAAAGGGAATATCTCAGCCTCAAAGTTTTCCTGGCCTGCTGCGTTCGGAGTCACCCGGTATCTGTAAGAAAGCTTAGGGTGATCGGCAAGATAATTCTGTATATGCTCTGCGCTGAGGATTTCTGTGAAGTCCGGGGCAGATTCTTTGATGACATATTTTTCGTAATACTGTCCAATCAGCTCTGAGTAGCAGAATGTTTTCCCAGCTTTGATGTCGTGTATGTGGGCAGCATTTGCCGCTGGGTCAAGCTTTAAAGGCTCGAGAGAATCATTCTGAAGATCCACGCAGTAGACGGATATGTAGTCCGTGCACAGAACAGACATGAACGTCCTTTCACGGTTCAGATCCGACAGGCTCTTTTCGAGAGAATTATTGCGCTGCTCAAGAAGCTCGGTCATTCTGAGAGTCTCCCTTACATTTCCGAGATGACCGCCCACAACCCCAAGCAGACTTATAAAGGATTCCGAACTCTCTATGTGGGGATTGTCCACACCGATAAAGCCTTTGAGCTGGTCCTTATAGAAGATAGGAAATGCTATTTCAGAGTGGATATCCTGCATGACCAGAAGCTGATACTCGGAAGGCATGAGATCCTTCACATCCTCCACGTTATCTATGATCATACTGTCGCCGCGCTCAAATGCTTCCAGCCAGTAAGGCATGTCGGCGGAATCCACGGACTGAAGATTGTCAATCCATGGCTGCACATTGTCACCGCACCACTCATATGAGTTGCGGAATACGTTGTCAGTCTCATCCCAGTCAAAAATATAAACTCGTTCTGACGAAGTGCAACTTCCGATGATACGGAGCAGAGTCTGTATGGATGCTCGGAGTTCAAAACGGTTCTGGGCTCTGTCAATGGCAACCATCTGCTGTAGTATAACAAAATTATCCATAAAATACCCCCCCTTTAGGTGTGTAGATTTTTGATATATTAATACATAAAGCTCTGTTTTTAAGACAATTTTACCTATTTTGAGAGAAAAAATCCATATTAATGTCAATTAATTCCATAGACAATATTTGTTAAAGACAATAGAATTAATGCGGGTATTTACAAAGATTTTGCGTAATTATACAAAAGATCCAATATGTGAAAAATACAAAAGCAGTTGCAAGTGATAATACTACATTGAGGAGTGGATCAAATGAGAGAAAAAGTTTTGATTGTTGATGACATCGAACTGAACAGAGAGATTCTGGCGGTTGCGCTTGGCGATGAGTACGAGGTACTGCAGGCATCAGATGGTGTACAGACGATAGAGATCCTGAAAACGGATAGCGAGGGGATAACTGTTATGCTGCTGGATCTCATCATGCCGAATGTGGATGGATACGCTGTACTGGATTATATGAGAGAGCATGGTCTGCTGGAGAGGATACCGGTTATCGTCATAAGTGCTGAATCCGCAAGGGATGTTGAGGTGAAATGTCTTGAGATGGGTGTTACGGATTTCATAAGAAAGCCATTTGACAGTGTTACGGTCAGGAGAAGAGTCAAGAACACAGCCGAGTTGTTCATGTACAAGAATCATCTGGAGGATAAAGTCAGACTGCAGACAAGAGAGCTGGAGGAGAAGAACAAACTGTTTCAGGCTCAGGCAGAGCAGATACGTGAGACCAATGAGAAGATAGTGGATGTTTTAGGCACGGTTGTTGAATACAGAAATCTTGAGAGCGGTGAGCATATCAAGAGGGTAAAGGAATTTACCAATATACTTGCAGAGAAGGCTGCGGAGAAATATCCGGAGTACGGCCTTACACCGGAGAAGATAGCTGTAATAGTTGCAGCCAGTCCACTTCATGACATAGGCAAGATAGCCATCAAGGACAGTGTGCTCCTGAAGCCGGGCAGGCTTACAGATGAAGAGTTTGAATATATGAAGACCCACACGACAAAGGGCTGTGAGATACTTACACAGATTGCAGGCACGTGGAGTGAGGAATACGAGAAGATCAGCTATGAGATATGCCGCCACCATCATGAGAGATATGATGGAAAGGGCTATCCTGACGGACTGGCCGGTGAGGATATACCGATATCGGCACAGCTTGTGTCCATAGCGGATGTGTATGACGCTCTTGTGAGTGATCGCGTGTACAAGAAAGCGATAGAGAAGGGCAAGGCATATCAGATGATACTTGATGGAGAGTGTGGAACATTTTCACCGAGACTTATAGAGTGCTTCAAGGAGTCCAGACAGGAATTTGAAGAGCTTGTGTGCAGATATGAGATGAAGAAGGAGAACCAGATATGAACATCAGAGAGTGTTATGATACAATAGGAGCAGATTTTGAGGATGTACTTAGCAGACTTGGCAGTGAGAGTCTTATACAGAGATTCGCACTTAAGTTTATAGATGATGGAAGCTACAATGAACTGACAGAGGCTCTTGCGGAGAAGAATGCCGAGAAGGCATTCAGGGCAGCACATACACTGAAGGGGATATGCCTGAACCTTGGACTTAAGAATCTGTATACAGTGAGCTCGGATCTGACAGAGAAGCTCAGGGGGAGAGAGCTTGATGGATATGAGGCTTTGTATGAGAGGGTCAGTGAGCAGTATAAGATAACTGTAAATGCTCTTAAGAGTGTTGAATAGATCATTGTAGTGTGAGAAAATAGAAGAGATTTATGAGATGAAGAAGAGGACTATTGCCAGAATGATGGCGGCTGTTATGGCCGTGAGTATGCTTGCTGGTTGTGGTGATTCAGACGGCGATACAGCGAAGAAGGTGAATCTTGATCCAGATCATCCGGTATCACTGAAGATATGGCATTACTACAATGGAACCCCAGCAGGCAATATTTGACGATCTGGTTGATGAGTTCAATGCTACCAAGGGCAAGGATGAAGGGATATCTGTCCAAGCTGGTGAACATAGGAAAGTTTGAGGAAATGCTCTACGAGGTATGGAGCAGTCATAACAGAGAATTCAGCGTATTGCGCTAAGGGGGGTAAATATGACACAGCACTTGCAGACGATGATGTGTGAATACACCATACTGATAATCATGCTCTATATAGGTGTGAGATGTCTTAATCAAAGAAATAATAAGATCATAAGATCGTTTTCTCATTTTGTATTCGGAGTAATTGCTTTCCAGATAATAAATATACCTGTAAGAATGGTTGACGCAGGACTGGTGCGTATGCCGGCCGCGGTGGTTTTTGTGTTGAATTGCGGATTCATGATCGCAGAGACATTTGTGACATATGAATGGTTTTATTTTTTCGAGAGCATACAGAATTCATTATTTGTGGAAAAAAAGATAATACGGGCATTGCGCAGTATTCCGCTTGTTCTGATGATTGTGCTGTGTGTGGTCTCGTGGTGGACAGGCTGGCTTTTCTACGTGGATGATACGGGCATGTATCGCAGAGGAGCATTGTTCGCACTTCAGGTGGTACTTCCATATACCTATGTATTTGTGACACTCGTCAGTGCGATAGTATATTCCATTACCAGAAGAGAGAAAAGATCTGCCGTCATCATAACTATAGCACTCATACCTGCGCTTATATGTTCAGTGTTGCAGATTGTTGCGGGTGGTTCTTATGTTCTGGCTGGACTGACGCTTTCGGCGATGTTCGTGTATATAGAGCTCTGCATGGAGGATATTAGAAAGGTTGAGAAGCTTGAGGTTATCGAGAAGGCCAACCACGAGCTGGAGAATGCCCTGGATATGGCGAATAAGGCTAACAACGCTAAGACGGTGTTCCTCAACTCCATGTCTCATGATATAAGAACCCCTATGAACGCGATAATAGGCTTCACAGACCTTCTGAATGACAACCTGTCCGACCAGGACAAGGCGCGCGATTATATAGCCAAGATCAGATCATCAAGTGATTATCTGCTGTCCCTTATCAACAATGTATTGGAGATGGCAAGGATAGAGAGCGGCAAGACAGAACTGGACGAGAGCAGTATATCACTTAAAAGTCTTGATTCGGTGTACTGGCTGTTTGAAAGTCAGATGAAGGAGAAGAACATAGACTTTACATGGAATGTGAATGTGAAGCATAACAATATTCTATGTGATGTAGTGAAGATAAAAGAGATACTCATGAACATCATCAACAACGCATATAAGTATTCTCTTCCAGGAGACAGCGTTGCGGTGAAGATCGATGAGCTTCCATGCGACAGGGATGGTTATGTGAGGATACGCACAGTGGTCAGTGACACGGGAATTGGAATGTCGGAGGATTTCCTGGAGCATATATTTGAGGATTTCAGCAGGGAACAGACATCCACGGAGAGCGGACAGTTTGGAACAGGACTTGGCATGGCTATAGTTAAGAAGATAGTCGACCTTATGGGGGGAGATATAGATGTGCAGAGTGAACCGGGAAAGGGTACGACATTTACTGTTACACTTGAGCATCGTATATCCCAGAATGTTGAGGATGCTGGTTCGGTAGAGAAGCGCAACGAGGATTATTCATTTGAGGGCAGAAGGATAATCCTGGCGGAGGATAACGATCTGAACGCTGAGATAACAATGACGATACTTGCCGGTGCGGGCATGGAGGTCGACAGAGCCGCAGACGGAATCCAGTGTATAGACATGCTGGAGAAAGCGGAGCCGGGATACTACGATCTCATCCTCATGGATATACAGATGCCGAACATGGATGGTTACAAGGCAACCATGATCATACGAAAGCTGGACGACAGACGCCTGGCGGATATACCTATAATCGCTATGACTGCAAATGCGTTCAACGAAGACCGTAAGAAAGCCTTTGAGGTGGGCATGAACGGATACATAGCCAAGCCGATAAGCGCAGAGGATCTAAAGATGACGCTGGCTGGGATCGTGGAAGAATAATTTTGATGATTTTCCACATAATAACTCCAAAGCAATTATTTAACATGCAATGGAGGGTTAATACTGTTTATGAAGGCGACAGGAATAGTGAGAAGGATAGACGATCTCGGAAGGATAGTCGTTCCGAAGGAGATAAGAAAGGTCCTCAGGATAAGAGAGGGGGACCCGTTGGAGATATTTACCGGCAAGGAGGGCGAGATAGTTCTCAAGAAGTATTCGCCCATGGCTGATCTGACTGCATTTGCACAGCAGTATGTGGAGGCAATATCCCAGAGCCTTGGACTGCCGGTTGCCATCACGGACCGGGATTCAGTCATAGCGGTGGCGGGAATGCCGAAGAAGGAGCTGATGGGCAAGGAGCTTCACAGTGAGCTTGAGAGCGTGATAAACGACAGGAAAGCGATAGTTGCCCGCAAAGGCGATGCGAAGTTCATACACATAACCACAGACGACCTGGATTACGATGGACAGGTGGTGCAGACCATTATATCAGAGGGCGATGCAGTGGGCTCTGTCATCGTGATAGTGCGTGACAGCGGACACAGAATAGGTGAGATAGAGCAAAAAGCAGCGGTGATCGCGGCGGCATTTCTGGGCAAACAGATGGAAGGGTAGCCGGTAATGCAAGAATTTGGCAAAAAGTGAGTAAAATCAAGGGGTTTCGGCCTCGAAATCCCTTATTTTCCTTGACAAATATAACCATTTTAGGTATAACTATACATGTTGAGCTCAGAGTTTTCTGCTTTTGCGGGTAGCAGGCGGATGACAGAGAGCATTTATTTTTTAAAGGAGGAATTATCTAATGAATAAGACAGAATTAGTTGCAGCAATCGCTGAGAAGACAGAATTATCAAAGAAGGACGCTGAGGCAGCATTAAAGGCTTTCACAGACGTTGTAGCAGATGAGTTAAAGAAAGGTGAGAAGATTCAGTTAGTTGGATTTGGTACATTCGAGGTATCAGAGAGACCAGCTAGAGAGGGTAGAAACCCAAGAACTGGCGAGACAATGACAATCGCTGCTTCAAAGGCACCTAAGTTCAAGGCTGGAAAGGCATTAAAGGATTCAATCAACTAATCTTTAAGGGTTTGATATGAGACTTGATAAATACCTTAAGGTATCCAGAATCATCAAGAGAAGAACCGTGGCGAACGAGGCATGCGATGCCGGAAGAGTCATGGTCAACGACAAAGTGGCTAAGGCCGGAACCGATGTCAAGGTTGGAGATGTTATCGAGATAGAATTTGGCAACAAGACGGTGAAGGTCAGAGTTACAATGATTGCAGATTCCACTAAAAAGGAAGATGCCAAGGATATGTTTGAGTATGTGTAAAAATATGCCGGAATATACATAGTGTATTCCGGCATATTTTTTTTGTGGGCTCATATAGTTTATTAAATAGCTTGAGAAGGTTTCTGAACATGGGGGAAGTTAATAAGGCAAAAACCCACAAGGTGGTCATGGACAACAGGAACAGTCTGTCCATGACAGGGATCAGCAAGGTCACATCCATAGATCCTGATCTGGTTCTGCTGGTGACCGAGCAGGGGAAACTCAAGATAATAGGCAAGAATATGCAGGCGACAAATCTGGACCTTGACAAGGGAATACTGGATCTCACAGGAAATATCAACTCCATGATATATTCGGGTGACAAGGAAGGTGCTTTTTCTATAAAGGGGTTGTTCAAGTGATGAGCGATATGGCGGCAGGGCAGCTCTGGGGATATGGGATAAGTGTTGCAGCCGGAGCGTGCTCAGGTGTACTGGGATCGCTGTTCTGGTTCATCTCAAAGCTCTTTAGGAACAGCCGCGCGGTGGCGTGGATATGCGATATTACACTTTGGTTGATATTAAGTGTAGTAGTTATGGCGGTCAGTTACATATGCTGTGACGGAGATCTGAGACTATATATTTTTTTAGGATTTTTTTCAAGTTTTTTACTTGTATTTTTTACTATAAATTGGGCTGCTTCGAAAATTGCAAACCATATATTGTGTAAGAAAAAACAAGATTCAAAAAATGTGAAAATGTGACGGCGAAAAGTGCGTTGACATAATTAGTCTTAAATAGTAAAATTATGTCAATATGTTCGTTTGGCTACGAACTTTTTGTATATTATTACAAGAAAAGACAAGTAATAAAGTAATGAATGGGGAGTTTCTAATGAGTAAGACGGTCGGCAGATCAAAGTCAAAAAAGAATAACAAGATCACAACGAAGCTTGGAATGGTTCTGGTTGTGAGCTGTCTGATATTGCTGGCAGTGGTTGTACTGTACAAAGCACAGAGCCTGAAAGCACAGAAGGAGAGCCTGCAGGTTCAGGCGGCGGAGCTTCAGGAACAGCTTGACAGTGCGAAGGAAGATTATAAGAAGCTTGAAGAGCGTGAGAAATATATGCAGACAGATGAGTATGTTGAGGATGTGGCCAGATCACAGCTCGGTCTCATATATCCTGACGAGATCGTGGTAAAGCCTGAGGAATAAAGTCAGAACATAGCGGATGCTGATTTCAGCATTCGCTATTTTTTTGCGCATTTGACGGATATACTTCTTGTCACTATGAACAGGAAGGCGGGAAAATGTTGATGAGAGAAAAGGTGAATGGGTTCGTCGGAGTGATGGCGGTGGCTATTCTGTGTATGGTCAGCGGCTTATGCATGGTCTGGGGGATAGCCCCGGTGGTTCTGGCTGTGTATGTGGCGGCCTGTGCGGTGTGTGGGAGATACATGATAACCTGCATCGGGTGTGCGGCGGGAGTCGCAGCCGGATCTATGGGCATAGCAGGGCTGTTGCACGCATATGAGTATATGATACCGGGGCCTGTGTATTCCGGTGTGATGGTGACGGAGAAATATCTGGTGCTGCTGGGACTTGCGATGTGTCTTATGAAGATCGTGTACTCCAGAAATTCCAGATCGTATGTAAGGGTGATCGTCGTCATGTCGGCTGCCGTGCTTATGGGAAACATAGTGGTATATGCGGATAACATGCTTATGGCTGCAGCTTATGGAGTGGTGGAGGCTGTGATATTCATGTGTGCCAGTGTGATACTGAAACCGGGGATTGGACTTCTATATACATATATCTGCGGGGATGCCTCGGATGTGGAGAGGGATGAGAGCTGGAATATAAGTCAGGGCATAGTGAGCCTCATGGCGCTGGCGGCGGTCGTTCTGTGGGTTGTTCCGGGTGAGGATATCTACGGTGTGAATCCGGCATTTATGCTAGCTCTGGTTCTGATATTGTACGCGGTGTATAGAACTGGAGCGGTGTACGGATGCGGAATGGCGGCGGTGGCGGGAAGCATTGTGTCGGTCAAGCTGAATGACAGCAGGTGGCTCATGTGGATGCTCCTTGTGACGCTGGTCATGCTCATAGGCCGGGCACTCACCGGGAGAAGAAAGGTGTCTGCAAGTCTGTTCTATGTTCTGGGGTGCGTTCTTGCCTCCGTGGCGGATGGAACAGTGCTGTGGAACGGCTCTGGGCGGGAGATTGCATTTTACTATATAAATATCGCCGTTCCGGTCGTATTGTTTGCGTGTATACCTGGTGCTCTGCTGGGCGCCATAGACGAGGAGACAGATCCGGCGTGTCTTCAGGCAGCCGCTGCGGAGATTAACAGACTCACGGCCTGCAAGATAGAAGATATGGCAAATGTGTTCAGACGGCTCGATTATACATTTGCCGGGAGCGATGAGCCGGCGATAAGCCTGGGACAGATCGGCGAGCTCGTGGATGGCTTCAGGAGACAGATAGATCTGATAGGTGAGGCGAGGGAGATATCCGATGAAAAGTTGCTGGGGCAGATAAGATCGCTGGGGATGGACGAGGTCAGGGTCACGGCATCCATGGACAGTGGCAACAGGAGCCGATACTATGTGGCGGGAAGAACGTCAGGTCAGGGCATGGTGCTGTCAAGACAGGTGGCTGATGTACTGAGTGGGTATTTCAGGAAGAATATAAGGGCGGGCATGGATTCGCCGAGCCTTTTCTTCGATGAGTACAGATCTGCCGTGTACGAGGAGGCGGCGCGTTACAAGGGGCGTTACCATGTCAGAAGGATAAAGAAATATGGCTCTCCGGTGTCGGGGGATAATTTCTCGGTGAAGGAGTATGAGGATGGCAGGCTGGTGATGATGCTGTCTGACGGCATGGGAAGCGGAAGCCTGGCCTCCTGCGAGAGCTGCATGATGCTGGACACCATGGAGGAGCTGCTGGAGGCGGGATTTGCCCCGGAGTACAGCATTGCATTTGCCAATCGATGTATGTCCAGGAGAAATAAGGGCAGAATATTCACGACATTTGATATGGTGGTCATAGACATGTACGACGGCACCATGAGGAGCTTCAAGCAGGGGGCGTCGGTGACCTATGTGATACGCCCGGGCGATGATGGAAATGAGGTCCGCCAGATAACGAGCACTACTCTTCCCGTGGGCGTGCTGGACGATGCCGAGTGCGACATGGCGGATGTGAAACTTGCGGCGGGGGATGCCGTGGTCATGGTGAGCGATGGGCTCTCGGATATGGATGTGTCCGATCACATGCAGGATGTGCTCAAGGGAATAAGAGTGGGTGACAGCAGACGGATGGTCGATGATATACTGGGCGCCATGATAGGACAGGGGGATGTGTCGCTTCGGGATGACGTGACGGTCATGGCGGCGGTGATATCAGGATCTGAGAAAAGTAGCGCAGCCTGAGTAACTCTATGCTATAATATGAAATTATGATATTTACAGAAGGATAAATGTATGGATGTATTTGAAAAAGATGTTCTTGAGTATATAAGAAAATACCACATGTTTGATGGTATAAGTCACTGCGTGTGCGGTGTGTCCGGCGGCGCGGATTCGGTGAGCCTGCTCACGGTGCTGGCAAGGCACAGGGCGGAGCTGGGAATAGATATACACGTTGTACACATAAATCACATGATACGCGGTGAGGCTGCGGATGGTGACCAGAGCTACGTTGAGACTTTGTGTGGTGAATATGGTGTCACATGCGACTCTTACAGGATCGATGTCAGGAAGCTTGCGGAGCAGGCCGGACAGACCGTGGAGGAGGCCGGACGCCATGCAAGATATGATGCATTTGACAGAATGCGTGCCAGATATGTGGATGAGGGCTGTGTGATCGCAGTCGCCCACAACCGCAACGATGTGGCTGAGACGGTTCTGTTCAACATGGCGAGGGGAACCGGAATGGGCGGCATAAAGGGTATAGCCCCGGTGAGGGATCACATAGTGAGACCGCTTCTTGGGAGCGACAGGAGCCACATAGAGGAATATCTTGACCGGCAGGGGATCAGATACTGTACGGATGCCACCAACAATGAGGATGATTACACCAGGAACAAGATAAGACACAGGATACTTCCTCTTATGAATGAGATAAATGGACAGGCCACGGAGCACATTTGCCAGATGGCCATGATGGCGGCTGATTACGAGCGGCTTGCTGCCGGACTGGTTGATGATTTCCTGACGGGACAGGGAATTGATGTCAGAAGTGAAGGCTGTGGCTGGACCGGAGACAGCACTGACCGGAGATATGAGCTGGACATGGCGGCTCTCAAGGAGCAGGACAGGCTCGTGCAGGAGCTTGTCATAAGAAAGCTCATCGGAATGGTGTGCGGAGGCCTGAAGGATATCGGCATGAGCCATGTGTCGGAGGTTACGAAGCTGTACTCGGCTGACACCGGGGCGGGGATCAATCTTCCTGCCGGTGCGAGGGTGTGGCTGGAGTACGGCAGACTGGTATTTGCCGGCGGTGAGAACCGCGCCGGTGACCAGAGCTGTCAGGACGGCGGGCTGCCGGGCTGCGTGGACATAGACATCACCTGTGATGGTGAGTATGAGCTGTGTGAGGGAAGGCTTACGGTCAGGATCTACGACAGACCTGAAGCCCTTGATCTTGCAAAAAAAGAGTGTACGAAGTTTCTTGATTATGGTAAAATAAAACAGTGTCTGCAGTTGCGGACATTTGAAAACGGGGATTATATAGTCGTTAATTCTGCGGGCTCGAGAAAGAAGCTCAACCGTCTGTATACTGACTGTAAGATACCGGTGGACAAGCGGCGTCATATTCCACTTGTGACATCTGGGCAGGAGGTCGTGTGGGCCGTGGGACTTAGGATTGGCGAGAATTATAAAGTGACAGAAGATACACAAAAGATAATTGAGTTGAATTTTAACAGGAGGAAACAGAGTTGAAAGAACAGATTGGTGTTATGCTCAGCAGCAGTGAGGTGGAAAACAGAATAAGCGAGATGGCAGCAGCCATAGATAAGGCATATGAGGGAAAGACGATACATTTGATCGGAATCCTTAAGGGAAGCGTGTTCTTCATGTGTGAGCTTGCGAAGAGAATGAAGAGTCCGGTCACCATGGACTTCATGTCTGTGAGCAGCTATGGCGATGGAACAAAGTCATCAGGTATTGTCAAGCTGAACAAGGACCTTGATGAGTCTATAGAGGGAAAGGATGTAATCATCGTGGAGGACATTCTTGATTCGGGAAGAACCCTTTCATACCTTGTGAAGCTTCTCGGCGAGAGAAAGCCTGCAAGCCTTGAGGTTGTGACCCTGCTTGACAAGCCGGACAGAAGAGTTATCCCGGTTGAGCTGTATATGACAGGTTTTGAGATCCCTGACAGATTTGTTGTGGGATACGGCCTTGACTGTGCCCAGAAGTACAGAAACCTTCCATATATAGGTGTCATAGAGCAGTAATATATTGATTAAGGAGCATATACATGGAAAATATGGATAAGAGAAAATTCAGGAATGGAATGATAATCTATCTGTTGATCCTGATAGTTGCTTTCATCCTCATAAACAGATGGATGCAGAGCGACAAGATTGAAGTGACCACCACTTACAGTTACACAGATCTGACAGAGGATTTGGATGATGGCAAGATATTGGCATTGTCGATACAGCCAAATGCAGAGATTCCTACGGCGGTAGTTCAGGTGCAGTTCACCAACGGAAAGACTCTTGCATTTTATTCCACAGATGTCAATGATGTCGTGAAGATTTATAACGACTATCAGGCAAGTGTGGACAAGTATAATGCGACCGTAAGCTCGGATGACGATAAGAAGGTCGTTGCCAGATGCAGCCTGAACGATGTGGAGAAGACGAGCATATGGAGTGTGATAATTCCGTATGCCCTTGTCATGATCGTCATGTTCTTTGTCATGCTGCTGTTCGTGAGATCATCACAGGGCGGTGGAGGCCAGATGATGAACTTTGGCAAGAGCAGGGCGAAAATGACAGAGCCTGATGAGAAAGAGAAGGAAGATAAGAAAAATAATAAGAAGAAAATAACATTTGACGATGTTGCCGGTCTCAGTGAGGAGAAAGAGGATCTCGAAGAGATAGTGTGCTTCCTCAAGAACCCGGGTAGATTCATCAAGGTCGGTGCACGTATACCGAAGGGAGTTCTTCTTGTCGGCCCTCCTGGAACAGGTAAGACACTCATGGCAAAGGCCATAGCAGGAGAGGCGGGGGTTCCGTTCTTCAGTATTTCAGGATCAGACTTCGTGGAGATGTTCGTCGGTGTCGGTGCAGCGAGAGTGAGAGATCTTTTTGCACAGGCAAAGAAGAACGCACCATGTATCGTATTTATAGATGAGATCGATGCCGTTGCCAGACAGAGAGGTACAGGACTTGGCGGTGGACATGACGAGCGTGAGCAGACTCTGAACCAGCTCCTTGTAGAGATGGATGGATTCGGAGCGAATGAGGGAATCATAGTTCTTGCAGCTACCAACCGTGTGGACATACTGGATAAAGCTATCCTCCGTCCGGGACGTTTTGACAGAAAGATATCTGTCAATCCTCCTGATATCAAGGGCAGAGAGGAAATCCTCAAGCTTCATGTTGCGAACAAGCCTCTGGCAGAAGATGTTGATCTCAACGAGATCTCCAGAACAACAGCCGGATTTTCGGGAGCTGATCTTGAGAACCTGATGAATGAGGCTGCGATCTCTGCTGCGAAGGCCGGCAGGGAATATATCAATAAGGAAGATGTCGACAAATCATATATCAAGGTTGGAGTCGGTGGTGAGAAGAGGAGCCATGTGATCTCCGAGGAGGATCGTAAAATCACGGCATATCACGAGTCGGGACATGCGATACTGTTCCATCTCCTTCCATATGTTGGCCCGGTGCATATTGTGTCTATCATACCTACAGGTACCGGAGCCGGAGGATATACCATGCCGCTTCCACAGGGTGATCAGGAATATCTTACTAAAGCGCATTTGCTCAACGAGATAAAAGTTAGCATGGGCGGAAGAATTGCAGAGAAGATCATATTTGGCAATTTTACCACGGGTGCTTCACAGGATATCAAGATGGCCAGCGGTTATGCAAGATCCATGGTTACGAAGTATGGAATGTCCGAAAATCTTGGATTTATCAACTATGAGAGCGATGATCAGGAGGAGGTATTCCTCGGGAAAAATCTTGGACATACCAAGCCATACAGCGAAAAGATAGCCGCCGCCATAGATGAGGAGGTTAAGCAGATCGTTGACGAGTGTTACAGGGAGGCTTATGAGATTCTGGAGCAGAATGTGGATGTTCTTCACAAGTCTGCAAAGCTTCTTCTTGAGAAGGAGAGAATAACAGGAGCTGAGTTTGAAGCACTGTTCGATAGAGACGATGCTAAGGATGCAGATGCAGATGTTCAGAGCAACGGTGCAGAGCAGAGTACAGCAGAGAATGTAAATGCAGCAGATAATGCTGTTGCAGAGCAGAAAGCTGAGACTCAGACAGACAAACAGTAATATATAAAGACAATACAGATGCCCGCAGTTTTCTTGCGGGCATTTGGCTTATGTTGGATATATGACGGAAGGGAGAACAAGGGATGAAGATAATAAAGAGAGGGATAAATGCGGTGATACCGTTCCTGCTGGCAAATGTATATCTGCTGGCAAGGTGTCCGGAGTGGAATATACCACTCATGCCGCTTATAGTTGTGGTGCTCATAGCCGGATATGTACTGCTTACCGCTATGCCATTTCTCGGACTGAAAAATATCCAGTCGAGTGGGATCAGAAGATGTCAGAGAGGATGCGAGAATCTGTACTCTTTCCTGGCGGCAACGGTCATGTCGGTGGCTGTGCTGATACTAATGTTGGTGCATGTGATAGATGTTGGTGCGTGGACATGGAAGAACTGGGTTCTGTACATACTCACGGCGGTGGCTGTACTGGCGGTCACATTCTGGGTTGGAATAATAAGGATATATGTGTCATCCAGGCAGCTCGGTATCAAATGGAGAGTGATCGGTATACTGTGCGGTTGGATTCCGGTGGTACATCTGATAGTCCTTGGCAAGCTGATAAGTCTGGCATCAGGTGAGACGGTTCTGGAGAACGAGAAGATTATAAAGGATAAGGCAAGACAGGCTGACCGGGTCTGCGCCACCAGATATCCAATACTCATGGTACACGGAGTGTTCTTCAGGGATTTCAGGTATCTGAATTACTGGGGAAGGATCCCTGCGGCACTTGAGGCGAATGGTGCGACCATATTCTACGGAAACCATCAGTCCGCCGCATCTGTGGCTGACTCCGGACGGGAGATAGCTGACAGGATACAGCAGATAGTGAAGGAAACAGGATGCGGGAAGGTGAATATCATAGCCCATTCCAAGGGAGGCCTTGACAGCAGATATGCCATATCGAAGCTCGGCATGGCCCCTTATGTAGCATCACTCACAACGATTAACACTCCGCATAGGGGATGCGAATTTGCGGATTATCTTCTGGGCAAGATACCGGAGAAACAGCAGCAGACCGTGGCAAATGCCTACAATTCTGCACTCAAGAAGCTGGGTGACACAAACCCGGACTTCATAGCTGCGGTGACGGATCTCACGGCATCAGCGTGTGAAAACCTGAACAGAGAGCTCCCTGATCCGCAGGGGGTATACATACAGAGCACGGGTTCATGTATGAAGAAGCCTTCCGGCGGACGCTTCCCGCTCAACACCACCAACGCATTCGTAAAGCAGTTTGATGGTGAGAACGATGGACTTGTCGGATATGAATCTTTCAAATGGGGCTCAAACTTCATATATCTGAAGCCTCAGGGCAGGCGTGGAATCTCCCACGGAGACGTGATAGACCTGAACAGGGAAAATATAGATACATTTGATGTGAGGGAATTCTATGTGGAGCTTGTGAGTGATCTGAAGAGACGCGGTTTTTAGAAAATGCCCGGTGTTTTGTCTAATGTGAACAATAAAAAGTAAAAATCAGGTAATATTCAGGAAATGTATTGTGATATTGCACAATGACATTTGCCAAATAAAAAAATGTTTGGGCAGACTTTTGACGGGATTTGTATATAATAATACTTGTAACCCCCAATACATTATATAGTTTTGGCTACACCCCATAAGTAACAAAAATACCTTCTCCAAAAGAGGCAATCGTTCGGTGATTGTCTCTTTTATTTTATTTTAAGCCTTGATTTTACTTGCTTTTTTGGCAATTCTCTTGACAAGACATATAGTAGGTGATAACATCTGTAGTGTGGTAACAACGACCGTTATTACATGACAACGTTTATTGGGATTTATTAGGGTTGGCATACCCGTTGGTATACCATTTTGGTCTACCAAATCCAGTATATAAGCCAACGGAACAGGAGATGTATGGGTAAAAGAGCAAACGGAGAGGGGTCATGGAATTTTTCTAGTACAAAGAAATTGTATACATATCGGTATACATTCCCAGAGGGGAGAAAATCGTTTACCGGAAAAACAAAAGCGATTTGTTTGGAACGTTTCAAAGCATATCAGACATATCGAGAAGAAAATGGAATCCGGCTGCTGACAAGAACAACAGTGCTGGAATATTACAAGCATTTTTTGACAAAAATAAGAGATACGACAGGACTTGCAACGTATGATACTTATGTAAGTTATATCACAACATTAAAAGGTTCTGAGTACGATTTTGTCAACAAACCAGTGACGTGCATTACGACAAAAATGTTGATGGACTTTTTCCTTGGGTATAAAAAGAGTATTCGGTATGGAACTGCAAAGAGAATAAAACAGGTTCTTCTGGAGATGTTCGAGCTGGCGGTTACAGAGAAACTAATGACAATAAATCCAGTGTCGAAATTGACATTGAAGAAGAATATGTTTTTGGAGCAGAAAGAACACGTCTTTTTTGACGAGGAAGAAATGCGAATATTTACAAACACCATAATGAAAGGAAAATCGTATGAAGAAGTTACAAATACGAGATTGATGTTATTGTTTATCGCACATACCGGTGTTCGTGTCGGAGAGCTGATGGGGCTTCGATGGTGCGATGTAAGAAATGACGCAATATTTATCAATCACAACAGAATCCGTATAAACGAATATGATGATAAGTTTAATACAATCGGCAGCGATTTTGTTCTGAAAACACCAAAAACAGAATGTAGTATTCGTAAGATACCGCTTGACAGGCAGGCAAGGGAATTGATTGCTTACTTCCGAAAAGTAAAAAGTTCGGAGTATGTTTTTGTACAAAGCAATGGAAATCTTCCTGAGCGAGAGATAATTCGGTATCATTTGCAGCAGGTGTGCAAGGCAGGAAATTTGCCAATGCTGACAACACATGAATTAAGACATACATTTGGCAGTTTGCTACTGGCAAAGAAGATTGATATAAAAGTGGTTTCAAAATTGCTGGGTCACTCCAGTGTCACAACCACTTACAATATCTATATTCATTTGACAAACGACCAGTATGAAGAAGCGGTCAATGTGTTAGATGCGATATAAACAAAAAAGCCTTGCTCCGTCTGGAGCAGGGCTTCGTTTCTTTAATACGATTCTCTTATCTTTCGATGTTACTTTTTGGTCTGGTAGAACCATGTTCCGGTGTCAGACCATGTGACTTATCAATTTCAGCTTTTACGTTCTTTATAGCGGTGGCAAATGTGCTGTCGGCAATATACTTATCTATGTCCCAATTTGTATTGCCGGAGAAGCGTTCAATGTTGCCGTCCTTATTACGAACTCCGATTTCAACAGATGCACCATGTTCAGTATCTCTGACTGTTACAGCCGCATTGCAGCTTCTGCTTACCATAAGAATTCGTTCGCCGTGATGTTCGTCATTACGATATTCTGCTGTACCGTCAGAAACAAGCCGCCCCTGAACAATCATTTTTGGAGTTTTTGCACGAAGAAAATCGTTTACATTTTCTGCTCTTTCCTGCATTGAAAGTTCCTTTGGAGCAGGAGAGGACTTTTGCGGCTGAGTTGCCTTTGGTGTTTCTGGAGAAGAATGTTCCTGCTTTCGCTGCTTCCAAACCGTTTCCTTTACAAAGCCGGATTCTCTGGCATAAGCAGCAACAGCTTTCGTAGTAGGCTTTAAGTCTGCACCGGAAATATCTGCTTCTCTGAAATAGGTCATATTTCCAGTCGTACCTTTTTTATTTGGAGCTTCATTATCCCATTTCCGGACACCAATATAATTACAATCATTTGTATCTTTTCCGGTAAGGGCGACTGTTTCATTACCGTGCATAATACCGATTTCATAAACGTATGCTGGAGAACCATCTTTGTGTATTTCTGGAATGGTGTACTTTCCATTATCATCACGCATCATACTCTGGCGAACAGATACTTTTGCCTTGCTATGCTGTTCAGCTCCTTTTTTGTCTATGTAAACGTCAAGGTTGATTTCTTGCAAGTCGTGCATCAAGGCATCAGCCTTTTTCAATGCAGCGTCAGCAACTTCCTGCATTGACGGTTCATTCGCCATAGCTTCTCTGGTTTTTTTATCAATATAACTGCCCATCATTTATTCCCTTTCCGCACCTTTTTTCGGTGCTGGTTTATCATGCTGGAGTTCCTTCTGGCGTTCTTGTTGGAAAGAACGGTCAAATTTTGCAGTGAGTTCAACGCTCTGCCCATTGAATGAGTTCAGTCCGACTTCTGCAAGAATTTTGATGTTCCCTTTGCTGTCCTGCGGATAAGAGACAGGGGAGTATGACCAGTCTGGAATATTCAATGTTGTATCGTCCGCTTTGATACGCACCTTTTTCCATGACGGATTCTTTTTGACGTACAAACCATTTCGATATTGTTCTTTCCCCTCTATCTCCATAGGTGGAAGCTTTAATCCAGTGCCAAGGGGTTCGATTGCTTTCATTTTTTCCAAGGTCTCAGGAGAGGATAGTTCCTGCGGAGACATTTTCAATACCAGCCTGTCGCCTGACTTGCGTTCCATAGCGTTTATATTGGCTTCTAAGCGACTTTCCAGAAAGCGTATATCATCTAGTCGTGAAATGCCGATAGCGTCTGTATGACCGCCGTACTGCATCTTATCGCTTAAATCAAGGCTGTCCAAAAAATCTTTCAAGCCAGTTTCGTTTGATGCAACATTTCTGCCGCTTCCGGTATAGCATTCTCTGCTGGAACTGTAAGTGACACAGATGATAGCTTTGTCCGTTGCTTCTGCCAACTTGCCTGCAACAAGTCCAGCAAAGGCAGCTGGGGTATCCTGTGGCAATTCATAAAGGGCAATGTTGTTGGGGCTATTTCTCTGTTCTTCTAAGAATTGACGATAGCTTTCAGTACCGGTAAGTTCACTGATGTAAGCTTTCCGGTCTTTGTTGATTTCGGCAAGTATATCAATCTGCTGATAAGTTGCCGGATTGTCTCCGCTGGAGATAGCATCATACATTCTCTGAGCACCGTTTTCTTGCAGGATTTCACTCATTCGTGAAGCTGCATTCAGGAATGCACCAACATTGAAAGCTACATCATGGGCGGTAACATCGTCCTGCCCGATACCAGCTGTAGCAAGCATATAGCCAATCGGATATTCAATGTTTTTCTCGTCTGCATTATTTATCTTTTCTACACCGTCTTTCAGAATCTGTCGATTGTTGGAACGCATATCCATAACATCGACCATATCCGCAGCAGTGCCGATTGCTGCCATAATAGCGATAGTATTGTCTTGCTTTTCGCTATGTATCATTTCTTGGACACGTTCCTGCATTTGCTGATAGAGACGATATGCAAGCCCTGTTGCACAATAATCTGCACTGTTGCCTTCTTCATAAGACATACTATGCGGATTCAAAAGACGTGTATTGTAATTGAAAGCATCTATGTTTATCTGTTCTTCTATTAAGTGATGGTCAATGATAATAACATCATCACCTAATGTTTCTTGTAACTGCTGGAGCTGGTTGCTTCCCATATCCAGTACGATATACTTTGAAACACCATCACTTTCTATCTCACTGGAAACGCCATATGAGCCTCTGCGGTCATTGCACTGTACTTCCACATGGGTGTCTGGAGCAATGCTCTGAATTGTCCTTTGCATAATGAATGCGGAACAAATACCGTCTGCATCGTAGTCTGTCAGAATCTTTACAGAACCAGACCGTGCCGTTTGTTCCAGTCGTGTAGCTGTCAAATTGATTTTGGCAGTAACGTCCGGCGATTCACCCATCTTTTCTTCCTTTGCTTTCACTTCCTGTAAAAGCTCATCGAGTGTGATTTCCGGCATTATGTTCTTTCCTCACTTCCTGATTTACCGTAGCTCTTTTTCGGCTTCCGCTCCTGTTTCTGTGCCTGCAATTCTTTTTCAACCTGTTCCTGCTGAAAGTGCTGTGCAGCGGCAATAGCAGTCATAGCTTCTGCACCGCCGATTCTGCCAGCCAAATTGCGGATTGCGTCCTGAAAAAGAGTGTTGTTATCTTTGCTGCCACGCATTTCCTGTGTGCAGTCCTGTGAAAAGATTTCCTTCAAATCCTTTGCCTGAAAACGAGCCATCTCCATTTTGTAAGTTTCGGATTTCTCCATAAGCTCTACCATGTTTTTGAATCCCTTTTGACTTCCGGTGTGTCCCTCTACAACATTCTGCATAATCTGCATTGCAGAATTTCTCAACGCAGTGTCTCCGAGTTCTGTAGCAGCACCCATTAAGATAGCTGCCTTGTACCATTCCTGCATTACGCCGATACGTTCCTGATTGAGGGCAGAATATTTACTTTTGCTCTGGAAAGAACGGCTCACCACATCACCGGCACGCTTCATTTCTTCCGCTTTCGGATTCGGCAGAGATGCTGCCTGATATGCACTGGTTTTATCTATTGCTTTGATAATCCGCTGCATAGCTCTGTGGAAGTCAGGATTTGTACCGTACAGCTTTGCACCAGCTTCACCAACAAAGTCATTTGTAATCAAATTGTATATTGGCTCAAACCGTCCATTGGCATTAGGCTTATAATTCAGAGTTGTAGGAGTACCATTTCTGTCAAATCCAATTGAAAGCACATCTCTCAAAACTCCTTCTGGTTTGAGATTGATATAGGTATGTCCCTTGCCAAATGTGGGGTGGTGCATAGAAAGGCAATGGTCTGCTACGACCTCACCCATTTGATTTACGCCGTTATCGAAGGAATCTCTGATAGTGTCATATAATTTCTGCACCTTCTCAAAATCAGCCTTGTTGACACGTTCCGATTTGCCGTTAGATGTGTTGTCAGACAGCTGCTGAATCATATCCTTCGGCACACCGATAGTCTGGAGATATTCTTTCATCTCTGCGGAATGGAACAAGATGCTGACTGACGGCTCATTTGGCAAAGTAAAGTTGGCAGAGATTCTGCCGTTTTCGCTTTTCCAGACACCAATTTCAGAAGAAGCACCATTGATTGTCAGGGAAGGAGAGGTGTTACGATAAAGGCTGGTTCGATATTCGCCTTCTGCTTTCTTAGAAACAACAAGCATATTTCCATCAGGGTATCTCAGACGGAATGAGTTGTCCTCAAACAGCTTGCTGATGACGAACGTGTCTTGATTTTCTGCCCCGTTTGCATATTTGTCACGAAATCTTTCAAGTCGTGTTTTTCGTTCTCTTGGCTGTTTTCCAGATGGCGATGTAGTTTCCATGCCTTCTGTAGCCTGCTCAGCTGCACGGTCAGACCGCATCTTTTCTGCGTATGTTTGGTTCAGTGCGGAAATCAAAGTGCTTTCTGTATCATTTTCCATGAGATACTGCTGTGCATTTTCCGGAATATCAGCTTTTTCAAACAGCACAAAGGCGTTTCTTGCATCTTCTTCCAATACAACATTTGCCTTGAAAGAACCGAGTTTTTCCAAAGAGATGTAGGTGTCTGTGCCGAAAGTGAAAATTTGTGTAGCGTCAGAATTGAAAAGCATCTGCTTCACATCATCATAGTCCAAGCCAGACACGTCAGACAAAGCTTGGCAAATGTCTCCGGTGATTTCAGTATGATGCTTGGCAACTTCTTCCTTCATGCTTTGTTCTATGTCGCTAAGACCAGTTTCAAGCGTCTGCTTGTCTTCTTCTTCCATGCCGCCGAGTTTACCTTCCATTTCTGCCGTGATAGAATACAAGTCTTTCAGAGCTTCTGTGCTGACCTCATTTTGTTCTACCATTTCATTCAGGTTCTTCTGGATTTCCTCATACTTCTGGAACAAGGTGGGAGCTTTGCTTCGCTCAACCAGTTTTTTTAACTTCTCCAGAATTTTTTTCAGCCATGACTTTTTCTCATCGGCTGCGGTACTTTTATTTGCCATTGTGTTACCCTCTTTCATTTCGTATGATTTACTTCGGTTTATTTTCTTTTCGTGATTTACGCAGGATATAAGGGCTTGCTTTAGTATCAAACCATGTTGTCTTACGGAAGCAGTTGCCATTGGCGATTGCTTCTTTCATAGCAGATACGCCCTTTACGGTGTATCCGCCAGAGACAAAGGTAGGAGATAAAGCATTACCCTTGACGAATATCTCTGCTTTTCGTCCGTCCTGCAACTGGAAGCGGATTGCATCATCTTTGTAAGAGATGTTAAATGCACCGTGTTCATCATCTGCATACGGATATGTTCTGGAAATAAATTGTTTCAGTTCCTTGTACAAAGGATATATCTTGCCATTCAGAGGTGAATTTATCAGCCTTAAACAGCTGGAGATTTGATTGCTATTGGAATCCTTTGCAGAAATTCCGATGTTCTGATTTACTTTTGATACTGCATCTGCAAGTATCGTACTCTTACTTGGAATCTGTGCCATGAGTGGGAACAGGTCGTTCACGTTGTCTGGTAAAGATTCTCCGGTAAGAGATATACACCAGAACGTCTGCGGCGACTGGATTGGCTGTTCGACACTTTTCAGCTGGTATTTCGATTGAAACGCATAATAAGGGATAGAGGCTTCTTTTTTGGCAGAAATCCAAATGCCGTCTATGATATTCCGTTCTAACGTAATAACTTCGGCACTAACATACCACCATGTTGGTTTGTAGTTTACCTGAATGCAATAAATGCTTTTTAGAAAAGCCTTCTGCTGATTGCTTTGAAACGGATAATCATAATGGGTACTTGCTTCAAAAGCCTGCTTTACTAAAGGACTGTTAGACTGTAATGGTATTTTGGCAAACAGCACAATTTTTTCGAGTATGCCGTTTGGAGAAAATAACAAAGTGAACTGATTTGTATTCACATTCAACCCTGCACTCTGGAGCAGGGGAGTGAGCTGATAAACATATTTCACCAGCTCCTTCCTGCGATTTTCCAAAGGTTGTACCATCTGTATTTGCTTTGCATTATTGATAGCAACAGCATTGCCATTGCTGTCTATTGCATAGCCACTCATGTTTTTAGTCCCTTTCTACGGTTGTTTTCTTTTTGTGAAATCCCTTGAACTGTTCCTTTTGCCGTTCCTTTTGCTGGCTCAACACTTTCTCCTTAATTCTGAGGACACTGGACATTTCAGCACGGAGCTGTTTCAAATCATCAACACTGTCCTTGAAAAAGGCGTATTTTGTATACAATGTGTCATCATGTTTTGACATCATATTCACTTTGACAGGCGTGTCGGTCGATTTATAGCGTTCTACTGCCTCATGGATTCTTTGTGCTTCCTGAAAATCTGCACTGTGCGGAGTAAAGTCCTTATAGACACTTAGGAAGTGTTCTGTTTTCCAGTCCAATTCACTTTTCAAGTCGTCCAAAGTATCATCGCACTTCGCAATTAAAAGAGATTCCACGGCTGCTTTCTCTGTTTTCCAGAGTTCCATCAAAGATGGAAAGCGTTCCTGAACTTCTGGCGGTTTATCGTCATCTTCTCTGTTTTCATCTGGCTTCACTGCACCGAGAACACCATCAAGACCGATTCTTTTGCACTCAGAAACGCTGAGTGGAAATACGTCAATAAACCGCTTTTCACGGTTCGCCTGTTCCACTTCTCGCACCTGCTGAATATTGCTGACGGATTCCAGTGGTATGCCGAAATCTTCGGTTAGCTTCTTATACAATTCCGGAGTGCTTAAATTCGGATTGTAGTCAAATGCAAGTGAAACAGGGTCATAACTTTTTTTGCAGCTGAAACAAAAGCAAGTGTTGGAATCATGAAAAATTTTAGTGGAAGGGTGCTTATCAGCATGGTTCGGAGATGGGCATGAAATGTTGCCTCGCCGGTCTGTCCGGATTCCTGCATACAGCTGAATCACATCTTCTATAGGGATTGCCTTGCACAGTGCATCTCTGTCATAGCTTAGTTGTAAACTTTTGCCCATTATTTATGCTCCTTGCTCCACGCCCTTCTGCGGTGAAGACTTTTTATGCTGCTGTTCCTGCTTGTCCAGATTATTTGCCATATTAGACAGCTTTGACAAAACGATGCTCATGTCCTTGTCAACAACAGAACCGGAAGGAGAATTTATTTCCTTACGAACATCTCTTATCACGTCCTGTACAGCACGAAGCTTTTCCTGTGGAGTTTTTGCAGCAGGAATGTCTGCGGAAGTCGCTTCCTGTATTGGAGCTGGGGCTTCCTGCACAGGGGTTCTATCCATGCCCATGCTGTTGTGCTGTAACTCGATGATGGAACGTATCATTTGATTCTGTGTCTCCATTACTTCTACCAGTTTATTGGTTTGTGCCATCAACGCTTCACTTTGTTTGGTGAGTACGGTGTTCTGAACCGCAATAACATCTATCAGCTTGCTGACATCGGAATTGGTAAAACCACTGCTTTGCATTTCCGGAGCTGTTTGAGAAGATTTTTCCGCATTTTCTGCATCGTCTCTTACTTCGTCATAAGCGACACCCTGTCCCTCTAATGCGACAGAATCAAGTGCATCTGTAATGTCGTCCTTGGAAATATCAGTCTGCTTTTCAGTCGGCAGTTCGTGTACAGCTGCTGGTGTGTTTTCTGGAACGCCCATAAAAGGTGTTTCAGCGGCAGGAGAGGGCTGCTTTTCCGGAGCAGGCTGATTTACCTGTGGCTGTTCAGAAGCTGGCTGTGTGGCTTCCTGCGTGTTCTGAGGGGCTTCTGGAGCAGGAGACAAGTTCGGTTCAACTTCTTTGGCTGTTTCCTGTACGGTAGAAATTTCCTGTGCAGGGGATTCTTGCGTCTGTACCTGTTCTGGCTGTGTCAGCTCACGATGCTGTTCAGCTACATTACTTACAACCTGTGCCATGAAGTAAACTTTGTACTGTGTTCCGTCTACATTCAGTACGCCATTACTCTTTGCAATATCGCCCAGAGAAAATTTCTGAATATTGTTCGGGTCAAGTGCTACGTTTTCGGGAATCGCATCACCATGGAGCTGCTGATAGCTGTATTCTTTTACCGCTTGGGTAAAATCCACATAGTTCTGCTGTGCCATCGGCAGATTTCCTAAGTTGGAAATTGCAGTCTGCGAAAAGCTGTAATCAGAGCCTTTTGCACTGCCATTGGTAATCAAGGTGTAGTCATCATGTTTCTGGAAAAACTCGTTGATTTTCTTCGCCGCATCTTCCTGCAAAACAACACCTTTTCCGCTGAGATATTCAGAAGTGTTGATTTTTGCGTCCTTGAATGTGTCAAAGCCACCGTGTTCGGCACGTTGCATAGCCGTGGTTACAGCACGAGGAGATGCCTGAATGTTAAAGGAAATGCTGTCTTCCGGAGCGTCCGGATTGATTTTTCCATCGACAATTGGGTAGGCAGCAGCAGTAATCTGAATCGGTTCTCCGGTCAGCTGAGGGCTTGGCTTATTACGGTCAAAGCCGGTCGTGGCTACCTGCATCACAATAACGCCCTTACTGGATTCCATAGCATCATACAGTTTGTTGATGTCGCAATCGCCGTCTCTGTCCATGACCGCATCTGCGTTCAATGCACCCATTTCAATAAGCGTAGCAAATTTCCCTTCAATATCACTGTTCTGGTATTTTTCTACGCCTTTTCTGGAATAATCGTCTCTCCGTTCAATGTCTTCCTGCATGAGGTGGGAGAGAACATCGCTTTCCAGTACATTTTGCTCTCTGCCATACTGAATAGCACATTCAGCCATGACCTGTACACGATTGTCTGCACCGATGATTTTGCCTTCAATTTCTGTATTGTTCATCTTATTACGAAGGGCTTCCAATGTGCTACCCTTAATCGTGTGCAAATATTCCTGATTGATACCGGTCTGCTGAATGACACGATGTTCCTCTGCCAGAGTATGCAGGGTATCTGCACAGCCGATTTTGTCCAGATATTGTGCTGCAAATCCTCTGCTACCATTTTCGATAACAAGAGGTTTATCATCACTGATTGCCTGCATGAAGCTGTTGAACTTTTGCTGAAAATCTTCCTTGCTTAGTGCATTCGCACGGTATTCCGGAAAAACCAGTCCTGCATTCTTGAAAACATCGTAGTGTTCTATGTTATCGACCGCATTCTGGATTGCTTCTTTACTTGCAAGTACCTGTTCATCAAAAGAAAGGCTTGGCTTATAAGCAGCTACGGATTCGTCATATTCGTATCGAGCAACTGCAACACGAATCGGCTCATGCCCTGAAAAATCTTTACGGTCAATTCCTGTTGTGCTTACTGCAATCGCCACAAAAGGTTCATGCTTTTCCAGCGTATCTTTCAGCATATCCAAATTTGTATTATGCTGGAACGTTCCCTTCATCTCGCTATTTTCTCCTTTCGTATCTTCTGCCGTTGGTGGGGGAGTAATAACTGGTTCTTCTTTCTTTTCCGGTTCTGCTGTCTCTGTTTCTTTTGTGACCTGTTGTTCAACCTCTTTTACCGGTTCTGCTTTTGAAACAAGTTCAAAGCCACGGCTGGCAAGCTGTTGCTGCCACGGATTGCCGTCAGTGCTGAACATAGTCTTTTTCCCAGTAAAGTCCTTTGCATCTTTATCCTTGTAAGTATCAAAGGAGATATGGTCATCACTCACTTCTGTAACCACACCGTAGGCACTAGGAATTTCTACAAGGTTGAATTTGTTATCCAATGCCTTGTAGCCGTCCATGCGAACAACATCACCAATTGCCAGCTCTTTAGCATCATTTGTCGCTTGCAGAACTGATTTTAGTTCTTCCAACTCTTGCTGGAGATTGTTCTCAGCCTCAGTGCTGGGAGCTTCTGGTTCTTGCCCTTCAATATCGTCTAAAGTAAGCTGTTTGCTGTCCTCTGATGGCTGCTCCGGTTTTTCTTTCGGGGTAGAAGATGCAGATTTCTGTGACGGTTCTCTCTTTTTCCTCGGCTCATCTTCAACTTCCAGAGGGGTGAAGCTTTTTGATTTATCCTGTTCCGGACGTTCGTGCAGGATTCCTCTTTCTTTTAAGGTCTCCAGCATTTTATCAATCGCTTCATTGATATGCTGACGTTCTTCACCAAGAGGCATTACAGCAACCTTGCCTTGTTCTCCCTGAGCATACCAGTCAGTGTGTCCGCAAAGATAATCAGAATTGTCAGGAGACAGCTTATCCTTGACATAGCAGGAAAAGGCTCTTGCAAAAAGTTCGACATCGCTGTTCCAGTAACCATTACCGGTTTTGGAATAAGTGGCATCAAGCTCATTCGCTGCGTTCAGGTAATCTGTAGGAACAGTTTTGCCATCAACTTCTTTGTATTTGATAGCACGCATTACACCACACATCGGATTATTGCTATCGAAGTGGTCTGCTGCTCCTTCCGAAGCGGTAATTTCAAATGTTTCGATGCGTTCCCCGATAAAATGGTCAAGAGCGTGTCCCCATTCATGTGCCAGACTTCCTGCACCACTCATTCGGGTAAGGTTGATGTTGTGTGCATAAATAGAGTAGTGAGCAGCTGCCGCTCCTTTACCACCTCTGCCATTTGCTCCGTACTGCATTCCGATTCTATTGCCTAAGCCAATATCTTCATCAGCAACATTCATCGCTTTGGCAAGGTCTTTGAATGCGTCATAGCAAAAATTTGCGTGTGTTTGCCGTTCATCGTTCGGCATGGAATTGCCGAATGCAACTGCTTTCAATTGGAATGTAGCCATCAAATCTTCCTGTGTTGCATCTTTGCTGTCACGATAGTCTGTCGCTGATTCACGGATATGTTTCAGAGGGGGAGGAATGAGGCGTTTTGTTCCAGTCCCTTTTTTAGCTTCCTTCGCTGCGGCTGCTTTAGCAAATTCGTATTCGATGATTTTTTCTCGTACAGCTTCTTGTGATTCAGAATTGACAGCGATAATCTCACTGTTTTTTATGTTGAACGCAAAGGAAGTACCTTCTTTCCAATTATCCATATTCAGCAATTCAGGGGGAGCATTGAATATGCTACGCCGATACCCGAATCCTGAAATATGCAAATAATCTTCATTCCGGTAATTTTGCTTGACCTTTACATTTTCTCCGTTATAAGTGAGAATCTGATAGTCGGCGAGTGCTTTTTCTTCTGGAGTGAAGCAGAACTGCTTTCTTTCGCTTTCCCTACGCAAAGAAACAGTGTCATTGGCACAGCAGATTGCTTTTGTCAATTTATATGTGTCCCTTGATTTAGGGAGAGTGGTAGACACGCCTTCTTCTTTTACACGATTAGGAAAATTGCGACAGTCTTCAAGCGAATCGAGTTCTTGGATAAGGTCACAATATCCGCTTATCATATCAATATATTTGTCCTGTGCAGTACGAATGATTTGTTCTTTTGCTTCGGCTGACGCACCATACGGAATGTTGGGAATATTAGGTCTGGGCGGCAGAGCATCACGCACTTTTTTCATGAAATACAGCACGGTTCTGTCCTTGCCTTTTTCAGATTCTGCCTGATAGTGAATCGGGGGGAACAGCTTATCTTTTGTAATCAGAGAATTACGTTCTGCCGTTGTCATACCAGAAAGCATTTCTCTGAATATGCGGCGTTCCTCGGCTTTGTCTTTTGCCATCATTTCTTCCTGATTACCAACATCTCTTAGCTTTGACATTCATTTACTCCTTTCTATCATCTACAAAACGGAATATCCAGTTTCCTTCTTCGCAGGGAAGAACAAATTCATTGTCCACAACAATTTCGTCCGGAGAAGATGCCATTGTTGTTTCATCATGGTAAATTTCCTTCGTGTTCGTACTGCGGAAGGTAAAAGACATATGAGTTTCTTTGAAGTTGATTTTCAATGTGCCGATAATCGGTTTCGACAGATTGTCATTCAGAAATTCCACATCTTTGTCAGGGGAGAATGCGAGATACACATTCTCATAGGTTTTTGATTCCATGCTCATACTTAATCCCTTTCTACGTTTTTACGCTTTGTTGATTTCTTAGGGTTGTCATCAATGCCGATTTCATCTCGGCAGTTCTGATAATCTTTTGCCAGACGCTTAAATCGTTCCGGCGTATCGAAAAATTCATTTTGCATTCTGCCACGGATAATGCCATTCTTTTCACCATAGGTGTTAAGAATCATATCTCCGATATTGGTCTGCATTTCTTCCGGCTTTTTGTTTGGAGATTTGAAGTAGAAATACTCATTCTCTCCACGAAACAATGCTGTCAAAGTGCCTTCTTCATTCCGATAAGAGATAGAGTTCGTCTGCTTGTTGTAGTACACGGTCATATCCGGATTCCGCTCTTTTTCATTTTGAAAAATGTTATATAAGCTATTCATATGAATCCTTTCATCTTGCTTATGAGTTGTTGTACAGGCGGTTTTTCGTTATTTTTAATAAAAATAAATAGGGCAAATAATAGTAGTATTGGTATAACAAGATATACCAAAGGCTACTTTCTTTTAATCCCTGTCATAATCTACCTGTCTTGCTTTCTTTTCTTGTGTGCCTTTGTTTTGAGCTGTTTCCAGCTTTACATTCGGTTTCACCTGTGCAGGGTCTGTTGTTGTTTCCCTTGCTGTTTCATGATGAATTACCTCATTGCCGTTCTCAATTCTGGATTGCAGCTGTTTCTCATTCTGCGGTGTCATTTTGCTCATTGCCATGACATACCCATCAGAGCTTTCTACGATTTCAGCAGGCTCTTGTTCTTTTGTTTTCTCGGCAAGGTTCTCCTGTTCCCATGCTTCTGCAAGCTTTATCCATTCGTAAGTCTGCATTGCAACAACAACGGCAGCAACTTCTTCTGTAGTGAGAGAGAACCGTTCCTGCAAACCGTCTTTATCATCTTTGGAGTAGTTTTCTTCAACGGCTTGTTTTGCAATTTCCTGTAATTCCATCTGCCGCTGTAAATATTCATTTTCCTCAGAAAGTTCCTGCTCTTTTTCGGTGTATTCATAGTTCACAAGTGACTGCTGTTCCTGCATCAGTCGGAATTGCTCCTGTGTACTGTTATACACATCAGATTGGTCAATACCATAATCTTTCATCAGCTCCATCGCATCTGCAAGTGTTGCGTCCAGCACTTCAACAGTGCCATCTCCAACATAGAAACTGTCGTATCCAGCTTCTACAAAATTATCAACAGTAGCTGGCGTGTGAAGCAAAATTTCTTGCTGCGTGTTCTCCCCTTTTTCCCAGAGGGCAGCTTTTTCAGAAAGCGGCAGTTCGGTTATCTGACTTTGCTTCGCCATTTCCAGAAGTTCCGGATTTTGATTCATGGTAGCAAATACAGAAAGCTCCGCATAAGATTTCTTATCCAGCATACCTACTGCCTGCTTTTGTCCATTTTCGTCTGTAATAACCTGTGCAGAGTTTTGGACAAATTGAATTACATTTGCTGTATTATGCAGCAACACTTTGGTTTCTGCATATTCAGCAAGAACTTGTTTGTCATGGTCGGACAGGTTCTGAAAATCCATGTTCTGAATTTCCAGTTCCTGCTCCTTGTGGATTGCTAACATCTGATTGATAGATTGATTACCGTCCACGTTGTTTCTTCTCCTCTCCAATTGCATTTTCAGTTAAAACCTTTTCTATTTGCGGAACATAAAAAGGGCTATCACTCGGTCTAAATGTCAGTAAACTTCTGTTCCCATTTGCAAATTTCAAATCCACCTCAAAACATTTGATTTTGAGTGGGTCTTTTTTGAAACTTGCATTTGCGTCACTTTTTATACAGCGAACCCGAATGGCATAACGGTCTATAACAGAATCTCCCAGAACAATCTTACCATCGTTATATCCCACACGAACAAGGTAGTTTTGAGATAGAAATTTTGCTACGGCAAGGTCTGATTGAAGATTTGCTCTAATAACAGAAACTGATTTTCCATTGGCGATTATAGCATTAAGTGTTACGTCATCACTGTTGCCGGAACTTATCTGCTCCAGTATGTGCTGCTCCAGTTCTGGAACGCCGTGGTATATATCATTTCCACGATACTTCTCTGCAAACTGTTCCACAGTCATACCAGATTTTAAGTCCATTATCATCTGATAAAGGTCAGCCTCTACTTCTTTCCGAACCAATTTAACATCGGTAAGCGGAAGCCTTAGCTTTCGCATAGTGGCATTGTCCATAGCGTCATAACTGCATACGACAGTTCTGCCATACTGTAAGACAGGTCTGTCATTTCTGAAATAAACCCCCATCGAATCTAGGTGGCAACCTTCTGCTTCCACTTCTTTTTTCAATTCCAAAAGCCATGGAATCAAGTCGTGTTCAATGGCTTTATCTAATTTGCCGCTGTACACTCCTTCATAATAGGCGGTAGAGTAGTAGCGATATAGCTGCGAAGTTAGTGCTGAAATTGTGTCAACTTGTTCTTTTGATGCAAAACCCATAATTTATCCCAACTTTCTAATGTGTATTTGTTTAATTTTATCACATCGTAACCGTTATCACAATTATCGCTCTATGTTCTGTGAATCTTTTTTGGGCTGCACTTCTGATTGCCGCTTATCATACAGAATGGACATTTTTTCTTTGAAATGGTCAACAGTAGCTTTCAGCTTCGGCATATCATCTTTGTATGCCTCTCTTACTTCGACAAGTGCCTCCTTCAAGTATGTTGCATTTTGCTTGTAGCTGTCTGCAAGGATACGTTTAGATTCGCTTTCTACGTCCATGTGTGCATTGAACGGAATAGATTCACCATTTTCAGCAGTGATTTCACCATGAACATCAGGAATCAGCATCTCCTTCAACGTATCAGCCACACTGCTGACTGTAATATACTTATTTTCCTGATTGTCGTACACCAGCGGAGTAACAATTGCTTCGCCGCCGTCTCGTACAAGCACCTGTGGTTCAAAGCGGTCTTCCAGTTCGTCCTGTGTACGATTGGAAACGCCACCATGTTCCTGAATAATTTTTTCGATTTCTGGCATCTTGCTCTGGAGCAGGCTGTTATCTAAATTCACATCGTAATTGAATCCGTAATCAGCAATATCTTCATACATAGAATAAATATCTGGAGACGATGCAACGAGATAGTCGTTTGCTGTCATCAATCGGTCAGACTGGCTGATTGCAAGGACAGCAACCTCACTTGCTGGGATATTCTTATCTTCACTCACCTGCTCCAGATGCTGTGCGATTTCATCGTCAATTTCACCCAGCCACTGATAAAAGTCCTGAACCAGTTCACGCATACTTGTTTCCAAAGTGCCGGAAAAGGAAACTTTTTTTGTTGGCGGTTCGTCCATGTAATAAGGAGAAAAGTAACCTTCTTGATAAACCTCATTCTCCCCTTCAATGTCCATATCTGCATAGCTTTCAAGTTCATCTGCAAATTTGTCCAACGTCAGATAGGTGTCGTATTGGTTATCATATACAACAGGAGCGATTTTGGCAGAATCGTCTGCTACAAAAATCTGAGGTTCAAATCGAGCATTGATTTTCTCCATGCTTTCTTTCGAGAACAAATCATGCTCTTTTGCCAGCTGGTCAACCCATTCCTGATAATCACTGTCATCACTTCTGTATCTCACATCGACATCTTGGGTAATATCATCGTACAGATTTTCATAGTTGTCATCACCGATAGCAGCCATGTAATCATAAAGATTCATCAAGCGACCAGCATTTTCATAGGTGCTTTGCTGTAAATTTTCCATTGTAATCTTCCTTTCAAGGTAAAAGAAAACAGGCACTGCCGATATTGACAATGCCTGCTACTTCGGTGTACCTATTGTCAGCCCGACAACGGATACTTTCAAACGTATAACGGACTGTCCATCGGATTACACCGTTTTTATCATTAAGCACCTTCCGGCGGTGCGTTCAAGCCTAGCTCTGGAAACGTAACATGAGTGAAAAAGTTTCCGGAGCGTAGGAAAAAGAGCAACCAGCTTAGTGGTTTCCCACAACTACTATTATAATACGAAAAAACTGCACTGTCAATACAATATCGTTATTTTGTTGTTTTGTATAGCTGCTGTACTTATATACTTACGATTATTTATCTTCTGTATTGCTTTCGGCACTATTTTGCTCCAGTACGCCTTTCAATCCGGCAGCAAGACCAGCCACGCCCTGAATCTCGCTGGGAATAATAATCTTAGTTGCTTTGCCGTCCGCAGCCTTTTCAAAGGCTTCCAGCGATTTTAATGTCAGGACAGCTTGATTCGGATTTGCATTATTCAGCTTCACCAAGCTTTCCGCAGTTGCAGCCTGTACTTCACGAATAGCCTGAGCTTCACCAACAGCGATACGCATTTTCTGCTCCTTGATTGCTTCACCACGAAGAATCACAGCTTCCTTGTCTGCCTCTGCTTTTAAGATTGCGGTTTGCTTATCAGCCTCTGCCCGAAGAATTTTGGCTTCCTTTTCGCCCTGTGCAACAGTGACCTGATATTCACGTTCGCCCTGTGCCTTCAAAATTTTCTCACGCTTTTCACGCTCTGCCTTCATCTGTTTTTCCATAGCATCACGAATCTCTGCTGGCGGCAGAATGTTTTTCAATTCTACTCGCAGAACTTTGATTCCCCAGCGGTCGGTTGCGTGGTCAAGAATATCGGTGATACGAGTATTGATAACATCACGAGAAGTCAGCGTTGCGTCCAGTTCCATATCGCCGATGATGTTACGGAGAGTTGTCGCAGTCAGATTCTCAATCGCTTGCATTGGCTTTTCTACGCCGTACACATACTTTACAGCGTCCATGACCTGATAGAAGATAACAGTATCAATCTGCATGGTAACATTATCCTTTGTGATAACCGCCTGTGGCTTAAAGTCTACCACCTGCTCCTTGATAGAGATTTTTCTTGCCTGCTTATCCAGTACCGGCATCAAAAAATGGACACCAGCTCCCCACTGCTTATAGAATGTTCCCAGTCGTTCCACAACTACAATGTATGCCTGTGGCACAACACGAACCCTTGAAGCAAGAACAACAAGGACGAAGATAATCAGCAAAAATAACGAAGCTTTCATTTTATGTTTCCTTTCAGTTTATGCGGGTTTATTTGCGTATGATTTAAGATAGAAGAGCAGGATAGAAGCACCCTGCCAGTCCTGCAAAGAATACTGCTCCAGTAGCAATCCACGTCAAAGTGATTGCTTGCTTACTGCTGCTAGGGACTTTTGCAAGCCGAAGATGTTTTACGCCAAAAAGAAATGGTATGCCTACTGGATTGAACATATCTAAAAACAAGTGAGAGAGACAGCCGACAAAGAATCCTATCAGCGGTGGAAATTGATAAGTGCATAAAAACAGTCCTATCAAATAGACAATCGGGTCATGAAGAATACCTCTGTGATTCCAGCCTTCCTTCCCCATTGTAGCTGAAACCTTGCCGAGCCATCGGCTTACTGGTGCTGTCAGCTTTCCAACATAGCTAGTAGGGTTATCAATATCCGGAAAGATACCGCCGAGAAGACCACCCATAACAAACAAGACTGCCATTTCCGGTGTGTCCATAATTCGGGGAAAGAAGAAATCCAACTTATCAATATTCATTGCCAGAGATGCACCAACACTTGCACCAAAGATAAAGTGGCAATTGCCGTTCAAAGTATCACCTCTTTCTGTTTTGAAAAAAGGCTGCTTATCCGCAGACAAACAGCCCTAAGAAGGAAGGTTTTATGTATAACCACTATTCTGCATCTGTGTCAGCAGAAACAGAAGTGTCGTGTGGTTCGCTTGCCTGCTCCAGCTTTTCCTGCAAAGAGAAAAAGTCTCCAGACTGAGCAGCTTTCAGAAGGTCGTCCAAAGAAATGCCAGCTTTATCATTCAGTTCAGCGATAGCTTCCAGCTTCTCACGCTTTTCCTGCTTTCGCAGTTCTGCAATACCAGCCTTGCATTCCTTGATTTGATTTTCCAGTTCTTCTTTTTTCAGTTCCAGACCAGCCAGTTTATCTTCTTCTTTGCGAATTTTCGCCAGCGTCTTTTCTGCAACTGCATCTTTTTTTCTCATGTTGATTATCCTTTCTGTATTTGATTTAGTCTCTTTCGATAGACTGTTTGTGCTTCTTTTCCGGTGCAGGCTGCTCTTTTTGGACTTCCTGAGAAGCAACCATGTCCGCACGTTTTAAGCCATTTTCCAGTCCTTCTTTGATAACTGCGTTAATGGAGTTTTGGATAACGTACCCATTGTCTGCCGGTGTCATTTCAGCCATAGACATTTTCAGGTCATTGTCAATCAGTTGGATAGCTTCCCCTTCCGGAGCTTTTGCTACTGTAAATGTGCCACTTTTTGAAGTGGTCGGCTCTGCCCCACCATTTTCAAAGAAAGCATTTACTGTGTCGCCAATATCCATTTTCACCGCATACCACTCATTAGAGCTGTTCCGCAGGTCTTCGATATTCTGCTCAAATGTCATGCCGGTTTCCTGTTCGATATATGCTTCTGCTTTGTCCAGCACGACACGTTTTTCAGAATCAGAAAGCGGAACATTTATTTCAGCATCGCCACTGGTATACAGACGGAAGTCTACTTCTTTGTTTTCAGAAATATCAATGTAGCCGTTTACATAGGTTTTGAATGTGCCGTCTTCATTGAACATCAGCTCTTCAAAGCTGTCTGCTTGATAAGCTGGATTGTTTACATCAAAAATACCAGCTCTATCCAGAGCCTGTTCCATAAAATCGTCTGTCATGTACAATGCCAGATTGATGGTTGGCTTTGTTTTTCCATCGGCAGTCTCGGTGTCCATAATAACTTCGCCGTCAAACTGTACAATCTCGTTTTTTTCAAATCCCAGCGGTTTTGTGTACATTTCCATCTGCTGTGCAACTTCTACCGCCTGCTCCACGATTCTGTCAGGAAGAAGGAAGATGCCTTCACTGGTTGTTCGTTGCGAAACATCAATCGCCTTGTCCAGTTCCGCAGTAAGTCTGGGCAGAATTTCCGGAGAAGTAAGTCCCTCTTCGATACGCTGAATATTCTTTTCCAGAGAAAATTCTTTTTCCGGCTCTTGCTCCTCCTGATATGCTGTCACGAATTTACCGACCGTTTCGGCAAGAGCGTGAACTTCTTCCTGCGAGTAATTATGATTCGGCTCGGCAGTTTCAAAAAAATGCTGGACAGAAACATCAAGGCTCTGTTCCACGTTTTCTTTGACAGCATCTTTGATTTCTGCAATTGTATTATCATCAAGAGACAAGGGTACTTCAATTTCCTCGTAACCGTCCCTCATGATTGCAGAAACCTGCACGGATTCATCACGATTTATTTCCGCCGCCAAAATAGGAGAGGCTGCATCATTGAAATAAACCAGCTCGTGAATGTCTTTTCCTTTCAGCAAGGGCGAGTTGGCATCATTTAGCATCTCTTCCATACGAGAACGATTCACTTCCATCGTGGCAAAGAGATTGCCGTCCTCATTTACCAACATATTTCTGACTTGAACAGTAGCAATTGCCATTTCAGCCTCCTTTTCCGGAATCATTTGCTGTGCATATTGATTGATGTCTTCCTGTGTTAGCCATTCCGGTTTTTCAGGGAGCATATCATAAAGCTCCTGCATTTTTTCAATCTGAGCTTCCGGATTGCCAGCCCACAAATGATTGCTTTCTTCGGTTGCATTTGTGTTGAGATAATATTCACAATCAGACTTCAAACGGTCTAAAAGCATATATTCCTGCTCATACGCATTGTTCGTTGATGAAGTATCTGACTGTTCCGCAGCAGGAGCAGTTTCTTCCGGCTGTTCTATAAAATCGTTGCTCATATACGGAGATGCAGAAGACATCTGCTGTGACTGCTCTGCTGGTCTTTCCGTATAGTCGTTCTCCAAAAACTCGGCAAAAGAGGGCGGTGCAGAACCGTCTTCAAATCCGTACTCCTGCACATACTGTTCAAACGTCAGTCCTATTGATTCTTCGCTGTTCTCATATAATGCCTCAGTAGCTGTCATAGTCACATCATCAATGTGGTCTGCAATCCATTCTTCCTTGAAGACTTCATACATCATTGCATCGGCACTTGTGTGTTCCCTGCTTGCTACATCTTCCAATCCGGCTTTCAGCTGATTCTTTTCAGTATCTGTCGTTGGAACAACAAAATCGCACCAGCCATAGGTATCACTTTGCAGGCTAAGTGTTGTTTCTGGCGGCTTATCGGGATAAAAATCCGTATAAGCTTGAAGTGTTGTGCTGTCATCTGCCAGCAAGTCAGCGAAAGACACGTCTGCATTCTGTGTTTCACTGATGTGCTGGTACAGAGAAGAACGACTTGCCATTTCTTCCAGCTGATTGTCATAGAGTGTCAAATTGACATTCACTTTGCCTTCGTCCAGCATTGGTTCTTCCAGCTGGTCAGGCGTGATTTTCAAGTCGTTTGCCATAGCGTATTATCCTTTCTTGGATTTTCTTTTTATAGCGACAATCGCACATGACGTAACACCAGCCATGATAAGAGCAGTGCCGCAAAGGACGATTTTCTTCCAACTGTAATTTCTTTCTGGAGCGATATAACCCAGAGAAGTGCATACATCGCAATCAACGGGTACACGATACTTATCATCTGTCGAATAGAAGTCGCATTCCTGCAAAATCGCATTCAAGATTGGACTGATTTCATCAATGTTCAATCCGTCAACTGCATCGTTCAAGGCTTGCATCTCCGGAGAACCAAAGAAGCTGTCCGGTAGATATTCAGCGTTAATATCAAACAGCTCCTGTGCCGACAGCTGGAGATAAACGTGAGGCTTGTTCTTTTTCACATACTGAAAATAATTGCTTGTAAAAGCCACAGCATCGTCCAGCACTTTAGTGGAGATTTCAATGGCGTTCGGGAGTTCTTTTTGCATATAATTTCCTTTTGGTTGTATCGGTATGATTTTTCAATAACCGAGAGGTTCAGTAGAATAGGCGTTTTCTGGATTGTAAGAGCGGAGCAGATAAAGCATCTGCTTAATTCCTCTTGCACTGAAAACTTTGGCTTCTTCTACAACGTGTGTGCTTTCAAAATATCGCTCTTGGCGGTGCAAAGATTTGACATATCCGTTGTCTCCGTTGTGCAAATTTGTCCATCTCACTATCAGGAGAGTGTCACTGTACATTGCTTTTTTCCTTTTCTTTTGCCTTAGTAACGAGTTCCTGATACATCGCTTCTGGATAATCTTCGATGCAGCTGATGATGAAATCGCAAAAGCGGTATTCTGATTGCAGTACCAGATATTCGATGAATTTGCTCAACATCTCACGGACAAGACTGCACATCACCGGCATATCACTATCAACAGTTTCAGAAAGATAATCTTCCAGTACATCATCATTCAGAACACGGTCTCTCATGTCCTGCATTTTTTCCAGAACATTCTGGTCTTCCGGTTTCAAAAATTTCTTGTCGTAAATTTCGGGAGCAAAATAGTCCATACACATACCTGCTTTCTCTTGTCTTGCTCCTTACTGGCACAGTTCATGCCTGCGGAGCGTTGTTCAAACATTGCATCTCACATTTGGGTGAAGAAAAGCTTTTGTGTCGGTATTCCGTATCACAAAAACTGTAATGTCTGAATCTGTCATCACCTTTCACTTGCGTTATGTAACGCCAAAAAAGAAAGCGTGCCTAGAAAGCAAAGAAGCATATCGGGAAGAAAGTGGAATGCGAGAAGAATTAAGCTGGAAACCCAGCGGAAAGAGTATTAGGATTCGTTCTGCGGCGTTCTAACAACGCTTGCAAGAAAACTTGCTGGCAAAAGCAAAAAGCTCTCAAAATGGCTTGTAGATAGCTTAGAATTGATTTGCAATTATAGCAGACTTTGCAAAGAAACTTTGGGACAAAAATGCCATTATAATACTTAACCTATGTAGTATTAGTTATCTATTACCCATATACAGTATGCTTATAGTATTAGCTTATAGTATTACCCATGTACAGTTAGCAATCTATTAGCTAATACAGAATTACCCATATGGTATTAGCTAACACAATGTATTAGCTATCAACAGTATTGCCATATTAGCTAATACTGTATTCCCATTCAATACAGTGTGCTTATAGTATTACTCTTATTTGCCATAAAGCAAAGCTTTATGGCAATGCACCAGTTAAAAACTGGTGCAAATAAAATACATAGCAACACAGAATTGTTGATTGAATTGCAGGAATGGTCTGATGAACTACAGGCACTGCATAGCTGCCTTACTTGGAAACAGGAATGGAATTGGAACGGCAGAACGTCTCAACGGCTTATGGATTTAGTAAAAAGCGTGAGAAAGCCGTTGGCTGATGAGTTAGGTAAATTGCATAAAACCCCATTTCTGGAAAAAAGAATTAGCTTTTTTCAGTCTAATAGGGAGAGGCAATTCTGTTTGTTGTACAGTTTACGTTAGTTTATTTCACTTCACGGTGTTCTCACTTTTCTGTCCCTCAAAAGGACTGCTGATAGAAATATAGCAACTTGCAAACTAGCAGTCCCCGTTGTGAGCAAATGGGAAATACGTTAGGAAGCGAACAACGGCTCAAAGGCGAACACCATTCAGCTGCTTGATGGCGTAATAAGATATAAAGAGAGACAAATACCCCTTCACAGACATTAAGTCCCGAAAATGCGTCAGATTCACGTTTTTTTATGAGTTGGGGAATAGTCATGTGGTGACTACTGCTATAGTCACAGCGTGACTACTCGGTTACAAGTTTTCCACAATCCATGTACGTTCCACACAAAAAATGTGAAACAAAATAACGATTTTTCATACATGACAACGATTGAACACCTTGGGTTATTGTGCTATAATATAGTCATACGATGATTGCGGCATAGTCAAATTTGAATAGGACATATTCAGAAATGACGATTGCGATAGTCACGAGTTGAATACAGAAAGGAGCAGTGTCACTTGAAAAATAGTGGACTTGAAGCGAAGGGAAGTTTCTCTGTAGGAGATAATCCAGCAGAATATGATGTAACCTTTGAAGAACGTGAGCAGGCACTCCAGAAGATTACTGAAATGCAGGAGAAGCTGCACAGAAAAGAACGGCACTCCCCTTATGAGAGATTTGCACAGACGAACCTTGATGGAACAGATAAGTTGATTGCTTTGACGCAAAAGAATGCTCTGGCAATGCAGATTTACCTGTTTATCGCAGACCGCATGGACGGACTGAATAGTTTGGTATGCAGTTATACTTTTTTGGCAGAATATTTTCAGGTTTCAAAATCTTCCGTTACAAGAGCAGTCAGAGTGTTGCGAGAAGAAAAGATACTGTATATCATGAAATCCGGAAGTGCAAATGTATATATTTTGAATCCGGAAATTGTGTGGAAAAGCTATGGTTCAAATGTTCGCTATTGTGAGTTCAAAAGCAAGGTACTGCTTTGTGAATCGGAACAGGATAAGCTGAATACTTTTTACCAGAATGCAGAGGCAGGCGATTAAGTCAAAATAAACTGTAATAAATCTGCGGATAAGCAGAGGAAAGGAGAAAAATACGAATGGCAAGACCAAGAATGCAAAGATTGCTGTATGCGGTGAGGGAAGAAGGCATCATGGTATATCTGCCCGAAGAAAGCGTTCAGCAAATAGCAGAAGCGATGGAAGCGAAAGGTGTTTCTAAGCGGAAGCTGGCAAGGGAAACAGGTATGACGAGAAATGTGGTGGATAAGCTGTTTTATCGTGTAGGACACCCGATTCGGCTGAATGCCTTAAAAAAGATAGTGTCATATCTGGAGATGAAAGTATTGCTGAAATCCTTAAATGAAAGTGAGGACTGATTATGCTGAACATTCTGTATAAAGACGATGCAGTGATTATCACGATTGAAAATGCAACTGCAAGGGAGCGTGAAGTGGTGGAACTGGCTGAAAAAGTGAATCAGACTGTACCGAATAGTGTATGGTCGAAATTCAAGAATAATCAGCGAAAAGGTGTATCTGTTGGAATGCAGAATCCACAGCCACAGTCGGAAATTGAATCCATTGTCGGAAGTTTAGACGACTTTGAAGAAATAATCTGAGAGGAGCATTTCATGAGATTTAAGAAAGATGTAAAAACGTGCCTTCTGTATGGACTTGTGATACTTCTTACGTTCGTCAATATCAAGTCTATGTTTCTTGTGACAATAATATTTGCCTTGTTGCTTGCATGGCAGATTTACCTAACAAATAAGCATATTGTACAGGACGAACAGGCAGAAGAACGAAGAAAGGAGCTTGGCATTCCAGAAAAGAGAGTGTTTACTGGAAAGAAATCATATCGACAGAAAAAAGAAGAAAATGCTTTGCGGAAACAGCAGTATGAAGAATATCTGGAAAGTGTTGAAGCGGAGTTCGCTGATTTTGATGACGAATATGAGGACGATGAAAATGGCTGGACGGAATAAGAGAACACCAATGGTGGTATTTGGGTCTGATACACTTCCTAACAAGTGCTTAGTTGGTTATCAGGAAAAAGACAGTAAAACACGAATTATCAGGATATGCGAAATGGAAAATCCGGACGGAGTAATCGAAGCAGGAACAGAAGATGTTCCGTTGGCATTGCTCTCTGGAGAATATATTGAAATGCGATTTTGCAGGAAAGAAAGTCTGCAATATTTTATTGCATTCTTACAAAAGTTAAATAATGCTTGGGAAGGAGAACAGGTTTGAGTACGATTATCATTACAGAGAAACCGTTAGTGGCACAGGAGTACAAAAAGGTGCTGGGGGTAAAGCCCTCTGAAAAAACCGATGGTTATGTGGAAGGATATAGCCCTGTTTTGAAGAAAGATGTGATTATCACATGGGCGGTTGGACATTTGATTGCAATTAGCTCTCCGGAAATGCAGAACCCAGACTGGGGCGGCAGATGGAGTAAAGAGCATTTGCCGATGATTCCAAAGCAGTTCAAATATGAACCTCAAAAGTCAACATATAAGCAGTTCAAGATTGTAAAGTCACTGTACACACGAAAAGATGTGGAACGAATTTACTATGCAGGCGATAGTGGACGAGAAGGAATCTATATTCAGGCTCTTATCCGCAATCAGATATTCAAGGCAGCACCTAAAATTGATGAACGAGTTGTGTGGATTGACAGCTATACAGAAGAATCTATTCTGAACGGCATTCGTGATGCAAAGCCTTATGCAGAGTATCAGCCGATGATTGACAGCGGCTATGCAAGAGCAATTTCAGACTGGCTGATTGGCATGAATTTTACAGAAGGATTCACATTGACTTCCGGAAAATTGATGAATTGCGGACGTGTGATGACACCAACGCTGGCGATGATTGTAAACCGGCAAAAAGACATTGATGAATTTACGAAAACATATTATTATGGAGTTAAGGCAGACAAGTTCGCATCATGGAAAGCGGTGAAAGAAAGCCTGTTTTACGAAAGTGATGACCTATATAATGAAAATGGCTTTTTGCAAGAAAAGCAGGCAAAGGAACTTGTTGAAGAATGCAATCAGAGCAGAGTGCTGACGGTAGATAATGTTAAGGTAACAACCAAAACAGAGTATGCTCCCTATCTGTTCAATTTGGCAGATTTACAGGCGTATTGTTCCAAAGCGTTTAAGATTTCTCCGGCAAACACGCTTTCGATTGCACAGTCACTCTATGAGGCAAAATACACTACATACCCAAGAACTGATTGCCGTTTTCTTTCAAGTGCAGTTGCAGAGGATTTGAGAAAGAAAGGCTACCAGATTCCGGATAGATATGTCGATGATAGTAAAGTTACCGACCACTACGCAATTATTCCAACATTACAAGGCAACCCTAACAACTTATCCGGTCTGGAAGCGAAGGTATACAGTGTTATTCTGAAAAGATTCCAGAACACAATGAAACCGCCGTTCATTTACGATGCAGTTTCTATCGTGTACATTCACCAGAACAAAGAAAGATTTTTTGAAAGTTATCGAATTATCAAGCAGACCGGATTCAAGGAAAATACAGAAGGTGATGATATTGCGGATAAGCCTGTTCCGAGAAAAGGTGAAACCGTATCAGTTGATGCTTTCTGTGTTTATAACATGGAGACCAAACCGCCTGTTGCTTACACGACCGGTTCTCTGATTCTTGCAATGGAAAAAGCAGGACGGTTGATTGATGATGAAGAACTGCGAGAACAGATTAAGACTTGCGGCATTGGAACTTCTGCGACAAGAGCATCTATTATTGAAAAGCTCAAAGAAAAGGAGTTCATCACAGTAGATGCAAAACAGAAAATTGCTCCGACTGAGTTTGGAAAAAAAGTCATTCCGATTGTAGAAAAGTATGACGAGCAGTTGATTTCGCCACTGAAAACTGCGGAGATGGAATCAAGCTTAAATGCGATTGCAACCAGAGCGTTGGACAAAGAAAATTATCTGAAAGAAGTAGAAACTTATGTTGCAGACACTACGAGGAAAATTCTTTCAGAGAACCATGAGCATTTAGAGAACTTCAACAATAAAGGTAGTGGAAAAGAACACATCTGTCCTTGTTGTGGTTCGGCATTGAAGTATGGACGATACGGTTGGTATTGTACTTGTAAGTTCTCTTTCGGGTTGGAAATTTGCGGTCATAAGATGAAAGAAAGCGACCTTGAAGATTTGATTGCAAAGGGAAAAACAAAGGCATATACATTTAAGTCCCAAGCTGGAAAATCATTTAAGGCGAAATTGGTTTTGGATAAGAGCAATCATAAAACCAGATTTGAATTTGTGGATTCAAAGCCAAAAGGAAACGGTTCAAAGAAAGCTGAACCAAAACAATCTTCATGGGGTGCAAAGAAAAGCACATCATCTTCTTCCGGCTGGGGAAAGAAAAAAACAGGCTGGGGGAAGAAATGAAAAGCAGAGAAAAAGAAATCGTAGATATAATTTTATTTTCATTGATTACAGGATTGGTCACTGTGTTCTGTGCGATTTGTTTAATGGAATCGCATGATGGAGATTTCAACTGGTATTGTGTGTTGGGAAAAGCTATCGTGAATGGAAAACCAAACTTTCACGGCGTAGATGCTTACTCGTGGATTGCACAGGAACGTGGCGGTTCAGAAATACAGCACTCATGGCTTGGAACAGTGATTGCTTACGGATTCTCTGTTCTATTTCAGCCGATAATGAATGCAGTAATTGCTTTTGTATTTGCCACATCAACAATATGTGCATTAGTGTTTCGGTTTACATTTTTGAAAAACTGGAACGGAAATGCTTTTTCAAAATTGCTTGCACATTGCGTAGTGATATGGATAGTTGTGGACAGCTGCTATCTGGCAAGAACAAGAGCTTTTGACTGTATGCTTTTTGCACTGGCATATTACTGCCTGCAACAGGATAAGCCATCAAAGAAAAAGATTTTTGTACTGGGAATCATATCATTGCTATGGGCAAATCTGCATGGTTCAAGTATGCTTTTTTACTTTGCAATTTTAGCTGTATTTGCTGTTATGAATCTGATTCCGGATTTTCAAGTAGGCAATCTTTTTCATAGACAGAGTAAGGAAAACGCAAGAACAGATTTCATCGCATTGGTTGTCAGTATTTTGATTGGAATGATAAATCCATATGGCATTAAACTGTATGGATATGCTTTGTTTCACAATGTTTCTTATACAAAAGATGGTGTACATGAATGGTACAAAGCAACTTTTCTTTTTTATCCAATTGTGATTTGTCTTATTCTGTTTTTCATATTTTTTGTCCTACAGAAAAAGAATATTTCACTCAAAAAAATATTTCCAATCGTAATGATGCTTGGCATGACTGGAATCCATATTCGTATGTATATGTATATGGAAATTGCAATGATTCCAATGCTGCTTGAAGTTATCAAGACAATGGATAGCACGCTATTTGTAAAGTGCAAAATGTTTTCTAAAAATGCACTTGTGATGATAGTTTGTGGTTGCTGCTCTTGTCTCCTGTTTGCTGAAACAATAAGGGAATACCAATCTTGTAAATATGAAGAAGTTTCTACTGGACTGATAGAGTACCTGAAAGAAAAAAAATTTCAGAGAGCGTATAATGATTATGACTTGGGAGCATATCTTATCTATAATGGTTTACCGGATTTTGTTGATACAAGAGCAGATTTTTTTGATGAAGAAACATTGTCTGGAGCAAATTGTTTTCGTGATGCGTCCTTCAACAAGCAGGGTGACATAGAGAAATTTATGGACACGTTTCAATTTGATGCAATCATTCTGAATCAGAAAAGTGCAGTTACAATTGATTACCTTTTGAGTAACGACTGGCAAATAGATTATGCTGACAAGGAATCGGAAGGGCAAAGAAAGTATGTTGTTCTGATACAAAAATAATTTGCAGTAATAATAGCCGCTGATGCACCGGCGGCTATTATAAAAATCATTTTTTCACAAAGGAGTTAATCACAATGAACAAAAAGAATATCGTAAAAGAAATCGCAAAGAAGAACGGTCTGACGCAGGTTCAGACAATGGAAATCGTTGACGATTTTCTGAGTGCTATCGTTGATGCGGTGGCAGCTGGTGAACGGATTCAGTTTATCGGTTTTGGTACATTTGAGCCGTTCAAGCAGAAGGCAAGAACAGTGCATAATCTTGCTACTGGTACAGCAAAGGACGTACCAGAAAAGATGATTCCGAAGTTCAAGCCGAGCAAGTGTTTCAAAGAAGCGGTTGCAAACAAGTTTGCAAATAGGTAAGCATTATATACAACCAGATAGATAGTGTGGGGGCGAATGGCATATAGCTGTTCGTCCCTTATTGTTTTAGATGGATTTTTTTAGCAATCATATCGCAAAAGCAGGTATTGGTATATCTTGTTATACCAATACCAACGCAAGTACCTGTTTTTGGTGGGATTTCCGATGTTGATTTAAGGGAATCCAGATGTATTTTCGTACCTTGACAAAATAATCTGAAAGCAGTTTCCGTTTTCTTTTTTGGCGTTACATAACGAATATAGGAACACAAAAAAGGAGAGGTGAATCATAAGTGGCGAGTATTGCGAAGTTCAAGCAGCACTCTGTTGGTCGGTTGTTCCAGCACAATAACCGAACAGCAGGAGATGGAGTACAGCATAGCAATGAGATGATTGATGATGCGAAGACCATGTTCAATTACCACTTAAAGCGTGGAAGTCCAGAAGAATTAGATAAGCGACTGAGCGAGATTTACATTGGACGGAAAGCGTCAGGCGTAAATGCTCCTACAGTCCTTGGAGAACTTGTGGTAACACTTCCTAGCAATGTGAAACCGGAAGATGAGAGAGCTTTTTTTCAAGCGACTTACGATTTTTTCTGCAAAGATTTTGGAGAAAAAAATATCATCAATGCCGTTGTCCACAAAGATGAAGTAACACCTCATCTGCATTTGGATTTTGTTCCAACAGTAAAAGAAAAGGAAGCAACAACTGAAAGAGAAAAAGCGTGGCTGGAGAAACAGGGTTTACCGAGCGACATTCCGTTTGAAAGACTTTGCGGCAAGGAAGCTGTTACAAGAAAATATCTTTCTACGATGCACCACAGGTTGTCACGATATGTGAAAGAACAGCTGCAATATGAAGCGGCAATTCTGAACAATGCGACAGCAGAAGGAAATAAAACTGTGTTGCAAATGAAGTTGGAAAAACTTCGGAGCGAAGTGGAAGCTATGGAAACTCAAAAGAAATATCTGCAAAAAGATATTCTGCAAATTTTCTCACTGGCACAAGCAAACGGTGTAGAGAAAAGAGATGTAAGTCTGATTCCTTTGCTGCAAAAAATTGATGCACTGGAAGCAGAAAATAAAATTCTTCGTGAGGTCATGACACGAAACAGATACCCATATCTGCGTCAGGATTTAGAAAAGATGGGACAGAAAAAATATGTTCCGGCACGAAGTACAAAGCTGAATGTTTATGATGGCAGTTACGCTGGTCGTGAGATAGAAGATAATGCAATTTTGGTATTTGAATTTTCTCACGACAGGAGAAAACCTTCACCGCAGTCGGCATTCATTTCAGAGAATAGTGAAGCGTACATCATGTCAAAGGCGGCATATACAGTAAAAAGAAATGTTGCAATAAGAAGCTCTCGGACAAGTAACAAACTGTATGCGTTTTTGAAGGTGGACAATGCACAGGAAACTATGAATGCACTTTTGGAACTGGGAGAGAATCTTCGGTTTGAAGAACTGCGAGGGAGAAAAATATATATGGAACGAATGCAACACGATGAATATGATTTCGGTCGTGTCGTTCTGGAGAAGCTGATGCAGGAACAGCAGGTACAGGTTGACTATTTTGAAAGACATGACTTGCAGCAAAAGCAGAAGCAGGAAGAAAGAAAGTTGGAGCAGACGAAAGCGTAATCAGAAAGGAAGATACGATGAGTTTATTTGGAAACAAGAATCAAAATTCGCAGACTGCTGTACCGGCAGTTCCGAACCAGAAGAACCAGAAAAAGCAGGGCAAGAAGCCGCAGGCAATGCGTATTCGCACTGTGCAGGAACTTCTGGACTTTGACGGAATCACCAAAGAAGGTGTGATTCTGAAAAAAGGCTACTACTCCAAACTTTATGAGTTGGTGGACAGCAACTTTGTAACAGAACCGGAAGAACGGCAGGAAGATATTCTTATCAACTATGCAAAGCTGATTAACCGCTTTCCGGACAATGTTGAGGTCAACATCATTATTGTGAATAAGCGAAGCACGCTGGAGCAGCTTGTCAACTCTTATCACATCAAAGAGCAGGGCGACAATCTGGACATCTATCGCAATGACTACAACGTTATCATTGATGCGAAGATTGAGGAAGGTCGTAATGATATTTCTAAGATGAAATACATTATGCTCTGTGCCAAGGCAAGAAATCTTGATGAAGCAGATAGCATATTCAATGCCGCAGACGTAGCATTGCAGGAAGCAACCAAGGCAATCAACAAGGTCGGTGTAAGACAGCTTGATGCAATCGAACGTCTGGAGCTGATGCGTGAAATTCTGAATGGCACGGAAGGCATTCCGTATCGTGAGGAATTTGGTCGATATATTGCAAAGCAGGTTGACGGAGAAGGAAATGAAACTCCTTATTTGGATTTGACTGCACTGAAAAAAGCTGGTGTATCAGTAAAGGATACGATTGCTCCGCAGTGTGTGACAAAACTTCGTCAGGGATTGCAGCTGGACGACAATCGTTTCTGCGAATCCTTTGCATTTGTCAATCTGCCTCAGCAGCTGGACACTTCTTTCCTGACAAAGGCAACGAATATGCCGTATGAGATGGTAACAGTGATTCAGTTGAAGCCAGTACCGAGAAAGAAGGCTCTGACTTCTGTAAAAATGATGAACACCTCAATCAAAGCGGACGTAATCAAAGCCAGTCAGCAGGCATATAAAAGCGGCTATGACCCTTCCCTGATGAATGAAGATTTGCAGCTGGCTCAGGAGCAGGCAAAAAAGCTTCGTAATGATGTTGTTAATGAAGGCAAGAAACTGTTCTATGCAACTATGTGTGTGACCATCTTCGGAGAATCCGAGGCAGAGCTGAAAGACATCACGGCTCAGTACAAGTCTGTGTGTGCCGACTTCTCTGTAACACCTTCCTATCTGATTGGGCAGCAGCACGCAGCACTGAACACAGCAACTCTGGTTGGTAACAGCAAAATCATTATTGACCGTATGCTGACTTGCGATAATGCGTGTGCATTGTTCCCGTTCAATATTCAGGAACTGGTGGATAAGCGTGGACACTTCTACGGCATCAATGCGGTATCAAAAAATATGATTATGTATGACCGCAAGCGTTCTCGTCTGGCGAATGGACTTATCTTTGGACAGTCTGGTTCTGGTAAGTCGTTCCTCACAAAGGGCGAGCTGATTCCGAACTTGCTGGACGGCAAGGACGATATGATTATCCTTGACCCTGAGAATGAGTATCGTGTAATTGCAGAGGCATTCGGCGGTATTGTAATTGACTTGGAAGCAAAGTCGGATTTCCATATCAATCCGTGCGATATGTCGATGGAATGGGACGACCCGAAGGCATCGCCGCTGGTAGAAAAGTGCGACTACATGGTTGGCTTGGTGGAATCTGTTCTTGGTAAGGGCAGAGAGTGTAACTCCTATGAAGTCAATGTAATCCACCGTTGCTGCAACCGTATGTATGAGCCGTACATTGATGAAATGACACGGCGTAAGAATGACGGTAAGAAACAGGATATTGATACCGAGATTTGTCCGACACTGGTTGATTTTTATAATGAACTGCTGGAAGACAAGAGTGCAGAAGGTAATAAGATTGCAATGGCAATCGAGCCGTACTGCATTGGTAACTATAACTTGTTTGCACATAAAACAAATGTCCGTACCGGCGACAGACTGACAATTTTCAATCTGCTGTATCTGCCGGAAAAGATGAAGGAAATGGCGATGAAGGTTTGCCTTTCTAACATCTGGACACGAGTAGTTAAGAACCGTGAGGAAAATGAAAAGTATCATACCGGTAAGTCTGTTTGGGTATACCTTGATGAGTTCCACTTGTTCTTCCAGACAGAAAGCTCTGCAACCACAATCATGGCGTACTTCAAGCGAGTTCGTAAGTACGGCGGCATCATGACCGGTATCACTCAGGACGTTGCCGACCTGCTCCGTACTCAGCAGGGTACTGCGATGTTCAACAACTCCGGATTCTTCGTATTCCTGAACCAGTCTCCTATCGGCAGAAGCCAGCTCCAGCAGCTGTACGGCATCTCCGATAACCTGATTGACTTCATCAAGGATAAGCCGTCTGGTATGGGACTGATTTATAACAACTCCGTTTTGATTCCATTCGACTATAAGCTGCCGGTGGATTCCGAGCTTTACCACATCATGAGTACAAACCCGAATGATGAAAAGCGGAAGAAGTTTACTGTACCCTCTGAAAAAAGCTCTACCGCAGAGGCGTGACCTGACAAAAGGTAACTTCATCTGTTCTGTCCAAAAAACAGGATAGATGTACAATTATACATTTCAATCCCCTTGGATATGTTATACTATAGACAGAGATTTTCTGCCCTGTTCTGGGCAACGTTCCCCACGTTTGGGTTTACCATCTATAGGCATACATATCTGAGGGTTTTGATTTATCCAAATCCATTGATTACGGTCTGCGGACAAACAGCTGTAATGATTGAAAGCGTATTTGCTTTGTGTGTATGTCTCACACCTTATGGAGAGTGATGAATTTGAACTTTCGAGACAAAGAAGACTTGCAAAAATTCCTGAGCGATACACCATACTATGCTTCGCCGGATAATTACTGCCTTGGAAATTCCTTGACAGAAGCCGGAGAAATAATCCGTAGGATTGCGAATGATAAGAAGTCTGAAAACAAAGACTTACGCTGCAACGCAAAATGACGGAGAAAGGGGTGTAGTCATGTGGGAATGGATAGTAACTACGTTGCAAAAGCAAGCAAAGCCACTGCAAAAAATGTGTTGCCATATGGGGACAAGTGCAGATGACATCGTTTCAGAGGCTTGCGTAGAGCTTCTGGAACACAAGGGACTGGCTGAAAGGGTGTATGAAAAGAAAGAGGTCAGTTTTCTGGTTTCGTTATTAAAACGAAAGCTATATGAAGTGGACGCAAAAAGACGCTTCAACAATAAAATGGACTATTCTCGGTATCAGAAAATCATGAGTATTTGTGAAGAATATCACATTGAACCGATACCGGAGAATGCCTACAAGATTGCAGCTGTCACAAAGAATCAGCATAAGAATTTTGGAATTATGACGATACGAACAATTCTTATGACAGAAAAGCCGGAGATAGTTGCATATGAATATCTGGAACAGATGATTTCCGATAGTGAAACGGACGATGTTTCAGGAGAAGGAGCAGATTAACCATGCAGGAGAAGGTTTACAAGAATTATACCAGCACTGAAAAGCTGGAGCTGACTTGTAAAGACCACTTCACGGAAAAAGCAGGATTCCCGAACGAATTTGCTTTTCTGGATTTTGCACAGCAGGTAAAGCGTGAGGACGAGATGTATCTTGTCTGCTTGAACGTAGACCTGCGAAAAGCGAATCGGATTAGCTATGCGTTCGGGAGTTACACCTTGCGGAAATTCATGGTATCTTTGGAAGGATTCTATGTGTTCCGTATTCAAGGTGAAAAGCTGAACATTTTTGTTCCGGAGAGTGGTGTACAAGAATTAAAAAGCATTTTAGATGCACCGAATGAGTTTATTGATGTTTATTACGGATTTGTACCGGAATATTTTGATGCAGCAGACCTTGACCGACAAAGAAGTGTTGGCGTGGAACTGATGTATCAGGACAAGGCAAAGAAGCATTCCAAAGCAAAGTCTGGAGATTCGCTTCTTGCCGGAAAAGGCAATACGCCGGTTGGTCTGCAAGAAACATTTGAAAGAAAATATAAAGAAACCATGTGGTATTCCGTAGCGAAGATTGCGGTAACATCACCGGTTTTCAAAGAAGTGACTGTGCATATCTTCCCTACAGAATTTCGCTCTCCAATGGAAAGCCTGCCGCTGATTGTTGTGGTAGATGATTTGCTGGAGTATCGTGTCATGCAAGGGAAAGATGTGCATTTTGGAGTTGAAGGGATTGTATTTTCTGTCAGTGCAAGATATGACAGAGAAGGGCATTTGAATACTGCGGTATATCAGATGAAAGATGAGATGATGCCGGACGAACCGGAACAGTGTGAACTGGAGATTCGCACTCATGAAGGTTCTTGTGTACCGGCAAATTTCGGCAAAAGAATCAGCTCCAAAAGAGAAATCTATCCGATTCGGAAAAATATCCAAGGCTATATGGACTATGTTCTGTTAGAAAACGGAACGGCAGTAATCAATACAGAGGGTGTCATTGAAAAGAAAGGCAAGCTGTATGGCGTGTTTTCTGATGACAATTATGTTGAATTGATACCCATTTCCTAGAAAGGAGCATTATGTTACGCATTATTGAGGCAAATGAAACAGAGGAACTGTCAGAACTGAGAACAGTGTTGCAGAAGACGCAGCTCTGCGATGCAGTGGCGACACTGAAACAGTTTCTTACCCTGAGAGACGGCACAATGAATAATGTGGAAGTCAAGCAGGAAACAACACCGGTAGAAACCACTGTTTTTCTGGACGACAATCTGGTACGAGTTACCTTGAAAGCAACCATCGACAAAAGCAAGGATATTCTGCGGCTTCGGTCTATGTGGGACATTGCATTGCAGAGAGGCACACAGAAAGCTTTGGAAGGCAAGCCGAATGATTATGCAGTCGTTCTGGACTTGGTGAAGCCGGAACTGGAAGATAGCCGAGTATATGTGCTGTCTTTTTTTCGTCCACTTTTCATGTCAACAGAAGAAGATGAGCTGGTTCTGCTGTTCGATGCGAGCAGTGCTTATTTTGGCATTGAAGAAATGACACTGGACGAAGTTGAATATGAAGAAGAACTTCTGGCAAGAGATGAGCCGGATAGTCGAGATGCTGGTGTAGCAGACGATTACGATGATGAAGTCGGTGATTCAGAGGAAAATGAAGATGTGATTGGCAACGACCAGTTTCTGCATCTGTAAGAAGAAAGGAGCTGACAAATTATGAGTGGGCTTTCTAACTTCGGTGAATTTATCTCCAATGGTACAGCAGATAAATCGTCACGAGCATACAATGAAGTTGCCAGACAGTATAACGCCGCAGTAGATGATATGTTTGCAAGCCTGCACGCTGAAAACGGCACACTAAAGCCGCAGAAGCAAAAAAATGGCGAGCCGCCAAAGCCGGAGTACCGGAAGCAGGATTATGAACGTGTGGCGTTTACATCTAAGGCAGAAGAACGTAAATTCATCTTTGAGATGAAAAAGATGGGCGTGGAAGTAACGCCTGCCGGACAGAAGTTGAATGGACAGTATCTGGTAGAAATTCCAGCAGAGATAGACCGGTATAAATTTGATACGATGACAGATGGAATCAAATTTGCACCGCAAAATGTGACGCTGAAAGAAGAACAGACAGACCTGCTCCATGCACTTTACAGTGATGATTCTATCCGAAAGCAGCTGTCTCCAGATGCAGGAGCTGCACTGCAAGAGGCAATCACACTCAACGAAGTCACTTCGTTTGAACGCCGTGAGGAGCTGGAGAAGGCTCTTTCCAGCCAGACTGTTCAGGATAGCTTGAATGCAGACCAGCAGCTGATTTTGACAGACATTCTGCACACAGTACATCTGAATGGAAAGGAACAGTCAGATTACAATGAGCAGAAGAAAAATGAAGCAAGCGGTCAAAAAGTACAGGCAAGCGATTTCGTTAAGACGTACAATGCAATGGGTTACGGCAATGCTGAAACCCAGAAGGAAATGCAGCAGGAAAACACCACTCCGGAGATGACGAATCGTGGTACATATACAGACCAGCTGGCATATATGTATCTTCGGAATCTTGATGAACTGGGCGGTGTAGTTGCTGGCGTGATGAATGTCGGCAAGACAATGGAACAGTGGGGCGGCGGTGAAGAAAAGCGAGATACCCAGTCTATGCTGAATCAGCGTCTGGACAGAAATGGTGAAGCGTTATCGCACAGCCTTCCGCAGAGCAGACGTAAGACCGCAGTTGTACTGGGAAATGACACTGTTGTCATGAATGGCAGAGTTGTCACCGATGAAAAGCTCCGCAAGCAGATTTTATCACGGCATGAGAAGCGGCAGAAAACTGTTCATGATGCCGCCACTCGTACAAATATCCGGACAAAAAAGCAAGCGGTGCAAAAAAAGAATGCTGAGGCAATGCAAATGTCTCAGTATAAGCAGGAGTATCATACAGACTTCAAGGAACAGTACACGTTTGGGGCTGCAAAAAACATCGTAGACAACATAAACACAGAGATGGTTGCGTTGTCTATGTCCTCTTTTGTGGAACTGAATCAGTATCAAATTGACACACTTACTGCATTATCTACAAATCCGGCAGTAAAGCTCACGAAAGAACAGAAGGATTTGATTGCCAAACTGTCTATCAATCGTGGAGCTGCAACTTATAAAGACAGAATTGACTTAGGCAATCTCATTGGAAGTATCAAAAAAGATATTCAGCGTTCAGGCGGTGCTTTACCAGAAGATGTGAAAAACAAGCTGGAAGCAATGGCTGAATCGGTAAAGCTGTCAGAGATAGAGCAGGGAATGTTTTCTACTGCGTCCAAGCATCTGGAAGCAATCAATAAAGATTTCGGAAAGCGATTCTCTGCAACGAATCCAATGAAATTGAAAGACCTGCACCAGATAAACAGTGAGTTCCTGAAAAGAGCCGAAAAAGCAGGATTCCAGTTCATTAAGGTCAACGGAAAATTCGACCATCAAATGCTGGAAGGGTTGACGGCTGCCCAGATGAAAGCATTGGGCATTTCAGAAAGTTCCAGAAAGCTTATTGGTGAAATCAATAAGAAGGGTGCTTTTCAAGCTACGAAGAATAAGGAAGCCTCATTGACTTCTCTTTCTGGAAATACAATGTCCACTTCCTTGTCGGCAATGGCAGCAAGTGGCTTGTTGAAGCTGAATGATGACATGGAAAGTCAGCAGACAATCGGCGAACTGCAAACGATTAAGCGTGGCGTTCAGCGAACACAGAAGTACACCAAGAATCTGGTGACTACTGTTCGGAATGCTCATAAAAAAGGAAAAGCAAAGCGGCAGATAAAGAAGACACAGAGGGAAAAGGTTGGAAAGCTGAGGAGTTCTCACAAACCGCCGTCTGCAAAAGCACAAAAAAAGAAAGTTGAGCCGAAAAAGACAGGCAAAGTTTCTAAAGTGCGAAACAAAGCATATTCCGGTAAGCAGAAAGTCCAGCAGATGAACCAGTCGTTCAAGAGTTGGAAAAGCAGCGTAAAGAATAAGCTGGACTGGAAAAAGAAGCTGGCGAACACAAAGCTGGGCAAAGCTTTTACCGCAGTGACAAAAGCAGTATCTGCGTTCGCTGCCAAAGTGGTGCTGATTGGTGCTGCTGCAATTTTCGGTATCAGTTGCCAGTTGGCAGTTGCAATTGTTGCAATCTCTGTGATTCAGTCGTTTGCGAATCTGCCGTATAAGCTGATTGATAATGTGCTTGCTCCAGACACCTATGAAGATACAGTTGCATTCCGGCTGTATGAGTATCTGGGTGATGAACAGGACGAATGGATTGCATCATTGAGAAACTTCGATGAGCTTTACAACAATAGAGCCGACTTAAAGTATGGTATCAATTATGAAAATATGAGTACCTATGTTGGCAATATGGATAACCTTGAAGTGGATAGCGGCTATTTCTATATCAACCCATTTCATGGAGCTGTTTCCAGTTCGGATAATGCAGAATATCTGACAAAGGTAGATGGGTATGACGGCAGAACGATTGTGGAAGTTTCAGCGAATACCAATTCTTTCAATGTCCGTACAGAAGGAAACAGCACGTCAGCATCTTTTATCAACGGCAAAAATGATGCAAGTATTCGAGGAGACTACAGCACAGATAATACCGCTGGTGGATTTGATGATTACACCAATGCTTCTCTGGCAGGCTATTCAGCAATCGAGAGCGGTCATACCTGTAACATTAAAGACATTATCTCAATGACGGATACTTTGTATCAGTTCACGCTGGACGATTTTGACGATGCAAGTATGACATCTATTTTGGGGCGTTCGCCTTCACAAATCAACTTTGATAATTTCTGTGCGAAGGTGAAAAGTGTGTTCAAATGGGCAGGTGATGCGATTTCTGCATGGTGGAATGGGACAGAGCAGCCGGAAAGCTTTAAGGACGCATTGAATCTTTCTGGTACGGTAAGTTTCAAGACGATACAGAACTATGCAACCACACTGTTTGAATGCAGCCATCAGCAAGAAGTACAGCTGAAAGTAGAGTATTATCCAGTTGCAGATTATCTGACCGGTAAAAATGCTGGCAACAAATTTGTGCTGAAAGGCGGCACGGATAAGACGCAGGATTTGACGCAGAAGCAGGCAAGTGAAGTGAAACTGTGTGTTTCTCCAGTGACAAGCAAATTCGAGGTTGCAATGACTTCCAATGGCAAGGTTGAGCCGTTTGTGGAAAAAGGAAACAATAAGTATTTCTTGAATGAAAACAACGGGTTTGATATTACAGTTTCGACAGAGGACAATATGACCTCTGATAATGTACAAAAGCTTTGTTTATGGAGTGGATTTACAAACAATGAAGCAACATATCAGAAAATAGTTTCAAAGTTGCGTGAAGGCTGCTGGTCATTAAAAAGTGATGTTACAGTTGATTGGACAACAATAAGGCAGTCAGTATGGGGCGACTGGAAAGATAGTGAAAGCGAAGCTGAAAAAAGTGGTGAAGATGCTCTCGAAGGGGCATTGAAAAAAGCATATGATAGAGTGGAGATACCTGATTCAACATATTGGGTTTCAGCAGATAAAAACACTTTCAGAAAGACAAGTTACAGTAAACCTGCATTCGTTGTTCGTGATTCCCAAAAAGTAGATAGCCAAACAAAGCCGGTGTTTGTACGGAGAGAAATGCAGTATGCGTATCTGTATAATAATATGTTATATTATCATTTTCAAGACGACCCAGCTATTGCAGGCATGAACATAATATATGAATATGTAAAATTTAATGAAAAGCTTTCTTTGGAATGTGATTCAAGTATAACAAATTGGCAATGGGCAAGACAAGAGACTGACGGAACAACTGTCTATAAGTATAAAGATGATGTCGGGCGTACACAGCTGATGAAATATTTGTATGACCAAAACAAAATATCCTTCCAATATTACTACGAGAAAGATGGTAAATGGGACTTGCAATCAACAAATAGAGATGAGCAACCAGACTACTGCTATCCTCATGCAAAATGGGCAAATAGGTATAAAACGCAGTATCGAACTAAATATTCTGGTAATGCGGTTGCATTACAGCAAAGAACAGAAATCTATGAACGTAAGTGCCAAGGTCACGAATACAGCTATTGCGGCGGTCATATCTGCGTACATTCACAGGGCGTTGTTTTCTCTGCAACGAATGAGCAGATGGCGATGACCGGTATTTATAGCACGAAGTCGTCCGAAACACGAGCTGATGACTTTGTGCTGAAAGATAATGGCTATGGAGCTATCAAAGGCAAATATGACAGAAGTAAGTTCGATTATTCCACTGCATTGACATATAGTCAAAGCGGTGGGTGCGAATCGCCTCTGGAAGACCCACAAGGCAGTGTTACTGGAATGGAAGGCGTAAACCTGATTATCAGCGGCACGGAATGGGCAGAGGGTACAGATGGAATTGACGCATCTGGCATTTCTTCGAGAGCACATATGCTGAGAGACATTTTCGATGTAGACTGTGGCATTAAAAAGGGAAGATACCTGTTCCCGATTAAGTCCGGCAAGCCGACTACGAAGGCTTTCTTGCAGCAATATGAAGGCTGGACAGAAGATAATATGGTGCTTGCACTGCATCGTATGGCAATGGACTGGAATGATTGCTACGGCTTTGATGTTCCTCTGGAGCTGAATATGACAAAGAGTTGGAAGGACAGAAGCAATAACGAGAATATCAATCCGCTTACCGCACTCTCCGACACAGATGTCAAAAACATCATGGACGCTCTGAAAACAAAGTATGGAGCAAGCTTTACTCAGGAACGGCAGGATACCGTAGAATACGCTTTACGGTGGGTAGGTCGTGGACATTACAGTGAGATGCACACTGGACATGGTTTCTTGTCTACTGCGGATAAGGGGCGGTCAGTATCGGTTAGTGTTGCCGGAGAAACTAAAACAGTCCAATACTCAGCAAGCTGTACGGCTGGCAACAGTGAGGATTTTGCAAGGTTTATCTATTTCAAGGCTGGAAAGGTGAATCGAACTAGTTCTTCGTTATCCAATGAAGTAAGCACCAAGTATGGCTGGCAGGTAATGACGAGCAGAGATTCTTTGCTACCGGCTGACCTGTTGAGGCATGGCATGACAAAGGGCTATGGCTGGGTTCAGGAATCTGTTTTGAATGCAGCAGAGGAAGGTGACGGTTGGTCTGGCAGCTTTATCAGTGCAATGAACCGGTTCAAGGACGAATCATACGTCATCTATCTGGGAGAGTTGGACGAAGATATTAAGCTGCAATGTGGGCGTACTCTGCAAGCAGGTGTTCCTTTGTGCATTGACCTTACTACATACAACGGCAAGGGCAACATCTATCTCCACGGTGAGAGCAACCATAATGCTCTTACAACAAAGGCAGGAAAAACTTATACATGGCTTATGAACATCGACCGACCAGCAGACCAAGGTAAGGTGTACAAAGCAAAGATTAGTTTTCATTAAGACAATTCCATAAATTTACACTTCCTATACATGAAAGCGTTCTTGTTTCCCTTCGGGGAAGCAGGGACGTTTTCTTTTTTGGCGTTACATATTTTCAATGAGGGAGAAGCCCCGAATTTACGTCAAAGGAAGTGCAGAAATGTTCTATAAATACCGCAAAAGTGAAAACACAGTAAGAGTGCTTTTAATCTATCTTTTGCTGAATAATCTCAACATTTCCGAGAAGATGCTGGTGGAAGAAGTGGAAGAAACCAGAATGTTCGGGTTGAAAATCCGAAAGCTGTATGGCGTAACGGACGAGGTGGTTGATGTTCGGGCAATTGAGAATGAAATCGAAAGTATACAAAATCCGGTTATCTGTTCTCCGCTGTCCTATGAGTATTACAACGACAGTCCGCAAATTTATGTGCATACGGCTCATAGCAAGGACAGTCCTCTTTGGATAAATGACATGGGTGTTATTTCAAAGTACATGGTGATGACGGACAGCTGTATCATTTCCAGCAATTCAGCAAATCCGGTTGGCAAATGCGAACAGGGATTGGGATTCATGTACTTCTATGATTATGTTCTGAAAGGTCAAACCAGCATAGGGCGTTGGAAAGCAACTTTTCAGGACAATGTATTTCGGATTTACTACAGTTCCCCAGAAGCAAAGGGCAGCGAAAACATGATTGAGGAGCTGCTTTATGAAGCAATCGAAATCGACAGAACTTCCACATACAAAATGGTGCTTTACATCATCAATAAGGTGATGCCGCAAATTGAAAAAATACAGCCAGACAATTTTGACGTGGAAGAATACAAACGAGTGGTGAAAGACTGATGAATAAACTGGATATGTCAAAAGCCGGTTCGATTTTTGGAAATGGGATTCCACCTGATAATCCGGACGAATCGGCACAGGAAGAAAGCACTGCTGCTGAGGCAGCAGGAACAGCAACAGAGGAAACTGAGGAGAAGGAAATTTATCAGGCATATGGTGTTGGTGAACTGGGAGACGGTTATGAGAATGCCTATGATGACGATGATGAGCCTTCACTCAGTAATGAGGAATTTTACTCACAGTTGGAAAGCAACGGCGTAGACACTGGAAGGAATCGACCTGCTCCGGAGATGCAGAAAGAGGAAACTCCAGCGGAAGACTTGCCGGAAGAATCAAAGGTGTTTCCGAACAAGGAAAGTGCAAAATACGCTGCTGTGAAAAGTGAAGAACAGATAAAAGCCGAAGAAGAACGCAGAAGTGTTGTAATCAACGGTATTCGCTTCTTCCTACATATGCTGGGAAAAGAACAGCCGAATGCAGAGCCGGAAACAGATATGCCAGAGATGACGCTTGCTGGCACAAAAGTGCGAACCTACAAGGGACTGGTAAAGCGTCCAAAGACAAAGTATGCCACACCCAAAAATGCGAATGGCAATCCGGTAAAAAAGATTGTCATGTTTCTGTTAGTGTGCGTGGCTGTCGGCATTGGAGCAGGTGTTCTGGGTAATTCGTATGCTGTATCTGTTGGAGATGACAGCATCAGTAGTATGTCGGCTTTATGGAATGGTCTTATGGGACTGGAAAGCGGTATGCAGATTGTGACATCACCGATATATGGTTCGATTTTTGGCATGGACTTCTTAATTGGATTCGGCATATTAGCACTCATTGGTGTGTTTATCTATCTGGACAAAGAGCAAAAGAAACTCTCCAGAGTAGGTCATGAACATGGCAATGCACGGCTAGGGAAAAACAGCGATTTCAAGTCGTTCAAAAAGAAGTTCATGGATTAAGAAAGGAGTAAACATGAAGGCACTTGCTTTGAAAGAAAATCAATCTGCCGGTGCAAGAGGCAAGCCGAAGAAAGCTGGCAAGTTTCCGAAGACAGGACAGGTCGATGTTGCAAATCAGATTGACAATAATATGCTGTTCGGCGTGTATAACCAGCAGCTGCTGGGATTGTCACTGGACAATAAAAAAGTAAACCGTTCTGCAAATGTATTGGTTATTGGCGGTACTGGTACAGGTAAAACCTTCAAGTATATCAAGCCAAATATCTTGCAGGAAAATTGCTCCATGATTATCACAGACCCTTCTGGAGATATTTTCCGGTCATTTGCACCGTATCTGCTTTCCAGAGGCTATAACGTTTATTTGTTCAATGCCTCGGATTTCACGTTATCCAACAATTACAATCCGCTTTTGAATGTATATGATTCGTCTGGAGCTATCTCAGAAACAAAGGTAGATATTCTGGTAGACCTGTACATGAAGAATGCAAAAGCCGGTAAAGAGGCTGGCGGTTCTGACCCGTTCTGGGACAAATCAGAGAAAGCTTTCCTGACAGCAATTATCTACTTTGTGCTGGAGAATGATGATATTCCAGAAAAGGATAAATGCTTCAAGAAGGTACTGGAACTGGTACAGATGGCGAAAGTCGATGATGAAAGCGATGAAGATAGTCCGTTGACGCAGTTGATGAACAACTGGTTTGCAAAGATGGACGCAGAAGGAAGACCGTACAAGGCAAAATCATATTACGATACTTTCCTGATTGCACCGCAGAAAACAGCCAACACCATTTTGATTACTACAGCGGTTGACTTACAGATTTTCTCAACCAAAGAAGTAGATTACATTACGAGAAAAAATGAGAAATACCCTGAAATGAATATCAATATTGATAAGATTGCCACACAGCAATCGTATCTGTTTCTGGGTATTCCGCAGTCGCATCAGGCGTACAACTTCCTGATTGCAATGCTTTATTCGCAGCTCTACGGAAGACTGTATGAGTTGGGAGAGCGTAAGCTAAGAGGAAAATTCCACATCGGCTACAAAATGGGATTGCCGGTATTTGACTATTTCGATTCTGAGGAAGAAGCGAAGGAGTTTTATGAGAATGTCACAGAAGCAAACATTGAAGAAAATGACTATATCAATGGCACAAAAATCTACAATGTGATGTTCAATGGCAAGGCGTATAAAACCTCTGTCCTGAAAGCTCCTCTGGTAAGACTGGTAAACGACTTGGACAAGATGGTCGTATGGAATGCAGATGAATATGCAGGTGGAGACCCTTCCCTGCCGATTCATGTAAATTTCTTGCTGGACGAGTTTAAGAACATCGGGGAAATCCCGAATTTCTTGACAATTCTTTCAACAAGCCGTAAATATCGTATTGGTTCGCACGTTGTTATACAGGATATTGGGCAGTTAAAGACCATGTATAAAGACGGAGAGCATGAGACGGTTATGGCGAACGTTGATACCACGATTTTTCTCGGCTCTATCCTGAAAGAGGACAAGGAAGAAATACAGAAGATTCTGGGAAAAACAACGATACGTCAGAAATCTACTTCCAGTTCTAATTCCGGAATTTCTACCTCATATACACCTACAGAAGTTGACCTTATGAGCATAGATGAAATCAGTGCCATCAATCAGAACGGCAGAGATGATGAGATTGTCATTATTCGTGATGTGACACCATATATCTGCCAGAAGCTGAATTTGACACATCATAAGAGATGGAAAAATGTGCAGGAAGTGAAAAAGCTGCACATTGATGTGGAGAAATATTACCGCAATAACAACAACGAAAATCTGTTCAAAAATGAACAGTAGAAAGGGGGAATCTTATCATGTTTGGTGACGCTATTGGAAGTATGATTAAGTTCCTGTTTACGTTGCTTTTGGGAGATAAAGACCCGACAACAGGAAAGATGACAAATGGCATTGCTAACGGTATTGCGTACAACCAGCTGATGTTTAAGTCGGAGTGGTTTAATGGCAGTGACATTATGAATCAGATGTTTTCTTATTTTTCAATCATTGGTCTTGGCTTTGCAATTATTTATTTCTTATTGGAAATCAACCGCAGGTACGGCTTTGAAGGCAATGACATCACACTGAAAACTTTTGGAGCACCGTTTTTGAAATTTGTTGCTTCTCTGATTGTGCTGATGAACTATTCAAAGATTGTGTCGTGGATTCTTGGATTGCACAATGCAATCATTTCAAAAGTACGAAATTGGACGTGGGCTGGTAATTCTCTCACAACAGATGTTGAAGCCACTGTACAGGCAATCAATGAAAACGTTGTCGGTGCAATGGGATTATTGGCACTATTGGTGTTTTTGATTCCGCTGATTGCCTGCTTGCTGGTCACTCTGGTTTGCTCTTTTGTGTGGTGGTATAAGGCGATTGGATATAAGATTGAATTTTTGTTCAGAATTGGTCTTTCTCCAATTGCAGCAGCTGATATTTATGGTACAGGGCTTTCGTCCGGCACGATGCGTTGGCTAAAAGGCTTATTGGCAATGACGCTGTATGGCATGGCGTTTATCATAATCCCCAAAATTGGTCTTGGACTGGCGGTTACAGACTGGAACAAGGCGATGACAGACCTTGCTTCCGGTGCATCGAGTGGAGCAGAGCAATTAGATTTGCTATGGACACTTATTAAGAACATGGTTCAGCTGATTGTTGTGCCGATTGCAGAAATTGGTGTACTTGGTGCTGCAAGAACTGCAACGAAGGAAGTGCTGTCTTAATCGTTCATAAAAAGTTATCAAAATAATTTTCAGAAAATCACGCTATTCTTTTTTGGCGTTACATAACATTAGTGAAAGGACAAAGGGCTTATGGAAGTACAGATTTCACAAGACATTCGGAAGTATAAAACAAAAGACATCGGTAATTTCAGCTTTAAGGAAGCTGGATTTGTAGCAGTTGGGTTGGCTGCTGCTTTCCTGACTTACAAGCTGGCTGGTGATGTTTCTATTGCATTTATACCTCTGGCGATTGTTCTTATCATCGGATTTTTCAAGCCTCATGGTATGACGGTGTTTCAGTATATTCGTACTGTGGGTAGAGAAAAAATTCTGATGCCAAAGACGCTGATATGGGAAACGGACTTTGAATACAATGTGGACGAGTTCGAGAAACTGTACGGCAAAAATATCCGCATTCCGACTGAATGGTCTGTTATCCAAACAGGCACAGTTGAGAAAATAAGCAAACAAGACTTGGCACGACTTGCAAAGTGAGCGTGTCACATCAGAAAGGGAGAAACTCCAATGAAGAAAGAAGTTACAATCAAGAAGAAAGCAAGCAGACTGGCAAAGAGCATTTATGCAGCTTCTGCTTCTGCTGCAATCGCAACATCTATGTTCACCACAACTGCATTTGCAGATGGCGGTTTTGGTGGCGAAAGTGTCAGCATCAACAATTCTGGAGGTAATGCAGGCGACCTGATGGGTAAGGTAATTGGTGTTCTGCTGACCATCACACGTTTTGTCGGCGTTGCACTTATTGTGTACGGTCTGTATGAAGTGGTACAGTCCTTTATGCAGAACCAGCCGGAAGCAAAGACAAAGGGTATCATCATGGCACTGGCTGGCATCGCCTGCACCGCTTTGAAGTCTATCCTTGTTGGACTGGGCGTTATCTCCGGCTAAAAGAGCAAACCACGGCGAAAAAACAGCTAGGGCAAGAACTAGGGTTGTTTTGGCGAAAGCTGAAACAACCCTTTTCTTATCGAATTTTGAATAGAAAGGGCGACAAAATATGAGAATGAAGAAAATTGCAGCACTGACATTATCACTGGTAATGTGTATGTCTGTAGTGGGTTGCGGAACAAAAAAGGAAGAATCTTCGGAAGAATCAGCTGCTCCGGTATCGACAATTCAGGCAGGTTCAGATAATGAAAATCAGCAGAACGATTATAGAGGCGGTGTGATGCGAACACTGACCTTGAAAAATATGATTCTGGACGTTATGGACGGCATGAAGCAGAACAATGGTGTAGTGCGTTCTGAAAACCCGAACTCCTATTGGACAACAGACGGCTATCAGGATTTTGTTTCTACCTTGCTGGATAATTCTATCATTGAAGATACTCAGTGGTTTAATGAGGAAGAAACAGATTGGGATACGATATTGTCACAATATCGTTCTCAAACCGGAAAATTCTCTGATGGTGAAAACCTTACTTGCACTATCACAAGAAATGAAAAAGATGATTACAGTATTTCCGGAGTTGCTGGAACATGGGAGAATATCACAAGTGGCTATTATGACTATCGTATGCTGTATGACTGTGATAAGGACTGGTGTAAGGCATATCAGGAAACAGATGTCAATTCCTCTTACACTGTGATGCCGGAAATCACCACACAGATGTTTGAGTATGCCAGAATCAATAATGACACCTTTGCGATTCAGACTAGCAGAGAAAGACTTTTGGTTGTTCTGAATCCGGCAGACAGTGACACACTGATTTCTGGACGTACCATTAAGGAGTTTTATTACAGCAAGCTGACACAGGACGGTCAGAGAACTACATTTACGCCGTATGAAGAATTAGAAGAAAAAGACAGCAAAGGCGAAATCATCGTAGAAAACGAAGCAAAAAACAAGGAGTTTCAGCAGTGGGGCGTGCTGAATGAAAACGGCGATATTGCTACCATGTATGGTGTTAATGACAGTATGTTCTTGGGTGCGGTCAACAATATGAACTATGACTGGGTGTTTGAGGACAAGGACTTGCAGCAGGGAATTGTCTATAAGGACGGCATTCTGATTGTCACCACATATAACAAACTGTCTACAGATTATGAGCGTTTTGAATACTCTCTGGTTGGCAGCGATGATGCTTTGATTCCTCAGCTGGAAAGCATTGTTCAGCTGAAAGAGCTGGTAGGTGAGCAGGAAATTAAGACAAAGAAGGCAGAAGAAAAGCAAACAGAGGACAGCTCTGAAACTGAAACAGGAGAAGATGCACAGCCTGCTGACACCACGGAAACAGAAGCAACAGACAGCGAGGGGTGATGATATGGAGATTGTCGGTGCGGTTGCAAAAGCACACAGTCTGGAAACTATCTATTTTTTGCATCACATCGGTACAGTCTGCATTATTGCAGTTGCAAGCAAAGATGAATTGCAAAGTGATTTTCGTGAAGTAGGGCTTCTTTATCGTGGAGAACATGGTGTGCATTGTGCAATGAACAAGGCATATACAGCATACCTTCCCTACTTGCAGGAATTTGAAGTTGACAAACTGTAGTGTTTGGATTTATTACAGTTTATTTTACAAAAAAATAGTCAAAATACCATGCAAATTATCAGTAGTTTTCGCTATTGTGATTTGCGTGGTTTTTTGATAAATGTACATCTATACATTTTGAAAATGTGGGATTGCGTATAATTAAAATAGAGCAAAAAAGGCACTGGGAAATGCCTGAAAAATGTGAAAGAGTGATACATAAATGAACTGGTATTTTGTATTGAAAATGGTCGTGCCGACAGGATACGAACCAAAAGACCGGATACGTTCTGCAATTGTGATTCCACAGGGTGAAAAGAGGAGAATTTGCATTTACGGCAATATTCCGGACTTGTTTCACGGTATGACGATTGGTGCAGAGCTGGACGGCAGGAAAGTAGTGGACTACTGCGTAGAGCCGACAGATAAAAATATTGCTGCACTTGAAAAAGCTGGAGTAAATCCAGAGCAATATGGAAGAAAGCTGGAGATACATCAGACGTTAAAACAGGAAGGCTACAACTGGGACGTTGCATCGACAAGAGCAGAAGAAATTTATAACGTCTTGCCGTTTCCAGATGCAGACAAGGTACATAAAGAAATGGTTGATAATGCAGAAGCAGTAGAGCGGACACAGGCACTTGGCAGAGAAGTGATTCGCTGTGCCAGAAGAAAGAGAAAGATTGCTTATAAAGTGGACGAGTATCTGTCATACTTCAATGAGGTGGAGCAGGAAGGTGCATATGAGCAGTTGATGTACTCTTTGAAAATCATGTGCTTGCAGGCAAGCGGATATGGTTTTGGCAGCGGTATGGTATGGGACAATGAGCTGAAAGAAAAAGAAGAATTTGTTCGACAGGATATTGAAGAAAGAAAGCAGCAGGAGTACGAGCTTCTGACAAAAGATGAAATTCAGGCGTACATCGACAAAATCAAGGATAGTACGCTGGAACAGGAACAAATTGACACACTCTGGAGCTTACGGACAAGTCTGCCTTGCATTATTACCGGCGGTGCAGGCGTGGGAAAGACTACGGTTATACAGAATATTATTGAGTGCTATTCCATGCACTATAAGAAAAAGAATGTGCTTTTGATTGCACCGACAGGAAAAGCAGCCAGACGACTTGCGGAGAAAACAAAGATGCCTGCCACTACGATTCATGGAGCATTGCGAAAAGTTCCAGATGATGATTATGTGTTTTATAACAGCAAAAATCTGCTGCCATATCGTCTGATTATTGTAGATGAAAGCTCCATGGTAGATACATCGCTGATGTATGACTTGTTAAGTGCAGTAGAAAAAAGCAGCAAGATAATTTTTGTTGGAGACCATAACCAGCTTTATCCGGTAGGCTATGGAGAACCATTTTTTGATTTTATGAAGACGCTTGAAGTGTACCGGCTGACTATCAATCATAGACAAGCTGAGGGGACAGACATTCTGAACAATGCAAAAAATGCACTTGCCGGAATGCCTTTGGAATGTGGCAGAGGAGTTACAGTACGCCACATTTCTTTTATGGAAATCGGAGACCTGCTGACGAGAGATGAAGATACACAAATCATTTCTCCATACAACGACCTGAATCGGCAAATCAACGCTTTTCTTAGAAAGGGAGAGGAGCAGCTGAATGAGGGCGATAAAATTATGACGATTCGCAATACAAAGTCCTATTGCAATGGAGATATTGGCACAGTGGTATCAGCCGATAGTAAGGGAGTAACGATTGAAATTGAGGGCAAGCGAATTGTAGTCAAAAATTCACACCGGAAGGATATTACGCTGGCGTATGCAATCACTGTTCATAAGATGCAGGGAAGTGAAGCAAAACGAGTGATGGTTTTTCTTCCGGAAAATGACAGCATGGTAGACAAACGGCTGCTGTATACGGCAGTGACAAGGGCGAGAGAAGAACTGGAAGTTTACTACTACACAAATCCAATGGAAGAATGAAAGGCAAGGGAAGATTTACTTATGGGAAAAAATTATACGACTTGGGGATTTTTAGATGTAATGGACAAGAACCTGCTCTACGATTTTGCAAACACGGTAGACGGCTCAAAGACCTGTCTTTTTCGGGACAGTAACTTTGCAGGAAGTCTGACTGAGGACAAAGAATATTACCGGAGTGAAATGCAGAAAAGGCAGGGGTATTATTTAATGTGGTTTGTGTATCGTCATGTACTGGGGTGCGATACGCTGGAGAAGGCAAAGGAATATGCAACAGAAGAAATTCTGCGACAGTATCGCCTTTGGAATTTCATCTGGAACAGTAAGATGTATGTAGGAATCAAGGGCATAAATGAAATGCGGTTCTGGAAAGTAGAAGATATGGCAATTATTCTGGAGATTCTTTACTACAGATATGAGTTCTTTGAACAGATGGAGTGCTTTATCCGGAATACATCAAATATGCGTCAGGCACGATGCAAAAAAGCATTTCTGGAATGTCAAACCATGATGGGAGAAGCGCATTACCGCAATTTGATTTTGGGTGAAGGAGAAGGTGCATGAAAAAGTATTTCGGGGTTGCTGGTCTGCTGTCTGCATTACTGGTTGGCAGCAGCATAGCGACTATTCCGGTGTATGCCACACAGCAGACGACAGAGCCAACAGAGGCAGCATCGTATCAGCTTGACGATGACGGCAACTGGTTTAAGCAGGGAGGCTTGAATGAGTATGCTGGCGTGAAAGCGGAAAACAGAGAAGAAACAGAAAAGCTGGAAGAACAATTGCAGCACAGCAATTATATCCTGATAAATACTCCTGATAAGGAAATATCAGAAGAAGCTTTTCAATCGTTCTATGCAGAAGATTGGTGGTTCAACACTTACATCAAAGAAGGCAACGAGTTTTATGATACACAATACAAGGTATATGTGTATAAGCCGTCCTATGATGACTTTATGGAAGGCAAAGAAACCGGCATCTTACAGACCTACACCAGAGATGAAATCACATATTCTACAGTTGTTCTTAGTTATGCCTACTGGTACAGCAAAGACCGAGCAGGGACGCTTGATGACCAGTATGGCGACAACATTCCGAGTTGGGTAGAAAATATTGGTTGGCTGGAGATTGATTCTCCAGCTGACGTATTGGTGACGCTGCATTTGATGGACGAAGATACCTATTTTGAATTTCCGGTCAAGGCAAATCAACCTTATCTGGTACGAATGAAAGCAGGCAGTTACAATGTTACGAATCTGAATACATATAATATTCCAAGTGCAGAAGTGGCACTCCCGTATGAGAATGCAATTCAGATTGCACCAGATAATACGGAAAAAGAGCCATATGTACTTAGTCTGGAAAGAGTGCTTCAAAAGTATAGAAATGATATTCCGGACGTTGTGATTCAGGACACAACGCAGGTATCCTCTACAGAACAGGAGCAGTCTGATACAGAAGGACAGACATCTGATACAGCAGAAATTGCTACCCCCACAACAGAAACGGAAAAGCCGGTAAAAGTAGCGACCGGTTCGGACGTGCAAACCACAAAGACGGAAGTGACAGAGGTTGCAAAACATCTGAAAAAATGGCAGTGGGTTTTGATTTTAATTCTCCTGTTGGTAATCGCATTTGTAATTCTGATTATCCGGCAAGAGAAAGAAAATAAAGACAAATAAACTGAAATAAATCATCACTTATCCAAAGTGAGAGGAGCAGAAAAATGAAAGAACGTGAAATGTTTAATAACTTTAAGTCTGATATGGGCATGACTGACGTTGAGTGGCGGTTGTTCTGCCAGCGATACGCAATCCGAGGAAAGTCTACAGTGCTGTGGTATTTCATTGAATTGTACGGCAATCTTCCCAAGGGGTTTGAAAAGTGGCTGAAACAGGAAATGTTGACAGTGTGCAGAAGTAATTCTTTCAACAATGCACCGGTTATTGTATAGCCATTGTATACATTGCACAAAAATAAAAGGGATAAATAACGGATATTCTACGCCACAACGGTTGACAATGTATACCGAATATGCTATAATAAGTACAGTGGTTGAGAGATAATCACCGTTATTTTTTATCAGAAAATAACGAAAAAACACCCACACAACAAATGAAGAGTGTAAGGTGCATAAGCACCGGAAAGGAAAAAATTATGGCAAATTTCAACAAGAATGGAAACAACGAGAACAACGAGAATCAGAATCAGAATCTGGTCATGGACTGGAAGCTGCGTTCCTTCGAGTGCAAGGAGATTAAGAACGGCGTAATGCTCCGCTGCACAAAGAATGCAGGCAAGCGTGAAGATGGCTCATGGAAGCCGTCCATGAATGTGGCAGTGTTCTGCTCTTTCGATAAGTGCGAGATTGAGGAAGATGACTACAACGGCTGCAACGTACTGGTAAGCGGTCAGTTCGGAGTGGACGAATATGTGGATAACAACGGTAACAGCCATCTTTCGTTCAAGATTTTCGCAACAAAGGTTGCGAAGCTGTAATACAGCACAGACATACGAGCAATTGCAGTCCGGCAACGGCAGAAAGCCGAAACCGGACTTTTTTGCAGGGCGTGACGGTAGTGTAGGGAGTGTTTACAGTGATTGCAATGCCGAAAATCGGCGAACCAAAAGCGAAGTATGACTTTGTGGACATATCGGTGATGATGCGGAAAGAGGACGGAACATATCTGAATCTGACAGATTTCAATTTCAATGTGTCAGCAGAGAATCCATTGTCCCTATCTGGAATAAAGAGTGCATTTGCACTGGTCTTCTGTACATTTGCAAGGCGTAGAGAACAGCTGATTGGTTGTGAAGTCTCCTTGGAAGAATTGCTTGCATTGGCAGGCATTAAAGGGAAACGACTGGTAAGCCAGCTGCGGTCTGGGACAGAGCCGGAATTTGCAAATCAGATGATTGCGGTTGTTTGTGCGAAGAAGATTGTAGACTATGCTTATGGGAAGTGTTTAAGGCTGGAAGGCGAATCTCTAACGTATGAATTTCACCGGCAGACATTTGAAAACGGCAAACGTGTATATCCCATTGTGTTGACAAAGGCGTTTATCAGAATAGGAGAAAACACATGAACAAAACAGGATATATGGTAATGATGGCATCATGTGTCGGAATCATGGCGTTTTGTTTCTTGACGGACGTAGGCAAGGGCGTGAAGTATATTCATTTATCCACTATCTTTTCTGGAATCCTTGGTGGAAATGAAAAAGAGGATTTGGAAAATATAACGAATAATTTGAAAGAAGCAAGCACAGCGGTGTCAGGAAACTATATCAGTGCAGAAGAACTTGACACCTTTCGAGTTCGGGTGGACAAAGAAAACCGGACAGTACATTTGATTGGCATTGAACCGTTGGAAGATGTTTCGGTGCTGGACGAAAAGCTGCAAAAAGGTGACACGCTTTATTTGGAATATGACGAGGAAAAGGAAACAGCAGACGGTGATTTGCAGGCGTACCTGTACTTTTCAGACGGAGAAATGGTACAGATGTGGCTGATAGAAAACAATTATGCAAAAGCGGTTTCAGAACCGCCAAACACAAAACATGATGATTTGTTATCAGAAAGTGAGGAAAAATAATGGGCATTTTTGGTTACTTACTGGCTGGATTTATTGGCTTTTTAATCGGAGTAGTAATCTCCTGCATTCTGCTTTCTAAGCGTGGTCTGGAGATGTACAACAATGTACAGAAAGCCGGAACAGAATCCTTTGGAAATGCTAAAGGATTGTACAACGCCTACATGACGGCAATGGGAGAAGGAGAAGACGAGCAGCCGGAAAATGCAGAGGAAGAATCTGATGCAGAGGCAGAGGCTGAACCGGAAGACGATGTTGAGTGAAAGGAGTGACTGGCATGAAAAAGGCAACGGTATTGTACCTGCTGGTTGGTACGACTGCATTAACAGCTGCGACACTGATTTGCAAACAGAAAGCTTATGACCGTGGGTACGAGGCAGGAAAAAATGCTGGTTACAAAAAAGGCAGAGAAGACGGATTACAGGACGGCTTGGCGTTGTGTGATGAATACGGAAGTGCAGTAGGGAGTGAGTATCATGAATGAGACAAAGACATATAAAGGGTTCTCTGTTGGCGACAGAGTGTATTACTACAAGAAAGGCTGCTGCCCTAGCTTGCCGAATTGTCTGATTGGAGTGATTCTTAAAATCCGGACTGGCAAAGAATCCGTATTCGTAGTGCATGACGAAAGAGACAATATTGTCGATGTGCCATATGAACACATCTTCAAGAACCAACAGCTGTGTTTTGCTTATGCAGCAAGCCTGACATAAAGGAGTGTGGAAATATGGCATATTACTGGTGTAGCTTGACCTTTGACGAAGTTGGAACATTGCTGGAGAGAAACAGTATTGTTTATGGCGAAACAGAGCAGGAGTTTATCCGGAATATGTCACATTATCTTCGGTGGCATTTTGGAACGTACTGTACTGCAAAGGAACATGATGTGCGACTGAAACGCATGGAAGCAGAACAGAATATGTCAGGGACTGACCTTGGCTTGTATTCTCCAGCATATCCAAATTCAGACAATGATGATGCTGTTTACTTCATAAGAGATAAGCAGCTTTGCAGTTTTGAGGGAGAAAATCTCCGAGTGCTTGACCTGCGAAACTACCACGAAGCAATTCTCGCTCATGCAGTATGCTTTGCGGAAGAACGTCTGAGATACTGCCGTAAGAAAAAACAAGGCAAGCGACACAAAAAAGGCTGGAATCATCACTGGCACAAAGGAATCCGGAATAAACTGATACTGGATTCCAAAGGAATGCTCAGAGCAAAGTATTCCGCTGGATTTTTCTGTGCATATCAGCTTGACCCGAAGTTTTATAAGTCAGAAAACAATTGGAAAGAAAATAAGAAATGCAGGCATCAATGGGAATGCCACAGCAATCCCCATGCAGACACCATTCCTGCATAACTAAATAGCAGAATCACTACTCAGCCTGCAAGTGTGGGTTGGGTAGTTTTTATGTACAAGCATTTTGAAGTTATTGTCCAGAAAAATTTACAGTATGCCAATACAAACTGCAATATATCTGCTGTAAGATATGATATGATACTGATAGAATCTATAAGAAAAGGTAGGGTGTGAAATGAGAGAGCTTGCAAAAAGCATGGAATGCAATCAAAAGCTGATAAATCGGCTGGGCTATTCGTGCAGAGGCAGAGGTTCTTCTCTGTTTGATAAGTGGACAAGTATCAGAGATTACGAAACAGCAAAGAAAATGCTGTCAGAAACAACAATAGAAAACATTGCAGATGAAATCGGATTGATTGGAACAGCATATTTCCTCACAGAGCAGTGCAAGAGTGTGAAATATCATTCGATTGCACACGAACTGGAATCTATTCTGGCAGATGTGTTTTATTGCATGGGAATCCGGAATTGCATTAAGGTGTCTATCCTTGATGTAAGAGAAAAGAAGCTGGGGTATGACCGTTCCAAAACAGTCAAAGTGTTCCGAAGTGATGCTCCAGAAGTTGTACTGTGCTATATTACCGCAGAAACAGCAGTATGCGATGTCCCGAAGAAGCAGGCAAACAGTACAGGAAAGGGATTGCAGATTACAGGTATCACAGTCAGCAAGCCCAATATGCCCCTTCTGAACCTGCTCTCAGAGGTTGGACTGGATAAGGCTGTGATATTTGACTGGGTAAAGAGAACACGGCTTACAGAGTTGCGTAAGTGCATTGACATCGCAATGAATGTGCTGGTAGATGCTGACGATGACAGCATCAGTGAAAGCTGCCGTGTGGCAGCAGAGTTTTCCGAAAAGGTGCAGAGCCGCACCAATACTTATGTGCAGGAAATCCGGAAAATCCAGTAGCAAATAGGGAATGGAGAGATAATGATGTCAATTACATTGGAGTGCAGAAAGACGAAATCTGAAATGGAAATCGGCTATAGGAATTTCTTTTTTCTCAGAGCAAAAGTAGCTGAACTGTTCGACAAGAACGTCTGGCAGCAGTACATAAAAATTATGGAGATTCCATATGGAGATGACCGCAAACAGGCTCTGGAGAAGTGGGACGCAGGCATGGACAGAATCCTGCAAGCCAGCGAAATGCCGTCTGGTGTAAAAGATTTTCTGCTCCAGTCGGATTGTGCTGGGGAAATCTCTAAAAGCACCTGTATAGAACTATATGACCAAATCTCCAGCTATGACAACAATATCGTCTACGGTTTTCGATTCGTAAATGATAAATTCGGAAATCTGATAAGGCAGGAATGCGGTTTTCAAGATTTTGTGGAACTGATAAAAGAATGTATCAATGCAGACAGTGACTTGTTCTGGTCATAACACATATGCCCTTGCTCTACCAGTAAAGCAGGGGCTTTTTGCATTTTGCAAGCTTTACAAAACATTCACAATTTTTTTGCAAAAAAGACTATATATCTACCGGTAGATATGCTATAATAGATACTGTAAGGAACACATAAAAGATATGCAAAGTGTGCTTTTTTTTACAGAAAAAATAACGAAAAAACAGCAACACAACGAAACGCAACATAAGAAAAGAGGAGTATGAAAAAATGGAAAAAGTATTGATTTTAAGAGCAACAGAAAAAGGAGCGGTCAGTGAAGAAATGCCGTTTGACAAGGAAGCAGGACTGGACTTCTACTATCAGAATTTGGACTGCGATACGATTGAAATTGTCGAAGCACACGGCTTGGCAGAGTTTCCGGAACTGAAAAACCTCTGTCTGGTATGCGATGATGAGGGCATCTTTAATGGTTGCAAGTTAAATGGAATCGCTTCATTGCTGTACGGTTTCATGGAACACGGTCAGCCGCTGGTTGGACACGTTATGGTGTGCAAGAGCGAGTACACCGATGACGGCATCGAAACAGTCGGAATGACTGATGATGACCTGAAAGCACTTTATGTTGCAATTGAGAAACTGGTACACGAATACACAAACAGAAAATAAGGAGATATTGCCATGAGATTGATTCAGACCATAGATAACGATGAATTTTATCCAACGCCTGCTACGCTGGTAAAGCGTATGTTGGCAGGAATTGACTGGAACATGGTGCAGACTGTCCTTGAACCGTCTGCCGGAAAAGGTGATATTCTTCGGGAAGTTGCTTTGGCAACCGAGAGTGTCAGACATGACATGGATATTGATTGCATCGAAGCAGATGCTAGTCTGCGACAGGTGCTTCGGTATAATTTCTCCGAGGAAAGAAAGAACAGCCTGAACCGTCAGCAGGGTGAGATTATCAAGAACAGCGGTTGCCCTAATGCGGAAAATCGCTTTGGGAAGTGGAAGCAGTATAACAGAGATACTGGATATACAGCAATTCCGAAAGAGCTTGAAGCACAGCTGAATGCCATTGAAGAAGAAAAGAAGACATTCTTTGCTGATGGGATTCATATTGTGGGAGATGATTTCATCACTTATGAGCCGTTCAAGCAGTACAATCTTATCGTGATGAACCCACCGTTCTCCAATGGTGATAAACACCTTTTGAAAGCTCTGGAGATGCAAAGAACGCATGGTGGTTCTGTTATCTGCTTGCTCAATGCAGAAACAGTCCGGAATCCGTACACAGCAACCAGAAAAGAACTGGTTCGCCTGTTGAACGAATACGATGCGTCCATTGAGTATCTGGAGCAGGAGTTTGCCAATGCAGAAAAGAAAACAGCTGTTGAGGTAGCACTTATCAAGGTGGCTGTTCCAGAAAGAGAAATAGAGCAGGATATTTTTGACCGCATGGCTCAGACGGAACATTATGAAGAATTTGTTCCGGACGAGAGCAAAGAAATTGAAGTTGCCGACTTCATTAAGGCAATTGTCAACAGATACAAGGTTGAAATGAAATCCGGTCTGGAGCTGATTCGCCTGTACAAGGGAATGAAACCATATCTGGAGAGTTCTTTTGACGAAAGCGAACTGAAATACAGAAAACCTTTGATTCAGCTGAAAGACGAAAGAGACCACGATTTGACGGTAAACAAATATGTCAAAGCTGTTCGCCTGAAATACTGGAAGGCTCTGCTTTCCAACAAGAAGTTTGTCGGTAAGCTGACAAGCACACTGCAACAGCAGTACAGAGAACAGACTTCCAGCTATGCGAACTACGATTTTTCAGAGTTTAACATTCGCACTTTGCTTGCGGAGATGAACACAAAAATCAAGGTGGGCATTGAACAAGAAATCGGACAGATGTATGACCGCCTGACTGAGGAACACGCATATTATCCGGAATGTGAGAAGAACCGTCATCTGTATGACGGCTGGAAGACAAATAAGGCGTGGAAAATCGGAAAGAAAGTTATTCTTCCTTGCTACGGCATCTTTGACAGCTGGAGTGGAAGTCCTCGTACTTACGAAGCATATAACACGCTGGCAGACATCGAAAGAATCCTGAATTTCTTCGATGGTGATATGACTGCGGAAGTCAATCTGGAAAACGAACTGAGAAAGAGCTTTGAACAGGGCATCACAAAGAACATTGCCTGCAAATTCTTTCGGGCAACATTCTACAAGAAAGGAACAGTGCATATCACATTCACTTGTCCAGAGCTGATTGACCGATTCAACATCTATGCTGCACAGAACCGTGGCTGGCTGCCACCGTCCTACGGTAAGAAGTCCTACAAGGATATGACCGCAGAAGAAAAGACGGTTATTGACAGTTTCCAAGGCGAAAAGGCGTACAATGAGGTGCTGGCAAAATCAGACTACTATCTGGCATCTCCGATTGAGAATCGACCCTTGCTGACCGTAGCGTGATTTTTTACGCTTAAAAATAACGAATAAACACCAATACAACAAAAGGAGAGAAGAACTATGGCTAAAATTATTTCTGTATGTTCTGAGAAAGGTGGAGCAGGCAAGACAACCGCAACCCTGAACATCGCAAGAGGACTTGCAAAGAAGGGAAAAAAGGTTCTGGTAATTGACCTTGACCAGCAGGGCAATGCAAGCCGTGCTTTGGGCTACATCAAGGACGGTAAGTACACCATTTCCGAAGTAATCTACAATCTGTCCGCAGGCATGGAAACAGACTATGCAGATACCGTTCGGCACAGCGAGAGTGGCGTTGACTATGTGCCGTCTTCCCCGATGCTGACAGGTATTACTACTTTCATGGCAAATGACAGTGACAGCAATTATGTGCTGAAACGTGCTGTGCAGAATGATGTGTATGCTCAGTATGACTACATTCTGTTTGATTGCCGTACACTGCTTGACCTGCTCGTTTCCAATGCAATGAACGCCAGCGATTATATCGTGATTCCGGTAGAATGCGGCGTATTCAGCTTTGACGGACTGGAAAAGATGCTGAACAAGGTCACATCTATCAACAACAGCACCAACAAGAATCTGCGTGTGCTGGGAATCCTGCTGAACAAGTTCAACCGTACCAATGTAAGTTCTTCTATCGTGGACAGCGTGCGTGAAGAATATGAAAAGTTGACCTTTGACACGGTGATTCCGTTCTGCCCTGCTCAGAGTGAAACGGCAGTTCTGAATCAGAAGTGCTGTGTTGATGATAAGAACAGCAGCATGGGTGTTGCTTTCACCAGAGTGTCAGAAGAAATTCTGAATCGCATCGAGGAGTAAGCACAGAGAAAAGGAGAGACGAAACATGGGTAAAATCAATTTGAATGCAATGAAACAGGCAAGAAAGGAACAGGAGATTGAAACGCCTGTTCCGGAAGCTCTGGAGCAGGCGTATGCCAATGTGTGGGGCAAGGATAAGGAAACAGTGCAGTATATTGAACTGAATCATATTGTGCCGTTTACAGATAAAGTGGGCAAGAGCCAGCCGTTCCGGATTTCCGATGATAAGGTTGCTCAGATTAAATTGTCAGCTGCTGATATTGGCATTGTGACACCGCTTATTGTTCGCAAGGTTGGAGCTGATTACCAGATTATTTCCGGACATCACAGATATATTGCTGCACAGCAGCTGGAGATGCTGACCGTGCCGTGTGTAGTTCGGGAAATCACAGATGACGATGCGGTAAAGTATGTTGCAGAGTGTAATATTCAGCGGTCTAAGCTGCTTCCAACAGAATATGCGGAAATTTATGCACGGTATATGGGAATGCGACAGGATATTGACATGACGGTACAGGAAATTGCGGACAAGTTTGGTATTTCCAAGAAGTCTTTGTATCGTTACATTAAGATTCTGGATTTGACGGACGACCTGAAAAAGCTGATTGACGAAGACAAACTGCATACCGACACCGCAGAAATTTTCTGTGGCTTCTCTACAGATGAGCAGGACGCTGTGTATGAGTTTGTGCAGCAGACAGGGAAGAAAGTAAATCGTGCTATGGCTAAGGCTATGGAACGTATTACGCAGGAGCAGGAAGTGACAAGTTACGAAGATTTCCTGCCGGTTCTGGAGCAGCCGAAGAAACCTGTAAGAAACAAGCTCTATAGCAGTTTTGCTGAAAAGTACAGTGTGAACTACTCCGAAAAGGAATGGGACAGTCTTGTCTCAGAACTGCTGACAAAGCACTTTGAGAGCAAATAAGAATCAATAAAGAGTGGGGTAGTTTGAGAAATATTCCACTCTTTCGTATTTACAAAAGATTTACGAATTAGAAAAGTAAATTACAATATATCTACCGGTAGATATTATATAATAAGAGAGTAAGGAAAACTCTGAAAGGGAAGGTGAGAGGCATATGTCAATTGGAAATACGATTCATTTTCTTCAAGTACCATATGCGGAAAAAGACGAAGCAAAAGCACTGGGAGCAAGATGGAATGCAGAAAGAAAGCAATGGTATTACTACGGTGAGGAAGATGGTAGGTTTGAAAAATGGACACCTACACCGGTTATGCAGCTATCAGACCTTTCAGAAGAACAGCAGTCGATGATTGCACTTGCAAAGACAGGAAAGAATGTGTTGGTAGATGCGTGCATCGGTAGTGGAAAGACCACAACAATTCAGGTACTTTGTAATGAAGTGCCGGAAAAGAATGTACTGTATTTGACCTACAACACACTTTTGAAGGTTGATGCAAAAGAAAAAATCAGAGCAAGAAATGTGACAGTTACAAACTATCATGGATTCGCTTCTATGTGTTTGGAAAAAGCACACCTTTCAGCTGGAATTTCGGATTTGATTCAGACGTTCTTGAAGAACAAAGAGAGAATCAGAATGCCAAAGTATGACCTGCTGGTGATTGACGAATATCAGGATATTGAGCAGGAGATTGCGGAGATGCTGGAGTGTATCAAGAAAAGCAATCCGGTAATACAGATTGTTGCTGTTGGTGATATGAAACAGAAAATTTATGATAAAACCACATTAAATGTGCCAGTTTTTATCAATCAGTTTCTTGGCAGCTATGCAACGGTCACATTTACAAAATGCTTTCGTCTTAATGCAGAACTGGCAAACCGTCTTGGTGGAATCTGGGGAAAACAAATCACCGGTGTGAACCAGAAATGTTCCGTAGAAGTGATGAACTTGGACGAGGTGACCGCTTTTCTTGCAAAACAAAAAACTTCGGATATTTTGTGCTTGGGTTCAAGAAGGGGAAAAATGTCAAAGGTTCTGAACAACTTGGAAGACGATTATCCGGACAAATTCAATAAGAAGACGGTTTATGCCAGCATCTCTGATGATGACAGCAGCAAAAGAACAATTCCGGATAAGTCTACAGCAATTTTTACTACATTTGACAGCAGCAAAGGACTGGAAAGAAAAATCTGTGTAGTTTTTGACTATGCGTTGTCTTACTGGAGCGTGAGAGCGAATTGTCCGGACGTAAAATATGAGATTTTACGGAATATTTTCTGCGTAGCCATGAGCCGAGGCAAAGAGAGAATCATTGTTGTGAAAACATCACGTTCCGACCTTTTGGAAGATAGCGTCATCGCTACACCATTTCCTTTGAATGGGAAGTATGAGCGACCTTTTCAGGTGAGTGGAATGTTTGATTTCAAGTATAAGGAAGATGTGGAAGCGTGTTTCCAGCTGATTCGCAGAAGGAAAAAGGCGAGACCAGATGAATCTATTATTGATATAGATTCGGAAGATTACATGATTGACTTGTCACCGTGTATCGGTATCTATCAGGAAGCGAGTTTTTTTGAAAATTATGACATTGATTCACAGATTAAGTACGCAATGGACATTGCTGATGACAGACCGCCTCTGAATCTCAAAAAAGATGCAACTATGGAAGAAAAAGTGCTTTTTTTGACAGCGTATGAAACATACCAGAACCGCTATTACCATCAGGTAAAACCGCCGTTTATCACAGAAGAACAGATTAAGCTGATTCACGATAGACTGCGAACAGAGTTCACTGGCAAGGAAGAAGTGCAGGAAGACTTTTCCATGCAGTTTATGGACGATTCGGACAATGTGTATGAGATTGCCGGTAGACCAGATGTTATCAAGAACAATACTATCTATGAGCTGAAATTCGTAGAAGAATTGACGCATGAGCATTTCTTGCAATGTGCTTGTTACATGGTTGCGTTTGGGCTGAATAAAGGAATCCTCTGGAATGTGAGAACAAACGAGCAATATAGTATTGTGATTCCAGACAGAGAGAAATTCATGAAGGCGGTTGCAAAAACAATCACCAAAGGTAAGGTGTCTGATGCGTATTTTGAATCAGATTATCTGGAAGCAATGTAATATGTCAGAAAAGGAAGTGTGTGTGATGCAAAACTATTCAGACGAACAAAGAGATGCGTTTTTCAAAATGATTGATGATATGAAAGCAAGTGATTTTGGTGTGCAGCATTTTCTTACGCATTCGCTTGATGATACGATGATTCTTGACACAGAAATGCTTGACGAAAACACAATACGACTGCACATGGGACACAAAACAAAATACGGAGAATTGCTTGTGCAGAAAGGCGATGCTGTTTGTGGCTTTTATCACAAGAACAAAGAGAATGGCAAAGGCGTTTCCGCAACGATGGACATTTCTCTGCACGAAGACCTGCATAAGAATGCTGTTATGGCAGATATTTTCTGTTTGCAGGCAGGACGGTTTCAAATCCAATCATTCATACAGGCAGATGAGTACGGAGCGAATTTTTCGATGGAATATATCTGGGCGAATGATGAGAAAGAGCCAAGGCTGACATCTATGCCACAGCTGTTCGTTGATGGACAGTTCAGCAAAGGCTTTTACAATTTTGTTCGGAACATCGTTGGAGAAGTAAGAAAAGCAATGGAGATATGCTTTTGTGATGGTGATTACGATGAAATGGAGTGCGATGACGATATATGATTACATACGGAATGCAGAAGGAAACGGTCATGTCAAAGGAAGGGACGGTGCAGTGATGGGATATTATCAGAGAAAATTTCATTTGCAGTATCAACTGCCGGACGGCAACATATGGAAAGGCATGATAAATGTCGATGCTGAAAGAAAAGAAGATTTGCCAGCCAAAGAAACCGTCAGAGGGACGTTCTGGTTTTTCAAAAGCAAAGAGGGGTGGCATGGCGAATTTACGCTTGACAACTACGGACAGCAGAAATATCCGTATGTTATAACACTGGGAGTGTACCGCCCAACTCGTCAGCTGACACATCAGATAAATTCCAGAGAAGAAGCAGAGGCTATGCTGTCTTATCTGGGAGAATTATCATACGATGAAATTCCACGATGCGAAAGCCGAATTGAAAAGTGCGTCTATTCCGAAGAAACACATTACTGGGACTGACCTATCGACCAAAGGAGCAGGATTGAAATGGAACAGTTTTATGAAATCACGCCCCATAGTGGGCGTTTTGCAGAGTGCATGACGTACTGGAATGAAACCGATAAGCAGAACGAAAAAGTCAGGGAGTTTATGAGCAATCATAATATTCTATCACCTGCTCTTTGGAGAGGAGATATTCTCTACATCAAGAAGCGTCCGGATATGTCTGACGACAATTTCTTGAAGAAAACAGTTGAAGATAATGGGAATGTTTATTATGGAATCAAGAAATACAGTCGTCTTGGCAGGGAATTAAAAGCCCTTGGAGTTCACAGAGTATATAAGCCGTTTGTGCTGTTTTTCTTTGAAGAAACGATTTTGCAGGCGAGCGTTCGGTTGTTTCCGGCTGGCGAAAAAGTCTATTGCAGTGTGGAACACACTCTGGAGAAACCGTTGTCTTGCCCAGAAGGGTTTATTGAAATGAAAGGCAGTGAGTTCTACGAGATTATGGAAGGTGAAGAAGATGCGTAAACCTTATCAGGCGAAGACTGTTGCAAAGTTTCTGATAGAGGCAGCAGAAGTGGCAGAGCCTACTATCTGCATGACAAACAGCAAACTGAACTCTATGCTGTACTATGTGCAGGCATGGTACATGATAAAGTATGGTACGCCTTGCTTTACAGACCAGCTGTACGCTCACAGCTGGGGCGTAGCTGTAGAAGAAGTGCATTACACTTTCCGTATATTTGGCGGTTGCTCCTTGTGGGGCATTATGGCAAGGCAAATAAAGACAGATGAAAAGCTGAAAAAGAAAGACCAGAAGCAAATCTGTAAGGTGCTGTACCAAATGGGAACATACAGTGCAGCAACACTGAATCGAATCGTTATGAATCAGAAACCGTATCGTGACGCTTATGCCAACACCAACAATGCTGCTGGCGTATTCGGTGTCATTACACCGGAAAGCCTGAGAACATACTTTTCTGAGTAAATATGCTATACTATGTGTGTGAGGCAATCTCATAATAATCGTGAGGGGGGCATACGCATGGAAGATGTAACATTGCAAGAATTTGCAGAGATGTGTCAGCAGAACACTTGTCCTACTTGCCCGATGTGGCGTGGAACAGTAAATGTGCCAGATAATTGCTGTCCAGTGCAAATGGGTATGAAAGCTCCAGAGGCATCTGCCATTGTTCGCCGGTGGCAAGCTGAAAAATGTGGCGATAACAATTGAGGTAAGCTTTAGAAAAGAGTGTCATGCCTTTGAAGGTTGTGACACTCTTTCACTTTTACAAAATGTTTTTAATTCTGAAAAATAATACAGTATATGTCTACCGGTAGATATAGTATAATAGATATATCAACAGACGATATTCACTCTATGCAGAATCCTGCAAAGTTTCCAAAAGAGGTGTATGGAAAAATGAATAATGGAATGTTGCCAGAAGAAATTTATCTTATTTCTGGAGAAGACAACAGAGGACAGACAGTTCGATTCGGTTTCTGCTACTCCAAAGAAGAAGCGAGAGAAGCAATCGTAAGATATGCAAAGAAGAACTTTTTCTGGTGCAAGTACGAAGTTATAAACGTGTTGGGAGATGAAACAAATGACTGTGAATGAGTTGATTCAGCAGTTGCAGGAGATTCCAGACAGCTTGAAAAATTGTGAGGTTATAATGCGACAATACAATGGCTGTTGTAAGTATGCTGTTAGCGTTGACAACGCTTATGTAGAAGTGTCTGGTACAGATAACGTGTTATACGAAGACATTGCTTTTGAAGAAGCGGAAAAGTTGGACGGATATAAACGCATTGTTTTGGCGTAGGAGATGAGAACTATGGGAAAAATCTGTGTAGGTTTGTACGGTGGTAAATCAATATTCGGTGGTAGAGAAACACCGTTAGAAGGCGACACAATTTACTGTGAGTGTCCGGACAAATGTTCTCTTTACAAAGAAGGAAAGTGCCTGTGTGTGAGAAGACTAGGCATTAAATGCCCTAACGGGACAGTGACTACGGAAAAAGGCTACACTAGCCGAGCAAAGAAGTATGGAGCGTTCCGCCAGAAATACATAAGCGATGAAACATATGCTAGGTTAAAAAGCCCTTTATATAACCGATTTGCAGTTGTTGGAGATAATTATTGGTTTAGCACTGGCTATGTAAGAGCAAGAAAAGCAAAAGAAGATGATTCTCCCAGAGAAGTGGTGTCCGGATATGTGTTATGGAGTAACATCGGGACATCGGAATTTTGTATTCCAATTGTCGATATGAATATACAGCTGCTAAACGCCATTCTTTCATATTCACCACGAAATATATTTGGAGAAAGCTTAGAAAAATATTATCTGGAATATGTGGCTGATATTTTGAAGGAGATGCAGGAAATCGCACCGGAGATGTATCAAGAGCTAATAGAGAAATATCCGGAGTACAAAAGCGAAAAGTATATTCCGAATTACGTTGGAAAATACGCCTATACCCGAACACTGCGTGACGGTTGTACTGTTTGTGATAGTTATGGAAATGTCGGCATTCTGAAAGACGGAAAGATTTACTGCGATAATTTCAAGGGCATTGTGCTGTTTGGCGGTGAATCAGCTTCTGTTGTGATAAAGCTGAGAGAAAACAGTACCATCAAAATAACCGACAATTCGCAGGTATGTGAAGGAACAATTTTCAAGTAAGGAGAATGCGGTATGACAATGCAGGAAGCACATGAAAGAATCGAACAGGCAAACAATGAGATTGCCAAGCTGCAAGAAGAAATAAAGCGTTTGCAGGAGATTGAAGATGAACCGGATATTCAACGTGTTGGTGCTGGAGAGCCGTTCTGGTATATCCAGCTTGGAGACTATGGTGTAAATGTCATTCAATGCAATGAGCCGACAGGAAGAAGTTGCTATGACATCACAGAAACAATCGGGACAAGACTGTTCCGGAACAGCAACTATTTCTTGTCCAAAGAAAGAGCAGAGCAGGTTGCGGAAAAAATAGACGCTGTGCTAAAGGTAGAAAGAATGCACGATGCTTTTTGTCCGGAACTTGTCGATGGCACAGAAGAAAACGCATACTATGTAGGGCTTAGCCTAAAATACCATGAGTTTTTATATGTGCCCCAAGAAGCTTCTGATTTGCTTATTGTTGCAAAGTTTGATTCAAGCGAAGTCGCAGCAAAAGTTTGCCAGATTCTTGACAGAAAAAAAGACAATGAGAAAAAGAAGTGATAATATGACCTCAACAAAACATGAGCCACCGTGTAAAGTTGGCGACACGGTTTATGTCATCATCAAAGATAAGAATGCCAGAGAAGTATATTCGTGCAAAGTTGTCAAAGTGCGGATTGCGAACAAACCGGATTACAGTGTTTTATATCTGGTTCACAGCGATGTGTTTGATTTCTCTCTCGTTGTGCCATTTTCCGATATTGGAACGACTGTGTTTTTCTCGGAAACAGAAGCACTGAAATCAAGAAAAGAATGGGAATCGTCAATGCTGACGTGACAAAGCAATCAAGGTTTTGTATAATAACAACTATAGTGCCTCACCAGCAGAAAAAGCACTATGTATAGAAAAAAGAAAGGAGACCTACATAATGCCCAAGACAGAGGCAGAAATGAAAGCACAAAAGAAATATATAGATTCAAGGGTTAGACTTGAAATTGTGCTGACACCGGAAGAAAACAATCAAGTTCGTGAGGCAGCAGAGAAAGAGGGATTGCCGGTCGCAAGATATATCAAAAAGAAATTAGGCTTTCCTGAACGGAAATAAATTGATATAAAATCAAACGATATGTATAGCTGTTGTATACATTGCACAAAAAATATCCCGATAATAACGAATGTTTCTATGTGACAACGGTTGACAATGTATACCGAATATGCTATAATAGTATATGTAAGGTAGACAGGGGAACAATCCCCAACAAGGTTGTTCCTTTTCTTTTTTGTTAAAAAATAACGAAAAAGTACAGGTACAACGAAAAGAAACGTGAGGTAAAGATATGAACAGTACATTTGATGGAAACGCAGTAAGAAAAGAAGAAGCAGTGGAAGACGGCAAAGTGACACCGATGCCGGTACAGAATACTGAAACAAAGAAGAAGCCGGCTAAGGCAGTAGCAAAAGCAGAGACTGCCGAAGTTCCTGAAATGGAAGAATCGAAAAAGCACAGTGCTTGCTCTGAGCCGTCTTATGTGTATCGTGCATTGCAGTGGATTCAGTGCAATCTAAAAGCTCCGAAGAATCTGTATAACAAATTCGGCAAGTACAACTACAGAAATGCAGAGGGCATTCTGGAAGCAGTAAAGCCGTATCTGGAGAAGTGCCACTGTATGCTGATTATGAAAGATGAAGTTGTGCAGATAGGAGAACATTATTACATCAAGGCAATTGCACGCTTTATCAATCCGTTTACTACAGATGAAATTACAGCAGAAGCTCTTGCACAGGAATGCCAGCACACCGGCATGAGTGCAGACCAGTGTACAGGTTGTGCGAGCAGTTATGCGAGAAAGTATTGCCTGAACGCACTGTTCCTGCTGGACGACACAAAGGACAGCGACACTGATGAAGTGAAGCGTATCGAACAGGCAAATGCAAACACAGCAAACGCTGGTGCAAGCAGAAGCCAGACACGCAGCTCTGGTAACTCCGGTGGAAATGGTTGGGGCAGAAGTGCTTCCAACAGCAATTCCAGTGGAAACAGCGGCTGGGGCAGAAAGTAAACTTGTTCAACTCTCATAAACTTGTGTGAAATTCACAGCGTCAACCGTGACAGCCGGTTGCTATGTCGGAAAGCAGGGAGATACTGCAATCCGGCACTCTATGGTGCTGCTTCAATTATTTTGGCAGTGCATACATAATTTTTTCCTCTTGTGCTAGGGCAGAATCCGTTGGCGATTACTGCCCTTACTATCTACCTTACATTGAGGGCTGTTGCCTCCGTTGCAGTCCTCAAATGTTCCGCTAGTGTAAAAAGCACGAACAGCTTTGCTGAATCAGCTGTAAATGTATCGGTGAAAGTCCGGTGCGGAACACCAAACGAAGTGAGGTGTAACAGATGACCAAAGAAGAATACTTTATGAATTACACAAAAGAACAGCTTGCGGAAATGCTTGCTGAGAAAGACAAGGAGAATGACTGCAAAGAAAATGACACTGAGTAGGTATGAGATTTATGTAGAGGCGGCTTGGAATGAAAGTGTGAAGTGTGCAGGCTGGTGTGTAAAGGTGATTGACACTAAGACCGGAAACTTGATGACGATTGCAGAACCGGTACAAGCAGGCTGGTGCGTAAAAGCGATTGAAACTAAGGCTGGAAGTCTGATGTCAGTTGTAGAACCGGTACAAGGGAAAGAAGAACAGGCAATCTTATTGCAGAGAGCAACCCTGATTGGATTGAGAAAAGTCTTGGACTGGCTAAAGGGCGGTCGGGAACGTGTGCCGGAAGATGAATCAGTTGCACTTTACATTAGCTGTGGCTATGTGAGAAAGGTGCTGCTGCGAAAGTGGTATCACACATGGGAACATAGCGGCTGGAAGACGGTACAGGGAAAAGATATTCCGGAAGCGGAACGCTGGAAGAAGGTTTTGGAGCTTCTGGAATGTTTTTATGTCATGCCCATTCAAAAAAGCACATGGCAAAAAGATACTAAGATTGCACTTGCTTGTATGGAAATGGCAAAGCAGGAATGCTGCACTAAGCGTCCATTTTGGCGTATTGAAAAAAGCGGCAGAGAGGAATGCGTATGAGGACACGATATGTTAAGGTGATGAAATTCACAGTTTCGGATTTGAGAAACATGGAGCAGGCAGTCAATAACATGGTGGCAAAAATCACTGAATACGGCGGAAAAGTGGTGACGATTATCAATCACACTTTCGGGCTTTCGCCAATGTATTTGATTTACACCATTGTGTATGAGGCAGATGCACCGATGAAAGGGGCAGAAGAAGTGAATGACAAACGAAAAAAATGAGAACAGCTTGAAGATAAAGAGCCTTTGGAAAGAATCAGGATTGTCCATCACAGAAATGGCAAAGGTAGTTGGTATCAGTTCGTACACTGTAAAGAGCTGGTGCTTGCAGAAAAGAAATCCACCGGACTACGTTGTGGATTTGGTGGAGAAACGAATGCTGGAATACATGAATGGCAGAAAAGAGGATTCCAATGCAGAAAAAGAGAAAGTACATTAAGGTAATTGCTGCGATAACCGCAGTTTGCGTGCTTTGTGCAGGTTGCGGCGGTTATACGACATTGCCACTGCAAAGAGAGTTACCGGTAAAAACAACTCGGAAAGCGTCTACGGCTGATGATGTGGCTGTGGCAACATCTCTCACCAGAGTTGCGACACAGACTACTGAGATAGCTACGACCACTACAGAGCTGACAACAACTGCGACAACAGAGACCACCACAACAGAAGCGGCAACGGTCACTTCTGAAATGGTGCAGACAACTCAGATGACAGAGCAGGAAGTACAATCTCCAGAGCCATATGTGCCGGAAGAAAATCTGGTCATCAATGACCCAGCACAGGAAGAAGCAGAGCCTGTGCAGGTTATTCCGGTTTTGGAAGGAGAAGTGACAGTTCAAAACATTCAGGTGAGTACCATCTCGGTGTCATGCTTAAAGCTGACATGGAATGCTGATGCAGGCAGAGACTACTATGTGTATGTAGAAACCGATGCAGGCTATGCGGAAAACATGGCATTCTGCTTCAAGGGAAATTCTGTATGCTATATCACTGGTTTGAGAGAAAATGCGGAGTATTCTATCACGATTACACCGCAGATGATGCAGTGTGAATCTGAGCAAGGAAGCTCGGCACAGATGATTGAATCTGAACCGGTAATCGGTAAGACGGAAACTGTAGAGGTTGTTTGGACTTATCCGAAAGAAGATGGCTGGACAAACTGCTTTACCTTTGAAAATGCCAAAGGGCTGACCGCAAATCCTTCATATTCTGCAATTTATGGTGCAGAACCAGACGTGGTGACCAATACCGGAATCATGCGTGACGAATACGGAGACTATTGCGTAGCAATGGGAACGTGGTATGGCTACTGTTGGGACAGATTTCTTGTCACATTGGAGAATGGCATTCAGTTTACAGTAAAGATATGTGACAGCAAGGGAGACAGGCGGTATCACACTTATGCAGGTGTAGGGAAAAGTGTGATTGAGTTTATCCATGCAGACGGCTATCTGCCGGAAGAAGCACATTTTACTGGTAATTACGGCTACTTTGATTGGAGCGGTCTGAATCTGACTGCAAATATTGAGTGTATTCAGATGATTAACTACGGCGACCCGATTTCGTACTAATCATAAGGCAGGTGTGCGGCATGAGTAGTTCGGGAGCAATCGCTTTGGTAATTGGTATCATTTTAATGTGTTTTGTCGCCAGTGGATTCATTGAATATCTTCTGGCGAAACATAAAAAAGACGAAAGTAATCACAAATGAATTGAAAAGGAGTTCAATATGAGAAAGAAAATGTGGCGTGTAATGGCATTTGTAATGGCGTTTGCTATGGTAACTGCAACTGGCTGTTCCAAAAATGACAATTCAGCCGAGGAGAGTTCCGATTTGAATGTCAAGGTCACTGATGAAAAGGTAAAGGTGGCTACACCGACAAATTATGAGCTGGTTGCAACAGCGACAACAAAGCTGTCAACGACAGAAACCTCAGAGACGACAGAGACCACCATGACAGAAGTGACTTTTACATCTGAGGAAGTAGGTGTTCCGTATAATCCTTCAAGCGGTTCTGGCGGCGGTGGAAACAGCAGTGGTAGCGGCAGCAGCAGAAGCGAAGTTGCCGAAGCTACAGAAACGCCTCTGGAATCCAGTGTTGTGGAACTGCCGTTGCAGCTCTCCACAGACAATTTTGAGACAGACACTTATGGAAACAGCATTCTTATCAGCTGGGACGCAGATGCAAGCCGTTCGTATGAGATTTATCTGTCCGGTATGTCAAATACAGTGTATGATTCGTATTTTGACTTTTCTTTTGGGCTTGGTACTTGTGTGATTTCCGGTCTGGAATCTGGCATTTCTTATACGGTTCGGGTAACGCCCCTTCTGTCTGATGAAGAAAAAGAGGCAGGTTGCGAATCCACAACACAGATTTTTCCGGCAGAGAACATTGTAGTTCTGGATAAGCCTACAGCATCAAAGGAATACAAAGTGGAGCAGGCACAGAACAAATATCCGTATGTTCTGGATAGCGTGGCAGACCAGAATGCAATTGCAGAATGCTTCCCTGATATGGTTACAGGTACAGGAATCCTGCGGAATGAGCTGGGCGATTATTGCGTGGCTATGAGTTCGTTCTATGGTAATGTGGGTGACAGATACCATATTACATTGTCCAACGGCATGGACTTTAATGTGTATCAGGTTGCAGTAAATGGCAGTGCAGAGTATGAGACAGATGGAATGTATCACATTCTGATGAAGTTTGTGACAGAGGAATCTGACCTTCCGGCATCTGTTAAGAAGACTGGAGATTACGGTACTGGAGATTGGAAAGGCTTTACACTGAACAATATCGAGAAGATTGAGAAAATCAAGTAGAGGTGATGTGGCGTGAGCGAGAAGGGAATGTCTTACGCAGACTATGATAAGGCATTGAATGCAGGGCAGAAGGCGGTTATGCAGAAGCTACAGGCAGGAGAAAATGTGTTCATTACAGGCAATGCAGGCACAGGAAAAAGCTTTTTGGTGAGTGCCTATACAGCATATTGTAAGGAGCATGGTATTGAACTGGTGCGGACAGCACCTACAGGAATTGCGGCACAAAACATTTCTGGAGCAACGCTTCATTCTCAGTTCAAATTAAAAACAACTCTTGACTTTGAAAAACCGAAAAAAGTGCCGGAATGGTTAAAACAAACAGATGCACTTCTGATTGACGAAATCAGTATGGTGCGAATTGATGTATTTGACAAAATCATGCAATATGTAGCGATTGCAAATGAGAAGCGTCCAAAGTCCAAAAAGCCGATTCAGATGGTGTTCTGCGGAGATTTCTTTCAGCTTGCACCCGTCATTCCACAGGGAGATAAGCCGCATTTGACACAGTTTTATAAGAAAAGTGTACAAGACGGCTACTGCTTTCAGTCCTCTTACTGGAAGATGTTTCAGGTACAGCTTTGCAAACTGACAGAGGTTGTCCGGCAGGACGATAAGAACTTCTGTGCTGCATTGGATTTGTGCAAAGAAGGAAATGCGTCAAGTTTGTCTTATTTCAATACACACATGGCAACAAAGGAAAATCCGAATGCAATCTGGCTGTGTGGCAAAAATGCAACAGCTTATCAGCGGAACATGGAAGCTTTGGATAAGCTTGCTGGAGCAAAGATATATGCTAAAGCAGAATATAATGACACAACAGAAAAAGACCGGTTATGCGATGATTTGTTTGTTTATAAAATCGGAGCAAGAGTAGTCATGCTGGTAAATGATGTGTATGGTGCTTACCAGAACGGCAGCATGGGTACGATAATTTCCACTTTCGGTGACGATGAAATCGTGGTCAAGATAGATGGCAATGATGTTCCGGTCAGAGTGGAACGCCGGAAATATACAAAATCCGAATATGTTGTCAAAGAGGAGCAGGAAATTGTCCTGAACAAGGACGGCACACCGAAGCTGGATAAAGACGGCAAGGAAAAAACACGGAAGAAAAAGAAACTGGAATGCGAGGAAAAAGGTTATGCAGAACAGTTTCCGATGCGTCTGGGCTATGCCGTTACGATTCATAAGTCTCAGGGGCAGACCTATGAGGCAATGAATCTTGAACCGGAGATATTTGCAAATGGGCAGTTGTATGTTGCACTCTCCAGATGCAAGACAGTGGAAGGTATCTACAGTAGCAATCCGTTGAAAAGCAGTATGGTACGCACTTCTTTGGAAGTGCTGAAATACTATGAAAATCCGGACAATTATAGCTTTTTCCAGAAGGATAAAGTAGCTGTGTTTGTACCGGCGAAATATGTAGACAAAATTGAAAAGCTGGTTGCCGAATGGGAAGCAGAAGAACAGACCAAACCAAAAGGCTGGGGAAGGAGAACTGCATGAGAGATTTCATGGTAAATAAAGTACAGATTCACGAAGAAGCCAATCCTCTGACGACAGAAAAGGTATGGCATTTAGACGGCGACAAATTGCCGAAAGGAAGTCTGGAGCAGGTCGTAAAAGGATACCTTGCTCTGTATCACTGTGAGAATGCTGTGAAGCTGGAAGTCTTTTCTCCCAGTGAAGGGGCTGTGGTTCTCTCTGTGACCTGTAAGCCGGAAGTGATGCCGAAGGTTGCAGAGGAACTTGCGGACAAAAATTTGGGCAATGTAAGCGGTATGGCATATTCCAGTATGACAAGAACGTTCCTGCTCTGTATGGAATGCAGTGAATTTCATTACAAGCAGGGATTGTACCATGCGGACAATAAAGGCAATCTCCGCTTGAAGCAGGAAGTTGACCTTGCAAAGGAATGCAAGCAGGTTCTGGAGCGTGCGGAGCAGGAAGCGAAGGATAAGACACCAGAAGAACTGATTGAGGAAGCAGGGCTTACCGTTGCAGATGGCGATACCGTATCAGCTCTGAACGGAGTGCTGTAATGAGCGACATAGTAAAGCAGCAAAGTAAACGATTTCAGCGTATCTTTGGAAATTTGCCCAAACAATACGGCTATTGTGTGACAACAGAAAATGGTATAAGCATCGTTCGAGATTGCAAAAGATGGCATTTTGAAATTGTTGGAGCTGATAAGCACGTTGCAAAGCCACACAACAGGTGTGTGACGGTTTTTGTATGGGATAGCACCGGTACTTACCGGCTTGCAATTTTATATACTGTTCCAGACAGCAAAGTGCATTCTGCGATTGAGCAATTTGCTGTTGCACATTATCACAATAAGTATCCGGCAGAATGTGAATGCTGGCACTGGGATAAAACGGAATTGCAATACATACCGCAGGCACAAATAAATTAAAATAAACTAAAGGAGAGCAAAGTATGACACAGAGGGAAATTGAACGAAAGAAGGAAGAATACGTTTCTGTGCTGGCAGATAAGACCAAGGACATTCAGATGCAGGCACAGTCAATCAAGAATCCGGAAGATGAAAGTAAAAATACGCAGATTTTTATGAAAATCAAAGATGCGATAGACGATATGACAAGAGCGTATAATGAGCTGCGGAATCTGGATTCGGAAATTGTTGAGGAAGAACAGAGTTATGATACTCTTGAAGGATTCGGTTCTGATTCTTCAAAGCGGCTGAATGAGGAGTTCCTGCTCCGCAAGAGCCGAGGCTTCTAAAAACTGCCGATTTGCCAATTGAATAATTGAGATAGATTCGGTAAAGTAATCTATATACAATACGATGCTTATGACGATTTGAAAGGAGAAAAGTTATGAGTGATTTCAATTGGAATTTTCCAGCTGATATGAAGCCTAGTGGAAGAAGTCTGAGGGAAGTTTGCGAAGAAGCACAGGAAGATTTTTTCAAAGCAAATGGTTATTATCCTACAACAGAAGAAGCAGTCAGACTGACCGATGAAGCAAGAAAGGAAATTGCAGAGGAAAAAGCGAAAAAGGGCGTGCGTTAAAAGGGGGAGAAGTATGCTCCGGCGAAAATTTCGTCTTTGCGTTATGGCTGAACATATTTCGCTGTTAAAGGAGAGTGTTCAGCAGGCGTGGGATAATAAAGAAAGAACACAGGAACAATTCTTGCGTACACATCTGGATTCTTTGGAAGAAAAGGTGCAAGATGCTCCAAACTGTCAAGGAACGATTTATTATCTCGATGAGGAAGAAACAAATGCACTCATTCTTATTTTACTGAAAAGACTGGAAGTGCAAAAATAAAAGCTTCATGCAGGCTTTGCTGTTTGGCAGAGCCTGTTCCTATATTTCGATAAATATGATATACTATCAGCAATTAAAACGTGGAAAGGAGAAAGTATTGTGAGCAATTATGAAATGACGATTTACCATGGGGAATCGCTGAAAACGCATATAGAAAACACTTTGACCGGAATTGACAAAGAGCGATTTATCGCCAGTCAGCTGCGTGATTATTTGAATGCACCAAATGACCGGAAGGTTTGCTGCTTATATGGTTTACGGAGAACAGGCAAGACCACGATGATGCTACAAGAAATAGAGCGTATCGGAGATTATGACAAGTGCCTGCTCTTACACTGTGAAAGTGGAAGCTCTGTCATGCAGATGCGAAAAATGATAGAAGCTTATCCGGACAGTAAGTATATTTTTGTAGACGAAGCAACAAAGGCACAAAATTTTATCAGTACAGCCAGCGTGCTGTCAGATAATTATGCGGCTGAGGGTAAAAAGATTATACTTGCCGGAACAGATTCATTAGGATTCGCCCTTGCAAGAAAAGACGAGTTGTACGACAGGGTGCATTTCATTCACACAACGTATATTCCTTTCCGAGAGCAGCATGAACTTTTAGGAACAGGAATTATGGATTATATCCGATATGGTGGCACACTGTCTCCAGAGGGCGTATTCTATAATAAAGAACAAACTGGAGAGTATTCCAATTCAGCGATTGTGTTTAATATCACGCACAGCCTTGAAAGATGGAATCAAGGACGAAATAATGGCATTCTGGACGGTGCTGTTCGCAGAGGCGATTTACCGTCCTATATCAACAAAGTGCTGGAATACAATAACCGGCAGTTCTTAGCAAGTATCATTAACAGTGACTTTAAGTCACATGATATTGGCTCGTTGGCTGACCTTCTCACAAAGTCAGGCAGTGCAGACCCAGAGCTGCTTTACCCTTCTGGTAATGATGAAGCCTCTATCAAAGCAAGAGAAGACTTGACGGATAGAATCCGGATTGCTTTACACATTAAAGAAAATCCAATACCGGTAGACCCAGAGTGTGTACAGGCTATCATTCATTTTCTAAAAGAAATGGACGTGTTATACGAATTGCCGGAAAAAAACGGCGAACCGAGCTATCTTTTCACACAGTCCGGAATGCGATACAGTCAAGCGAAAGATGAGGCAGAGGCATTGCTTAACACAGATGTATTCCGCAACGGTGAATATTCTATGGTGGAACAGAAGGAAATTCTGGATAAGCTGGAGCAGGATATTAGTGGTCACGTTCTGGAAGACATTGTGTTGTATCAAGCGATACAGTCCGCAAAGGAAATAGGCGGCAGTGTAGTTGCATCAAAGTATGAACCGAAAACATATGTTGGTGAATTTGATGTGTTTTTTGCTGACCTTGAACGCCGGACAGCTTGTGCTGTAGAAGTAAAACTGTCTGATAAGCAGACCGAGAAGCAGGTACGACATTTAACAAACAAGCAGCTTTGTGAGGCGTTTGAAAAGGAAACCGGTGCAGAAATCCAAAACAAGATTGTGCTGTATCAGGGTAAAAGTGCGTTTAATCCGTTTCAGGCAACCACTCCGGAAGATAAGGTGCTGTATATGAATGTAGAAACATTTTTGAAACAGCCGGAACAACTGATGCAAGCTCTTTTGCAAGAACCGGTATCCGATAAAAAGCACTTTCAATCTCTTATGAAAGCAGCTGGAGAAAAAACTCCCCATAAAGATGACATAACACGATAATTGAATCAATACACGAATAAAGGTTTTGCTTTCGGGCAGAGCCTTTATTTTGTTTACAGTTTATTTCAAAATATTTCAGTAAATCTGCTATATATCTACCGGTAGATATAGTATAATATATAGTGTAAGGAACACATACGAACGACCGAAAGGAATGGTAAGTATCATGGCAAAGAACACAGTGTGGCATACAGAATATAGTGCATGGTCGCTGGAAGCGTTGGTTGAAGAAATCAATCGCCTTAACTATTGGGAACTGGAAGCCTGCAAAGAACTGTGCAAACGTGCAAGGCTCGAAGCTGACTGGGAAGATGCTGATGCAAATACTTTTGAGGAAGTCATCTATCATGCTGCTGAAATTCTCGGTGTAGTTATTGGCTAAGTGATGCAACAGGTTTTTAACGAATGACGAGAGGTAATTAAAAATGAAAGTTAATCACGATTCAGTTATTGGAAGAAATGAGAGCATTACAATAACAAAGAGATTTAGAGCTTGCGGTCAGATTGCAAACAGTGTTTACAGCGATTCAAAAGAAGAACTGATTAAGAAGGTCGTTAGTAAAAAAGTTTTTGGGCTGGATATTCTTCAAGAATATCGCAACGGAAGATGGACAACGATTGGAAAGTTTACAAGAAAGTAAATCAAAAGCCGTGCATATTGACTGAAAAGCAGAGAGGAGAAGGCTTATGGGACTGAACGAAGTGACTGCCGGAATGACACCGCAGGAAAAAGAAATCTATTTCGCACATATGGAGAAAAGACACAAGGAAGAAGCTGAGAAGATTCAGATGGAAAGAGAACGGACAAGAGCATACAAGGAATCTTTGATTCAGGACATTCTGGCGAAGGGTTATAACCATAACCGATACACCGAGGAACAACTTCGGAGTAAATCAATCAGAGTGCTGGAAATGATGTGGTAAAGGAGTAGCGATATGAAATACGCAATTTATTCTGATGGTTCGTATAAGAACGGCATCTGGGGAGCTGGTGCAGTTATTCTGCAAGAAACTCCCTTCGGATTTAATCCGGTTCAGGAACTTTCTTTTTACGGCGAAGATGCTGACGGAATCCGTAATGTTGCCGGAGAAATCTATGGCGTACTGGAAGCTCTCCGGCTGCTGTTCAAAATCAATCAGAGCAGTCGTGATGTAGATTCTGTAACTGTATACCATGACTATGAAGGATTACAGAAGTGGGCTGATGGCGAATGGAAAGCAAAAAAGGTGGCAACACAGGATTATCGGGACAGAGTGGCGAAGGCAAGACAATATCTGCCGATTCAGTTTGTTAAAGTCAAGGCTCACTCCAGTGACAGACTTAATGAAAAAGCAGATGCTCTTGCAAAACAAGGAATGGAAAAAGGTTTGAAGGCGGCAGATAACCAATCTGAAAAGCAGCCTGTTGTGCGTGATGATGTGCCAGTAATGATTACTGTGAATGTCAAATTGACAAAAGCGGAATATGATGCGGTAGGTGGAGCTGATGGCTTCGCAAGGTGGATTCTGGAAAATGCTCCCGTTCTGGAAGCAGAACCGGCGGTATGATTTTCGCTTTCACAAAAGGTTTACAAACCAGAAAAATAAACTGCAATATATCTACTGCTAGATACTGTATAATAGATAATGTAAGGTACAGATAGAGGGGCGAGGAAAAATGAGAGCATTCACAACAAAGGGTGGACAGATTTTTGAGGTATGGGAAAACAGAAAAGAAGCCCTGCATGACGTTGCTGACATCATTGATGGCATTAGATATGCAATCGAAATCGGGCAGCGTACAGACGATTTGCTGTGGGTGCAGTACAAGGACGGTAGCCACTACTGTATCAGTGAAGAAGGCGAAGAAGGGAGATTCAAGAAAATCAACATCGAAGCTATCATCGACCAGAATGATTGTACAACAATGATTTGGGGGAAAGTTGACATTTACAACATTGACGACATTGATGAGAAGTATAGCGAAGAAAATGATGATGAATCGAAATTCTGGAACGTGACATAAGGGGGCGTTAGCATGAGCAAAAGTGCCATTAAGCCCTGTCCTTGCTGCGGTGGTAAAGCGAGATTAAAGCAAGGAAAATACAATACTCTGGGCAGCTATGGCAGTGCAGAGCTGGATAAACATTGGTACGGGATTTATTGTACTCAATGTGGGTTGAGCCAGCCCAGAAGACAATATCCTTCAAAAGAGGACGCTTATGAAGCGTGAGATAAGAGAGTATACGACAATTAACAGTCGGCTCACTGCATAAAGGAGAGAGGAATCATGGAAGAAATCAACATTTTGGAAGCTATTCAGATGCCGCAGCTGATGATTGACATGGCTACACCTGTCAAGGACTACGAAAAGTATGATTTTCATGTAGGCATGAAGTGCAAAATTGATGGCTTTCCATTTGAGTTGATGAGCGAAAACGGCAAGCTGTCCCTCGAAGCAGGAGCAATCATGCTGACAGCACGGAGACGGAGAGAGCAGGAAGTTCCTCGCTTTCAATGCGGAGAAACTATTGCAATTATACAGCTGTTTGACGGCTATGCAAAAGCTTTCGCATACACGTTGCCTGAAAAAGTACGGCAGCAGTCATTCGTCATTTCCTGAAAAAGCAGAGGTGAAGAAACGTGGCTGATAATTATTACTGGATTCGTCTGGAGAGAAAAGTCCAGCTGAATCAGCTGAAATACGCTGATGAGGTCAAAGAAGTCTTATGGGGAAATGGATTGATTCCCCAAACTGCACCATATGCCGTTTATGAAGGCTCTTATAAGAGCAACGGCGAATGGAAAGATGCGGTGCTGGTAGTCAGCAAAGCGTCCAGAAGAACCGTTTTGCACCGATGCCTTTTCAGGAGAGAAACAGTAAACGGCACAGAAGTGCTTCACAGAGCTGTCAACCTGCTCCAGATGAATGAACTCAGCTGTTGCAGTGTTGATGATTATAAGGACGCTGTGGGAGCAACAGAACGAATCTGGTGGTTCTATTTGAAAGCTGGAAAAAGTTGCGAGTGTCGCAACAATCCGACAGTCGGACTGCGTTTGTCCTGTATGCAGGATAACACGGAAATCACGAAGTTCATCAACGAAAATTTGGTGAACTGCTAAGAAAGGGAAAGTAGTATGGGTACTGTCGCTGGATTGCAGCTGGTAATTTTTATGTTCTTTATTTTTTGTTCGATTCTTGTTGTGATACTCATGTGTCCATTGATGGACTTAGTGGGAAAAAACAAGAAAATTATGACTGCGATAAATATAACTACAGTTCTGGTGATGTGCCTTATTGTACTTTTGTCCCCTCTTTTGATGAACAGACTTTTCGATGTGACTGTGATTGAAACCAGAACAAAAATTGATTCCGGAATCAGTTATATGGAAAAGGCGACAAAAAACAAAACTACCTATCAGGCAGAAGTACAGATAAGCCCAGATGAAACGGTAACGGCTGACGTATCAAAAGAAATGTTTTCCAGAAAGCCAGAGCAGGCAGTTCTGATTCAATGTAAATTGGACAAACTTTCTGACGGTGAAAAAGTAATTCTGACAGATGATGAGAATTATGATACAACAGCAATTCAGAAGGAGCTAATTGAAGATGGTGAAAAAAGCACTTGGCAAATAGCAGCCGCTTCGGCATCATCGCTATTTGTTGTGGGTGTTTTCACTCTGCTACTTTTCTCGAAGAAAGAAGTATGCTGAAAACAGTTGTGAAATCGAAAAGCTGATATGAAAAAGAACTGACGAAGGAGCTGGTCTGACATGACACTGACTGATACACGAAAGGCGTTGCAGGATATTCTTGAAGAAGCCACAGCTACCGATTGTGCTGTTTGCTATGTAACTGATGCTGATGAGGAAACACTGCGTAGTGCGATTCAAGCAATAGACGATATGAAGAAGATGCAAGGTATGCTGAAAACAGCTGTTGATGAAATTGAAAAGCTGATGAAAAACCTTTGTCATGCGACTACGCCTGATTCAAAATATTCGCCTTGTGCAGACTGCTCATACAACAGATGCTGTATGGACAGAGAAAATTATGTAACAGGTGTACGCTGGATTCACAGAGGTGAATTTGAAGACGCTTGGGAAAAGGGAGCGTGATTTGCAGAGACTATCCCGTTGATGTTACAGAGTGTGACAGCAAACAGCAGATAGTGTATAATTAGATTATCCGTTTATGTGAACTATGGACTTTAGAAAGGCAGGGAAGTACCAGTGTCGAAGACGGCAGCGGCGAAGAAAGCCCAGAAGAAGTATATTGCTTCCAGAAAACGTGTGTCGTTGGTTTTAACAAATTCCGAATATGAAAAGCTTAAAAAGCTGGCTGAAAAGGACAATTCGTCTGTGGTTGGAGTAATCCGAAGGCGGTTGAAACTGAACGAGACGTAATATATGCGAAACTCATGGCGTGGCAGTGATAGCCTGTCAAACGCCGAAAAGCAGGTCGCTCCTGTGATTCGGCTTCCTTTCGGTATAGCAGGGTTTTACCCCATTTGAGCCTGTTATACCATTAACATCTCCTTTTATATATCTTACAGGACGGAGTTTTTCCATTTCTCCGTCTTGCGTCTGAGTAGTTTAAGTAAAACACTGTAGCTGGAGCAAAAGCTGTTCGCAAAATGCAACGTAAGAGAGAAGTTGTGTAGTGATAGACGATACAGAATGCAGGTGCAATCCCTGTCTCAGACACCACCATTTTCACTCCAATATATCTTCTGAGGGAAGGCTTTTTCTTCATTGATTTAGCTTTCCCTCACAATGTCCGAGTAGTTTAGGTGAAAACAGCATTGTCCAAAGCAACCTCTTTCTCTCGTAGATTGAATCATGTGCAGTTCTTTCAATTGCTTTTGATGTGCTACGCAGGTGCAAATCCTGCATCGGACACCATCGGAACAGGGTATGGAACAAGAATTTATAGCGATTATATTAACACAAAAAGTTGTTCCGTATCCTAAGCGAAGCCTGAGATAGGAGAAAAAAGAAAATGTCAAAAGAACAGTATCTCATGAACTATACCAAGGAGCAGTTAGCCGCAAAGCTGGCAGAGCTGGATAAGAAATATCGGCGAGAACGCTCCTGTGAAGAGATTATGGCAAAGAAACCTGCTCCAGAGCTGGGGCTGGAAAAGGAGTGTGTAGCAACGTGAACCAAAGACACTATGACATCTATGTGGAATCTGTATGGAATTGTGCGTCTTCAAAAGCTTGCTCCACCGTATATCTACTTGATAGAGCAAGCGGCTGTACTGGAATGATGACATCGCTTACATTTGGCAAGAGTGACGGCAATCAGGCGGAAATGCTGCGGACAGCAACATTGGCAGCTCTGAACCGTACACTTTCCGAATCGGTTGAATCCGGTTCAAAAGTTTCTTTGTACATCAACTGCGGATATGTCAGAGACGTGCTGATTCAGAAACGGTATCAGCAATGGCAGCAAAACAACTGGGAAACTGAGCAAGGCAGACCTGTTGCAGAGGCAGACCTCTGGAAGAAACTTCTGGCTCTATTGAACATTATGGACGTGCAGCCGGTTCAAAAAAGTGTCTGGGAACAGAACTATGAGATTGCAAAAAAACTCCTGCAAGTTGCAGAGTTCAATGCAAGCTCTCCAAAAGAAAACTAATACGAAAGGTAGGAAAAACTATGGATTACTTGTACAAAATTACAATAGGAATTGATGACGATAAGGTGCTGAGTATGCGACAGCACGATTTGAATGCAGTGTACAAAACTGTGAGAAATACTTTTGCCAGATGCAATTTCAAGGAACAGGAATCGGAAAACGGAAATCTTGTCTTCACTATCGGCAAAGGGAAGGATTCTTTCAGTGAAGTTGGAATTGCAACCGGCGTTCTACGTGAAAGCTGGCTTGGGAAGTACCTCAATAAAATGGAATGGTACGATGCAAGTGATGACAGTACAGAAGATATTTTCAAGGAAATTGAAGATTTCAAGAACAAATATGGTGACTAATCATGGCTAAACAAATGAGAAAAGCGATTAACTTTGATTTGGACACAAAGAAGCTGAAAGATGCTTATTGTGTTACCAATAGACCTCTGGAATACTTAAAAGCCTATGGAGAAATCAAAGACTTTATGAAATCAAAAGGCTTTTTACATAGGCAATGGTCTGGATATGTTTCCAAAGAACCGCTTAGCAAGGCACAGGTTGATTACTTAGTCCAAAATATGACAAGAACCTTCCCGTGGTTTGCTCAGTGTGTGGAAAAGTTTGATGTCACGAATATCGGAGAGCAGTATGACATGATGAAGAAAATCGAGACTTTTGATGCTGCTGCAAGAGCTGCGAGAGCTGAAGAACAAGGACTTCCACAGCAGAATCAATCCCAGCAAGGTCAGAGCCAGCAGCAACAGAAGAATCTGATGCAAGAGGCTCAGAAGTCTACTGCTTTCTCAAAAGCTTCGCAGAAACAATCTAAGGCAAAAAAGCCGAAGAAAAGTTCGTTTGAATATGGCGATTAAACAAAATCAAAAAGAGGTATGAAATTGAAGAAAACTCCAATGACCAGTACAGAACTGGTGCAGTGGCTGAAAGACGGCTGCTTTGACGACAGATTTGCTGACGCATTCGACAGTGGAGAGGAAGGAGATATTCACTCCGTATTTGACCATTACACGGCTGAGGAAATCGTGTATAAGGCAGAGCTTTATGAGCGAAGAAAGGAAACAGAATGATACGGAAAATCATCGCAGAGAATGCGATTTATCGCAGCGATGCAATAACTGGAACATTTTTGAAAAACGGATATGACGAAATGGGACTTCCGTGGAGCAATGTTTACATTTCTTTTTGCGGAGATAAAAAGAAAACAAAAATCGCTGAATTTGCGATACACGAAAGTTCTTGTAAAGCGTCTGATATGTGCCACGAATTGATTCCTGACTTGCTCATGAAAGCTACGATTGATGCTGTGGTAATGAATGAAAAAGAATGGATTGAAATATGTGCGTATAATTTGCAAATTTCGGCGTATGATTTGCAAAATATCGAACTGCATATTTTTGCTGACACCAATGGCTTTCATATTCAAAATTTCATAAGTGTTATGTGCTTTTTTGGAGAACATTGTTCAGATAAGTTTTTGAAATTGTTACAGGAACATCTGAATGATATTGCACTTTTTGATTTTCAAAGCTTTATGAAAGGGCTTGTGCAACTTTGTGAATCTAAAGTGATACTTGACCATATTCAAAAGCTTGCTCCACAAGTGATGTCACAGCACATCAAAGGTAAGAAGTGAAAGGAAAAAAGCGATGACAAGTCAGTCTGTACTGCGGTATAGGCTGATTTTTACGTTTTCAGACCTTTACAAAAGGTTTACAAGTTGGCAAAGTAAATGACAATATATCTACCGTAAGATATGCTATAATGATAATATCAAAGGGAGAACAGAATCCCGATAAATTCTTTAATCTTAATTCGTATTTCAATCCCCCAAAAATCTAAAAATCCAAGACTGAGGAGAAGTAGTTATGACTATTCCGGAAATTGTTAAGAAGTACACTATCAGGGTGAACCCGAACAAGAGCCTTTGTGTAAGGAGAGAAATTCTGAAACATGAAGACGATAAGGTGTACATCATGGAACACAGAGATGAAATCATTGCCTTTATTGAGGAGCAGAAGGCAATCGAAGAACAGAAGCATCTGGAACGGCTTAAAAAGATAAATGCAATTGAAGGATTGCAGGAACTGGAAGACGCTTCAATCGCATGGAAGAAATACTACAGTGATTACCGTCACTTTATCGAAGACGGTGCAGAGGGAAAAGCACCGAAGAAGCCGGAAGCAAGTCTGGAAGAACTGGTGCGGAAATACCCCAGAGCAAATGCTTACATGAAGGCTGAGGGCTATGCTTATTCTTCCAGCAACGATGTAAGAGCCTCTGCCGGAAAGAAAGCACTGGAACGAATCCTGAACGGAGAGGACTACGAACAGGCTATCGCTGACATGAAAAAGGAATGGCACGATTACTGCGAAGAACACGTCTTCGACAACTAATCTGTCCTTAATACAGAGGAGTAACACGATGAGCGAGCATAAGTATTTTCCACCTTCGGTGTACGTTTCGTTTTCAGAACTCAAAGACGGAGAGACGTTCACATTCAGATATGGCGATAGAGAACATCGTTTCACAGACCATATTTATATGTGCGTGGACGAAAACTATGTCGGCGAGAGAATTGTGATTGACTTAACTGCCTTTGATTCTTTTTACATTGGCGATTCCGAAGCAATAGATGTGCGAAAGGTCAAGTGTAAATTTATAGTCGAAGATGAGGTGATTCAGTCTATTCTTTAATCATTCAAAAACAGATAAACTTTCTGGAGAAAGGAAATACATGATTCAGATTCTGGAACTTTTCGGTGGAATCGGGTCGCCGAGATGTGCTTTACGAAATCTTGGAATCCCTATCAAAGCTATTGATTACGTTGAAATAGACAAAAAGGCTGTCAGGTCGTACAACGCCATGTTCAAGGAAGAGTTGGAATATAAGACACAATCAGTGGTAGGGTGGAACTTGAAGCCAGATATTCTGATACACGGCAGTCCATGTCAGGACTTCTCTATCGCAGGACATCAGAAAGGTGGCACAGAAGGCAGTGAAACACGGTCAAGTCTGATGTGGGAAACAATTCACATTATTCAAAACATGGGTGTGTGGAAACCGAGATACGTTATCTGGGAAAATGTGAAGAATGTTTTGTCAAAATACATGGTAGCAAATTTCAACCGTTATCTGCATGAAATGGAGAAGTTAGGATATGCCAACGCATATGCTGTACTGGACGCAAGAAGCTTTGGTTTGCCGCAAGCACGACAAAGAGTGTTTACAGTGTCAACGCTCGGCAGCAGTCCGTTTGATTTTGATAGCTTAGCACATACACCGATGAAAAACATATCAGAGTTTCTTTTGGATAATCGAATTGTCCCGAATGTATATGATGTTACGCAACCGAGTGTGTTGCAAGCCATTGGTGGCAAAGGAATCAAAAGGGCAACAGTGATTCAGGATTATGCGTATACAATCACAACAAGGCAAGACAGAACACCTGCTCAGGTAGTTGATTGCGGACAAGGTAGGTATCGTTACTTGACTGAGTTGGAATGCTGGAGATTGCAAGGGTATAATGACGAAGATTACAAAAGGGCTGAGGCTGTTACACCTAAGACTGGTAGGTATCGAATGGCTTTATACAAACAAGCAGGAAACAGCATTGCAGTTCCAGTGCTGGAAAGCTTGTTTGCAAAAATAATTCTGTAAAGGAAGTTTTTTTATGAGAGAAATTTTGTTCAGAGCAAAGCGAACAAGCAATGCACGGTGGGTAGAAGGGTATTTCTTCAAAGACGATGAGAAAAACTACTATATCCGACAGGGCGATACAGATTATCACGTCTATCCGGAGACGTTATGCGAATTTACCGGATTCTATGATGCAAACGTCCGGAGAATCTTTGAAAGCGATATTCTCCGTGTGTGGCACTCGGAAAAGCCAGAAGATTTCACCGACTTTCTTGTGTATTTCTGCGAGCCTACTGGAAACTGGGTTGCTGTCAGCATAAACAAAGAACAGGAAGTGTATGACTTGTTTAAGCTGACGCTGGCGGTTCGCTATGAGGTCGTTGACAACGCATTTGATAATATGGAAAAAATCTCTGAGGAAGCATTCGGGAAAGAATAAAGGAGTGTAACACGATTTATGAAAATTGATGCCATTTTATTCAGAGGCAAAAGAGCTGATACAGGAGAATGGGTTGAAGGATATTTCTGCAAATATCCTAACCAGTTTAGTGGCTTTTTAGAGCCTCATATTTTCGTATCATCGTATGATGAAGAAAAAGAAACCGGAAGCTGCATAGCTTATCCGGTCATTTCAAAGACTGTACAGCAGTTTACAGGTGTACTTGACGAAACCGGAAAGAAAATTTTTGAAGGCGACATCGTAGATATATTGACCGAAAATGAAGAACGAGGTGTCATAACATATGAGAACGGTGGTTTTGTCGTGAAGGCATCGACATTCGTGGTTGACTTCATGTCAAATATAAATGGAGAAGATGTAGAAGTCCTTGGAAATATTGTGGATAATCCAGAATTGTTAGGATAAAAACTTCACAACAGGTACAGCAGGCTGAAAGAGGTGGTGTCCAATGCTTGCAGCAGCCTGCAAAAGCATAAACTTTGGCAATAAGCTATCACGAAGCAAAACAAGCAGAAAGAGGTACAGTATGATTTGTAAAGTAACAAGCAAGGTGAAGCTGGAGAGTGGTAAGTGGTATCAGAGAAAATCTCTGAACGGTAAGGGCTTTAAGTGTGAACCGTTGCTCTATCTGGACTGTGAGGGTATCAGTGCAGGATTTTACCGGAAAGACGGCAACGACCTGAAACTGGTCATGGCATTTGAGATTGCCAGCGATGATTCCTGCTCTTATCAGAAGAATCAGGAACAGTCTGCTCCAGCTCAGAACCCGAAGGACGATTTCATCTATAAGCTGATGCGTCAATGCACAGAAACTATCAGTTACAATAACTGGAACGCTCTGGTAAGTCAGCTATGCTTCGAGGCATACAATAGAATGGTGAGCATTTATAACCACGCCACAAAGAATATTGATGACAGAGAGTTTTATTTGAAATGGTGTGAACCATTCAGAGGACATGACGGAAATAAAATTTCTTGGGCAAAAAAGATTCTGGGAGATACAGAAGCTTCTTGCGATTTGTTTGAACTGTCCAGAACGCTTTACAAAATGAGCCGTGAAAAAGGTTTTGCAGATACTCCGGCTTCACTGCTGCGAGAGTTGTTCTTGCAGTTCACTTGTACATACTGCCAATACGGATTTGAACGTTCCGCTTTTTCAAGGCAGCGAAGAAGCGTTTGACGCATCTACGTCAGGCGAGATATAATAAAAATGCAGTGGCTTCACTGCATCTCCCCTCAAAACAGAATGTTGAAAAATACATTCTGTTTTTTTATTTCTGAAAATTCTTAATGAAAGAAGGTATTTTCATTACAAAAATCTCATTTAAGATTGATGGTGAACCAAAGGGGAAAGGCAGACCGAGATTCGGTAAAGGTAGCACTTACACGCCGACAGAAACCAAGGACTATGAAACACAAGTTGGTTGGTGCTACAAGGCGGTCAGCCGTGGCTTCCGGTTCTCTGAGAGTGATGCAATCCGTGTAGAAATCATTGCCCATTTTGGAATCCCCAAATCAACAAGCAGGGTGAAACGTGAAGCAATGCTGCAAGGGAAAATCCGTCCGTTGAAGAAGTGCGATGCAGACAATATTGCAAAAATCATTTGTGATGGTCTGAATGGTATCGCTTATCCGGACGACAAGCAAATCACCTCTCTTTCCGTAGAAAAATGGTATAGTGATAATCCAAAGGTGATTGTGATTATCAGCAATGAAACAGGCAAAGAATTGTGATTTACAGATTGTTTTCATTTCCGAAATGCAAAGCACAATATATCTTACAGCGGATATGATAAAATAGTATATGTAAGGTAAAGGCAATAAGAAACCAAAGGAGCTGACCTGTCATGAGAGAGATTTTATTTAAGGCAAAGCGAGAAAGCAACAGAAAATGGGTAGAAGGCTACTATTACAAGGAGAACTTTTTAACCGGAAAGTCTGTACAGCACTTCATTCGTGGCAAGGACGACACCGATTATGTGGTTTGCGGAGAAACCGTGAGCCAGTATACCGGATTTCAAGACCGGAGCGACAATCCAATCTTTGAGAACGACATTCTTTCTGTGGAAACAACTTCTGATAACGGAGTGGAAAAGCGAGAATACATTGTGTATTTCGGTAAATCCGGACAGTGGTATACTGTCAGCAACGATGCAGACAGAGATAATGTTCTGCTGAGTACACTACTTCACAAGCGAGCAATTTTCCTTAAAGTAACAGGCAACACGTTTGATGAAGCAGAAAAAATGGCTCATGAATGGCTCATGAATTTTTCGGACAAGCATAAGCTGTATTCCGCAAAATAAAACGTGGCATTTCCTGCGGACGAGCGAATAATCAACGGCAAAATGATAACTTACAAGGGGTTTTTGCTGTTCGCAAAGAGTTATCATATTGTTCAATTGATTTGCTATATATCTTATATCATGAAAATTCCAAAGGACGTTACATTGTCTGACTGCTCCAATCATTCGCAAATCCCACAAGCACACAAATAAGAGGTTAAGCATGAAAAAGAAATCATCAAACTGGTTTGAAGGAAAGTATGTTGCCATGAAGGACGGCGGTTATCTGGATATTACAGAAGCCATGCACGACAGCTGTGACGGCAAGTTTTGCTTTCAGGTAACAGCAGAAATTTTCCGGAATTGTTCCAGAAATGAAGACGGCACGATTTATCTGATAGACGATGCAGATGACAAAACCGTCAAGAAAATCGCATCTGCTCGAAGCAGTCTGAATCCGAAGAAAGTTCGGGCAGAATTGCATCGGCTGAAAAGCGAAAGCATTTTCATGTTTGAACCGTACAGTCCGAAATCGTATTGGAAACATGGCGTATATCGCCTTGTAAAATCGTTTCCTTGGAGAGAAACACTTTCTTTTGAGGAACAGATTCAGGAAGGTATGATTTTCGACAGCGTGGCGATTCAGTACATTTTCTTTGTCAATGTGCAGCTGGCGAATGGAGAACTTATTCCGTTTCCTGTCAGCAAGCTGGGAAAACATACGGACACACTCTCACGAAAGGAAGAAGCTGAAAAGCTGGCAAGAGAAGCTGTGCAGGAAGTGAGAAACGTCCTGCTGCCGAGGCTGGAAAAAGGCGTAGAAATTCAATCAATCTATTTGGAAAGGAAGTGCGGAGTATGATTGACATGGTTTGGCTCATGAAAGCAATCGAAGCTGTAAAGGCTGGCGAAACTGAACGCTTGGAAAAGGACGGCGTAATTGTCTACAAGCCAAAGGCAGATGTGAGTGTTCGCATTGACATCAAAAATAAGTAACAGAAAACAGTGAAAAGTCAGTATATTTACTGACAAATCAACTGAGGTAAAACGCTGGAAATGATGCACCATTCTCCAGCTTTTATAAAAACAAATTAGATTTGAAAGGACAAGATGACATGAAGAAGTTGAAACGAACGGCAGCAGGTTTACTGTTGGCTGGTGTCATGTGTGTACAGGCGTTGCCGATGACTGCGTGGGCGGTAGACCTTACTGCAAGTGATGTTGTTGTAACAGACGGTGACACTACTGTATCTGATACAGCACCTGTGCTTGTAGAAGCCACTACAAATGTTCCTATAGAGGTACAGTGTGATACCAGTCAGACAGATTACTTTACGTTTGAAGATAATGGTGACGGTAATTATACTGTGACTGGCACTACAGAAGCATTCCGTGAACTGGAAAACGTCAGTCTGACGCTGGCAGAAGATGTGAAATTTATTGGCGAAGCCGCATTTGCGAACTGCACTAATTTGAAGTCCGTAGACTTTGAAAATGAAGAAATGGTACTCTACAAGGACGCATTTCACGGCTGTTCTCGCTTGAAAACTGTGGCTTTTGAGAAAATCGTAGATATGTTAGATTACGCATTTATGGGCTGTGAAAAGCTGACGACTGTAAATCTGACAAATACGAAACTGGGGTGTGTTGGCAACGAAGCGTTCAGTGGCTGTTCTTCTCTGGAAGAAGTCACAATCAGTATTACTGATAAAAACTGTGAAGCAGCACAGCTTAACGGCATAGGTCAGCATATTTTTGGTGAGAGCAAAGCTTTTGGAACGGCGTTCACTTTGACCTTCCAGCTCAATATGGATAAGAGCAACATGATGACAATTTCTAGCGGATTTTATGACAGCAACAGAATCCGTGAAGTACGCTTTGAAGGTGACGGAGAAGTTGGCATCGGAAACATGGCGTTTCGGAACAACACTATGCTGAGAAATTTTGATTTCTCTCATGTCGTTGTTGTTGCTGATGATGCGTTTGAAGGCTGTACACAGCTGTCAGAGATTCAGTTGAAGAACAAAAATCTGCGGTACATTGGCGATGCTGCTTTTCTTGGCTGCACAAGTGCAAACGATATTCAAATTGCCCTGAACGATAAGCTGGAAATAGGAGAATATGCGTTTGGACGAAGACAAAAAAGTGAAGGAAACGTCAAGCCGTATTCGATGACGATTTACACCAACAATGAGGACGCTTATGTTCTCCCTGATGACTTTGAACGTGAAGATAGATTGCTGAACACTTTTGAAGTAGTCGGAAATGGTGAGCTGTATTATAGTGACGGAAACTTCTCTTATTGTGAAAACCTGACGAAGGTCAATGTTGGCAACGCTCTTGGCTTCGGCAGAGAAGCTTTCGTGAATTGCTATAAATTGAAAAGCTTGGACTTAACTTCTGCACACCTTTTTGACAACGAAGCTTTCAAGAATTGTGCCGAACTGGAATCCTTGAAGCTGGGTGTATATGACGATAGCCAATGGTATGAAGGTGCTTTTGATGATATTATGACAGCAACTTCTGATGAAGATGGAAATAAAATTTCTTCAACATTGGAGCTGTACATGAACAACACAGAACGACCGTTCGAGCTTGGGAAAAAGGGCGTAAACTGTTCTGCAAATATAGAATTTACAAGTATGTACAATCTCACAACTGTAAAGACCTACGGAGACGGAGAACTCAGATTGAACGGCGGTCAGTTTTCAAATTGTGACGAACTGGAATCATTCGACTTTTCCAATGTCACAATAATTGGAGAACACGCTTTGTCAAACACTGGGCTGAAAGAAGCAAAAATCGCCAGAAAAGATGTTCTGTTCGGAAATAGGGCTTTTGGCAGCTGTGATGACCTGACACTGTACGGTTATACCGATTCCACAACGGAAAAGTATGCCAACGACAACAATATTCCGTTCATAGCTCTGGACGGTGGCACAACGACCACCAGCACCACAGGACAGGGTTCTTCCACAACCACCACTACAGTGACCACACAGGGCAGCGGTGGTACAATTCTGCTGGGCGATGTTACGCTGGACGGCAGAGTGGACATCTCTGATGCTGTTCTGCTGAACAAGTCAATCGCAGGCTCTGTTGTGTTGAATGAGCAGGCAAAGGATAATGCGGAGTGCTATGCAGACGGTAATCTTGATGGCAACGATGCAACAACATTGCTGCGGTTCTTGGTTCACACAATCACTTCTTTGCCGGTGACAGAATAAACAGCCATAAATTAAAATAACTTCAAAGAAATCAGTCTGTGCGTAGAAAAAGCATAGGCTGTTTTCTTTTTTTCGGAAATATTTTGATGAATGGACGGATATACATTTTGTTTTATTTGGACTTGTTATAATAAAAACAGCAAAAATGAGTGAGGTGAAGTTTATGGGATTTCAGTGCCAAACAACATTGTACTGTGATAGCTGCGGAACTTATCTTATCACTTGTGGTACTCGAATGCCAGATTGTTCAAGCAGACAAGATATGGAAATTTCTGCAAAAGAGCGAGGCTGGATAAAGATTCTCGGCAAGTATAATATTTGCAGAGAATGTGTAGAACACTACGGAAGAAATCATTTGATACAAACGATGGAGCAGATGGAACAGCCGGTGATTCTTTAAGGAAAACATCTCCTTTGAAGGACGGAATGCGAGGGTAGCTGCCTCAAAGTGGTTCAATTCCACAGCGTTCCAATCAAATAATGGCTGAATAAAGCCTAAAATCTTTTTTGCAAAGGAGATTATGTCCAATGAAGACAAATCACAGAAAGGTAAAGTCATATGTGGCTTTACTGACCGCCGTGGCTTGTATGGCAACTGGAACTGCTAGTCTTTCAGCGAGTGCAGTAAACAGTGCAGTGACAGGCACAAACATTTCGCAGAAGCAGACACAGAAGCTGAGCGAAACCGTGTATACGTTCAGTGATACGGAAATCAATCTGGTACTGCCCAACACGGCGTTTGCCAACAATCTGGAGAAGTATTCCTACAGTGATACGAATGTAGCCGGTAACACCAAGAGCATCGGCTTTTCTCTCGTCACGACTGGAGACTTCAAGAAGTACAAGGCGGTAGTTACAAATCGTCTTATCTGCAATTCGGTTCTCGGCGAGATGTACAACGCAGGCTACAGTGTGGTTTATGCTGAACCACATGGCGGCACAGCAGTTGGCAGCCCCTTGATTAGCATAAGAATCGTAAAGCAGAACGGCAATTACTCACCGCAGGTGACAACAGTTGATACTTCCTGCATTATTCCGGTCGATGTTTCCGGAATCACGGACAGCACTGCAACCAATGAGTTCTATGCGATTACCGGAGAAGAAGGCAGAGAGCTGACTGGGTATTTCACTACGAGTACCAATTGTCGCATCAAGATGTATAAGGGCAAGCCTGTAACGGTTATCAACGGCAAAAGCCTTTTGCTGGATATGTTTGACCTGTCGGGTATGCCCCATGCAATCGGGGACAGAACCTTTTACAAGTATGTTGCGGACAGCAACGGCAATGTTACAAGTGTGACAGAAAACGACTTCAATCTGGCATATGCTTCTCCGAAGATGAAGGATATGACACTTACACAGATTTTGCCGACTACCGGAACATCGTATACGGTAAAGGGTGGTTATGCAATCGCTCTCCCGAAGGGGACTTATTACAATGCGGATTTTACGATGAAGTCGGAATATATGGATGGTGAAACCGAAGGCGAGGTTTACTCGGCGAACCATTCGCCGCAGATTTTTGATTCCTCTGGATATTTGATTGCTGGTGCTGTTATGTCCAGTATCATTGACAGCAAGCTGAATCCGAGTACGCAGCATGAATCCGGAATGATTTATGACATCGTATCTTTATTTGGCTACGATAATTATTATCGTGAGCTGGGACTGACAAATCCTGTTACGGATAATCAGACAGAGTACGGCAACATCATTCGGTCTACAGATATTGACAAGCTGGTAAGTGATGATACCGGTAAGATTGATGTGGTTGACAATTTCTATGCAATCACAGATAAACTGGCAAGCCGTACACCTGCTTCTGAAATGGATTCTTCTAAGGCAAAGGGAAACGGCGATTATATCACCGGCTTGCAGGAACTGTACACTGCAAAGGAAGACTACAAATATCCGATTATCAGCAATGTCGATTCTGGAGACCTGACAGTTGATGCTACCGGAACATATGGAGCTGATACAGCGAAGAAAATGTTCGATGGCGAAAGCAACGACTATTTTGTTGAATTTGTCGGCGGTAAGATGGCGTTTGTTACACACGATGCTGACTACAAGCTGCTGTCTTATTCTGGCTTGCAGGATATTCGTGAAGTGTCTACGGATTATCTGGACGGCGATGGCAACTACGAGGTTCTTTCAGAAGAAAAGCGTGATTGCAAAGATGCTCCGGTCGTAGATGTCACAACCGAAGGTGGAAGTGACAAGCTGCTGTTCCTTCCGGACTGCACTTATGAGCTGGCAGATGGTACAGACCTTGTTCGGGTACGTCTGAAAAGCTTTACAGACCTGAACGCATATAAGCCGTTCAAAGAAGACCAAGGCGACAACCGAGGTATCTTATACTTTTACGACAGCAAATATGCTTCTCCGGCTGATGCTTATGCGGACGGCGGCACTTGCTATGCTGTAAAGGACGGAAACTATGATGTCCTGCTGCCGGTAGGTGATTATACTGTTACCGCACTGGTTGAGCTGGACGGCGGTAATGACGACTACGATGTCACAGATGTTACAATCGGTTCTTTTACCAGCGACTACAGAGATGTTGACATTGACGATATGGACAACGGCGATACTCCGATGATGGAATGGGCAAACGGAAAGTCTGGTGTGGCAGCAGTAGACCTGACCTACAATGTGCCGATGGAAGATATTGATTTGAGAAGCTATATCGGCAATGCTGGTAAAGTGGGCGGTATCAAATCTATTGAACTGTCCGAAAATCAGCCTGCTCCGGAAGTTCCGGTCGCAACAAGCACTACAAAAACCGGCTCTGGTCTGCCGAAGGGAATCACATTGGAAGATGGTGTTCTCTCCGGTACGCCGACAGAAGTGGAACAGACAAAGGCAAGAATCACAATCACCGCCGGAAATGGCTCTCAGCTGGAGCTGAATGTGACATTCCGTGTGAAAAAGGCAGTCCCGAATGTTGAAGTAAGTGTTCCGGACAAGGACTACGAAGCTGGAGATGACCTGCCTGACCTGATTCTGGGTAAGGACACACCGAGCGGTTCTGTTTCATGGGTAGTCGATGAGGTAAAGAAGCTGACCGAAGGCGACAATACTCTGACATGGGAATATACTCCCGATGATGATAACTATGACAAGGTAACTGGTACGCTGGTAATCAATGCTTCTCCGAAGCAGACAACCACCACCGTGACAACAGCCACAGGCGGTTCAGAATCCTCTGTAAGCGGCTCTGGAACAGAGACGACTGTTTCTACGACTGACGTTACTTCGTCCACTGTGGACAGCGACAGCACAGCTACAGGAACAGGTACAGACCAATCCTCTGGCAATGGCAGTGCAACTACCACAAGTGGCAGTGTGACCACCGCTGGAACAGGCAATGGTTCTGGCACTGGTACAACAGGTACAAGCGGTTCTGGAAACGGTTCAGATACCACCACGGCATCTTCCACAGACAACAGCGGAGCAGGCTCTGGCACAACAACCACGGCAACAGGCACTGATGTTCCGAAGAATACGCTGTATGGCGATTTGAACTTGGACGGAAAGGTAAATCTTACAGATGCAGTTATGCTCAATAAGGCAGTAATCGGCACTATCACTTTGAAGGGACAGGCTGCAATCAATGCAAACACTTTCTCTGATGATAAGATTGATTCCAATGATGCAACCGCACTGTTGCAGTTCTTGGTTCGTTACATCGACACCTTGCCTGTGACGAAGTGATTTAAGACATACCCTACAAAAATTCAATAGAGAGAAGACCACCGGCAAAATCTGCTGGTGGTTTTTTCTTGGAAAAATGTATATACAAATCAAAAAGTTGATATTTGTGAAAAATGCAGAAAAACTCGTTATTTGCTTGTAATGTATTGACAACGGCTATACAGAATGCTATAATAATATATGTAAGGTACAAGAAACCAAACAAAAAATAAGGAGTTTTGAATTATGGGACACGAAATTCATCATGACGATTTTAAGGTGACAACAAGCAAAGAACGGATTCTTGCAATGGTTTCTGCTCGTGCAGAACGTGACGGTGATTACCATGAGCCAATCACAAGCATCGAGTGGCAGAATCGTTGCTTTGACAGCAGAGAAGATGCCGAGAAATATCTGAATAATCTGGGTGGCTTTTACAGACAGGTTGCGGTTCAGTTCAAGTATCAGAATGACTTCGTGCCTTCCAAGGCTCTGGAAAACACTACAGAAAAGGCAAGACAGGCAATTGTGGCTTATCGTACATTGAACGAAGCGTTTCATTTTGGAAATCATAAGAGTGCAACTGTTGGCTGTAAGAACTGCGGTTCAAAAATTGCACTGAAATATCTGCGGTCGAATATTTGTCCGAATATTTGTCCGGTATGCAGAAAAGACCTCAGACCGGAAACAACACAGAAAAGAATCAAGGCATTGAAAGAAAAAGCAATTGTCTTGATTGATAAGCGTCGTAGCATGGAACGTGCAGAGCGTGAGAAAAATTTGAAAAAGGCTGAAACATACTGGCTTGTAAAGACTGAATTTCATGTCTGAAAGAAACGAAAACAAACGAAAACCAACGGTAAGGAACAAATAAAAAGGTGGAATGATTTATGTTGACGATACTGATAGGAATGTCTGCAAGTGGCAAAGATGCAATTCTGAGAGAACTGGTTGCGAATCACGGATTCCGTGAAATCGTGACAACCACTACACGTCCGATGCGTAAGGGAGAGGTCAACGGCAAGGACTACAACTTTATCTCCAGAAAGGAATTTGAAAAAGGTATCACTGAGGGACGATTCTTTGAGTATCGCTCCTGTAACACGATTTGGAATGGTAAAGAAGATGTCAGATATTATGGAACGCCTAAAATGCAGCTGAATCCAGAGCAGGAATATGTGGCTGTCGTAGATGTGCAGGGAGCAAAGGATTATGTTTCCTACTTCGGAAAGTATGATTGCTTTGTAGTGCGAGTAAACGCATCAGAAGAAGTTCGATTTAAGAGAGCAAAAAAGCGTGGTTCTTTCGACAATGATGACTGGAATTGCAGACTGGCAGCAGACCGCCTTGCATTCTCTGAGGAGAACACAGCACAGACAAATAGCTTTGCAGTCAATTATTCTGTAGCCAATGAGGGTGATAAGACTGTTGCTGAAATTGCTGAGAGAATCGCTATTGCGACAGACACCTACGGCAGAAAAGACCATTCTGAAATAGACCGTAACCCTTGCCAACGGTGGGGCGAATGGAGAGAAGCATCTCCCAATCAGCTGTTGGCAGAATTGAAGGAAGATGTGTCGGTTCTTATGAACAACATTCTGGAATGTGAAGACCTGCTCCGGAATCTGAGTAAGAGAGAGCCTTATCCGGACTTTGACATTGAAAAAGGACTGAAACACATTCAACTTTTTTGAGAATACGAAAGCACGAGAAGTGGAGTGATGCACATAGCATTTATTCCACTTTTTATTTGCCAGCACACATTGCATCGTTCAGAAAGGAAAAACATGAATACGTTCAGAAGAATAGAAAGCCTTTACCGAGAAAATGGATATAAAACGCATTATGCTGAAAAGAAGCATAATCGTATTCTGTTGCTATATCCAAACATTAAAAAGTCAAAGATATATGGGGTACACATGGATAGTGATTATGGCTTGGTGAATGTTGGCTGTATGGAATTGTTTCGAGGAGAACCATCTCTTTTGTTCAGAGATTGCTGTTATGACGATTTCGATTTTATCATTTCAAAGATAAAGAAAGTGGACAAAGATACAACAATCGAACTCAATGTCCCTTATGCAGAGCCTTGTCTAAGACCGCATTTGTTATTTGAGAATCAGGAAGACGTTGCAAACTCTTTCTTGAAAAACAATGGGTACAGCGAATCATAATTACACTGCAATTTCCGATGTTTACAAAAGGTTTACCAATCAGAAAAGTAAAGCACAATATATCTACTGTAAGATATGATAAAATAGTATATGTAAGGTCGTTAAGACACCGAGAGAAAGGCGTGAATCGTATGAGCAATCGTGTGAAAAATGTATTGTATATGTACCGGAACACTCTGGGAAAATTCGTTATCACAAAAAGCAACAGCAAGCGGATTGAAGATGCTGTCAGACGGTGCGAGGACATCATGATTTACATGGACGTAGATGCAGAGAGGAAGATGTTTCTGTGTCACGTTGAGAAGCGAGATGACGTTTACCGCCTGCTTGCAAAGGAACACTTCTTCGGTGGAGAAACAAAAGCAAATGCTCCTGCATACCATGCAGAGTTCTCACTGAGAGAAGCAAACTTGTGCATCGCAGATGTGACAAGCTGGGCGAAAGCTGTAGCGAATGCGTAAAGTGACATTAAAGGAGAAAGAAAAATGAGTAAGTATATTGATGCAGAAAAGCTGCTGGAAAAGGAAAAGGCATTGCTGAAACGGCTGATGGCGTTCCGTAATGCTTTAGCAGGAGAAGAAGCGAAGTGTGCAGATGCACGAATAAAGCTTCTGGAAAAGGTGATTGATGATATTGCCAATGCTCCGGCTGTAAGTGCCTTGGAAGATGAAGGAGAGAAAGCACATGAAAATTGAGGTTGGCAAAAAGTATAGGGTTGGTGGCAACTGCCGATACACTGGAAATGTAATCAAGATTACACGAAAGGCAGACCTTTATGGCAGGGCAGACTGCTATTATGAAGTCGTTTCTGGTGAAGTGCTACCAGAGGACGAAGATGACGACAATTCTTTTCTTGAAAATTCTCCGTTTGCTAAAATCCTTGAACCGTATGAAGACAAGACTGTCCGGTATATTGACGTTGACAAGCTGAAAGCTGTGATACGCAAGTTTTACCCCAATGATTTGGAGATACTGGAACAGATAGACAATGCAGCGGTGGAAGATATTCAGCCTGTGATTCATGCAAAATGGGAACGGCGTGAAACACTCATGGGAAACTTTCTGGTGTGTGGACATTGCGGAAGTTTTTTCACTGCAATCGTGAAAACGCCGTATTGTCCGTACTGCGGTGCAAAAATGAATATAAGGGGTGTTCAATGTGAATTGTAAAAAATGTAAATGGGCGAATGTTTCAAGTGGCGACACGGTTCTTCTCATGAACAACGGAATGGTTATTTCGCAACATGGAAAGAACAATGTAATGTGCCTTTGTACAATCCCGAAGACCACAAACATTGATATGACAAGCGGAGAAATGAAGATGACCTGCTCCGCTTATGAAGAAAGACCGACCATTGACCAGAAGTAAAACAAAGGAGCGATGATTATGACATTTGAAGAAAGAATCGTAGAAGCAGTGGAGAATGCTGTTATCCATGACATCGGACGGTATAACACTGTGCAGTTCAAAAAGTTTATGCTGCCTGACGAGGTTATCGAAGACGTTTACAAGCACGTTGATATGGAAAAAATCAAGCGGTATCTGACTGAAAATATCGAACAGCTGATTGCAAAGAAAATCGTGGACAGCATGATGACTGAGGTTGCATCAGACGTAAAGCATATCGTTGCAACAAAGGCAATCAGAGAAGATATGCGATATTATCTGCGACAGAAGATGGAGCAGGCAATGCAGGGCGTGGCTGATGCAGAACCGCCTGTTGATGCAGAGCCAGCGGTATAAAGTTGGTTCTTGAAAGGAGAAAACCATGATTTACAAATGTGAAGAACGTGACCTGTTCGGTGTACCGGACAGCTATTATCTGGTGCAGTGTATCAGTGCCGACTTTGCTATGGGTGCTGGCATTGCGGTACAGTTCAATAAGCGTTTCAACACAAAAGAAAACCTGAAAAAGAGATACGGCAACGTGGTTGCAGAATGGGACGGCTCTTGGACAAAGGGCTTCTGTGTGCAGGACGGCAGAGTGTTCAATCTGGTGACGAAAAGGAACTACTTCCACAAGCCGACTGAGGAAACCATGAGAAACGCCTTGTTCGATTTAAGAGAGCAGGCAAAAGAACAGAGAATCAAGATGTTGGCTATGCCGAAAATCGGAGCAGGACTTGACAAGATGCCGTGGAAGGTTGTGCTTTCCATCATCATCGAAGTGTTCAACGATGAGGACATCACAATTCTGGTTTGTGACAACAGCCATCAAAGGGAATTAAGAGAAAAAGTTCGTGATTTTGCGGAAGAAGTCACGGCAGAAAGTGACCGATAAAGGAGACGGCTATGAAAAAGTCAAGCTGCAACGGCAGAAGCATCTATGAGAATTGCGAAAGCAATGACAGATTCATCTCTGCAATGACAAGACGAGAGATGGAGCAGCTTCTGAGCAAAGTGAAGGAAGATGTTCAGGCACAGAACAAAAACGTGGTTTTTGTGGACTGCTCCAATGGGATTCTTTATGAAGCGAGAGTGGTGACATACATCGGGAATGTTCCGGAAATCATGCAGAACTATAAGCACAAGTTTATTCAGAAGGAAGATGGCGAATGGTATCGGGAAGCCTTGCTGGGCAAGTGTTGTGTGTGCGGAGAATATAAAGAGCTGAATGTAAATACATCAAAAGGAAAGATGTGCTGTGAGTGCTGGGCAAGACGTGAAATCTGAAAGGTGGATTGTTTACAATGAAGGTAAAAGAAATGATTGAGCAATTGCAGCAATGTGATGAAAATGCAGAGGTATATATTCTTCCCGAAGGCTATAATCCGTTAGATACCGGCGGTTCTTTTGAAATCTCGAATATCTATTGCATTATGAACTTAGCGAAAGCTGAACATGAGGTATACATTTCGGAATACTGATTGAAGTGGTAAAATTGCATAGAACAATGGTGTATAGTGGAAAATAGTTGTGGTATCTCACAGAAAGGAATAAGAGCATGAACGAAATCGCTATTAAACTGGCAGTGCTGCAAGCTCCATATTACTCTGAAATGGAGCTGAATGAAAAGCTGGAAGAAAAATTCATTGACTTACAGGAAACACTTCTGAACAGAACAGAGCAGAACCGACATAAACTGAACCCGAAGAATGTGACTGGTATCTGGTATTTACCGGCATTGACCTATGAGACTGGAAAGCCTCATATTTTAGTACGTTCTCCGTTGGCAAAAGGTACACTGGAGCGTATGGAAACAGATGATGAAATCTTCTCATTTATCCAGAATGATGTCACATACGACTTTGATGAAGACCTGATTGCCGGAGACGATGTGATTATCGGGTTGCAGAACGAGCTGCTGAGAGAGTTGGAAGAAGGACGATTCTACACCATTTATGATAAGGAGCGGTGCTGATATGGCGGTAAGTGCAAAGGATTTAGAGCTGGTAAGGGCTGATATTACCGTAGGGCTTAGTGCTATGCACGACAAGGATAATCCGATTATGATTGGCATGGCAGCGTATCATTTTTCACAGGCAATCGAAAAAAGTGTAAAAGCAGTGATTCGGGAAAAGGCAACAGAGCCGGTATCGCAAGATACAATGTATGCTCACAACATGGAGCATTTGCTGCTACAGGCAGAGCGATTCTCTGCTGGCTTTATTCAAAAGCACCCTTTTATTGCTGACAATGCTTTTACTCTGTCGGCGTTTAACGGTATGCGATATGGGAATAAGACAATTTCAAAACCTGATGTCTACATTTTGATGAAGAACGCAAAAAACCTATTATATGAATTGGAAAATGCGTATATGCAGGAGCATCATGTTGGAAAAGAGGAAATACACCAACACGCAAAGATTCAAATGAAAGAAGCCGGCAAAATATATCTTAATGACAAAAACTCTAATTGGAAAAAGTCATTCCCTCATAAGGAAAATCCTGATAAAACAGAACATTCAAAGAAAAAGCATCGAGATGATAAAGAATACGGCAAATAAGCCGTTTTTTTAGTACAAATAATGCCGAGGCTTATTACTGTCTATCTTCTGGATAGGCAGTTTTTCTTATGTGTATCGTTTACAAAAGGTTTACGGACTAGAAAGATAAACCACAATATATCTACCGCTAGATATTGTATAATAAATAATGTAAGGCACACATAAATAACCGGAAGGTATGGTGTTATTGATGAAAATTTTTGCAATTGACCTATTTCGTTACAATGAAAAAATAGAAAGCATCGTGTATGCTTGTGCAGCTTACGATGAAGTAATCAGTGTTCCGGAAGAAAGCGGTGCAGTGGCTGTAGTCCTTGGACGTACAGAAAGTGATGCAATCAGAAAGATTCTTAATGTGACGATTCAGAGATGTGATAGTGACAGTGCAACGTGGAAAGCGAAAGAATTGAAAGAATATCGCAAGTGAGGGGATTTTTATGAGTGAAACATATCAGGAAGCAAGGGAGAATGTTGTAAGAATGGCACAGCACTACATCGACTATTGTGCCAGCTATGGAACGGAATGCTCATTCTATGAGTATTGCGAACCGGACATTCCGATGACACCGGAAACAAAGGAACTGATTGCAAAGGTTTCGGACAGCCTGCATGATGTTGTTTCTGTTCTGAGAAAGTAACCTGCAACGCAGAGTGATTGCGACCGACACGAATGTCGGTTGCAAGTAATGCGACTGACAAGCGGTCACAAGTCCGCTGACAGGCTAAAAGATAAGGAGAGTGGGAGATATGGTTCTGAAATTCACACTTAGAATGCCCAACTGCGGAAGCTGGAATGGCAGATGGTCTGGTGATGAACGTAGCCACACAGTCTGCAAGACGTTTCGGAGAAGGTCTGACATTGAGAAGTATGAGAAGCTGGATAAGCACTACTTCATTCATGACTTCGGCGATGGCTGGAGAGCAAGCGTTCGGGTTGACATCGTGACTGCTGCCGAAGCACAGAAAGCCAGAAAGAACTCTGCCGGATTCGCAGGATATGACTGGCTTATCAAAAATATCCTCAGTGGAAAAATGAAAGGAATGAAAATCCGTGATTGAAACAAGAGCATATTGGGTAGGTAAAAGTAATGGCAACCACGGCAATTGTACTGGAGTATTGTGCCGTTGCAGTGTCTGTGGACACGAACACACTTTCTTTGCATACAGTCTTGAACCTTGTGCAAATTGTGGGCGAACAATGATGGGCATGAAGAATGTTCCGTTCAAAAGAGAACTTGTCGTTCCGAGAGATATTTCTCCGGAAGCTCTGAACCTTGCGGAGCAGGTGCTGACGATGGTTCAGGAACAGCTGAAAGAGCGTTCCTTGAAGATGTCAACACTGAAACCTCTTGGTGATGACGAGTGGCATACAGTTCTGCGAGCTGTTGGCACAAACGAAATTGACAGGGTGATTGAGGACGTTCGCTATCAGCTGAAATGTGAGGGAGAAGCATGAAAAAGCTATTTTGGGTATTTTACCATTTGACAAGAGGACATCTTTTCAGAGCTATTTTTGCCGTGTTCCGATAAGTGCATGAGGTGGAACTATGACGATTGCATTTTTTGTTTTGTTGTGGTTATTCATCAATCTGATGATACTTTTTATCATGAACTCTGTCGAAGAACAAACTTCTCCATTGGACTTCTTCGTGGAGATGATAGCAGTAATCGTTTCTCCGATACTGTGGATTTCTTTCTGGACTGTCGTGAATCGTATCAGGAAAGCTCATAGAAAGAGAAAGAAAATGAAAGAAGCGAAAGAAAGCGAATCGAGGTGTTGAAATGTTAAGAAAAGTGTTGAAAATGACAGTTTTGATGATGATTGCTGGAGCATTCTTGTTTGCCTGCTCCGGCTGTGATACAGCAACACCAATTCCGCTGTGTTATATGTAACAACGGCAAACAGAAAGTGAGATGTAATCAATGAGCGAAGCTTTGCAGATGTTTTCAGTAGGTTCACCCTACATGATGTTACTGATTTACACCATGTTCGCCTTGGTGTATGCGTTTTTCAAAAGCTGGAACAAGGTGTTAGATGTGACATTCTTTATTGTGGGAATCACATTTGCCACTTACGGAATCGGAATAATTGCTGCTGTGTGTAGTATAGTTGCTGGTGGGGTTGAAAAGTCCATTGCATTCACTGTAACAGCTGCGGTTATGGCAGCAGCACATATACTTTTTGGTGTATATGTGGTAGCTGATAGATGGGCAGAAAGGTAAGCGATATGAACCCAAAGAAGATTTTTCAATGTGAAGTTTGCAATATCCGTGTAGAAGACTGGGTGACTGTTGAGCTTGACCCAGATGATGTACACCAGATTGATATGCAGTTTTCTTACTGTCCGAAGTGCGGAACGCCTTTGGGAAAGAAACTGTATTTGAATCGCAGAGAGCAGGCTTTGAACAGTATTTATGCCGTTTCAGGAGCAGACACCTGTGACAGCATCAGAGTGGTAACGGATTTCGGCATCATTGCCCTGCGAGTGAACGAACCGTTCTATTTGCAGAAAAATCGTTATAGGGTATCGGTTGCTACAAACAGAGTAAGCGACAAGTCTTTTTACAACGTGGAAATTTGCAGGAACAATATGTGGCAACTCACTGTAATTTCAAAATCTACTATGGCAGAGTGCTTGCTAACGTTGGCAAAAAAGTTGCGAAATAGAGAGGAAATCGTGAAATGAATGCAGTAACCTACACAGCATTTACAATGTGGGGCATGGTTCTCGGAGCAGGGTTGCTTCGGGTGTGCCAACTGATTTTTTGAGAGGAAAAAAGATGCTTGAAGTTTATATCAAGAGATGCACTTTTCAAATTGCCAAGGGCAGATACAACCTGACACAAGGGAGATGCAAGCGGTTTACGACAGCTGAACCGGTTCATGTTCTTTTGGACATGGACAATCCGGACGTAAAGAGCCATCTGGACGAGGGCGTATATGACGGCGATACTTTTGATAGCCTGTGGAAGTTCCTGCATGGTACAAAACACACGGACTTTGAAGAAAACTTGCTCTGCTTCTGCGACCTGAGAGAGAGTAAGGAAAGCGGACGGCGTATCTATCTGTTTGACCATTATGCTGGAAGTTCAGAAAAGTATGAATATTTGTATCGAGAACGGCAACACAAGGAGCTGTATTGGGCATTCAAGGTAGAATACATTGTCACAAGAAGAATGACTTTGAAACGCATGGGAGAATTGTTCCCTGCGGATAAAGTCCTTTTGTATGCGAAACAGCATCACCTTCTTAGTGAAGCAATGTTGAAGATGCTGTGTGATAAGAAGTAAGGAGTGGCGAGAGATGCTGACAAAATATGTGAGCGATGAGCAGTGGAAGAAAGAAGCGGTCTATGAAGTGGGTGATGTTGTGTACAACACCATAACTGTAAGCGGTGATAAGGGTGTCTATTCTGCTGGTTCAAAATTTCGCATTTGTGATATTCAGGCAGACACAAGTACAAGAAATCTGAAAGAGTATGATGTCAGCCGATTTGTCACAAAGTATGTTTCTTTCATTCTGGCTTCGGAAGAAACAGATGACCTCATTCGCTGTCAGGCTGGAGATTTTCGGCTGTATCATGAGGACGAAAAGATGAAGGAAAGTAATCTGGCAATCCAGCTGTTGGCGGTAGGAAGCGTACTGCTTATCTTGATGATACTTACAGTAATCGTAATTGCAGTCTTTTTTGACAAAAATAATCGAATTGCATGGTCGGTAGCATGGACAGTATGCGGAATTGCAAGCATCTATTCCGCAGTGCTGTATTTGCTTTCGATGTACGGATTTAACCGGATAGAAAACAGTCTGAGCTATCGTGCTGCAAAGAAAGAGAAGGAGAATACAAATGAATAAAAAGAGCATTCTCTTGGTTGTGGCAATGCTTGTGGCAACAGCCATTACTTGCGTTACAAGAGATGCGGTTATCCATTACAGAGAAGAACAGACAAGCCATGTGACAGAAGAAAATTCGGTGCAGGAAACGGAGATGCCAGAGATTGCAACTTCCGTAAGCAGAGCGGAATAATCCCAGAAAGGACAGGTGCAAAATGGCAAGTATAATTGATTGTTCTGATGAGAAAATGAAACAGATTGAAAGTGCAATTCAGGCAAGAGATGAGAAAGAAAGTATCTATCAAAGTGTTACCAAAGCGGTAGAGAAATTCTCGACAGAGGAACTGGTTGCATATCAATTCCGCAGTGCAGAAAAGAGTGTGAAAGACACGCTGCGATATTTTGCGATTGAGCATATCGTTCAGGAAATCATTCTGGAAAAAGCCTTGAAAAGAGGGTAAGGAGCGTAAAGATATGGTAGACAAAATCATTGTAATCGTATGTGGCATTTTATTTGCGTTGACACTTCTTGTACTGGTGTGGTGGCTGAAAATCGGAAAGCAGCACTTCATCGAAAAACGCTGTCCGCATCGCTTGCAGAAGGCAGAGGACGCAGAAAAAGAACAGGAGAAGAATGATGGTTTACAACCCGAAGGTGACGATTGACAGAATCGGAAACAGGATAGAAAAAAGCGATATTTCAATTCAGGAATTTTCAAAAAAGCTTGGAATGCCGTGCGTGTCTTTACGAAAGTACATGACAGGAAAACATGAATTTCCAGCAAGCCTTCTGGTGCTGATTTCACAGGAGCTGAATGTGTCCAGTGATTATCTTCTGGGGCTAACCGATTATCCGGAAGCAAGAGCTTCTATGAAAGAATGTGAAAGAAAACTTGATGAAATTCGCAGGATTATGAATCGTTGAATGATGGAGCAGGCAGAGAAAAGCCTGCTCCTTTTTTGTATCAGTACACTACACAGATTCACTTTGCAAAATAGAATTAAATACGATATAATGAAAAAGCTTACATGACAACGAATCAGGACATAGAACATAGATGAGGTGATGGCATGAGAAAAATCCGTAAAGTAACTACAGGAAGTGGAACATATTTTGTGTACGACCTTGTTGTGGATAGCAGCGGTAAGAGAAAACGTGTATACGGAAAATCAATAGATGAAGTGAAAAAGAAAATTGAAGCTGCCGAACAGGAACGAAAACACAGCTTATCTTATCAGAAACCGAACAACACAAATCTGAGAGAATATATCATGTTTTATTTTAAGAGTGTTGTTGGGACGATACACGCAACAAGGCTTAACAGACTAATCAATATAGTAGATAATGCAGTTTCTCGTACTCCGTTGAATAGAGATGTGCAGTCAATCACACGGGAAGAAATTGCAGAATTTTATGTCAAGCTGTCACATAAGTACAGCTTTAAGGACGTAATAGATATTATTGATGTACTAAGAAAAACTTTTGCACTTGCAGCTGAATCAGGTCTTGAAGTAGTAGATATATCAGATATAGCAAGTCCCCAAAAAGAAGATGTTATTCCTTATGCCAGTGGATATATTATGGCAGAAAAAGAACTCGTACAGTTAAGAAATTATTGCATACAAGAGAACTGTGTTATGTATGGAATAAACGAACTGGTTCTTATATTCTGCCTATTCACCGGATTACGATTCCAAAAGGCGAAAACGATTCACAGCTATGATGTCAACCTTGAAAAGAAAATCATTGTAGTGGACGACAAGCCATTTCCGCTGACAGAGGAGTGTTGCCAGTGGCTCGAACAGATGAGAGAAAGTAAAATACTGGAAATGCCATCAGCTCAGGAGTGTACGGACAGTAGTATTGGTATAACAAGATATACCAACTTGCTATTTGTTAATAAACTCGGAAATTCTCCGACAGTAAATTCACTTAAAGGAACACTGACCGCTATTACAAATCGTCTCGGTATGCCACTAGGTATCATCTCTAAAACGATTCACCAAGCAGTGATAATTTCTGAACTGGAAAAAGGTGTATCAGAGAAAGAACTTGCCAAAAGATACGGATATAAGACAGAGCGTGCAATTTCCAATATTAGAGCTGCATACATTTTACAAAATAAATTCTTATAAAGAAACAGCCCAGACCCTGTACAAAAGGAACTCAATATTTCGATGTTTCTTGTGCAGGGTTACAAAATACACTGAAATAACGAAAAATAATACCATACAACGATTGACAAACTCAAATAAACGGTGTATAATAGATATACAATGGATATACGCTATTTGGAAAGAGGTCTAATATGAGTAGTAAAGTAAGAACAGTGAAACGGCAAAGTGACTGGAGCAGTCCGGTGCAGGCAGAGCCAGAGCGTTTTTCTGGTATTACAACGAAGCGATATTACTTAGTTAAATGGATTGCAATGATAACTATGTTGATAGACCATCTGGCTTTTTTGCTTCATTCCGATTGCGGATTGGATTCCACAACATATATCGCAATGCGAACAATCGGAAGAATTGCATTTCCACTTTTTTGTTTTGAAATTGTGGAGTGTGTACACTTTACAAAGCATAGATGGAAGCATCTGCTTCGATTACTTTTACTTGCAGTTGTGAGCGAGCTGCCATTCAATCTATTGTTTGCCGGTTCGCCAATTGCACTATCAATGCAGAACGTGTGCTTTACATTTGTTCTGATTTTTTTTGCACTAATAATAACGAAAAAACTCCAACACAACAGTCTTGAAAAGTATTATCGCAATGAAAAAGTAAGAAAGTATCTTGCCTTTTGTATGCGAGTAACAGTCTTTGCAGCAGCAGGTGTGCTGGCGTATTTCTTCTCGGTAGATTATACATGGAAGGGCGTTGCACTGGCAGCATTTTTCTCATTCTCCAGAAATAGAAAGCATTATGTATTTTGGTACGGCGTAAGTATCATGCTGTTTGTTTTGATAGAAAACAACTGGTGTGTACTTGCAGCAATGAGTGGTTTGTTCTTTCTGTTTTGGGAAAGCAAAGATAAAACACAAGACGGTTTGGCTGAAAGATTTTTGACAAGCAATTTTTCAAAGTGGGTTTGCAGATTTTTTTATCCGGCACACATTATTTTATTGCTGCTGGTAAGAGTGATTCTGCTAACGATAAACTAATGGAGAAAGGAAATGTGACATGGCAGAAATGAATCACAAAAGCATTGAGGAACTGGAAAAGGACGTAGAGAAAATCGAAACGGATTGTTCTTTTCAGGGGTCGCAGACACGGTACTACTACACGTTGGAAGACATGATGCGGATTTTTTCCTGTGGAAGGAATACCGTGTATAAAATTCTGAATACGAAAGGCTTTCCGTGCTTACGAGTAGGAAAGAAATACTGCATTCCTATTGAGCCATTCCGGAAGTGGGTAAATGAAAATGCGACAGCATACATTGCCACAGAAGAAAAAGAACTGGCTGTAAAATGAAATGGGTGATGCACGATGAAAAAGAAAACTGGGACGTATCTGCCGCTTGCTTGGAGCAGAAGAATGACAGAACTATTCTCTTGTAATTTAAGAGATGACGTGACCATAGAAGCGATTGAAGAAGCATTGATGAACGAAGAAAAAGGCAAAGGTCGGGCATTAAGTTTTTTCAATAAGGAAGCCAGAAACAGCGAGCTGTTGCAGGATTATTCTGGCGATGACCTTTATCATTTGCTGGACGCAATGACACTGATTTCAGAGTGGGGGAACAACAAGCAGGTCTTTCAGGTTGACGATGATTTTATTCGTGAATTACTGAATACAGATGAAATTTTTTATGAGAAAGATTCATGGAAGTATCTGCCGTATAAATGCTTTTACTTAGATATTTCAGAGAGCAACGAACTGTGCAGGGACTTTCAATGCAAGGGAATATTTGTAAAGACACAGTTCTTTATGAGTGCCGGAAAAGAAAGAGTAATGCTGAGAGCATACCGAGTGAATGAAGAAAGATTTTTTGGAGATGCTTATGAGTTTGGAAACGAATCGGATAGTATTGGATTAAGTAAATTGCCTGACGTTCGGTACGAAAAAGTTGTGCTGAATGGAGTGACCACAGAGCTGGAATCTCATGTTCAAAAGATGGCAAAATTACTTCTCCAGATTCTGAATTATTTATCTTCTGTTGAGCCGGACATTAAAGAGAATGAGGAAACACAAAAAACTTATCGAAAGCCGCAACCGAATGCAGCTCCAAAGAATAAATATTCTGAGATAAGAAAGTGGGACGTTGGTGTTCGGTTTGGAGTTGCGTATCGGACGTGGCAAAAGGACAAAAGTGAAAATGAATGTGAATCGTCCGGAGTGCATCGAGCAAAACACAATGTCAGACCACACAGTAGAAAAGCTCACTGGTCACATTTCTGGTATGGCAGCGGAGAGAATAAAGTACGCAGAGCAAAGTGGATAAGCGAATGCTTTGTCGGCATGAAAAATGGTAAAGAGCCAGTTGTAATACATAAATGTGAAGGAAAGAGAGGAGAAGTGGAGTGAGTTTTTCAAAAAATCAAAGACTGGTAGCAGGAACACTGGCAGGTGTAATTCTGGTAGGCTCTTTAGCCACTGTTGTCAATGCAATTTCTGGTGGGAATGGTGTGATAGGCAATTATTCAGTCAACGAATCTGCCGGTACAGATGAGGCATTTCAGAAAGCAGCAGAAGACTACATTCTTGAAATTGCACAGCAAGGTGTTCAGGCTATGCACGACAAAAATTCCGTGAACGTCATGACGTATACAGACATGGATATTTTTTATTATCAGGAATATGAGAAATTGGCAGATGTCAGCACAATGGCAGATGCACTTTCAAAAACGTTCGACAGCGATTCTGCCGGACTTGCCTTTTCATATTATGAAAGTGACAGCATGGAATACTCTGATATTTCATATAGCGAAGACGCAGTGAAGATGTTCAACAACTTCTTGGGTTCAGATTATTTCATTGATGGAACAGGAAATAATTTCAAGGTTGTTGGTGCGTATGAAATCACCTGTGACTACGGAATAGAAGACATGGATTCTAATGTGATGTATGTCATTTGCTACAACAACACTTGGAAACTGGCAGGAACATTATATCCGTATCTGCTCCAGTTGTATCAAGGCATTCAGAGTACGGTAGATGAGAGTACAGAGGAGACAGCGGAATGAGAAATCCATTAAAGGCAGCTCCACGAATGAAGATATTTATTCGTGCTGTAAATACAATAAATTTATAAAAGGAGAGATGACAATGCGTAAACAAAAGTATATGGCACTTCTGCTTTGTGCAGTATCTATTGCATCATTTGCAGGCTGTACAAAGAAAGAAGTTCCAACAACAGAAAGTTCTCTTGCGGTCAATGTTCAGGAATCGAAGCTGAGTGACAATGGACAGCCAGAGGAAGCAACAGAAGCACCTGCTCAGGAAGATTCAGAAAAGCAGACAGAAGAAAGTGTTGCAGAAGAAAAACCGAGCAAAGATATTTTCATGCAGGAAGTACCGAGCAACGTTTCCGGTGATGCAAACATATCTACAGTTTCTTTTCTGGGAGACGAATATCTGATTGCTGGAGAAGATACCGCAGATTTTTTGGAATCCAATGGGCTGAATCATGCAAAGAGCGGAAAGCTTTGTGTTGATAAAGAATACCTTTACTTTTTCGGGGAAGCATTTTCTACAGACGAAAAAATTTCCAAAGACAGTGCAAGGGTGTATCTGGAACTGACAGATGCAGACGGAAAACTGGTAAGCAAGTATAATGATGGTGATGCGGAGAACTATATGATTCATGGTATTGCCAGTGATAAGAACAGCTTACCGGTTGTGTATTGCGGATTTATCACGGCTGGAAGCACCACGAAAAGCACTGTGGAAGCAGAACTTGGAGAAGGTTCTGCAATGGATAATTCGACAATTGCTTATTCTAATGGGACATACACTCTGTTTATCGTGTATAATGAAGACAATGTAACAGATACCGTGGCATTGATTCTGAACTGAAAGGACACAAAGCATGAGTAAGAACGTTTTATCCATTGACTTCACCTATTTCCAGAAGGCAACAATAGAAGCCCTCAGAAGCTATCCAGAGGACATAGACAAAGAAACATACTTATCGACATTATTATGGGCGTGTCATTACTTGGACGCTGTACAAGGCGTTCTGACACGTTCTGTGAGCATAATGGGAGAAGAATTTATGCGACTGGAAAGAATCTTACAGGCACAGCCCAAAGACTGCCCTGTTTTGATTGCCAATAGTCAGGTACACGTCTATAACTTTATCCATGCTCATATTCCGACAAATCATCATATCAATTTATATAACCTTGATATGTACCATGACCTGTTGGACGGCAAGACGGTATTAAATTGTAGAAATTGGGTGATGCGTGTCTTTTCAGAATACAGAATGAATTTTCACTGGGTAGCAAATCCGGTATCGCTGGAACTTCATGGATTCGATACGGAAGAAAAAATGCAGGATTCCTTATCCAAAGTTGTGATGCCAAATCTGAAACAGCTGGAAGAAATCTATACTGGTGGAAGAACCTTCGATGCAATTTTTCTTTGCCGTTCTGATATGCAATCGCCGCCTCATCTTGACCGGTATTTTGCACAGCTTTGCAATACGATAAAAGGGCATTTCAAGCAGGTAGAAATGGAACAAGGTATTGATAAATGCCGGAATTATTGGCAATACATCGGAGAATTGGAAGACGTTCAGAAACGTGCAAAAAGTAAAAGAAACAAGAAAAAATAAGCAGAAACAAATAGGAGTGTCAAAACGTGATACTCCTATTTGTTGCATAAAAGGGAGAAAGATTCATGAGTAAGAAAGAAAAGAAAACAAGCTATCCGCTGATGATTCTTCTGAATACAGTAAGCATTGCTCTGCCTTTTGCTGGAGCAGGATTTTTACTGTACACTTATTTGCAGGAGAGCTTAAAGCAGTATCGCACCATCGCTGCCATTGCGTGTGTTATCGCAATAGGTCAATGGCTGATTCTTCGGAATTTTTTGAATCACAAATTGCATGAGGCGGTACAGGAAAACGAATATGACGAATTTGGTATGTCGAAAAAAAAGAAGTTTGAAAATCTGACACGGCAGGAACGTGAGGCGATGGACTTACAGAAAGTGGCACAAATGGAAAGTCTGCTGTCGTCAAGTGTTTTGAAGAAAATCACAAAAAAGGGAAGCGATAATCCGGACAAAGACCTTGCTGGTCTGATAGGCATTCATGCGGTCAAAGAAAAGACCAGCGAAATGGTTGCCAGAATGCAATTTGAACAAGATTCTGCAAAAGAGAAAAAGAAGAAGCGGAAGCGTGGAAATATGTCCGGCAGTGCTATGAGTGGAAGACACATGGTATTCTACGGCAGTGCAGGCGTAGGTAAGACTACAGTAGCCAGAATTATTACTGGATTTCTATACAAATATGGGTATATCAAAGAAAATAAGTGCATCGAAATTGATGGCAATTTCTTAAAGGCTGGAGAAGATAGTGCAACAAAAACACGATTGATTGTTCAAAAAGCATATGGTGGAGTGTTGTTCATTGATGAAGCTTATACGATTGTTGACGGAAGCGGCGGCTACGGAAAAGAAGTTGTGGCTACACTTATCAAAGAAATGGAAGACAATCGTGATAGATTGATTGTGATACTGGCAGGATATAAAAATGATATGAAACGGTTGTTGGATTCTAATGAAGGATTCAAGAGCCGTATCAAAGAATATCTGAACTTTCCTGACTACTCTACTCCTGAAATGAAGGATATTTTTTCTGCAATGGCACATAGCGAGGGATATATGGTATCGCAGGAAGCATTGGACAATTTTGAAATCCGGTGTGATAAAGAGCGAAAGCTATCTTCTTTTGGCAATGGTAGAACAGCCAGAAACATCTTGGACGAATCTATTGACCGTCACGCTGTGAACTATGGACAGAATCAGCTGGTTCGTACCGTGACAGAAAATGGCGAACCAAAGCAGATTACAGACAGAGCAGAAAATCGGTTCGTCCTGTGCGGTTGCGATGTCAGCACAGCAGTAAACCGTAATATTCTGTAAAGGGGAAAGCTATGAAAGAATGTGTTGTTTGCAAGCAAGACGCAGGACTTTTGGCGAAGAAAACATACAATGGTTATCTTTGCAAGACTTGCAGAAGTTATCTGCCGATGCGAATTGACCTGAAATCTTGTGATACAGATTATCTTTTGGGATTGATTGAAGCAGCAAAGGCAAAGGCTACCGTGTTCACTGCCACATACTCATATGGCGAAATGTATCTGGATAGTGTACATGGAATGTTCTGTTTCAGCAAAGGCGAAAAGAATGGAGAGCCAACAGACCGTGGCGATATTTTCTCCATAAATGAATTGCTGGAGACTGGAATTTATTGTACTGACGTAAAAAACGTAGGGACAAATACGAATCGTGTTGTGTGTGATATAAAGGCAAAAGTAAAAACAGAAAAAATCTGTATGGAGTATTTTCTGGTGAAGAATGAACCGTGTAAATGTAAGCCTACCTCAAAGGGAATGCTGGATATAACAGAACCGGAAAAGTTGACGATGTTTCGGAGCATTTTCTATCAGATGATAGATGATGCCAGATACCGAGTTCTAAAAAAACTGGAAGATATTCAGCGATTGAGGGGAAAAATCACCACAGCAGAACAGGAAAAAGAGTGGGCAAAAGGCGTTTTATTTTTGGATAATACCGACTGCACAGCAGAAGAAGTAAAGAAACAGCAGAAGAAATTGATGCGTATGTTACACCCTGACGTTCACCCTGAATTGGGTGAGGAGTATGCTCAAAAAATCAATAAGGCAGCAGAAATTTTATTGAAGTAAACATTCGTGATTTTTCATATTTTTTTCATGTTAAATAACGAATATATTTATATTAGTGCAAAGTTATTTGTATTGACAACAGCTATACAAAATGATATAATAGTTATAGTCGTTAAAGCTAAATAAATGCAAATAAATCATAAGGAGATGCGGCTATGGAAAGATATACAAAGTTTCTGCTTTTTAATGGCTATGATGTACCGGATAGAATCCGTGAGCTGCTGGAGCTGTGCGGCGAAGATAATCGCACCGGTGAAATTATAGCTTGTCTGGAGAAAGAAGGGTTGCATGATTTTGCAGTAACAGACGGTATTTCCGTTGGAGCATATAGCTATCTGAAAAAGCATCACAAAGCAATCCTTGCCAGTAAAGAATCGGTTTATCAGTATCGGGCAAAAGCTCCGCATCAATTACAAACGGAATATTATGGCTGGAATGAAAGAACAAAGCGTGTCTGCTCTGTCCGTGTGGTAGAAATCCCACGAGAGGGTAAGAAACGACTTACCAGCACAAGAGGCGTGGAAGGCTTAATGGAACTAAAGCAGCAGGTCTTGGTTGACAAAGAATGTAATGTATATAGGGAACTATCTCAGGAAGGAGAATGATAGACATGACAAAAGAAGCGAAGGATAAGAAAGAATTTGTTGAGGAACTGGGAAAATTGCTGGCAAACTTCAACGAATCACATGGAACAAATTACTTTTCCGGAATCAAGCGAATGGATTATGTGGAAGAAGACGGAGAAGAATTTGTATATATCACATATGAAAAGTACACACAAAAACGTATTTGCGTGACTTGTGACAGCGTTGAAGCAATTATGCTGGACTTTGTAAATCATGTAGACAGTGCAGCATGGCTGCTATCATCAGACAGCAAATACCGAAGTGAATTTACGGTTTGAAAAGAGGCGTAAGAAATTGAACATTGAAGAAAGTAGAGATAAAATGCTAGAAGCCATTGCTGAACATGAGCAAATGTGTCAGGCATATTTTCAAAGCATTTTACAGCAGACAGGACTTTCGGAAAAAGTGATTCAAATTTGGACAGGGAAAGTCGGAATCCTCAAACCAGTACAAGGGAAATTCTTACCGGCAGAAGAACCGGTGGAAATCCGGTTTTTCTCAGAGGAAGAACAAAAAGCAGAGAGTGTGCAGAAAAGCACAAAAATCAAGCCATTGTCCAAACAGATTGCTGGAGAACAAATTCTTGCTTCCTATTTTTTATATGGCAAGAAGAAAGAACTGCAATCCTACTTAAAGCGGCATTACAGACCTTATCCGGAGAAAGGAGACAAAAAGTGAGCTATCATTTGAAAAACGGCAACTTGGAGTTTGAAGTCGGAAAGAAAGAGCAATCAATTTTGGAAGGTGCTATGTACTGGTCTTTTGAAAAGGAAACCGCTGAAAAGACAGGGGATAAGGAAGGGTATCAGCAGGCACAGGAAGCCATGAGCAGCGTGTTTCATGATATGGAACAAGCAAACATTCCAAACTGGGTAGGGAATGCAGCATTGGAATTTGGTAGAACACATGACCTGCGTGGAACTTATATGTCAGAGTTTTTTGAGAAATCAAAGTATGCAGATGTAGAAAAGTCAGCACCAAAGGCAGAAAAAGCCGGAAAGGTTATGGAGCGTGATTAGAAGAATCTTATCTATAGATTTTGATTATTTCCTGCAAGCAACCAAAGAAGCGGTGAGAAGCTTTCCTGACGGCATTGACCGTCCGACAGAACTGTCTACTCTGATATGGGCTTCGCACTATCTGGGTGGAAGACAAGGCTCTTTGGCACGCTCTGTTGGAGTGCTTTCTGATGAACTGGACTGTATCAAGCGAATCCTGCGAAAACAATCTTCGGATTGCCCTGTGATGATTGCTCAAAGTCACGTTCATGCGTATGATTTTGTGCATGATACAGTTTCAGAAGACGATGAACTGCGACTTGTCAATGTAGATATGCACCATGACATTGTAAACAATAACGAAGAACTGGACTGTGGCAACTGGATTTCCCATCTTCTGCAAGAATATGATATGGGGCTTACTTGGGTTGCAAATCCGGTGTCACTTGAAATGTTCGGCTTGGATAAAGACAGAAAAGAGAACAGAGCATTTCGTGGTATCGTTCAGAAAAACCTCTCAAAGATAGAAGAAAAGAACTATGTGTTTGACGGCATATTCCTGTGCCGTTCTGACATCTGGACACCGCCGCACTTGGACAATGCGTTCTGTTCTCTGTGTGATGTTATCACAGACCATTTCAATTATGTGATGATGGAGAAGGATATACGGAAATGCAGAGATTGTGAGACAATAGTTCAACAACTTAAACCGGATTTTGATAGAGCTTCCAGAAAACAGGTGCAATAAGTATCTGTATTCATATATTCGCTGTCACGATAATTGGCAACGGATATTTTAATGGTTGTTCATATTATATGTATTGACAATGGCTATACAAAAACGTATAATAGTAGTAGAGTAAGCCAAAATAAACAGGAATAAACTACAGCGGTAGAAATCGTGTAAAAGCAAGCTGAAAAGGACGAAAGGTAGGATAAATATGTTGGTTTTAGAATGCGAAAAGACAGGAACACGATACGAATTGGGCTATGGCGGCTTTGAAATGCTACGGTGGAAAGTTGCACAGATTCATGGAAAAGCGTTGAGAAAGGTACAGGACGCTTTTACAACACCTCTATTTGCTTATATGGCAGACGGCAGAAAGCAGTTTTATATGAAGCATCTCAAAGGAGCGTTGTGTCGTATGCAGGCGAATGGAGAGATTTCTGAGGGTGTGGCACGGTTTATCGGACAGCCGTATTGCAAAGGAACACTGTCTGCGAAGAACTGCAATGAGATTTATGAAAAAATCAAAGGATATGAAGATGAACTGAATTATGCACTTGCAGACCACTCTGAAATGCACTTTCAGGATTTCTCTGCATTGCTGAAAGAGTGTGTTGCGAATAATGCAGCACTTGTGTGGAGCGATGTGGAAGAAGGCTGAATATGCTGAGGGACGGTAGAAGTTATCTGGCAGAAGCGTTTGTTGGACTTGGGGCAACTGTTTATGGCACATTTGACCGCAAGGAAGGTTCTGGCTATCTGTTTCGATATATTCGTGTAGAAGGGGTGCAGGCAAATGGGAAGCCTTTTGTCGGAAGGGAACATCATTTATGGATATTCCGAGGGTGTAAGATGATAGACCTAATGCAGTATTCCATGAAACAAGGGGATAAATTCCGGATAAAGGGAGAGCCGTATCTTTATCGGAGAAAGAATGGTACATATGATTTTTCTATCCAGCATATACACACGTTTGAGAAGATAAGAGATTATGATTTTCCGACAGCAGGAGAATTGCCGGAACAAAAATTGCAGAAGTGCAGGTGTGTGTTCTGCTTTCAGCGAGACCGGTGCAATGGCTTTTGCACACAAAAAAGATGATGGTGATTGCGTGAATGTATATGTGTTGTTTGGTTGTGTTAAACAATACGGCGTAGATGGAAGATTTTTGCTGAATGTGTTCAGTACAGAATCAAAAGCAAAAAGAGAAATGGAACGGCAGAAACGATGGTCAAATTATGATTACTATGAAATTGTGCCTGTGGAAGTGAAGTGAGATTATATTATGGATTTTGAAGCATTTGTAAGAAGCATGAATGAACTGCACAAACAGTACAAGGAAGTGCAGAGGGCAGGAAAACTGCATACGCAAGCGGACGAATTGGCGGTTTGTCATGACTTTCAAAGAAAGCATCATGTGAATGACGGTACAGCAATCAGTATTGCAAGAGGGTATTTGTCAATTCAAGATGCACTCAAATTGTGGGACAAGGCGAATGGAACAGGAGTAGACAATGAGTAAGAGTACAGACGAACAACTCAATTTTTATCAGTGCATTCAGCTTCTGGACGCACTGGTGGCAAATGACCAGATTCAACAAGACCCTCAGAATAAGCAAAACATTCTGGTATATCGTTCAGCAGGTGAACATACCCCAGAGGGTTGGTATTCACAAAACTTAATGAGTGCGGCATCTGAATTGGCAAATCAACCAGATGGACAAAAAATTCTGCTTGACCGGTTGCAGGAAGTAACAGGGCAGCAGATAGAATTGGAACGCACACCGCCATTTGCGGATATGGAATTGAATCCATCAAAACAGCATACAAAAGAAAATCTGGAAAGAGATTAGCTGCAAGCACCGGCGAAAGCTGGTGCTTTTGTGTACTCTGCATAATTTATATGGGAAAATAACGAAAAAGCTCTATAGAGTACAAATGTATATGTATTGACGATAGATATACAAATATGATATAATAGGTATATACAACGGATACACACAAAGGAGAAGAAAACTTATGCGTAGAAAAATCACGTTACTTGCCATGTGCCTGTTGGGACTGACTGCCTGCTCCATGAATCAGATGGAAACAACAGGTTCAGAAATGGAGATGCAAAATGTTCAGACGACACAAAGCAGTTCCGTAGAACGTGCAAAGCACTTCCGTTCTGTAGAAGAACTACAACAGTTATCGGATTCAGAACTAATGGAAATCGTAGATAAGAATTATCAGACAACGGATTTTATTTCTGATTTGTCGTGCGGAGAAATAGACTTATTCGATGTTCCGCTGGCTGATGGAGAAAAAATTCTGGTATGTCCAATTCGCTTGAAAGCACCGATTGATATGGACGCTGCATTGACAGACAAACAGCTGCAAGACTTTGTGAATGAATCCAATCAAAACATGGTTTCCGGAGATACGTTTTCTAATACGGAAGTCATTTATTGTGGAGAAAATGAAGATTATCTGATGTATAGCATTCGCTATACTGAAAATCGTGAGTATTATAACAACGATTCACTTGTTTCAAAAAAGATTCCAAGAGCGTATCGCATTATATATCCCAAAAGAAAATGTTCTGTACAGAGTGATGCTGGTCTCTGCATGGGAATTGTAGGAGAGCTGACAGCAGAAACAGTCTATCGCTGCATGGATTTATCGTCTGCTCTAAGTGACGAACCGGTTGTATATCGTTCCTTTCATGAAGAAAGCACAACATATGTATATGAGGCTTACATTGTCCAAATCGCTTATGGTGACTGGGGACTAGACGATTCCGTCTGCATTCAAAAAGAAACATATACAGTGGATAAAATAACACATTTGGTGGATTTAACATACGACACTGTGGATAGAAAGGTCTGAAAAGTATGAAAAAAGGAACTATTTTGTTGAATACATATGCTGGTGCAGATAATCCGTTAAGGGTGAGCCTGTTTATCGGCAGACAGTCCAGAGGGGAAAAGCGTACCGTAACAACACTGTATGTGCATGATGGCAAATTAAAGAAGGCTACTTTTGAGGCAAGTTCATTGTTTCAAACACTGATTCCAGTTGGCTATACAGATGTATTGAATAGATTCACGGAAGAAATCGAAAATATTCTGAATCAACCGTATGAAGCGAGGACGGTGAAAGATGATGCTGAATAAATATGATGTATTGATTACAGTTCGTATACAAAAAAACATGAAGGAACAGGCACAACAAGTCTTCGATAATGCAAGATTTCCTATAACAACAGCAATTCGTTTTTTTCTGATTAAGGTAAGCAAAGATGGAGTATTTCCATTTGAAAATTCCTGTATGAAGGAAGACCTGAATAAGAATTTGACAACCACAATGACGTTGAAAATCAGCCGAAAGGATAAGGAACAAGTAATGTCTGCATTCAAAAAGTTGGATATTTCAGTGTCAGAAGCAGTTCGGCTTTTCTTACATGAGATAATAGAAAATGATGGGTTGCCGTTTGAATGGGTAAATTGTGCCAGAAACAAAAAAATCAACCGAAAGAAAGGAAATTGAAATGGCAAAGAAAAAGCGGAACATTAAAAATTGGCTGAAAGAATCCATGTTTATTCTTATTCCGGCAGCTCTGGTGTTTGGAACATTTACGGTGGTTATCAAACCGGCAGTGGTAAGCGGTAATTCGATGAATGATACTTACCAGAACGGAGACCATCTTCTTCTCTGGAGACACGCAGAGCCGAAGAAAGGAGATGTTATTGTCTGCAACAGCAAGCTGGAGAAGGCTCTCGTAAAGAGAGTGATTGCAGAGGGCGGCGATACTGTGGATATTGACTTTGATACCGGTACTGTAAAGGTAAACGGAGAGGTTCTTGTAGAGCCGTATATCAAGGAATTGACAACAACAGATGAGGGCGGCTGGGATTATCCGATAACTGTTCCAGATGATTGTTACTTTGTAATGGGTGATAATCGGAACAATTCAAGGGATAGTCGAAGTGCAGATGTAGGCTGTATTCCGAAAAAAGACATACAGGGTGTGGCATTTTTGAAATGGGCAATGTGACAAGGAGTGCTTTATGGAAAGGATAGGAAAGCAAAAGGTTCAAGTTTTCTTACTGGGAGAGTATGCTCCGGACACACAAACGCTGTACTATGGATTTTTGGTATTTTCCGATACAGGAAAGAGGCTGAAACGATTTTCCGAACTGCATGGCATGATTGTGTATACGGAAGTAAAAGCAACGGAAAACGTGATTCTTTGGGCAAGAAAATACCACATGGACGTTGAGATTTTTACGCTGTTTGAACACGTTCGGTATTGGGCAGATGGCGAATGGAATCCAAAATCGGTACTTGCCAAACAATATTGCAATTTCATTGCAGATGCAAGGCAGAGCGTTTTTGTTACTTTTTCAGGAAACGTGCCAGAGAATGTGAAAGATTTTTTGAGAAATGGAATTTCTGAGTATCGAAAGGGAATAAGCTGCTATAATAAATCAGGCAATTACAATGTCATTGCATATGATGCCGATGGCACGGTTTATGTGGATTATGAGTATTCTTTTCGCAGTATCACAGAAGCCGAATTTGCTGCCAATTACTTTGAAAAGAAAGAACATAAAAAAGTGAAAAGAATAGGCTTTTGAATAAGTGCTTGCATCAGATACTGGTGCAGGCATTTATTCTTTATTTGTGCTTATTCTATACCATTTGTATATGATACACAAAAATCGAAAAATAAGGAAACATATATTTTACCGTTATCAGCCTTAAAATGTATTGACAACAGCTATACAAAGTGGTATAATAAATAATGTAAGATAACTGCACAGGAAAGAGAGGGTATGAAGCAGTGACAAAATACAATTACTATACATTTACATTTGCAGACGGCTATTGTGTTATCGCAAGAGGGTTCAGCAAAGCCGAAAAACAGGCAAAGGAAAGACAGCATGGGGTGCTGGTTTCCAAGACGTTTTATGGGAAGGTGTAACAAGTGGAAAAGAGAAACGGCAAGTGGTACTTGAAGGGAACGGATATGCTGATAAGATACTATCAGTATATGTTTCAGGACGGTTGGGATATTTGCTGCATGACACTTAGTCATAAAGAAATCAAAGAATACGAATCGAGCCACGGAATGCTGGTTGGTCAGAGATTCCTGAGAGAAATCTGAAAGGTGGGAATCGAAAAGGTGCTACACCATATACTATATCCATGCAATAGTGCAGATGTTATGGAGTTTACAGTGCTGCTGCATGGATTTGGCGGCAATCATCGTGTCTGGAAGAAACAGATACCAGAGCTGCAAAAAGTGTCAAACGTGCTGGCAATCAATTTGCCAAGCCATTATGATGGAAATGTCAAATTGACACAATTGCAAAATGCTGGAATGGCGGTGATTACACAAGAAATCCTTCAAGTGTTGGAAAAGTATCATATTCGGGAAGCCGTTTTTATGGGAGTATCGCTGGGGACAGTGTTTGTCAAGTACATAGAGATGTATTATCCTAAATATGTGCGGAACGGAATTTTGGTAGGAGCAATTGGTGATGTTGGAACGTTTCTGAAAGGGGCAGTCAACGTCTTCTCAAAAATAGGAGACAAGCTGCCTTTTAAGCTTGTGTATCGAATATTCAGCAAAATTTTAATGCCTATGCGAGTAAGCAGAAAAAGCCGAAAGTTATTCTGTGAGTGTGCAAAAGCTTTGAACAAGTATGAGTTCAAGGCTTATATGAATATTTTCAAAGAGCATTTTTCGCTGGTAAAACGATTTGCAGAAAAGAAGCACAAGAGCAACTGCTACATTCTGGGAGAGTGGGATAAGTGCTTTTTGAAAGGTGCAACCACTGAGGCAATGCAGACGAACGCAGAACTTGTAGTTTTGAAGCATTCTGGTCATGTTTGCAACATTGACAGTACAGAAGAATTTAATCGTATTATGCTGGAGTATATTGTGAAGCAGAAACACTTGTTTGCTTGCAGAGCAACAGCGTGAAATGATAAAATGACATGAGAAAGGATTTTTTATGAAAGACATTAAATTGTATCATGGTTCTCGTGGAGGAATAGAAGGGGATATAGAACCTTGTAGCAGGCTTCATTGTGACTTTGGAAAAGGCTTTTATATGGGGACAGATAAGCAACAGGCTAAGTCACTGGTGTGTAATGAACACGCTCCAGTATTTTATTTGGTTGAGTTCAAATTGTCGGAAATTCCGGAAGATAGGATTTTAACATTGGAAGGTAAAGACTGGCTTAATGCGATTTTGGCTGCAAGAGCGTTAAACGAAAACTACTCAAAGCTTGATATTGCGAAAAAATGGTTAAAAAAGCTTGATAGATATGACGTGATTATAGGCAAAATTGCAGATGATAAAATGGTTGAAGCGGTTCAGGATTTTGCAAATAATAGAATAACAGATGCCGCATTGCTGAAATGCTTACAGGCAGTCGATTTGGGAACGCAATATGTTGCAAAAACTCCATTTGCTTGTTCCAAAATAGAAATCCTTAGAGAACAAACGTTGCACAGTAAGGAAAAGCAAGATGCACAGGCACAGAGTATGTTTTACAGACGTGTTGCAGGTAATTCAATTGGTGAAGCAGTTAAGCAAACAAGAGGGCAGGGGCAATTCATTGACGACATTATCAAAGCAGAAAAAATGAAAATGCGTAAAAATAAACAGGAAGGAAGGTAAGTGATTATGGACGGCATTGATTATAAAATTTGCAGAACACAGCAGAGAATTTATGAATACGCTGCAAAGCATGGATATGATATGGAGCAGTTTTCAAACTTTTTTCTGAGTTCTGATTTCTGTTCAAGGGCATTTGATGTGCTGTATTCCAGATTTCAGCTGGAAACACCAGTAGAGTGTATGGATTTCATTATGGAAGAAGCAGGAGACAAATTAAAAGAAAACGCAGTAAAAAAAGCAGATGAATGGGAAGCTGATATTGCAGGATTTGTTGGAATGCTTTATCGAATGCTGTATTTCATTACTCCATATACCAGTAAGGAACTGTGCGAAAAAGTTCCTTATAGCACGGTAAAAAGGTTTTACAGTGCTTATGGTCAAGAAACAGAAAACTATATTGCTGAGGACATTTGCATCAATTTGCATCTGAATTATGATTCGCAGAAGGTGGAACTGAAAGTCTGATAAGAGGCGATAAAATGCAGAATAAGAATATAGCAGAACTGAAAAGAAAGATTACTCTTGTTCGTTCTGCGGATTTTATGCTGAACGGGTTCTTAATTATGGGACTGATTGCAGCAGAATCGAGTTGGCAATTTCTTCTTGTGATAGGGTTGTTTTTTGTTCAAGGCATATCCTATTTTATTACGAGCAAATCATTGGCAAAGGATTTGCAGACTTTGCAAAACAATAAGTGAACCATGCCGGAATCCGGCTGGAATAAATGTATTAGGAGCTGATTTTTGTGCAGAGCAAGGTAAGTACACGCATTCACATTGAGACGGTGGCAAAGGTAAAAGAATTTGTCCGTGTTATTTCGGAACAGCCGCTGGACGCAGAACTTCGTTCAGGAAGATTTGTTGTTGATGCCAAAAGCATTATGGGAATCTTTTCGTTGAACATTTCTGAGCCGGTAGAGCTGGTTTTGTCTGGAGAGGAAGAAGATGTGGAGAAAGCTATGGCTGCCCTGTCTTCCATTTTGGTATGAGATAAGAAGAATCAGGTGAAAAGAACCATGAACTTAAAGAATAAAAAAGCAGAGGAAAGGTTCTTTTATGCAAGGCTTGCAGAATGTGCTTGGGTGCAGCTGATTTGTTGGATAGTTTTTTCGGGATTAGATTACGCTGTCCAGAAAGGAAGCAGCACAACTGTGCTTGGCTTATACGCATTAGGAATGCCAATTGTGATTCCGGTACTGTATTTCCTTACACGAAAGCCTTTGCCGTTTCAGAAAATGCTATTACTTTTGGTAGAGTGGCTGGTGTTGACGGCAATGCTAACTTACAGTATCATATTTACAATATTGCATAACGTGTGGATTATACAAATAAATCAAGACAGTGTTCTAAATGGTATGGAATTTCAGGCATTTGGCGTAGTATTTGGTATGATACCGGCATTGTCTATCTTTATAGGAGAGGTTGCGTTATGTGTGATAACTTTCAACAGCAAAAAAAGCAGGAGGCAATAAACATGGCAGAAAACAAGACCAAACCGGTACAAATCCGAATGACAGAAGCACAGTATGAAGCCATTCGGAATAAAGCCGAGAAACTTGGCATGAATATGAGCCAATTCATGATTTTTTCAGCAATGAATGATAATGACAACACGACAGAGGCGTTTCAGTCTTTGCAATCTGAGATTACTTCTTTAACAAGCGTTGTAGAACGACTTAGCGTATTCGTAAGGAATGCAAACGGTACAGTTGAAGGCGAAGATTCAATCGCAGACCTGCTCCGCAAGGGTGGATTTGAAGATGCTGCGAATTGGCTAGAGCTTATGAGCTGAGTTTGTTCCTTATTATTATGTGGTTTACAAGTGTTTATTTTTGTTTATTTCGGCAATTATGCTGAAAATGCAATTCGCAAATCTGGCTAAAACGTAGATTTTATCAGCGTTTCATTGACTTGTATTATGTAAACTGATATAATAGTAACTGTGAGATGGTGCAGACCATTCACGAAAGAAGAAAATCTCCCATGAAATATTGGGAGTGGCATTGCAAGCAACGCAGAATGTGCGTGTATCACTTTTATTTCACAAGCACCATAGTCCCAGCTATGGTGCTTTTTTTGCATCTGTGGTATAATAGTAGCAGAGAGATTGCACTTTGTATAGCTGATGTAATGAAAAACTATTGGTATATTGGTTGGTATACCACAGTTCAAAAAGCTGATAAAATAAGGGAAAAAAGGACATTTTTCTTACACCCCATAAAAGTAACAAAATACCTTCTCCAAAAGAGACAGTCGTTCGGTGACTGTCTCTTTTACTTTTGGTGAAAACAGAAATTGGGCAGGATGGTCTGATATGAGGCGATTCCTGCTGTATATTTGCAGCTAATATATGTTTTATCTTGTTGCCTAATCTCCCGAAAAGTATTAATATAAAAAAGAGTATGTGCAAGGGAGATTTTATTGTATGGTGGAAAAGAAGACCAATGGGCAGAAGATACATGATTATGTATATAATGTAAAGCCCATACTAAATAAAGGCGGACTGTTTGCGGACGGAAGCAAATATTATGTCAGCCCACAGGAGCCGGATGTGGATCAGGATGTGAATGTCAGATTCAGGACTACAGCCGATAATGTGGATGAAGTGTTCCTTATATATAATGAAGAAAAGATACAGATGACAAAGGAGAGTTCCAACAGAATATTTGACTTTTATACCGCAACGATACCTGGAGGTCTGCCATTCATAAGATATCATTTTGAGATACATTCGGGAAGGGTCACATGCTTTTATGACAAGCTGGGACCTACGAAGCAGAACGACAGAGAGTACGACTTTGAGATATGTCCGGGATTCAAGGTGCCGGAGTGGGCAAAGGGTGCGGTATTTTATCAGATATTTGTGGACAGGTTCTGCAACGGGGATACTTCCAATGATGTGCTGGATAATGAGTACGCATATATAGGTACCGGTTCAGTTCAGGTAAAGGACTGGAATCAGAGGCCGAGCACCATGGATGTGGGACGTTTCTATGGCGGAGATCTCCAGGGTGTCAAGGATAAGCTTGATTATCTGCAGGATCTGGGAGTGGATGTAATATATCTGAACCCTATATTCGTATCACCATCCAACCATAAGTATGATATACAGGATTACGACTACGTTGATCCACACTATGGAAGAATAGTTGACGATGAGGGTGACTGCCTTCCGGGCGGATGCCTTGAGAACAAGCAGTCGTCGAGATATATCAACAGAGTTACAAATAAAAAGAATCTTGAGGCCAGCAATCAGCTCTTTGCCGAGCTGGTTGAGGAGATACACAAGCGTGGCATGAAGGTCATCTTGGATGGCGTGTTCAACCACTGTGGTTCATTCAACAAATGGATGGACAGGGAGTGTATATACGAGAATCAGGAGGGCTACGAGAAGGGTGCGTTTGTATCGAAGGACAGCCCTTACAACACTTTCTTCAAGTTCTACAATGACAATGCATGGCCATACAATACAACATATGATGGCTGGTGGGGTCATGACACCCTGCCAAAGCTCAACTACGAGGATTCGCCGAAGCTGGTTGAGTACATCATGAAGATAGCAAGGAAATGGGTGTCACCTCCGTATAATGCAGATGGATGGCGACTTGACGTGGCTGCGGATCTGGGACATTCCCCAGAGTACAACCACCAGTTCTGGCGGGAGTTCAGGAGAAATGTTAAAGAGGCAAATCCGAATGCGATAATTCTGGCTGAGCACTATGGTGATCCAAAGAGCTGGCTGAAGGGAGATCAGTGGGATACTGTCATGAACTACGATGCGTTCATGGAGCCTATCACATGGTTCCTCTGCGGTGTTGAGAAGCACAGCGACGAGTTCCGCGGTGACCTTCTGGGTAATTATGACGCGTTCAAGGGCGCGATGAACTATCACATGTCCAGATTCCTGAGACCATCGATAGACGTGTCCATGAATGAGCTGTCCAACCACGACCATTCCAGATTCCTTACGAGAACCAACAGAAAGGTCGGACGTCTTCACACCATGGGAGCGGATGCCGCCGATCAGGGCGTGGACAAGGGTATATTCAGACAGGCTGTCGTATTCCAGATGACGTGGCCGGGAGCTCCTACCATATACTATGGAGATGAGGCTGGTGTGTGCGGATGGACAGATCCTGATAATAGAAGGACTTATCCGTGGGGCCACGAGGACAAGGAGCTTATACAGTTCCACAAGGATATGATAAGAATACACAAGTCCTACGAGGCACTTAAGTCTGGCTCTGTATTATATCTCCACGGCGGACACAAGATACTCTGCTATGGAAGATTTACTGACAACAAGCAGGTGGTAGTCATCATGAACACCAACTATGAGGATGTGGATCTGAAGCTTCATATCCGTCAGATCGGAGTGTACAACCATTCGATCCTCAGAAGAGTCATGCTGACAAATGAAGAGGGGTACACGCTGGAGCCACAGGATTTCATGGTGGAGCACAACGTACTCACGATCAAAGCTCCGAAGATGAGTGCGATGGTGCTTGTTCGTGCCTGATGGCCGGAAGACAAAGATATACAAGACAAAGATATATGACATAAAAATATAAAAAAGTTCCTTTGGACGAATGATGTTATTGAAAGAATCATTTGCCGGGGAGCTTTTTTATTTGCAAGAGTAATGCTTGCACAGAAAATGGATTGAAAATGGAATTGCTTGCCCGTGTTATCGTCTAAATCTGCGGCGAGCCGAATTCTATGTTTGTCCATGACTTTGTAACGATCCAAGAAACACCATCCAAGAAACACAATTTAGAAAACAGATAGATTAAACTACAGGTTGGGTGAAAAATATAGGGAGATAGGGTATATTGGACAAAATAGTATTGTAAAGAAGGAGGCAGATAGAATATGAGAGTATTGCTTTTGCTTAGGGGATCTGCCGGTTGTGGCAAATCTACATGGATCGAGCAGAATGGATTAAAACCATACACACTTTCAGCGGACGACATCAGACTGCTTTGTCAGAGTCCGGTGCTGCAGGTGGATGGTACGAGAGGAATCAGTCAGAACAATGATGGTACGGTGTGGAAGACATTGTTCAGCCTTCTTGAGATCCGCATGCAGAAGGGCGAATTTACGGTGATAGATGCCACGAATTCCAAGACTTCGGAGATAAACAGATATAAGAATATGTGTGAGACGTACAGATACAGAATGTATTGTGTAGATTTTACAGATATACCTATAGAAGAGGTGAAGAGAAGAAATGCCGGGAGGGAGGAGTTCAAGAGGGTATCAGATGACGTTATTGACAAGATGTACTCCCGCTTTGCCACACAAAAGATCCCTTCGGGAATCACGGTCATAAAGCCGGACGAGCTTGACAGCATCTGGATGAAGAAGAGGGATTTCTCCCAGTATAAGAGGATCCATCACATCGGGGACGTTCACGGATGCTATACAGCGCTGATGAAGTATCTGGATGACAATGGCGGTATAAAGGATGATGAGTTCTATATATTTACAGGTGATTATATCGACAGAGGCGTGGAGAATGCGGAGGTTGTAAATTTCCTGATATCTATCATGGACAGGAAGAATGTTCTCATGCTTGAGGGCAATCACGAGAGATGGCTGTGGCTGTGGGCAAATGACTGCACCGGCAGGTCGAAGGAGTTTGAGCTTGTGACAAGACCAATCCTCGATGCTTCCGGAATCGACAAGAAGGAGGTGCGGAAGCTTTACAGAAGGTTTGGACAGTGTGCTTACTATAGCTACGGTGATAATGTATATCTGGTGACCCATGCGGGACTCAGTGTGATTCCCGACAATCTCACATTTGTGGCAACTGATCAGATGATACATGGAGTCGGAGCTTACAATGATTTCGAGAAGATCGCAGAGACATTCTACGGGAAGATGCCGGCGAATTACTATCAGATCCATGGACACAGGAACACCAAGCTGCTCCCGGTGCGGGTGAATGACAGAGTGTTCAACCTTGAGGGCAGAGTCGAGTATGGCGGGGAACTCAGATGCGTTCGGGTGGATGCTGATGGAATCCATGAGGTGGAGATCCACAATGATGTGTTCAAGGCACCTGAGATACAGGAGGAACAGACCGTTACCACAAGCTCTGTTGCAGATGTGATCATCTCCTTGCGGGGGAACAGGTACATACAGGAGAAGACATTTGGCAATATTTCGTCATTCAACTTCACGAGCAAGGCATTCAATGACAGGGTGTGGGATGAGCAGACCACAAGAGCAAGGGGCTTGTACATTGACACATTCAAGGGAAGAGTCGCAGCGAGGGCGTATGACAAGTTCTTTAATATCAATGAGCGCCCTGAGACAAAGTTTGATATGCTGCAGAATAAGCTGCAGTTTCCGGTGACTGCCTATGTCAAGGAGAACGGTTTCCTGGGACTCGTGAGCTACGATGAGTACAACGACGATCTGTTGATAGCGAGCAAATCCACCATAGAGGGACCATCCGCCGGCTGGCTGAAGGATATGATATATGAGAAGGTGACACTGGAGAATATAGAGAATATGAAGCGGTTTGCGAAGGACAATAATGTGACATTTGTATTTGAGTGTGTTGATATGAAGCATGATCCTCACATCATAGAGTACCCGGAGAGCAATCTGTATCTGCTTGATATAGTTTACAACCAGATAAACTATGCAAAGTATGATTACGATGCGATGTGTGATACAGCCCACCAGTTCGGCCTGACACCAAAGAAGAAGGCTTGCGAGCTTGCAACCTGGCAGGAGTTCTATGACTGGTATTATGATATCCTTGAGGATGATTACGAGTATAACGGCAGAGTCATAGAGGGGTTTGTCATCGAGGACAGCGCCGGATATATGACAAAGCTCAAGCTTGCATACTACAATTTCTGGAAGTTTATGAGGACAATATCCCATGAGGCTATCAGAAACGGATATATCAAGAAGACATCGGCACTCACCACCCCTCTTGCAAATGAGTACTATGCGTGGGTGAGAAAGCTTCACGATACAGAGGATCCCGCAAATGTTCCGAGGGATATATGCACGCTTAGAAGATGGTTTTATAATGACATGAAGCAGGCGGAAGGCGATAGCCTGATATAGGTGATCATAAGAGATAACACGGTGAATGTTTGACGGGTTATGTTATATCATGGCAGCAGCCAGACATAGAAAATTATCCAGGCTGCTGCATATATTTACATGGTACGCTGAGTAGGAATGAGAGGTGATATTGTATGATATTTTATACGTCAGATCTTCATTTTGGACATGCAAATGCTATAAAATTTGATGAGAGACCATTTACAGATGTGGATGATATGGCTGATGGAATGATACATAACTGGAACAGCAGGGTAGGAAAGAATGATACAGTGTATATTCTCGGGGATTTCTGCTTTAAATTGAAAGATCCGGAGCCGATCCTTGCAAGACTTAAAGGACACAAGCGCCTCATCCTTGGCAATCACGATCAGGTAATAATGGGAAGTGAGAAGCTGCAGTCCTACTTCGACGATATACAGAAGATGGACTATGTGAGCGACAGAGGTAAGCTGATAGTTATGTGTCACTTTCCGATAGCTGAGTGGAATAAGAAGAAAAGCGGGGCATACCATTTCTATGGACATATCCACAAGAGCAGTCCTGAAGTGTACAGCTTCATGACCGGCCAGGGACGTGCTTACAATGTAGGCTGCATGATCAACAACTACATGCCGTGCACCGCTGACGAGATCATCCGAAATAACGAGATATATCAAGCCAGATTACAGTCAGAGGCTAAATGATAAGAGGTATAAGGACGTATGTATATGTAACTGGCAACCTGTATTTTCAAGTTTTGTAATTCCACATGCTTCCAATAACTGCCGGAAGTAAAATCAGAATGCATCATGCAGCGAAAACATAGAAGTAAATGGAAAAGAAGGAATAAGGAGGAATTGTATAATTATGAAAATATTAAATGACATATAGTGTAATTTAATGTTATAAAAAACCAGCCCATAGGTGTTAACGAAAAAGTAGATTACCTCCGGGAAAGCATAATAAAAAGCCTACACCACCGTGTAGGCTTTTTGCGCTTTCCCGGATGGGCACAATCCCTCGTCAGCACCTATGGGCGTCCGTCTCAGCACCCATGGGCGTCCGGCAGTTAATTCTTGGAAGGCAGCGTAATGTAATTTCGATCCACCGCCTGGAACAGCTTTGGTCTGAAGTCCTCCTTGGTGAGCTCGAATATGGAGTGTGACACCAGGAAGTAATAAGCCTCCACAGCCTGATCCACGTTGATACTCGTGATCTCCGGGCTGTTCAGGTATCCCTTGATGGCAACGGTGAGACCCATTACCAGATACTTACATATAATAAGAGGAGACAGCATAGGATTGTCAGGAATCTGATCCGTGTCAAATATCTTCAGGTGTTCCTTGAAGAAACTGGTGAACTGTTCGATCATGACCTGCTCAAAGCTGTTCTGCCCGGTTGTCTCAAAAAGCTTTCTGTAAAGCTTCGCTTCATTAATAATGTGTGTGAAGAGATATTTTATGGCCTCAAGGATCATGTTGTGCTCAAGCAGTATCTCCAGTTCCTTGGTCACCTCATTGTAGAGCATGTAATCCATCAGCTCATATTTGTCTTTAAAATGTCTGTAGAATATCGGTCTTGATATTCCAACGTCTTCAGCGATCATCGTGACAGTGATCTTATCAAAGGAATATTCGTTTACAAGCTTTTTGAAGCTTTTGATAATTTTATCTTCAGTCTTTTCCTCGCTTGGATTAGGCACTTTCCCAAACCTCCCTCAGTTTATAATTTGTTTATAATCAATTTTGAATATGTGTTCAAACGTTTGTTACAGATTAGCATATTTGTAACAAAATGTAAACGTTTTCGTATTTTGGGTAGTTTATTTAAGAAATATCAGGTTGTATAATCCACCACAGAATAGAAAAAGGAGATGTTATGGCTATGTTAAAACTAGGAGAAAAGATAGTAAGTGCGAGGGTCGTAATACTGATTCTCAGCTTAGTTCTTCTCATACCAGCGGCATACGGTTATATCAAGACCAGGGTAAACTACGATATTCTGTCATATCTTCCGAAGGATATCGAGACCATGGAAGGTCAGGATATACTGGTTGACCAGTTCGGTACAGGAGCCTTCTCGCTGTATGTGGTAGAGGGGATGGAAGACAAAGATGTATCCGCACTGAAATCAAAGATTGAAAAAGTAGACCATGTATCAAAGGTTATATGGTATGACAGCTTTGCAGACCTGTCAGTACCAAAGGATATGCTTCCTGAAAGCCTTTATGATGCATTTAATAATGACGAAAAGAATGCCACCATGATGGCCATCATATTTGATGATACCACATCGGCGGACGGCACAATGGATGCCATCGAGGAGATAAGAAGCATATCAAACAAGCAGTGCTTCCTGTCCGGTATGTCAGCGGTTGTCGTCGATACCAAGAAGCTGTCAGAGAAGGAAACCCCGATATACGTACTTATAGCGGTTATCCTGAGTAGTATCATCCTGGCGATCACAATGGACTCTATCATGATCCCGGTACTCTTCCTTGCAAGTATAGGAATGGCGATCGTGTACAACCTTGGATCAAATATCCTCATGGGTCAGGTATCATACATAACAAAGGCGCTGGCTGCGGTACTTCAGCTCGGAGTTACAATGGATTACTCCATATTCCTGTGGCACAGCTACAAGGCACAGCAGAAGGAATACACGGATAAGAAAGAGGCTATGGCACACGCCATCGCAGAGACAATATCATCAGTTGTGGGAAGTTCCATAACAACAGTTGCCGGATTCGTTGCACTGTGCTTCATGAGCTTTACCCTCGGACTTGACCTTGGTATCGTCATGGCAAAGGGTGTCGTACTCGGAGTTATCGCATGTGTAACGATACTTCCATCACTCATCCTTGTATTTGACAAGGCGATAGAGAAGACAACACACAGAGCAATACTTCCAGAGTTCAAGGGAGTAGGAAAATTCATAGCTAAGCACTACAAAGTATTCCTTGTATTGTTCGTGATCATCCTGATCCCTGCAATATACGGATACAATCATACAAAGGTTTATTACAAGCTGGATTCATCACTTCCAGACAGTCTGGAGAGTGTTCAGGCCAACACAGAGCTGGCTGAGGTATTCAACATGAATTCAACACATATGATACTTGTCACAAATGATCAGAGTGACAAGGACACAAGAAACATGATGTCAGATATCGAGAACATCGATGGAGTTAAGTTCTGTCTCGGACTTGACAGCATCATTGGAGCAGGTATTCCAACCGACTTCATACCTTCAGATGTCACAGAGGCGCTCAAGAGCGATGACTGGCAGTTGATACTCGTCGGATCAGAGTATGAGGTTGCTTCAGATGAGGTTAACAATCAGTGTACAGAGATCAATAATACCATCGATTCATACAACGAGAAGAACATGCTGGTTGGTGAGGCTCCTTGTACAAAGGATCTTATCACTATAACAGATAAGGATTTCGCATCTGTAAGTACAGTATCCATCGGAGCGATATTCATCATCATCCTCTGTGTATTCGGTTCAATATCACTGCCAATCGTACTTGTGGCAGTCATAGAGTTTGCGATATTCATCAACATGGGTATCCCTTGCTTCACCGGAACAGAGATACCGTTCATAGCTTCAATAGTTATCGGTACTATCCAGCTCGGCGCGACGGTTGATTACGCCATACTGATGACAACGAAGTACAAGAGAAACAGACTGAACGGATACAGAAAGTTTGACGCCGTGGCAACAGCATGCCAGGAGTCAGTACAGTCCATAGTTGTCAGCGCACTTTCATTCTTCGCTGCAACATTTGGCGTAGGTCTTTACTCAGATATAGATATGATCAGCGCGCTGTGTACACTTATGGCTCGTGGAGCACTCATAAGTATGTGTGCAGTTATCCTGATGCTTCCATCAGCACTGATGCTCTTCGATAAGGTCATCATGTTCAGATACAGGAAGAACCTGATGGATGGACCATCAGCGAAGGTTAGCGATGAGGACACTGCAGCCACTCAGGCATAGCAGTTATAAACAGATGTAACTACGGAACTTTTGTAATCTATGAAAAGAGGTAATAATATGATCAAATGGAAGAAATATATATGCGTTGCATTATCAGCAGTTATGATGGCATCACTGGCAACAGGATGCGGAGATACAAATGACAGCTCATCCTCAGACAAGGCCGAGGCTACAACCGAGAGCGAGTCAGACACACTTCAGGATGCACTTACATCTGAGATATCCAAGGATGGCGCATCTGACGCAGACAAGGAAGAGACAGTATATGTCCTTGCCGATGCAAATGGAAATGCAAATGACGTTACAGTCAGCACATGGCTGAAGAACTCAGACGGTGCAGAGGGACTCAACGACAAGACAAACCTCACAGACATCCAGAACGTGAAGGGCTATGAGGAATACAAGGACAACGGCGATGGCACTATAACATGGGCTGCAAATGGATCAGATATCTACTATCAGGGCAAGTCAAATGAGGAGCTCCCTGTTGACGTAAAGGTAACATACAAGCTGGACGGCGAGGAGATAGAGCCTTCAGAGCTTGCAGGCAAGAGCGGTAAGGTCACCATCAGATTTGATTATACCAACAACACCAAGAAGACAGTCACAGTGGACAGCAAGAATACAGAGGTCATCTCACCATTTGTAATGCTCTCAGGAATGATCCTTCCTGTAGATAAGTTCTCAAACGTTCAGGTTGAGAATGGTAAGGTCATCTCAGAGGGAAGCAACCAGATCGTAGTCGGATATGCAGTTCCTGGATTCAAGCAGTGCTTACAGGATGGTATAAATGACAGCAAGATAGAGACAGCACTTGATAACATAGATGTACCTGATTATGTTGAGGTTACAGCGGATGTCACAGACTTCGAGCTCTCAATGACCATGACGGTTGCAGCAAGTGACCTTCTTGGATCAAGCGCAGAGGATGCCATAGACGAGGTTGAGGACAAGGCAGATGTGAGCTCACTCACAGACAGCGTAGATCAGCTCGGTGATTCTGCAGATCAGCTCGAGGAGGGTTCAGGAAAGATCACAAATGGTTTGGAGACTCTGAAGGATGGTACTTACTCATTGAAGAAGGGCGCTGACACACTGGCAGACGGTGCAGCTTCACTTGAGACTTACACAAGCCAGCTTGCAGCAGGTACTTCACAGATATCAACAGCCATGGGAACTCTGGACGATGGAATCAAGTCTATAAAGGATGGTTCATCAGCTCTCAACGATGGTGCAAAGACACTGGCAACAGGAGCAAAGACAGTCGATACAAGCGTTGGCACACTCAAGAGCGGAGCTGACAAGCTGAACAGTGGTGCAAAGGAACTTCAGGCAGGCTTTGAGGGAACAGACAGCAATCCTGGACTTTCCAAGGGCGCAAGCTCACTGGCATCAGGAGCAAGCAATGCATATGCAGGTTCACAGGCACTTGCAAAGGGCGCTACAGAGCTCAATAATGGTGTGAACACATTGATCACCATGCTGACAGGAATGCCATCACAGATCGTAAGCCAGGCTCAGTCAAATGTATACAGCCAGCTCGGCGGTTCCATAACAAGCGAGGCCGGAATAGATGCGGCTATGTCACAGCTTGAAGGAGCACTTGCACTAGGTAAGACTACTCTGGATGCGGCAAAGGGCGATGGAACATACGATGCATATTTTGCACAGTACACAGGCCTTGCAAAGGCAAAGGGTGCTCTCAGTGCAATAGACAAGATAGAAACATCCCTCACAGCTACTTTGACTTCAGAGGAGACAACAGCACAGATAACAGCATTACAGCAGGGTGCTGAGACACTGGATACCAAGATGGGCGAGCTGTCAACAGGACTCAAGACCATCAGTGACGGTGCTTCAAGCATTTCAACAGGAATCGATTCCGCATATGCAGGTGTCAAGGCAATCGCAAAGGGAACCGGAGATCTCTCAAGAGGTGCGGCAGCACTCAAGAAGGGTACAAATACTCTCAGCGATGGAGCAGCTACAATATCAACAAATATGAACACACTGTATCAGGGAAGCTTAACACTGGCAAATGGAAGCAGCCAGTTAAAGACAGCGGCAGGAACTCTTGATTCAAGTGCAGGCCAGATCGCAGCAGGAGCAAAGACCCTCAGTGATGGAGCATCACAGCTTGACAGCGGAAGCAAGACTCTGGATGACGGAGCAAAGGAGCTTGTAACAGGTTCAAAGACTCTCAGCGATGGAATGAAGCAGTTCAACGAAGAGGGTATCAAGAAGATCACAAAGCTGTTTGCAGGCAACTATCAGGCAGACATTGATTATATAGAGGCACTCTTCTCAGACGATACAACTTACACAAGTTTCACAGGTACGATCGATGGTACAAAGAGCACAGTTAAGTTCATATATGAGACAGGTGCGATCAAGTCTGACGCTGAAAAATAAGCGAAAAAACAATGAAAATCTTCGTGTTGACTTTACTGTAGCCTTAGGTTATAGTATAAGCGTCCGTGAGGATAATGGTAACATTTACTATAGTTTAGGAGGATTAGAACATGTTTGATAAGGTTAAGGCAATATTCGAGGAGCAGTTAGGAGTTTCACAGGACGAGATGAAGCTTGACACAAACTTCAAGGATGATCTTGGTGTTGATTCACTTGATCTTTACGAGATCGTTATGAAGCTTGAGGATGAGTTCGATGTTGAGATCCCTGCTGAGGAGCTCGATGACGTAGCTACATTTGAGGACGTACTTAACTACCTTAAGAGCAAGGGTGTTGAGGAGTAATATTGCTAACTGAACAGATTGGACTGTTTTGAATACATTTGTTATTCAAAGTTGTCATGTATCGGACATGACATAACTTTGGTAGCCAGCCAGGACATGAGTCCTGACTGACCATCCAAGGTTATATATATTATATGAGAGTTTATTTACAGCAGATGCTTTGAGCCGTGGGGCTTGATGGCATGTGCTTTTTTTGTGCGTTAATACACCGCCAAGCGACACCGGCATCTCCGAGCTTGCTCGGTAGATGTCGGTGTCATTTGGCGGTTAAGCGGTACATGAAACACCGAAGGCCGGCAGGCCGGAGTGTGAATGTACTGCGTCAGGTTGCGGGAGCACGAAGTGCGGAGCAACCTGGGGTATTAACGCACATAGTATTCGTGAGCCGTGCGACACAATCATCTCCGAGCTTGCTCGGTAGATGATTGCGTCATTAAACGCACATGCGGCATCTTGACCTTGCGATTTTGCGAGGCATGGCATATAATAGCAAATGACTTGTGATTTCAAAAGCCTGCATAGTGGCAGGATAGATATAAATATAGAAAATAAAGGTTAAAAGAAAGGAAAAAAGAAATGGGTAAGACAGCAGTTATATTCCCAGGTCAGGGCGCACAGTATGTGGGCATGGCAAAGGATTTTTATGACAGTTTTGAGGACAGCAAGAAGGTATTTGACGAGGCAGATGACGTTCTGGATATAGAGCTTAAGAAGATCTGTTTCGAGGAGAACGATGACATCAACAAGACAGAGTACACACAGCCGGCCATGGTTGCTGCAGAGGTTGCCATATATGAGCACCTGAAGAACGCAGGTCTCAAGGCTGATGTATTTGCAGGACTCTCACTCGGTGAGTACAGCGCACTTGTTGCAGCAGGAGCCATGACTCTCGCTGACGGCATCAAGACAGTTAGAAGAAGAGGTATCCTCATGCAGAACGAAGTACCTCTCGGAATGGGCGGAATGGCAGCAGTCATAGCAATGGACGCTGACAAGATTGCCGAGATATGTGAGAACACACCTGGCAAGGTACAGATAGCAAACTACAACTGTCCTGGACAGATCGTTATATCAGGTGAGGCAGAGGCTGTTAAGGCAGCATCAGCAGCACTTGCAGAGGCTGGAGCCAAGAGAGTTATCCCACTTAACGTAAGTGGTCCTTTCCACTCACAGATGCTTGTTCCAGCAGGAGAGAAGCTTTATGACTTCCTTCAGGGCGTGGATGTTGCAGAGGGATTTGCCCCTTACTACTGCAATGCAGACGCAGAGGAGATCACAGACGCAGCCAAGGTAAAAGAGCTTCTGAAGAGACAGGTGTACTCATCAGTAAGATGGCAGCAGACAATAGAGAACATGATAGCTGACGGTGTTGACACATTTATCGAGGTCGGCCCGGGCAAGACTCTCACAGGCTTCATGAAGAAGATTAACAGAGAGGTAAAGAGTATAAATATTGCAACTGTAGACGATTTAGCGAAATTGGAGGAACTGAATGCTTAAGGACAAGGTAGCAGTGGTAACAGGTGCCGGAAGAGGTATCGGACGTGAGATAGCAAAGACATTTGCCGGATACGGCGCAAAGGTAGTAGTAAACTTCAACGGCTCAGAGGAGCGCGCAAACAGCCTGGTTGAGGAGGTCAAGGCAGCAGGCGGAGAGGCAGTTGCATTCAAGGCAAATGTTGCAGATTTCGCTGAGGCTGAGGCACTCATGAAGTTCGCAGTTGCTACATATGGAAGAATAGATATTCTCGTGAACAATGCGGGAATCACAAGAGACAATCTTGTACTTGGAATGAAGGAGGCTGATTTCGACGATGTTATCAATATCAACCTCAAGGGTACATTCAACTGTATCAAGCATGTGTACAGAACCATGATGAAGCAGAAGTACGGACGTATCATCAACATGTCATCCGTAGTAGGTATAGAGGGAAATGCTGGACAGGTGAACTACGCAGCATCCAAGGCTGGTGTTATAGGTATCACCAAGTCTATAGCCAAGGAGCTCGGAAGCCGTGGAATCACAGCGAACGCCATCGCTCCTGGATTCATCAAGACAGACATGACAGATGCACTCTCAGACAAGGCAAAGGAGGCTATGCTTGACCATATCACAGTCAAGAGACTTGGTGAAGTATCAGACATCGCTGAGACAGCAGCATTCCTTGCTTCAGATAAGGCATCATACATAACAGGTCAGGTCATCAAGGTTGACGGTGGCATGAGCCTGTAGGATATACAGATCACGATCTGGAATAATACAAATAGAAAACAGGGTATCGCAACAATGTTGTGATACCCTGTATCTGTAATATGAACATTATAAAGTTATGTTTTATTTCTTGTTCAGTTTGGAGAATTCCTTTGCAAGCCCAAGAAGCTGTGCGTGCTGATGTTCTGTCAACTGGGTTGTATCAATATACTTGGCACTTGAATCATCCCCTTTGAGAAGATAATCAGTGGAGCAGTTGAAATATTCAGCGATGCGGAGAATCATGCTCACAGACGGGTCGATGGAATTGTTCTCCCAATTGCTTATAGTCTGGAATGCCACTGATAACTCCCCTGCAAGCTCTTTCTGTGTCATCTTGTTCGCGGTGCGCAGTGTTCTTAATTGTTCACCTATCATAATAATCAGAGCTCCTTTAAATCCAAAAAAACGTAGTGACCCTCACTAATTAATAATAGCTGAATGGTATTGGGTTTACAAAAGATAAAACTATACTTATAATAGAAAAATGGCTTTTTTTGTCATATTTTGGGCATTTGTTATTGATCAGATGTACTCTGATAGTAATGTGTGCATGCCAGGTTGTTTTGATTCGTACAAATGTCATAATAAATCATTACAACAATTCTAGTACGTTGATTTTTCAGCATACTAGAATACTAAAAAGTGGAATAATACTATAAGCGAACAATATATCAGAATATATCAGGAGGTAACGAACATGGGAATCATGAAGAATATCGCACAGTCAGAGGTACTTAAGCTCAAGGATCAGGTGGCATATCAGGAGGGACAGGTCGTAAGTAAGACACTTGCCCAGAATGTATGCATGAGTATAACCTTATTTGCATTTGACAAGGATGAGGAGATCAGCACACACGAGTCTGACGGAGATGCATTTGTGACATGCCTTGACGGTGTGGGCGAGGTGACAATAGACGGTGTCAAGTATGAACTCCACGAGGGCGAGTCAATAGTAATGCCTGCAAAGCATCCACATGCCGTATACGGCAAGGAGCAGTTCAAGATGCTTCTGGTGGTTGTGTTCCAGTTGTAATTGAATCACGGAGAAAACCAATGAAAAAAGCAATTGTGTTATTGATCGTAATGGTGTGTCTGGCAGCCGGAATATGGGGAATCTTCATGCTGAGAGGCAGCGCGGGGAAAGCCGGGGACCACGTAGAAAATGACAATGGAAATACAGGCGTAGCTGCTGATGTCACGGAGAGCGGAACTACGACAGAAGAGCGGACCGCGGATAGCCAGGAAACGACGGAGGTGACCGAGGAGGAGAAGCCGAGTCTGGTGGATGAGACACTTGCTGGGATGACGCTTCATGAAAAGGTCTGTCAGATGATGTTTGTGACTCCGGAGGAGCTCACGGGAGAGGACGGCGTGACAGTGGCAGGGGATGCGACCAGACAGGCTCTGGAGAATTATCCTGTTGGCGGTATCGTGTACTTTGCGAAGAACCTTGAGAGTCAGGATCAGGTGAAGGAGATGATCGACAACTCCCAGAAGTACAGCAGTATAGGATTATTTGTGGCGACCGACGAGGAGGGCGGCGTGGTAAACCGCCTGATGGATACTGTCGGAACCACATATATAGGCTCCATGTACTATTACAAGGACGACGGAGACGAAACGGCATATGAGAACGCATACACCATAGCAAATGATATGTCGGCGCTTGGCTTCAATCTCGACTTTGCGCCGGTGGCGGACGTGTGGTCGAACCCAGACAATACGGTTATCGGCGAGCGCGCATACAGTGATGACTACGCTCAGGCGGCAGAGCTCGTTGGAAATGCAGTGAAGGGCTTCAACGACGGAGGAGTCATGTGCACCCTGAAGCATTTCCCGGGGCATGGAGACACGGCGGAGGACTCACATTATAGCAGTGCCTATGTGCATAGAACAAAGGAAGAGATTATGGCGGATGAGATGCAGCCGTTCAGGTCGGGTATAGAGGCGGGGGCAGAATTTGTCATGGTCGGACATCTGATCGTCCCGGATATAGACGAGGTTCCAGCCACTCTCTCATACAAGATAGCGACCGGTATTCTCAGGGATGAACTGAAGTTTGAAGGAGTTGCCATAACCGATTCATTTGAGATGGAATCCATAGCGGACAATTACAGTGTGGATGATGCGGTAGTGATGTCGGTAAAAGCCGGAATGGATATGATACTGCAGCCGAAGGATATGGCGTCGGCGGTGAATTCCATAGAACAGGCAGTGGCGGACGGCGAGCTGTCAGAGGACAGGATAGACGAGAGCGTCCGAAGGATACTCACCCTGAAGGAGAGCCGCGGACTGCTCAAATAGCAAACTATGTAGTAATCAAAACTATTTAACCTTGTTATATATATTACATTGTGGTAAAATTATTTTTATCTGGGGTGCAAAAATGCACTGTCAGCAGATAGAATGAAAAATACGAGGTATGAGATGAAAAGAGTAGTTGTAACAGGCATGGGTGCTGTGACACCTATAGGAAACAGTGTAGAAGAATTCTGGGATAATATAAAGAAGAATACAGTTGGTATCGGAGAGATCACAAAGTTTGATGTCAGCGATTACAAGTGCAAGCTTGCTGCTGAGGTGAAGAACTTTGATCCAAAGCAGTATATGGATCCAAAGGCGGCAAGACGTATGGAGCCATTTTGTCAGTATGCCATAGCAGCTACAGGCGAGGCGATCAAGGATGCAGGTCTTGACCTTGAGAAGGAAGACAGAACAAGGATCGGAACATGTATAGGAAATGGACTTGGCGGTGTGGCAACCATAGAGAAGGAGCACAAGAAGGTTGTAGAGGGCAAGGCGAACAGAGTCAGCGTTATGATGGTGCCTATGATGATATCCAACATGGCAGCAGGCAATGTGGCTATACAGTTCGGTCTTGAAGGAAAGTGTACAGATATCGTAACAGCATGTGCTACAGGAACAAACTCCATAGGAGAGGCTTACAGATATATACAGGCAGGAGAGGCCGATGTCATGGTTGCAGGTGGTGCAGAGTCACCTATCTGTGAGACAAATGTATCAGGATTTATCTCAATGACAGCGCTTTCAAGTGCAGAGGATCCTATGAGAGCGTCCATACCATTTGACAAGGACAGATGTGGATTTGTAATAGCAGAGGGCGCAGGCGTGGTCGTACTTGAGTCACTTGAGCATGCCCAGGCGAGAGGCGCACAGATTCTTGCAGAGGTTGTTGGTTATGGCTCAACGTGTGACGCGTACCATATCACATCCCCTAAGGAGGACGGAAGCGGCGCAGGTCGTGCCATGAAGCTTGCCATGGAGGAGGCCGGAATCACACCTGCTGACGTTGACTACATCAACGCACATGGAACAAGTACCCATCACAATGACCTCTTTGAGACAAGAGCCATCAAGTATGCTATGGGCGATGACGCATACAACGTGAACATCAATTCCACAAAGTCCATGATAGGACATCTGTTTGGAGCTGCCGGAGCAGTTGAGTTCATAACATGTGTGAAGTCCATAGAGGATTCATACATCCATCCTACAGTAGGTCTCCGCGAGACAGAGGGTGAGATGGATCTCAACTACACCATGGGCGAGGGTGTACACAAGGATATTACATATGCGCTCAGCAACTCACTGGGATTTGGCGGACACAACGCAAGTATACTTGTGAAGAAGTTCGAGGCATAATACAGGCAGGATTACTGATAATTACATATAACAGGAAAACATCACTTCAGACACAGGGGTGATGTTTTTTTGTGCGCTGTCCCAGGTTAATAAAATAAATATTTGGGGGACATAAACTAATAAAACCACAAAACGACACAAAAAAACATGAAAAACAAATGAAAACCAGAAAAACCCACAAAATGTGTTGACAATCCCACAGGGCGTGGCTATGATACAAAGCAAAACAGAAGCGCGTATCTGATTTTAGAGTGCAAAGGGGCACGGAGATAGAACTGTAAAGTTTCATCTCTGTGCCCCTTTTGTTTTAACAGGGAAATCTTTTGGAGGTGGAATATGGCTACTAAATCAAGCATTATGGACACTAACAGCTACAGTGATGACTACAGTTCACTGCTCAGTAACACGACAAGGGATATGATAAACCGCCGTGAGAAATGGATGGGTGGTGCATACAGACTTTTCTATAGAAAGCCGGTCAACCTTGTGAGAGGACAGGGACAGTACCTCTGGGATGCAGAGGGGAATAAATATCTGGACATGTACAACAATGTGGCAGGAATCGGTCATTGCCATCCTGCTGTGGTCGAGGCAGTTACAGAGCAGATGAAGCTTTTAAATACCCACACACGTTATCTGCATGAGAGGATCATTGATTACAGTGAGGATCTGCTGAAGATGATGCCGGACGAGATAGACAAGATAATGTTCATGTGTACCGGTTCTGAGGCAAATGACCTGGCACTTAGAGTGGCACAGGAATACACGGGCGGTACCGGAATCATAGTTTCAAGGGAGGCGTACCACGGAACAAGTGCTCTGACATCGGGATGTTCACCGGCTCTTGGAAGTGAGCAGCCACTGCTTCCGAATGTAAGACTCATTGAGACACCTGACTATTACAGACATGGCGGTACACCTGAGGAGTTCACCGCATGGTACTCAGGAGAGATGCAGAAGAAGATCGATGAGCTGGAGGCAGCAGGATATAAGTTCTCATGCTTCCTTGCAGATTCTATATTCTCATCAGATGGAGTACATCCGAATCCGGTCGGTTTCCTGAAGGCGGCCATCGATGTGGTACATAAGAATGGCGGTGTATTCATCGCCGATGAGGTACAGCCGGGATTTGCAAGAACGGGAGATGCGTTCTGGGGATTTGCCAGACATGGAATCATACCTGACATGGTGACAACAGGAAAGCCTATGGGTAACGGAATTCCGATCTCAGGACTTGCCGCCAAGCATGAGGTACTCGCCGCATTCAGCGACAAACTTCCATATTTCAATACATTTGGAGGAAATCCGGTGGCTATCGCAGCCGCACAGGCTGTGCTTAATGTCATAAAAGAAGAAAAGCTGCAGGAGCATTGCAAGGTGGTCGGTGCAAAGCTTCTGAAAGCATTGCAGGAGGTAAAGGACAGACATCCTGATTCTGTGGGAGACGTCAGAGGCACAGGCCTGTTCATTGGATTTGAGCTTGCGAAGAATGACGGCAAGAAGACTCCGGATCAGCAGAAGGCACTGGATGCCATCGAACTTCTGCGAGACAACAATGTACTGACTTCTGTTGCAGGCCCTTATGGAAATGTCTTAAAGCTTCGTCCGCCTATGGCATTCCAGGAGTGTGATATCGACTGGATAGCATCAACCCTCGATAAATGTCTGCATCAGCTTGAGTCATAGATAAAACACGAAAAGGAGGAAGAATTATGAAAAAGAAAATTTGCTCAATACTTTTGGCAGCCGCACTGGCACTTTCAGTGACTGCGTGTGGAAGCTCTGGAGGAAGTACAGATGGGAGCACGCAGGCAGTGACAACAAGCTCTGAGTCCAAGACGGACAAGGACACACTGGTGATCCTGGGAGCAGAGAACTGGCAGGCATCACTCAGCCCACTGAAGCACACTTCCACGATGATGCTTCACGCAGAGGCCATAGCTCTGGAACATCTACTGGTCATGGATGAGAAGACACAGGAGCCACAGCCTAATCTTGCTACTGAGTGGTCATATGACGACAGTCAGACAGTCTTGACGGTCAAGCTCCGTAAGGGCGTAAAGTTCCACGACGGTTCAGACTTTACCGCAGAGGATGCAGCATCATCATGTGAGGCATATTCAAGCTCACAGAACGTATCCGGTTCATGGTGGGCAGATGAGTTAAAGTGTAAGGTCATCGACGATTATACATTTACCATAACTCCGGCATCGGGAAAGCCTCTTGGCTCTCTGGTCAACATGCTTTGTTCAACTCCGATAATGTCCGCTGACGATCTTGCAGATCCTGAGAACACTCTGGATAAGAGATACAACGGAACCGGCCCATACAAGATGGTAAGCTTTGAGAACGATACAGCGACATATGAGCTGTTCGACGATTACTGGGGAACTCTTCCTAAGATAAAGAAGATCGAGTACAAGTACGTTGCGGATGCCACAACACGTCTGTCAGCATTGCAGTCAGGTGAGGCCGATGTCATCGAGCGTGTTGATTCCGATGCGGTGTCTGTGCTTGAGTCAGACAGCAATATCGTGGTTGACAAGTTCCTCACCACAGAGTGTAAGCACCTTATTCCAAAGTTCAAGATGCCGCCTATGAATGAGAAGCTCGTCAGAAAGGCGATAGCCTACGCGATCGATTATGACGGAATCGTAAATGATATATTTGGCGGATATGCAGAGAAGGCAGACAGCTTTATCTCCTCAACTATATGGGGCTACAAGGCTGTAGGTGGTGTCGGCGAGTACGATCCTGAGAAGGCTGCAGAGTGCCTGAAGGAAGCCGGCTATGAGAATGGCGAGGGTCTTCCAGAGCTCAACATCTACACATCCGTTGGTTTTTACCCTAAGACAAAGGAATATTACGAGTACATTGCAGCTTGTTTACAGGCTGTCGGTATCAACTGTAAGGTCGTTCCACTTGATACTTCATCATGGGGCGATGTGTTATATGAAGAAACTCCTTGCTACATGATCGACTGTGGATGGCAGCCATCAGGTATCGAGCCTGAACTGAAGCTGAATTCATGGTATGCAGCAGGTCGAATCAGCCACTATGAGCCTACGGCAGAGCTTCAGGACATCATGGACAGATTCGCAACTGAGACAGACCCAGATAAGAGAAAGCAGATCCTTCAGGACGAGTACCTTCCGGCCCTGGCAGAGGAAATGCCTGATATCCCTATCATCAAGTCCATGACTATCTTCGGAGTGAGATCAAATGTCAAGGGCCTTGAGTACACAAGTGGTGCAGATTATATCTTCACAAATGTCACAAAAGAGTAAGCGCATAGCAATACATTAGATTCACAAAAAGGGGCTGCATGTGTAAGGATACAGCATGTGGCCCTTTTTAAGAAGGGAGGAAATCAAAGTGCTGGGAACCGTTTTAAAAAGACTTGCACAGGGCATTTTTGTTACCTTTTGCGTTATATTTATCAGCTTTGTAATACTTCGAATGATACCGGGAGATCCGGCGAAGGTCATGGCTCCGACAGCAACAGTAGAACAGCAGCAGGCGATCAGAGACAGTATGGGACTGGAAAAGTCCATCCCGGAGCAGTTTAAAATGTACATGGTGAATCTGTTCCACGGAGATCTTGGTGAGTCCTATTTCAAGAGCGATACAGTTCTGAATGTTATGGAGCAGGCAACACCGTTATCATTGATACTGCTGATATCTTCAGTGGTCATATCGATCATATTATCTTTGATCCTGGGAACCATCGCAGGACTAAATGGAAATAAATGGGAAGATCGTCTCATCTCGAGTATTGCGGTACTGTTCCAGTCAATGCCCAACTACTGGGTATCCTCCGTGTTGATCATTATTTTCTCAGTCAGACTTGGACTGCTGCCGTCAATGGATTATTCGGGACCTGCATCCTGCGTGCTCCCGACAGTTGCACTGGCACTTCCGCTCACGGCGGTGCTTACCAAGGTGGTGCGTTCCTCACTGATAGACAGCTACAATCAGGAATTTGTCAAGGTTGCATATGCGAGAGGAATATCGACAGTGGCGATATATTTCAAATACGCACTCAGGAATTCACTTATCCCTGTACTGATATCCCTAGGAACACAGCTTGGCTTTCTGGTAGGAAGTATCGTTGTTGTCGAGTATGTATTTAACTTCCCGGGAATCGGATACACGGTGTTAAATGCGATCCTTCGAAGAGATTACAACCTGGTTCAGGGGATTATCATTCTGTTTTCTGTATTCTTTATTGTTTTGAATATTGCCATTGATCTTGGAAGTATCCGTCTTGATCCACGAATGAGAAAAGCACAGGGAGGACTGTAATTATGAAGAAAAAAAGTAAATTTAAATCAGTCCTTCAGTGGATTGGTAAAAACAAATTATTTACACTTGGAATCATTATTGTAGGAATCTATCTCCTTGCCGGAATCTTTGCGCCGCTCATCGCGCCGTCGGACCCGGGCAAGGCAAACCCATCCATCAGATTATTGAAACCGTTTCAGGATCCGGCACACTGGCTGGGAACTGATGCCATAGGACGTGATCTGTTCTCGAGACTTTTGTATGGGATCCGTACCTCAGTCATAATTGGTTTCTGCAGCGTTCTGCTGGCCGCCATCATAGGACTGATAGTCGGAATCATATCCGGTCTCACAAGTCCGGGACCTCTGGATTCAGTGCTGATGAGAATCACCGATGTACAGATGGGATTCCCATTTATCGTACTTGCCATGATCGCACTCACACTGTTCGCACCGAATGAGGTGTCGGTAACCATAGTGCTGAGTCTGGCACTGTGGCCGGCCTATGCGAGAACGGTGCGGTCAAATGTAATACCCCAGAAGAGCACAGATTATATCGCAGCGGCAAAGCTCATGGGGGCGAGCTCATGGAGGATATCCACGAAGTATATCGGCAAGAATCTGATCCCTGCCATGCTTCCTCTCATACCGCTTGATATCGCCGGAATGATCATCAACGAGAGCTTGCTCAGCTACATGTCACTCGGTATAAATCCGCCAAAGATATCCCTTGGAAACATAATGTCCGATGCCCGTGGCTATATTGCATCTGATGCATGGTATATCATGATCCCCGGCATCGTTCTTATCATCATGGTTCTCGGACTGAATTTTATCGGTGACAATCTTCAGGTTCATTTCGATCCAAAGCTTCGCAAATAGGAGGATAACAGTATGGATAATAATACAGAAAAAGATACAGATGTGATCCTTGAGGTAAAGGATTTAAAGACCTATTTCAAGACCGGTCCGCACAAAGTCGTGAAAGCAGTTGAGGGAGTCAACTTCTCACTGCGGAAGGGCAAGGTGCTTGGAATAATAGGAGAGAGTGGTTCCGGCAAGAGCGTGACGGCGAGATCGATACTGAGGATCGTGGAATCTCCGGGTTACATAGCAGGCGGCGAGATCAGGTTCAAAGGTCAGGATATACTGAAGCTCCCAGAGAAGGAGATGAAGAGCATCCGTGGAAATGAGATCTCCATGATATTTCAGGATCCTACTACATCGTTCAATCCCTACATGACAATTGGAGCACAGCTTGCCGAGGCCTATAACGCACATACCCCATCGGGTTCAGAAAAGGCAAAACAGGAGATAATGAGAGTTCTCAAGCTTGTCGGAATAACCAACGGCGAGGAGGTCATAAAGAAATACCCGTGTGAGTTCTCAGCGGGTTTCAGACAGAGGATATTCATAGCGATGTCAATGATATTGTACCCGGATCTGCTCATAGCGGACGAGCCTACAACAAGTCTTGGAATCACCATTCAGGCGGAGATCATCGAAGCCCTCAGTGAGGTGCAGAAGCAGACCGGCATCTCCATCATGATAATCACCCACGACTTTGGCGTGGTGTCCCAGTTCTCAGACGACATATTTGTCATGTATGCGGGAAGATGCGTGGAGTCGGCATCCAAGAAGGATCTGCTCAGAAATCCAAAGCATCCTTATACGGTTGGACTTATCCGTTCTGTTCCGCTTCTCGAGGCTCGTAAGACGAAGAGACTGAAATCCATTCCGGGATTCCCGCCGGATATGTCAAATGTCCCGGAGGGATGTCCATTTGCTTCCCGTTGTGAATATGCGAAAGATATATGTCATAAAGAGGTGCCGGCACTGAAACCGGTTGGAGAGGGACATATGTGTGCCTGCCATTTCCCACTGGATTATGACATTAACGAAGATACAGAATTGGGGTGATCATATGAAGGATATAGTATTATCTTGCGATAATCTGCTGAAGCAGTATCCGGTGAAAAAGGGAATGTTCAACAAGGTTGTCGGACAGAAGAACATAGTCGACCATGTCTCGCTGGAGCTGGAAAAGGGCAAGACACTTGCGATCGTCGGAGAGTCGGGCTGTGGCAAGACGGTGCTGACGAGAGTCCTGTTGGGAATTGAGGACAAGACGGACGGAAGTATCGTATTTGAAGGAAAATCCGTGGACGATATGACGCCCCAGGAAAAGAGCGATATGAAGGCAAAGATACAGATGATCTTTCAGGACACTCTGGGATCGCTGCATCCGAGAATGAGTATCCGTGAATCACTTGAGGAGCCATTGATCCTGAATGGAGTGAAGGACAAGGATGAGAGGGAGAAGATCATTCTGGACACACTTTCACAGGTTGGAATGGCACCGATGTTCCTTGACAGATATCCGCATCAGTTATCCGGTGGACAGAGACAGAGGATAATCATAGCGCGGTGTCTGGTCGTCACACCGAAGATCATATTTGCCGATGAGCCTATATCGGCACTGGACGTGTCATTGCAGGCACAGGTCATAAATATGCTGATGGATCTGCAGGACAAATATAAGTTGTCCATGCTGCTGATCGCCCACGATCTGGCTGTGGTGAGACAGATCGCGGATCAGATAAAGATCATGTATTTCGGAGAGATAGTCGAGAGTGCACCGAGCAGCGAGATATACAAGAATGCGCAGCACCCATATACAAAGGTTCTGCTCAAGGCGGCTCCGAGTATAAGCAAGGGACTTGAGGATGCGGGCTTTGACATAGACCTTAAGCCAGGTGATATACCTGATCCGGCAAAGCCGATGCCGGGATGTCCGTTCTGTACACGCTGTATATATGCGGATGAACGTTGCATGAAGGAGCGCCCGGAGGAGACAGAGGTATCACCGGGACATACGGTTCGCTGTCACAAGGCAGGACAGATATAACAGAGATTAAGGAGGAATCGTGATGGAATATAGTGCAGTCAGTACGATATGGATTATGGTAGGAACGGTACTCATTTTCTTCATGCAGGCGGGCTTTGCGATGCTTGAGACCGGCATGACGAGGGTAAAAAATGCAGGAAATATCGCCATGAAGAATCTGGTTGACTATTGTATCGGTTCGGTGACGTTCTGGTTGATAGGATTCGGAATTATGTATGGCGGCGACGGAGCTGTACTGGGTAAGATCAAAGGTGTGGCAATGGAATCGGTATATGGAGACGGCATGTTTCCTGACGGAATCCCATTCTGGGCATTCCTGATATTTCAGACAGTATTCGCTGCGACGGCGGCGACCATCGTGTCGGGTGCCATGGCGGCGAGAACTAAATTTGCAGCATATTGTATCTACAGTCTGATGATAAGTCTGGTGATCTATCCTATATCGGGACACTGGATATGGGGAGACGGCTGGCTGGCACAGCTCGGATTCCATGATCTTGCCGGATCCACAGTTGTACATATGGTGGGCGGTGCCGCTGCATTTGCAGGAGCGTGGATGCTCGGCCCGCGTATCGGAAAGTATTCAAGAAGCGGAAAGTCGAAGAAGATACCGGGACACAGCATGCCGCTCTCGGTGCTTGGAATATTTATCCTGTGGTTTGGCTGGTTCGGTTTCAATGGAAGCTCGGTTCTGCCACTGACAGGAGATACGGTGTCGCTAGTTGGCAAGGTGTTCTGTAACACCAATCTATCCGCTGCGGCTGGAGCAGTCACAGCGATGTGTATAAGCTGGGCGTGGAAGAAGAAGCCAGATATCGCCATGACACTCAACGGCGCTCTGGCAGGCCTGGTTTCTATCACTGCGGGAGCCGACGTTATAAGTACACCACTTGCGGTGTTGGTCGGAATCGTGGCCGGAGCGATAGTAGTTGGGGGAATGCATTTCATAGAGAACGTGGTAAAGATAGATGATCCTGTGGGAGCCATCGCGGCACACGGATTCGGTGGCCTGTGGGGAACTGTAGCGGTTGGATTGTTCTCAGACGGAACCGCTACAAAGACAAAGGGCTTGCTGCTTGGCGGCGGTGGCTACCAGTGCGGAATCCAGATTCTTGGCGGAATAGTTGTGTTCCTGTATGTATTTGCAGCTTCGGCACTACTGTTCAAGATCGTTCAGAAGACCATTGGCCTTCGTGTATCGGCTGAGGATGAGATGGATGGACTGGATATCAGTGAGCACGGATTTTCAAATACTTACACAGAGGTGCTGTCCTCAGACGGAATAAGCGCGCCTATGATGAATGTGCCTAAGATCGATGGCAAGGCATTTGACAGCCCAGAAAATGCGGAGAATCTTAACATATCCAAGGTGGTCATCATAGCGAGAAAGAATAAGCTTGACGCACTGCTTCACGCCATGAATGACATAAATGTAACTGGAGTTACGATCACGGATGTGACCGGATATGGTATACAGAAGGGAAATAATGACAAATATTACCGCAGCTCGGATGCGGATCTGAACCTGCTTCCTAAAGTGAAGGTCGAGGTCATAGTCAGCACTGTACCTGTGTCCAGGGTTGTGGAAACTGCGGAGAAGGTGCTGTACTCCGGCAACTATGGCGATGGCAAGATATTCGTATACGATGTGAAAAATGTTGTGAAGGTTAGAACCGGAGAGGTTGGAAGAGAAGCATTGATTGATGAGAGCAAGTAGGAGAGGAGGCTTTTTTATGCGCAAGACAACAATTGATGAGGCGATCGCAAGGGTCGATGACTGGAAGGGCAAGGAGATCAGTTGCAAGCCCGTTTCAGGAGGAATAACGAATCCGAATTTCAAAGTGGATGTGGAGGGAGAGCATTTCTTCCTCAAGATACCGGGAGCCGGCACGGATTACATAAACCGTGAAGTATGCCACGAGGCAAATGTGATCGCGGACGAGAGCAAGGCAGGCCCAAGAGTCTATTATTATTTCGAGGATACAGGTGTTGAGATATTCCAGTGGCTTGACGGCTACCGCCAGGTGACATTTGGCGATGTGTATGACAAAGATATATTCCAGTCGATATTCGAGAGGATCAGGGACTTCCACCATCTCGAGACAAAGCCGCTGAACCTGAAGCAGAGCATATTTGAACAGGCGTGGGATATGAACGCAAGGGCGAAGAAGGGCGGCTATATATCACCGTTTAATGACAAGATGGAGTATCTGCTCTCTGCTATTGAGAAGGCACTGGCGGGCAGTGAGGAGCTGTGTCCGTGCCACAATGATTTCTGGACAAACAACCTGATGTACAACGAGGAGACAAATGATCTGAAGATCATAGATTATGAGTATGCGTCCATGAATGATCCTTATGTGGATCTGGGTCTGATATCTGCTGTGAACTATTTCACCGAGGATATGGACGTGGAGATGATGAAGATATACGGCGGAGGCAAGGTTGATGAGAGAGCATTTGCTAGAATGAAGCTGAACAAGATAGCCTGCGATATCAAGTGGGCGTATTGGGCACTGTATCAGGCGGCCAGCTCCAACGTGGAGTTTGATTACATGAACTGGTATGGACAGAAGATGGCGAGACTGCAGCATTTCTGGCTCGATTCAAGGCTGGATTACTGGCTCGACGTTGCGAGGGAGAAGAGTACCCGTATCAGTTGATGATCAGCAGATCGTATTATGAAACCGGTTCAGGAAAGGGAGATGTATATCATGAAAGATTATTATAAGAATATGGAAGATTCATGGGTAGAATTTGTCAGTAAGAATATACGCGCACAGGCATATTCCGGGGAGGAGAGAGCCACCTCGGAGGTGTTTATGCAGGCCATGGAGGAGCTTGGTATTGAGCATTTCCGCGATGAGTGCGGCAACGTGGTCGGAGTCATCCGCGGAGAGGGTGACGGTCCAAACGTGCTTCTGACTGGACATATGGATGTTGTGCCTGAGGGAAGCATAGATGCATGGAGTCCGTATTCGCCATTTGAGCCGAAGGTGGAGGATGGAAAGTTATACGGCAGAGGCATAAGCGATATGCTTGCTGGCCTGACTTCGGAATTCTTTGCATTTATGGAGATCAAAAAGCTGGTGGATGCCGGGGCGAAGATATCGGGCAATCTTATATTTGCTGCAGTCGTCTATGAGGAGCCGGCGGAGAGTATCGGAACGATTTATCTTATGGAGCACACTCTTCCGGAGCACGGCCTTGATGTTGACCTGTGCTATCTGGGGGAGCCGTCAGACGGCAATCTTGCCATCGGACAGCGAGGCAAGATCGAGCTTGTCATAGAGGTGTACGGTAAGGTGGCGCACTCGTCTGCTCCGCAGGAGGGCATAAATGCTGTTGAGAAAGCGCTCCCTATAATGGATGCGATCATGCATAACTTTGGCAGTGAACCGCTCGTACATGAGATGGGTAAGACGTCCATGGTCATCACTGATGTGGTGGTAACACCGGGACAGAAGTATTCCTGTGTGCCGGACTATTGTGAGATCACAGTGGATCAGAGATATGTGCCACCTATGACCATAGAGGATACGGTGAGCAGGGTTCAGAAATTCCTGGATGAGCAGAAGAAAAAGGATCCTGAGCTCAGAGCTGTCGTTCATCCGAGAATGAATAAGAGGACGTGTTACACCGGTTATGAGGCGGAGGCGGCAAAGCAGCATCCGGCGTGGGTGACCGGCAAGGATAATGAGTATGTCGAGCTGACATACAGGACGCTTAAGGAGCTTGGTCAGGATGTTGAGAAGATATACTGGCAGTTTGGAACCGACGGAAGCGTTATATGCGGCAAATACAACATACCGACTATAGGATATTCGGGTGCGATGATGAGTCAGGCGCATCAGGCACAGGAGCATGTGGAGATCGACAGGATCCTCGACTGTATAGAGGGATATACTGCGGTTCTCTGCAGGCTGTATGGACTGGATATGTCGGAATAAAGGTTTACACGGCACCGCTTATTTTGATACAATCATGTTGCAGGTCAGAAAACATAGGGCTCAGTTTATAAGGAAGTAAGGGAGGGGACAGATGTTAGCAGATCAGCGTAAACAGATAATATTGGATCAGGTAAATCTTAATCATTCGGTTACTGTTGCCAGACTGGTTGAGCTGCTGGGCGTGTCGACCGAGACGGTGAGACGTGATCTTGAGGATCTTGAAAATAACAACATGCTCACGAGGGTACACGGCGGTGCGGTTTCTGTGAAGAAGAGATACCGGTTTGAGAATATGGATGTCAGGGGCACATCCAATATGGAACTCAAGGAGCAGATAGCCAGGAAAGCGCTTGAGTATGTGAAGGATGGAGACACCATAGCGATAGATTCAGGCAGCACGGCGTCATTGTTCGCCATGGCACTGAAGGCGCGCAATTTTGACTCACTATCCGTCATAACCTATTCCTCGGAGGTGTTCTCCATATTATCGGAATGTGAAAATTACAGGATAACCCTGCTGGGCGGTGACTATCTCCCGAAGGAGAAGTTGTTTTATGGCTTCCTGACACATGAGGCGATGCAGAAACTGTATTTTTCAAAGGCATTTGTAGTACCTTCGGCACTTTCGGTCGAGGATGGCGCACATGATTTTATAAGGGAGACCTATGAGAATCAGTGCATGCTGATAGGCCATGCTAGCGAGGTATTTCTGCTGGCGGACAGCACGAAATTCGAGACAAAGGGAGATTTCAAGCTCAGTGATCTCCAGCCGGAATTCACCATCATAACCGACGATAAGCTTCCGGAGTCCGTATACAATATGTATAGAGATCACAAGCTGAACGTGGTAAGTTGATGACAGTCAAAAAAGTGTCTGTTTGCCTCTCTTTGGGTGTACAGAAGATCGATAAAATAGTATAATAAATATGCTATATAAAAGATTGGACGGACAACTAAAGGAGGGTTATGGTTATGTACGAGAACAAGGATATGCTCAGTTGGCTTGGCTATTTTGCAGACATAATGAAGGTCAGTCCTGAGAAGATAAAGATGCTGAATATATGCGGAAAGCAGAAGAACGTTGTTCCGACTATAGACACACACAAGAGAGTTCTTATATTTGCAGATCAGGGTCATGAGGATCTGTTGTACACGCTTTGGGAGAAGGGCTTTGGCGAGTATGACATGTGGTATGCAGAGGGTGTGGAGCCCGGCGGCGAGGTTCACCATGACAAGCTGGAGAAGGTGCTGAACAGGAAGATAACAGGGCCTACAGTTATATTCATCATGAACGAGAAGACAAGGGAATCCGTCAGATACGGAATTGCAAATGATTTCTTCTCGGCTGGAACAGTACACTATGTCGGCAAGGAGATAAGAGCAGTCATCATGAGTCTGCTGGATGTGGATACGCATGACACCATCCTGGCACTCCAGGCCGAGAGTATAGTCATTGAGGCTGCGATCGTGGCAAGCGAGGGCAACATTATAGCCGTTGAGCCGGACGAGGGTTCGAGAAGATCCATGGAGGAGAATGTTGACAAGTTCGGAGTACATAATGTACAGATAATCCCAGATATGAGCGAGGAGACTCTGGCAGCCATACCTGTTCCGAGACTGGCATTCATAGTTGCAAATCATTATCTGGAGTCAGATATGGAGAGACTGCTCAAGATCAATCCGAATATGCAGTTTGTCATATACACACTTGATCTGGGAATACTTGCACAGGCAAAGCTCATATTTGACAAGCTCGGAATAAAGAATATGGAGGCTATTCAGATATCTGTATCCAAAACCAACAAGGACAACATGTTCGTTACCCAGCCGTCACCATGGCTTATCACCGGTGGAGCAGAGTAATCGACATCATAATATTTATATATAAGAAAAACCGCCTTTATGTAATAGGCGGTTTTCTTGTGTCTTCCAGACGGACGATTCCGAGGATCGTTCCCAGACAAATGATATCACTTGTGAGATACAGGGATCTATCACATCTGCTGACAGCTTCAAGGTATGGTGAGCCATCTTTTTCTGTATATTTTCTGATCATCTCGACTCCATTCTCGTTCAGGAATAACGCAATATCTCCGAAATGAGGAAAGTTTTGTTCCACGGCTATAATATCATCCTTAATATAGATAGGATGGAGCATATTGGTCGTGAGCCTCAGACAATAATCTGCCTTTGGAAAATAATCGGCGGGTATCTCTATAAATTCTGTCGCGTGTGTTGAGTAGTCTGAATTGGAAGCAAGCGTGTGAGTTGAGGAAATACACGGAATCCTGCGCGTTTTGGCGCAGTACGCATCCGCTGAAGGAAGCTTCTTCTGCATGTGATCTTCAGAGTCCGCCATTAGCATGACCATCCGCTTGCCGTGGATGTTGAGTGTTCTGTATTTTTGCAGGAGATACAATTCCTCGTCCGTAAGGCTGCGCCTGTGGAGAAATCCATCCATGGTACATCCAAGTGCGTCTGCGATGGATATCATAAGCTGTATTCCCGGGCTCTTGGTCTTGCCGCTCCTGATGGCTTTTATCGTATCCTCAGAGACATCTGTCATCTCAGCTAACTGACTGATCGTAACCCCGCGTTCAGCCATGACTTCCCTGAGTCTTTTCCCTATATCGTATTGTTGCTGCATGTAATTCACCTCAGTAACATTATATAATAGAAGAAACAGGCTTGTCCAGTTGAAAAGTGTAAGAATATACACTTTTGCGATTTGTGTGTGCGCAGAAAAGTGTATGAACTGCTCTTTAATATGAAATTAAATATGATATAATGAATTTATCTGTTACATCGAGAGATGACAAGGGGGTCATTTTCTACAATAGTCTGTCACAATGGGGGTGACGGATTACGGCAGAGGGAACAAGGCTATCACGTGTCGAGCGTTAGGGCGTCGAACACGAGATAGCCTTTTTTCGTGGGGGGGGCGAAGGACGGACGGCTGAGTATTCTTCCGCGGGGCGGGTATATCATCTGCTATATATGTGGTATCACGCTCTACTTCCTTCGCTTCGGCTTAGCTTCTATATGCACTCGTTTCCGGCCGCGATAAGGGCGATGCGGCTTCCAACTCGGCAAGAAGCACCGAAGCTCAGTCGTATTCGCTACCGATACCACATATATAGCAGATGATATACAGCCGCGGAAGAATACCCAGCCTGTTTCTGGCGGAAGGGTGATGGGAGTGGCGAATTTTACTTCGATGATTTGGAAGAAAAGCTAATTATAAACGAAATGTTAAAATTATAAAAAAAGTATAAACTGGCGATACGTTAGATTTTATGCGGGTTTCTTGGGAAAACTGTGACAAAAAACTGTTTTTGTTACGAAAAATAATACAAAAATAAAAAATGATTAAAATTTGACTATAAGGGCAAATAAATGACTTTAAATTTGTTTTGAATGGTGATAAAATACGCAAGCAAGGAGCGAGAGTAGCTTTTTAGAAAAAAAGATAGGGGAGTATGACCGTATGAATGTAGTATTTTTTGATGTAGACGGCGTACTGAATTCGGAGAAATTCTTGTGTGAGAAGCATGGGGAGTTTATCAATCCTAAGAATGTGGCTAACCTCAAGATGGTTGTGGAAGCCACAGGAGCGAAGCTGGTCATGACAAGTGACTGGAGAAAACAGGTGATTGATAAGGATATCAGTAAGGCACACGTAAGGGAACTGATAGACAGACTTGCGGATGCTGGAATGGAAGTATATGGGGCAACTTCTTCAGGGGATGAGCTCAGAAGCAAGTATGGAGATTATACCAGAGCCTGTGCAGTCAAGGATTATGTGACTGCGAATTCCGTAGAGGGATATGTCATACTGGATGATATGGATATGGACTGGGAGGCTCATGAACTTGATTCTCACTGGATCAACACAGAGAACGTACTTGTGGGGCTGTCTGAGGCAGATGCCAGGAATGCTATTTCTATAATAAACAAATAATAAATGAGAGAAGAAATAGTGTTTTGACATATAGGTGGTTGCGAAATAAGTAATTGAGAATGTGCCTGAGCTGTTTAGCTTTACCCACTCAGGGATATACGAAGCCGCCGGTCCTTAGATGGCGCGTTAGCGGCATCTTAGTACCGCAGCAGGCTGAGTTAAGCGGGAGCGCTCCCTGATGGGTATGCTAAAGCAGCTCAGACACTAGGATATTTGAATTTTCGCAAACACCTGATAGAAAACAGTGTGAAAGGAAGTGATGTCTTACGGATCTGGCAGAAGAGTTATCCAATGAACTCCAATGCAAAACAGTATTTACAATACCAATATTTGGTGGAATACCGGTAACAGAATCTGTGGTGGTAACATGGATCATTATGGCAGTGCTTGTGCTGTTGTCGATTATCCTTGTAAGGAATCTCAAAGTTGAGAATCCGGGTAAGAAACAGCTTGTGTTGGAGACCATAATAACTACTTTTAACAACCTGTTCAAAGGTGTTATCGGAGAGGCGGGCATGAAGTATGTTCCGTATCTGATAACGGTTATTCTGTACATCGGCATGGCCAACATCATGGGTGTATTTGGCTTTAAACCACCGACAAAGGATCTGAATGTGACAGCCTCACTGGCCATCATGAGTATCATACTCGTACAGGTGGCAGGAATACGAGGAAAGGGGACAAAAGGCTGGGTCAAGAGTTTTGCAGAGCCGGTAGCAATAGTTGCACCGCTTAATGTACTTGAGCTTGTCATCAAGCCGCTGTCGCTGTGTATGCGACTTTTTGGTAATGTTCTCGGAGCATTCGTCATCATGAAGCTGATAGAGGCAGTAGTTCCACTCATTGTCCCTATCCCACTCAGCCTGTACTTTGATTTCTTTGATGGATTTTTACAGGCATTTGTATTTACTTTCCTGACTACGCTTTACATGCAGGAAGCGATGGAGTAAAGATTATCTGATTTTAAAAATGAAAATAAGAAGGAGAAAATGATATGAACGGATTATTAGCAATTGGAGCAGGTATAGCAGCATTAGTAGGACTTGGCGCAGGACTTGGAATCGGTCTTGCAACATCAAAGGCAGTTGAGGCTGTAGCTAGACAGCCGGAGGCAGACGGAAAGATCACAAAGCTTCTTATCATCGGTTGTGCCCTTGCAGAGGCAACAGCTATCTACGGTTTCGTAATCGGACTTCTTGCAATCATTCTTCTTAAGTAATCAGATTTTTGGTCAGATGGATATTTTAATAGAAATATCTAATAGAAATCTGGAATTGCAGAAGAGATGCGGATAATAGAAACAGAAAGATAGGAGTGGCTATATGATTGATATAGAATTTTCTACAATAGCATTCACCATTATCAACTTAATAGTTCTGTTTCTTCTTTTGAAGAAGTTCTTGATAGGACCGCTCAACGATGTCATCAAGAAGAGAGAAGATATGATCGCTGGCACCATATCGGATGCCAACAATCAGAAGGCTGAAGCAATGAAACTCAAGTCTCAGTATGAGGATACCCTTGCAGGGGTTGATGCTGAGTGCAGGGATCTCCGTGAGAAATCCCGTGTGGAGGCCCAGAATGAGTACAGCCGTATCATAGATCAGGCTGATGCAAAGTCAGTCAAAATGATAAAGGATGCGGAGAAGACCATAGAGATCAAGCAGAACAAGGCACTTTCTGATATGCAGTCACAGATCGCAGAGCTTGCAATGGCAGCAGCCGGCAAGATCGTGGGCGGTGAAGGTGATGCGGAATCAGCAGGAGCTGCCATGTATGACGAGTTTTTGAATGAAGTAGGTGATTCAGGTGACACAGAAGGCAATTAATTACGGAATTGTCCTCTATCAGCTTGGAATCAGTCAGGACATGGTGGAGGAGATAAAGGCGCTTGTGGATGGTAGTCCGGAGCTGGTATATGCACTGGCAGATCCGGTGGTCAGCCACGCGGACAAGCGCAAGGTCGTTGACAGGGTATTTGACAGATTTGGCAATAAGGATCTGGTGAATTTCATGAAGACTCTGTGTGACAACGATGGATTTGACATGATACATGACATATTTGACGAGTATGAGAAGTATGCCAGAGAGCGGCAGGATATCCTTTCGGCAACTCTCTATTATGTTACACCGCCAACTGATAAGCAGAAGGCAGGTATCGAGAACTTCCTTATGAAAGAGTACGGAAGCAAGGCGGTACAGCTTTCCATGGTGGAGAAAAAAGAATTGATAGGTGGATTTGTCATAAGAACGGGAGACCGCGAGTACGACAGAAGCATTCTGGGCAGGTACAAATCCCTTAGACAGAAACTGGTTATGAGGTGATAAATTGAGTTCAATTAGTTCAGAGGATATTATTTCTATACTCAAAGAAGAGATAGAGAATTATGATTTTGACTCCAGGGACAAAGAAGTCGGTAAGGTCATCTATGTAGGTGATGGAATCGTAACCGTATACGGTATAGACAATGCCATGTACGGCGAGATCGTTGTTTTTGAGAATGGTGTCAAAGGTATGGTTCAGGATATCAGAAGAACAGAGATAGGATGTATTCTGTTCGGTCGTGATACAGGAATCAAAGAAGGAACAAAGGTCAGCAGAACGGGAAAGCGTGCAGGCATCCCTGTAGGCGATGCATTTATCGGACGTATAGTTGATGCCCTTGGAGCACCTATAGATGGAAAGGGCAGCATAGAGTCAACGGATTATCGTCCAATAGAGAATCCGGCTCCAAGCATAGTTGATCGTAAGTCGGTCAACCAGCCGCTTCAGACAGGAATCCTCTCGATAGATGCCATGTTCCCAATCGGAAGAGGACAGAGAGAGCTGATCATAGGAGACAGACAGACAGGTAAGACATCCATAGCGATAGATACCATTCTGAATCAGAAGGGCAAGGATGTCATCTGTGTATATGTGGCTATAGGCCAGAAGGCTTCAACAATAGCCAAGGTTGTAAATAACCTGAACAAATATGATGCCATGGACTACACGATAGTCGTTGCATCTACAGCAAGTGATTCAGCACCACTTCAGTATATTGCGCCTTATTCAGGTACAGCGATCGCTGAGTATTTCATGCATAAGGGCAAGGATGTGCTGATCGTGTACGATGATCTGTCAAAGCACGCTGTTGCTTACAGAACATTGTCACTGCTTCTCGGACGTTCACCAGGACGTGAGGCATATCCTGGAGATGTATTCTATCTCCATTCAAGACTTCTTGAGAGATCAAGTAAGCTTAAGGATGAGCTGGGCGGAGGCTCCATCACAGCCCTTCCTATTATCGAGACACAGGCAGGCGATGTATCTGCTTATATACCTACAAATGTTATATCTATCACAGATGGACAGATATTCCTCGAGAGCGATCTGTTCTTCTCAGGTATGAGACCTGCTGTCAACGTCGGTCTGTCGGTATCACGAGTTGGTGGTGCAGCGCAGACAAAGGCGATGAAGAAGGCCGCAGGAAGTATCCGTATCGATCTGGCACAGTACAGAGAGATGGAGGTGTTCACACAGTTCAGTTCAGATCTGGATGAGAACACCAAGGAGCAGCTGCAGTACGGCAAGGGACTTATGGAGCTTTTAAAGCAGCCTTTGTGCAATCCGCTGTCAATGGCCGAGGAGGTTATCATTCTGGTAGCAGCTACCAATAAGGTATTCCTTCCAGTTGAGGTTTCAGAGGTCAAGAAGAAGAAACTTGAGATGCTTGAATACTTCCACAGTGCCCATAAGGATATCGTGGATGAGATCGAGGAGAAGCAGGTGCTTACCGATGAGCTGAAGGACAAGATAGTCGCAGCCGCTAAGGAGTTTATCGAGAGGTAGATCTCAGGAGAAATAAGAAGATTCGTTGAGAGGTGATTTGATTGGCAAATACCAAAGAAATCCAGAATAGAATAAAGAGTATCAAGGATACTCAGAAGATCACCAATGCAATGTATATGATCTCATCTTCCAAGCTTAAAAAGGCGAGGACAGATCTTGAGAACACGGAGCCTTACTTCTACACACTCCAGGTTGCTCTTGCCAGAATGCTCAGACATGTTCCTGAGATGGAGCATCTGTACTTCGACAGCAGAGAGGGAATCAAGGAAGAGGACAGAAGGCGAGGTTATCTGGTCATTACCGCCGACAAAGGTATGGCTGGTGCCTACAACCACAATGTAATCAAGATCGCTGAGCAGGAGCTTGCAACCCACCCAAACAGTGAGCTGTATGTAGTCGGCCAGGTGGGAAGACACTACTTCGCCAAGAAGGGAGTGCCTATAGATATACATTTCCAGTATACAGCGCAGAATCCTAGTCTTCACAGAGCCAGAGTCATAGCGGACAAGATGCTTGAGAACTATGAGAATGGCGATATAGATGAGGTATACATCATATATACCAACATGAAGAGCAGTGTGGTCGTTGAACCGCAGATGATACAGCTCCTCCCTATGAAGAGGACTGACTTCGCAGGCGTTCCTGCGGATGTGTTCCACGAGGAGATTACCATGGAGCCTTCACCGAAGGCAGTGCTTGACCGAATCGTACCAAACTGTGTCATGGGATATATATACGGCGCTCTGGTAGAGTCCTTCTGCAGTGAGCAGAACAGCCGAATGATGGCGATGGACTCAGCCACAAAGAGTGCCAAGGAGATGCTGGATGATCTCAATATCAAATACAACAGAGCAAGGCAGGCAGCCATAACGCAGGAGATCACAGAGATCGCGGGCGGCGCCAGAGCTCAGAGAGACAGGAGCTAATAAGCTCAATAAATAATTGTAAAGGAGGTCTGATGTTTTGAAAAATGGTAAGATAGTACAGGTCATGGGACCTGTCGTAGACGTAGAATTTCCAGACAACGATCTGCCATACATCAAGGATGCTCTTGAAGTAGATAATCATGGGAAAAAATGTGTTATGGAAGTAGCACAGCACGTAGGAAATAATACAGTAAGATGTATCATGCTGTCCGCCAGCGAGGGACTTTCAAGAGATATGGAAGTCGTTGCGACCGGATCAGGAATCAAAGTTCCAGTAGGAAATCAGACACTTGGACGTCTGTTCAACGTGCTTGGTGAGACAATAGATGGCAAGGAGGATCTCTCAGACACAGAGCACTGGGTAATCCACAGAGAGCCGCCAACATTTGAGAATCAGAGTCCTGTCATCGAGATACTTGAGACAGGTATCAAGGTCATAGATCTTCTTGCACCTTACTCAAAGGGTGGTAAGATCGGTCTGTTCGGCGGTGCCGGAGTTGGTAAGACAGTCCTTATCCAGGAACTTATCCAGAATATCGCATCCGTACATGGTGGGTACTCAATATTCACCGGTGTTGGAGAGCGTTCAAGAGAGGGAAATGATCTGTGGACAGAGATGAGCGAGTCAGGCGTTATCGACAAGACCGCCCTGGTGTTCGGACAGATGAATGAGCCACCTGGAGCCAGAATGAGAGTTGCAGAGACAGGACTTACAATGGCAGAGTATTTCCGTGATGTAAATCATCAGGATGTGCTTCTGTTCATCGACAATATATTCAGATTTACACAGGCAGGTTCAGAGGTTTCATCACTTCTTGGACGTATGCCATCAGCCGTTGGTTATCAGCCAACACTTGCAAATGAGATGGGTGAGCTTCAGGAGCGAATCGCTTCTACCAAGGAAGGATCAGTCACGTCAGTCCAGGCCGTATATGTGCCAGCCGATGACCTTACAGATCCTGCCCCAGCCACAACATTTGCGCATCTGGATGCAAATACAGTTCTTTCAAGAAAGATCGTTGAGCAGGGTATCTATCCGGCAGTAGATCCGCTGGAGTCAAGCTCACGAATTCTTGAGGCTGATATAGTCGGCGAGGAGCATTATAATGTTGCAAGACGTGTACAGGAGATACTTCAGAAGTACAAGGAGCTGCAGGATATCATCGCAATCCTCGGTATGGAGGAGCTGTCAGATGAGGATAAGCTTACAGTTACCAGAGCCAGAAAGGTTCAGAGATTCCTGTCACAGCCATTCCATGTTGCTGAGAACTTCACAGGTATTCCTGGAAAGTATGTAAGTCTCAAGGATACGATCAAGGGTTTCAAGATGATCGTTGACGGTGAGATGGACGAGTATCCTGAGTGGGCATTCTTCAATGTAGGTACTATAGAGGAAGTAAAGGAAAAGGCCGAGAAAGGTCAGTAAAGGAAGTGCGTAGATGAATACATTTTATCTGAGAGTTATTTCCAGCAATAAGATATTCTTCGAAGGCCGAGTAGAGAAGATCATTCTTCCACTTGAAGATGGAGAGAAAGCGGTTCTTGCACATCACGAGAACATGGTCATAGCCACCAGCATAGGCGAGATCAGGATTACCACCAGCAAGGGTGAGCAGGTAGTCGGTGTTGTCGGTGAGGGCTTTGTTCAGATAGTAAATAACCGAGTTGTCCTTATCGTGGATTCCGCAGAGAAGCCGGAGGATATCGACAGGGTCAGAGCCAAGGAGGCAAAGATCAGAGCGGAAGAGAGACTCAGACAGAAAGAGAGTCTGAAGGAATACAAGCAGAGCGAGGCATCACTTGCCCGTGCACTCACAAGACTCAAAGTAACAGAAAAGATATAAAACCCAGCGCAGAAACCCCAAGCGCCTGCTTGCAGGCATTTGGGGGTTTCAAGCGGTTTTAACGAGAAGTCGTTCGGCGTAAGCCGAACATAGAGCGCGTCAGCGCGGGACTTCGAGTCTAGAAGAATCCCGTCAGTCGAAAGTGCAGCGGGACGAAGACAGAGCGCGTCAGCGCGGGACTTCGAGTCTAGAAGAATCCCGTCAGTCGAAAGTGCAGCGGGACGAAGACAGAGCGCGTCAGCGCGGGACTTCGAGTCTATTATAAAAGGCAGTGCCAGCAGCGGGACGATGAAACCGATGTGGCGTTGCCTTTTTATGTGCAGACACAATAGATAAAATGTTACTTGACAACTTTTGCCTTTACTGAGAAAATTACTAGATAGTATATGGTGAATTGTATATACAGTGAACTATGTATATAAAAGTTTATGAAAAAGAGGACGTGTGCATGTATATGCACACATTTTTGAGTTAAAGGTATTTGGTTAGAGGTATTTATGTTAAGATTTATTTGGGTAATAGTTTCGTGCTTGTTTCTGATCATGTACTATGTGCCAAAGATGTCGTATTATGCTAGACACCCGGAAAAATATGGTGAGGATATATGTTATCAGATGGCACAGGTTATGTGCAATCATGTGAGACGTCGTGCTTTTATCAAGACGGTTGCCACGGGTATGGAGAACCTTCCTAAGGAGGGCGGATATATCATGTATGCCAATCATCAGGGTAAGTATGATGTACTGGGAGTTATAGTTTCCCATGACAAACCGATTACGTATGTCATGGATGCAAAGAGGTCGAAGCTGTTCATAGCAGCTCAGCTTACGGATCTTGTGAAGGCACAGAGACTTGACAAGGAAGACATAAAGCAGCAGGTACAGGTTATAAACGATGTATCCACGGAAATCAAGGCGGGAAGGAGATACATTTTATTCCCGGAGGGAGGATACGATCACAGTCACAATGAGCTCAAGGAGTTCATGCCGGGAAGCTTCAAGATCGCCAAGAAGGCGAAGTGTCCTATCGTTCCAGTCGTGCTGTATGATTCCTTCAAGCCATTTGAGGGATGGTCACTGAGGCGTGTGACGACACAGCTTGCATTTCTGGAGCCGATCCCATATGAGGTTATAGCTGATAAGACTACCACAGAGATCAGGGATATGGTCGTTGACAAGATCCAGAGGAAGCTTGATACGATGGAGACAATGAATTGTTGGTAACGATATATGGATAATTATTCTGAACGGGCAGGTCATGTTGATGATCTGCCCGTTCGGGGGTTACGGAAGCTAGGTGTTGACTATATCAAATCAGGTGAATACAATATAAAAGGGTATTTAACCACAAAAACAAGGATTGGGAAGTAGAGATATGGGACAGAGTAAAGAGAGAAACAGTAATGAAAAAAGCGGATTCCTCAAGAAGCTTATAATAGTTCTGGCAGTGGCGATCGTGGTAGTATTTGCGGTATTTTATGTGATCTATTACAGATTTTCATATCAGGCGGACAAGCTGGCAAAGGAGACCGCCCGCATATACGCATTTGGCGATGGCGGAGAGATGGCTGACATGATAGCCCCGGGATACGTGAAGAAGTTTGAGGATTCGTCAAAGGTTTTGTCGGTGAGTGACATACAGGACATATATATAAACAAGTTCAGAGCGTATACAGATGAGCAGGTTGGGGATATAGATACGATCGAGTGCAAGGTCACCGATATACAGGCGGTGAGCAATATAGAGGATGTGCAGCAGCAATTTGCGGACAACGGAGTTAAGGGCGTGTCCCAGTACAGAAGTGTGGAAGCTGACTGGATAGTGACAGGCAAGGATGGCGGCGAGGTCACGGTACACGTTCAGGAATGTATGTTGAAGTGCGACGATGGCTGGTATGTGGACTATGTCCGTATGCCGGATGAAATAGACAGCATGAGTACGCCGGTCGATTCCGGGGATGCTGACAGTGAGGAGACAACAGAGGCGGAGACCACTGAATAATATTGTGTGTATAAGATTGGAAGGGCATACAGTATACAAGAAAGAAGGCTGACAAAAAATGTATGATGTGAGATCCATGAAGGCAGAGGACTTCATAGATGATGGCGAGATCCGTGAGACGCTGGACTATGCGGATCAGAACAAGGACAATGTGGAGCTTATCGACAGTATCATAGAGAAGGCAAAGCTCAGGAAGGGGCTTACCCACAGGGAGGCATCCGTGCTTCTTGCGTGTGAGATGCCGGACAAGATAAACGAGATATATGATCTGGCGGAGCAGATCAAGAAGGATTTCTACGGCAACAGAATAGTTATGTTCGCGCCGTTGTATCTGTCCAACTACTGTGTAAATGGGTGTGTGTATTGTCCGTATCACATCAAGAATAAGCATATAGCCAGAAAGAAGCTCACCCAGGAAGAGGTGAGACGGGAGGTCATAGCACTGCAGGATATGGGTCACAAGAGACTGGCCATTGAGGCCGGTGAGGATCCTCAGATGAATCCTATCGAGTACATCCTGGAGTGTATAGACACGATATACAGCATCAAGCACAAGAACGGTGCAATAAGGCGTGTAAATGTAAATATAGCGGCGACCACAGTGGAGAACTACAGGAAGCTGCACGAGGCAGGAATTGGAACGTACATCCTCTTCCAGGAGACCTACGATAAGGAAGCGTATGAGAAGCTTCATCCATATGGACCGAAGCATGACTATGCATATCACACAGAGGCTATGGACCGTGCTATGGAAGGTGGTATAGATGATGTGGGTCTGGGAGTGCTCTTTGGTCTGGACAAGTATAGGTACGAATTTGCGGGGCTGCTGATGCATGCGGAGCACCTTGAGGCTGTTCATGGAGTTGGTCCGCACACCATCAGTGTGCCAAGAGTCAAGAAGGCTGACGACATAGATCCTGAGGCATTTGACAACGGAATAAGCGACGATGTATTCTGCAAGATCGCAGCATGTATCAGAATCGCCGTTCCTTATACAGGAATGATAATCTCCACAAGGGAGAATCCAACGGTCAGGGATGAGATCATAAGGCTTGGAGTGTCGCAGATAAGCGGTGGTTCAAAGACCAGTGTGGGTGGCTACTATGAGCCGGAGCCAGAGGATGAGAAGTCGGAGCAGTTCGATGTCAGCGACACGAGAACTCTGGATCAGGTTGTGAACTGGCTGATGACCAAGGGCTATATACCATCGTTCTGTACGGCATGTTACAGAGAGGGCAGAACCGGCGACAGGTTCATGAGCCTGTGCAAGAGCGGACAGATACAGAACTGCTGTCATCCGAACGCACTCATGACGCTGGAGGAATATCTGGTGGATTATGCTTCGCCGGAGACCGCGGAGATCGGCAGGAGACTCATACAGGATGAGCTGAAGAATATTCCGAATGAGAAAGTCAGACAGATAGTGGTCGAGAGACTTGACAGGATAAAGCACGGAGACAGAGATTTTAGATTCTAACACATTGTGGAGGAGCAAAATGAGTTTAAACGATACACCGTCGGCAAACAGAGTGCATATAGGTTTCTTTGGATGCAGGAACGCAGGCAAGTCCAGTCTGGTAAATGCAGTGACGGGGCAGAGCCTTGCTGTTGTGTCGGATGTGGCGGGAACCACCACGGATCCGGTGTACAAGTCCATGGAACTGCTTCCGCTTGGACCGGTGGTCATCATAGATACACCGGGAATAGACGATACCGGCGAGCTGGGTGAACTCAGGGTGTCGAAGACCAGACAGGTGCTTGCGAAGATAGATGTCGCTGTGCTGGTGGTTGATGGTTCGGTTGGCCTTTCGGCGGCGGACAGGGAGCTCACAGAGCTTTTCAAAGAGAAGAATATAAATTATATAATTGCGTACAATAAGAGTGATCTAGTTAAGGATGATATACAGGTTCAGAATTCAGCGGAGAATTCCATATGGGTCAGCGCAGAGCGCAGACAGGGAATAGAGGAGCTGAAGGAATTGATAGGAAAGCTCACGGTGACAGACACCATGACCAGGAGACTGGTCGGAGATCTGATACAGCCGGGTGATATGGTGGTGCTGGTCATACCGATAGATTCTGCAGCTCCGAAGGGCAGGCTGATACTTCCGCAGCAGCAGGTCATAAGGGATGTTCTTGAGACCGGAGCTACGGCTGTGGTGTGCAGGGACACGGAGCTTGAGGATACTCTGAGACGGCTGGAGGGGAAGGTATCTCTGGTGGTCACTGACTCCCAGGCATTTGCAAAGGTTATGAAGATAGTGCCGGATGACATATATCTGACATCGTTCTCCATACTGATGGCAAGATTTAAAGGGCAGCTTGATGCGGCGGTGAATGGTGCATATGTTCTGGACAGGCTGAGGGGTGAAGGACAGCGGACAGATGCGGACAGCAGACCTCCAAGGATACTCATTGCCGAGGGCTGCACCCATCACAGACAGTGTGATGATATAGGAACTGTGAAGCTGCCGGGATGGATACGCAGATACACGGGACTTGAGCCTGAATTTACATTTGTCAGCGGAACAGAATTCCCGGAGGAGCTGGCTGGATATGATCTGGTGATACACTGCGGAGGCTGTATGCTGAATGAACGCGAGATGAAGAGTCGTCAGGGAAGGGCGGAGCAGCAGAGTATCCCGATGACGAATTATGGAACTGCTATAGCTCATATGAATGGGATTCTTGACAGGAGTCTGAGGATTTTTCAGACAAAGACGGACATATAAATATTTGGATGAAAGGTGATCGATATGGCAAAGACAGGTTTGGTACTTGAGGGCGGCGGCCAGAGAGGCATATATACCGCCGGAGTCCTGGATGTGTTCATGGACAATGATATAGAGGTCGACGGTGTCATAGGGGTGTCGGCGGGAGCCATACATGGACTCTCCTATGTGGCGAGACAGAGAGGGCGCAACATGCGTTACAATATGAAGTACAGGAACAACAAGCACTACATGAGCCTGTACTCCCTTTTAACTACAGGAGATATATGTGGTGAGCAGTTCTGCTACCACGATATCCCGGAGAAACTGGATCCACTTGACTACGATGCATTCCTTGCAAATCCTACGAAGCTCTATGTGGGATGTTCTAATCTGGATACAGGAGAGGCGGAGTATCTGGAGTGTACAGATATGAGAAAGCCTGAGGATGTGAATAAGGTGAGGGCTTCGGCATCCCTCCCACTGGTGTCCAATATTGTAGAGGTTGATGGAATGAAGCTGCTGGATGGAGGTGTATCCGACAGCATACCGATATTTGCATTCAGAAGGATGGGCTACAGGAGAAATATAGTAGTTCTGACAAGACCGGAGGGATACCGCAAGGGCCCGGACAAGATGCTCAGGCTGGAGGCCGGAAGGTACAGGGAGTACCCTGAGTTCGTTAAAAGATGTCACATGAGACACATGTATTACAACAAGACCCTGGACAAGCTGGAGGAGCTTGAAAAGGAGGGTGATACGTTGATAATCAGACCGAGTGAGACTATAGAGATATCAAGGCTTGAGAAGAAGCCGGAGATGATCGAGGCCATGTATGAGCTGGGTGTGTACGATGCAAAGGAGAAATTGCAGCAGGTTAAGAAATTCCTGCGTGAGAGTAAGGAAGAAAGCAGGGACTACACACATGGACAGGCGCAGCAACAGACGGCGGTTACACAGCAGACCCGATAATGGAATATATGACAGATTGATACTTTCGGGAATGGACATTCCTGAGAGTGTGGATACACAGAAGAAGGCACAGGAGAATCACAGCAAAATGGCTGAGACTCCTGTGCCTTCTCTCATACTGTCACTTTCGGTATCTACAATATTCACCATGCTGGTTGCAACCTCCTACAATATTGTGGACACTTATTTTGTCTCAGATCTTGGAGAAAGCAGCGTGGCCGCAGTGGGGATCATGTTCTCTGTTATGGCTTTGATACAGGCTGTGGGTTACACCTGGGGCATGGGAGCTGGAAGTGAGATAGCGAGACTCCTCGGTAAGCAGAAGAAGCGTGAGGCGGAGCAGACGCTTGCCACGGCACTGGCGGGAGGAATACTGTCGGGCGCGGTCATGGCAGTTATATTTGCCGTGTTCAGGGAGGATGTGGTAAGACTTCTGGGGGCCACGGACACAAGTCTTGCTCCTGCTGGGCAGTATGGAATATATATCATGCTCGCGGCTCCGGTCATGTGCGGTGCCTATGTTCTGAACAATGCCCTGCGGGCTGAGGGGCAGCCGTATCTTGCCCTGCTGGGTATTCTGGCAGGAGGACTGTCAAATGCGTTATTTGACTATATATTGGTGAGAGTGCTTGGACTTGGAATAGCCGGTGCAGGCATAGCGACCCTTGCCGGACAGGGGATAAGCCTTGCCATAATGTATATATGTGTCAGGTCAAGGTGCAGCGTGGTAAGGCTTCATGTGTCTGATGTGTGGAGCTTCAGATATGGGGTGCGTATAGTGAGAACAGGGCTGCCATCCTTCCTGAGACAGGGGCTAATGTGCCTTGCGGCGGTCATGATAAGCAGAAGCTGTAGGCAGTACGGAGATGGAGCCATGGCGGGCGTCACAGTTGCAAATAAGATATTTGCAGTCATATTTGCGGTGCTGGTGGGCTATGGGCAGGGATTTGCCCCGGTGTGCGGGTTTGCCTATGGTGCAGGACTTGAATCCAGAGTGAAAAGGTCGCTGAGATTTACCATGATAACTGCGGTGATATTCATGTGCGCTATGGGTGCTGCGACCTGGGTGTGGGTATCCGAGGTGACCGGTGTATTCTTGCATGAAGGTGGCACTCAAGCTATGCAGCTTGCGGCGCTGTCTCTCCGGGCGCATGCCATATCCATGCCGTTTGCAGCTGTGTGTCTGGTGACCGGAATGTACTATCAGGCTCTTGGAGCATATGGAAAAGCCACCCTCATATCCGCCCTGCGGCAGGGAGTATGTTTTATACCATTGGTATTCATACTGCCGCGCATGTATGGCGTAGATGGAGTGGCTTTTGTCCAGGCCGCCGCCGATGTGCTGGCGGGGATTGTCTCGGCCTTTTATCTGCTATATACAAATGAAAAATAGTCCGTGTTTATCATCTCGTCCGATATATACAGTCGGTTTTCAACCTCCTCGATCATCTGATCCACGTATCCATCAGGGATCTGTGACTCAGGGACGAAGTAAGAGGTCTCCCCCGTGCTGGCATCATATCTGACCTTGTCGGTCATAAAGCTTTGATCCGCGAAGATCACAAGCTCATCGGAGTCGGACAAAATGTTGTGTCCTGCCAGGAGTCTTGAGTCAAAGTCGGCTCCGAGAAGGTTTAACACAGTTGGAAGTATGTCCACACTGGAGCAGAGCTTGTCGACAACTACTGGCTTCTCCATGGATGAGCTCCATATACCAAACTGGTTGTGGTGAAGCTCAAAGTCATCATTCTCTATGTCCTTGCCCGCAAGCTCGTTGTAGGTGCCGTCGCTGAGTCCGTAAGGATAGTGGTCAGGTGCCACGATGAACAGAGTGTTGTCCAGCTTGCCAGTCTCTTCCAGCTTATTCATCAGGAATTCCAGAGCCTTGTCAAGCTCCATCTGGGCTGCAACATAGGCTATGGCCTCATCTGAGTACCCTTTTCCGGAGAGGACATTCTCGGCTCCCTCCCTGTTAATCATACATATATACTGATTGTCGTAATTGTAAGGCAGATGGCCGGAGAAACTCATAAAATACATGTTAAATTTGTCATCCTGAATGAAATCCCCATACACAGCCTCCATACATTCGAGATCGGAATACATAACGTGGTCAGGAATATCCAATCCTGCGCCGATGGCCTTGAAGGTGGTGTAGCCCATATTCGGATGGGTTCTTGTTCTGTCGTAGTATGTGGCATCAAAGTCGTGGTAGCCGTAGCTCTTGTAGCCCTGTGCGTTCAGCATATTGCCGAGGGCGTATGGCTGGTAGGTGTCCGCGGATGCCTCAAAGCTCCATTTGGAGGATGCCGGATACTGGCTGAGGCAGTTGGTATATTCGCCGTCTATGGTGCTGTGATACCACAGTGGGTTGTAGAAGTTAGTAAATTCAAAGCCTTCGTGATAAATCTTGTACAGTGTCGGTGTGGCCTCCCTGGATATTCCATATGTACTGAGACTTTCAGCGGTGACAAATACCACATTGTACCCCTCGAACATGCCGGTGTATTCGTCCGTGTAAGTTGGCTGTACCCCCGAGAAATATGCCGTCAGGCTTTTAAGCTCCTCGTCATCTGTCTGATTGTACAGACTTTGGAAATCTATGCTTTCATCGACCTGCGGAACATATACAGGCTCGTCGGCCTGGGTTGATCCTGCCGCCTGATCTGAGCCGCCGGTCTGAGAAGCTGATGAAAAATCTGTCTCGTCCGCATATGTGGCATTGATATCTGATGCGGCAGTCTGTGCATCTGACTGATTATCTCCAATATCTGCAAGCTCAAATGTCTTGCTCTGGCTGCTCTGAGTCACCATGGTCACACAGTCTCTTCCCGTGGTGACCATGACTCCAAGCTTGTTCATGGACAGCTCAAGTACATAGCGTCCGTGGAACAGCGCATATGGAGTGTAGGCCGCAGTCCCGTGCACTGCCAGAATACAGATGGCAAGTACCCATGCAGCTGCGGAGATACCCAGCTGCACCAGCACTGCCCTGAGCACACTAGGCTTCTGCCCGATGCGGCATCTGCCAAATGAAAACCAGAACCTGTTCATGATGATAAGACATATAAGTGGCAGCAGGAACAGCACTATGATATACCAGTTGGATCGCAATGCTGAAAAAAGCACAGTCCTGAAGTTCATAGCATCCTGGGCACCGCCGATGGACACCAGACTCAAAAATGTTCTGAATATCTTATAGTATACAAATTGTGCAATATAGTAGATCGTAAATATACTCCACAGCAGGTAGGCTATGGCTGCATTTGCATATCTGTGCCAGAAGGAGGTCAGTGCTGACAGGGTAAGTCCGCATGCCAGCGCAAATGTCAGGGGATGTAGTATGTTGCTGCCTGCAGATCCATAAATTGCAATGTGAAACAGGAGCTCCATATAAATAAAGGCCAGCGGAAAGAATATGGAACGCCACAGCAGACCACTGTGTCTGCTTTGAGTTGTATCTGTTTTCATCTGGCATCTCCTTATTCGCGTGCGAGTATGTCGTCAAGTGCGCCCCTCACTCCTATAGGATCTGTGACCAGAAGAGTGTGGAAACCAAGCTTTGCGGCGGCATCGAGATTCGCCTGCCTGTCATCAAGAAAAATGGATTCCTCAGGGACAAGGTTATATTTGTTGCAGAGATGCTCATAGATGGCGGCGTCTGGCTTGGTCACGTGGTATTCATAGGAGACCACTCTTCCGTCCGTGTAAGGCAGGAAGTGGAATCTAGGCGTGTGGAGTGCAAACAGTCTTCTTGGGTAGTTGGACAGGAGGTAGATGTTGTAACCTCTGGACTTGAGATCCTTGAGCCACATGTCGGCTCCCGGGAACATGTCCACCACTTCATCGAGATTGTTCATGAACAGGTCTATGTAGCTGCTGCATTCCGGGCTGAGTTCCTTGAAACGTTTGATGAGCTCTGGCTCAGGCATATCGTCCAGGTCAAAATGATTCCACATAGGGTGGTTTATCATGTTGTGATCAAGAGTATCTATCACGTCCGCTGGTATGCCAAGCTTCTCCATGGTGCTTTTCCAGTGGAAGTCTACGAGGACCATGCCAATATCAAAGATTATATTTTTCATATGTATATTCCTTTCGTGTCGTATGCTGCCGTATAAGTGCAGATTATGTCGTCACAGAAATTTTAACTCATAAAAGGACAAAAATATACTCAAATATTTGCGGAAATGCTGACAAATACCTAATATGCTTGTTTACAGTTTTCCGGTCACAGTGTTACAATGATTAAATCGGCAATGTAAGGGGAAATACAGTGTATGATATACGTATTTGTGGACTTTGAAATGAATATGATAGATTCAGAGTATAAGAAGGAAAAGAAAATATGTAAGAGCGAGATCATAGAGATCGGTGCAGTTAAACTGGATGAAGATTATAATGAGATAGATTCGTTTAAGAGTTATGTGAAGCCGGCATATGGAACCATGGCTTCGCGTATAATAAAGCTCACAGGAATAACAGATGATATGGTGGAGAATGCTCCTTCATATGCTTTTGCCATGGGGAGCTTTATAGAGTGGTGTGCTGATGCCGATGTGATATACGCATGGAGTGAGAATGACCTGAGACAGCTCCGCAAGGAGGCCAGGCTGAAGGAATACACGCACCCCGGGCTGGAAAGTATCATATCAAGGTGGAAGGATTTCCAGAAGGAATATGCCAAGCTCATAGGAACGTCAAGAAGGATATCACTGTCGGACGCTGTGTTTTATCTGGGAGAAAACTTTCAGGGGGCAGAGCATGATGCCCTGTGGGATGCCAGGAATACCGCTGAGGTGTTCAAGCTCTCAAAGGATGAGAAGAATTTTTTCAGGATCATGGCCCCGGTCATCGATGTGTACAAGCCCAAGAAGAATCTGACATATTCCCTGTCCGAGGCATTTGGAGATATACATCTGGATGAATAGATATGTAATTGATGACTACATAGAATAATAATGTGGATTATTAGGAGGACTTCATGAACTGGAATAAGAGGGATACAGTGAGGACCGTGATTATATTGTGCGGTGTGGTGCTGTTTGCATATGTACTGTTTAATTTTGATAAGGTGTCCAGTATGTTCAGCTGGCTCATCAATATACTCATGCCATTTGTCATAGGATTTGCCATAGCATTTGTGGTGAATGTACCTATGAAGGGACTTGAAAAGGTATTGTTTAAGAATAAAGACAGCAGACTGTACAGGTTCAGGAGACCAGTGTGCCTCATACTGTCGTTCCTGTGCATAATAGCTGTTCTCACGTTTGCAATAACTATGATCATACCTGAGATGTCCAAGACTATAACTATGTTTGCAGAGAAGCTGCCATCGGCCATGGATGATATACAGAGGAAGGCGATCAAGCTGATGAAGGACCAGCCGGAGATAGTGGATAAGATAAAGAGTATCAATATTAATTGGGATGCACTTATATCAAATGTGGTTGGTATTGTGAAGAACGGCGGCAGCAGTGTATTGTCTTCCACGTTCTCCATTGCCAGCAGTGTGGTAGGCGCCGTGGTCGATGTTCTGGTGGGACTGTTCTTTGCGTGCTACATACTGGCTCAGAAGGAGACTCTGGAGAAGCAGGTAAAGGGTGTATTGTATGCGGTGTTCAGGGAAGAAAAGGCGGACCGATTCATTCAGACTTGTGTTCTTGCGGATAAGACCTTCTCCAAGTTCATCTCAGGTCAGTGCCTTGAGGCGTGCATACTTGGACTTATGTTTTTCATTACGATGACCATATTCCGTATTCCGTATGCGCTTACGGTCAGCATCATCATAGCAGTATTTGCACTGATCCCGGTTGTTGGAGCATTTGTCGGATGTTTTGCCGGAACGATTATGATCCTGGTAGAGGATCCGAAGCGTGCCATAGTGTTTCTGATCATATTTGTCGTGTTGCAGCAGATAGAGGGAAACTTCATATATCCTCATGTTGTTGGCGGTTCGGTGGGACTTCCATCTATATGGGTACTTGTGGCGGTCATGCTTGGAGGTGATATGTTGGGCATTCTGGGTATGCTCATATTTGTACCGCTTTTCTCCGTCCTGTATGCGATGTCTGAAGAATATGTGGTTAAGAGACTCAGAGACAAGGGCATATCGTGGAGGAAATATAATCTGGCATGCAACATCCCCGAGGGGCGATGGAATGGAAGGCTGGATGAGGAATGTGCGTCTGATGTCAGCAATGTGGACGCCGGGCAGACCGGGACGAATGAGTCAAATGCACCGGGCAGTACAGCCGGAAGCGGCAATTCTGGGAAAAATAATACAGGCAGAAATAGCACAGAAAGAAATAACATAGAAAGAAATAACACAGGCAGAAACAGTAACAGAAATAAAAACTACAAGAAGAGAAAAAAATGACGGCTCATATATGGCATCATCTGTGTGGTGATACATATAGCCGTTCAGAAAGAAGGATATACACATGTACAGAGACATAGCGAAATTGGTTTTATACAGAGATCTAGGAGAGGACAGCATACTTATGAAGCTGTCTGGAATATTTGAGGATTTTGATCTCAAGAGGTGTGAGAATGCGGAGCTGTGTGCCCGCATATACGATCAGATCAAGAGACTGCTCGATCTTGCGACCAGCTATGGATTCGACAAGAATCTGTGGCACAACTATCTGGCATTTATACTTATCACCAATGAGAACTCATTCAGTATAACAAGTGAGAAGGTAGGAGCAAATGACGGAACCGTTAATTATTTCGCCAAGAATGATTTCAGGATATTCAAGAAGCTGTTCGACTTTGATTTCTCAGAGATAGAGAGCGCACTTGGAATAGACTGTTTCTCAACTATCAACAATTACAAGTCTATTGGCAAGAAGGAGAGAATGTACAATAAGAATGTCAGCGAGAAGGTTCAGGCTGTCAGCAATGCGATAGAGGAGGCTGAGAACGAGGACCAGATATTTGACATAGTGACATCATTCTACAAGGCATATGGTGTTGGTATGTTCGGTCTCAACAAAGCGTTCAGGATCACCCGTGAGCATGGAGATCTGGAGTTTGTACCTATAAATAACACAGAGGATGTCATGCTGGATGACCTCATCGGATATGAGATCCAGAAGAAGAAAATCGTGGACAACACTGAGGCATTTGTGGAGGGCCGCAAGGCGAACAATGCACTTCTCTTTGGTGACAGTGGAACAGGAAAGTCAACCACGATCAAGGCGATCATCAACGAGTACTATGACAGGGGACTTCGTATGATAGAGATATACAAGCATCAGTTCCAGGATCTGTCGCAGGTCATATCGCTTATCAAGAACAGAAATTACAGATTTATCATATACATGGATGATCTTTCATTTGAGGAATTTGAGATAGAGTACAAGTACCTCAAGGCTGTCATCGAGGGTGGACTTGAGATCAGACCTGACAATGTGCTCATATATGCCACATCCAACCGCCGTCATCTCATCAAGGAGACATGGAACGACAGGAATGATATGGAGAATAACAATGGTATTCACAGAAGTGATACCATTCAGGAGAAGCTGTCACTGGTCAACAGATTCGGAGTCACGATCAGCTACAGCGCACCTTCACAGAAGGAATACTTTGAGATCGTCAAGGGACTTGCTGAGAAGGAGCACATCACCATGGACGAGAAGGAGCTCTGCGCAGAGGCAAACAAGTGGGAGCTTGCACATGGCGGCATAAGCGGACGTACTGCACAGCAGTTTATCAACTACCTTAAGGGGCAGGGATTGTAAAAATAATTGCTGTTGAACTACGGTTTATATTTTGTTATTATTAAGTTAATTTTGTAGAGCAAGATACTTTGATAAGGAGTGTGGAAAGATGATAGATCTTAGCAGCAAGAAAGGTAAGACACTGGTATCCAGAATAATTGTTGTGGTTCTGTGTATCGCTATGGTTGTTACACTTTTAGTTTCAGCATTCTAATAGGAAAACAGGTCGAATTGGAGAGTAGATATGAGAGGAAAGTTTGGAGAGCACCAGACGGTGCGATCGATACTTAAGAGTCTGCCACGTACTGTCCACGACGATGTGACGAGAGCCGGAATAGGAGATGACTATGCCCGGCTCTTGTTGCGTGATGGGGGTAGCGGAGACACCGGCGCAGCTAAAAGCGTGAATGTTGCGGCTGGTGTGTGCTGTGACAGCGGGTATATGGGACTCAGACTTGATATAGCGAGACTTTACAACAGTATAAGGATTGGCGGATATATGCCATGGGCGGCAGTAGATACCATAGTTATGCCTGATGACGATGAACGACGCATGAAGAAACTGCTCAGAAAGCTTGCGGGCATATGTGTGGAATATAAAGTAGATATTATTACGGGGCATACCGAGGTGAATAATGCTGTATCTGAGCCGGTTATAAGTGTGACTATGATGGGAAGGCATGCAGGTCAGGGCGAGGATATGCAGGAATTGCAGAATCAGGATGTTCACGGATACCAGATGCCTGCAGGACATGGTGTAGCTGGTACGCGAGGACTGAAATGGCCGGCTGGCATGGATATAGTTATGTGTGGACAGACCGGTGTTGGTGGAACCCTGAAGATCTATTATGATAATCAGAAGGAGCTTTTTGAGAGGTATTCGGAGAGCTATCTGAGACCTGTGGAGCAGCTCGAGCAGCTTATACTGCTTGGCGGCCAGGTTGACATAGCATTAGATCATGGCTGTATATATTCACACGACATATCGAGGGGTGGCGTATTTGCAGCTCTCTGGGAGATGGGAGATGCGCTGAAGTGCGGGCTTGAGGTATGTCATGACAATATACCGATACTTCAGGAGACAATAGAGATATGTGAGCACACCGGGGATAATCCGTATATGATAGATGGTTGTGGCGCAGCACTTTTTGTGGTTCCAGACGGAGACCATCTGACTGATAAGTTATACGAGGCAGGATATGAGGCTTCAGTCATAGGCCATCTTACGGAAAAAAGCGATAGGGTTGTGGTGCACGACGACGAGAGGAGATTTCTTACACCGCCAAGGTTTTTATAGGAGGAGTAGTATGCTAAATATAGTATTACATGAGCCGGAGATCCCGGCCAATACAGGCAACATAGGAAGAACATGTGTGGCAGCAGGCGCAAGACTGCATCTCATAGAGCCGCTGGGCTTCCAGATAAATGAGAAACAGCTGAAGCGTGCCGGGCTTGATTACTGGGACAAGCTGGATGTGACAACGTATGTGAATTTCGAGGATTTCCTTGCAAAGAATCCCGGAGCAAAGATATACATGGCGACAACCAAAGCCAGGAAGAAGTATACAGATGTGAAGTTTGAGGATGACGCATACATCATGTTCGGCAAGGAGAGCGCGGGTATACCTGAGGAGATCCTGGTTGATTATAAGGATACATCTATCAGGATTCCGATGTTCCCAGACATTCGTTCACTGAATCTGGGCAACTCTGTGGCAATAGTGCTGTATGAAGCACTCAGACAGAATGATTTCCCAGGTCTAGAGGAAGCGGGAAATCTACATCGTCTTAGTTGGGACATGTAGTGATAGAGGGGGAATATACATGGCGTATCCTACAAGTGGAAAAAAGATGCTGAACATATGCATTCTGGATATACTGAAGAAATATACGGACTGTGACCACACCATGGATCAGAAGGATATCATTGCGAAGCTCAAAGAGGATTATGATATAACTGTGGACAGAAAATCCGTAAAGGCAAATCTCAACTGTCTGGTGGATTATGGCTATGACATTGAGTACACCGAGACTGAGCGAGAAAAGAAGGATGGCACAAAGGAGATACTCACGTCGAACTGGTATTACAACCACGAGTTTGACGATGCAGAGCTTCGAATGATGATAGACAGTATCCTGTTCTCCAAGACCATACCGGCTGGTCAGGCAAGTCAGCTCATAGACAAGATAGCAGGTCTGTCAAATATATATTTTACAAACAAGATGACGCATGTGAGCAGTCTTCCGGGTCTCGAGCACACCAGCAACAAGCAGACACTGTTCAACGTGGGAATGATAGATGATGCCATATCTGAGAAGAAGCAGATATCATTTGTGTACAATAATTATGGTGAGGACAAGAAGCTTCATCCGAGGCGGGAGGAGCCGTACGTAGTCAATCCGTATCAGATGGTGGCGAATGACGGAAAGTATTACCTCATCTGCAATTACGACAAGTATGACAATCTGTCGAATTACAGAGTGGATAAGATGACACAGGTCCAGATAGTTGACAGGCCTGTGAAGAACCGCACAGAGGTAAAGGGAATGGAGCATGGACTCAACCTTCCAAAGCATATGGCTGAGCATATCTATATGTTTGCCGATGAGCCGGTGACCATAGTGATGCGTGTCAGAAAGGCTGCCATATCGGATGTGGTGGATTGGTTTGGAAGAAACTTTGATGTGGTCGATGAAAATATAGCCAGACAGTACGAAGGCTTCAGGGAGACTGAGGATGATGTAACTTACGTGCGGCTTGTGTGCAGCCGTCAGGCGATGGCGCACTGGGCGATGCAGTATGGAACCTCGGTGGAGGTCATTTATCCCACAGAGCTCAGAGCCCAGATCGGTGAGGCTGTAAAGGAAATGAATAACAAATATAATAATTAAAGAGATGGCTGTCAGTATAATTCAAAAAACTGGCAGCTTTTTTATAAAAAAAATCGCTTTTACTGCAAGAAAACACAGATTTTGATCGGAATATATATTAGAAACACACGGGGAGGAGAATGATATGGTAACTAGGAACAATTATATATCGAAGCTGAAACGGCATAATGAGAAAGCTCTGGAGTTTGTGGTTCAGGAATATGGCGGGCAGGTGAAAGCCGCTGTGTACAAGAACCTTTCGGGTATGCCGGAGGAAATTGAAGAGTGCATGGACGATGTGTTTCTGGATGTATGGAACAATATAGACAGATTTGACGAGAGCAAAGGCTCGTTCAGAAGCTGGATAACGGCAATTGCAAGATTCAGATCCATAGATTATCTGAGAAGATACAGCAGAAGATGTTCGGAGGAAGACATAGCAGACTATGAGAACAAGCTTGCAAATGACAACCTGCTGGAGATACTCAATGAGGAGATATCGGACAGCATGGAAAAGCTGCTGGGTGGTCTGTCGGATGAAGACAGGGACATCATTCTGAGGTACTACTGGGATGACCAGTGTGTAGATGAGATAGCGGAAGATTATGGGGTATCTTCATCATCTATCTACAGCAGAATGTCCAGAGCAAGAAGTCGATTGAAACAAGTGTAAAGGCGGTGAATGATCATGAAAAACGGAAAAGACAGAAATGTATATGATGTTATGAACGATGTAAATGTGGACATTGAGACCATGGATATGTCGGATGAAGAGAAGGATGCCTGTGTGAAGAGGCTCAGGCACAAGGTGAAGGCGAGGAAAACCGGAAGAAATCATGGATGGAAGACGGCGGCAGCGGCAGTGGCGGCTGTTCTGATCCTGTCGGGAGGCGGACTGACATATGCGGCAGAGAACGGCTCGCTGGCATGGTTTTTTGACAGTCTGAGCAGGGAGACAGGAAGTGTTATTCCATCAAAATATGTGGACGAGAGCTACATAAATAACGAGTATAAGGGCAGTGTAAAGGTGATAACCGAGTCCGATGCAAAAGTAAGCTTTGATCTGAAGAAGGTAGCAGTGGATGGCGATCAGGTCAACATTGCGATGGTGATCACATACGATGACTTTGACACAGAAAAATATGAGAGCTTTGATGCTCAGATGCAGATAATAGAAGGCGGTGCGAACATCGTCAGTGAATATGCGGGCAGCACGGCTCCTGGCGATGGAATCTCGCTCACGAACAAGCAGACAATGTCTGATATTGTATACAAGTTAAAAAAGAAAAATGCATACAAGGTGGGGGATGTCATCACCATGAGATGTAACAGCATTACCCTGTTCAACAAAAATAAATCAAGTGATGGCGCGGTCACCTATGTAGCAGACGAGGTGGATGGCCCTTGGACCTTACAGTTTAAGGTTCAGGATGATATGCAGGGACATAGTGTGGATATATCCGGCATAGATGGCATTGAAAAATGTACAATAAATACAAAGGGCATAACCATTGACATTGCTGAAAATGCGGCGGTCGATGATGACTCGCTGGAGAATATAATACTTGAGATGACAGACAATAAAGAATTGAAAGATGTAGTATATGGAATCGGCAAGACCGGTGATGGCGACAGCATACAGAGAATGGAGTTGAACTTCACTAAGCCGATAGATGTTTCACAGGTGAAAAATGTGTGGATAGATGGTAGGAAATGTAAAGTGAAATAAATAGAGCCGGGGTATTACAACAGAGACATTCTCTGGGGTAATACCCCGGCTTTAATATTCTGCGATATGTTATGAGTCCTTGATCCTGAATTTGCCATTGCTCTTCACGCCGGATGATGACACATTTGCTTCGGAGTGTCCTTCGCTGTGTGTTTCAATGTGAACAGGCTTGATAGGCACCTGCATATCCTTCTCCTTAGGAAGAGAGAAGATAAATTCGCTTCCCTCGCCCTCCTCGGATGTGAGGGTGATCTGCTCGCCGTGAGCCTTGATGATCTCCTTGGTTATGGCCAGTCCCAGTCCGGTTCCGGTCTTGTCCTTGCCACGGCTCGGATCCGTCTTGTAGAATCTCTCAAATACCTTCTTCTGGGCATCCTTTGGAATTCCCACGCCTTCATCCTTGACGCTTGTATATATCTTGTTGTCCTTCTCAGTCACCTGAACCCTGATCTGGCGTCCCTCAGGTGTGAACTTTATGGCGTTGTCAACCAGATTGTATATAACCTGCTGTATCTTGGTCCTGTCGGCGTATACCACTGTGTTGTCCGTGAGAAAGACGCTGTCCAGGAATATTCCTCTGTCATTACATCTCTTTTCAAATGTATTGATGGTTGGCGTGATGATATCCCTGATATCGAAGTTGGACTTGTCAAGCTGCAGGTCAAATGAGTCAAAGTTGTTCAGCTCCAGAAGTCCCTGTGTCAGCTTGGTCAGTCTCTGTGCCTCATTTAACACTATGCCGAGGTACTTCTCATGCTTTTCCAGTGGAATAGTGCCGTCCAGCATGGCCTCTATGTAACCCTTGATGGATGTGAGTGGCGATCTGAAGTCATGGGATATATTTGATATAAATGACTTCCTGTACTCATTTGAACGGCTCAGCTCATCTGCCATCTCCTCCATGTATCTCGCAAGTTCGCCGAATTCGTTCTTCGCGGTCACATTTACCCTGGCATTGAAGTTACCCTGGGCGTATGACTTGGACGTCTTGATGATCTCACGTATAGGCTTGAGCAGGCTGTTTGACATGAGCATAAGCGCGATCATGGCGATCAGCATGAGGATCAGGAATGGCACAAATGTCGTTGAAAGCATCCTGCTCTTTATATCCTGCTTGAATGTCATAGGTGATGTCAGGATGATAGTTCCCATGTAATTGTTCCACGAGTAGAGAGGCTGGCCGATCACCAGAGTGTCCTCCGAGAAATAGCCGCCAAATGTATTCTCGAAGCAGAATGATGCAAACAATTCATCCGGTTCCACATAATTCTTGAGGTTGTCATTTGTGCTGCTGTGTGAATCTGAATCCTTGGAAGATCCACCGGATTCACTGCTTCCTGAAGAGCTTCCCGACCTGAAAATAATGTTGCTGCGTTCATCGGTGAGCCAGATTCCCATGTCCAGGGTATCCGCCGCATGTTGAAGCTCCTTGTATAATTCCTTGCTGTCAATGGTTCCGTTGCTGTAATCAGTCATGGCGCCGTCGGCAAGCATTGTGATCTCGTTTTTCATGGTGGATTTGCGCTCTGAGAGAACAGAATTCTGTGCTGTTGATATACTGTACACCATGAGCAGTGCAAATATGATCACAACCAGCACTACGAATCCGACCACGATCTTGTCAAATGCTGTTTTCTTCATTATGATCTCCATTCAAACTTGTAGCCTATGCCCCATACAGTGGCAATGCTCCAGTTATGATTGTTGTTCAGCTTCTCACGAAGTCTCTTGATATGTACATCCACGGTCCTCGTGTCGCCCACATACTCGTATCCCCACAGCTTGTCCAGAAGCTGCTCCCTGGTGAATACCTGATTAGGCCTGCTGGCGAGGAAGTAGAGGATCTCCAGCTCCTTTGGCGGCATCTCGAGATTGTGTCCCTCAAAGGTTACAGTGTAGTTGGAGATATTTACGACCAGCCCGTCATACTCCACAAATGTACCTACATGGTCCGCACTTGTGACATCGTAAGCTGCGCTCTGTGGCTGCTTCTGTGCACTCTCAGTCATGGCTGACCTTCTGAGAAGGGCGCCGACCCTTGCCACAAGCTCATTTGAGTCAAATGGCTTGACGATATAATCATCTGCACCGATCTTAAGCCCCAGCACCTTGTCAAATACCTCACCCTTGGCAGAGAGCATGATGATAGGCGTGTTCGAGGTCTTTCTTATCTCTGTACACACCTGGTAGCCGTCCATTCCCGGAAGCATGACATCCAGGAGAACCAGATCAGGTGAATATTCCTCAAATAACTGTAGAGCTTCCGTTCCGCTTGCGGCTATCTCGGTCTCATAACACTCTTTGTTCAGGTAGAGTGATATAAGCTCTGCGATGTTCTCGTCGTCGTCAACGATGAGAATATTATTTTTGCTCATATATATAAACCTCCCAGTAAAATTATAATAATATAGTTTGTAAAAAATCCGAAGGCGTACACCGATTTCATTGTTGAAGCATTATTTTAAAGTTCCACTATGGTGACTCCCGCATCACCCTCTCCGAATTCTCCGAGACGGAAGGACTTGACATGTGGCTGTGATTTCAGAAATTGATGTATTCCTTTTCGGAGGGCTCCGGTGCCCTTTCCGTGGATGATGGTGACTCTGTGCAGATGTGCCATAAGGGCATCATCAAGGAATCTATCCACAAGTGATGTGGCTTCGTCGACCGTCATTCCGAGAACATTTATCTCAGGCTTGATATTCATCATCCTGTTCATGCTCTTGCCGCATGTGACTGTGGCCTTCTGCGGCTTCTTCTTCTCGTGCTCAACCAACAGGAGATCTGTAGGTGGAAGAGATGCGCTGATTATGCCCATCTGGACCTTGAGCTTGCCCTTGGAGTCAGCCAGTGCGGTGATGGTTCCCTCAGAATCCATGCTGATGACATGTACTGTATCGCCAACCTTGAAGTCGGATGCCTTGTGGTCTGACTTTACAGTTTTGCGCTTCGCCTCGTTCATCTTGCCGAGGTCGTTGATCTTCGCGCGGAGCTTCTGTCTCTCGGCCTCCATCGCTTTTGTATCGGCCTTCGCCGGGTTAGTGGTCCATTTGTTGTATTTCCTGATGGCGGCATCAGCCTCAGCCTTCGCCTCCTCTATGATCTCGGATGCCTCCTGGCGCGCCTTTGCCAGAATCTCGGCTTTCTTGTCTGAGAGCTCTGTATCCTTCATCTGTGCGCGCTCCTGAAGCTGCTTTGCATCCTCCTTGAGTCTTGCAATGTCGGCTTTGTCCTGTTCAATCTCCCTCTTGCTTCTCTCAAGATCCGCAATCAGGGTCTCAAAGTCAACTGTATCGCTGTCGATATTGGCCTTGGCGCTCTCGATGATGCTATCGTCGATTCCAAGCTTCTTCGCTATGGCGAAAGCATTTGACTTTCCAGGAATACCGATCATCAGTTTATATGTCGGCTGGAGTGTTGCCACGTCAAATTCGCAGCTTGCATTCTCGACACCCGGTGAGCTCATGGCAAATGTCTTGAGCTCACTGTAGTGTGTGGTTGCCATACATCTGACACCCATGTCGTTCAGATGTGACAGGATGGCGATGGCAAGTGCTGCACCCTCTATAGGGTCCGTACCGCCGCCCAGCTCGTCGAAGAGAACCAGACTGCCGGGGGTGACATGATCCAGTATGTACACGATGTTGCTCATGTGGGATGAGAATGTGGACAGATTCTGCTCTATACTCTGCTCATCTCCGATATCGGCAAATACGTCGTCAAATACATTCAGTCTTGAACCGTCAAGTGCCGGAATATGAAGTCCGGACTGTCCCATGAGTGAGAAGAGTCCCAGAGTCTTGAGTGATACCGTCTTACCACCGGTGTTAGGACCGGTCACGATGAGGAGGTTGTAGTCCTCACCCAGTTTGATGTCCACAGGTACGACGGTGTGCTTCTCCAGTAGCGGATGTCTTCCCTGCTTTATATCGACGATCCCATCGGTGTTGAATACCGGTTCGGTTCCCTTGTAGCTTCTTGCAAATGACGCTCTGGCAAATATGAAGTCCAGCTCTGCCAGCGTGTCAAAGTTATATCTGATATATTCTATCTCTGCCGCGGTCTGGGCGGAGAGGGATTCAAGTATCTTCTCGATCTCGGCAAGCTCCTGATTGTCAAGCTCCTTCAGCTCGTTGTTCAGGTTCACGATGGCCATAGGCTCGATGAACACTGTTGCTCCGGTCGACGACTGGTCGTGTATCATACCAGGAAAATGGTTCTTGTACTCGGCCTTGACCGGGATACAGTATCTGCCGTTTCTCATGGTTACCAGGTTATCCTGGAACATGGTCTGCTTGCTGGTATCGCTGACAAGCTTTGCAAGCTGGTTGTGCAGCTTTTCATTTGTCAGACGCTTGTTCCTTCGCACGGCCTTGAGCCCTGATGAAGCGTCATCGGCAAATTCGTTCTCGGAAATTATGCATCTGTGGATCTCCCTGGACAGATGCTCCAGAGGCATGAGCTCCAGAAATCTCGTGCGCAGGCTGTCCGGACATGTGGTGCCATCCGGGTTCATGCTGAGCCCGAGCATCTTGTTGGAAGCTTTCTCTTCCTCGATCTGCTCCTTGCTGCGTCTTCTCGTATCTGTCATGCTTGTGCCTTCGTTCTCACCATATCTTTTGGCGGTGAGTGCGAGGTCCAGCATGCTTGCCACATCAAGCAGTTCTGCGGTGGTGAGGATTCCCTCAACCTCAAGTCTCTTTAGAGATGCCCCGATATCTTTAAGTCCTGCAAATGATAGATTGCCCTGGGTGTTCAGACGACGAAGAGCATCCCTTGTCTCCTGCTGAAGAGTCTCGATCATGGCGAGATCCTTGCGGGGCTTTATGCGCTGACACTTCCTCTTCGCCATGGGTGATGAGGCAAATGTTGTCAGCATCTCAACTATTTTGTTGTATTCTATAACTCTTAATGTTCTTAGATTCATTTTCTGTGTTCCTTATTATTTAACTTTTTATTTTATAGTGCTTATGTAAATTCGTTTATATAAATATTTTCATACAAATGCAGATTTGTAAAATTCATATGCACGGGCATGAATCTTGTGATCATATGATGAATAGGATCAGTGTTTAACTCGATAAGTGCATGAAAAGCATAATTAAATATATATAAAGACTCTAATTATGAACATACATAATTGATTATACCCCTTATAATTATAGAGCGTCAACATATTGCAGGTGTAGAAATAGGCACATTTTCCCTGATTAATTCAGCGGCTGTGGTTGCGGGAGAAACACAAAGCTGATATTATAAAATACAGTTTGATCTGGGGGGAAAAATAAAGCGATATATGACTTAAGACAAAGAGAGTTGCGTATTACAAAAAGAAGAGGAGAAGACAGGTTATGAAAGAGTTATTGCAGTTTTTATTGGGAATCGTATTGATGATCGCGGGCAGTGTGATGTTCCTGAAGAATGTAGTCGTGTCCGATTGGGGACTTTTAAGTTCACTGTTTCGTATAGGTGGTGGTGTGAATATTGGAGGAATCTTTATTGTCCTGCTGGTCATCGCATTTATCGCACTTCTGGTTAAGCCGAACATGGGAACAGGACTTGTGTTCACAGGACTTTGTATAGCATTCTTTGTATGCATCATAATCTCACTGAATGTTTCACTGAGATATATGTCAGGACTTGAGCTCACACTGATCCTTGGAACACTGTGCGTTGGAATCGCATTTGTCATCAAGGGGCTGTTTGGAGTGAGAAAGCTTGACAGGGAAGAATCACGGAAGAATGGGAAGGCTGCTTCAGATAAGCTTCATGAGTATGATAAGATGTGATGTGGGGGAATATAGTAATATAGGCGGTTGTGGAAATGTTCAGTAAATACTGGATTTTCACAACCGCCTATTGTATTCTTATATATGATTAAAATTAAAGCATACAATAATAATTAAGCATAGAAAGAGGAAAGAAAAATGGTATTTATAACAGATTTCAATGAAGGCGACATGATATCAAATGTCTATCTCTGCAAGAACAAGCAGACAGGAACTACAAAATCCGGAAAGACATACTACAACCTGGAACTTGTGGATAAGACAGGAAGTATAGCCGGAAAGGTCTGGGAGCTGAGCAATGCGATAGGACACTTTGAGTCAAAGAACTTTATCAAGGTGGATGGTCAGGTCACATCATTTAACAATGAGCTTCAGCTCAATATCAAGAAGATTCGTATTGCAGATGAGGGAGAATACTCAGAGGCTGATTATATGCCGTGTACCAAGAAAGATATAGAGCAGATGTACAAGGATCTTATGGCTCTCGTGGAATCACTCGACAAGGATTATTACAAGGTGCTTCTGAAGAAATTCTTCGCCGAGGATCCTGCATTTGTCAAGGAATTCAAGAATCATTCAGCGGCAAAATCTATACACCATGGATACATAGGAGGCCTCTTGGAGCACTCACTGGCAGTTGCCAAGATGTGTGACTACTACACCACATATTATCCGGTGCTCAACAGGGATCTGCTGATCACAGCGGCACTTCTCCACGACATTGGCAAGGTCTACGAGATCTCCAAGTTCCCTGAGAACGACTACACAGACGCAGGTCAGCTTCTGGGACACATAGTCATGGGAACGATGATGATACGCGATAAGATCAATACCATAGACAATTTCCCTGCAAAGGCGGCAAATGAGCTGGAGCACTGCATACTGGCTCACCACGGGGAGCTTGAGTACGGCTCACCAAAGAAGCCGGCACTCATCGAGGCTCTGGCACTGTCCATGGCGGACAACACAGACGCCAAGATCCAGACATTTATCCAGGAGCTGGATGCGGCAAAGGACAACAATGGCTGGCTGGGCTTCAACAGAGCATTGCAGTCTAATATAAGGAAGACGTCGGATAATTAATAACGGCAATAGGAAGAGAGATAGTATATGTCAGATATTAGGAACAATAGGAGACCTAAGAACAATAGACGAGTAAATGGTATGCAGAGAAAAAATACCATGGAGGCAGTGAATAATGCCAGTTCAGTTGTTAGAACATCCGGAACGGATGCGGCAAATACTGGTGAAGTCACGCTCGTCAAGAATGAGGATTACCAGGTGCTCATCGAGGACATGGGCAATGACGGAGAGGGCATTGGACACGTTCAGGGCATGACTGTATTTGTCAAGGATGCCGTGGTGGGCGATCTGGCGGAGGTAAAGATCGTCAAGGTGAAGAAGAACATAGCCTACGGAAGATTGATGAAGCTCATCACACCATCGCCATACCGCGTGGAGCCGGTGTGCGACAAGGCGAAACGATGCGGCGGATGCACCATGCAGCAGGTTTCCTATGAGCAGCAGCTCGAATACAAGTGGAACAAGGTGAAGAACTGTCTGCAGAGGATCGGCAAGATGGAGAACGTGGAAGCCATCATGGAAAAGCCAGCCTACGGCATGAACAATCCATTCCACTACAGGAATAAGGCCCAATTCCCTGTCGGCAGAGACAAGAATGGCAATGTTGTCATCGGATTCTACGCTGGAAGAAGCCACGACATCATAGACACAGAGAGCTGTGCCATCGGTGCGCCAGTGAATGACAAAATAGTTGCTATTGTCAGAAGCTTCATTGAGGACAATCACATATCGACCTACGACGAGGAGACTGGAAGAGGTCTGGTCAGACATATCCTTATCAGAGTTGGATTTACCACCAAGGAGATCATGGTGTGTCTGGTGACAAATGGCAACAAGCTTCCGCACAGTGAGATTTTGATAGATGAACTGGTTAAGATAGACGGCATGACATCCATTTGCCTGAATGTCAACATGGAGAATACGAACCGTATACTCGGTGATAAGTGCATAACCCTCTGGGGACAGTCATACATCACGGACTATATCGGTGACATCAAATATCAGATATCCCCATTGTCCTTCTATCAGGTAAATCCTGTCCAGACAAATGTCCTGTACAACAAGGCTTTGGAGTATGCGGATCTGTCAGGCGACGAGACTGTGTGGGATATGTACTGCGGAATAGGAACCATATCCTTGTTCCTCGCACAGAAGGCAAAGAAGGTATACGGAGTGGAGATCGTTCCACAGGCTATAGATGATGCAAGACACAACGCCGAGATCAACGGGATCACAAATGCCGAGTTCTTTGTCGGCAAGGCAGAGGAAGTCGTTACAGATATATATAAGAAAGGTGGCGACGGCTCCCACGCGGACGTCGTGGTCGTAGACCCACCACGAAAGGGCTGTGATCAGGTTCTTCTGGATACTCTGGTCCATATGGCGCCGGAACGTATCGTCTACGTGAGCTGCGACCCGGCAACCCTGGCTAGGGATGTGAAAATACTTCAGGAGAAGGGGTATGTGGCGAAGAAGGTGGCGGTCGTGGATCAGTTTTGCCATAGCGGGCATGTTGAGTGCGTGGTTCTGTTGACTAAAGTATATAAGTGAAAGTGTAAAAAAGGCTTGAAATAAGTGCTTTTCCGAGGATTTGGATGTAAATCCAGCTCCTCGGATTTTCTACGTTTTGGGAGCTGCAAATAGGCAGATTTTTATAGTTGGATAGACAGAAGTATTGATTTGGGGCTGGGTAGACAAAAATATTGAATTTGGTTGTCCGTTTTTTAGTACGGTATTTTTGATAATATGATAATTGGAATTAAGGGTTGAAGTTGAAGTACGCAAGGGCGTCTAGGTTGACTTTAGACTAAAAAGAGGCTATAATAAGACTAAATTGAAAAGGAGTTAATGTATGGATAACACAGCGATTTATCTCGATACTTATGTCTTACAGCAAGATATGAGAGTGCGATTACCAAAGTCCGTTTTATCTAATCTGGATGTTGAGAAGGGTAAAACGATGTTTGATATTTATCTCGATCTAAATAATAAGAGTCTAATACTCAAAGTCCGTGAGGAAAGGAACCAAGACAATGAATAAAGAATTAACTGCCGTTTCGCTTTTTACTGGAGCCGGCGGTATGGATGTCGGTTTTGAAAGAGCTGGTATTAAGGTTGTATTTGCGAATGAGCTTATGAAAGAAGCGGCCCAGACATACAATGCAAATCATCCGACAGGGGTGATGGTGAATGATGATATCTACAATCAGTTAGAATCCATTGGTCAGTATGCTGGTGCAGATCTTGTATTTGGTGGACCGCCGTGCCAGGGCTTTTCTGTTGCGGGAAAGATGAATCCTGATGATGAACGAAGTAAGTTGATATTTACTTTTTTAGACGTTGTAGAGAAAGTTAAACCTAGAGCATTTGTAATGGAGAATGTCAAGGCTTTAGGAAAACTGGAAAAGTGGGAACCTGTTAGAAAGAAATACATGGACATAGCTGCAAAACTAGGATATTTCTGTGTACCTTTTGTTTTGAATGCGACAGAATATAATGTGTCTCAAAAGCGAGAAAGAGTATTTTTTATAGGTATAAAGGGAAATGATGACCCGTTTTTTGAAACCACAATAGCTAATCTTCTGGAGGAGCAAAAGCATAATGCACCAACTATAAGAGAACTCCTTGGTTCTTTGGGAAAGGCGGGAAGCGAGTCTAATCCTAATACTTGTACTGCAAAAATAACATTTGCAACTCATCCGATTATGAGGAAATCCCCATATGCCGGAATGTACTTCAATGGTCAGGGTAGACCTATAAATGTTGATGAATACGCAAACACATTACCCGCATCAATGGGTGGTAATAAAACGCCATTTGTTGATGAGGAATATTTATATGGAGAGGCTGGCGAAGACTGGGTTGTTGCATACCATCAGGGATTGATGGATGGATCTATCACACCAGAATTTGAAGAGGCTCCTTCAAGATTAAGACGACTTACAATCAATGAGGCTGCAAGAATTCAGACATTTCCGGATGATTATGTGTTCTGTGGAACTAAAGGGCACATATACACCCAAATAGGAAATGCAGTACCTTGCAATATGGCTGAAGCTGTTGCTAAAGCAATTGTGAAGTATTTGAATGAGCATTCTTGATTATACGAAAGAGGATATATCGCTCTGGTATGGACGATATATCCTCTTTCTTTTTATCTAGATAATCCAAATATTTCCTGGGCTAATTCATCAAGATATGTAATAACTTCTTCTTTGAATTTGGTGTCACGAGCAGTCTGCAGAATGAAGCGGACATATTCTTGGCAGTCGATTGTTTCGAGAGATCCGACATTTGATGCAAAGAACAATTGATATGCAATAATTCTTAACATAAAGTTACGAGAAGCATATTCTTTTTCTATATCAGCGACAAAATTTCTGGATGCGGACGCACGTGGACCTTCGATGAAAAGCATACGGTTGCCACCAGCTGTCAATACCTTATCAGCAGCGTGACGCACGTCTGTTTCTTCATAATCTTTATCCTTCAGCTCATTTGAGGAGATAAGCTTTCCGTCTGCATACACATCGAGATCGCTAATTTCTCTGCTTGAGGCACCGCTTTGGTTTACTGGATGAACTTCTACTAAATCGGTAGGACGGTGGAAACGTAGATGATATATGCCTGCGACAAGAAGAGTTAGAATTTCTCCTTCGTAACTATGCTCCAATGCACGCTCAATAAATGTCATTAGTTTTGAGGGCAGATTTGCGTCGTCAGGGATGGAAAACTGAGTAAGACTGTTTTTTGCATCCTTAATTGCAATAAGCTTTGTGAGTAGATACACAAGGCAAGCATAGGCATCTGCAGATGTGGAAATAGTAGGTAAATTATCACAGAGGCTATCAAGAATTAATTTATCATTGCCTCTTCGTACAGCGTTATCTTTACTCAGTTCTGGAAAACGTGCGGGCTTGTTTAAGAATGGCTCATTGGAGCCACCCATTGCTTTCTCAAGTGTTTCCATTTCAAATTTAACAATTACATTATGACATACTGTTCTCGCATCATACGCACCAGGCAATGTGGACCCCTTTTGTAAGCAAAGTGGGTTAATTGACGCATCAGTAGCTTTTGAGAGAATGGCTGTAAACAGAATGTATTTGTATGTTAAATGGGTATTATCAATCACAAAGTCGATAAATTCTTTATGATTGCAAGTGGCGTTAGGTTTTTTAAGGGCATCCTCGTATGCTTCGTGCAATTTGACTTTTGCATCTTCTTTTAATCCCATGATGTTAATCCTCCTTAAATAAGTGAAATTCAGATTTGGTTAGTCCTAAATCCAATGCACGATACAAATAGCGGGCAGCGATGGATGAATAGGGACTCCATTTTTTGCATTTGTTTTTTATAGACGCTGGCGAACAATCGATTGTTTTATAAAGCCAGCGGTATGATTGAAGAAAAGCGCCATCTTCATACGGCAAAATATCCTGGCGGTCAAGTACAAATATAAGATACATCTTTGCAGTCCAGTTTCCTATTCCACGGTAGGCTGTTAATTTTTTTACTACAGCCTCATCTGGCATAGTAGACAGTTCTGAAAAAACCAAGTTACCGGATATGACGGCATCGGAAAGGATTTGAATGTATTCAGTTTTCGCATTAGAAGTACCTGTACTTCGTATTTCTTCAGTTGTGAGCAGAGCCATGTTTTCAGGTGATATTTGTCCCATGCATAAGGATTCAAGACGGCCATATATTTTAGCTCCGGCTTTAATCGATAACATTTGTTCGATTATTTCATGAACTAGAAACGCATACTCCTCACCGTCTGTGTGTGGTCGGTATGAGATATCACCTACCATGGAAATTACTTTTGCTAAACGCTTGTCTTTCCTGCACAAATATTGGATGGCGGGAGAGGTACTGTTTAAGAAAATATGGTTAGACATTTGTGAATTCCTCTTTATGGTTTATTGCGTAATAGAATGCATACCCTTTTGGATAAAGAAATAGTCATTCTCTTCAAACTTAACACGTACGAAAACATTGACCGCTAAATACTATTTTTTCTAACGAAAAATCGTCTTTTATTTCAATAATCATGAATTCTATTTAATCTTTTATCGTTTCCATGATGTCTTCCAACTTACAATCCATGGCCTCACAGATTTTGAGAAGAACATCAGTGGTGATGTTTGCACCTTTGCCTAACTTGGCAATGGATGCTGCACTGATTCCAGCAGCATCCTTTAAATCGTTTTTATTCATTTCTTTGTCGATTAACATTTTCCATAATTTGTTATAACTGATTCGCATTGTCTGACCTCCATTTAATCCGTTACATCTATAAGGAAACCGTAGCGTCCTGGCTCTAGTCCTTTAGTAAATGTGATAATATTTGTCCCTGTAGATTTGAAATCTATATTAGGTACATCTTTCATATTATCGAGAAGAATAATCTGACCACAGTCCTGATGATTAGTAAAGTATGTGTACAAAGATGCCCTCATGCTTTCTGGGGAAACATCTGAAATACCTTGATCTAGTCCAAGAAGTGGTGTATCAATCACGAGGAATCCAGGGTCGTATACAGCGTTCTCTGATAAGTACTGTCTGAATGACATTGCAATAATACTATTCAGGAAAGATGTGTATCCTTGACCATTGAAATTCTGCTTTTTACGACCATTGATTTCTACATCAAAACTTGACAAATTAAATCTTGCAGTCGTTAAGTTCGGAAAACTGCATTCGGTTAATGAGTCTTTAAGCAACTTATCTATTTTTTCTTGGAACTCCTTATCCAGTAGCTCTTTTGGATGATATTCTGATTCAGATTCTTCTTCGCTAGGAAGTTCTCTTAAATCCGTTTCCCAGCTTGTTGCAAAATCCGCTATTACACTTAATTCGTGCTGAATCTGAATATATACACGATAATCATCGTGCATTTTCTTTAAAGAATCCGCCTGTGGTTGAAGTTCCTCTTGGGTGATTTTTTCTATATCGTCACGCTGTGTTTCAAGCTGTTTGAGTTGTGCTGCGATATCTTCTTTTTCGGCAAGAAGCTCTTTTTCTGTTTCAACAAGACCATTCATTTGGCTAGTAATCCTATGTAATTCTGCTTGAGCGGATTTTATATAGGATTTTTTGCTTTTGGCAGGTATGGTTCCGTCACAAAATGGGCAGATGGTATTGTGTGCGACATTTTTCATTTCTACCTCTCCGTTAACGATAAAAGAGAGGCGTTTTATGTCTGAAACATACTGACCTCGAAGGGTAGCATATCTTCCTTGCAGAAGATTGCATTCAGCTGCTTGCTCTTGAAGTTCCAATATCTGTCCAAGTATCTCTTTACTTGTGGAAGTTGCTGCCGATATTTTTTCTTCAGTTGCTTTTATGCTATCGATGATTTCCTGCATTTTTTCTTCTACATCGATACCATCAAAAAGAGCAAGTTGTTCTTCGAGAGTTTTTTTCTTTTCTGATATTGCAACTATTTTTTTGTTTACATATTCTTCAACTGCTTTTTTTCTTGCTACACGAATTTCCTTCTTTGTCTTAGGATCTATATTTGCAAACTCTTTACCATATATGAGTAAGAGCAATGATGATAAAAATGCAGTTTTTTCTGTTCCTTGAGTCGGCTCAATTACAGATGTTTCCTTTACTATATCTGTTACACTGAAAAGAAGAAGGGGGAGAATAGTTCTCCAGCTCATTTTCTGTGTGTCAAAATATTTGTTCTTATAAATATATTGTCCATCCTCAATACCTATGGATGCCAATAATAAATCTCCTAATAATGGAGCAGGCTCCTTTTTCTTTGGGTTGAACTTTAAATCATAAGTACAACTATCATATCCAGGAACATTGGTAACAACTTCAACTTTGTTTTTACCAAATGAACGAGTAATCTGAATATTGCCCTTTGGGGTATGCAGGCTTAGTTCAATTGTTGTATATCCTAAACTGTCATCAAAAGGTTTGTTCTTTCCACCGAAGCAGAAGTCTATGCATTTGATGATGCAGGTTTTACCAGTGTTAGAACGGCCCTGGATTAAGTTCAGACCCGGTTGAAGTTCGACAAAGGAGTCGGTTTTGCCACTGCCTTTAGCAAGGACTTTTGTTATATAAAACTTGCTCATGCCTTCCTCCTTAAATCTTTAATTGCTTTGCAATTTATAAGTTTTACGATTTCTTCATCCGAAGATTCTGCAAATTTCCTGTGTACCTCTTTGGCTATTTCGAGGTATTGTGTTGCATAGTCGGATGATAGTGAATCCACATAATTTTTCCCTTTATCATTAAGAAAGTATGTGAATCCTTCTTCTGAGTGCTTTATAGAAATCAAACCACTCAGAACAAATTCTTTTATTCCTTCGTTACAGCTGGCTCTTTTTGATGCCAGTTCACTAAAGTTATAGTTACTATCTCCATGTAGATTTATATGGGATACACCAAAATCTCTACCATAGATTGTTATGAAATCATACGCTGCAATACGGTCAACCGTTGCAGCTTGGGGTTGGATAGAAGATAGAACTAATAAAACACGAAGGCCCGTTTCAAAGGATGAGTTAAATATCTCATTCATCAATATCTACCCACGATTTTATCTTCTCGTCATTTACCAGAATGTGGCAAATACCTTTCTTTTCAAGATTTCCAATAAGACCAACAACGTTAATTAGGGCAGATTTAGTAAGCGAAATTGTAGTAATCCTATCAAGGACAGCCTTAAGTCTGTCATACCCTGTTGCATGATCTTCGTCATAATATGTATCTTCGATGCCTGCGTAAGCATCTTCTTTTAATGCTGTAAACTGTGAATCTCCATCTGCAAATGTTTCTCTTGCAACGTGTTTTACATATTCCGCTTGATAGTAAGCTTTCCTTTGTGAAGAATAGTGACGTTGTAAATTTTTAGAAAGGGTAGGAATCATATCAGGAGTAATGTCTCCAGCAGCTTTTCCTAATTTTTCTGCATACACATCGCATAGGGCGTTTACATATGGCAGCTCTTCCGGATTGAGTAATCCAGGCTGTACCAGTTCAACAGGTATAGATACCTGCTCATTTCCTAAATAAATAATGCTGTTTTGACTATCAAAACGGACATGATTGACAGGAGTATATGGAACGCCATTCTCATCGTATTCAACAGGTGAGTTTTGAATAAGATTGACATTTCCTCCTGGAAGGTTTGTTACATTAACATTACTCTGACCAGTTTGCTGTATCGATGGTGGAGCAGGGCTGTTGATTATTGAATTATTATTTTTATTCATTTGCCATCCTCCTATAATTTGATGTTTATCGTTCCGTTATTGGTCAGATTAATGTTGTTATCTCCGTTTTGAACAACATTTGTCTGTTGCTGAATGATGGTTGTGTTTTCTGATTTAGTATCTTCCTCTGGAAGAGGATATAAACGAAGATATAAATCTCTTATTTCACATCGTAGTCTGTACGACTCTGGCTGAAGAACTTTTCTTAGTTGTTCGCCTTCCTCCCATGATTCGTTTCTAAACCACAAGATGTTTCTTCCGGGAATCAAGCGAAGGAATTTATCTGAAAGATAGTAAGTGTATTCACTTAAAATATCCATCGTGTCCTTTACTAAAGTTCGAAAGGCATAATCTTCAATTTCCCGATATTCAAATTTCCAACTATTGATAAAATCCGTAATGTTATCTGAAAGGAATAAATCCGTTGCTTCTGCTGATGGGTCATTATCAATACAGTATTTGAATAAAGGTTTTGCAACTTCTCTAAATCTTTTTAGAAAAAGGGTGTCATTCTCATTTAATTTATTTATGACAAGCCTTGGTTTTTCGGGTTGATCTGCTTTGCCTTTTTCCATATCATCAGCCAGAGTTTCCATTACTTTTCCCCAAGCATCAGCTGCAGCTTTTCCGGAAGCAAGAATCTTATCCTCGATTCTTGCTTTTGGAGTTTTAGGTTGATTTTCAGATTTAACTACTTCAACAACATCATCTGTAGGAGAGGCGTCAGAGGTATTTGCACCTTCAATGGTTGTTTTTACGACAAAACTTCTCTCATTTGTAGTACCAACAGAAGACACAAACTTCCAAGGTGATTTCTTTCCGTTTTGGGTATGCCATTTCTCAAATGTTGCACGACCTTTTGTGTTGTCAGGTCTTTGTGTGATGACGAAGTGCAATACTGAAAGTAAAAATACCGGAAGTTCAACATCTGTAATACTATTCAAATTTTCCTTTGTAACGCTTTTATTTAGAGCAATATCAAAGAGAGTGTTCTTGTCGATTTCGGCATCATCCTGAATTACCTCGATAAGAGATTTTACAAGCCACTCAGAACGCATTTCATTTATAAATCTGTTTATGAACTCTGACATTCTATTTAGAAGGTCAGGGTCTTTTTGTTTTATGGAAGAAGTGTATGAACTTATGACCGAGGGGTCAGTAAAAGGGATATAAGTAGTCCCGTAATCTTGGCAGGTCTTAAACTGCGTAGTGCATTTTCCGAAAGTACCACCTTGAGCTGATTCGAAACTATCACCTGTAACTACCTTGACCAATCCCATCATTACATCAGTGTCTTTCAGTCCGTCAGATCCACTATTAAATTTATCTCTTGCTTTTATTCGTGTTTTTCTCGCCTGAAGAATTAATGAAAATAGTATTCCTCCGCAAAGATAAGGCACCTTTGTTGGGGTCATCCTTACAACCTCCTTTATTTAGTAACCTTAGAAAGCTTAGAAAGACGAAAACAGGGAGTTAGCCTGTTGACGGAAACCTTAGCCACTATAGGTTTATAAGTGAAGATTGAGATAAGACGTGGAAATGTTTAGACCTACCGCATCAACACTTTCTCAATATTATATCAGAAAAATATGAAAAAATCTACACTTCTCAAGTTTTGATATGTGATTGTGAAGAAAATCTCGTAAAACTGATATAAAACTTCAAACCAAAATGAAAGTGAGGTGATTGGCAATGGCTAAGAACTCAAAGCAAACATCCAAAGCAGTTGCTTCAAAAGCAAGCAAAGTTCTTCGTGATGGTCGTTACAGCAAGACATCAAAGTCTGTAGCTGGAAGTGCATTAGCACAGACAAGACCAGGAAAGCGTAAGTAAAACTGGCGTAATGGTGGATAGAGAAAGATTGGATAATCAACCTATCCACCTCCCTTCGGGGAAAATATCAAACATTAAATATCACAAGGCCTGATTAGCTATAAGGGCAGTGGGATACAGATATCGGCATCGATCACAGGACAACCTGTGAAAGGTGCGATAGAAGTACCCTTATTTCCTTATGCTCTTTTTCAGGCATTTCATGGGTCGGTACTTCTATAGGCACCGACCCTATTTGTTTCCTATGCCCTTCTGCAAGAACCAGGCAGAAAGACAGGAACTTTATGAAAATCAAGATTCGTTACGAGAACGAGTATCAGACACTTGAGGTCGAAAACATGGAATTGGAGAAATGGTTAAATATCTCCATTTCAGAAGAAGAGAGTCAGGAAGACTACGAAAAAAGAATCCAAGATGTAATCGAAGAGAGATTTAACAGACCCGATTACAACAGTTGGCACAAGCATGACCGTCATACTGGCAATGCTTATATGAAGAGCAAGGACGGGACAGTTGAGGTCAACACAGAAGAGGCAATCATGTTCAGAGCAGTTGATAAGTCAGCCTTTAACATTTCTATTGATGGCGTACATAATCAGCTTGAATACGAAGAATGCTGTGAAACATTGAGAAGTCTTCTTAAACCTGCAGTAGCAGATATGGTTATTGCTATTGCACTTGACGGATATACCGTTGGCGAGTATGCAGCCTCAATCGATGAGGATGCCAACAATGTCAGTCATCGTTATAGACATGCAATCAAAAAATTAAAAAAAGTTTTTTCAAAAGCGTCCTTTTAACCCTTCTCCCAAGGCTACCAGGTAGGAGGGTGACACCTCCGAGAAATTAATTTAAGGAGGTAATTCGTATGGAATTACAAGTATTTAACAACACAGAGTTTGGCTCTGTAAGAACAGCAACTGTAAACGGTGAGGTTATGTTTGTCGGCAAGGATGTAGCAGACATTCTCGGGTACCAGAACGGTAGTCGAGATATTAACCGTCATGTAGATAAAGAGGACAGACATAAAGTCATGCTCTTTGATGGTAACCAGGATAAGGAAACCATCATTATCAACGAGTCTGGTCTTTACATTCTTATCCTTTCAAGCAAGATGCCTAATGCGAAGAAGTTCAAACATTGGGTAACTGCAGAGGTTCTTCCGGCTATCCGTAAGCATGGAATGTATGCCATCGATGAGATTTTGGAAAATCCCGATCTTGCGATTGCAGCACTTACACAGCTTAAGGAAGAGCGTGAGAGAAGAAAACAGCTTGAATGCCAGACACTAATTCAGCGTCAGCAGATTGCAGAGATGCAGCCAAAGGCAAGCTACTATGACCTTATTTTACAGAACAAGAATACAGTTCCTATTACACAGATTGCAAAGGACTACGGTATGAGTGGTCGCAAGTTCAATGAACTTCTTCATGAACTTGGGGTTCAGTACAAGTTCAGAAAGACATGGCTTTTATATCAGCAGTATGCAGAATGCGGATACACACAATCACGTACCTATGCAATCGCTGAGAATAGAAGTGTGATGCATACCTATTGGACACAGAAGGGCAAACTTTTCCTTTATGACCTTCTGAAGATCGAGGGCATCTTACCAGTTATTGAACAGGAGGATTAAAAGATATGGGCATTGATAAGTTTAATCATGAGAGTTATTCCGACCCAACTACATATGAGGCTCTTACCAATATTCATCGTGAAGAAATGGCAGCTAATAAAAAGGCTGCCTATCTTCCGTTGGTGTATGTTTGCAGTCCGTATGCAGGTGATATCGAAAATAATGTAAAGAACGCAAAAGCATACAGCAGATTTGCCGTTGATAAGAATGCTATCCCAATAACACCGCATCTTCTCTATTCACAGTTCATGGATGACGGTAATGAGACAGAGCGAGAAATGGCTATGCATTTCAATTATTTACTTCTTGGTAAATGTACGGAACTTTGGGTATTTGGTGGAATAGTAAGTCGTGGTATGGCTCGTGAAATTGGTGTTGCCAAGAAAAGAAGAATGAAGATCAGATGGTTTGACCATGCGATGAAGGAGGTAAATGAATATGCTTAATTTTACTATATACACAGCAGATTGTGTCGGTAATAGCGGGAACTGTCTGTATCCCAACAAGATGATTGTTACCGACAAGGAATCCTTTATCAAAGCAACGAAGATGGATCATGTAACAGTTAAGTATAAAGGAAACTATCGCAGTGAGGACAACTTCGAGTTCTCCGACTGTATCCCTCTTGATTGTGACAATGTACCCCGAATGAATGGGTAACTCCTCTTGATATAGCACTTGAAATACCGGGCGTTGCTTTTGCTGTATCGTATAGCAGACACCACAACCTTCCAAAGGGAGATAAGTATGCTAGCCAAGATTTCATATCTTCTTTCCTATTGAGATTGTATCGGATGAGCAGGAGTATGCAGATATGAAATACAGGATTGTCGATGCTTTTTCTTATTACGATACCAACGCACTTGATTCGGCTCGTTTCCTTTATGGCAATGACTCTGATGAAGTGGAGTTCTATGAAGGTGACAAGACCATTCTTGATTACCTGGAAGAGGACGATTTTGCTGATTTCGATGCAAGCCTTGAGCAGGTGCCAGAAGGTCAGCGTAACAGCACCATGAGCCATATCGTAGGAAAGATTATCAAGAGATATGGAAATACAGAAGATGCTTATCAAATCTTACTTAAGAAGGCAGAACTCTGCAATCCATCACTTCCTGAAAGTGAACTTAAGGTGATATGGCGAAGTGCATCAAAGTTCGGTAACAAAATATCAAACCAGGAAGGATACATTCCACCCGAACAGTACAACTTCGACTGCAGATTAAAGCCTATGGATTTTTCGGATGTAGGACAGGCTACGGTTCTTGCAATGGAGTATAAGGATATTCTTTGCTATTCCTCATCGACTGATTACATGGTCTAGGCGTTTTAAGATGCCAGGTGCAGATGAATGAGAGATGAACAAAACATGAATAGGTATGTTCTCATGTACCTGACACCTTGAATTCTGCTTTATGCCTTAAGAGACGTATAAAATTCAAAGTTTTGTCATAAAATGATCTGTGCGAATGCTTGCAATTGCAAGCAAAAATAAATATAATAAAGAAAAAGGAGGCGATACTATGGCAAATACATCCGCTGTTTATGCAAGAATAGATACTAATCTCAAGAATAATGCTGAGAGCATTCTTTCTCAGCTTGGCATCTCTCCATCCAGTGCAATTCAGATGCTTTATAGCCAGATCGTACTGAAAAATGGTATGCCGTTTGAATTGAAACTTCCTTCTTCTAAGCCATTAGCTGTTGGTGCAATGACCAGAGAGGAGCTTGATGCAGAACTCCAGAAGGGTGTTGACTCTATCAAAGCAGGAAAGGTATATTCTGCAGATAAAGTCGATGCGGCACTTGCAAAGGAGTTTGGTATATGACGGATAGCTACAATACGTTATTTGCAAAGATATTACTGGCTTAGGACGTTGGGGAAATGGCGATGTAGAATTGTTTATGGAGCATCAGGATGAATTGGATCAAATCATGGAAATTGTGAAACAATCCTTTGATGCACAGGCAGAATAATGATTTTGAGACGTTAAAGGAGGCCTCCTATTTGAAAAAGAAAAAAGACGAAATTACCATCCGTTCCAGCGCGGCAGAATACTTGACCTATGTTGCCTCAGTTGGCGATCAGCAGGACAGTATTGAGATGCGCTATGAGGATGAGAATATATGGCTGACACAGAAGATGATGGCAACATTGTACGATGTCGGCACTAACACTATAAATTATCATATTAAGAAAATCTTTGAGGACAGTGAGTTACAAGAGGATTCAGTTATTCGAAAATTTCGAATAACTGCCGCCGACGGAAAAAGCTACAGCACAAATCATTATTCCTTAGAGATGATCATTGCAGTAGGATTTAAGGTAAATTCTGAGCGTGCGGTGCAGTTCCGTAAATGGGTCAATCAAATTGCAAAGGACTATACCATCAAAGGCTGGGTTATGGATGACGAGCGTCTCAAACGCGGAACATATCTGACAGAAAAGTATTTTGATGAGCAGTTAGAACGAATTCGTGAAATTCGAGCAAGCGAAAGAAAGTTTTATCAGAAAATAACTGACCTGTATGCCACAGCCATTGATTACGATAAGAATTCTGCAACTACCAGGAGATTTTACGCAACAGTTCAGAATAAAATGCATTACGCAGTTCATGGTCATACGGCAGCTGAACTGATTGTAGAAAGAGCTGACCATACAAGAGAGCATATGGGATTAACTACTTGGGCAGATGCTCCTGATGGAAAGATTAAGAAAAGTGATGTCACGATTGCGAAGAATTATCTGAGTCAGGATGAAATGAAGCAGCTGAATCGTATGGTTACGGCATACCTGGATTTTGCGGAAAACATGACATTACGGCACATTCCGCTTACGATGCAGGATTGGGAAAAAAGGCTCAATAGCTTCATTGAAATGTTTGATTACGGTATTTTACAGGATGCAGGCAAGGTGACAGCGGAAATTGCAAAGCTTCATGCTGAGACAGAATTTGAAAAATACCGCGTGATCCAGGACAGATTATTCATGTCCGACTTTGATAGGTATATGCTGGAGTTGGAAGAAAGCGCAAAGAAATAGGGACAATATTTCAGGTCGAGACGGTGAAATCCAGCAACTCAACCTTGTCGAGTGTATGGGCTCATCTGAGATAATCACCGGCATGTTATGAGGATATAAGTCGACCTTCACTGTCTCAACTGTCGAGACAGTGGCAGGGAGCAGCAGTGTAAAATTGCCTTGCATTATATAGGTAGCAAAGGCTTTATACAGACTTGTTCCCATAGACTTCGATGGTTAAGACCTTGATATGGATGTCAATTTTTCTACAGATTGCATCTGTTTGTAGCTGTGAATGTGTGGTTTCAGAAGGTATGGACATGTTTCCGTTTTGACAGGATATGTTTCCGCGAACGGGCACAAAGCTTGACATCTATCAGAAGGTATCGTGCCATGTTGAGATGGTATGCTTGATAAGCAAGAAACCTTGAGTTTATGTGTATAATGTGATTTGTTGTATCGTAAATCCAAGAAATGTGAAGTTATAGTTTTGACAGTCCTTTTTACTATTATACAATGAAGCCAAAGAGGGGGTGCTATTTATGAGAGAAAGTATTATTGATATTAGTTTGGGCTTGCAAGTGTATGATGTTGGGAATGAAGAAAATGAAGATGCTTCGGTAGATAAAGTTCACAAAAAAATTTTGGAAAGAATATTAAAAGTAACCGAGTTTGAAGAAACATATTACAATTTATTTAAAAACAATTTGAGTAAGCTTTCAAAATAAAAAACACAGATTTTAAGTTGCAAGGAGAAGCAATAATGGAGTTAAATGAATTTTTTACTACGGTTATTCTTACAGCAGCAGTATTTGCTGCACTTGTTACATCAATAGCCAATATAATTATTTCGCTGATGAATAATTGGCGACTAAAAAAAATAGAAAAACAAAAGCAAATGAATGAAATTGATAAGTATAGATATAGTAGACTATATGAATTAATATTGAATTGGCATAAATATGATTCTGCCCAAAGAGGGGATACTGCCGAAGAAATAGCTTTTTATAGATTGCTTAATTTGTTTACGGACGATTCTGGGCGTTATGAAATAGCAAAACCTTTGTTAGACAAATGCTATATTGAAGAATTAGAGGTAAAAAAAACAGAAGGCGAAAAATTACTGAATGACTTAGTTGGAGCTGAATTACCAGATGGAACACACTCAGAGGAGTTTCCTGCCATTAAACAAAGGTATTTTGACATTGCAAAAGAGTTTTCAAAAATGTTGAAAACGGTAATCAACTGTCAACTTGAGGAGTTATTATGTAAGAGCAATTAAGACAAATTTGAAAAAGATACTTATTTACATAGCCGAGAGGTTTTCTTAATGGAAAATCCCTCGGCTTTTTCTATTTCAGGAGGTGATTTTATTTGAATGAGAAGTAACCGACCCTATGTGCAGATTGATCCTTCCGTGATTGAACAGGCACGGCAGATGGACTTGCTTTCCTACTTGCAGAGGTATGAGCCGAGCACCCTAAAGCGTGTGGCGGGCAATGTCTACTGCACGAAAGAACACGACAGCTTAAAGATTTCCAACGGCAAATGGTATTGGTGGTCGAGAGGTTTCGGCGGCTATTCTGCCCTCGATTATCTCATCAAGGTCAAGGAATATGACTTTGTAGAAGCCGTGGAAATTCTCACGGGACAGACGATGGCGGACTGGAAGCCACCCCCTGCTCCCAAGAAAGATAAACCGAAAGTCCTGCTCCTGCCGCCCAAAAATAAGGATTGTAACAGAGTGATACAGTATCTTTTCGGGCGTGGTATTGACTATCAGCTCATACAGGAGTGTATCTCAGACGGCACGCTTTATGAGAGTGCCGATTATCACAATGCTGTTTTTATCGGCAAAGACGAAGGCGGAACACCGAAATATGCCGCCCTGCGAAGCACTCTCGGCAGCACTTTCAAGCAGGACGCATCGGGCAGCGACAAGCGGTATTCGTTCCGACTTCTGGCAAGAGAGCCTGCGGATACCGTGCATTTATTTGAAGCCGCCATTGATTTGCTGTCCTATGCCACTTATCTGAAATGCGAGGGCAAGGACTACAAATCGGAAAGTCTGCTTTCTCTTTCGGGTGTGTATCAGCCAAAGAAAGAGATGAAGGACAGCAAAATTCCCATAGCCCTCACAACTTTTTTGAGTGCCAATCCACAAATTAAGACCATTGTTCTGCATCTGGATAATGACAAGGTAGGCAGGCTTTGTAAGGAACTGTTAATCTGGAGGTGTTTGATGAATATATGGAGCAATTCAGAGAACCGCCAACAGAAATGAAACATCCATTGCCAAATGTGAAAGGAGACTGATGAATGAGTTACTCATATAAGTGCTATTCAGATACAAAGGATTTTATGAAAAAATTTGTCAATGCAGAGGAAGGAGCGATTATTTATGGGATAAGTAAATCGAGAATCATAGTAATTGAGAGAGAGGCAGGAGCAGTCTATAAAGTCGGTAAGCAATGGAAAAAGACTGGTATCAGAAAAATTGGACGCTGGATATTCAGAATATGTCATGGGTAGAAGACACCAACAGACAAGTAGATTTTCTAATCAAGCAGTTACATTTAAAAGGAACGGAAAAAATACTTGATCTTGCATGTGGATTTGGTCGGCACTCACTGGAGTTTGCCAGACGTGGGTATGATGTTACCGGTATTGATATTACACCGGCGTACATAGATTATGCAAGCGAGCAGGCAAAAAAAGAAAATTTGAATGCAAAGTTCATTTGTCAGGACATTCGCACGATCACATTTGATAAGGAATTTGATGTTGTGCTGAATATGGCGGATGGAGCAATAGGATATCTTGAAGACGATGGGGAAAATCATAAGATTTTTTCTGTCATTGCGAAAGCATTAAAAAATGGTGGAAAGCACTTTATGGATATCATGAATGGAAGCTATGCCCAAACACATTTCCCTTGCAAGTTATGGGATGCAGGAGAAAAGGGACTTACATTATCTGCTTTTGAATGGGAGAAGGATAGAAAAACGCTGATATATGGGCAGGTAGACTATATGTATGGAGAAGCACTTTATAAGCCTGAAATGAAAGAAGGAAATCCTATAAGGTTATATAGTTTGGATGAAATCACGGAGATATTCTGTAAATTAGGACTTCGTATTTGTAACAGCTTTGCTGATTTCAGTGGAAAGCCGAGTTCTGATAATGATATTCAATTGATGGTTTATTCCATACGGGAATAAATCTTCATCAAATCTTTATTTTTTTCTGTTAGGTTATATTTCAGTAAGAAATGAAATATAGAAGGAAGGATAGTAAAGATGGAAATGATGTTACAGACACAAAATCTATGTAAATATTTTAGAAAACAGAAAGCGGTAAATAATGTTTCACTTAATATCGAAAAGGGACAGATTTATGGACTGCTTGGACCGAATGGCGCTGGTAAATCTACCACATTGAAAATGCTGACCGGTATGATGAAACCAACTGCAGGAAAGATTTACTTTGATGGAAAACTTTT